>TARA_R110000824_G_scaffold401771_1_pt1 | contig 629114 bp, 680 predicted proteins | sample TARA_R110000824 | Tara Oceans TARA_R110000824 (sample SAMEA4397747) | marine metagenome | biome: Polar Biome; feature: [MES] marine water layer (ENVO:01000295) within the mesopelagic zone...; material: water (ENVO:00002006), including particulate matter (ENVO:01000060) such... | reverse complement strand
TGTACACGCGTTGGTGAGGCAGTGATGGTTGGTGTGGAAGCACCACAGGATATTGCCGTCACAGTGACGTTATTAGAGCAGGATGCGGTTGCTCCTCCAGCAGAAACTGACATCGCATACGTTCCAGCAGAAGAGTACGTGCGATTGAGCGTATTACCTTTTCCTGTAACTGTAGCGCCAGGCGGTTCCGAAGGAGTCCATGCGTAGGTTCCAAGACCTGCAGGAGAGGCGGTCCAGGTGGTTGAGCCCCCTGCAATAACGGTGCTTGGCGAAGCTGAACAAGACAGGATTTCTCCATTAGGAAGACAGGAAGGACCCGTACAATTATTCGCAACACTGATGCTAGTCCACGGTCCACAGTTATCAGTTTCGTCCGATTCAGCTATGGCTCCTATCCATGAAGCATTGCTGTCTGCACACGCACGCGCGTACCAAGTTCCTGCCGTTGGAAACGCATACGAAGCTTGAGTAGTGTTGCTCGTGGTGGGAGCAAGGGATGGAGATGTTCCAGTACGCGTTGCCGTTACCGATGAATGATCTGTGTCACTATCGATTTGGAATAGGTTGGTAAAGCCAGAAAGAGTAAGAGTGCCACCCAGGTTCGAGATGAGAGAGGAAAGAGATACTGAAACATCTTTCACCGCGCTCGTTGGTGTTATGGCGCCTGCAGTGAGATTGGGTGCCCCTACCGTCGGAATTGGTGTACAAGTTCCGGCTTCATAAATGTTAGTTGACTCGCACAAACCATTATCGCAAAAAACGATAGGTAGAGCGCTGGGAACAGTATGAACTGTTGCTCCAGGCTTTAATTTTGCAGCGGTACACATAAATCCACTATTAAAACAATGTGTGGCTCCCTCTATATTTTCACAGAAAGCGGCACAGGAAGCCCATTGAGTAGTGGGTGGGAATGCAACTGGGTCGAAAGAGTTTGGCTCTGGAGGACTAACGGGGCGGATATCAGTTCCTGGATTCCAACCAGATGCTAAAAAGATAAAAGGTATTTTTGGATCTGCATTAGCAACATAACAATTTCCTCCGTACCCTTGGCTTGCACTGTAGCAAAAGAGACTGTTGGAGGTGCTCATCTGATAGTTGTAAGCGGTCTCTTGATTCCAATGATTTGCATCGGTTCGAAACCACGGATTCCAGCCTGTTTGATCTGCCTGAAAGGCCATTCTGCGAGAAGTGTCGCAAGAATTCACCGCAGCCTCAGTAGGTACTGCTCCTACAAAAAAGATGATGAAGAGAGCTGCTGCTAGAAGTGGAAATCGTAGGTTCATAAATTAGTACTGAGGAGTAATGCGAGTAACAGAACTTCCTTCGGGGAGGGTGCTGAGTATTTTTCCTTCAGCACCAAGGTCACCCAACAGGTATGAGCGCACCTCAGTCCCACCTGTGCTGGTGAGCGCGAGAGCAAACATACTGTCGCTCGAAAGTGCTGCCGTGATAAGTGAGGGTACGTGTCCAACTAAAGTAGGCTTCAGCTCTGGAAGTGTTCCTTCAAGGGCATAGACTGCGTACTCTCCAGTTGCAGAATCGCGCACAAGAAGATGCTTTCCGTCCGGTGACATATCAAATGATCCAAAGGCAGAAGCAAACTGCGGGAGATCAATGCTTGTAAGGGAATTCGCTGCAAGATCATACACACGCAGACCGGTTACGCTCGCAAATATCACCACGTCACCTGTTGCTGAAAATTTTGGCGCGATACCCTTTCCAAGTACCTTCGTTTCCCCTGTTGCCAGCGTCACTACCGCCACACTCCAATCAAGGGGTTCGGGATTTGTCTCAGAAAGTGGATTTGCGGAATCAACAAAAGAAAAAGCTGCTTTAGTTCCGTCGCCCGACAGAGCCAGCCACCCCTTACGCTTACCATCGGTGGTGATGCGCTGAGCGTTCTTGCCAAGGAGGTAGAGATCAGTATCAAAAACACGATACGTATTTACCTCGGTACTGGTTGCAGCGAGGGTACGCACGAGACCTGCCTGTACTGTTTCGAGTACCACATACTCTGAGACATTACCCTTCACACCAACTACGGGAGCTACAAGCACTCCGTCCTTAAGCACCTTAGCCTCCTCACCAAGTGGAGACGTCTCGAGGTACGTAAAGGACTGAGTGGTAGATTGTTCGCGGTTAGTGAGATAAAAGACGCCTACTCCAATCACGATAACCATGCCTAGCGCACCCATGAGCACTAACCACTTCCTCATACCAGAGTTTTTAGGTTCATCAGCTACTGCGGTGTGCTCTGGGTTTATTTGAATAGTATCTTCCATACTTACTAGTATACGTCCCCCCGTACTGAATCGTGCGCGTTCCTGTGGACACAGGGTGAACGGGAACTAGTTCCCGTTCAGGGTATCAATATCCTGCTGGAACCGAGCTGCCTTATCCATCACACTGTTCGCGTATCCCTGTCCTGCAACTGCCCAGTTTCCTCCCGCGTAGTAGCGAGCTGCGGCTGTGTGCTCTGCCTGGTAGCTTCCTCCCGCAGCACCTCCTCCAGATAGATAGAGTCCGGTTGCTGTAATAGCGTGGAGAGCGTTCCAAGGGTCAGTTGCAGCAATGCCGAGTGCACTTTTCAGCTTACCTTCAAATCCTATCCAGGTTGAAGGAATAAACTGCGTAGGCCCCATGGCTCCACCGTACCCTCCAGGCTGAGGGCATGATATTGGCGTGGTGGACCAGTCTCGACCGAGTGCGTTCATAATGTGCTCAAACGGTACGGTGTCGCGAGGTACCTTCATGGTGCCCGGGAATGGAGTGCCGGTGTTCTTTCCCTTACCATCACCCGTCACAAGACTCGTGATAAGACACTGCCCTACGTTCTTTCCGAGATCAGACTCCTGAGACAAGATGGCGAGGATAAGAGCTGGACGAACTCCAGAAATTCTTGAAGCCACCTTTGCGTGCTCGTAGGCTGTACCAAAAGGAATAGCTCCACCACCTCCAGCTAGCGCAAAGAGCTCAGCTCGAATTTGAGCTGCAGTCTTTTGCTGTGCTGCCACTACGGCACGGTAGGCACTTTCCTGTCCCTTCGTTTTCGTCAGAAGCTGATTCTTTTTGTCCTGCTCAGATTGCACCTTCTGCTTCTCCACTGCCTGCATGGCGGCAAGTTTTGCATGGCTATCTCTTTGAGACTCCAGTGCTGCTTTCTCTGCAGCCGTTTTCTCTCGCGTGTCGGTTACTTCATTCACAGAAATTCCTAGTGAGTGTTTCAAACTTGCATAGGTGTCGAGGTCTGCAAAGAGAAGAGAGAAGTTTTCAGATGAAAGGGCAATCTCAACAAGAGAGAGATCGTCTAGCTGATCGGTATTACGTAAAATTTGTGCGAGTGAGTCTCGTTCGGCCGCCAACTTGCCCGTAAGAGTCGTGATGGTCTTTGAGTGTACGGCAATATTGCTGTCCAACTGCTTGATGCTCACCTGGGTAGACTGAAGTTGTGCTTGAGCTTTCTTAATTTGTGCGTTCAGTATCTGTACTTCAGTTGAAAGAGACTTTCCCTCTCCAGCAAGCTTGTCTACCACCGCCTGGTTCTTGGCAATGTCTGCGTTCAGTGCATTCAACTGCCTCGTGAGCTCCGCTCTACGAGCCGCTACCTCTGCAGAAGACTCTTGGGCAAGACTGTGGTGGGGATTAAGAACCATACTCCCTCCTATGAATGAGAGAGCGAGAAGAAAAATCACAGAGAGTGATAGAACTTGCTTACGGTCCAATACCTGCATCTCCTTAGTATAGCAGAAAACCGCAGGCAAGCTGCCCACGGTTTTCTGTGCCGTGTCTGTTGTATTACGCAGCCTCTTCCTCTGCTTCCTCACCCTTGCCCTTCTGCTCCACTTCAATAGCGTCCATATCAAGGACAGGAGCTTCCTCCTCTTCCTCGGCCTGTGCCTGAGCAAGAACGATTACCTCTTCAGCGTCGGTAATGAACACCACACCTGTTGGTGGCACGAGGTCGCTGATGCGGATCTGATCGTTAATCTCAGCAAGCTGGGTGAGATCAATCTCAATGTCATGAGGAATGTTGTCCTGAGCGGCCTCAATCTCAACTTCGTGAAGTACCTTTACGACGGTTCCACCAATCTTGGTAGCAAGACTCTCGCCAACAAAGGTAAAAGGAATGGTCATAGTAACCTTGGCTCCCTTTTCAATAGCGTAGAAATCTACGTGACGAGGAATGTGCGTAACGGGGTCACGATCTAGTGCCTGTACCTGAACTGATACGGGCTTGCCGAGTCCGGCGAGCTCCACAATAGTGGACTCCCCTCCGTGGCGCAGGAAAGCTTCAAACTCAAGAAGGTCGAGTGAAATAGAGAGCGCCTCCTGCTTTGGTCCGTAGACGACAGCGGGTAGACGTCCCTCTGCTTTGAGAGGAACTGAGCTCTTACCTATAATGGTGCGGGGTTGTGCTGAAAGGCTTTGCATAGTGTGAAGAGTATGCCTGAAACGAGGCGTAAAGGCAAGGAAGGGCTAACTTAGTGCCTCTGTTGCCTGCTGCAAACGTTTGATAAATGCTTCACGGGCTTTCTCCTGATTAGCTTCGTCTCCAGCCCAGACCGTAAGGGCTTCGTCCTGAAAGGCTCGCGCATAACTAAAGGTGAGCGGCCAAGGCGCCTTCTTTGTGCGTGCTTCTTGCACGATGGCAGCCAAGTTCTGTATAGCCTGATCGCTTCCCTGACCTCCAGAAAGAAAGACAATACCTGCCAGTGTTCTTGGCACGGCCTTCATGAGTACGGCAACGGTGTCTTCTGCTACTTCCTCTGGGGTATCCATCTTCCCCGTCTCGCTTCCTGAAAGCACCATGGAGGTCTTCAGGATAACTCCGGAGAGATCTACTCCGGCATCAGTGAGTGCATCCATGAGAGCCGTGAGCGTTGCTTCAAGTACCTGACGGCTGCGCAAGCGACTATGATTCCCCTGCAGCAGTACTTCAGGCTCAACGAGCGGCACCATGCCGGCCATCTGTACTTCGTGGGCATAGGACGCCAATCGCTTCGCGTTTTCCACAATAGCGCGAGCCGTGGGCAATCTGTCCCCTTCAATGCGAATCACCGCACGCCACTTGGTAAAGCCAGTACCGTACGCTGTACGAAAAGCTTGAAGCCGTTCAGAAAGGCCAAGGAGTCCTTTCGTAATAAGCTCGTCAGGCGAGTCTGCCATGGGCTCAGTTCCCTCATCCACCTTAATGCCAGGAATAATTCCTAGGCGGCTAAGCCCCTTCACAAAGGGCACGCCTGCGTCAGATTCCTGATGGAGTGTTTCCTCGTGCAAAATAACTCCTGAGAGATAGGTTTCAATACCTGGCGCTGCCAGAAAAAGATCTCGGTACTGGCGGCGCATTTCAGGTCCCGTGGCAATGCCGTATTCAGTTAAACGCTTGTCTGCAGAGGCAGTACTTTCGTCTGCGGCTAAAATACCCTTGCCGTGAATAAGTAGTAGTTGGGCGGTATCTGAAAGATCGGTCATAGAAAAAGTGTAGCATGCGCTCCGTGCTTTCCATGTGCTACCATCCTGTATATATGCAACCATTTGATTTCTTTGCCGTGGGCGACATTGTTACCGAGCCTTTTATTAAACTTATCAATGCACACGTCGTGGAAGGCAAAGAAGGTGAGGTACCGCAAGTCTGTATGCCTGCCGGAGACAAACTTCCCTATGAATCGGCCATCATCTGTGCGGCTGTGGGAAATGCCGGCAACGCAGCTGTTGCTGCAGCACGACTTGGGCTTTCCAGTGGACTTCGTTCCTATACTGGAGACGATGCGAGTGGCAAGGAAATGCTAGAAGTTCTCCAGAAGGAGAATGTAGACACTACGCACGTTGTGAAGGAGGCGGGTAAAGTTTCTAATCATCACTTTGTGCTGTGGTATGGAAGTGAGCGCACCATCCTCGTGAAGCACGAAACCTTTACGTACACTGTTCCTGAACTTTCAGAGGCTCCCAAGTGGATGTATCTTTCTTCTCTTGCTGAGAATTCTCAGCCGTATCACGATGCCCTTGCTGCGTGGCTCACTGAGCACCCTGAGACCAAACTCGCCTTTCAGCCGGGCACCTTTCAGATGCTTCTTGGCAAGGAGGCTCTTGCTTCGCTCTACACTCGTTCTGATTTCTTTGTGTGCAACAAGGAAGAAGCTGCGCGTATTCTAGAAATTCCTCTTACCTCAGACACGAAGCTTCTCTTAACTGAACTTGCAAAGCTAGGACCGAAAGTAGTGGTGGTGACAGACGGCACTGAAGGAGCCTATGGCTATGATGGCTCTCGTTTCCTACGTATCCCTATGTATCCGGACACTCGTGGGCCCTATGAGCGCACCGGCGCAGGAGATGCTTTCACCTCTGCCGTGGTTTCAGCACTGGCACTTGGCAAGTCACTAGACGAAGCACTTTTGTGGGGGCCGATTAACTCTATGTCCGTCGTACAGGAAGTGGGTGCGCAGAAAGGTCTTCTCACCCGCCCACAACTTGAAGACCTTCTTGCAAAGGCTCCTAGCGACTATCGCATCACCGAGTACTAAAGCTCTCCTTTTGTACGAAAAAGTGTACGCACCTCCTCTGCAATACGTGCAGAGCCAAGTCCATAGTGTTCCAGTAACTCTTCTGGAGTTCCAGACTGCCCAAAGACGTCGTTAATACCAAGTCTTGTCACGGGGACTGGATACTCTCCACTCACACACTCAGCAACTGCGCTTCCAAAGCCTCCAGCTATCTGGTGTTCTTCAAGCGTGACTACTCTGCCGCACTCACGCGCAACGCGCAGTATCGCTTCAGTATCTAACGGCTTCACCGTTGCCAGGTGCAGCACCACACACTCAATACTATCACTATGCAGTGCTCTAGCAGCTTCAAGAGCCGGATACGCCATACTGCCTGTTGAAAGCAGTGCAACCCTTGGCTTCTCTCCTCGCCAGAGTTCTGTTCCCTTTCCAATAGTGAAAGGGGTTTCTGGTGTAGTGAAGGTGGGAACTGCTGAGCGACCAAAGCGTATATACACAGGAGCTCCAAGGGTAGCTGCAGCCAGCACTGCCTTTCGCGCTTCTTCGGCGTCTGCCGGAGCAAGTACGGTCATATTGGGGAGCATGCGCATGAGACCCAAGTCCTCTAGCATCTGGTGGGTTGCTCCGTCTGGACCCACAGAGACTCCTGCGTGCATGCCGCACACAATAACGGCTGTTTCGTTCAAGGCTATGGTGGTACGTATTTGTTCGTAGTTTCTGCCGGGAGAGAAGGCTGCGTAGCTTGCTATGAAAGGAACCTTTCCAGCTAGAGCGAATCCCGCACCAAGACAGGCCATATTCTGTTCTGCTACGCCCACTTCAATGAAACGCTCAGGAAATTCCTTTTCAAACCATTCGGCACGGGTAGATTCCTTCAGGTCTGCACACAACACGATGACGCGTGAGTCTTCCTTTCCCGCTTCTACGGTACCTATGCCAAAGCCATCACGCGTTGGTTTCTGTTCAATATCTTTACTAAAAATATTTGGGGAAAGATTGAGATCAGGAGAAAGCATACCTTCAGTATACGATACGTACACTAGAGAGATGGAATATAGACAATCTCTCCTACGGCCGTAGTGAATCCTAACCCATCTCCGCGCACCGAGCCCGTGGCTAAGTCTCCATCGTCCATAATGCTGTCAATTTTAAGAAGTGCTGAGGTTGGAATGACTCCTGTATTATTACTCGCATCTGTTCCTGGAGCATCCTCGTCAAGAAAAAAATAGGTTTCCGGAATAGCGTCTCCGGTAAGATCAGCATAGCCAATGGTAAAGTGCCCTCCCCACGGATGTTTTAAATTCCATACACCCCCTGGGAAATAAGGCCCATTCCACCCAGCTACTCCTAGTGCATTTATGTACGGATCAGTTAAACTGGTACAACTAAGTCCACAACCAGGAGGATTGAGGCCAGTATCCACTAAATACGTTACAACGACGCGTTTCATTTCTCGTAGCTGCGCAACGCTGTTGGCAACCTTTGCTTTCTCTCGAGCAGTGTTCAAAGATGCAAGCACCACCGAGGAGAGAATGCCAATGATGGCTATAACAACGAGTAGTTCAATGAGGGTAAAACCTCGCTTAGGCATACTCGTGAGGTACCTTTCCATCTCCTGTACGTAGCGCCTGCATAAACCGCTTTGCCTCTTCCTTGGAAGGTGGTTTGCCGTGCCAACGGTAATCAAACTCTATTTCAGGAACTCCCTTGCCCGGAATGGTGTGTGCAATGATGCAGACTGGTTTTTCATATATGGCTCTCGCCTGCTCAGTAGCATCAATGAAGGAGCGTATATTGTGTCCATCCACTTCAAGCACATGCCAGCCAAATGCTTCATACTTATCCTTCAGAGAATCTAGCGGCATAACGTCTTCAGTCATGCCATCAATCTGAATGTTGTTGCGATCAATCACGGCCGTAAGGTTAGCCAGCTTATTCTTCCCCGCCCACATCACTGCCTCCCAGATATTTCCCTCGTCCTGCTCTCCGTCTCCCATACACACATAGACTTCGTTCTTCTTGCCGTCCATACGAAATGCATACGCCAGAGCACTGGCCTGGGAAAGACCTTCACCAAGCGGTCCTGAGGTGGTTTCAAGTCCTGGAAGACGAAGGCGCTCTGGGTGCCCCTGAAGACGTGAACCGAACTTTCTGAGAGTGAGGCACTCCTCCACCGGGAAGTATCCTGCGTGAGCCATGGCGGCATAGCGCACCGGTACGATGTGTCCGTTGGAGAGAATCAAACGATCACGTTCTTCCCACTCAGGATTCTTGGGGTCGTGTTTGAGAATATGAAAATAGAATGCAGAGAAAATGTCTGCCATGCCTAGGGGTCCTGCGGTGTGTCCGCTACCTGCAGACACCAGCATTTCTAGAATAGTTTCGCGAATGGCCTCAGCTTTCGCTTCTAGGTGGAGAATATCTTTTTCCGTAACGGCCATAGGTACAGAATACCACGCAGGTGTTTAAGGAGTGTTGTAACACCCAGGCTGACTCGTGTATGCAGCGTACTCTCCCTTGGCTCCGCTACTTCCTTGGCAGTACCACTTGCCATTATTGAGCTGCACCATGAAAGTGTAGTCGTTTGTGCAGCCAGTAGTCACGCTCTGATACATTTTGTAGGCGCCTGGACTTCCCCAATTGTTCTCTGCAGCGTTCTTCACGATGTCTGCACAGATGGCCCTCGCCTTAGTGGCATAGTTGCCTGAATATGCGGTGGCGCACGAAGTATTCAAACCTATCCACCCAGCACTAAGTTCACAGTACCCACCATAGTCGTCACGACTGAGTTCGTGAAGTGTTGCAAACTGAGCTACGTCCTGCTTAATCGCAACATCCTTCGCCTTATTGCGCGCGGTACTCAGTGACGCCATAACCACTGAAGAGAGTATACCGATGATGGCAATAACGACGAGTAGTTCAATGAGGGTAAATCCTTTCGTTCTCATGATTATCTCATAGGGCGAGTGTTCATGCGCTGTAGTTCCTCAACTGGTGGTTTCGGACTCTTCACATCTGAGCCCACGGAGAGGAAAATAAAAGCTGCGACGAGTACTAAGACACCAACCCCTGCTAAGAGTACGTAGTCCACCGACTTAGCTGGAACACCAGAAGACACTAAGAACGAACGGAGTGGCTCTATGGCGCTACCCTTTTGAGCAGTTCTGGGTGCTCGTGCATACGATTGTTCTTCATCAAATGATATCTGTCCCATAGTCTAAGAGTACGACGCTCCAGGTGCTACTCAAGATACTCATGGGGATTACTCGTATATACCTCGTTCTACGGTGATTTCCTTAAATTCCTGTATGGCTTTAGGTACACTGGCAGCCTTCCAGATACCAGAGCCCACCACAAGGCGAGAAACGCCCAGTTCAAGGAGTTTTGGGGCCGTATGAAGTGATACTCCCCCATCCACCTGAATAGGAACATTTGGGTGACGAGCCCGAAAACGCTTAATGGTCATAAGAACTTCCTGATCAAAAGGCTCTCCCTGTCTTCCTACATGCTTAATGCCCATGAACTGTACGTAGTCTATCTGGTCCAAAAAAGGAGTAAGGTCTTCAGGAGAGGTTCCTGGAGGTACTGCCACGCCAATAGCTAGCAAAGACGAAGAGAACTCCTTGGAGTACCCATACTCAGTCTTGAAGTCATGCAGAAGGCGCGGCAAGTGCGTCACACTTGCTGCGTGAATAGTAATGCGTGAAGCGCCCAGTTCAATCCAAGCCCCCATGGTCTTCTCAGGATGTTCCACCATGAGATCCATTTCAATTCTGCACTCTCCTGCGTGCGGAATCATGTCTCCCTCCGAAAGCATGCGGGCAAGCTCTCCGGGACCCGTATCATAGGGCCAGGTGGGTGGAGAAGCGTATACCCCGTCCACGATATCCACCTGTACTTCGTCCACCAAGCCTTCAAGGGCTTTCAGTTTCTCGATAAGATCCTCCCTCGAGGTTGGAAGTATGGCCGGCACAATGATGCTCATATCTTCATGGTATACCCTTTTGGCACGTGGTTTAGACCACGAGTGGATAGGCTCCACCTTTAAAACTTTGAGATTCTGCGCTGATGTCGCTCGTCATTTGAAAACGGTGTCGTGAGAAAAAGCTCAACAGCCTTCATGGCTTCGGGAAGCGTGAGGAAGCGTGCTCCTAGTGAGAGCACGTTAGCGTCGTTATGGGTGCGGGTAAGTCGCAGCAGATCATACTCATCTTCCGAAGCGCTTCCCTCCTGGTCAAGAATTGCGGCAGCTCTGGGGGCATAAAAGACTGCAGCGCGTACTCCCTTGATTCGGTTGGCACACATGGCCTCTCCTTGTCCGCTTCCGGCACAGATGATGCCTCGAGCATGAGGATCCCTCGCTATCTTGTGCGCAAGCGGCGTTACCACATCAGGATAGTCGTCACTCGGATCAAAGGAAAAAGCTCCCAGGTCGCTTACCTCGTGCCCCAGACCCTCAAGCACCTTGAGGAGCTCTCCCTTGAGAGCAAATCCTGCATGGTCCGCTGCCAGGTATACTTTCATACCTATATTCTTCCGGCCTTAATCGCGTGCTCAACGAGGGTGTGAGTGTATCCAGCTTCGTTGTCGTACCAGGCAAGCACCTTCACGAGGTTTCCGTCTACCACCCTTGTCATACCAAGGTCAGCTATGGAAGCAAACTCTTCACCAATGATGTCACTTGAGACAAGCTCCTCGTCTGATGCCTTAAAGATACCCTTCCAGCGAGGATCACCACTGGCGGTACGTAGTATTTCATTCACCTCTTCAGCTGTGGTGGCGCGCTTAGCAATGAAGGTCACATCAACAATGGAGCCTGAAGGAACGGGCACACGTAGTGAGATGCCATCAAACTTCCCATCGAGGGTGCTATACACCTGCGTCACGGCCTTTGCAGCCCCTGTTGAGGTAGGCACGATGTTCAAAGCAGCTGCCCTGCCTTCGCGCATATCTTTCTTGGAAGGACCGTCCACGAGGGACTGGCTTGCGGTATATGCGTGCACCGTTGAGAGTACCGCCTTTTCAATACCAAGTGCTTCGTCGAGAATTGCGATAACTGGACTCGCTGAGTTGGTGGTGCAGGAAGCGTTTGAGGTGATGGAACAGGTGCCCATCTTGCTCTCATCGAGTCCCATGAGAATAGTTGCTCCCAGTGGATTCTCTTCTTTCACGGGAGCTGAGATAACCACGCGCCTGGCTCCAGCCGTGATGTGCGCATTCGCCTTCTCGTAGTCTGTAAAGAATCCTGTGGATTCAATCACCACATCGATGTTGAGTTCCCTCCAGGGCAGTAGTAGAGGATCTTTCTCCTGGCAGAAGCGTACTGCCTTGCCGTTAATCAGAAGACTGCCATCATCTACTGCAACAGAGAATGGTGCTTTCTTATAGACACTGTCGTGCTGCAAAAGATACGCAAGGTTGTCTATCGAACCCAAATCATTCACCGCTACAATTTCTATCTCAGGACGGTCATAGCTCTGACGTACAAAAGCTCTTCCAATTCTTCCAAAACCATTCACGGCTACGCGTATCTTTTTTTCCATATGGGTCTAGTGTATCACGCACTATCTATACGCTTCCGAGCGTTTTCGTATACGTAGTATGAGGAGAACAACTCCATCAGAACGCAAGATTGCTCTGTATGCTCCTATACGGAAGCGAAACATTCCAGGAAGTCCGGAGAGAGGCTGAGCAAACGAAAGAGGGTCTTTCTGGCACTCGTACCACTCAAGCTTATCGAGAATTCGCTTCTGAAGTGGAGCGTCCAATTTCTGTAGATCTTGCTGTGCTGTATCAGAAAGAACTAGGTACATAGAGGTTATATAAGGCCCAGGTTGCTGCGCACTTCAGAAAGAGTGTGCACCCGTCCTGCCTTCACGTCAGCTTCAGCACGCCGGATAGCCAGCACATCTTCCTTAGAAAGGAAGTCATCAGGATCAAATACTCCTTCAGCGTAGAGAAGCATAGCCTGATTGAGCGTTGAGGTGAGGTCTGTTCCCTCCTCACGAGCACGCTTCTGTGCTGCCTTCTTTATGCTTGGAGTTGTGTTAAATATGACGCGAGTTGTTTCCATATATATACAGTATATACCTGATATATATCTCGTCAACTTCCCTTCCTGGTTGAACTAGGGAGCTGGAGCTGGTGTTGGCGCAGGCGCTGGAGCCGGCTCAGGCGCTGGTGTTGGTGTTGGTGTTGGAGTCGGTGCAGGAGCGGGAGCCGGTGTTGGTGCAGGAGTTGGAGCGGGAGCCGGTGTTGGCTCAGGCGCTGGGGCTGGAGTCGGTGCCGGAGTTGGCGCTGGGGTTGGTGCAGGAGCGGGAGCTGGTGTAGGCGCTGGGGCTGGAGTCGGTGCAGGTCCAGACGTAGGTGCTGTTTCTTCCACCGTACCTCCCTCTACCTGCACCATGAAGTAATCAAAGATCACATTGGTTGGCTGTGGACTTGAAAGGATGACCTTGAAGCTTCCTGCCTTCTTGTCTGCAATGTGCCAGGTTCCCACAATAGTACTGTTCATCGTGATGAATATCTTGCTGTTTGGCTGGGTGTATAAGTTGTTGATCTGCACCACTACGTTGCCTGCAAGGATAGTTCCTGTTCCTGCGGCAGAGTGTCCTTGGGTGTCCGTGCCTGCAATGAAGGAGAGAGCTGCAAGAGACTGGAAGCGAGCCATGCCGTCCGTTATCACCACACCGAGGTTAGAGAGAAGAGACGTAAGGGTGGACGTAGAGAAGGACAACATGCTCGTGGTGGTAGCAGTTGATGCAGTCTCTAGTTGTGCGAGACGGGTCTCCAGGGAATCAAGACGTGTAGCAATGAGGTCGGTACGTAGCGTGAGAGCTTGGGCAGAAGCCAGGGTGAAGGACGCGAGCTTGTACAGGTTCACTCCTCCAGCTGTAAGCACGGAGTTTGGTAGTGTAGCCGTTATGGTAGTACTTCCCACCTGGAAGCTCTGCGTGGTAGCTGGTACCACTATTGCTGAGGCTGTAACAGAGCCTGCAAACGTGCCGTTACCCGACACGGTGATACCCGTAGCGGTCATATCAGTTGAGGTTGCTGTTTCAAGGTTCGTGATACGTGCTGCAAGGGTGCTGGTGGCAAGAGAGAGTTGCGTGGTGCGTCCTCCGAGCTCCTTGACCGCTGCAGCAAGGTACGGAGTAAGTCCTGCATAGTTCACTCCCAGATACCCGTTCCCGTCTGTTGAGACGAGGTCAGGGTATATCTGCTGCACAGCCTGCGCGAGGAATCCTGCGTGCTTCTGGGTTCCGTTGCTTTCCTGATTCCAGTTGTAGAAGACAGGGGCGAGTCGCTCAATGCTTGCAAGTGCGCTTTCTTGCTTAACTTCACTTATGTTCTTCTTGAGCCGCTCATCAGAAGAACAGGTGAGAGAGGTGGTTGTTGGGTTGATCGTACAGTTACCGGTGGAGTTGGTAAAGCGAGCCACGATGCCAGAGACTGAAGCAGACCCTGCGTCCAGAATGTACCCAGGATTGGTTGTGCCAATACCTACGTTACCTGAACTGGTAATACGCAATCGCTCATAGTCTCCAGAGTTACTCTCTCCACCCGTTCCTCCAGACACCGTATTAAACGCGAGATAGCCAGCGTAGTTTGATGCGGTGGCACTTTCTTTTGCCCCTTTAATAAAAGCAAAAGCAAAAGGAGTTGTGGGGTTTCCCGTCTCTCCTCCCAGGGAAATTATTGCTCCTGTGTTTACGGCTGCGGTATTCGTTGAATATACTCTTAAAACAGGAGTAGCAACAAATGCTCCAGACATAACTGTTGCACCACGCACATCTAGTGCGGCCCCCGGAGCGGTAGTACCAATACCGACGTTGCCGTTATCCAATATCTGTAAGGCCGCTGATGCTGACGGTGTAATAAACCTATACCCTGAAGCACCTGCAGTCTGATTACCTGTGAAGTGAAGCTGGCCAGAACCTCCATCTCTAGTAATGTTAAATGCATTGAAGTAGTTCGAACCGTTCACCGTAAAGGTTGTTGCTGCTGCTGTCCCGTTCACGGTGAGGGGGCTTCCTGGGGTGGTGGTACCAATACCTACGTTCCCTGCAAAATATGATTTTGCCGCGGCATCACTATAGAGCGCGTAGTTGTTCGCACCGGCAGCAACTCCAGAAATAACAACACCGAGGTTGTTTGTTGCACCAGAAGCAACGAAATACCCAGCAATATTTTGGGTGGAGGCACCGGCAGCAGTAGCGTAAATACCAAACGCAGAACCGCTCGTTGTCGTTTGCGCAAAGCGCCCGGCAATACCATTGGCTGTGGTGTCAACCACAGTAAACTTGTAGCTAGGAGAAGCGGTACCAATACCAACATTTCCTCCGCTCTTTATATACAACTCGTCAAAGGCTCCGTTCGAGCCGAATGACAGGTCGTTCCCCGACAAACCACGAATCGCCGCCTTACCAGTGTCCCATGTCAGCTGGCCCTGATCAGCCGCACTACCCCATTGAGTAACGCCGTCGGACGAAACTGTAAACTTCGTACCTACAGAGAGCAGTGAGCCTGGAGAAGCGGTGCCAATACCTACGTTGCCACCAGTTAATATTGCAAAACGAACATTCCCTCCTGTGGCAATGTTGAAGTCTCTGGTACCAAGGGCGGTGAAGTTAAAAGCACCCGTTGGAGCAGTTATGGAGCCAACAGGTGACCCAAAGCTATGGAGGAAGTAACCGCCGCCTGTGCCGTTTGCATCAAGGAGTATTTGGTCATTAGTGCCCCCACCTACAGTTAGTTTCTGCGCTGGTGAGGTGGTGCCAATACCAATCTTTCCACTAGTGGAGACCGTAGACCCCGTACCAGAAAGTCCTGTTCCATAGATGAGGTTTCCAATCACAAGCTGGTTGGAGGCAGTAGCACTTGGTACTGCCACATCGTTACCAATAGCGATGTTATTGCTTCCGGTCGTTACTTGGAAGTATGAAGCGGAGATGGTGCTATTACCAATAATGGTGTTCCTGGCTCCTGTGGTGACACCATAGCCAGCCTGGTAGCCAATAAGAGTGTTGTAATTACTTCCTGTGGCATTGTTGTGTCCAGCAGCAGCTCCCACTAGCGTACTTCCGGTTGCCGAGTAAGCACTTACTCCTCTACCCGCCTTCCAACCAATGGCGGTTGTATAAGAACCGTCATTGTAGAGGAGGGCAATGGAACCAACTGCCGTACCTCCATTTCCTGTAGTGTTTCCAGCAAGAGCGTAGTATCCCATGGCGTTGTTCTCGATACCTGTGGTATTTGCATTCATAGCAGCATACCCAATAGCGTTGTTATATGAGCCAGTCGTATTATTCGCCATCGCTGGCCCACCGAAAGCAGAGTTGTAATCTCCCGATGTGTTCGCTGACAGAGAAAGCACACCAACTGCGGTGTTTCTTACTCCGGTCAGACTGGTACTGTAGAGGCTGCGGTAGCCAACAGCTGTGTTGTAGGTACCTGTACTTGTGGTGAGGTTAGTTCTTCCCGCATCTAGTCCCACGGAAGTACCAAAGTTGGTACTGGAAGCGTACAGTAAATTTGTTCCTGCCTGCTTAAAGGTGGAAAATTGGTCTATGTTTATACTTCCTGCTACATCTAGTTTGTAGCCTGGAGAAGCGGTGCCAATACCTATGTTTCCGTTTGGATCAACAACCATTCTTTGACTACCCTCCACCTTGAGCTCGAACCCTCCATTATTTACACCAGAAATGAATGGATTAAGTGCAACGGTATTCCCGCCCACGAAGTTGGTGGTGAGCTGAAGCGCATCATTTCCGCCAAGAGTTTTATCAATTATAAGGCCGGTGACGGCACTACCGCCGTCTGAGATGGAAAGTTTTGCCTGTGGGGTTGTGGTACCGATACCCACGTTACCCGCACTTGTTATGCGCATTCTTTCACCATCAACACCATCAAAAACATAACCTGTGTACCCAGTCTGAGAACCGTAAAATTCCATTAGACCTGTCGAGCTGTTGCGTCCAAGACGGTAATATTCAGAGCCCGCTGTACGTAAACGAAGCTGGTTGCCAGAGGAACCAAGTATGTCGAGTGCTGCACTTGGTGTAGTAGTACCAATACCGACATTACCTCCGATAAATCCGAACTTGCTTGCATAGAAGCCTAGCGGGTTTGTGGAAGAGTTCGCATCATTAACGTTACCAATGGTGGCACCGTTCGTACCCATAGAACCATCTTGATAGAAAACGATGTTTGTGTCGCTACCTGTCCTAACGTTAAGTTTGGCGAGAGGACTCGCAGTACCAATACCGACGTTACCTCCAAGATCGTTCAAGGTAAGAGCCTGATAGTTTCCAGCATCACCTACTTGAATTCTTCCGCGAGTATTTGCGCCGGAAATCTTGTTTATACTTATGGAACCGGAATTCGTAGCGTAATCAGATGCGCGAACAGAAAATCCAAGCGTGTCGGCGTCTCCGTTTGAAAGTACAGTTAAGCGTGCTCCGGGAATCGCAGTACCAATACCCACATTCCCTACTTCATCAATTCTCATGCGCTCGGGCAACGTGCCGTCTGCCTTTCGCGTATAGAACGCGAGTGCACCCGTGAACGTGCCGCCTGTCCGTAGTCCTGCTATCTTTCCAAAGGTTGCTACGTTGGTACCGATGTAGTTACCACCTAAAGTAATACTTCCACCAAAACCGTTCGTTGCCGTGCTGTTAGAAATGATAGCCAGGTTACCGAGAGAGTTACTGGTGGAGTGATCTGGTCCCGTGATGATCACTTCAGTATTGCTATCTGTGTCGCTCGTGAGTGAGCCTGAGGTAAGGATACTGAGTTTACCTTGAGGGTTGGTGGTGCCAATACCAACACTTCCTGCGCTGTTTACATAAAAGGCTGAGGTGAAGGTGCGTGAACCTGAACCGGCTGAGGCCTGTACGTAGTTCAGAACACCACTTGCTCCCAAGATAAGGGCTGATCCTGTTTGAGCGGTGTTATCTAGTGTTCCTGCAGTTGCCGAAGTCAGTACTGCATTATTAGAAAGTACTGAGGTGTCTCCTGAATACTGGACACCAAATCTATGCTTCAATCCAGACCAACCTGTTGGTTCTAGACTGTAGTTAAGTGCAGTGCCTGTTGCACCTGCCACATGCATGAGGCTTGAAGGGGTGGTGGTACCAATACCCACGTTACCTGCTGCGGTAACCCTCAACCGCTCACTCCCTCCTGTGGTTGCACGAATAGTGGAGCCAAGTGAACTTGTCTGACCGTCAATAGCAAAGCCTGTTGGCTGAGATGATCCGGCACTAATTTCCACACTTTCGTTGTCCGCAAAGGTGTGTATTGACCCCACTTGTCCCGTAGTGAGGCGCCCTGTACCAAGGTTTGAAGAAATAGACAGTCCACTACCTCCCGTAGCGAGTGAACCTCCACGCACCACAAGCTTTGCTGTAGGGTCGGTAGCACCAATACCTACGTTGCCCGCGCTTGATATAACCATCTTGTTGGCCCCGTTCGCATAGAACGAAAGGTTCGCTGAGGAACCAGCGGCACTCTTAGCAATTCCGTAGGTAAAACTATTATATTCATCTATGAAATATCCTCGCTGATTATCTCCAGTGAACACATTACTTGCAAAGAGTCCCGGCCCGTTAACTGAGAGTGTTGCCGTTGGGGTAGTAGAACCTATACCGACCTTTCCGCTTGAATCAACGGTTAATCGTTGCAAACCACTTGACCACAAAGAGAGTGCGTCTAGAGAGTTGTCGTACTGCACCAGTCCCTGTGCTTCTGAGGCAGTGTCACCAAACTGAAGACGAGCATTCCCTGTAACTCCTGAAATAACAGAGATGTATGAGCTTGCTCCTGCGCTATTCGCTCGCTCAAAGACTCCTACTGTAGCGGAGTTCGTAGACCATGTCTTTCCTGCTCCCTTTACTACGTTAAGGGTGGTGTCTGGTGTGCTGGTGCCAATACCGACGTTTCCTGAACCATTCACGGTCAGGATATCTCCATCGCTTACGTTCGAGATACCGAAGTAGCCATTACCGGAAGTCCCCACGATCTCAGTCCTGAAATCAGGACTTGAATCATTCACACCAAAACGACCATTGCTATCGAACATTCCTATCTGTGTGCCGTTTGTCTGGAACAAGTGACTTCCTCCAGTACGTACGTTATAGGTGTTGCTGGTACTAAAGACAAAACGATAAATATTTGCGCTCGTGTCGTACAGCATGAAGTTATCAGGAGAATAGATCTTATCTGCTGCACCAAGAGCTATACCGTCTGGTCCATAGCTGTTGCCGCCGATGGTTGTGGTTGCTGTAGGAGAGAGCGTGAGTGCCCCGTCTACAGCGAGCGTTCCAGAGAAGTAGCCATTGCCTGCAACTGAAAGATTTGAGCCAGGTGTGGTGGTACCAATTCCTACGTTGCCCGTACTACCTATCACCATCGCATCAAAACTTCCGCTCTTAGTAAACGTAAGCGCGCTGCTGACACTCGACATGTGCCATATGGAGTTACCGTTACTCTCGGCAAAACCAAGTGTGCCGTTAATAGACAGGGTGCGATTCGGTGCTGTGATACCAATACCTGCGTTACCAGAAGTATCGAAGGTCATGCGAGTAGATCCACCAGTCTCAAAGGCAAGATTTTGAGCATCGTTCGTTCCCAGAGTTGCGGTGGTGCCGAATGAGTTGCCTCCCTGCTGAAAGAATCCAGAAGCAAGCGAAGAGGTTGCAACACTGAGTGCTCCTCCTGTGTTCACGAGTCCGTTACCCAAGAGTGAAGTGAATGTTGAACCTCCAATGTTGAAGCCAGCTCCGAAGGTTGCGAGGCCTTCAGTGAGTGAAGTGCCTGAGATGAGCACGTTGCCTGCAACGGAGAGTTTTTGAGAAGGGGTTGTTGTGCCGATACCTACGTTTCCACCTTCAAGAATAGTCAATCGGTTTCCAATGCCTGATTCAACAAAATTAAATGCGTTGTTCCATGCTTCAAAGTGCCATTCAGTATTGTCATTTTTTAGTCTGAATTGAGCAGAGCCATCATTGGAGCTCTCAACAAGCATTATTTGATTCCCAGAGCCGTACACGTGAAGTTTTTCACTTGGACTTGCTGTACCAATACCCACGTTCGTCCCATTGTCATACAACGTTCCTATTCCAAGAGTATTGGCGTCTGTCCAGCGCGTAACGTAGTTGGTGGTACCTGTCATAGCAGAAACCAGTCCTGAAGCTCCCTTAAGTACACCGGTGAGAGTGGTAGCTAGAGTGGTAGCTCCGGTAACGGTGAGGGCACTCGAGGTGAGCGTGGTGCCATTGAAAGCAAGGTTTGCAGAGTCCTGCAGGAGCCCTCCAGTGCCAGCGTACGTCACACGGCCGCTGGTGAGTCCTGAGACACTCACCGCAGTGGTGCTGGCGAAAGGAAGCACTGAAGCAGTTGAGGAGGTGGCAACGAAGTATGCAGCGTCCACGTATGAGGTGAAGCGTCCGTTACCGATGACATCAAGACTGTACGTTGGGCTCAGGTTATTCCCGATACCCACCTTTCCTCCTGAGGTAAGTGTGAAGAGTGAAGAGTATGAACCGTTGTATCCCAAGATGTTGAACTTTGTGGCGCCATTGCGTGCATCGATAACAAACTCACCACCTCCTGCTGGAGTGGTTCCTGATCCTCCTGTGTTTCCAAAGAGCTGGAGATAGCTTCCCACGATGCTGGCACCCGTGAATCCTCCGTATACCCCACTACCTGCTGTATTTGAGAAACCAAAGGTTGCAAGACTTGCTGCAGAAGAAACTACGTTGCCCGGGATCCCTACGTTCGTACCGTTGAACGTGAAGGTGGAGAGATCGGTGAGTGCACCACCTGCAGTTACATACGGGATGCGGCCACTCGTGAGTCCTGTAACCGTGAGAGAGGGTGTAGAAAGTGCACCAGTGCTAGAAACCGTGGTGGTACCTGTCTGCCCTGCCGCAAAGGTGTTTGCGGTGAGGGAGCCTGCAAAGAAGGCAGTTGAAGAAGCGTTGGTGAAAGAGAGTGTTGAAGGAAGAGAGAGCGTTACGCTACCATCCCCATCATCAGTAACAGTGATCTGGCTTGCTGTTCCCGCTATCCAGCTAGTAAGTGATGAGACTGCAGACACTACTCCTGAACCGTTGAGAGACAGGATGCGAGACGGAGTGAGAGACGATAGGGTCGTTGCTCCTGAAACATTGAGTACTGAAGTTGAAGCAGTTCCAAAGTAGCCTGTTCCCGAAACGGTGAGTGCAGTACTACTTGCAAAAGGAAGTACTGAAGCAGTTGAAGAGTTAGCAGTGAAGTACTGCGCTACTGCCTGCCCTGCTACAGAGAACTTTGCATACGGGCTGGTGGTACCAACACCCACGTTTCCTCCTGGGGCAATGGTGAGGCGCTCACTTCCTGCGGTGAAGAGGCGAAGCGTATCTTCGTCTGCATTGTTCGTATCAGCTGTGATGTACGTGTCCTGGTCTGCATCGATCACACCACCAAGTCCCTGCCACACACTGTTGTCTCCATAGCCCTCAAACTGGTGCGTGGTGAGGTTGTAGCGCACATACCCAACATCTCCTGTGGGTCGCTGTGCTGTGGTGCCTGTAGGGAGACGGAGCGCGTCAGTTGCGAAGATGTCGAAGGTTACGGCTGGAGTAGACGTTCCAAAACCAAAGAGTCCGCCGGTAGTGAAGCGAGCACGCTCGGTGCCTCCGGTGACGAAACGAAGTGCGTTACTGTCTGAAGTTCCCAGTGTTGCAAGTGCTCCGTAGCTGTTACCTCCCTGCTGGAAGAATCCTGAAGCAAGTGAGCTGGTGGCAACACTCAATGCTCCGCCCGTGTTCACGAGTCCGTTACCAAGAAGCGAGGTGAAGGTTGAGCTTCCGACGTTGAAGCCAGACACAAAGGTTGCGAGTCCTTCGGTGCGTGAGGTGCCTGAGATGAGCGCGTTACCTGCAACGGACAGTCTCTGTGAAGGAGAGCTCGTGCCGATGCCGACATTACCCGTTGCGTGATCAAGTACAAATGCATCCTGGAAAGCCCATGAGCTTCCATCGTCTGCGAGCACACCAAGGTACGTTCGTCCGAGCTCGTTCACCAGTGCTGATGTTTTCTGATTAACTGCACCGTTTAGGTTTTCAAGGAAGATGCGTGCGCCAGATGAGTTGTTGGTTGAAAGCAAAAGCCCGTCTTCAGTTGAAGACGTGAGGAGGGATGTTCCTCCCTGCTGCACAGAGAATCCCTTGAGAGGGTTTGTGGTTCCAACACCAACCTTTCCAGAAAGTGTAGCGAGGTACGTGTTTGCAGTTGAGGTGAGTTGCGTTGTTGAAGCTCCTCCGTTGAACTGCTGGAGTGAGCTCCATGAGTTTGCTGTGGTGGTACCAAAAGCGAGAGAGATGACGTTAGAGGAAATCTGGAGTGGGTACGTTGCGGAAGAAATAGTATTCGTGAAGGCAGTGTTCCAGTCTGTTGTGGAGGCGGTGAGCGGAATGTTGTACCCGGTGGTGATGGAGAAATCTCCAGTGCCGCTGGTGTACGTGAGTCCTGTTGCTGAAGAAGAGAGAGCTTCACGTGCACGACTATCGAGATAGTAACGATTATCGTTTCCTTCCGGCACTGAATCGGTGTTGGTGTTCCGGTTAGAGCGGTCGATACTGCCACCAATAGCACGCTGTAGGCGAGCTAGTTCGGTGTCTACGTAGGATTTGGTAACTCCAGTACTGGTTATGTACGTAATGGGGTATACGTTACGCGTTATGACGCCCCCAGAGCGTACTGCAGTAGAAGGCTCTTCTGGGGTTGTTGGCTCAACAATGGGTGTCAGGGTTCCTTCATCGATGGCTACAACGCCCACACGTGAGGAAAAGAGGCCTGAGAAGGCATCCTGCAGAAGCGCTACAACTCCACGGAAGTCTGGTGTGAAGGTACCTGAGAAGTTACCAAAAGCAGTGAGTACTGAGGCTAGAGATTCTCCACTCTGGACACTGTTTCCAAGTGAGGTGGCAAGCGCACGCGTTGAGTCTACAGCTCGCACAATGCTGCGTGCAGAAACATTTCCAATCTCAGTTGTTGTCTCGAGTGCGTAGGTTCCAATTGAAAGTTCGGCGGTGACCAATGCGAGCGCAAGATCTGAAGAGGTGGTCACGAATCTTGCGACGGAAGCGTCGTAGGTTTCTGGAGCACGCACGATGATTGTTGCAACTGTACGAGCAACAAAATCTCCTAGAACAATTCCTTCGCCAACTATGCGTGCTGGAAAGTTTACGATTTCTTCAAGCGTCTCTCGCGGTGTGCGGACCGTGATACTTGAAGCTCGGTACTTAGAATTTTCTGTGACCGCAACAATTGTTGAACGAGATACAGGTGCCTGGTACTTAAGAGTAAGTCCCTCGACGAGAAGCTGAGGGACAAATGCAAATGAATTATTATTTCTGAGCTCTGCAAGTAGTGATGGAGGTTGTGCAAGAGAAGTTTCAACGCGAGAAGGAGCGAGTGCAAGTACACGAGTGTGTGCGGATTCAAAAGTTGCTACTGCCTTCTGAGCGAGAGAACCCGCTATGCCACTAGCTACTACTGAAGTTCCTGCTCCGAGAAGTAACACAGTAACCAACATGGCTGCTAGCGGGCTTGTCTTGAAGCGCCTATTTGACAAAACGATGTTTGCTAGCGCACTTGCAGACAATGTCACAAATTCGTGGGCTGGTGCTGAAGCCCTAAGTGAGGCCCTGTACTCCTGTTCTCGCTCCTTTGCGAGAGACTCAGCTGCTTCACTTTTCCTTTTTGCTTGTTCTTCTACAAATAGATCAAGGGACTCTCTACCAACGAACCAAACACGACTAACTTGCATTGATTCAATTTTTCCTTCACGACACAGACGTGAAAGATAATCCGAAGTGTACCCAGATTTCTCTGAAGCCTCCTTAGTTGAGATAAATTTATTTTCTGTGAAAGGATCCATGTCGGGTAACCGAATTAACTATGATAATACTACGTATATTCCGGTTTCAGTGATTTGCTGTGTGGATAGCTTTAGCAAAAATAATGCGCGAGTCTTAACAAAAATTATTATTAAAACGGTGTTAAAAATCTCTGACAAAAGTTATTACTTTGAAAGCAAATACCAAGCAGCCCTAATGCTAATTGTTAAAGATCCGCAGCAAGCAATGCGGCGCAAACACTCAAGATTGTGCATTACGCCTGCGCGAGTTGCTCACTAGCCCCACACTTAAACAAGAATAGGTAGAAAAACATAGCTATTTCGCTCACACGTTATTACGTCCAGAGGATACATAGTGCTTACTAGGCATCCTGTAGAAGCGTCTACTGAACCACTTCTACTAGCTTCTAAGAGCGTTAGGTACCTATATAGGTATGTTTATTGATCTCATTTTCATGCAGTAAGTAGATGCCTTTAGTAAATATGACAAAACACTCAGCATGCGTGAGTGTTTCAACAGGTATCTATATCTAGTATAGACGAGACGAGATATCCTTTATTTACTTATGCTTTTGTAGGTACTTTCTCCGCTTAGATACTCAGCCACTGCTTTTTGTGGCCCATTGTTAACTCCTGAGACTTTTGAGAGTTCACCAACGGCACCTGTTCCAATGAGGGCAACGCATACCGCAAGCCCAGCAACTGCAATGAATAGAGTGCGGACAGGTATTCCGCGTGATGGCGGTTCAGCTTCCTCTGACAGCACTTCTTCCTGCTGGATTTCATGCCCTTGTGCTTGTGCCTGTACCTCTACCCTTTCTTCCCTGTGTATGGTGAGTGGCACCTCTTCCGCTGGTTGAAACTCCTCTGGTATTTCCCTTTTCTCGCTGGCAGTTTCGTGAACTCGAGTGAGAACCACCTCTTCTTCTGGTTCTGGCACGATTATAGGTAGCGCGTCGGGTGTGAAGTCTTCTGAACCGTCCGGAAGGTTCTTTGGGGTGTCCTTTTGAGTACTAAACCACTCCTGCCATGCGGTCTGCATGTCAGAAACAACCTGCTTTGTCTGCTCCTGATCAGGTTCTTTGGCAACAAGTGGCGGCACAAGCACTGGATCTTCACGCTTATACGTTGGAGCCAACCAAAGATCTTCTTTCTCCTCTGGTGCGCTTTCCTCAACAGAAGCCACCACCTCTTCCTGGACAGTCTCCTCAGCCCCAAAACGGTGCTCCATCAACGAGGATTCAAGAACATACCAGTTCCTGCCCACCAACCTAGCTTCTACGCGGCCCTCACGGCACATCTGTCCGACGTAATCCTTTGTATAACCAGTAATTTTTGCTGCTTTTTTTGACGAGACGTAGATCTTGTCTCCAATCGTTAGTTCATCCATGCATGTAGTATAAGGGTTTCTCGCCTCGTATGGAATAGCTGTCAATTCTTGGAAGTGTATATCTATTTAATTGAAAAAGGCTCCAGCAGGAGCCTTGTCAGGTACGCACAACATCCTAGAAAACTACGTAGCCAACCCTTCCTCTAGCAGGGTTTTTAGTGTCGCCGGATTTCCAGCCCCTCGCGTAGCCTTCATGGCCTGCCCAACGAGGAACTGTAGAGCCGAATCTTTCCCGCTCTTGTACTGAGCTATGGCTTCCGGGTTCTGTGCCAATATCTCCTGCACCGTCGCTGCGAGAGCCTCAGGATCGCTCACCTGTATGAGTCCCTTATCTTCTGCAAGCTTCTTAGGAGACGTTGAGTCGCCTTCTAGCATGAGAGCGAGAACGTCCTTTGCTCCACGTGAAGAAAGGGATCCGTCCACTACGAGCTTCATCAGCTCTGCAAAAGCAGAAACAGACAATCCTTCGTACTCTTTCTTCTCGGACTTGGTGTACCAGCCAGCAATATCTGAGACAAGATAGTTCACTGCCTGACGTATGAGTGCCTGATCTTCCTTGCACTCAACAAAGAGCTGGTCCATGAAGCTACTGCGAACTCCTCCATCAACGAGATACGCGACGTCTTCCTCCTTAAGTCCGTACGCCAGATAACGAGCTCTTCGTGCCTCAGGCAATTCAGGGAGACTGGCCTTCAGTGCCTCTGGAGTAAACTCCTCAATCTCAGAGAGGTCCATCTTAGGTAAATCTGGGTCTGGGAAGTAACGGTAGTCTGCACTTCCCTCCTTCAGCCGCTGTGAGAAGGTACTCTGCTTCCCCTCGTCCCATCCGCGCGTTTCCTGGGTAAGCTTCCCTCCCTCCTCGAGTACACGGACCTGTCTCTCAACTTCGTATGCGATGGCACGTTCCACTGAGCGGAATGAGTTAAGATTCTTCACCTCAACTTTTGTTCCCAGAGTATCGTCTTTCGAAACTGAAATATTCGCCTCCACACGCATCTCGCCTTTTTCCAAGTTGGCATGAGACACGCCAAGAGTTCGTAGCAGTAGCTGGAGTTCTCGGGCAAACATTCCTGCGCTCTGCGCGTCATGCAAAACAGGTTCAGTCACCAACTCCATGAGAGGTACTCCTGCTCGGTTGAAGTCCACGATACTGGTTCCCTTGGATGCGTCGTGTGAAGAGCGTGCGGTATCTTCCTCGAGATGCACGCGGGTTATGTCTACTCCTGCGAGTGATCCACCCTTAACGAGCGGATACTCAAACTGGCTAATCTGGTATCCCTTCGGTATGTCCGGATAGAAGTAACTCTTTCTATCGAACTCAGTGTACGAAGCTATCGTGCTTCCAAGTGCTGCGCCAACACGAAGCACGTGATGAACTGCCTGTCGGTTCGGTACAGGAAGCGTACCTGGGTGAGCCATGCATACAGGACAGATGGCAGTGTTTGGAGCGAGGGTATGCGGAGCGTTGGGAGAGTCGCAAAACATCTTTGTCTTGGTAGACAACTCAGCATGTATCTCAAGACCAATGGTGGGGCGATAGCCGTTCATAGTCGAATGCTAGCACGGACTGGAGTCTGCGTCAGTACGAAAATAGACCTAAACGGTCACCTGTTTTTCTCCTAATTTCTTAGTGAGCGTGTCCGTAAACTCCTTCAAAAGTACGTCATCAATGATAGATAGGGGCACTACAGGGGCTCCTGAAGCCTTCTCAAGAAGACCAGTAATACGTGTACGCTCTTCTGGCGTAAGCACATCCACCTTTGAGAGAACGAGTAGTTCTGGCTTCTCATCGAGTCCCCTACCGAAGGTAGCTAGCTCGGTTCGTATGGCCCTATAGGCTGCTACGGGGTCATCTTGTTCAGCCGAGACGAGATGCACAAGCAATCCAGTACGTTCTATGTGCTTGAGGAAACGAGAACCCAACCCCTTCCCCGTTGAAGCTCCTTCAATAAGACCTGGAATGTCTGCGAGAACGTATCCGTAGAACTCACCGAGATGAGGATCAAGTGTAGTGAAAGGATAAGCCCCCACCTTAGACTTAGCTCGTGTAAGCGAGTTAAGGAGTGAAGACTTGCCTGCGTTAGGGAAACCAATGAATCCAGCATCAGCGATAAGCTTCAAGCTGATACGAACATCTCCAGATGCTCCTGGCTTACCGGGAGTAGACTGCTCAGGGTTCTGGTTCATGGACCCACGGAAGTGGGCATTTCCATACCCTCCAATACCACCACGCATAATGACCTCTCGCTGCCCATGGGTGAGCATCTCAAAGGTCTCTCCAGTGGTAGGGAGAATTGCTACTGACCCGACTGGGACCTGTATAACTACCGACTCTCCGTCCTTCCCATGACGGTCGTGTCCGCTGCCCGAGGCACCATTCTCAGCTCTAAACTTCTTTGAGAAGCGGTAGCGAGCAAGAACCCCCAGATCTCGTACAGCCTCTAGGATAACGTCGCCTCCACGGCCACCGTCGCCTCCAGCTGGACCTCCCTTCTCCTTTCCCTTGAGGTGCAACCACCGAACAACCCCGGCACCTCCGTGCCCAGCCTGTGCGTGTATGTGTAGTTCATCAACAAATGCCATAGTACTGCTACCCTAGCACAGATAGCTGTTTTCCATAAGATAGAGCCCCGTCCTTCAGGAATCTATCCCTTGACGATCTCCCACCCCTCACTCAAGAGTGCTTCTGCCTTCTTGTACTTGAGAGTCTTGGTCTCGGAACCGTTGGTGATAGTCACCTCATCGTTTCGCCCGTAGGTGTCGTTGTTCACAACCGTTACTCCAGTCACCACAGCTCCTGCCTTACTTGCGTCCAGAATCTGCTGACGTGCACGCTCCTCCTCCTGCTTAATGCGTGCTTCATCACTTGAAACGATGTGAGGAATGGCTTCAGCAATCTGTGCCTTAATAGCACCTTGCATAGCAGTAAAGAGCGTTAGACCTTCACGACGATACTCAATGAGTGGATCACGCTGTCCGTAAGCTCGGAGTGACACTGAACGACGGATGTACTCCATAGAGTCTAAGTGCTCAAGCCAGAAAGCGTCCGTTACCTGAAGAATGAGGCGGCGCATAAGTGGAAGGAACCCTTCACCGAGCTCTGTTTGCTTCAAGACAAGGTGCTTGGCAGCTTCGTCATTACCCTGAACGCATTCCTGTATTTTTTCCATCACCTCCTCATCTGTTCCCATCAGGGCTACTTTGCGTTGTGTATAGATAGAAAGACGCTGCGTGTTGAGCACGTCGTCATACGCAAGCACCTGCTTGCGGGAGTCAAAGTTGAATCCTTCAATGCGCTTTTGGGCCGTCTCGAGTGAACGAGTAATCATGCCACTTTCAATAGGCTCGTCCTCAGCGATCTTAAAGGTTCCCATAACGTTCTTAATAACGTCTGAGGCAAACACACGCATAAGCTTGTCCTCAAGTGATACATAGAATCTCGTCTCGCCCGTGTCTCCTTGACGTCCTGAACGTCCACGCAGCTGGTTATCAATACGACGAGCCTCGTGTCTCTCGGTTCCAATCACGGCTAGTCCTCCAAGCTGTCGTATCTCTTCTCTTCCTTCGGGAGTGGCAAGAGGGCCTCCGAGCTTAATGTCCACACCGCGTCCAGCAAGGTTCGTGGCCACCGTCACTCTTCCGCGGGTACCTGCGGTCGCAATAATCTCTCCTTCACGTTCGTGGTTCTTGGCATTCAAAACTTCGTGAGGAACGCCTTCCTTCGTTAGGTGGGCACTCACCACTTCATTGTCTTCAATAGACACCGTACCCACGAGTACCGGCTGCCCCTTCTCATGAATGACCTTAATGTTGCGAGCGAGTGCAGTGAGCTTTCCGCTTACATTCTGGAAGATAAGATCGTCGTAGTCCTTACGAGCAATAGGTCGATGCGTTGGTACCACCACCACATCAAGTCCGTACACCGTGAAGAACTCTTCTTCTGAAGAGAGTCCTGTTCCGGTCATACCGGCAAGCGCTCCGTACATACGGAAATAGTTCTGGAACGTCACGCTCGCATAGGTACGTGTCTCTTTCTGAATCGGTACACCTTCCTTAGCTTCAATAGCCTGGTGGAGTCCTTCAGACCAGCGGCGTCCTGGCTGCAGTCGTCCGGTGAACTCGTCCACAATAACGATCTCTCCGTCCTTCACCACATACTCCTTGTCTATAGAAAAGAGCGCTTTGGCTCGCACCGCGTTATCCAAGTGATGCGCGAAACGCATACCTCCCTCTGCGTAGAGGTTCTCAATACCCAAAGCTACTTCTGTCTTGCGCATTCCCTCTTCAGTAACCTGTACGGCCTTTTGCTTCTCATCAATAACGTAGTCTTCAGCAGCGGCGAAGTTGGCTACGATTCTTGCGAACTGCTCATACAGGTTCTCGCTCTCTTTGGCAGGACCAGAAATAATAAGCGGGGTACGGGCCTCGTCGATAAGAATGGAGTCGATCTCGTCGATGATGGCGTAGTGGTGCCCACGCTGATTTATCTGAGAAGCGTCGTATGCGGTGTTGTCTCGCAGGTAATCAAAGCCCAGTTCATTGTTGGTGGCATACGTAATATCTGCTGCATAGGCTTCCTTCTTTGAAACGGGACGAAGGTAATCATAAAAAACTTTGTAGGATCCCTCGGCGTCACGCTCCTTGTCTTCATCGGCCTCAACATGAGAAGCGTCATAAAGATAACCACCACCGGAAGTAACTACGCCTACCGTGAGTCCCAAGTAGTCATACACCTGACCCATCCAAGCAGCGTCACGACGAGCAAGGTAATCGTTCACGGTCACCACATGCACTCCCTTCCCGGCTAACGCAAATAAGGACACTGGCAAAGTAGCCACCAGAGTCTTTCCCTCTCCAGTGCGCATTTCAGCAATGCGTCGCTTAGCCAGTGCAAGTCCTCCTATAAGCTGTACATCATAATGACGCTCGTTCAGAGTCCTTCGGGCACTCTCACGAACCAAGGCAAACACCTCAGCTATGTCAGCATTCTTTTCCGGAGTGCCCTTAGTACGATCCCGTACTGTTTGGAGGCGGGCTATAAGCTCCTCACGTGAAAGCGCTTCAAGTTCTTCGCTCAAGGAATTAGCTATAGAAACAATAGGCTGTGCCTCCTTGAGGAAGCTAGCAGACTGGTTTTGGGTGAAGATCTTAGATAAGAATGAGGCCATAATAGAGCTACTATACCGTGTACGGCTCGGAAACGGTAGGCTGGCCTCTTCTGAGATAGATCTGTACACAGTCTTGATTCTTCGGAGAAGAAGCGTATACTTTGACTATCACCACGAAAGGGACCCTTATGCAGCTCGTCTGCGTCGGGGGCCTTTTTATTTTATCTCAAGCAGGTTTCGTTGGTCGTTGATGTAAGCAATCCGAGCATTAGTTCGCTTTAGCAGTATGGAGCATTTCTTTGCGGGTGCGGGTGAGAGTATTCCTAGGAATTGCTCTCTGTCTTGGAGCTTTTTAACAAGTGAAGCGTAATCACCATCGCTTGAAACAAGAAGTGCCTTCTGGAGAGCACCTTCATAAGCATCGTCAATTGCCTGCATAATAAGGTCAGTATCGCAGTTACCTTTAGGGAGACCACCACCCTGATAGACTACCTCCTTAAAGATTAGGGTAAACCCACATTCTTGAAAATACGTGTAGAGATCTTTGTATTTAGGAATCATTCCTATAAAAATGTAAGCGCGTTCAATCTTGTACTTGTCCTTGAGCCAAACCCTAAATTTCTTGTAATCGAGTTTCCAGCGTAAATCGCGCACAGCTCTATCCAAGTTTGCGGCATCTATATATGCAATATTGACCTTGTGCGCATCGATCGCCATGCAAATATTCTAGCACCGGACACCTACGATAAGAGGTAGTCCCGTCCTTAATACTGAACAGAAAAGACCTCCCGGAAGGAGGTCCTTTCTTAAACAAGATCCTAAAGACTACTTGCGCTTCGCAACTTTGCGCTTCGCTGCCTTCTTTACAGTCTTCTTTGCAACTCGCTTCTTCGCTGCCTTCTTTACAGTTTTCTTGGCTGCCTTCTTAGCTGCCTTCTTTGCAACACGCTTCTTTGGTGCTGCCTTCTTTGCGGCTTTCTTTACAGTCTTCTTTGCGGCCTTTTTCTTTGCTGCCATAGGTATCGCGATTGACTATGACTAATAGTGTCGACCCATCAGCAAGAAAAGTTTTTGAAGACGTTCTCGTTGATGTGCTATTGATTATTATTACGTGTCTTTGTTATTTTTTTTAACACTTACGTTACACGTGGGGATAACTTTTTATTTTTGTAAAAATATTTTAAAAAACTTTTTGCACTTCGCGTTGAATTTTTATTCCTGTTGCATCAAAAACTTTTTTCTCAATTGCCTTTGCAAACTCGTCTACGTCTTTCGCTGTTGCTCCTTCGTCCGTTACAAGTACGAGTGGTTGATTGCCAAACAAAGATACCTTTCCCTCTACGTGACCCTTCAATCCAAGTGCGTGATCCAGAATAAAAGCGAGTGGAATCTTAATGCCGTTTTTCGCAGGATAACTGGGAACAGCACCATAAGTAGCTGAGAGCTTATTGAAACACTCTTGATCTACGATAGGGTTCTTGAAAAAAGATCCGGCAGTTCCTTGCACGCTAAGATCTGGAAACTTCTTGGAGCGTACTTCCCTCACTGCCGTACTTATCTCAAGAGGTGTCGTGAGTGTCACCCCTTCGTGGGCGAGGCGTGCCAGGTCACTGTAGCCAAGCATGGGCACTCCCTGTGTCTCTACCTCAATACCAACTTCGGTAATGACGAGTTCTTTCCTGCGCTTGAAAATACTGTCGCGATATTCAAGCTCACATTCTTCTTTCGTAAAGTGGAAGTCTTCTCCCGTCTTCAGGTTCATTCCTTTGACATGCGTGCAGATGTTTGAGAACTCAGCACCATAGGCGCCAATGTTTTGTACTGGAGCTGCGCCAACTGTTCCAGGTATACCTGCTAAGTTCTCGGTGCCCCAGTATCCCTTCTCTGCCAGCTCACTCACGAGCAAGTCCCAAGAAACTCCTGCACCAACGGTAACCATCACTTTCCCGTCTTGTTCTGGTCCGTAGCTTATGCCAGGAATTTCCATGCGCAGTACGACACCTTCATAGAGGTCGTCTGACGGCAGCACGTTACTTCCCTCTCCAAGAACCACGCACGGCAAAGAGAGTTTCTCTATAAGGAGTCTGGCTTGTTGCAGTTCCTCTCGCGAGGTAATAGTCACTACGTAGCGCACCAGCCCTCCAACCTTAAGGGTGGTGAGCTCCTTGCAGGAAACGTTCTCCGTACAAACCATTATGGTATGCGAGCAATAAACTCACGAATACTTTCCTCTGACTCTGGGAAGAGGGTGAGGGCTTTTTGTGCGGTGGCGCGTGCGCGACCATATTCCCCGTTCAGTACGTATGCGGATGCAAGACGTATATAGGAACCAACGGTTGGTTCATCAACGAGGTGAGACTCGAGTACTCCTATAAGTCGCTTGTAGTCCTTGGCATGGAAGTATGCGAGCACGAGTGGCTCAGCATCAACCTTGGTAGTTCCGTAGGCTGTCTCGAGTATTGCGTCTCCTGCCTTCGTGTTGCCCACAGCAATTTCTCCGGCTGCCGCATACACGGCAAGTTCCTTGAAGGAGGTATCGAGTTCATACATGGCCACAAAGGTATCGCGCGCACCCTGCAGGTCGCCACTCTCCCAGAACTCATACCCTCGCTCAAGCATGAGGGTCTGTTTCTTTGGGGACTCCATCAGTGCTAGAGCACTCTGTTCAAGTGCCAGGTCATAGGCGCCAATACCACGGAAGCCGGTGGCGTACTGAATGCGTAAACGAGCATCATGTGGTGCACGAGCAACCTGGTCTCCCAGCCTCTGTAGAGCAGAGGTGTATATTTCACCCCGAGTCTTCGCATCGATTTCTGCACGAGACTTTAGTGCGCCAGCAAGTGCAATGTACTGCTCGCTTGTCTCCTGCGAACCAAGCCCCCCGGTTGCGTAGACGCTATCAAAGATAGCCACTGCCTGTGCTGGTGTGCGTTGCGACTGATTGAGTGCGTACACCAACTTCTGTGCCTGATCCATGCTCGGCACGTTCACCATCCAGAGAAGTGCAACGGTACCGGCAAACACTATCGTTGCCGCAACGGTTGTTGCCTGCATGTCCTTCAGTTCCTTTTGCTTTTGGAGGAACGGAATATCCGAGCTTGAGACACTGTGTGCTGCAGCTAGGAGCGTTGCCAGGATGAGATAACTGAAAAGGTTATCAAAAACAAAGATGGCTTGGAAGGCATAGGCTGCTAGTGCACTCACGAGGAGAATACGCTCTGGTCTTGCCGTAGTCTTTCGATAGAGAGCCACCACCGCACTTCCAAGAAGCCCGAGGAATAGAATGAGAGCTGGTATGCCTCCTGAAATCAGCCAGTCTATATAGGTACTGTGTGCACGATCGAACCAGGGCTCCTGGGCATAGAGATCAGGTGTGTAGTGCTTCTGGAAGACGTAGTTAAAGCCTTCGTGGCCCCAGCCAGTCACCGGACGCTCAGCAACACCCTTGAGCGCCATATTCCACAGCGTGAAGCGTGTAGAGCCGTCTGCAGCAGATATGGAGGCTATACGGGTAAGTGTGGGGTCTCCCTTAATAAACGGGGTTTCTTTGAGGGCAAAGAAAGCTCCAGCAAGAACGATGAGCACCGCAAGAACGCCTCCGGCAATCATGCGCTGCTTCTTGTTCCCTGCCTCAAACATCCAGAGACCTGCACCAAGCCCCACAGCGCCCACAAGTCCAAGAACCGCTCCACGAGTGGCGGTGGTGAAGATGATGATTGCGGAGAGTGCAGCTAGTCCGAAGAGGTAGTACCGCAACCAACCCTTAGACTCAATTCCCTGCCAGAGTGCTACGGCTGTTGCGAACAACAGGTAGACAGCTAGGTATGCTGCGTTGCCGAATGTCGCGTCCACGCGCGCACCTCCCTGGTGAATCTCTGCCATGCCGGCAAGTTGGAAGAGTCCGTAGATACAAACAAGCGCTGTGCCTGAGAGAAAGAAGAGCCACCACTTTCTCCAGAGTTTTTCAGCAGTGAGGACCGTTCCCAGAATCACGAAGAATACAAACATGTGCGCGAGCGTCACCCACCCGTCCATGCGCTCAAAGTTACTCCAGAATGCTTTGTGTACGTTTGTCGCAAAGAAGTCTGCAAGAGCCATCCATACCACGAGTGATCCATAGAGAACTAACGTCCAAGAGAACTTAGGGCGATAGGCCTTATCTAGAAGAGCTAGGAGTACATAGCCCCCAAGCGCTATCTCAACCAGTATTCTGAAAGCAAAGGCTTTACCAGTAATAAAGGGGAAAAACATCCCATTAGCTATATAAAGCGGTACAAACGGTATGAGGAATAAGGCTACAAGCGTGGTCCAGTGAGCAACTTTTATCATAGTGCTGATAGTATATACCAGTACACCTCCTCCATGAACAACGCCGAGAACCGCATCCAGGGGCTCATACGTCGTATTGAGCCACTCATCAAAACCGACCTTTCCTATCTCTTTTCTGGAGGCGGTTGGCTTCTAACTGGCTATTTCATACAAATTGGCACTGGTCTCGTACTTTCAGTTGCTTTTGCCAACCTCCTGCCAAAGGAGGCATACGGCACGTATCAGTTCATCATCTCCATGGCTGCCATAGCCAGCGTCTTTACTCTCACGGGTATGGGAACAGCTGTGATGCAATCAACGGCTCAGGGATCAACGAGCGCGCTTCGTTATGGTGTTCGTACTCAATTGCTATGGAGCTGTGGCATTGCAGCTGCGGCTGGAAGCTTTGCTCTCTATTACTTCTTAAACCAAAACTCACTCCTTGCCGTTGCTTTCTTTGCCGTGGCCTTACTGCAGCCATTTATCATCAGCTTTGCGTTGTACAAGTCTTATTTACAGGCGCGGGGTTTCTTTCGCGAAAGCGTACTGATAGACACCCTGCAGCGACTGGTACTCTTTCTGGCGGTCTTCACTGTGCTGTATACCACTCAAGACCCACTGTATGTAGTGTTTGCCTACTTTGGTACTTCAGCACTTACGCTTCTTTTTGCTTACCTCTATGTGGTACGAAAATACTCCTTGACGCGTGTGCGTAGTAAGGAGCTACTGACTTACAGTAAACACTTGAGCGTGATGGAGTCGCTTGCTGAAGCTGCAAATGCAGCGGACAAGGCTTTGATTTGGTTCTTTCTTGGAGGAGCTCCACTTGCCGCGTATGCTCTAGCTCAACTACCAATTATTCACCTGCAAACCATGTTTGGTTTCGTGCGCCAACTTGCTCTTCCAAAGTTTGCCAAGAGAGATATACAAGAAATTAAGGCGATGCTTCCCCAAAAGATTCGCCTGTATTTTGTCGTTGCCCTTGGCACTGTTGGTCTCTACATTTTATTAGCTCCACTACTGTTTGGACTGCTCTTTCCTCTTTATCCCGAAGCTATTTTGTACTCTCAACTCCTGGCGCTCTCTGTACTTTCTGTGCCTCGATCTTTGGTAACCCAAGCCTTTCTTGCTCACCAGAGAAAGCGTGAACTCTATATAATTAATGTGAGTGTTCCTTTTGTGCGTGTACTCCTCCTGGCCCTCTTGCTGTGGCAGTTTGGCATACTTGGTGCAATAGCCGCCGTCCTTATCACAGAGCTGTTTGCGGCACTACTACAGTGGTACTTACTTATTAGAATGAAGTGATTTTTTCTTCCACGTACCTGTTTTTCGTGCGTGCTTGAAGGTGAAAAGAAAGTTCATGCTGAAATTGAACACTGAAACTACTCCTACACTGAAAACTTGAGCGAGCACATACCAACCCTGAAAGAAATTGATTGAGAAAAAAGTTGAAAGCTCACGGGCACCTGCAAGTAAAAGCGCATTAAGCGTCAATCCTGATAAGGCAACCATGCTATACGAAGCAAATTGAATGGGAGCGCGTTCCTTTCCATTGTCGCGAAATGCCCAGTACTTTTGAAGCAAGAACGAGACAATAAGTGCCAGCACGAAGCCAACGACGAGTCCCAAAAGATAGGTATCTTTAAGATCTAAAACAGACACCCACACATATAGGGAAACCACTTGAATCAATGCGCCAGTAAGCCCAGAAATACCGTAGCGCAGCAAGAAACGTATCTTGGTAACAAGGCCTTCTTTCCTAACATTTTCCTTTGCTTTGCGCGCAACCATAACGATACTTAGTCCAAACGGTAAAGGAATCCATCGTAAGATCGCGGCTTCAACACTAACAACAAAAGTAAACAGAGCATTAAGCAAAGGGTGCGGAGTCAGTCCACCCTCTCCCGAGTTCCCGAGCAATCGCAACAGTGCAGCCGGGAGCAGAAGTGAACAATTCCAGTAACTTGCATAGGCCACAGAGTATCCCTCGCTCTCCAGTAGTTTTTTGAGACTTCCCACAGTATAGCGACGAAAATGATGATGCTCTACATCATGAGCACTCCATAAGGACATGAAGGCAGGTACCGTAAGTACGAGCGATCCCTCCGCCGCTAGTGCATTCTGTGCACGAGACAGAAAAGCTTTGTCGTCCTCTATGTGCTCAAGAACATCAAATAGACCAATGAGGTTGTAGGTTCTAGCAAAAGCCTCCTCTTCGGTAGAAAAAACATTACGGTATCCACGAGTCATTGCTTTTGCTCGAGCGTCACTTTCTGGCTCAAAAGCGTATCGCTCTTCTGCTATAGCCCCCAGGAAGGAACTTGCCCCCCCATAACCTGCCCCATAGTCGAGAGCAGCTTCACATGAGCCATTACCTGACCTTTTGAGTGCTGCGAAGAGCGCTTTAGTCCTGCCACGGTACCACCAGGATGACTCCATACTCTCCAGAAGTTTGTAAGCTGTCTGTTCCATACTTATGAAAGTCTGTTTCTGATACGGACCATGGCAATTACTGCCCCCAAAGCATCCCGAACTAGTCGCAGCTTACTTTCTCTTCCATGAAACACGTCCTCTCTCCAGTGCACAGGTACCTCCCGTATTCTCATGCCTGCACGCTCTGCTCTAGCAAGAAATTCCATATCCAGAAACCACCCCGTTTCCTTGCATGAGCTTAGAATTTCTCGCGCCGAGGCATTCATGGCCTTGAGTCCACACTGACTGTCCTCTACTCGCACACCGAGAAGTAAGTGTCGAAGTATATTAAATACTCGTGAAGTGAAGGTACGAGCAAGTCCACGTTCAACGAGCCCAGAATTAAGGAGGCGCGAGCCTATGACCACGTCTGCCTCGTTCATTGCTAGAACAGAAAGAAGCTGCGCAAGGTCGTCCGGGTCTGCCGACAAATCTGCGTCTATGAATCCGAATACTTCAGCTTCACTCGTGCTTGCGGCATGAACAATAGCGGCACCCTTCCCTTTCGTTTCAGTACGAGTAACGACCACACGCACATCATTCAAGGCGTTCGCCACAGCAGCGGTTCCATCTGTAGACGCGTTATCAACAAGTATGATGCGCCAATCTAGATCTGCCATTGTTTCAAGACTTTTGCGGATTCGTGTTAGCGAAGCACTGATAATAGGTGCTTCATTAAATGCAGGTACGCAGAGATCGAAAGTCATATGCTAGTAAGAGTGTTGTTGGCCCGGTAGTACCGAGTATCGTAGCATATGCAACTTGTTCTGGTTTAATCCGAGTCAAATAAATCACTTGGGTACACGAAGTCAGCATTCAACTCTCTCGCTCTGTGTATGAGACGAAGTAACCTTTCCTTTTTCTCTTCTGTGTAGAAATGAACGTGGGTGGCCACTACAAAAATCCCATTCTTCTTGTATGCATACTCAAGCCCTTGAAAAACATCTGTATCCTCCAACCTATAGGAACAGACTTCTTTGTGCTTTCCGAAATCAAGAACTTTTGTGTAGGCGGGTACTTTCCCTCGAAGAATGTGAGTTAGCTTAAAAAGAAGCATACGAATGAAGACACTGACGTATGCCAGGCGTGGCAGAAAGTTTCGCAATCCGGCCCCACGACCTCGAATAACATTCATGTCAGCAGCCTCTACGGCCCGCACTCCTGCTGTACTTATCCAGTCGTGAGGCGGAACGAATACTGGAACGGGTATGCCGAAAGCTCGTTCAAGCTCTTCCCTGCCGCGCCTTGCCTCTCCACGAGAAAGATCTTTGTTTTGATACTCGTATATTCCACCTTTTGTTTCATGTGTTGTGCCGTGCTGCAGTATTTCTATAAGTGGATTGTTTTGTACGTAGGAAATCAGTTTCTCATTATTCACAATTGAATACTCTCTCTCTTCGGCTTTAGCTCCTGCGGTGTACACGTCACTTGTTGGCTTTACGAACGGGATCGTGGAAAACCCTACAGGAATGCTTTGAGCAAAAATGTCACTGTACCAACGGTCTATATCTTCAGGTGCGCTGAAGTAGTTTAGGTCATCGTCTCTGATTACAAATTTCATAGTCCTTCTCGCTTACGTATTTCTTGATAGATTTCGTAGACTGCTTCTCCGAACGGCTTCTTGTTTACCACTGCGAGACGTGCCTGCTTACCCATTTCTATCATTGCCTCTCTATTAGCGTATAAGTAGGCAATTTTATCCTTAAGTGCCGCCACGTCTCTAATAGGTACTACGAAGCCAGTTTTCCCTTCCTCAACAATGCCCCGAGCATTTTCGGTGGTAATCACGGGAATGCCACAAGCCATGGCCTCAAGTGTTACGCGCCCAAACCCTTCGGTCAATGACGGGAATACCAGTACATCAGCATTTCTATAGAACTTCTCGGGTTCTGAAGAACTTTCCTCCCACACTACAGTACGGTCAGTATTCATGCGCAGATGTTTCATATAATGAAGAGGTACTGGACCATTTCCACCGACAATTGTAAGTTTAGCATCATGCAATGCGAGCTCGTTCCATGCAGTAATCAAGTAATGCAATCCTTTAAGAGGTGTTGTATACGCCACGTATACGACCTCAAAAACACCGGGACTCTTATGCAGGGTGGGTTTAAAACGCTCGATATCAATATCCGGATAAGCAGTGTAGATACGTTCAGCCGGAAATCCTGAGCGAATGTATGATTCTTTCACAAAATCTGATAGAGCAATGACATAATTGAAATCGTTGTCGTGAGAAACCTCATTCGCTAGAGAGGAATACGTTCCCTGAAATTCAGGAAAGCCCAAATAATCAATCTCTTCTTTTTCTAAAAGAGAATTCGTCTTTAAGTGGGCAACCACCGCAAGATCTATGAGTACAGATCCTGCGGCTCTTAGTTTGCGAAAAGTTCTAGGTAGAGAGTATCCGCCATGTAGAATGCAGTAATCGGAACGCGTAATGAGCCTTGCCGTAATGATATCAAAGCATGCTTCCGTGATGCGTCTTGGAATTTGGATCCTAGTAAAAAATTCAAATGCACGAAAAGGATAGCGCACCCAGACAGGCATACTAGAATAAGTTTCCTTAAAATAGAAGCCGGAGTTAATTTGGCATATAACTTGACTTAGTATTTTTCTCCTCGCAAACGCATTTATTACCGGCAAAATGTCTGGTGTTTTTAGGTTGGTTTTCCTACCCAGGTTGGCAAATGTGACGATAGATACAAGCATATGAAACATTAAGTATCAGGAGTCCTAGATTTATAGAAAACTGGCTCGCCGCACTCAATTGATTGGTTACAGGTCTCAATTACACCTAGTACTTCTAGCGCAGATTTAAGTCCAGCACGATCGTCCGGTCTGCCTTCAAGTACACCTAAGAAAGTATCAATTGCATTGTAGAGAGGGCCAGGATCCTCATCCATGCTATCTACGAAGAATTCTTTTCCCCCTTCGAAATCTACGGAAACAGATCGTTGTCGCGCAGCACCAATTCCTATGGTTGTGGTTGTTATTAAAGAACTACCAAAAAAAAGCTGAATAGTATATTGAGTGAAATCCTGCACATTTTGCCGTGTAGCGAAAACCTTGTCGGGAACACTACCGATTAGATCAAGTATCATTGATATGTCATGCGGCCCATAATCCCATAGAACCGAATAACCCTCATGGCTTCTCGTACCGATTCCTGTGGTACTTATGGTTTTGATTCTTTTATTCTGAACAGCTTGCTTGAGTGCTTGGTATTTTGCTGAAAATAAATAAAGGTGATTGACTAGGATAGGACTGCTGTATTGACCGAGTACAGATGCCTCACTAAAAGCGAGGGCAAGTGGTTTTTCTATCATAACCGGAATCCCGAGTTCCAGAGCATGACGAGCAATTTCAATGTGAGTGCTTGGTGGAGTACAAATAACAACTCCATCAGGCCGAGAATCTATTAGCGACTGCCAGGTACCTCTTTCTGCGACCTGAATGACTACCGGGAACTTCTTGTATGTTTTTAGATAATTGGTTCCCCAAGGACCCTTGCCGACATGAACCAATCGCTTAGACGCCATAACCTTTTAAATACCAATCGTTGTCCGTGTACCACTGGACACTTTTTCCTAGATTGTCCTTGAAAGTACTTTCCTGAGCCCATCCGAGTTTCTTTATTTTTGTAAAGTCAACTGAATAACGGAAATCATGACCGGGCCGATCTTTAATGAAGCGAATCTTTGCCTTCCGGCCAGTGACTTCCTCAATTCGCTCAATCATTTGTAGGTTTGAGATTTCGAACCCAGATCCAATATTGTATGTTTCCATGAGATTTCCATCTTCCAAAATCTTTAAAATGGCTGAGCAGTGATCATCCACATAGAGCCACTCGCGGATTTGGGTTCCGTCTCCATGAATAATCACTTCTTCTTGTTTCAAGATACGTGAAATTGCCATCGGTACCAGGTTGCGCGGTGGCTGTCCGGGTCCAAAGTTATTACAAGACCTGGTTACTATGTACGGAAGGCCGTGGGTTGCGCCGGCAGCACGAACAATAAGTTCCCCAGCAGCTTTTGAAGCCGAGTAAGGATTACGAGGTTGTATTGGAGAATCCTCAGTCCATGAAGTTTCTCCCTGCAATAATTGTCCATATACTTCATCCGTACTAATGTATACAAATCTCTCAACTCCATGCTTAAGAGCCATGTCCACCATTACTTGTGTGCCAACCACATTGGACTGAATGAAGGGGGCAGCACTCCGAATTGAATCGTCCACAAAGCTCTCGGCTGCTCCGTGTATTACAATATCTGGCTTCTCCATCATAAATATGTTGTTGATGAATGTTTCATCAGCAATATCACCCATATAGAAAGTGTGGTCTTGATTCAACTTAACATTGTACTGATTATATGGAGCCAGAACCTTATCAATACTTATGAAGGTGTACGGACCATCTTCGAGCATTGCCTTTCTCATAAAATTACTGAAAATGAAGCCGCACGATCCGGTTACAAGTACGCGCTTCATGAGTTGATTATTTTTAGCTCTGGTAGTGGGATTATCCAATCGCCCTTAAACTCTGCGTGACGCTGAATAATGGTGTCAGCAAAGTTCCAAGCCAAAATGAGTAGAACTTCGGGCTTGCGCTCTGCAATAGCACTAGGAGGCAATATTTGTAGATGAGTTCCCGGAGTATACATTCCTTGCTTGAGAGGAGAACCGTCGATAGCAAAGTCAATGATTGAACCAGTCAGACCAAAAGCATACATGAGTGTAGTAGCTTTTGCTGGTACGCCAAATATGGCTATAGTTTTGTTATCACACTTGAATTTCTTAAGTTCACTGTTGAGCCTGTCTCCCAACTGGCTAATTCTGTCTTTGAGAAAAACAACTTCTTCCGTAATATTTTTCTCGCGCTTCAGAAGACTCGCTAGTAAACCGGATGATCCTTCTACCATACCAATTTCTGCATACGCATTACACACATAGACACGCACTGATCCTCCGTGGTTAGGAAGATGGTCAACATCGAAGACTTTCATCCCAAGTGTGTTGAAGAAAGAAATCAATGGAGTAAGTGTGTGGTACGACGAGTGTTCATGATAGATGGTATCAAATAGAGTTTTCTCGCATACATCCAGGAAATATGACACCTCGAAAGAAAAAACTCCTTCGGGTGCAAGAACCGTCTTGACACCCTTTGCGAAGTCCTGCAAGTCGGGCACATGAGCAAACACATTATTAGCAGTAACTAAGTCGAATTGACCGTGGCTTCTCTTGAGCTCAAGAGCCTTGCTTAATGAGAAAAAATCAATCAGTGTTGGAATCCCTCGTGAGTTTGCATCAGATGCCAGATTTTGCGCTGGATCAATGCCAAGGATTGTCATTCCGTGCTTCTTAAACGCATCAAGCAATGTGCCATCATTACTGGCTATGTCCAAGACTTTCATGCCTGCAGTTAGCGAAAATTTTTCTACGTGCTGACTAGCTGCCTGTTCAAAGTGTTCAATGTTTGCTGCAGAATGTCCGGCAGCGTAGCTGTAGGTCGTAAAGAGTCTTGCTGGATCAATACTCTCGTTTAGCTGATAATGCTCGCAAGAGTTACACACGCAAACTTCAAGTGGGAACAACTCTTGTGGACATGGATTACTCAAAAACTCGTTAGCAAGTGGGGTGGGAGGAAATACAAGTTTCGGTTCGCTCAAGCGACCCACTCCACAGAGACGACAGTTTTCCACTTTCATACAAGTTAGTATTCCATTCGCACAACATCTTCTTCGTGCCTGGTGTGTTCCTGTGGATTCTTGCCCATGGAAATCATAACGGTGTCCTCGATAAAATCGGTCCTGTGTACTCGCATAGGCGCTGTAAAAACAAGTTCCCCGGCCTTGACCAAAAGTGGCTTATTGTCGCCAAGTCCATCAACCGGCCTCTCGTAGTAATTAAACGAGCCGGAAATAACATATAGATAGTGCCAATCTTCTTTATGGTAGTGGTTGGAACGCGTGGTGCCTTTCTTGCTTGTTACTATCGCCACATTGCGAACAGTTGAAAGTAATAGATTTTGAATTACCCCACGATTATCCTCAAAATTCTGTGGAAGTGGGACTCGGGGGTTTTCCGGATATTCACTTTTCTCTACTTGCCTAACGTAAGTTTCGTGGTCCATAAATTTACTTAAGTATATACTGTAATAACTACGTTTTCCAAGCCTTGGTTACTTTTGGCACCAAAAGTGCCTTATAAAGGCTTTCATAGATCAAAACTGTTCCCTGCAGTGAAAAGTACTCCTCAACAAAGAGTCGAGCTTCCTTGCCTATTCTTTCACGCTCCTCTTTACTGTCCAGCAAGTAAATTAAATAATCAGAAAGGGCCTGGATATCTTTTGGCTCAATGACAAGCGCATTCTTTGTGTGTTCTATATTTTTATAGAGAGCAGGATATCGGGAGGCAATAATGGGAAGTCCGAAAGCCATCGCTTCCATTCCTGACATGCTAATGCTTATCGAATAAAGCCCATCAGGGTACGCATATGCCTGAGGATATATGTCACTAACGGCAAGGATCTCGTACACATCTGTACGCGGCCCCAATAACCGAACGGTCGACGATAAATCGAGATCGTTAATTAGATCAAGTAAGTATTTCTCCTGTTCCCCACTACCAGCAATGAGGACGGTAAAATTGCTTCGGGCAGCAACCACCCCAGGCAAAGCTTTAATAAGAAACTCAAAACCCTTCCAGGGTATCAATCGTGCGGCAGAAAAGATTAAGATTTCGTCAGCTCCAACACCAAGCTCTGCTCTTTTCTTTTCATACGAGATTTTGCTTTTAACTTCATCTACATTCGAAATGTCGATACCGTTGTATACGGTATATGACTTTCTGGACAAGGAAGCTATAGGCTCATGCAGTATCTCATAGCTGCCAAACAGCTCAGACTCGAGTGTTTCTGAGTATGAGATAGTCAAATCTGCAAAGTTGCGTACCAATCTGAAGAGAAGGTCCAGTTTATTTGAATAAAAATCATGAGTGTTCATCTCATGTATAAGAATCCTCTTGACGCCAGCCATACGTCCGGCAATGACCCCAACAATAACCGCATCGGGCAGACAGCAGTGTAGAATGTCGGGCTTATCTTTCTTGAGATGCCTGTAAAGCAAGAAAATTGAGAAGAGAATAGTATGTTTCTTGCCTCTTCCTAGATTAGTAACAGTAGTACCTGATTCCTCAAACTGAGAAATAAGGTCTGGAGAGCCTTCTGAAGAGAAATCTCTCAGGTAACTTACTGAGAATGTAAACTTTTTCTTGTCCAGCAAGGAAGCAATGTTGAGCAGAACTGATTGTGCTCCACCAAGAGTTACGTCATTTATGACTGCAGCTACTCTAATTTTTTCGCTCATGTACTAGTGTTAGCTAGCAAGCAATAGCCGAGCGCGTAATCGCTAGGTAAATACTTCTTACCAAGGACTCTCGCAAGTTTGGTAAACACTGAATCCAGCACAGGAACTAGGTAGCGAACGCTGTAGTGAGATAGTCTTCTCAGTGGTGGTGGCAAGATTCGATCGAGCATCACATAGCGCGCTGCAAATACTCCAGAACCGAGTGCTGCTATTTGAATATTCTTCAGCCCCAAACGCTCGCACTCTTTGCGAAGCGCTTCAGTACTGAAGCGCCAATAATCATGGGGGTCTAAGTGTAATGGAAAAAGAAAAGGCACCACTATCACTATGCTACCTCCGGGGCGAACAGCCCGGACAGCTTCGGAGATGAGCTGGCGGTACTCAAAAATGTGCTCTAGCACGTTAATGAGCAGCGCGTGATCAAAAGCGGCGCTCTCAACTGGCAGCGGTGTTTCTAGATCATGCACTATGTCTGGAACGGCTCCAGGATCAAGATTGACGGTTGTTGTTGAAAATTCTCCCTGAATCCATTTCAGGTACTCCCCTCTCGCGTCTCCTCCTATGTCGAGCACGGTCCCAAAAAGCTTAACCTTGGCGAGTGCGTCGTGCTCAGCTATTCGCAATAATGACGGCAAGGCTTTCATGGTCGTACCTTAGCGTGAGTACCCTTAAATTGAAAGTAGGCAAAAATGCGCGCCAGAGCGATCCCTGCTGCAATTGCTAGTATGGGATACATTGGCAACATCACTCTGACCCACGATGCTTGAAAGTTTATAAATACGGTCGCTGCCACCATACCAAACAGTGGCAAGTACAGCCACCTGATGTCTTTCAATCGAGCCAGTAAGACAGATCCATACAAAAAGAGCACTAAAGCTACTGACCAAAACATTACATCTAGAATTAGAAGAGTCCCCGCATACCGGGAACCAAGGTCACCAAAAATGAAAGTGGCAATCATTCCGTAAGCGTGTCCGTAGGATTCCTCGTTGTGTTTCGTTAAGAAACCAAACCACACGACAGGAGCATAAGCTATTTGCCTCATGATGAGTGACGTCATGTCTGCCTTCTCCAGAATAGTTTTTTGTGTTTCTAGAAGCATAGGGTACGCATTGGTGGTATATGCGTACCAGACCTGATTACTGTGTCCATTGTATGAGGCCATCGTCACCACATCCCAATATTCATCCGGCTGTGTCTCTGAAGTTCCAGCAAAAAGAATAAAATTAAAAGGACCGCTTGAGCTTATAACCGGATACCCCGTAAGGTTATAGTTTCTGATTACCCAAGGGGAAAGAACAAGTACTAAGAAGAAACAGGCTATGAGTAGACGCTTCATCCTCTCGTGGAAAGATCCAGGAATTGCTCCTAGCATCATAAGCATGAATGGAATCCACATAGTCCCAGAAGGTTTCATGAGCACAATCACTGCTAGCCCAACTCCAAACAGTGCCGAGAGACATTTCCCACGTATACTCGAAGGAACAATTACCAGATATACCAAAACAAGTAATACAAGAGACGAAAATGTCTCAGTCATGGTGTGAAGGCTATAAAGCCACTGTAGTGGTTCAAACAAATACAGTGTAGTAAGCAGTAGAGCGATGTTATCCGGCACACGAAGTCTTATAAGTATTCTAAAAAGCAAGAAAGCCATTAGCACCAACGAAAGCGACTGAATAAGGATCATTACTAACCCGGTCCTTCCATCCAGGAGGTACGTTCCGGCAAGAAGTGCGGGATAAAGGGGTGTGCGGAGTAATTGAGGAGCATCAAACTCAGGTGCTGCAAATGAAAAGTGCTGATTATCAAGTATTTGTATCGCCGCCAATCGATAGTCAAGAGGATCAGGGGTGGTAGAAATGCTCTCGGGCTTTATCAGGAAGACACCCACCGCAGACAGTACGTGGAGAAAAAGCCCGGCACACAGTAGTGCGGTAAGTATGCGTGAAGTACGAGTTGATACAGGAGCAGAATTACTCATACTACGATTTTATACTAACGATAAGGCGATTCATCAGCGAGATGAGGGAGTGTTCCTGAACAAATACCGGGGCGGCTCCGGAAGTACTCCGTAAGAATGCTTCCTTGAGCCGTAAAGCTAGAGAATCAGCTGAAGTAAAGTGTGACTGCTCACCTGCCAAAAGGGCAAAGTCGTCACTCGCAGCAACAACCTGAGCACCGCACGCCGCTGCCTCAAGCATCGTCTTATCAAACATGCCTGAAAATGAACAGTTAACAAAAACTGCATGCGACTGAAACAGTTTTGGTGAAGCGGCAAGAGTCACTCCTGGATAAAATTGTATGTGCTTGACGAGCCCCTTAGTCTTAACACTTTCCACTATCGATTCGTAGTAGGCGCTGGTTTCTGCTAGCGGTGAGCCGTAAATATTTGCAGAGAACTCGACCGAATCTGCTGCCAGTGTTTCTAGTGCTTCAATAAGCAGTTCTGGTCGCTTAGATGGCCACATGCCAGACAAGAACAATACGGAATTAGGCACCCTGTGCACTGCAGGGTTTGGAGCAAATATTCCGGTATCTACACCAACAGGCATGAGAGTTGTTTTCTTGTACTGTGCGGTATAGGAACTTTTAGAGGTACAGAAAACTTTAGTGCAGAACAGTGCAGCAAGGTCCGTTACCAAGGTACCGTGATGGTAGTTTCTCCAAAGATACACTCTTTTATTGAGTACCCGCCACATGGGTCCGCCAAGCAAACAATACTCTTGATTCATATGAACGAAAATTGCTTCGTATTCCCTTCTAAGTTTCCACACGTAGTTATAAAAACGGAAGAGATACTTTACTTTTGACTCTCCTCCCTCTTTGCCCAATGAGTGCACAGTGACATTCTTGGGAAGGCTGTGTCGCCCTTTAAACAAACAAATGACGTGAATACTTTCGGCTCGTAAGGCAAGCTGTACAATCCATTCATGAAAGAAACCAAGTATGGGGTTATCAAGGTCAACTGCTTGGGTAAGAATAAGTAACTTCATACTAACCAAGATCACTTAACGCAAAAAACATTGTATCCGCTTGCTTGTTTGCTGTTAGGTCGAAGCCATCTATCTAAAGGATGGAGCCACTCAACGCGATCCGAAAAGAAAGGAATCAGGTTAATCATTGTTGCAAATGGTCCGTGTACCGGAGCTATTTCCTGAGAACTAAACTGGCGAGTAAGGTGCCCCCAGCCATCATATGTAAATCTATAAAAGTCTTTATAGTATCCAGGCTCTGCGTGATAATAAAAAATAAAGGGAGCATAGAAATATGCATAGCCCCCTGGTTTCAGCACACGATAGATTTCCTCAACCGCCCTAATAGGGTTCTCAACGTGCTCAAGTACTGATGAGCAAATAATTGCATCGACACTGTTATCAGCAAATGGGAGATCGTGTATGTCACCTACAATATCAGGCTGAAAATCACCAACCTTATCAAGAACTTTGTAAGAAACCTGCGGCAAGTATTCTTGGAGCCATTGATTCTGGCCTTTGAGACGATTGCTTTTGCTTCCGTCGAGACCTAGCGTTCCACCAATATCAATAACCTCCGATTTTTCTTCAAAGATTTTTTTGGCTTTCTCACGGAAAAAGGTATTCCATTCGTTCATATGTGTTGTGTAAAGTATGGCATGCCTTATTGGGGATAACCAGCCTCAACCGTCTTGATGCTTTGAAGATAAAATGTATGAGTTATCTCAAAAAAATCGTCTTCGTTTTTGTACACAGCCAGCTTTAAATCTCCGCGTTCCCGTGGCCCATTCAACCAACCAATAAGGGCTGCGGGAAAATCTTTCTTCACAATTACGGCACCAGCCTCCTCTGCTATTCCAACATCAAAAGCGAGAACAGGGACGGAGGCTGCTAATGCCTCAACGATCACCATGCCGTATCCCTCGTATGCTGAAGTGACCAAGATAAGCTCGGCGTGTTTCAAATAAGTTTTTGGGTCCGTCCAGCCAGGAAACGAGACGTAATCACCTATCCCCAATTTTTGAGCTAGCTGGTGTAGAGGCACTTCTAGCGGACCACTGCCGAGCATAGTAAGTTTTACATCTTTCCCAAGTGCACGTGCTGCTGCACATGCACGCAGTGCTATTTCAGGCCGCTTTTCTTCCGCAAACCGACCCACCCATAAAAGCTGGCCCGCATCTGGAGACTTGGTCTGCGCCTCGTACTGAGTAGTGTCTACAAATATTGGAAGTACTCTGAAGTGGGTCCTCAGTGCAAAACGTCTAGCCAGCGTGTCTCTTACTTTTGTTGAAACACAGTATCCTCCATCTGCTCTTCTTACTATCGGTCCCAATATCCATATGCGGACCTTGTTAAGAAATGATGATTTTGAAAAAAGAGGAGAGAAAACATCAGTATGAATCTCAACAACAAAGGGTTTCTTCCAGACTGCAGATAGTAGTGCAGCCACAACACCGGTCTCAAAAGGGTCTTGAGAGGAAATTATATCTGGCCTTGAAAGACTTCTAGAGAGCAGTAACGCATCAAATCCGTACAGAACTCTTGAGAGTGAGCTTGTGGGATACGCTCGCATGTTCGGGGCAATTTCTATTGCCTTGGTGAATCCGTGGGCCCGCGTAGAGAAAACGATACTCTCGAAAGTATCGTTTGGATACTTTGCAGCGAAACGTGCAAAGCGTTCATGTACAGCACTATGCTCTACAAATAAATTGCGGTCGCTGCTGAGAAATATTATGTGCATACCTTTTTAACTAAAGTGACAAATGTACGAGCGGAGTCTTCAAGAGCGAAGGTGCTGGCCTTTTCTTTTGCCGCAGCGCGTCGCACTTTCCAGACTTCAGGATCATTGACTATACTCTCAATTGCTTTTTGGAAACAATCAATATCATTGGGTTCACACAAAATTCCTTCCTTACCGCTAGTTACCAATTCTGGGAGACTCCCCACCCGAGTGGTTATTACCGAAGTTCCTGCCGCCAAAGCTTCAAGCACTTGAAACGAGAAACTCTCCCATTGAGTGTTGTATACGAAAGCATCTGTGTTCCGTAGCCATCCAAGCACCTCTTCGTGTGAAACTGAACCAAGGAAAGTTACGCGATCGCTGACTCCAAGCTTCTCTGCAAGCTTTTCGACTCGTGGTCTCTCTGGACCGTCTCCAGCAATAATAAGTTGCCATTCGGGCAGCTTAACCATGAGCTCCATAAGCTCTAGGAACCCTTTCCACGGTACAAAGCGCCCCATGGAGAAAAGCGTCCTTCCTTCCGGCACTTCCCTTAGACTAGCCGCCTCCTGGCTAGAAGGTAGCCCTAAATAAATTCTGTGCAGTGCGCTCTCGGAAACACCCCATCGTGAAATAACGCCAGAGAAATAATCGCTGGGTGCTATAACTAGCTGAGCATTCCTGACAACAAATTTCTGTGCTGCGCGCAACGTTTCAACATGTGGGCCATATTTCCTGTTCTGGAATACTTCCATCGAATCCTTTACACCAAAACGCTGCGTTCCCTGTTCCCAGGCATAGTCCCCAGGAACTCGTACGATAAGCGGTATGCGACGAATCTTTGCCGCAATCGTGGCAGGGAGTCCAGTCGACACAGTGTCGAAGACAATGATGCACGAGACTGCTGTATCCTGTACGATCAGTCTATACGTGAAGATAAGGTGACGAACTATCTTTGGATAACGGCGAACGGACTTGAAATCGTAAACGATCGACGTGATCCCCTCTTGTTCGAGATAGGTAACAAGTGCCGCGGCATCAGTTGCAGGACCTCCTATGTCTGGTGGATAAAGTGGTGTGGCAATGAGTACTCGCATAAGAATTAGCCAAGCTCGGTAAGAGAGTGAAGCGTATCCCAGCGCCCGTCTCCCGTCGCGCCATCGCGCCGCATTTCAAAGCACCGCACCTGAGGACAATTTATGGTCATTATTTCTAATTCTGGAATAGAATCGTCCACGAACACGGGACTCTGTCCGTACATTCCAATGTGGGGAGCAAGGTACTCTCCCTTTCGTATCTCTCCTGTATACATAGTTGAAATGCGAGGAATACCAAAGAGAGCGCTTTCTACTTTTGCTTTTTGTAAATCAGCGTTTCCATAGGTAATAAGCATAACGCCGTTTTCCTTATCGCGCAGAAATCGTGCAGCGTCTTCATAGAGAAACTTAGATAGTTCTCCTGGTGCAAACTGGAGACTTCCCTCCTGAACCGCTGCGTTCAGTGCGGAGGCCAGTTCTAGCTCAGGCAAAGCAGAAAACTGCTTGGCGGCATCGTGAGTCTTCAAATAATTTATGAAGGAATCCGTATCAAACACTGTTCTGTCGAAATCAATCAAGTACATACCCATAGACTACAGGAGAATTGAGGAGAGCGCTTCTGCTACCAGCACAGGATCGTGGCGCACAAGTGACCTGGCAACAGGGTCGTTAGGGAGTGGCGGTACCACGGACACACCTGCTAAAGGAGCGCGCTTTACGCGCTTATCAGTACCCATATCATCGATCAGCGGATACTCACCCTCTTTGGCGTACTTAGCAAGTACCTCTGGAGAGAACTCTCCATTGTGTACAAGTACACTATCGGGACTGCGACCTGTGTAGCGCTCAAGCTCCTTAATGTGTTTTTGCAACGAGTATCCTTCGGTCTGCCCAAGCTTCGTGAATAAGTTTGCAATGTAGATAAGCTTTGCCCCTGAGTTCCTCACAGCTTCTCTTGTTCTTTCTGGCAAGAGAGCTGCAATGGTTGAGGTATAGAGATCACCCGGACCAAGGATAATGACGTCAGCAGTCTCGATTGCTTTACGTGCAGGAGTGGAGAGGGGTGTCGCGTGTGCAAATGCAAGACTTGCTATTGATGAACGGCCAAGCACTCTTTCGTCAATCTTGTGCTCGTAGGTAACAGTGGTGCCGTCAGTAAGTGTCGCCACAAGAGTTGAAGGCGTATCCGTGGCGGGTATGACTTTCCCAGACACCCGAAGTATCCTTGAAGCTTCTTCAAGTGCTTTTGCGTCTGATCCCAAAATATCCGTGAGTGCTGTGAGGAAAAGGTTTCCTAGGCTGTGCCCAGCTACTCCACTTTTTGTAAATCGGTAGGCAAATAGATCTCGAAGCACATTACCGTCTTCGGCAAGTGCTACCAGTGCCTGCCGTGCGTCTCCAGCAGGCAGGAACCCATAGGCATCACGAAGATTCCCAGTGGATCCGCCATCGTCAGCCGTCGTCACAATCGCGGAAAGTGAAATACCTGGAAGTCTCTTTAAGCTTGAAAGGACGGCAAAGGTACCGGTACCTCCTCCTATGATTGTTACGTGTTTCATCTATTAGTGGTGATTCGTTACTGAACTATGGCTTTCGCACATTGATGCGCCTTACTTAGTCTAACCACCCATAATGCCAAGAGGATGCTTGGTAAGAACAAAGATATTCACTCCGCTGTTTAAGGAAACGGCAACCTTCGCCAGTAAGAATAAGCTCCTGAGAGCTCTAATAAAAAGAGACGCGGCGTAACTATTCTAACCCGTCACATCGTCAAAAAGTTCTTGCATGGATTCGGCAATAGTGTCCCAATCATAGCCTGAGAGAGCCAGGGCTTTTGCGGCACTAATAACCTGACTGACTTCCTGTGGGTGCTCTAGGATGTCGGTCACGGCTTGAGCTATTTGTTGCGGGGAGTCTACATCAACGGCCCATCCTGTGGTCTCCTTGTCTGGATTTCTTCTCTTATCAAACAAGAAATCTGAGATTCCTCCTTCTTGTGTAGCAATGACGGGAAGACCAACTGCCATTGCCTCGATGAAAGAATTGCCCATACCTTCTGAACGTGAGGGACGCGTAAAGATATCACAGGCCGCAAGCATAAGAGGCATTTCTTGATGTCCAATCTGTCCCATAAAATGCGTCCTGTCTTCTACTCCTAGCTTCTTGGCAAGGAGGCGCAATTTCTCCTCATCTGGCCCAATGCCATAGATTAAAAAATGTACGTTGTCTGGCAGGTGTGTAAGTGCCTGAATAACATCATCAACGGCATTCTTGTGCACCAATCGGGAGGTAGTTACGACAAAGACATCATCTTGTTTCTTCCCGAGTTTTTCCTTCATCTCCTCTACCTGGGACTCGGTAAATGTTTGCGTAAATCGTGCAGTATCTACGCCGTTTGGAATTACTTTTTCTGCCCCACTAAATCCCATGCGCTTCCCCCAAGTAAGTAAAAAAGTAGAGATGGGTTGAAGTGCATCAGCCTTCACAAATCCCTGACGAAACAGTGGCCACACGGGCTTCATCATTTTTTCAATGTACTCAGTTGGGTCGCCTTCCTGAAGAGTGAGCACGTAAGGTACTGAAGGTTTCAGTGATTTAAAAATACCGGCCGGAATTGCGGTGGCGTGCGCCATCATCCCCCACGTAGCTGTGAAGTTATACTTTTTGTGTAGCTTAAGTGCATACGGCACAGCAAGTACCTGAAATAAAAACTTGTTTAGATGTAGGGGAAACTTCTTGAGGTCAGATATGTCTGGAGACGCCGCTGAAAGCCCAATACGATGCACCGTTATGTTTCCAATTTTTTCCGTCTTTGGAAGAGACGAATCAAATCGACTGGTCAGCATATGAAACTCATACTGCTCTGGAGAAATACGGTCAGTTATCTCCTTTAGGGCAACTTCAGCCCCTCCTACAAACGGATGGTACTGCAGTGAGAAAATGAGTACTCTTTTCATGCCTATAAACTAGATGCGATGTAGTCCTTAAGGGCTCTCTTGCAGGACCAGCCCAGTAATTCTGTTTTCGAAGTATCGATATTTGATGTGATGCGATTGCCCGCAACCTCAGGTCGCATTTCAATTTCTCCACCAAACATTTTTGCAACTTCGAGGATTGAGTATGCTTGAGTGTCACCTATACCAAAATCGTCACCCTCCCCTTCCTCGCCAACTAGTACTAGTGCGTCAACAATGTCATCAACATGCGTGAAGTTACGTCTCTGCGTACCAGGAGCATTCACCGACAAAACTTCATTATTGAGCATCTTCTGACGAAATATTTCAATGAGTGTTCCGTACTCGCCAGACCGCTCACGCGGACCGTATACATTGTAGAAGTAAGTAATTGCATATGGCACTTTGTACCAGGCACCGTAGTTTTGAACGAGTTCGGTATTAGTGGCCTTAGACCAAGCGTAGGGACTCTGGTCGCGACCCATTCCACCATCGCCAAACTTAGTAGACGAACCGGCGTACACAATTTTACATTTTTTCTTTCGGCAAAACTCGAGCACAGCGAACGTACCTAACTTGTTGAGATCCCAAACAAGAGATGGCTCGGTAAGGCTTTTCTCAACCCGGGAGTATTCACCCAAGTGATAGACGAGGTCCGGAGTCTCAGGAACCAATTCTTCAATATCTTTGGTGTGCCCCTCCCGATACTCCACCCCCTCCACATGATTCTCACGAGTACCCGTGAAGTAATTATCAAGAGAAATAACCCGGTGACCTTCAAGTACCAGGCGCTCACACAAATGTGAGCCAATGAATCCGGCTCCGCCGGTGACAAGAATGAGTTTAGACATATATAGCTACAGTATGACAAGAACAGCGCTCGCTGCAACCACGAGGCCGAAGAAGGACAGGGTCCAAGGAGATTTAAAAAGTGACGACATCTTACCTACAGACGCCCCAAGTACGCCGGTGGTTGCCGGTGTGCTTGGGGCTAGAGCTGCTTCTTCATACGGAGTACTGAGTACTGGTTCTGACAATTGCTCCCGCTCCCCTACTCTAGGTATACCAATGTAAGAGGTGTTAGGTTTCTCTGGGGGAAATTGTGGAGCTAATACAAGAGGAACTGCCACATCCGTAACCACAGGAATCACCTCCTCCACGAGAGCCGGTACAGAAGCCAGCACTCCACCCGGGAAGAACAGCTTTACTTCGCGAGACGTACTGGCAATACCAGTCACGGACGGAGGAAACGTAACCGGAAACCCGGGCAGGAGTGCGGTGAAGGGTGGAAACTCAAACTGCGTACTTCCCTCAACCAGTTTCCAACGAGACAAATCCGCAATACGCTTTCCGGTATTTTTTAGCGTCACACCCTTCTCGTCCACACTCAGTATTTGAATGAGGGAGTCTTCAACGCGCACCTGAAGTGCCGTAGAAACTTCTCCGCCACCAGATGTTGCGTGGGTGATTACCAAGTATGTTCCAGGCAATACAAAAGCATGCGTGGTTTCTTTCCCTTGTGCTTGCGCACCGTCTCCAAAACTCCAAATCACTTTCGCATCTCTGTGCTGAGATCCTGAGGTGTCATACACCACCGCACGGAATGGAACTTCAGCATTGGTTGTCACTATGCGGGAGACCCCTGCCTCAATGCGCAGTGTTGGCAGCGCTGTCGTTGTACTTCGTGTAATTACAATCGCTGTACCGCCCACACTCTCGGTTGGCTCTCCTGGTGTTGAGGTGGTGGTACTCGCGACTGTAGCCGTCTCGGTGTTCACTGCACGAGGCGTACCCACACTTGTCACCCATCCACTTCCCATTCTTTGCGCTGTTTGTTTGCTCTCATTATTGCCACCAATACTTTTCCAATCTGTTCCTCCCTCTACCCTATCCTGCACTTCACCTGTCTCATTCGTGAGCGTGAGGGTTGCTCCGGTGTTTGCCAAAGCTCCGCTATACACCTGATCGGCAGGAACATCAGGAACCGAGGCATCACTGGTGCGCTCAAGTAGATAGTATCCGCCTCCCTCTATGATTCCGGTGAGCGTGATGGAAAGTGAACCTGTAGAAGCCACTAGCTTCCAACCAGCCAGCGTAACCGAAGACGTGTCTGAATTATGGAGCTCCATCCATTCAGCATTCGCCGAAGCTGTGGTGCCCATCCAGGCAACCTCATTAATAACAACAGCCGCAGTTGCGGCTGTTGGCGCCATAAGCGCAGTCAAAAGAAAACTAAGTACGGCAACGCATCTATACATCTTTAAAGATAGACCGTAGCGTATCCTCCGGTATCTCAAACGGTTCCTTGTCTGGTGCCTTCTTTCCTACGTGCTGCCCCTTAGGAGCAACCTCACGAAGCGCATCCTTAAGACCAGACTCCTGCTTGCCCTGCTTCTTCTTTTTTTCTTCTTCAGCCTTAGCTATGGTGGCACGCAAAATAGATTTAAGATCATCCGCTGTCTTCTCCTTAGGAGGAGCGGGGCGCCTCTCACCTGTGGGAGCAGGCGCATCTCTTCTTGAAGTATCCGAGCGGCGCTGTGGTGGGCGCTCCTCGCGCTTGGGTGTTTCGCGAGGCCTGGTTGCATAAGCTTCTGCCGCAGACTGCTTCTTGGGTTCAGCCTTTGGAGCAGCTGGCGGAGTGGGTGGCATGAGCTCGCTATAGATAAGGTGCTCTACCTTGGCTCGTTCATTTCCATACTGCGCACGTGAGGCAGTGAGCACCTCTTTCTTAAAGGACCGTGCTGGTGGCTCTATGGGAGGAATAGTAACTGCTGAGAAAGGACGTGATCCTACTCCCTTAATCATGAGCGTGAGGTAAATCTGCGCAAAGCCCAGGTTCACCAAATCCTCCTTCAAGAATTCTGGAGAGAAGACGGTCTCGAGTGTTTCAGCATCAAAAGGCCCTACCCTAAACGATACCGTGGTTCCCACGTTGCCAAACACTGCAGCACGCACCTGCTCTTCCATCTGTTCTACGTACTGATGCGCAATGATGAGATTCAAATTGTACTTACGTGCCTCTGAAAGAATCTCTGCAAACGTGTCGTTAGCAAAATTCTGGAATTCGTCCACATAGAAGTAGAACTTAGGTGAGGCTTTGAGTGCCTGCGGATCAAGGTTGGCGCGGCTCATCGCACCAAGGAAAATACGCGTGGTGAGCATGGAACCCAAGAGACGCATGTTCACATCCCCCACCAGTCCCTTGGAGAGGTTAATAAGAAGAATCTTCTTATTGTCCATGAGATCACGAATATCAAAGGAAGAGTGTGGCTGTCCTATGATGTTGCGAATGAGTGGGTTGCTCGTGAACTGTCCAATCTTGTTCTGAATGGCAGGAGTTGCTTCCTGCGTGAAGCGATCGGTGTACCCTGCAAACTCCTTCGTCCAGAAATCTTTCACCACCGGGTCCTTCACATTGTCCACCACCTTCGCTCGGTACGCCTTATCGGTATACATACGATTCACCCCAAGCAAGGTTGCGTCTGGGTACTCAAGCAAGGCCAAGAGCGTATTGGTCAGGATGTACTCCATGCGCGCACTCCAGGCGTCTTCCCAAATCTTCTTGAAGGTGGCCATGAGACCACTGGTCACCAGGTGACGTTTGTCGTAGCCCACGTCCTCCATAATGTTGAACGCCATAGGGTGCTCCAAATCAAACGGGGCGAAGTACACTACGTCCTTCACACGGTGTTCTGGTATGAAATCAAGCAGTTTCTCAACGGCACTACCGTGCGGATCAATGAAGGCCATGCCCTCGCCATTCTGAATATCCTGAATGGCCATATTCTCGAGGAGCGTAGACTTTCCCATACCCGTCTTTCCAATGACGTACATGTGACGGCCTCTATCTTCAGAACGAATACCAAAAGGAGTACGCTTCCCCCGACTATCGGTTGCAGCAAAGTACGTTACGCGATCTGGGTTTTCCATCGCTACTAGTATACCGTGCCCACTAACCCTTCCGTTGATCTAGAGGATCAAAAATTGATACAGCAACTTTCTTATGAGACAAAATATCCGCTATACGTTTGCCGCCATAGATAGAGGAAAGTATCCCCACCCCATTGCAACCAAGATTGTATAAAAGTGCTCTGTTGCACGGCTCTTCTCCAATGCGTCGCAGTCCCCCAGGCGTGTACCCCATAAGTCCATGCCAGCAAAACTCGTATCCTTTGTGAGGCTCAGGATAAGGAGCGTAGGACTTCTTGAGAAATGAATCGATATCATCTCGAATGTCTTCGCGACACGTGTCGGCACGTGAGTAGATAGCAAGGTTCGGAAGTGGTTGGTCCGGACCACCCACACACACCAAAGTCCTCTTCGCAGCGTGCGTTTCGTGCGGGCGCCTGGTCAGATAGAAGTAGGCCTCGCCTGTTGGGTCCCCTGAAGCCTCTTCTCGCTTCGGAAGATAACTTATGGCTGTTGGTGGCTCGTTATCGTCTTCAAGATATCCGGCCATGTAACCAATGCGCCCTGTTACCAAATGATGAAACGTCGTATCAATATCCACCCCAACCGTATTCTTAATATGAAACTGTTCAAAACCGTTTGTAGCAAGTACTACCTTGTGTGCATCCACCGTATACTCCCCTGCTTGTAGCTGCACCCTGTCCTCAAAGAGTGTCACTTCTTTCACCATGGTTTCCTCATGCAAGATAAATCGGTCTGGATACGTCGCATGCAGATACCCCAAGAGTTCCTCAGTGAAGCGAGCACTGTTCATGCATCCCTTCGGGCTCGCAATCACTGCACAAAATTCTGTATTGTTCGTGTTGAGCATCTTCCTAATCTCTTCTCCAGGAACCGTCTCGTACAGACCCGCATACTTTTCAGGAATAGCATTCCTCCACGGCGCGTCCTCAGAAACATACAGGTGTTCCGGCACGAGCCCACCCTCTATGCGCCGAGTGTTCTCCTGCAAGTACACATGAAACTGGTCGAGCGTGGAGCAACCAGCGTAGCCAGTAAATCGATGTAGTGGTGTTTCTAGCTTTGCTGTTGTTTGTATGTCTTCAATAAGGCTCCATGCTGATTCCACAGACCTCTGTCCATCAACCGCTAGCTCTAGTCCAAACTCCTGCACAATACTTTCAAAGGGACGCTCAAAGTAGGAGGTGATCTGTCCTGCGTTGTGGCCTGTTGCTCCATGCGCCACCTTATCGCCTTCAAGGAGCATCACCTGGTGATCGGTATCCCGGAGCGTGAAGTAGGCCGTAGCGGCTCCTGCAATACCTCCACCGACAATAACCACGTCAGTGGACTCAGAGCGTGCGAGTGGTGAGGTTGGACGTATGCGCTGCAATTCTGCAAGCCAAGGTGAACTATTGAGAGCCATACCTATTGATACTGAATAAAGACAGGTTGAGGGGTGAGCTTGAGTAACTCGCTCTTAGTAAGAAGACGTGTGCTCGGTGGTTTCAAATCGTTCTTGTAGAAAATCTTGAAGCCGGTGAACTGCACGGGTTCACTCGCCACAAACTGTCGGTACGTGTTCAACTTCCGAGCTGGGTCTCCCCACCCATCCATGTCCATGACAATCTGTACTTCAGGCAAGGGTGTAATGAGTGCCGCGTTTGTCACCATTCTCTGCGTGAAGCGGTGAACAATGAGTACCTTCGGTGGGAGCTTGTGTTCTTTCACAAGGTCTGCCAAATACCGTGCGGCATAGTTTATGTCTTTAGCATCGAAGGAACCGATCACCGTGCCTGGCTCTTCTCCACCCTTCATAGAAAATTCTGGATCAAGTCCTAGATGCACTTCGGGCATGGCGAAATACTTTTCAAGTAACGGAAGTTCTTTCTGCAGGTTACTGGTGCCAATCTGTATATCAAGAATAACAATGCCGTTCACTTCCCGCGCAAGTTCAAGAGCGTAGTCTATCTGGCTGTCTGGCATGCGCAGGTTGTATTCTCCAAACTTTCCTGGAGCACTTTGTGCGGTAACGGCTATGTAGTTAATGGCAGGAACGGTTTTGGTAGTTGGATCTGCCTCTTCCCATTCCCGCATCTCCTGCTTCAGTTTCGCAAGCATCTCATCGCGCGGGTACTCTCCGAGTGCTCCCATTTTTGTTGAATAGAAGTTGCCGTAGTACGCGATGATTCTCTTTTTCGGTAGTAGGGCTCCGTAGTTTGGATACGGTGCCTCGGCAGGCCACAGGCGCACCGTCGTTGTGGCTGTCGTGCTTGCATAGTTCGCATTCTTCTCAAGAAGCAAGTCATACTCCTTCGTATCAAGAACCTTCGGTGCTTCTGGTACTAACTTAAAAGAAAGACTGGTGTCAGTACTCCCCTCGCGCTCGTACGTTGTTGCGCGAGCATACGGCAACACAAACGCTACCAGCAGTACGGTCACCAGACCGAACAAGGCAATAAGCACTTCTGGCCTACGAGTCAGTTTGCGGAGATGTTTCATGAGTGAGGTGCGCACGCTGCTTCCTTTTCTGATGCAAAGTAAACCCAATCAAGGCAACGAGTGCTCCCATGACAGGAAGAAAATACATAAACCATGATGGTGGCATTCCCACAAAGGGACTGATGCTAAGGAGTATGCCCAGTACGATGAGAATAGGTTCGCGTGACATATCTCTCAGTATACTAGGGAGCGACGATGACGACGAATTCACCACGTACTTCGCCACTGTGCTCTTCAAAATACGTAGCAACTTCTTGCGCGGTTCCCTCAACCACCGATTCATGCATTTTCGTCAGTTCACGGAGTACTGAAATCTTTCTGGTCTCTTCAAGCACCTCGGTGAGGCTCTGAAGAGCCTTCAGAATGCGGTGAGGAGACTCATAGAAAACAATGGCTCGCTCGCTTTCAGCAATTTCTTTGAAGCGCGTCTGGCGCCCCTTTTTGTGTGGCAGGAACCCCAGAAAGGTGAATTCATGGGTGGGCATGCCGGCAATAGACAGAGCGGCCGTAAGGGCCGTAGGACCGGGTATTGCCTCAATAATGACCTCATCTCGCAACACGTCCCGAACGCTCCGTACAAGCTCATTTCCGGGGTCTGAGACCCCTGGAGTGCCTGCATCCGTCACCAGTGCCACCCGCTTCCCTTCAGCTAGAAGCTGCATGATTCTGGTGGTAGCGTGGCGGCCACTTTGGGCATGAAAGATGAGGAGGGGCTTTTGGATCTCATACCGAGCTAGGAGCTTTGCGGTTACCCGAGTGTCTTCACAAGCTATGACATCTGCTTGCTTCAGGGTATCGAGAGCACGCAGGGTGATGTCTGCAAGATTGCCGATGGGAGTCGCTACGACAGAGAGAGTTCCTTGCATACTAGTTGTTGGTGAGAGCATCTGCCACCTTATATATGTCTCCGGCTCCCATGGTCATAATGACATCTCCTTCTTTGGGTTCAGTTCGCAACACGTCTTCTATCTCGGAAAACGAAAGTGCGCGTGCAGATACTCCCTGGCTCATCAGGCGCTCAGCCAAAAGTTCACTTGAAACAGAGCCGTCATCAATCTCTCGTGCTGCATAAATAGGGGCAATAAGAACTTCGTCTGCACTACCGAATGAAGTGCCGAAGTCGTCAAAGAGATCCTTGGTACGGCTGTACAAGTGTGGGTGAAACGCTACGTAAATCTTTCCTTCGGTCTTCTCGCGAAGTGTCGAAAGTGTTGCCTTGATGGCCGTTGGGTGGTGAGCGTAATCGTCAAACACCAAGGCGCCTTGCTTGGTGGCTCCCTTACTTTCAAAACGTCTCCAGGAACCCTTGAACTCATTTAGTGAGATCTTAATGGCTTCCTCTGAAAGTGAGGGTTCCATGAGACGCGCAACACTTGCCGCTGCTCGAGCGTTCTCAACATTAAAGTCTCCCGGTACGCCCAAGTGATAGGCAGGCTCCTTGGTGTAGTCAACAACGGTGGCAGACAGTCCCTCAAGTAGGGGTGCTATAGATGGGCTTTCTGGATTCGTCACAATGAACCCTGTTGCGGGAACCTTCTCCATGAGCGTACGGAAGGCATTCTGCACGTCTGCCAGGTCCTTGTAGTAGTCGGTGTGATCAAACTCAATATTGGTCACCACCAAAATCTCTGGAGACAGTGAGAGGAAGTGTCGCTCATATTCACAGGCCTCTACCACAAACCAGTCTGAACTTCCCTTGAGGTAGTTACTCCCAAAGTCCTTCACAATGGACCCCACTACAACGGTAGCCTGCGCGTTGGCGTCCTTCAAGATGCGTCCTAACATTCCCGTAGTAGTGGTTTTGCCATTCGTGCCTGCAACGGCAATCACGCGCTTTTCTTTAGCAACCACACCAAGCATGGCAAAGTATGTAAGCTCTGGGATACCAAGCTCACGAGCTCTCACGCGCTCTGCATTGTCACTTGGGAGGGCTGCACTGTAGACAAATACTTCGGCGTCCTCAGGAACATTCTCTGCCTGCTGAGGAATGTGTATCTCAATACCTTTCTTGCGAAGAAGTTCGGTGGTGGGACTCTCCTCTCTATCTGAACCCGTAACACGGTCACCTCGCTCAACTAAGAGTTGTGCGAGACCGGACATACCAATGCCTCCGATGCCGGACATGAAAATCTTTTGTGGTTCAGTGCTCATAGGGTCTGTACTATAGCAGTAAACTGATCACCTCGGTCATATTCGTTCTTAAACATACCAAAGGAAGCAAAGGCAGGAGAAAGTACTACCGAGTCTCCCTCTTGCGCAGAAGCACTAGCTGCACGCACCGCCTCATCCATAGAGGTATACACACCTGCATGCTCCACCTGCTCCTTGATGGTATCGGTGCCGGTGCCCGCCAGAAGCAGCACCTGCTTTGCATAGAGAGGAAGCTCAGCAACCACCTCGTCCATCACCAAACCCTTATCAGAACCTCCCATGATGAGAATGGTCTTTCCTTTGGGAAGTGCGTGAAGTGCTGCAACAGTCGCGTCTGGTGTGGTGGCCGTGGTGTCGTTGTAATACGAAACACCACCAACGGTACGCACAAGCTCCATTCTCCCAGGAACTCCCTTAAATGATTCCAGCGCTCCTTTACTCACCTCGTCGGGTATGGACAGTGTCCTTGCGGCTACGAGTGCAAGCGCTGCATTGTAACGGTTATGCACGCCTGGGATGGAAAGCTTCCATGCTTCTGGCAAGGAATGTTCGTCTGCAACTATACGGGCACCAAGCATTCGGTTACTAAAACTCTCTTCAACAAGAGACGCGCACTGCTGCCCTAGCACCAACGTGTCCCTTTCGTTTTGATACAGAAAGATATTTGCCTTGTCCCGCAAATACAATTCCATATCGTCCTTGTAGTAATTCATGTGATCAGGCATGAAGGTCGTGAAGACCGCTAAGTGCGGACTCTTCTTTTCGTCTCCAAATCCCTGACACTGCCAGGAGTCCAGTTCAAACAGAGCTAGGTGGTCTGGTGTTGCTTCGTCTAGAAGCGCGAGCGTGGAAACGCCGCGTACGTTTCCCCCAAGCAGTACGGGCACCTTGGCTTCACCAAGTATCTCGTGAAGCATGTGCGTCACCGTAGACTTTCCTCTCGTTCCCGTTACCCCAACCACCGGAAGGCCTGAAAGTTCCATAAACCATGAAGCACTCATTTTGACCGGCACACCGTGAGCCTCTGCTTCTACAATTTCAGGAGCATCAAGGGGTGTTCCTGCTCCCTTCAGTATGAAATCTGCATGCCTGAAATCCTCAAGGTTATAGGGACCAAACTTGAAGGATATGTTCTCGTACTGCTTCAGTGCGTCCACGGAAGCCTGCATCTCCTTCTGGGGAGCATCGTCCACCACTAACACCTTCGCGCCGTTACGAGCCAGGAAAGCCGCGTCCCCTACTCCACGACCAAGAAGGCCGATGCGCATAACGGTTACCTTTTTCCCTTTTAGTTGTGCGCGGACGTCCATGCTCTGTATCCTAGCGCAGAACGGGCAGCATTGAAACGAGCAGAGTTTTACTCGCTACATTCGGAGACAGCAGTGGTGTCTGTGTGACTGAGTGAAAGTTCTCCGTGAGGAACCACAATAATCTGGTAGGGACTTGTCTGTGCCTGTGTAACTACACACGAAGCACCTGGTTCAGAGAGGCGTAGCGCAACGGAACGCGCTCCGGCGGTATCGGTAACAGCACTCACTTCAATGGTGTGGCCTCCTGTGCCTTTCGTACCTGCAAAGACGGCAATAACATACTGCGTACTGAAATCAACAGAAGGAACATCATCTGTTCTTCCTGCCTTCTTCCAAACTCGAGCGAACTCGTCCACAGAATAGATAGCGTAATTCTTCCGAGCAGTATATTCAGTTGCTGATGAGCCCTGAGCAAGTTCCATAAAGGATACAGGCACTGCTTCTGAAGAAGCTTCCTGTGCCTGAACTTCTTCTATCTCAGAAGTTTCTGTTGGACGCAGGTCAGTCGAAGGAACGTAAAAATATAACCAGGTACCCACCGCAACAGCAGCAACACACATGGAAATAATGATGAGCAGGTCTCGCATATGCAGATAAGTATACCCTTCCTCTCGTTAGGCAAGCTTATTCACGTGGGCATAAGAAAACCCAAGACTCTAGAGCCTTGGGTTTTCTTTCTGGTGCAAGCGGTAGGATTTGAACCTACGACCGTTCGAGTATCAGTCGAATGCTCTACCAACTGAGCTACGCTTGCGTCTTGTGGATAGTACCAGAGTTGTGTGGTTTTTCCAATCACCTTCCCCAACGACAAAACGCGCACAGTTGAAGGTTCTCCCGGAGGAAAACCTTCAACTGTACGCGCTTGGCGACTGAAGCATCTAGAATAAAAAGTAAGGAGTGAAGAAGAGTATTCTCTTGTGTTCCGCCTATTCGAAGCGTTAGAAGCTCAATTGTGGCTTCCAACACTCCACCGGTTCGTTTTTCCGGCGTCCGAATACTATTTAGGGATAAGTATCATTTCCCCTGTACGGAGGCTGAGTGTTGATCACTACTCGTATGCAGAATAAATCCTGCGCATTTGTAGCGACCAACATTCAGCCCCCGGCAGATCGACCGGATAGGTATTCTTTCGAATAGCCTTGTTCCGATTGGATATGTTCCACGACCAGCTTCCGCTAGCCGTGCCTTGTTACGACTTAGTCCTTGTCATTGAGCTTACCGTAGTCCTGCATAAAGCAAGATATCGGGTACTCCCAACTTCCCTGACTTGACGGGCGGTGAGTACAAGACTCGAGAACGTATTCACCGTGGTGTGCTGACCCACGATTACTAGCGATTCCGGCTTCAAGAGGTCGTTGCAGACCTCTATCCGTACTGGGGCCGGTTTTAAGGATTTGCTCCACCTTGCGGTATTGCATCATTCTGTACCGGCCATTGTATCACGTGTGCAGCCCAAGGCATCAAGGGACATGCTGATCTGGCGTCATCCCCACCTTCCTCCCCCGTGAGGGGGCAGTCTCGCCTGAAAATTAACAGACAACGGGGGTTGCGTTCGTTACCCCACTGAAGGGAACAGCTCAAGCCACGAACTGACGACGACCATGCATCACCTGCCAAGCACCCTCGAAGGATTCTCCCGTTTCTGGGAGCGTGCAGCTTGGTTTCTAGCCTTGGTAAGGTTCTTCGCTTATCGACGAATTAAGCCACATGATCCACCGCTTGTGCGAGTCCCCGTCTATTCCTTTGAGTTTTAATCTTGCGATCGTACTACCCAGGCGGCTCGCTTACCGCGTTAGCTTAGTCTCACAGAGGGTCGATACTCCGTAAAACGAGCGAGCAACGTTTAGGGCCAGGACTACTGGGGTATCTAATCCCATTCGCTACCCTGGCTTTCGTGTGTGAGCGTCAGATTTGGGCCAGTGCGCTGCCTTCGCCTTTGGTGTTCCCCATGATATCAACGGATTTCACCCCTACACCATGAGTTCCACGCACCTCTCCCAACCTCAAGTTATGCCGTTTCTCTCGCGGGCCAGAAGTTGAGCTCCTGGATTTAACGAAAGACTAACATAACCGCCTTGACACCCTTTACGCCCAATGATTCCGGATAATGCTTGGGGCCTCTGTATTACCGCTCCTGCTGGCACAGAGTTAGGAGCCCCTTATTCATGTGGTACCGTCAATAATTTCGTCCCACATAAAAGATGTTTACGTACCGAAGCACTTCGTCCATCACGCGACATCGCTCCATCAGACTTTCGTCCATTGTGGAAGATTCTCGACTGCGGCCTCCCGTAGGAGTATGGGCCGTGTCTCAGTCCCATCGGTGGGGGTCAGCCTCTCAGCTCCCCTAAACGTCGTAGCCTTGGTGAGCCATTACCTCACCAACAAGCTGATATTACGCAAGCCGTTCCCATAGCGATAAATCTTTACCCTTACGGGACCATCTGGGATTACCCCGTCTTTCGACGAGCTATACCAGACTATGGGGTACGTACTTACGTGTTACTACCTCGTCTGCCGGTTGACCTTGCGGCCCCCCTTGACTTGCATGCCTTATCCATGTCGCCAGCATTCATCCTGAGCTAGGATCAAACTCTCATTAAGAATAGGCGGAACACAAGAAAAACTCTTAGTGTTCATCACCTCTTACCTTTTTCTATTTCTAGATGTATTCAGTTGTCAAAGCTCCGTGTAGAAGCGAACAAAAATCCCCGCCCCCTCAGAAAGGAGGCGATAGATGCATACTACCCTCCCTGGTAGGGGGAGTCAAGCGTTTAAAACAAGACCCCGCCTCACTCTTTCTAGAGCGGGCGGGGTTAGGTTGCGGCCCTCATTTCTTACGCTTTTTGAGCATGAAAGCAATGTCGGTTTGCAGGTAGAAAGCCGGGGTCGGCATCTGGAGCGGGAGCTCCGTAATGTCATGGTAGGTTGCTCGAAAGAGCTTGTCCCCGGTCACGATCATGCAGACGTCGCCTTGTTCCTTGAACCGCATGGCGATCAGTCTGAGTACCTGAACCGGGCAGAGTTCGCCCACTTCAAGGATGCGCTCTTTCACCTGTTCGTAGGTAGAAGACTCATCAAGCCCAAGGGTCTCGATGGACGCCCTGGTGAAGTCCCGCCATTCGCCGTTATGAAGGGCTTGGTAGAGCGACTTGAAGCCAGCCTTGGGACTGGCGAGGTATCGCTCATCCCGGATCTTGGAAGCCTTGCGAGCCCGCTCTTGCGAAAGGCCAAGTTGCCCAAGAGTTAAGTTACTCATCATCTGTTCCTCCCTCGTCGCGACATGCGACTCTTGTGGCGTTATACCCCTATTGGCACTAACATGCAATTTCTATAGGGGCTCCACTTTCTAGAACACTTTTCCCGTTACACAAGTTGCGATACCGCATGAGGAGCGTAGAATAGAGGAAGCCGTCAAGCCTTGCAATGTATCTTCATCGTTCCAAACGTGAATATGTGGTTGTGTCCGTGGGAGGATCACTGATTGTCCCCGATGGTATTGATGTTCCCTTCCTACAATCCCTGCGTGAGCTTATTGTGTCCAAGACCCGTGCGGGTCTTTCTTTTTATATTATCGCTGGAGGTGGGCGCCTCGCTCGCAGATACCAGGACGCTGCAAAAGAAGCACGAGGAGATTTGGATAGAGAAGACCTGGACTGGATGGGCATCCACTCCACTCGTTTGAATGCACACCTACTGCGCACCCTCTTCAAAGAAGAAGCTGAGGCTCGTATTATCAAGAATCCAACACGCCGTATTCCCTCTCGCCATCCTATTGTTATAGGTGCTGGATGGAAGCCAGGCTGGTCTACTGATTACTGTGCCGTTATGGCAGCCAAGAATTTAGGTGCAACCAAACTCGTGAATCTTTCAAACATTGATTACGTATACACTGCTGATCCACGCAAGGACTCAACAGCTACCAAGATTGAAACTATTGGCTGGAGTGATTTTAGAAAACTAATTCCAGACGAATGGGACCCAGGACTCTCCTCTCCCTTTGACCCTATTGCAGCACGTGAGGCTGAGTCTCTCGGTCTTGAAGTTGCCAACATTAACGGAGAGAAGCTTGGAGAGTTTGAAAAGTATTTAAATGGTGAATCGTTCGCAGGAACAATTATCTCCTAGTTCGTACTAAGTTCTGCAAGCATTTCTTCCACCTGAGCATACAGCTCTTCCGTGGTTCCATTATTCATAAGAACACTATCAGCATCCCTGAGTACAGCCCGGATGTTTGGTCCGGTGGCACCATGCCCTTCATCTTCTCGGTGAGCATCCTGTTCAAATTGCTCAAAGGTGACTGCATCTTTCTCGCCGTCACCCCTGAGAATGCTTCGCTCATATCGAGTATGGAGATCAGCATCTACTCCCAATACTTTTCCACCGATTGAGCGAACATAGTCTGCCTCACTCTTGCGGTGAATTGCTTCTAGAATATAGTTTTCAATTCCGTTTGCCTCAGCTTTCTTGTGCGATAAATAGAGAACCCCTCCAGGGTGCTGCTCAATAAGCTCATTCGCTAAGGTAGACATGTGTAAACGTGTAGCAGGAAGCTTCCGCTTAGACAGTGTCTCCCTCAAAATTCCGGAGCTTGAAAAGTGAACAAAACCCTTCTTCTTTAAGTACTCTACAACTGTGCCTTTTCCAGACCCAATAGTGCCTGCAATACCTATAATCATGACCCGAGAGCGTTGAGAGTAGAGACTGTACTGCTCCCACCCATATTCATTACTTTGCTTCTTGCTTACGAGCGAACTTATTAGCGAGCGGAACGAGAAGTGGTGCAGCTACGAGGACTGAAGAGTACGTTCCCGCCACAACGCCAACCAGAAGTACCAGTGCAAAGTTCACCGTTACAGGACTTCCAAGGAAGATGAGTGCAATCAGGGCTAGGGCCACCGTGAGAGAGGTGTTGATGGAGCGACCCATGGTCTCGGTGATGGACTTACCTACCACCTCGTCGAAAGGCTCATCAACATTGCTGGTCTCGTTGTTATGCAGGTGCTCACGAACGCGATCAAAAATAACAATGGTGTCATTCACGGAGTAGCCGAGAATCGCAAGCAGCGCCACCACGAAGAGTGAATCAACCTGCGCTCCGGTGAAGGCAGCTAGGATGGCATAGAAACCAAGAGGCACAATCACGTCGTGGATCAAGATAACCACCACAGCAAAGCCATAGAGCCATGAAGAAATGGGACGAGACACAGTGCGGAATGCCCAGGCGATGTAGAGCATGATGGAAATAATCACTGCTAGCAACGCATAGAGTGCCTTGATAGCTAGTTCACTTCCGAGTGACGGACCAATGGAGTTAAAGCGAAGCTCCGTGAAAGCTGCGCTGTCTGAAAGCGACAGTGCACCAAGGACACTCTCGTGCTCAAGAGGTGTGAGGGTGCGAGTACGCAAGACCACCCCTGTCTCTCCACTCTCGCGAAGAGATATCTCTCCGAGAGCGAGATTGTTCACAACACTCTTAATCTCTGTAATCTCTGGACGAGCCTCGGTGTAGGAAACCTCAACGAGAGAACCTCCTGTGAAGTCGATAGAAAGCGGAAGACCAAGGAAGGCAACAGCTCCTATTGCTCCGGCAAGAATGAATCCAGTGAGAGCAAAAAGGAAGCGACGGTGTTTGATGACGTACATAGAATTACTTTTTTGTTCGAGTAAACCCAGCATCAAGCAGGAAGCGCCATGGTCCTGTTGCTCCCTCAGGAACAACCGCGAGAAGTAGTACGCGAGAAATAGTCACTGCTGAGATAAGTGAGGCGATGATTCCAAGACCGAATACGAGAGCGAATCCCTGCACGATAGACGTACCAAGCCAGAACAAAATCACGGCTGAGATAATCATGGTGAGGTGGCCATCACGAATGGCTGGCCATGCGCGGCTAAACCCAATACGCACTGCCTCCCGTCCTCCCTTGCCACTGCGAAGCTCCTCCTTGGTGCGCTCAAAGATAAGCACGTTGGCGTCCACCGCAAGACCAATGGAGAGAATGAATCCCGCAATACCTGAGGCAGTTAGTGTGATAGGGATGAATTTAATGAGTGCAATGTTGATGAGCACGTAGATCACGAGTGCCAAAGCTGCAATAACTCCCGGCAGGCGGTACCAGATAATCATGAACAGAGCTACGAGTGCAAAGCCCACAAGTGCTGCAGAGAGTCCCGCCTGATAGGCTCCTTCACCAAGGGTTGAGCCAACGGTGTCACTCGACACCAAGGAAATAGGTACGGGAAGTGCTCCAAAGTTCAGGTTGCGCACCAAATCACGTGCTTCTGCTGGATTGAACTGTCCACTAATCGTGGCAGTGCCTCCGGTAATAGCTTCACGGATAACTGGAGTTGAAATAGGCTCTCCATCAAGGAAGATAGCGAGCTGCTTCCCTACATTCTCTGAGGTGATGGACGCAAAGAGAGCAGATCCCTCATCGTTAAAGTAAAGCACCACAATTGGCTCATTGGTTGCTGTGCCTCCTGTTCCACCTCCAAACTGCAACTCAGCATTCTTCACGTACCGGCCCGTGAGGCCAGTAGTAACGAAAGTTGGCTCGCTTTCGTTGTCTGCACTGAACTCTCCAACAAGTTTGAACTCAAGTACTGGCGTTCTGCCAATGGCGTCCACTGCAGCCTTAACATCCGTAATGCCTGGCAGCTCAATAATGAGACGATCCTCTGCAGCTCCTGCCACGGCACTTGAGCGCTCAAGCTGCACGAGTGGTTCAGCTACACCAAAGAGATTCACGCGCTTATCAATAACCTCACGAAGCGCATTCAAAGCTCCCTGTTTGTCATTAACAATGTCTGAGGTATCTGCCTTGTAGACCAATGAGGTACCACCAGCCAAATCAAGACCGAGCTTAACCGGGTACTTAGAATCAGGACCTTCGGTTGAAATAATAAACCAAGACAGTAGTCCGGCGACGAGAATGACGCCGAGGGCAGGTACGATACGCATATAGGGCCTAGTGTACGACTTTTTAGCTCTCCTGCAACGTCCTTTCCAAAAGCGTAACTACATTGCGAAATAAACAGGCCACCGCAATGGGGCCAACCCCTCCGGGGACCGGAGTGAAGACACTGGCAACTTCTGCGCAACTTGGGTGTGCGTCCCCCACCACCTGTCCACCAGACTCTGAAGTTCCTGCATCAATAAGCACCACATCTTGCTTTAAAAAAGAGGAGTCTATGAGCCCTGGCTTCCCCACACCAAGTACTACTACGTCTGCATTAAGAAGCTCCTGCTTGGATGCTTCTACACTCGTCACCACCAACACCTGGGCTCCCTGTCGTAAAAGCCACGAAGCAACAGGACGTCCAACAAGCTTTCCACTTCCCACCACCACACACTTCTTTTCATAAAGCGACACGTTACTCCTCTCAAGAATCTCCTTCACGGCAAGCACCACAGGAGGAAGTACGTCTGTCTCTGCATGGAGAAAGGCACTGTAGCTCGTATCTGAAAGCACGTCCGCATCAAGGTGCTCGGGTATGGAATTCACTATCCGCTCCGTATCAAGAGCTTCAGGAAGTGGAAGTTGTACAATAACCGCATCTGCACCAGGCGCCCCAATAGCCTCAACAAAGTCCTCTTCTGTGGCAGTCTCTGGAAGCGTAACCACAGAGAGTTGCATACCGGCTTCCTCTGCTCGTCGCTCCTTAATACGTAAATATGAGAGGGTGGCAGGAGAGGGTGCGCACGTAATAGCACGAACAAGAGGTACCCGTCCCAGGCGCTCTGCGCGCTGTTTCGTCTGTCTCAGCAGATCGGCGGCTATGGCTCGCCCATCAATAATCATGGCTTTGGCCGCCTAGACTCAGGCGGAACCGCGTACTCGTACGAGCCATCAGTGTAATAGAACGCATCATAAGCAGGATACTGATAATCGTAGCCAAGTACCCGCGATACCTTGGAGCCATCCACAGCAATAGGATAGGAATAACTTTTCCATGCCCCCTTACCAGTAGGGATCTTGCCACGCGTAAGGTGCCAGAACACAAAGAACGGGAAGCGGACCATCCACGGCTGCACGGGCAAGGTCTTCTTCCCCACCGCACGAGCCATGTCAGCACCGAGTACTGGCTTTCCTGGAGGGCAAATATTAAATACTTCGTAGCTGCCCGCAGCAGGACCAAATGAGAGTCGCTCTATGATACCCACCACATCGTCTTCGTGAATAAATTGTCGGAGCCACTTGGGTGTCACCGGCACAAAGGATACGAGGCGTGAAATGAGTCGGTAGGCAAAAGCATCCTTCAGCTGTCCTGCAAGAGCTGCCTGAAGACCAAACCGAATGCGCATGTATCTGCCTCTCGGTCCCGTGATAGCTGCAGGGCGCACCACTGCCACACTGATATCGTCTCGCTCTGTTTGGGCTAGCTGAAACTTCTGATACAGGTGAGATTCTGCGATACGCTTCTCTTCAGCATAGAGGTAATCAGTAACGCGGAAAGGTTCCTCTTCGGTAAAGAAGTGGTCGGTGGTGTTAGTCGCAAAAGCTCCGTACGAAGCCACTGTCGAGAAGTGAATCAACTTCTTCACCGACTCCTCCTCAAAAGCAAAGTTAAAGACTTCATCGGAACCATCAATATTCCACTTCCAGGTTAGCTCTCGATCTCCATAGATTTCACGAATCTGCCACGCGGCATGAATGACGATATCGGGTGTGTAGGACTGCGCCACCTCCTGCCAACCTCCGTCTGCAGTATTGGTTTCAAGATACGTGAGATTAGAGATGTCTTTGAGCATCTCGGGCATAGGCTCCTTATCTATACCAATGATGTGAGCAACATCATCACGAGCAGAAAACTTCTGCACGAGCATGCTACCGACATAGCCTGCAGCTCCTGTAATTACGAGTGTGTGCTTTTCATTCATATAGTCAGTGTATGCTACCAGGCGCTAATTCTAAAAATCATACGCTTTAGTGTTTTAAGGGCGATGACAAAGTCCAGTGCAATGGATCGATGCTTAATGTAATAAAAATCATAGGCTAGACGCATTTTCGTCTCCTCTACAGATTGTGGACTAATGTTCCCCTGCTCATACTGCTGGTTAATCTGCGCCCAGCCGGTGATACCGGGACGCACCATGTAGCGCACCATGTAGTACGGAATGGAGCTGGCCAATCTTTTTCCAAGACCCTCAATGTCGTTACGTGGCCCAATAAGAGACAACTCCCCTTTCAGAATATTGATGAACTGCGGAAACTCATCGAGTGAGGTCTGTCTCAAAAAACTTCCCACCTTAGTAACAGGATTATCCTGCTTTTCTTCCGTTACCCATTCATGTGAAGCTGACTTGTTGGTACGCATACTGCGGAACTTGTACACCCGCATGGTGGTGCCCCCTTCACCCAATCTATCCTGTCCAATAAAGACGGGACCCTTCCCCTCCATGCGCATGGCAAGCGCCACTAGGGGTGTAGCGATAACCGTGCAGATTCCCATAAGAATACCTCCAATAATGTCTATCGTGCGCTTGGTAAGAAGCAGCAGTGGTGAGGATTCCTTCACGTACCGCACGAACCAATCATGTGAAAGCAGCGAGAGTGGCACCCTATCAAACACATCCTCATAAATGGAATAGAAGTCCACCAATTCACGAGATCCTCTGCTAAAGCAGAAGTCGTAGAACGCAGGCAAGTGTGGACTCACTTTACTGTGTTCGGTATCCACCACGAGCACCGTTGCTTCAAGGGCGATAGCTCGCTCAAGGTCTTTGCTTAAGTTCTCAGTAAGCGCTTCTGGAGCAACGGCACCAACAAACTCAAGATGGTAGCGAGGATTACGATTCACCTCCCGCACCAACTCTTCTGCTTCAGGTCCCTCTGCAATAAGCACAGCTTTCTCTCTAACTCCTGGGAGTGAGAGACGTGGGAAGAGCGAGAGGCGCCAAGGGAAAATAAGCATCAGGGATACTCCCAGGTAGATAACTAGGTTCGTCTTCGGTGCAATACCGGAAGCTGGCATGAGAAAGAAAAACACTGCGGCAATGAGAACGTTCACCACCTGTGTTTTCAACAGTGCATTCGGGAGCGAAATCTTAGAAAGAATGATGCGCTTGCCGTAAAGACCAGACAGGTAGAACACGATAAGCCACAAACCGAAGAGGAGCGAGAAGGAAGGAAGGTGCTGGGCCAGGATCTCTTTACCCGGCAGTTCTCCATACCGCACCAAGAGCGTTATCCACAAGCTCAGCGAGAATACGGCCAAATCGCCCGTGAAAAGTAGGACTGCTGCTCGTCTGCCACCATGGATCATATAGAGAGGTTATACTATATAACACGACTTGGCACATGGACGTTTCATCATCACCGCTCTCAATTCTCTATATCATCACGAAAGGTTCTTGGGGGGGCGCTCAACGCTACGTATATGAGCTTGCTCTCGAGGCAAAAGCTCGCGGCAATACGGTGTGTGTGGCCAGCGGATCACAAGGAGAACTTATCCAGAAACTGAATGATGCTGGTATACCGGTGGTGCGCGTCCCGGGACTGGCACGTGATATTCGCCTTGGTGCTGACCTGCGAGCGCTTCTTGGGCTCATGTCTCTCATACGCTCTTTGCATCCGGACGTGGTGCATACCAACAGCTCTAAGGCTGGTTTCATTGCGGCCCTAGCAGCTCGGCTCAGTGGCGTACGACGCATTATCTTCACCGCCCACGGCTGGGCCTGGAATGAACTGCGACCAGAGTGGCAGAAACTGTTTTTCAAAACTCTTCACTTCCTCACCGTCTTCCTTTCTCATACCACCATAGCCGTTTCTGAAGCAGTGCGAAAAGATGCTGCATGGATGCCCTTAGTGCAGAAGAAGTTTGAAGTGGTTCGTCATGGAGTTGCTCCCCTTACTAGGGTAGCTCGAGATGAGGCCCGTCTGCGTCTTACAGAAGCTGCGGGAGTCTCTCTCCCCTCTTCAGCTCTCTGGATTGGTTCATTGGCTGAGCTTCATCCCACCAAAGGTCTTGATGTGCTCATACGAGCCTTTGCAACAGTGGCGGCTAAGCAGCGTGAAGCAATCCTGGTGTGCGTTGGCGGAGGAGAGGATGCGGGCCGTCTCAAGGCTCTCTCGCACATGCTCCACGTTGAAGAGAGAGTGTTTTTCACCGGACACGTACAGGGAGCAGCTCGACTCCTTGGTGCGTTTGATGTTTTCGTACTTCCCTCTCATTCGGAAGCGCTCGGCTATGTACTACTTGAGGCAGGTCAGGCTTCTCTTCCTGTGGTTGCAAGTAACGTGGGTGGTATTCCTGAAATTATTGTTGATCAGGAAACAGGTCTCCTTGTTCCTTCAGCTGATCCGGAGGCACTGGCACTGGCACTAAGTGAGCTCGTAGAGGATGCGTCCAAGCGGAACCGATTAGGAAACACACTGCACACTCGTGTACAAGAGATGTTTGGTTTGAAGAGAATGATGGACGCTACCTTTGCTCTCTACCCTAACCCTCGTACTCAGCCATAGCCCGGTCTCGCGGCACACTTCTTCCCTCACGTGCAAGAGACGCAACAATACCGAGTGCAAGGAACTCAGCAATTAAGTGTGAGCCTCCGTAACTCATAAACGGAATGGTGGTACCTGTCACTGGCAGCAGTCCCAAATTAATGCCGCCATGAATAAATACGTGTGAAGCCAGCAAGAGAAGTACTCCGAGTGTGAAGAGTGCATCAAAGTTAGTGGCCGATCTTCTTGAGAGTGAAAGCAGCCGAGCGAATAATAGGGCGTATAATATGAGTACAATAGAGACCCCAACAAATCCCCACTCTTCTGCAAAGGCTGCAAAGATGAAGTCTGTTTCATACTCAGGCAAGAAACGTAGCTTAGATTGCGTACCGTATCCTATTCCCTTTCCGAAGAGTTCACCTGAACCTGCAGCAACGGTCGCTTGATACGCATTGTATCCCGTGCCACGAATGTCTGCGGCTGGGTTAATGAACGTCATGATACGTGCACGCTGGTAGTCCTGAAGTCCACCAAACCAAAGACCAGACAGTACGACAATCGCACTAGCAGCAACAAATGCTAAGTGTTTCTTGGAAATTCCAGACACCAATACCATGCCAAGCCATATGGCACTGAAGATTGCTGCAGTACCAAGGTCTGGTTCTACAAGGATAAGAAGTATGACGGGCGCTGCGTAACCTGCAGAAACAAGAATATGTCTGAAGTCACCAATGGCCATGTGCCTTCTAGAAAAGTACTTTGCCATGAGTGCTATGAATGCAAGTTTTCCAAGATCTGCCGGCTGGAAAGAGAAAGCTCCAAAGGTAAACCAGCTCTTGGCACCCATGATGGTTTGGGCGGTAAGCAGCAGCAGCACGAGAAGTGTAACGGTAACTATGTATCCAGCGATAAGGACGGGGGTGCGCCGTATGAAACGCATGTCGATGGACGCTGCCGTAATAAATACTCCAATACCAATCGCCAGCCACGTCAGCTGCTTGGGTGCCAGTGACGGAGCTCCCACACCAAAAGGGTGCATGGTTAAGATACCCAACAGACACAGGGCAACAGGTATAAGTAGAAGTGGCCACTCAGTTATGAGTATCTTAAAAGGGTTACGGCGCGCTAGCTCGCTCATGGAAGTGTGCGGAGTGGCGTCACCTCTATGTGTCCTATGGAAGCCGTAAACGGCTCATTCCACGTAAACGTAAGCGGAACGGTGCTGCGTGCTGCAATGACAGGTACCAGGGTCTGAGAGGCTGCTATGGCTATGCCTTCTGGATCAAACACGGTGGCTACTACACGTACCTGGTATGCCGCTTCGAAGGCATCGTTTCTCAAGACTGAGGTGATTCTTGGAGTTCCTGTTTCCGTTACCTGAATTCCTTCAGTCACGAGTGTTGCGGGAGTACTCTCTGCCTTCTGCCAGGAGATGCGACTGGTATCAAAGGTGATGAAGGCACGATCTATTCGTGCTCCGCTCGTGAGAGCAGGAATAAAAAGAATTGAACGGCTACCAGCAAGAAGATCGAGAGAGCCTTCTTTCTTCACTATTTTCACACCATCACTTCCGTAGAGCTCCAGGGTGTAGGGAGCGTTACGCGCCTCTGCATTCTTATTGTCGTTCCACACGTACGCCAAGGCATCGGTACGATTATTTCCAAGCGTAAACGCACGCACTAACTCCACCCTTGGTACGCTCACCTGTGAAGTACAGAGGTAGCTACACTGGGTTCCGCCGCAGTCTACACCCACCTCATCCCTGTTCTGCTTCCCATCACTACAGCTGGGAGCTTCATACACAAATACGAAAGCGGCAATGGCAACAAGAACAACTACAGCAAGCAAACCTATCGCGGTCGCGATGAGTCTGCGGCGCTTTCCCCACGTAAGTTCCATATAGTAGCAGTATAGCAAAAGCCGGTACGTTCACACGTACCGGCTTCTACTTAGTATTTGTATATGAAAATACGCCCACGATGCTGGCGACAACCTACTCTCCCCTTGCGAGTACCATCGGCTCAGGAAGGCTTAACTGCCGTGTTCGGAATGAGAACGGGTGTGGCCCTTCCGATTAATCACCAGCATCGTAGGCGCATTTCCATAGGAAAAGTCCACACGATGTATGCAAATAGGTAGCGCACGTTCACAAGAGAAACATTAGTGACGGACAGAGTTCCGCACAGAAAACTGGGCATATTAGTACTTCTCGACTCAACGCATCACTGCGCTTCCATCTAAAGCCTATCAACCTAGTAATCTTCTAGGAGCCTCATAACGATTCCTTATCTTTGAGTTTGCTTCCCGCTTATATGCTTTCAGCAGTTATCAGTTCCCGACATAGCTACCGAGCGATGCCACTGGCGTGACAGCTCGTAGACCAGAGGTCAGTTCACCCCGGTCCTCTCGTACTAGGGGCAAATCTCATCAAGAATCAACGCCTGTAGTAGATAGGAGACCAACCTGTCTCACGCATTTCGTTTTAGTGTCCACTTCCCAGTGGACTCCTTCGTTACTGAAGGGATCGGACTGTAACATCACGAGTTCTTCGTGACTGACATTCAGTCTCTACGGGCAAGCTTGCGCTCTTCCCTCGGTGTTGCCCCTCTTTCGAGTAGGGTTCCACCGATATTAGTCAGTTTGCTTGTATACATTCCTGCACACAACCGCCGTGTCATGGTTGGGTCTATCTGCTTTTATTTTCTTTTTAGACGAAAAGACATTCACATTTCTTTCGCATGTTTTGTTCTGTAACAGTAACTCAAAGGGATTCAAACAGTGCGAACGTCCATTCAAAAGAATGAATCAACCGCACGGTTTGAACCCAGCTCGCGTACCTTTTTAATTGGCGAACAGCCAAACGCTTGGGACCTTCTCCAGCCCCGCGCTAAGGTGAGCCGACATCGAGGTGCCGAACTCCGCCGTCGCTATGGACGCTTGGGCGGAACTAGCCTGTTATCCCCAGGGTAACTTATATCCGTTAATCTCTGGCCGCATCTAAGGCGTACCATCGGTTCACTATGCTCTGCTTTCGCATCTGTGCGGGATGTACCCCTTACAGTTAAGCTGGCTTGTGCCATTACACTATCGGCACGGTTTCCATTCGCGCCTAGCCAACCTTAATAGACTCCTCCGTTACTTTTTAGGAGGATAGCGCCCCACCAAAACTACCCGCCAGGCACGGTCCCCCCCTAGTTCTTAGGGGGGTTAGAGACTGCACATTATAAGGGTGGTATTTCATATTGCGACTCCACACTCCCCAAAAGGAATGCTTCAAAGTCTCCCACCTATGCTACGCATATAACACGCAGACCCAATACCAAGCTGTAGTAAAGCTCCTGGGGTCTTTTCGTCTAACTACAGGTAACCGGCATCTTCACCGGTATTGCATTTTCACCGAGCAAGTCCTCGAGACAGTTTTCCACTCATTACGCCATTCGTGCACGTCTGAACTTCGTGTTTTCTCGCAATACGTGCAGTATGCGATCCTATTCCACTGTTTCCAGTGGCACTGACTATATCTTCATCTGAGTTTCCATATACGCGAGAATATCATGTTGCACATACCGCCGTTTTCCGCTTGGATTCATTTGAAACGCAAGCTTGATCACCTTCTTCATACCTTTTGGAGTTAGGTGCTCACCCATTTTCATGAGCAAACACACCTCCTTCAGTAAACGTACATCTTCTTGCTTCGCTGAAAGCAAGGGATAGCACTCGAAGTGCGGTAGCACTTTCTCAAGCAAGTCATCTAAACGACGAACCTCATATTTCAGAGTCTTGTCGCTTATTCCGTCGCGCATAAACCCGCATCCAAAATGCTGTTGCATGATGAATAGTGGCTGTGCACGATCGTGATTCTGACTTACTGAGAAACTTGGTTTTGTCTCCCACCCGAGCGCAAAGCGCGGGCGTTTGGAAAAAGATACTGAAAAGCATCCTTCCCCATCAACAAAACCAGAAATGTATTCTGCGACATTTCGTTCGCTCAGAGCCGGCGTGTTATGGAGAGCGGTCATATTACTATGTTACCGCTTCACCATCCTAGTCCCCAATAGCTGTTGGGGACTAAAGTCGATACGGGGTCAATCCAGATGGACGACTTCCCTCGGTATTACCCTATCCTTATTATTTCAGACGTAGGCTTCACCGATATAGCCGGATTTTTTAATGACCTCACGGTCAAGACTGGCAATCCAGTTACCAGACAAGGAATTACGCTCTACTATTCCTTTAACGTAGGACCATATCTTCACCCCGTTACCGGGGGCGCGACGTATGGCCTCTCATGTGAGTCGCGGATCCATTCATCGTTTCCAATGAAAGAGGTAGCTTTTTCATGACGTAAGTCTCTCAACACTGTTTACGGTCTCCTATAATCGTCCCAATCCGTTCCGTATCCGACAAGTCGGATACGGAACCTTAGGACGATTATAGTTATCGCCGACATTCACCGGGGCTTATAGGGCCTAGCACATCAATCGAAATCAATGTACCGTCCCTGCTTGACCTTCCGGCATTGGTCAGGCGTCACCCCCTATACATCCTCTTACGAGTTCGCAGGGAGCTGTGTTTTTGGTAAACAGTTGGCAGAAAATCTTTCGCTGCGGCTCTGGTTGCCCAGAGCAGGCCTTATCGCTAACTTACGGCCGCTTTTTTGCCGAGTTCCTTGAGGACCTCTCACTCGTTCGTCTTAGTCTACTCGACCTGAACACCTGTGTCGGTTTGCGGTACGGTCGACTATATGCTGAAGCTTAGAAGTTTTTCTTGGAACCGCGCTTTGTATTCTCTATCCCTCCGTAGAAGGACATTGTTTTTCCGCTTGGAGTATTGTGTCCCGGATTTACCTAAGACACCTCCTCACGGCACTAACCCAAATCCAATAATGGGCAATACATACAGCAGTCCGTCACTCCATCGCACATATAGCGGTCAGGGAATATTAACCCTGTGTCCATCAGGTGCGGCTCTCGCCATCCCCTAAGGCCCGACTAACCCTCAGTTGATCACCATAGCTGAGGAAACCTTGTTCTTTCGACGCGCGGGGTTCTCACCCGCGTTGTGGTTACTTGTGCCTGCATTCTCACTTCCGTACGCTCCACTATGGGTCACCCCTTTAGCTTCACAGCAGAACGGAACGCTCTCCTACCGCATGCAATTCTCGGAAGAACTGCATGCCCGCAGTTTCGGTACTATGCTTAACCCCGATCATCTTCGGCGCAAGGACTCTCGATGAGTGAGCTGTTACGCTTTCTTTAAATGATGGCTGCTTCTAAGCCAACATCCTCATTGTCAATGAATCCTCACTTCCTTAAGTTGTACTTAGCATAGATTTAGGGACCTTAACTGGCGATCCAGGGCTCTTCCCCCTTCGACGTGTGGAGCTTCGCCCCCACCGTCTAACTGCCGCGCTCATAATCTCTGGTATTCGGAGGTTGATAGGAGTAACGAGGTTTCCCCCTGTTTACCCCTTCCAGTGCTCTACCCCCAGAGGGAACACACGACGCCATCCCAAAAGATGTTTCGGAGAGAACCAGCTATTACCAAGTTCGATTAGCTTTTCACTCCTTACCACAAGTCATCCCAAGACGTTGTACGATCTACGGGTTCGGGCCTCCATAGGTCTTTCGACCTACTTCACCCTGCTCATGGCAAGCTCACTTGGCTTCGGGTCGTATGTATGACACAGACGCGCTATTCACACTCGGTTTCCCTACGGCTCCGCCCCATTACGGGCTTAGCCAAAAGCGACATACATACACTCGCAGGCTCATTCTTCAATAGGCACGCTAGGATGGACCGGAGCCCACCCTAACCCTTTGTAAGTACACGGTTTCAGTACTATTTCACTCCCCTTTCGGGGTTCTTTTCACCTTTCCCTCACGGTACTAGTTCACTATCGGTCCTGCAACATATTTAGCCTTACCGGTTAGTTCCGGCAGATTCATCCGAGCTATTCGTGTCTCGAACTACTCAAGAACAAGAGCACATAAGAGATATCTATTTCACATACGGGGCCATTACCCTCTGGGGCGTCGCTTTCCAGCGACTTCTGTTATAGATGTCTTTTGTAACTTATGCCGTACAAGTACGGAGCTCTCGTCTTACAACCCCGAACACCGAAGTGTTTGGTTTGGGCTATTCCCGTTTCGCTCGCCGCTACTTAGGGAATCACGAGAGTTGCTTTCGCATCAAACAAACATAATGCTTGATGCGAAAGCAACTCGTTGTTGTTTTCTATTCCTCCAGGTACTGAGATGTTTCACTTCCCTGGGTGAGCTCTTACAATCATAAAGATGTAAGTGACCATTACTGGCCGGGTTTCCCCATTCGGATACCTCCGGATCAAAGACTACAAATCGTCTCCCCGAAGCATTTCGCTGATTAGTCGCGTCCTTCATCGCTGTTGCAAGCCTAGGCATCCACCGTGCACCCTTAGTGTTTCCTGTGCGGAAACCTATACACCACTAACGTTTTCTACTTTTGTGATCTTCACGATGTTTTTGGAAAAACACCATGAAGTTTATGCAATTCAAAGTCACAGGGCGGTATCAAAAAGACACCGTCGTATGACGTTGATTACCTATTTGCATATTCGTGTGTCAAAGTCCCCGCATCACTTTCAAGAAAAAAGCCCCTTACGGGGCGGTGGAGACACCTTTCGGTATCAGCCTATCCGCTCCGTTTTGTGGTGTTTTTCTTAGTGGTTGACACGTATTAGCTACTATACGCGGGGTGGCTAGGCGTGTCAAATAAAAGAGGCGCCACTTGCGTGACGCCTCTTTTATTCTAGGAAGGAAGCTGATTAGCTACCGATTTCCTTGCTGATTCGCTCAATTGCCTTACTTGCAGCAGCCTGTCCGCCAAGGCCGAAAGCCAAGCCGAATGCTAGTGCAAGCGCTACGACAACTCCTGTGAACAGGGTCTGTACGAGCGGTGAGATACCAAGACGGTCTAGCGCTGCTAGGATAGCGAATATCCAGATAGACCAACGAGCGATTGCTCCGAGGAAGTTAGCCGCGTGCATGTTTGCAGCGCGGGCTGCTCCGGTAACAACTCGCTGAGCTGCCTCAGCAATTACTGCAGCAACCAATAGGATGAGAACTGCAACAATCACCTGTGGGAGGTATCCAAGTACCACGGTACGTAGGAACACCGTTACATCAGTGAGGTGCAGCACATCGAGTGATGCGAGCAAGAACACAATGATGAAGAACCACTTAACGAGGCTTCCTAGGAACGCTCCTGAATTTAACTTAAATCCAGCACGATCAAGTACACGCTCAACGCCAGCGGCGCGAAGTGCCTGATCAACACGAAGTGAACCAATTACCTGTGCAACCAGACGGCCAAGACCTGCGCCTACGAGCCAACCAATAACAAAGATAATAACGGCGACGACTAAGTTGGGAATGAACTGTACGAGTCCCCAGAAAAGGTTCTGGAAAGAGATCGTAAGTACATCTGCCCAGGTGGTGAAAAACATAGGGATGGTGATTACTTTTCTTAGGGCTACCCGGCTGTGCCGAGGCAGGGCCGGGCCTGCTTACTTATTAGTGTACCAAGGTATGGGGATAGTCTGAGAAGCTCTGTGGATACAGGTTTTGAGGCTACTTTGTGGTGACACCAAGACGGTCCAGGATGGCACGGTGGGGATAATCAAACAAATCACGAAGTAGGCGGTCATACACGCCCTGACGGTACTTAAATTGCTCCGTAGTGAAGGAAGCATAGCGCAGTTCACGCCCAAGCTCAGCTTCAAGTACGCGCACAGCTGCAGCTAGTGGCTTCTCTTCAAGCTTGTCCCCCACTACCAGTAAATCAATCTTTGATTCCAATGCTCCGGTGAAAAGTCCTGAGAGTGCAACAAGGCGAAGAGACCCGGCTTTCTTAAGGGTGGCTATGGCGCTGGCGTCACTGATGTCAGTGGTTGCGCGCACAAAGGTAGCAAGTGCATCATAGTCAGCAAACTTCTTGTTGGCCTGGTACTGTAGTGCTCCCTTCCCCGTGCGCTTCTTAATGAATCCAGAAGCAAAAAGAACCGTGAGCTCTTTGCGGGTTGCGTCCTTACTGGCCTTGATACGAAATGCAGCATCAACTGCAGTAAAGGACACATCGTCATTAAAGACAAAGAGACGTAGTAGTTTGAGACGAACTGGAGAACCGAAAATGCGGGAGAGAGGATCCATACCTAGTAGCTCCATTCTACCTACCCTGCTTGCCCGTGCAACTCTTGACCTGACTCAGAAATACCCTGCAATAAAGCTATCTTTCATAGTATTCTGTGGCCAAGGCAGATTCTTGACAATTTCTTATTTGTGACCTATACTATATATGGTATTTGCACGGCTAATAGGAGTTCTGCCCAATGCTTAAGATCATTTCATCCCTCGCCATTATCTCGGCACTCGGCCTCGTCGCCTGTCATGAAGACGCTTCTTCGAAGCCCGTCACGCAGGACTTCGTGGTGACGGAAGCACCAGTTTTCTCGGACAAGCACTGCTTTCTTCGGATTCGGCCTGTCGGCCAGCCTGACTCGCCGCCCCTGCTGATTTCCTATCCGAGGGGCAGCGAGGACGGCATGGTCTATGCGCGTCGCTACGACCAGTGCACCAAGTACCGGCCGGGCGACCTCATCGAGAGGCCAGTTCGAGTTCGAGTTTCGACCAACTAGGTCGTTTGGGGCGCGCCTTCTTTCTTGAAGGCGCGCCTCTTCCCTTTTATACAAACAAACACCCCACGCATGCGTGGGGTGTTTGTTTGTACCGTTCATAAGAAACGGTACTGGTGCGAGATTACTTAAGAGTAACCTTTGCTCCTGCCTCCTCAAGCTTAGCTTTGAGCTCAGCTGCCTCATCCTTACCAACTCCCTCCTTAATCATAGAAGGAACGCCGTCAACGAGATCCTTAGCCTCCTTGAGTCCAAGAGCTAGGATTTCCTTAACTGCCTTGATAACAGAGATCTTGTTTGCTCCAGCGTCAGTAAGCTCTACATCCATAGTGCTCTTCTCATCCTCGCCACCAGCCGCAGCTCCCGCAGGACCAGCAACAGCGACAGCAGATGCTGATACGCCGAACTTCTTCTCAAATACCTTCACGAGCTCAGAAAGCTCGAGAACGGTCATCTTCTCAATCTCAGCAACGATAGCGGCAAACTGTGCCGGTACGGCTACTTCCTCCTCAACAGCGGCTTCAGGAGCAGCTGGAGCAGCCTCCTCAACAGGAGTCTCCTCTACTACTGCTTCCGGGTTTGTTTCGTCAGACATAGGTTGATTCTAAATTATTAAGCGGCCTTCTTCTTTGCAATCTCGTTAAGCGCAATAACAAATCCCTGGATTGGGCTGTTAATAACGTTAACAAACATGCCACGGAGCACAGGTACTGGAGGAATAGTTGCGATGGCAGTCATGAATGACGCATCAGCAAACTTTCCTTCAAAGACACCTCCTGCGATAGAAAGTGAGCCCTTGTGCTTCTTGCCGTGCTCGTAGATTTCGCGTGCAGGTGCCGTAGCATCCTGATCGCTCCATGCAACGGCTATTTCGCCAGGCAACTCCGGCATGGTGCCGGTGTATCCCCTATCAGCGAGTGCACGACGGATAAGTGTCTTCTTGGCAACATAGTAGCCAATGCCTGAGTCACGAAGTGATCGGCGCATAGCTGAAGTGTCACCTACAGAAAGACCCTTGAATCCAACGAACACTACTGATGCTGCATCCTTTACAGAGTCAGCGACTTTTGCAATTACTTCTTGCTTCTTATCTTTGGTGATTGCCATAGGTTGGAATGTGTACTGTACGAAACGCGAAACGGTTCCAAAGAGCTAGTCTTTGGAACCGAAGGCGATGGAGACATTCGACCGGTCCGTTCACATTAAATAATGCGTGAGCGTGCCTTTCGTCCCTCGATAGGGCTTCTTTCTTCCCGGAGGAAGAATGCCTATGGTCTTCGGTTCGTACCGAGAGAGAATACCGTGAAAGGACGCTTGGAGCAAGCTATCCAGGGAAGGCACTGGCTACGTGAAGGAGAAAGAGCGCCCCACCAATCATGACGAAGAATACGCTTACAAACAGTACAAAGTGGAAGAGATATCCGGATACGCCCTCTCCCCTATTCCTTTTATTGCGTCGCTCCATATACGGAAACGATACCACGGACAATACAAAAACCCCCGCTCGTAAGCGGGGGTTTTTGTTTGCTTTCTCTTAGCCGTAGCTAGGAGAGGAGCAGCTCAAGTCTCGTAAGACTATCGCTTGGTTACGTACACATCGTTAGTCTTGAAGGTATCAAGGTTAGATGTGAAGTAGTTTGTCATTGCTCCAGAAGTAGCTCCGTAGGCAATACTGTTAAGGATAGTACCAACGTATCCAGCAGTTGTTGCACCTGTAGTAGTAGCAGTGATAGCTACGTTAAGAGTGAACGTACGAGATGTGTTTGCATTAACCTTGTAGTAAGCACCTGCTGAGTCTCCAGTAACAGTGTCTCCAACCTGTAGGTTAGCAACTGGCTCACCAGTAGCTCCTGAAGTTGAAGTAGTTGTGGTTCCGAAAACAATCTTTGAAGATACGTTTCCAGATCCCTTCTGTACTGCTCCAGCGATGAACACTGCCTCGTCTCCAGCTGTAACCGTGAACGGCATAGTGAAGGTGGCAATGTCTCCAGCGCCAGTAAGTCCAGCTGCAGTGCTCGTGGTGAATGTTCCCTTTGTTACTGAGATTCCAGTAGCAGTAAGAACCATTGAGTTACCAAGTGCAGAAGCAGAAGGAGTTACAGAAGCTCCGTCAGCGTCAGATACGTCCCATCCTGCAGTCGTTGTAGACGCGATGAGAGTAGTACCGTCAGCGTAAGCTGCGTTACCCTTAAGGTCAGCAACAATAGAGTAATCTTCTGTTGCATCCTTGTCGATCATAAGGTCTAGGTTGTCGAAAGTAACAGTACCGTAGGTACCAGTGCTAACGGTCTTAGACTTAAGAACCTTAGATCCCTTCATCAACTTAACGTTAGAGATAACGTCGTTGAGGTTGTTGTCAGATGTTCCGAAGCTAGCAACAAGGTCCTCAACAGTGATGTCCTGGTTCTTTGCCTTCATTGAGAAAGTAAGAAGAGTAACACCAGTTGTTGTTGAACTTGATACAGCGATCTGGCTAGCCTTAGGGTTGTCGCTACCTAGAGAAACAGTAAGTGTTCCGTCAGTGATAGTAGAAACAGAGAAGTCTCCGTTAATCTGAGTTGAGATGTAAGTCTCAGAAATTCCCTCAGATCCGATAGCGCGGAGGCTGTCTACCTTAAGGTCTGCCTGAACATTGTCTCCATCCTCATCAGATCCGATTGAAGAAACAGGAGTTACCTTTACGTAGATCTCTCCAGTGTTTCCACTCTTGATTACTCCGTTAAGGCTTGAGAAGCGCATGGTCCACACGCGTCCGTCCTTGTCTCCATCAGAAGCGCTCATTGAAGCGAGCTTCTTACCATCTAGGTAAACAGCTGCTGACTCAATGTACTTGTTGAGGTTTGAACTACCACCATTGTTATCAATAGTGAAAGTTACATCTAGACGCTGTAGCTGTACGTCTCCGTTAGTAGCGTAAGCAGAAACACCAACTACAGAAGTAGCGCTGTCTCCCTCGTCAAGGTCAGAAGTGACATCTCCGAGTGAACCTACGTCAGTAAGACGTCCGTTTCCAGCTAGTCCAACTGTTCCAGTTGATCCACCAGTTGATCCAGTAGATCCAGCTGCTGCGTTTACCTTAGCGCGAGTGATCGGTCCAAAGTATCCAACTGCAGGAGAAATTCCTACTGAAGCCTGGTAAGAAGCAACAGCTGCCTTAGTGAGAGCTCCGAAGTATCCGTAAGCTACACCTGCAGGCATCTGAAGCATACCCTTGGATACAAGCCACTGCTGAAGTGAAGTCACGTCAGCACCCTTGCTTCCAATAGTAAGGTCCATGTTGAACTGTACAGCTGTACCAGCAGAGGCTGAGCCACCACCGATCTGAGCCTGTAGAGCTGCGATTTGTGCTAGAAGTGCAGAGATCTGAGCCTGTAGGTCAGATGTCGTGTCAGCCTTAGCAGCAGGTGCTGCGTAAGCGAACGACATAGCTACGAGGCTAAGTCCTGCAACAACAGCTGCAATCTTTGCGATTACATTGCTTTGTGCAATTGAAGTCATATTTAAGTAATTTTTTTGATCAGAAGCATATGCGATGCGTGTCTAGTAATAAGTGACATCGCATACACAACCTTCTTTCGAGTAAATTTTGTGGAACGATCCTTGCGAATCATTCCGTGCGAACCTCCCTTTCACACTACCCGACAGGGCGCAATATCGACTCGCGTCCCATCGGCTAGTTGGCGAATGTAGTGGCAACCGGTGCCTGCGTTCATCCATAATCAGTCGATACATCCATCCGGTACCGTCATGCGCTTGCGCGCACGACGATATCACGTGCTCTTCATTGAAGAATACGTGTTCGTTCATTAATGCCCTATTCGGCTGTCAATGACCCGTCATTCAGTAAGCGCACCAGTCATTCGGTATCCTACAAAGTATACCTCAGAACCTGCACACAATACCCAATGTAACGATGTGGATAACGCAGATACCTAAGTCGTAGGAACAAGTAACAAGACCTTTGGCAGGCCTTTTTCTTACAACTTATTTACCTATCGCTATCACCCCTATAGGATAAGCCATAAATCAGAATAAGTCAAGCTCAAAACCTAGCAATTCTGGGGCTCTAGCTAGCGAGGGCGTAGGTGGTCCAGCGGCGCTCTCCTGATCGTTCTACACTTCCCTCCTCTACCAAAGCAGCAAGCTCTCGTTGAATAGTCTTCTCGCTCACTTCACGGACTACGAGAGAGATATCCTTTATATAGGAAGGGCCCTTGGTGGCGAGGACTGAAAGAATAGCCTCCTGACGTGAAGACTTCTTGCCTTTGTCCGATACATGTCCGTTTGTCTGTCCTTTAGGAACTTCTGGTGTATGGGACATTTCTGAAGCCTGGTCTCGGTGCCGCAGCGCTGCTCCTGAAAGCTTCGTAGAAGAGCGAGTAAGTTCCGCAAGTGTTGGAGCGTCCTCAAGAAAAAGTCGTGGCTCTTCGTAGCCAGCTACTTCCTGGAGAAGGAGCTGTGCCTCACGAGCTATGAGATCAGCGTTCATCGTGGAGAGCAGTCCTCCAATACGAGCGATGGAGAGCACACTTGAGAGAGCAAGAAGCTCCCGTGAGAGAGCGTCCTTGGCAGCAGCTGGAGCTAGTACCGCAGCATCAACGAGACCCACCGCAACACGGTCAATACGGTCACGCAAAGCAGGAGAATTCTGAAATGCGGGAGCAACGAGGTGGATGGCCTTAGCGAGTCGCTCGGCCTTCTTGTACACATAAACGCGCTTTATGTCCTTGTCGAAAATGTTGGAGAATATGCTTTTATCTAGGACGAACATATCAAACTGCTGTCCTTCAGCGTTGTGTTTGAGCGTGTTGTTGTCTTTTACGTGTCGTATATCACTCATAGACGTCCATTAGATTTGCGCTTGTCCTTGTGGCACAAGTATAGGCCTTTACGGACAGCACCGCAACTTCTGCTAGCGTCCTTTAGGTATAAGAGATTTCTTATCTCTACCAATGGTAGACTGTGCACATACTTTATATATATGGCTAAACGAGGAAGGAAAAAGAAGGCTGAACAAGATTATCAGATGCTGGCGAAATGGACGGCTGCCGTTGTGCTGGTCGCCTTTGGCGTCATCATGGCTCTAGCTGCTTTTGGACTTGCTGGCATTGCTGGCACAGCCCTCTTTTCCTTTGGGTATGGCGCACTAGGAGTTGGGGCTTTCCTTCTTCCAGCACTTCTCATTGCTGTTGGTGTTGGCATCATGCTTGAACGCACCTTTGTTTCTCCTTTAACAGGAGCCGGAGTCATTCTGATCATCCTCTCTACACTTACCTTCCTTGGCATTATTTCTACCTCTCTTGGAGGAAGTGCTGGAGCATTCGCGGGACACGCAGCAGCTGAATTCTTTGGACTTGCTGGAGCAAGTATTCTCCTTCTGGCTCTCGCTGCTATTGGTCTCATCATTGCCACCGACGTAGTGGCAGTTCTGCAGAGCGTGCGCGAAGCTGCACTCACCGCTCGCGAAGCGGTTGCACAAGTTCGTCTTCCTTCACTAGGCAAGAAGGAAGAAGTTGAAGAGGATGAGGAGACGGAAGAAGTGGAGGAGGGTGAGCCTGAAGCAAAGGCAGTGAAGGAGCGTGAGCCCGTCATCACCATGTTCAGCGATGTTGCTAACGGACAAACTGCTACTGCCATTCCTAATATAGATGCGGAGTACGAAGCCCCTCCCCTTTCTTTGCTTGGAGAAGACAAGGGCAAGCCTGGCGTGGGGGACATCAAGGCAAATGCCAACATCATCAAGCGAACCTTTCAGAACTTTGGTATCTCCGTTGAAATGGATGAAGTTTCTGTGGGACCTACCGTTACTCGCTACGCCATCAAGCCAGCAGAAGGTGTGCGTCTTCAGAAGATCATCACCCTGCAGCAGAATCTTGAGCTAGCACTAGCAGCTCACCCTGTTCGTATCGAGGCTCCTATTCCAGGAAAGTCTCTCGTGGGTATTGAGGTCCCGAATGCTTCTAAAGCAACGGTGGGACTTGGGGGTGTTATTGGCTCCCCTGAGTGGAGCGCTTCTAAGAAGCCACTCTTAGCGGCGGTTGGTCGCGACATCACCGGAACTCCTCATTTCGTAAACGTAGCCAAGATGCCGCACGGTCTTATTGCAGGAGCAACAGGTTCAGGAAAGTCTGTAGCTATTCATGCGGTTATCACGTCACTCCTCTATAGGAACGGACCAAATCAGATGCGCTTCATCATGGTGGACCCAAAGCGTGTAGAGCTCACCCTCTATAACGGTATCCCCCACCTCCTCACTCCGGTTATTACCGATCCTAAGAAATGTATCTTGGCGCTTAAGTGGGCAGCAAAAGAAATGGATAGACGCTACGGGATTCTTGAAGAGTGTCAGGTACGTGACATTGAGTCCTACCACACCACCATCCTTGAGCCGGCTCGCAAGAAGAAGTCTGCTGAGCTACCTGAGTCCATGCCCTACATCGTTATTGTTATCGATGAGTTGGCAGATATCATGCAGACCTACCCTCGTGAACTTGAGGCAGGCATCGTTCGCCTTGCCCAGATGTCTCGTGCTGTGGGTATTCATCTCATACTTTCAACACAGCGTCCTTCCGTGAACGTTATTACGGGTCTCATCAAGGCCAACGTCCCTACCCGTATGGCGCTCCAGGTAGCAAGCCAGATAGACTCACGCACGATTCTGGACGGCTCAGGGGCTGAACTTCTCCTTGGTGCTGGAGACATGCTCTACATGTCAGCTGATATGCAGAAGCCTATCCGTTTGCAGACTGCCTACATCAGCGAGCAGGAAGTGAAGAAGGTTGCTCAGTACATTAAGGCCAACAATGCAGGATCTCTTGGTTCTCTTGATTTGGGTGCTGGAACAGGAGGAAGTGGTGTACACGAACCCAACGACGCCATGATGCTCGCTGCAGAGGACGAAGATGTTGACGATGACCTCTACGCACAGGCAAAGGAGGCTGTTGAAGAGGCAGGTCGTGCCTCTACCAGCTATCTTCAGAGAAAGCTGCGTATTGGGTACTCTAGGGCTGCTCGTCTTATGGATCTGCTTGAAGACAAGGGTGTTATTGGTCCTGCGGACGGTTCTCGCCCCAGGGAGATTCTCAGCCAGGCAGGTGGTGAGGAAGAGAGCGAGGAAGTCCTCTAGCTATGCCCATTCGCGGTATTGTTGCCGTCATTCTCCTCCTGCTCGTACTCTACGGAGGGTTTAAGGCCGCACCGCTGCTACTTGGTCCTCGTATTGACCTCACCTCCCCACTCGCTGATGAGGTGTTTCCGGATGGCAGGGTTCTGGTGGCAGGCATAGCTCGCAACACCGAAAACCTCACCTTAGACGGTGCTCCCCTGCTTATTGATAGGAATGGCTTCTTTTCCACCACCCTCGTGCTTCCTCCTGGAGGCGCTATACTAGTAGTATCGGTCACCGACCGTTTTGGTAGATCCCACACACTAGAACGCTCCGTGTACGTACCTAATTAGCACTGAATTCCTGTACCTATGGCACTTAAGAAAACCCCCCTCAAGAAGAAGTCGGCACCTAAGAAGGTTGTCGCAAAAGATACAGACGCTGAACTGAGTGAAGGAGCACCAGACAGTAAGGCTCGTTCCATTGAGCTCGCTATTAAAGACATCAAAACAAAGTTTGGTGATGAGGCCATCATGACGTATGGAGCAAAGAAGCCATCGGCTATTGCCTCCATCCCCACCGGCTCTATTGGGCTCGATAATGCACTGGGTGTTGGTGGTATGCCCTGCGGACGTATCGTTGAAATCTTTGGACCTGAATCAAGTGGTAAGACGACACTTGCGCTTCACGTTATTGCTGAAGCCCAAAAGAAAGGTGGGGTGTGTGCCTTTGTGGACGCTGAGCACGCACTGGATCCAGAGTACGCACGCAAGATTGGCGTGAAGCTGTCTGAGCTCCTTATCTCTCAGCCTGATACCGGCGAGCAGGCACTTGAAATTGTGGAGAGTTTGGTACGCTCTAATTCAGTTTCTATTATTGTTGTGGACTCTGTGGCGGCACTCACCCCGAAGGACGAGATTGAGGGAGACATGGGTGCGCACCATGTGGGTAAGCAAGCCCGACTCATGAGTCAGGCACTGCGTAAGCTCACGGCCATAACGGCCAAGAGTGGCACCACCGTTATCTTTATCAACCAGATTCGTATGCAGATTGGAGTGATGTTTGGTAACCCAGAGACTACCCCTGGTGGAAAGGCTCTGAAGTTCTACACTTCAGTGCGTCTGGACATCCGCCGCATTGCTCAGATTAAGAAAGGAGACGAGGTGGTGGGAGGACGTGTGCGTGTGAAGGTGGTGAAGAACAAAGTAGCTGCCCCCTTCAAGACCACTGAGTTCGATTTGCTCTATAACGAAGGCATTAGCCGTGAAGGAGAGATCATCGCTCTTGGAGAAAAGTACGACATCCTCCAGAAGTCAGGAGCAAGTTACCGTTTCAACGAGCTCCCTCTTGCCCGTGGCTATGACGCTACGCGCACCTTCCTTCGAGAGAACAAAACTATTGCTAGTGACATCTTGAAGCAGGTGAAGCAAAAGATGCTTGCTGAGTAACACTACGCATCTATGTAGAAGAAAAGGACTGGAGCTAATCCAGTCCTTTTCTTTATACGTACCGAAACGATGTTCTCACGTACTGAAGAGCATCACGCACCACCCACACCATGCCTGCAACCAAGAGTACAGAGAGTACCTGCACCACAAATGAGGTGTTGAGGAAGGCTGCTTCAAGGAAGCGTACAAAAGCTAGAAGGTTTGCAGGAGACGGCATGTTTTCAATAACATGAGCGACCCACACTTCCCTACCTAGTGCATAGAGAGAGGCTGCCGCTACTGCTCCACCAAGAACCGTACCTGAAAGTAAGGGACGTATGAGGCGAATAGTGCGCACACGACGCAACACCACCTGCCTTGTGCGAGAGTTACTGGTTTCCATACTTGGTATCACTCAGTGACTTCTTAAAAAGTTTCTTCGCACGGTGCACTCGTGTCTTCACGGCAGACACACTGGCTCCCTCCTGTTGGGCTATCTCTTCCTGAGTCTTTCCCTCAAGAAACTGCAGGGTGAGCGCTTTGGCAGCGACCTCAGGCAACCGTGCAAGCGCTATGGCCACCTCATCCCTGGCAGAGAGTTCCTCCACAAAATCTGTAGCGTCACTCAAGCGCTCATAGGTTTCAGGCTCCATCTCCTGCGTTCTCTCTCGGTGCTTCTTGAGCTTCTGATAGCGGGTAAAACAGAGCCTGGTGAGGATGGCATAGGCCCACGAGGAGAAGCTGGCTCCCTCCTGAGACTGGTACCTGTCTGCATACACATATATGCGCGTAAAGACGTCCTGAACTGCCTCCTCAGCCTCTTCTGGGCTCCACAGGATGGAGCGTGCCTTTCTGAGGAAAGGAGCCTCGTAGCGGTCTATAAGGACGCCAAGAACCTCGGGATCTTTCTTCAGTGCGGCAAGTACCTCCTCATCTGATACACCCTCCCAATCTGCCGTATTTCTTGAAAACCTCATACTATCTTGTATCATACTCTTAATCGGTGCTCTCGGGCACCTTCCCTCGCACAGACTGCCGCTAACCCACATGACCCATGGCTATACTTTCCTATAACGAAATAGTTGCTAAGACTGTTATTGAATACAACAACGAACCATACGAGGTGCTCTCGTCTCACGTATTTCGTATGCAGCAGAGAAAGCCGGTGAATCAGACCAAGCTGCGTCACCTGGTGTCCGGCAAAGTTACCGAGATCTCCTTCCACCAGAACGAGAGCGTGCCTGAGGCAGATATTGGAAAGATGGAAGCGGTGTACCTCTACACCAACCGAGGAGAGAGTTGGTTTACCGAGGCAGGTAACCCGAAGAATCGCTTCTCTTTCCCGGAGGACGCGGTGCATGATAAGGTGCAGTGGCTCGTGAGTAACGCAACTGCTGAGATTCTTTTATATAAGGAGAATCCTGTTGCGGTCAGTATTCCTATCAAGGTTGAGCTGAAGGTAACGGAAGCACCACCAGGTATCAAGGGAGACACTGCCACCGGAGGATCAAAGCAGGTGGTACTTGAATCAGGAGCGAGCGTTTCAACTCCCCTCTTCATTAATGAAGGAGATATTCTTCGTATCAACACTGAAACGGGAGAGTACGTGGAGCGTGTAGAGAAAGCGTAGGTGCTTTGTTAAAAGAAAACGCCTCCTTCCACACGTGGGAAGGAGGCGCTGCGCATTCTGCGCGATTCAGTCAGGCTTCGTTAAAAGACACTCGACTGGGGGCCGTCTGTCGCCACACTGGGCGAGGTAGACGACTCCTGATGAATACTGTCCGCAAGGACCGTTCCTCCACACACAACGGTGAGGAAGAGAACGAAGGTGACCGTGATCAGGCGATCAAGGCTCAGTTTCTTATTGGTAGTCATGTATTCCTCTGGAACAACAAACGCGACGCCCCATGCGTCGCTTATCTAGATAACCACGAGCCAGTTATTTTTGCAAAAAAATACAACAAAACCCGCCAAAAGCGGGTGTTGTTTCTCGAACATTTCTTGCTTACGCAACGAGGTACGGAAGGAGTGCCATGTAGCGAGCACGCTTGATTGCTAGTGCAATTTGGCGCTGCTTGTCTGAAGGTAGACCGCTGCGCTTCTTTGCAAGAATCTTTGCGTGAGGGCTCATGAACTGACGTAGGTATACCACGTCCTTGTAGTCCACAAACTTCTTGTGCTCTATCTCTTCGCGCTCTGATTGATGTGCCATAACGTGTATTTAACTTAGTAAACTAGAAAGGAATGTCCTCTGGGTTGATCTCTTCGTCCGGGTACTGAATCTGCTCACCTGAAGGAGCATCTGGCTGCTCAGTCTCCTTTTGAGAAGAAGCTGCTGCAGGTGCGCCTGAGCGCTCACCGGCTGCCTGTGGTCCAAACTGGAAGGTATCTACGACAATCTCCGTTCGGTACTGCTTCTGTCCGTCCTTGTCCCATGAGCGGGTCTGGATGCGTCCTTCGATGTATGCGGGTCGTCCCTTCTTCAGGTACTGCCCCATGACTTCGGCGGTTCTCCCAAACGCCACAATGTTGTGGAATTCTGTCTGCTCCTGCTGCTGTCCCTCTTTATTCTTAAATGAACGGTTGGTAGCAAGGCCAAACGAAGCTACCTGCTGTCCGCCGGGAAGGGCTTTCAGTTCAGGGTCGCGAGTAAGGTTTCCGTATAAGGTGACTTTGTTGATATACATATCAAAAGTATATCAGGACCTACGCGTCAGTATCTTTGAGAGCTGCGTCGAGCTCTGAGTCAGATACGTCCTCAAGGGCGACCTGTTCTGCAGTCTTTGCAAACATCTCGTGCATCTGGGCTGCATGAAGAGCAACCTCCTTCTCCGTTCGAATGTCGAGGAAGCGGATGATGTTTGTCTCGTTCTTTGCAGCTAGTGTCACTGCTTCATGTCCCTCACCTTCTGCTTCGTAAGCAATCCAGGCGAAGTACGCAGTGTCGTAGTCACGACGCATATGGTCAACACTTCGTGAGATGGTGTAGGCAAGCTGCACCTTCTGTGGGTCTCCCTCGGCAACAACGGTACCGTTTGAGCGAACCACTTCACGTAGTGACTGATAGATTTTCTTCGCTTCCTCAGTAGGAAGTTCAGGATCGAGGTGGAAGCCTAGTTCATACACGCGGGACTCGTTATATCCCGCCTCTGTTGTAGGCTCGGTGCCCTCAGCACCGTGGTCGATTTCTTTTTTCATAACGGGCGAACTGTACCACGACAAAGAGTGGCCGGCAATATGGTCCTGTATTTCCTAGCTATAGGGAGAACACGCGCTTGGCGTTCTGGAGCACCGCCTCACGAAGTACCTCCTCGTCTTCCCCGCGAATAAGGGCCATGGCAGAAACCACGTCGCGTACAGAAAAGGGATCATTCCTTTGTCCCCTTCGAGAGACTGGAGCTACATAGGGAGCGTCTGTCTCAGACAAAAGGTGCGTTTGAGGAATGAAACGCACCACATCGTCGTAATCGTGCGTAAACGTAAGAACGGCAGTATAGGAGAGCGTAAAATCAAGCTCTATAAGAGCACGAGCTTCGTCAATGCCGCCTACGAAAAAGTGGATGTCTCCACGCAAGCGCTCACCATGCTCTTTCTTGTAGGACGTAAGAATCTCTATCAGGTCCTGGTAGGCGTCCATGGTGCCCTTCGTGGGTCTAGCGTGGATCATCAGTGGCTTATCGAGCTCCACCGCAAGCTGTACGTGTTGCTCAAATACTTCTCGCTGCTTCTGGCGCGTAGCGTCAGGGTTCTCGGGCCTAAAGTTATCTAACCCACACTCCCCTATCGCCACCACACGCGGGTGCGAGGCAAGGGTACGAAAGGCTTCCTCATCAAACTCTTGCTCAGTTGTGTAGTTAGGGTGAAGTCCTGCAGCAGCCCAAAGGTGCGGGTGGGACTCGGCGAGTGCTAGAGCCTGTTCGCTGGACGCCTTGTCCACTCCCACAACAATGCCACCAAAAGCTTCCTCTTCCATACGACGAGCCAGTACCTCTCGGTCCTCATCGAACATGGGGAATTGTATGTGGCAGTGGGCATCAAAATATTTCATAGGTGTACGGTAGCACAAAAGTGGACCCATCCGTTGATGGGTCCACGTTCAATTAGCTGCACTTCTTTGCGTTTCTGCGATAGCAACGGATTTCCTCGTTTATGTCGCGAGGAGTGCGGCCGGCCATTGAGATCATGACAACGCCGCGCTTCGGTATTTTTATGCCCGTGAGGCTGGTGTCGCGAGGATGCGGCGTATCCAAATATTCCTTCCGAGCAAGCCAGGTCAACGGCGTGAGCAGTAGTGCCCAGGCGATCACTGACCAAAGTGGATAGAACACGGACACGAAACACAGCCCTGCCACCACACAGGCAAGCAGAGCCAGTCTGAAGACCCAAATCCAGGTTTGTACGAAGAGCGCGGGCGCTACTGCAAGCAACGTAAGGATGGTCAGCAGGCTATGAATCATAACGGTCTTGGTCATGTGCTCGTGATGCATATACACCAGAAGCGCTGCGACAACGAAAACCGCAATCCAAGCCACCGTACAGATAGTTCTAAACATCACATACCCCTTTCAAGGTTCTGGGCCTAGGATACGCCTCCTTGTCTCTTATGCAAGTCGCGGGAAAAGATTCTCTGGTTTCTTGTTCTCGTGTACTGCCGCAAGGATGGTCGCGCTTGTTGAGGGCATAAAGGGTGCGAGGTAGAGAGCAATATGAGCTACCTGACTCACCAATGACGCTATGTCAGCTCGTGCTTCCTCTTTCGTAGCTTCCTCTTTAATTTTCTTAAAGGGCTCCGTCTGGGTCATCTGCTCATCCGCGGCACCAACAAGTGCCCAAACATCATCCATAGCATCTTGGAAAGCGAAGGTGGAAAGCCGGGTGAAGAACTTCGTATCAATTACATGTCCCATGTCGGTAAGGGTGACCGCTTCGGGTAGATGTGCTTCAGCCAAAGTCATAACCCGGGCAACAAGATTACCCAGACCGTTCACGAGGTTTGCGGTATACCATTCTTGAAGTCGTTCAGGTGTTACGTCTGAGTCGTCTGTTGGATGTACGTGGCGCAGGAGAAGATAGCGGGTAGCGTCAGTACCAAACTTCTCAACCAGATCATAGGGACTTATAACATTCCCCAATGACTTACTCATGCGCTTGCCGCCTGAGTTTATAAATCCGTGATAAAACACCTGATCACTGTTATGTAGGTCAGCAGACATAAGCATGGCCTGCCACATGATGGACTGGAAACGTACCTGGTCCTTCCCTGCCATCTGGAGCACCGTGCCTTCCTGCCAGAACTTTCTGAAGTTTCCGTGAGTGTCTTCTGGCCAACCAAGTGTTGAAATATAACTTGTGAGTGCATCAAACCACACATACATTACCTGGTCCTCGTCTCCTGGTACCGCCACACCCCACGAGAGCTTTTCTCGAGAACGAGAAACACTAAAGTCCTCAAGCCCTCCCTCTACGAAAGCGAGGGCTTCTTTTCTTCGCCACTCAGGCATGATGACCGACTCAAGGGAGAGGTACTCCTTCAAACGATCCTGATACTTCGAGAGACGAAAGAAATAATTCTCCTCCTCTATGATCTGGATCTCAAGGCTTGGGTGGAGTTCACAGTGACCATTCTCATCTATATCTTTCTCTGTCTTGTATGCTTCACACCCCACACAGTACTTCCCTACGTACGCCTTTTTGTAGAGGTCACCAGCTTCGTCGCAACGCTTCCACATCTCCTGGGCTGCCTTTTTGTGGGACTCGCTTGAGGTGCGAATAAAATTGTCTGGCGTAAGCGCAAGAATGTCTTTCAGCTTCTCAACTTCGTTAGCGAAGTGATCAACATACACACCAACCTCTTTCTCTTGCTTCTGGGCAGCTTCAAATATCTTTTGTCCGTGCTCGTCTGTTCCTGTAGAAAAGAACACGTCCTCCCCAGCCAGACGCCAAGCACGAGCCACTACGTCTGCCTGAATAATTTCTAAGGCAAACCCAATGTGGGGATCGGCGTTTACGTACGGAAGGGTTGTGGTTATGTAGCGCGCCATGCTGAAACCTGTTAGGAAATAAGCTCTCGTGCCTTTCGCTTTGAATGATCGAAATCGTTCAAGAACTCTCGCAGTCCTGCAGCTACAGGAATGGCAAGTACCACTCCAAGGAAGCCAGCGAGCTCGCCACCCACAATGAGAGCAAGAATAACGAGTAGTGGTGGAATGCCCACAATCTTATTAACAATCAAAGGGTTTATGAGGTGTGCCTCAAACTGATTAATGATGAAATACAGTCCTGCAACGATACCTGCGAGCGCCACTCCACCCGTAGAGAAAGCCACAAGGACGGCCGGGAGTGCCGCAATGAAAGACCCAAAGATGGGCACGAGCATCGCTGCTGCGGTGAAGATGGAGATAATGAGTGCATACGGCACTCCCAAGATGAGGAGACCAAGATACGAGATAACACCACCAATGAGTGAAGAAAGAAGTTGTCCCTGCATCCAAAGACCGATCTTGTTTTTAGCACGTAGCCAAAGACCAACAACATACGCCTCATTCTTTGCGGGTGTAATGATCTTGAGGAAATCATCAATGCCGGTCTCTTGAATAGCAAAGTAGAACGAAAGCACTACTACAATTCCTAACGCGAAGATGCCACCAAACACAGCTGAAAGGAGACGGAAAGCGCCCTCCCCTGTTTCACTGAAGGCAGAACGGAACTCAAAGAAACTAGAGACCAGGGATCCTTCTGCTGCGGAACTGCCCCCACCAAATGAAGTGATGGAAGCTGGAAGGTTCAACGTGTTGATGTACTGCGGCACGGTAGCAATAAGCCCCTGCATGTCGTCAAGAAATGGCGGCAAGAAAACATAGATGGTTGCAAACAATGAACCAAAGACCAGCACGTACATACCCAATACAGCGAGCACACGAGGAATCTTTCTCTTGGCAAAGAAAGCTACTCCCGGCTCAATTGCTGAAGCAATAACAATGGCCGTGAGTACCAAGAGCACGAGTGTGTGCAGTTTCCATATCGCAACCGCCACCGCTCCAATAACCAACGCTCGAAGGAAGGTGTCGGTGGTGATGGAAATGCGTGTGTGGGTATCCATACTATTAGTATACGCTTGCTGCTCGAACGCGCTCAATCACCTCAGCTATGGTGAGGCGTTCCTGCTCCCCACTGTCGCGATGACGCAGTGTAACCGTATCTTTCAGACCAGGTGTTTCGCCGAGTGTATCGAAGTCGATGGTAATACAGAACGGTGTACCAATCTCATCTTGTCTGCGGTAGCGCTTGCCGATGTTGCCGTTATCGTCCCATGCAATGGCTGGATGAATGGCTTGCAGCGCCTTTCGTACTTCCTTGGCTTTCTCTACGAGTTCTGGCTTGTTCTTAAGCAGTGGAGAGACCATGGCCTTAACAGGAGCAACAGCGGGAGCAAGTTTCAGGTAGCTTCGCTTCTCTCCCCCGAGTTCGTCTTCGGTATACGCACTCGTAAGGATGGCGAGCACGGTGCGGTCCACACCAAGTGATGGCTCTATCACGTGTGGCAGTATGCGCTCCTTGGTTTCTTCGTCCATATATCCCAAGGTTTGACTTGAACCTTTCTCGTGCGCAGCAAGATCGAAGTCGGTGCGGTACGCAAGACCCCACAGTTCCTTGCGTCCAAAGGGATAGTCAAACTCAAAGTCTATGGTGCGCATAGAATAGTGCGCTCGATCCTCCTCAGACACCTCAAGCTCGTGCAGCTTCCCTTCTGGAAGTCCAATGGTGCGAGCAAACGTATGCATCACTTCCTGCCACTCAGTGAAGGCTTCCTTCCAGGCTTCAGGTCGCACAAAATACTCTACTTCCATTTGCTCTAGTTCACGCAGACGGAAAATAAATTCACGGGGAGCAATCTCATTACGAAAAGCCTTACCAATTTGCCCTAGGCCAAACGGAAGTTTTGGGTGGAATGAATCTACAACGTTCTTGAAGTTCACGAACATGCCAGCTGCCGTCTCTGGACGCAGATACACTGTTGCAGCATCGTCTTCGCTTGCTCCAGCTTTTGTGGCAAACATCATGTTGAACTGACGAGACTCACCAAGTGTTCCTACCTTTTTACAAGCTGGACACGCGTCACCCTCTACATGGTCCGCACGGAAACGCTTCTTACAGGCGCTACAAGCAACCAGAGGGTCTGAAAAACCAGACACGTGTCCGGACGCTTCCCATACTTTTGGGTTCATCAAAATAGCAGCGTCAACGCCGTACATGTCGTCTCTCCCCTCCACAAACTGGCGCCACCAAATCTTCTTAACGTTGTCCTTGAGTGCTACGCCGTGAGGACCATAGTCAAACGTACCAGCGAGCCCGCCATAGATTTCAGAACCCGGATACACAAACCCACGCCGTTTAGCGAGAGAGACGATGGTTTCTAGTGAGGTAGGTTCTTTTTCCATGTAAAATTAGCGATCTACTTGACCCATACTGCCGAGGTATCCAGGATCCCCTGTCGTTTGGGTGGTTACATCATAGACACTACCTGTAAGTTGCTGCTTGGTAAACCCGTCCTCTCCAGAGTACGTAATGGAGGAAACCAGAGCTGGGCTCGTTCCTTTTTGAGAAATACTTGGCAACAGTGCTACCTGGAACGCTGCCCGCTTGGGAGCGGAGGCTGAAGTTCCTGCAGCTACGGTTCCTGCAGCCCACGTTACGATGCGAGTGCTAGCATCATAAGTAATAGAACCGTCTGCAGGACTTGTCACACCAAGGTAACGAACATACGAAGGAAGTGATGCCTGTACTGTTGCTCCTGCGACTGAGTTAACAGTAGAGGTTAGATCAACCAAAATGGTGTAGGTACTCTCGACGTTTGCCTTGGGAGGAATCGGACCGCTGTTGGTAAAGGGTCCACGACTACGAGAGCTTTGTGCAGCTACACCGAACTCGGTGCCTACAAGAATAGTGTGCGTGAACGATGAAGTGAGTGTCTGGGGCTTGTTGCCTTCCCCCACACTCTTTCCAGTAACTGTTACCACCGCAGTTATGACTGGTGAGCGCATGCTCTTCAGATACTCAGCAGCTTTTGTAGAGAATGAGAATGTTCCGTTTCCAACACTTCCAGGTGCCAGACGAGCGAGAGACTTGTTGTTCTCTTTACTGTATACGACCGTTGTGTCTACTGAACGATAGAAGCCACCTGAAGCGAATACCGATGCAGGGTCAAGCGCTTCTCCCGAAAGGGCTACTGATATCTGGGCGTCGGTGAGTTCATGTGCCAGAGTGTTCGTCCAGCTTACGCGGGCCTCGGAAGCTTTCCCAACCTGCATGAAGAGCTCCTGGCCTCTTTGGTTATTAACGGTGAGCTTGGTGGAGAGAAAAGATCGAGCCAGCGCAACACTTCCCTGCCCAGAGGCATAGGTACGTCCCAGTACTCCAGCAGCACCACGCGTTCCTGCAGTAAAGCGAAATACTCGTTCATCAGTATCTTCTCCAGTGAGAGTTCCTGTTAGAGAAAAAGAAACCTCCTTTCCTGGCGCAAGTGTTCCCACCTCAAAGAGGACTGCGTCTCGCTTGGAAGGTATGAATCCAAACGGATACTGCCCCTGCACCACAAGATCTTCAAGTGAAGTTGGACTGGTTGAGCGCAAAGACACGTTAATAGTTATCTCTTCTCCGGCTGCCACCTGCTGAGGTGTGGTGACCACCACTTCAAGTGGAGAGGAAGTAATGATTATTTCGTGAGGAAATTCCTTCACAAAGACTGCTGCCGATCCTTCTGTCTTGTATTCAAAAGTTATAGGCGTGGACACTACCTCACCCAGGGCTCCCGCAAGCACCACCTTTATAGTCTGTGTCTTAGACTCACCCGGGGCCATGTCTCCCAAAGTATCTTCGAAACGTGGATAGGGTTTAGATGGGTCGTCTCCTGAACGTGCTGAGTCTGGGAAAGTCACCACCAACCTGGTGGCAGAAATGGTGGTTGGATTGTTGTTGGTCACCGTCACGAGCATGGTTGCTGTGTCCCCGCTACGCTGTGCGGTAATGGGAGCTACCTGAATAGCTATTCGGTCGCTTGATATTGCGCGTGTTCCAAAAAACAAGAAAAAAGCTGCAACACTTACTGCCAGGATAAATAAGAGCAGTGCCCCGCCCAAAAATAGTACGGACCACGCTATCTTCTTCTTTGCTGGCGGCGTGGGTGCCTCCCAGCTTTCCGTCTGCGGAGCAGATGGTACCACGTGTGGCTCGGGAATCACGGGCGCTTGAACCGGCTCTTCACGAGAGTAGAGGCGCTCACGAAGATCAGAGAGTGGACTGGTGTCGTTCTTGGGGTCCGTCATAGTAATCAGTATAACGTATGGGCTTAGAGACCGGATGCCGAGATGCCTCTATTTATACGGACAACTAGGTCACTTCGTGAAATTCCCTCAGGAATCGTTCCTGAGTCGAGACCTAAGAGCACAAGAAGTCCAAAGACCGCATGGCACTCAAGCGTGTCTTGCTCTTCTGCCTCGAGAGACGCTAGCGACCCGAGGAAATCCCGGTAGTGCGCAAAGAAGCCTGATTCGTGAGCATCAGGAGGCATGAGACGTAAGAAAAGCCCTGCCACACGTCCAGCGCGTGCTCTCGCATCTGGATCGAGTCCTGCAAAGTGATCCTCAGCCAGGAGAGCTCCGGTGAGGCGCCACCCCTCCCTGCCGCGCAGCAAAGTCACGTCAGATTCAGAAAGTGTCTGCAGTGCACTGGCAAGTTTTGCTCCAGGTTTGCGCAATCCTTCAGCTCGTGCGCGCACTAGCCCAAAGTCTTCAGTAAGAAGTGTGAGGATAAGTCCATATTCCCGACTTCCCGTTCGTGAAAGGACGATGGCACGTGAGACGTACTTAGGCCGCATCGCGTGAAACAGTAAAGCTAACCTTGCCCACAGAGAGCATCACCGTGTGTGCGTCCCGAGATGGTTCTCTAAAGGAAAGCATGGAGACTCCAGTGATGATAGCTTCATCAAGTAGGGATTCAGCGTTCTCACTAACTATCACGCTCACCATATCTCGTGCCAAGAAACCAAGTTCTTTACGTACATCGGCAACAGCACGGGCGAACTCGCGGACATCTCCCTCCTGTACGAGTTCCGGCGTAAGCTCGGTAGTGAGCGAGAGCTCAGGAGCACCAACCACTATTTCCTTCACATTCAACTCCTCGGCCAAAATGTTTTGAAGTGGAAGAGAAAGCTTCCCAGGAATGGAAAGCTTGGCGAGTGGTTGTCGCACTTTAATACCTTCCTTTTGTCGAAGCATGAGCGCTTCCGAAGCAAGTTTTCGTACACGAGCCATGCTCTCCACCAGCTCTTCTCCTGCACGCTTGCGGAAGAGTTTGTATCCAAGACCAGTTGGTCGCAGTGGCCAGGAGGCTAGGTGCACACTCTCAGGACCTCCCTTTGCGCGTACCGTTTCGTATACTTCTTCCGCAATGAAGGGTGCGAGAGGAGCAATAAGCAAGGCACAGGTTTCCAGGGTTTCCTTAAGGGTAGTGAGTGCTGCACGATCTCCATCGCGCACACGGTCTCGCACACGACGGACGTACCACTGAGACAAATCTTCAATGAGTCCGGCCAAGGTGCGTGACGCTGTGTACAGATCATAGCGATCCATGGCAGCAGTTACCTCTCGCACCGTGGTGTCCGTGCGCTCCTTCATCCAGGTATCAAGTACCGTTACGTCGCCTGTTCCAGAAGACAAGGGTGCAAAGAGTGCGTAGAACTTAGCACTATTCTCAAGCCACGAAATGACTCTTCCTGCTTCTTTAACCGTCTTGTCATCAAAGTTCTTGGAGTCTCCTGGCTGATTAACGTAGTACATCCAGAAGCGCAGCGTGTCCACGCCATACAGGGCGATGGCTTCCTTAGGAACAATAATGTTTCCCAAAGACTTACTCATCTTCTTTCCCTTGTCATCAAGAAGGTGACCAAGAGAAATAACGTTCTTGTAGGGTGCTCCCTTCCCCATGAGCACTCCAACCGCAAGGAGGGTGTAGAACCATCCACGAGTCTGATCGATAGCTTCAGAAATAAAGTCCGCAGGATATGGAAGCGCCTTGTTTTCAAATGGATAGTGATTTGAAGCAAACGGCATGGCACCGGAATCGAACCACACATCCAGCACCTCTTTCACACGATGAAGTTCGGTACCAACGTTGTTCACCAACACCACCTCGTCTATGTACGGACGATGCAGATCAAGTTCGTAGTCCTCGTTGTGTGGGAGGGGTGTGAAAGGCAGCTCAAAGATCTCTCCCGGAGAAGGCTCGCCAAAGTTTTGTATGTCTGCTTCAACACCTCCAACCGCAAGCAACTGAAGCATCCACAATGGGTCTCCATGAGAAATGATAAGGATTCTGTTGTTCGTGTGCGTTGCCTCAAGCTCGTAGAGCATGGAACCCATGCGCCTACGCACACTGGCAAGTGTCTCTGAACCTTCAGGACCCTTCGTGAATCGCTCGTACACTGAATCAAAACTCTCTCGGTATTCGTGCACAGGACGGCCATCAAAAGCTTCAGCACCAAGCTCACGCAACCGGTCATCGGTTATAACTGCCTCACGAGGAATGTTGCACACGTCTGCAATAATGTGTGCTGTTTCTTGTGCCCGGGTAAACGGCGAAGCGACAATCAGATCAAATCCCTCTGCCTTGTACCGCTCGGCATACGCGTGCGCGGTCTTCTTTCCTGCCTCGGTGAGGTGATTGTTCTTCTGCTTCTTTGGATCGGTGCTTGAGAGGTTGCAGTGATTCATCTCCGCCTCTGCGTGACGCATGGCAAAGTATCGGTTACCACTCTTCTTGGTGAGTGCCTTGAGCTCGCTCACTGAACCCACTACCACCTGTTCCTTGCCGTCCTTAGACTGCCAAATTGGAAGTGGTGTTCCCCAGTACCGCTCACGACTAATAGCCCAGTCTTTTACGTTGGCAAGCCACTCACCCATGCGGCCACTTTGTAGGTGTGCAGGGTTCCAGTTAATCTTCTTGTTCTCAGCAATGAGCGTTTCGCGCACGTCCTGCATGCGAATGAACCACGAGTCTCTCGCGTAGTAGATGAGACGGTTCTTGCTACGCCAACAGTGCGGATAGGAGTGGCTGTAGTTTTCTTTTGAGAAGAAGTTGCCGCGTGCCTGAAGGTCCTTAAGAATCTCAACGTTGGTATTTGGGTCAATCACCGACACCCCTTCAAGGAATCCTGTTCCCTTCACGAAGGTTCCGTCTGGAGCAACCAGGTGCACTTTGGGTAGCCCCACCTGCTGTCCCAAATCAAAGTCTTCCTGTCCGTACATAACTGCAGTGTGCACGATACCGGTCCCGTCTTCAGTAGTGACGAAGTCTGCGGGATGTACGCTGTACGCATTCTCAAACTTCTGAGCTTCTGTGTGAGGAGCTATGTCTTTAGCGAAAGGATAGAGTGGCTCGTATCTCATACCAATAAGCTCGCTGCCAAGCACTTCTCGTTCAAGGGTGTAGCCCTCTAGAAGAGCCGCCTGAGCGACAGCAACGATGAGGGTTTCCCCGTCTTTCACGTAGCGTCCGTATGAAATAGTATTCCCCACTGCAAGTCCTACGTTTCCTGGAAGCGTCCAAGGGGTGGTGGTCCAGGCGAGTAAGTACGTATTAGTTTCCCCAACAACCTTAAATTTAATCGTGAGTGAAAGATCTTTCACGTCTTCGTATCCTTGCGCGAGTTCGTGGCTTGAAAGTGCGGTACCACACTTCACACACCACGGGAGCACTTTGTAGTCCTTGTACAGACGGTCGTCACTAGCAACCTTCTTCACTACGTTCCATACAGATTCCATGTACGGAGCATCGAACGTGAAGTATGCCTTGGATTGATCCACCCAGTACCCAATGCGGGTGGTGAACTCACTCCACTCATTGATGTAGCGCATCACGCTCTCTCGACACTTCGTATTAAATTCAGAGATACCGTACTCTTCAATATCTTGCTTGCCTGTGAAGCCAAGTTCCTTCTGTACCTCAAGCTCCACCGGAAGACCGTGGGTGTCCCATCCGGCTTGTCTGGGTACTCGATACCCCCGCATGGTTTTGTAGCGAGGAAGTGCGTCTTTAAATGAGCGTGACTCTATGTGGTGCACACCCGGGCGTCCGTTGGCTGTGGGTGGGCCTTCATAGAACACGTACTCCCCTTTCGGAGCGGGCTTCGTGAGTGATTTCTCAAAAATCTGTTCTTCCTTCCAGAAAGCCAAAATTCTCTCTTCTCGCTCGGTATTCTCTGTTCGTGTAGGGTCCTCGTTCATGTTCTCCCTATCGTAGCGTTTACTGGCACAAAATGAAACAGGGCCCCGCACGCGTGCGGGGCCCTCGTACATTCATGTCACTGAAGATTGTTCGGATAGGCAAAGCCTGGGGGCCGGGGTCTCAGCTGCCTGCTGAAAATCGGCTTCCTGCTGAACAGGATGCTTGCCAGCCACGGCTGTCGGAAACCACCGAAGTGCTTCTTCTTGCCCATTCGCCGTCCATCTCCCTTGGCCACGTAATCCTCCCTTGTGTACGGAGCAGGAGTGCTTCCTCTTGGACCATACCACAAATGGCCCCTGGTTTGGCTACATCTTCTCTGGTGCGGGGATACCGAGCATCATGAGACCGTTCTCCATGGTTGTGACAAAAGCCTTCACCAGCGCGATCTTTTCTCCCTCATTGGTTCCTCCCAAGATGCGCTCACGTGCATAAAATGAGTTCCAAGCACCTGCCAACTGGGTGAGGTACTGGGTAATTCCTTGTGGCGCTTGTTGAGCTTCTGCTTTGCGTACCACTTCAGGGAAACGAGTAATGAGACGCGCAAGTGTTTCGGTGCCGTCTGCCTCAGTTACTTCTACGTCTGAGGCCTGCGCAAGAATGCTTCGTGCGCGCACCAACGCATACTGCAGGTATGGACCAGAGTCTCCTTCAAGGGAGAGAGATTGTTCTGGATCAAAGATGATGTCCCCTCCTGGAGCCTGTCGCAGAATGAAATACTTAAGGGCACCAATGGCTACTTCTTCTGCTATAACCGGATCGTCATTTCTCTCGGATGCTCGAGTGATAATTTCTTGAAGTAGTTCGCGTGCGGTGATAACACCACCCTCTCGCGAAGACATCTTCCCCGTGGTGAGGCGAAGAAAACCATGAGCAATGTGGTGCGTCTTCTTTGCTAAAAGAGGCGCGATGTCTTCTAGAGCACTAATGAATACCGCGAAGTGTCCGGACTGCTCAGCGGCGGTCATGATATAGGAGTGATCAAACGGCCCCATGCGTTCTTCCTTAAGAAACGCGAGGCCAATATCCTTTGTCTCGTACGTTGGTGTTCCCCTGCTCGTTATGAACACAAGTGTGTGGAGCCCCTTCTTCTCTCCGCGATAAATAACGGCACCCTCACTCTCCTCAAAGACTTTCTGTGCTTCTCCCTTACGTACCATACGCATACCTAGAGGAGCAGTCTCACTTTCGTGAATAATGTAATCAAACACGGTACCGAGTGCCTTCCAGATAGTTTTATGCGAGTCGTAGGACAGATCACGCCCAAGACTCCAGAGTTCTAGAAGTTGTTTCTCTTCGGGTGTTTGCTCCTCTGCTTCTTTTGCTAGAGCCGCATAGAGTTCAGTGTTGAGCGTATCTATCTCCTGCTTAGCGTCTTCATCGTCTTCGTATGCACGTGACCCTTCTGCATATGCCTCGCCAATTTCAGTAGCGGTGTCGGGCGTAGTGGTGCCGCGTTTCCTAAGCGCCCAAAGAGCCTTAGCAACATGTGGACCAACATCCCCTCCATAGGTATCGCGTAGCACACGTGCTCCCTGACTTTCAATAATGCGTGCAGAAGCCTCCCCAATCACGGTGCTCATGAGATGCCCAATGTGCATTTCTTTGAAGGGGTTCGGGCAGGAGTATTCAAAAACAACCTTCTCTCCTTCGCGACTGACACCCCTTCCCCACGCACCTCCCTTCTCATATGCGGTGGTGAGCACACTAGAGATAACTTGAGGTGCTACGCGAATGTTTATAAACCCGGGTCCTGCAACCTCAATAGCGGTGACGCTCTCGCCAAGAGTTTCACGCATGCTTTGGGCAAGTTGGTCTGCTACGTCTCTCGGAGACTTTCCCAACTTCTTCGCTGAAGCCATGGCGGCATTCACCGCGTAGTCTCCGTGCTTTAAATCTCCTGGCCATTCCACCGCAAACACCGTGTCGCCTACACCAAGAGATTCCAGTGCTTTGTAGGTCGCTGTGCGAATGAGCTCTTCCATACCGCGATAGTACCAGAAAACCGTGAGGTTCTCACGGTTTTCTTGCTCTCGTGGGTACTACACGAACGACTCCGGTACTGGATATTTGTCCGCAAGCTCCTTGATAGCAGCTTTTGCAGATTCCACGGTGGCGTCGTCTCGCTTGGTGAGCACCTCGAGCATAAGCGTTGCTACCTGGCGCGCTTCCTCTTCTTTAAGACCTCGTGTGGTCATGGCAGGAGTGCCGAAGCGAATACCTGAAGGATCGAGGGGCTTGCGCGTGTCGTCTGCGATAGCGTTCTTGTTGAGCGTAATACCAGCACGATCAAGCAAGACTTCAGCGTCGTTGCCTGAAATACCGAGAGACCCCCACACATCTGCAAGGATGAGGTGGTTACTGGTGCCTCCTGTTATGAGACGCACACCGCCTTCAGTGAACACGCCTGCCATAGCAGCAGCGTTCTTAATGATCTGTCCGGCATACACTTTGAAGGAGGGGTGTAGTGCTTCCTTGAAGGCGATGGCCTTGGCGGTTATCTGGTGCATATGTGGTCCACCCTGAAATCCCGGGAAAATGGCCTTATCTATTTTCTTTGCTAGTTCTTCGCTGTCTCTCGTTAAAATGAGTCCTCCTCGAGGGCCCCGTAGGGTTTTATGCGTGGTGGTGGTCATCACATCAAACCCGTGATCAAAAGGATTCTCGTGCACGCCTCCTGCGATAAGTCCTGCAATGTGAGCCACATCTGCCACAGCGAGTGCATCTACTTCGTGGGCAATGTCTGCAATGCGCTTCCAATCAAGCTCACGTGGATACGCAGAGAAGCCAGCCAAGATTACCTTGGGACGCTCTTTGAGCGCAGTCTCGCGCAGTGCGTCGTAATCTATCTCACCAGTCTCAACGTCCTTCATCTTGTATCGCACAAAGTTATAGATGTGACTGATGAAGGTCACTGGGTGTCCGTGGGTAAGGTGCCCACCGTGCGAGAGGTCCATGCCAAGGATGGTGTCTCCTGGCTGCATGAGACCGGTATAGGTGGCGATGTTTGCGTTAGCTCCTCCAAGTGGCTGCACGTTCGCAAACCCTGCACCAAAGAGTTCCTTGGCACGCTCTATAGCCAACACCTCAATCTGATCGGTAAATTCTTGTCCGCCATAATACCGTTTTCCTGGATACCCTTCTGAGTACTTGTTGGTGAGCACACTTGCCATGGCTTCGCGCACAGCACTTGAAACGTAGTTCTCACTGGGAATAAGTTCAAGACCTTCGGCTTGGCGCTTTTCTTCTCCAAGAATGGCTTCGTATATTTCGAAATCCTCTTTCTCAATGTGGTGGTACGTACTCATGACGGGTGGAAAGTTAATGTGTCTATACTACCGCTCAAGGTGCAGAAGGCAAAAACCCCACACTCGAGAGCGCGGGGTTTGTTGTTTCTAGAGCATGGTACGGATGTGCTCAACAACAGCTTGGTGTACTTCCTCAACACTTCCTGAAGCGTCAATGAAGATGGCTTTGGGTTCGATGGTGCTCTGATATTCACGTAGTCCTTCCCGTACTCGTTCATGAAATTCCGGGGTACGTAGATCAAAGTGATTAGATTCTCCATCTCGAATCTGTAGTCGCCCGAGAGCGGCTTCCGGATCCAGATCAAGAATCAAAACCTGCACTCTTTGCCCTTCCGGCAAGCGTTCACGAATCACCTCTCGGTGTGCGTGATACAGAGGTGCAAGGTATCTTCCCTCCTGCCCCGACAGTTGATATGCCCAGGTCGCTGCCTCAAACCGGTCGGTGATGACCACCTTCCCTTCGTTGAGCGCTGGCACCACAAGTGAATCAAGATGTTCAAGACGAGAAGCTACCATCAGTCCAAAGATTGCTCCGGGACTTGCTTCTCCTGCGTGCTCATCATTCAAGGCAAGTTCACGAATCTTATGCGAAAAGCTAGAGCCGCCACCCGGCTCCTTGGTAAAAATACATTCTTGGTTTGGAAACAGGTCACCCCAACGCTCCTGAAGGAGCCTTAACTGGGTAGTCTTCCCTGTTCCATCACCTCCTTCAAGTGCTATAAATGCCATTGTTTTCTTTCCTATTCAGTGTCCAAAAAAGACTATACCAGGTCTCCTGCATGGACCTAGTATACTAGGCCCATGGAACAGACCTATTTAGACGCCCTCAAGCAGATTATGGAGAAGGGTGTGGATCGAGACGATCGCACCGGCACGGGTACCCGCGCCCTTTTTGGCCTCCAGATGAGATTTAATATGGAGGATGGCTTCCCTGCCATCACCACCAAGAAGCTTGCCTTCAAGGCCGTGAAGAGTGAGCTTCTGTGGTTCTTAGAAGGCTCTACGGACGACAACCGTCTCAAAGAATTGAACGGGAGTGAGAAAACTATCTGGACAGCGAATGCAGAAGCAGACTACTGGAAACCGAAAGCTGCTTTCCCTGGGGACCTGGGGCGAGTGTACGCAGCTCAATGGAGAAAGTGGAAGAAGCCAGACGGCACCGAGGTAGATCAGATTGCTGACGTGATAGAGCAGATTAAGAAGGATCCTAATAGTCGTCGACTTATCGTTACCGCCTGGAACCCGGGCGAACTTGATCAGATGGCACTCCCTCCCTGCCACATGTTCTTTCAGTTTTTCGTAGCTGAAGGGAAACTTTCGCTCCTCATGCACCAGCGCTCCTGTGACATGTTCCTCGGCGTGCCCTTCAACATCGCTTCCTATTCCCTTCTCCTTCATATGGTGGCACAGGTAACGGGACTCAAGGCCTATGAATTTGTTCACTCACTCGGGGACGCGCACATCTACCGCAATCATGTTGATGCTGTGACCGAGCAGCTCACCCGTTCTCCTCTCCCTTCCCCAAAACTCTGGCTCAATCCTGAGATAACCAGCATCGATGATTTCACCATGGACGACATCAAGCTCGAAGGGTACGAATCTCACGGCTCTATAGCTGCACCAATGGCGGTATAGGCTTCCTTCCGTTACACTAGAAAAATTATGGCACTATCTGACAAACGAATTCTCGAGGAAATGAAGAGGGGCGACATTGTTATTACTCCCTTTGACCAGGCGCAGCTAGCAACGTCTAGTTACGACGTGACCCTTGGTGAATACTTCTTTCGCGAGCAACCAACGAAGTACAATCACAGTCTGTACAACATTTGGAGCCAGGAACACATGGAGCATGTATGGGGCGCGGGCAAGGTAGAGCGTGCTGTGTCTGCCAAGGAAGCTTTTAAGAAATACAACTTTGAGTTTGATGGTATCCGTGAGGACGACAAAGTGATTGTGCTTCGTCCTGGAGAAACTATTTTGGCGCACACTCAAGAGTTTATCGGTGGTAAAGATCACATCACCACCATGATGAAGGCTCGTTCAAGTATGGGACGTAATTTCATTGAGGTCTGTAAGTGTGCAGGGTGGGGTGACGTGGGGTACATCAATCGCTGGACCATGGAGATTACCAACAACTCCAAGAACTACATCATTCCTCTGGTAGTGGGTCGTCGTATTGCTCAGATCATCTTTTTTGAGACAGGTCCTATTCTTGAACGTGACTACACCAACTCAGGAAAGTATGCGAGCTCCACAAACATCAAAGAGCTCAAGAAGAACTGGAAGCCAGAATCTATGCTTCCCCAATTATATCGCGATCGCGACATACAGAAAGTTCAGCCATGGCACAAAAAGAAAGCAACAAAGAAGCGCTCCTAGGAGCGCTTTGTGCGTCTTTCCAGGCCTTCGTCCTGTACCAGCCACTACGCACTGAAGTGGCGCTTGGAGACTATCTCCCCTTTTCTAAGGACGCTCCCTGCTATGAGATAGCACCGAGAGCCTCCCTGAACCCATCTGAAGAGGTGCTTCGGGCCCAACAGGTAGTTAGTAGCCTTCCCACCCTTATCGCTCTCCCTGGAAGACGGTTTGATGCCCTGGGCACCCGCCTTGGTCAGGGTGGAGGCTGGTATGACCGTTTCCTCCAAAAGGCTCCGGTGGAGTGGCTTCGGGTGGGGTTTTGTTTTAGTACCCAGCTCTCAGAAACACCACTCAAAAGAGAGCGCTGGGACGAGCCTGTGGACGTCGTCTGTATTGTAGACAAGGAGAGTGGTTCCCTCTCTTGCCTAGAGACACGTGCGCGGTTACCAGCATTTGATACGATGCAGCTATGAACGACCACCGTATCAGTATCATTGCAGCCTTAGGGCATGGGCGAGTTATTGGTAACGGTACTGATTTACTGTGGCGACTTCCAGATGATTTGAAACGATTCAAAGAACTCACCAAAGGACACCCGGTGATCATGGGACGCAAGACTTGGGAGTCTCTTCCTGAAAAGTTTCGTCCCCTGCCAGATCGCACTAACATAGTGGTGACCACGAAGGGTTGGTACGAGGCTGAGGGCGCTCACACCGTGTTTTCTTTTCCTGAAGCACTCTCTGTTGCGAAGGTATCTCCCGGTAACGAAGAAATATTTACGATTGGTGGTGGAGAAATCTATCGCGCTGCCCTTCCCTTTAGCTCTCGCCTGTATCTGACCCTTGTTGATGACGCTACACCAGGCTCAGTTAGCTTCCCCGAGTATCCAGACTTCACGAAGGAACTCAGTTCCGAGGAGCATGAAGAGAACGGGATTTCGTATCGCTGGGTAACGCTTGAACGATAGACTAAGCCCCGACACTTGCGTGTCGGGGCTTGTCAGCAACTGCACTAGGCAGCGGCCGATTCTTGTATTTTGCAGATGGACTCGTAGATTTGATCCCATCCTCGGACCGTAATGATGGAGCCGTCGAGGTCGCGAGGCCTGGTCACCACCGCACTTCCCACAGCTCCGGGTGCCGGAAGCATCAGCAGAAGACGGGCTTCGGTCTTCAGCAGCGGCAGCAGATGTTCAATGCTGTTGTCGATGACCACATCGCAGTCGGCGTAGAACTTCCGTTTGCTCGAGCACCCGCGCGTCAGGTGCATCTCGCAGTTCTTGGGAAACTTCAACTCGTGCCACCAGGTCCGGAGCCAAGACTCCGGCAGGCCACGAACATCGGTCACCAGTTTGATGGTATGACCTTCAGCAACGAGTCGCTGACACGTTTTCGCGGCACCGGGCAGTTCCTGGGCTTCTCCACAGAAACGACGCGTCTCAAAGAAAAGGTATTTGGCCTGCTTGTAGTGCTCGGCAGTGGCTTCCACCCTGCCACCAGGTTTCGTGGAAAAGCTCTGGCCGATGCAGTTCTTCCCCGAGAATTGTTCAGGGGGAATGTCTGCGCCGGAAACTTCACACACAAGCCTATGAAGGGCACCGAGCGTATCGAGGATGACCTTATTCAGGTCTACGCCTACCGTAAGCGGACGAAATGTCATATTTCCTACCTTCTGCAATTTGTTGAAAACCAATGTACTACTCACTACAGTAGCGACACTACCCTACTGACCATTCATAAGCAACTAAAAAGACCCGCTCATGATGAGCGGGTCTTTTTATGCAAAACGCTTGTTACTTAACCTCTACTCCCATGGAGCGAGCGGTTCCTGCAACCATACGCTCTGCTGCTTCAATGTTTCCTGCTGTTAGGTCAGGCATCTTAGTCTCAGCAATCTCGCGAACCTGAGCGCTGGTAAGAGTTCCCACCTTTGCAAGTGGAGCCTTTCCAGAACCCTTCTCAACGCCGAGAGCCTTAAGAATAAGACGAGACATTGGTGACACTTTAAGAATAAAGGTGAAGGTACGGTCGTCATACACGGTCATTTCAACCGGGATGATAACGCCAGGCTTGTCCTTTGTTTGCTCGTTGAACTTGTTGACGAAGTCGCCAATGTTTACACCGGCAGGTCCAAGCACGGTACCAATCGGAGGAGCTGGAGTAGCCTTACCGCCGGGGATTTGGAGTTTGATTTTTTTTACTGCTTTTGCCATATAAATTGCTTAGTGACTGTACGCTAGAGTTTACGAACCTGCAAGAAATCGAGTTCGACCGGTGTTTCGCGACCAAACATAGCCACGAGCACCTTTACCTTTCCTCGATCCTCGTCTATCTCCCCCACCTTACCCTCGAGGTCCTTAAATGGACCGTCCATGATAACGACAGGGTCTTCCTTCACGAGATCAATACGGTGCTTGGGAGCCTCCTGACCCATGCGCTTCATGAGTGTAGCAATCTCGCTCTCTTCCATAGGAACGGGGGTGGTTCCGCTTCCTACGAAGCCAGTAACGCGAGGAGTGTTACGCACCACAAACCATGAATCCTCGTCCACGATCATCTGCACGAGAATGTATCCCGGGTAGATTTTCTCCTCTTCCACAACACGCTTCCCTGACTTCACACGAATCTTCTTCTCAGTAGGCACTACCACCTGAAAGATTTTGTGCTCCATACCAAGAGACTCGATGCGTTGCTTGAGATTGCGCTCTACAGCATTCTCATACCCTGCATAGGTATGGATGGTATACCAGCGGGGCTCGCTGTTAAGAGCGTCGTCTGAGAAGTGGGGGGCTGATTTTGTTTCCATATAGGTGGGTAGTGAGGTGTGCTAGTAGCCAGACACAAGACGATTCACCACATTGGTGAAGATGTAATCAAGACCAGAGATATAGAGTGCTACGAGAGCAGAAATAACGATAATTAAAATCGTGTGGATGATAGCCTGCTTTCGGTTTGGCCAGACAACGTGCTTAAGCTCGCCCTGGACATTCTTGAGATAGCTGATGAGTGCGCTCATATCTCGGATAGGTTACGTCTCGTAAATAAAAAAGCCCCGCGGGCCTTTATATGCTCACTATGATACCGCACTTGAGCGAAGTGTCAACAAAGCACCACGCCCCCTTTCGGGGGCGTGGTGCTTGCTTCCTGTGCCTTCCTTAACGAATCTCGTACGTAACTGAAACCGTTACGCTGGTTAGGTTCTCCCCCACCGGAAGAGTAGGTGCACTAGCTTCCATCATGACGCCACCCTTCGCGCCAAACATCATGGGTTGTGGGTAGTCTCCGTTTTCTGAGTACGCCACCACGTCCCCGAGACGAACACCAAGCTCCTTAGCGAGCTGCTTAGCCTTAGCTCGTGCCTGCTCAATGGCCTTGGCACGTGCCTCGTTCTGCACACCGTCCTCGTCATCAATCATGAAGTTTGGTCCGGAGATATTCTGCACCTCCTTTTCTCCAAGACCCTGAAGTACCTTCCCTACCTTCTCGGTGTCGCGTACCTTCACTTCAATAGTCTGCGATACGTCATACCCGACAATAGTTGGTGTTCCTACACGCTGTGGGCAGTACATGCCTGGGCCACAGGGCTGATCATAGGAATACTTAGGGGAAACATTGTAGCCAAGTGTTTTTATATCCTTGTCTGAGATAGAAAGCTCCTTGAGAACTGAGAGAGCCTCATCGTTTTTCTTAGTTGCTGCAGCTTGTGCGGTCGCTACGTCTGCAGCGGACTCAGTTACGGTAAAGGTAATCTGTGCCATATCAGGAGCAGAAGTCACCTCACCGGTGCCTTCGACCGTAATGACGTTCATGTGATCATGGGAATCCTTTCCAAACATGGTATCCCAAGTCTGTGCCAATAAGAAAAGTGCGAGCAGTACCAGTACGGAGAGTACGGAGAGTCGCAGAGCTTTGTGTTGTAGTAGTCCGGTCATAATGAAATAAGTTACATGATAAGCGCGTTATGCTGTGCAGCATTGTACCACTACCCCCACAGGTACAGACAGCTGCCCGAGCGTGCGCTATCCTTAGCCTTATGCAGCCCCTCGCACTACTAGCTATTGGTCTAGCCGCCTCCCTTACCACCCTCATAGGGGGTATGTTTGCGCTACGCCTTCGCGACAAGCTCCATCTCGTCCTTGGTTTCTCAGCAGGAGCCATTATCGCCGTTGTCTTCTTTGAACTCATTCCTGAAGCGATTGAACTTGGTAGTAGCTACTTTGCCACCAGCACCCTCCTTACCTTCACGGCTCTCGGATTCTTTATGTACATGGTGCTCGATCGTTTTATCCTGCTACACACACATAGGGGCGGAGACGATTGTGTTCACTCGGGCGCATCTCTTCGAGGGTTAGCTGGCGCGAGTAGTCTTTCCGCTCACAGCTTCCTAGACGGCTTTGCTATTGGACTTGCCTTCCAGGCTTCCTTTGCTGTTGGTGCGGCTGTTGCGGTGGCGGTGCTCGTGCACAAATTCTCTGATGGTATTAATACGGTGAGTTTGATTCTGAAGAATGATGGCACGCGAACGCAGGCACTGCGCTGGCTGTTTATTGCTGCAGCTGCTCCAGCGCTCGGTGTACTTTCCACCCTCTTCTTTGTTTTTCCAGAAAACATTCTTCCTGTGGTGCTCGCCACCTTTGCGGGATTCTTTCTCTATATTGGGGCGGCGGACCTACTCCCTGAAAGCCACCATGCGCACCCGCGTCTTATGACCACCCTCATGACACTTTTTGGTGCCGGAGTGCTCTATATGGTGATTGCTATAGCGGGCTAAGTGTTGTTTGCAGTGTTCCCAGCATCTTAAGTAGCGCCTGGTGTTCAGGAAGCTCTTCAACAACTAACTTAGTGTTGGTCCAGTCCACATCCTTTTCAAGTACCTCAAACTTGAGTACATCGTTCGCTCGTACTAGATAGTACGCACTGTGTACATGCCCCTCGAACCGCTCAAGCACGATTGCGTTAAACGTCTGTCCGTTTATAAGCACCGGCTTGAAGTCCCTCATGGTCTTAGGAGTCAGACCTGAAGGTGAGAGTGTGGTGTTGGCAAGAATAACCTGCTCTCCCGTCTCCCCTTCTGGAATCTGATACCGACGAATACTAATCGAGTGATCACCCCTATCAAAAACGGCACGTAGAGTAACGTCTGGACCAATCGGGTCTGGGTTGGCAACGTATCCACTTGGCACAACAAAGGCTATACCAATAGCGCTGTCTTCTGCGTTTGGAAAGGCACAGGCACGAAACTCGCAGGCGGGGCCTGTGCGGGCAACTGAGGTTCCGTCTGGACAAAGTTTTGCTTCCTCGGTACACGCCACCTGGGGAGTGTCTGTGGCTGGGCGCTCAAGAGCATTTCTATACATGAACCCACCAATCCCCACCACGAGGAGGAGTGTAGCCAGAGCAAGGAGCTGTTTCATAAGACTTATGCAGGATCTGCAGTTTTCAGAGAGTCACGAATCTCTTCCAATACCTTGAGTTCCGCGCTCTTCTCTGGAGGAGGAGCAATGCCTTGCTCCTGTTCCTTCTTAGCTGCGCGAGCTAGTTTGTTCATACCGCTCACCAAAAGGAAGAGGGCGAAGGCGGTGATGACAAAACTAATAACCGCCTGAATGAAGAGGCCGTACTCAATGAAAGCATCTGTGTTCGGAATGGAGAAAGCGAGTTCACTAAAATTAATCCCCTTGGTGAGGAGAGAGAGTGGTGGCGTGATGATGTTCGTTACCAATGAACCGGTAACGGCATTGAACGATGCTCCAATGACCACACCGATAGCCAAGTCTATGGCATTCCCTCGTAGGGCAAACTTCTTAAACTCTGCAATAAAGGATTTCATGATGGCTAGTATAGCAAATGGTAAAGGGAGCCGCTTGGGCTCCCTCTCCCAGTAGTCAGGGGTGCCACCCAGTTTCAGGGGCCACCGCCGGTAGTTTGGGAACGTGTGCTCGTGGTGCTCGTCTGGTGTGCAGAACTAGGCGAGGCAGTGTAATGTTTTCGGTTGGTAATTCAAGCTGTCCGAGTCCCTGCACCACCCGATCGAAGGTATCAACTGAGTCCATGATCTTGGAGCTCAGTAGGGTGATGTGTGGGTTACGTCCTTCGTACTTTTGGCGCGTCCACGGGAAGTGGCGCTCCAGGGTTGCGTGGAAACGGTCGATGGAATCCTCAACACGTCTCCCCTTCACCTCAACCACGTAATGGTGGTGACCACCGTGGACGAACCGTCTCAGCGCACCAAGACGACACAGAACTGCTCTGCGGGCCTTGTTGAAGTCCTCAACAATTCCCTCAAGGCACGCCTGTTCCTCGTTTGTTACGAGGCGTGGTGACATAACGGTAACGTGTAGCGGATTTCTCCGCTCTACGGTTCCCTTATGCTGGTGCACCATTTCGTCTATGTGCTGCACCGCAGGGTTTATGTCAGGCGGAACTTCAAAGCCAGCAAATACTTTCAACATTAGAATACCCCTCTTTCCGAAGGGCATGGTAGGCTCGATCGCAGCAAAAGACAAGCCGCTACGACAAAACCGCCTTTCGGCGGTTGTCTCTTTGGGGCGACTATGGAGAATCGAACTCCAGATACGGGCTCCACAAACCCGAGTTTTACCACTAAACTATAGTCGCCATGTAGCCATGGTATAGCACATTTTTAAGCATTGGGAGAGTGGCACTTCCCTATTTCTTCTTCGGTAGAATATTTTCCATAAACTCGCTGCGTATTCCAAGCAGTCCAAGTCCCACCAAGAGCAGGAGCACAGCACCGGGGGTAAACGGAGTCACGAAAGCAACCATGCCGATGAGTACTATCAATATTCCAAGGAGTTTCTTAAGCTGTGGGTGTTTCTCAAAAAACTTCATATACTTATTTTCGCACGCAGGTTACAAACTAGATAGTATCTTGGTGCCCGAGAGAGGACTTGAACCTCCACGCCTTGCGGCACATCCACCTCAAGGATGCTTGTCTACCAATTTCAACACCCGGGCAGGTATCTGCCAGAAACAACTCTGGCCCGCATACTATAGCGGGCCAGAGTGTTTTTAACAAATATTTTGTGCTTTACGCAACGTCTTCCTTCTTCTCTTCCTCTGCTACAGGAGCCTCAATTTCTGTTACCTCGGCAACCACTTCTACCTCTGGTGCCTCTTCAGCTACCTCGGGAGTCTCCTCTACTTCTGGAAGCACCTCTTCCTTGTAGTCTTCGGTAGACATCTTCACCATACGCATGTTGCGGAGCTGGCGACGTACCTCACGAGCCACCTTCTCACGGATGAAGTAGAGCTTTGCGCGACGAACCTTTGAACGCTTGGTGATCTCAATCTTGTCGATAACTGGACTGTAGAGTGGGAAAATCTTCTCTACACCAATGCCGGACATAGTAGTACGGACAGTAAAAGTAGCTCCGGGCTCAGTGCCGTGCTTCACCGCAATAACCAGTCCTTCAAAAACCTGAAGACGGGTCTTACCCTTCTCAATAACCTTCTGGTGTACGCGAACCGTGTCTCCTGAGCGGATACCAAGAGAGACGCGTTCGTTCGTTGCTACGGGAGTATTAACTGTGTGCATGATTGGCGCACTTTACCACGGCTCTTATAGGGAGGCAATAACCGAGGCAGCCAGAGGGAACGCCGCCATAGCCTTCTCAAGGTCAGCGGGGACGGGCGCTACGATGCGTACCCGCTCACCGTTTGGAAGTGGGACCTCAAGACTTGCTGCATGGAGCGCCAGGCGCTTCGTTCCAAGGTCGCAGGGCTTCCCTGGCGAATAGAGCGGGTCACAGACCACAGGATGATGCAGTGCTTTCAAGTGCACGCGAATCTGGTGGGTTCTACCCGTTTCAGGCGTCACCTTAAGCAAGGAGTGGGTGCCGATGGTATCAAGCACTTCGTAGTGCGTCGTTGCTTCACGCAGCGTTCCGCGAGCCTTGGGCTGCGCACTGCGGAGTCTAAAGTCTTTGCGAGAGCGCCCAATGGAGAACTCAATGGTTCCCTTCTCTTCTTTCATGGTGCCGTATACCACCGCTAGATAGTTCTTAGTCGTAAGGCGCTCCTGGAAAGCATTCTTCAGGTACGCGTGGGCTTCGGGAGTCTTGGTTAGAATAAGCACCCCAGAGGTGTCGCGGTCTAGGCGGTGCACCACACCAGGGCGAGCAATCTCGGTGCCGTCTGGAAGCCGCTGGGTCTCCCCCACCTCCCGCGAATCCGGATAGGTAGCACCAAACCAGTCACTGATAGTTTCATCAGTGGTGTGTCCATCGGGGTGCGTCATCATGCCCGCAAGCTTTTGAATAGCCACGATATACTCGTCCTCATAGAGAATGGTTGGATTCATCCGCTCACCCTAGCACGAAAGCTAGGTTCCGCGCCTCTGTTCTCGAGAATGGTACTCCTCAAGAATTCCCAGAAATTCTTCCTTGGAGAAGTCTGGCCATTTCGTGTCCACAAAGAAAAGTTCACTGTATACCGATTGCCAGGCGAGAAAACCAGAGAGTCTTTTCTCTCCCCCAGTTCGAATAATGAGATCAGGGTCAGGAAGGTTAGCTCCCCACAGCGCCTGCTTGAACTCTTCTTCCGATTTCGGTGCAGCACCTTCTGCAAGGAGTTTGTTCACTCCCGCAAGAATCTCCGCACGCCCGCCATACGAAAGGCACACAGCGAGTGTGCCCACCCCTCCCTCCTTCGTGCGCTCTTCGGTCTTTTCCATCTCGGCGAGGAGCCCAGGAGCAATGGGAGTGCGGTCTCCAAGGAACACTATTTTGAGACCGTTGTGAACGGCCTCATCCACAAACTTTCCTGAGAAAGCTTCGGCAAAGAGTTTCATGAGATAACTCACCTCCTCCGGAGAACGGTTCCAGTTCTCAGTTGAGAACGCATAGATATAGAGCGTTTTGATCTGCTCTTCTCGAGACCACTCAAGAAGTGAGCGCACATTCTCAAATCCACGACGATGTCCCTCTAGACTTGGGAGTCCGCGCTCCTTTGCCCAGCGTCTGTTTCCATCAAGGATGACGCCGATGGAAGTAATAGGTTTCTTAGTCATACTGTATTGAAAAGTTCTTGTAGTTGTTAGTTGCTTCTCCCCAACGCACCGTTACGTCGTCCACCCGTGCAAGGAGAGGCCCCTTACGAAGTTTCTTCACATACTTCTCTAAAGCATCACGAGGTCCCTCAGCCACCACCCGCACTGATTTATCCGGAAGATTTTGTACCTCTCCCACAAGACGAAGTCCACGAGCTTTGCGCGTCGCAAAATCTCTGTACATAACCAACTGCACTCTTCCCGTTACACGCACCAGTATTTGTTCCTGCATAGTGTATAGGAACCAAGGATACCTGAGCAGGGTTGCTTTCCAAAACCCAAAACCTGCGGTATTGTTTTTCTGCGCGCGATTAGCTCAGTTGGTAGAGCAGTCCGTTTACACCGGAAAGGTCGGGGGTTCAAGTCCCTCATCGCGCACCAAGCAAAAGACGCCCTATCTGGGCGTCTTTTGTGTTGTCTGGTGCCCCCAGCAGGAATCGAACCTACATCAAGAGCTTAGAAGTCTCCTGCTCTATCCATTGAGCTATGAGGGCATTACTACAGTAACGATACTAGAGGCTTGGGTCAACGAAGCGGTACGTATCTCTGTACCGAGCCGCCTCCTCTTCCCTCTTCATAAAGGCTGCCTCTACTGCCTCTACTGCGGGAACGGTGAAGGTTGGTGTTGTTGTTACCTGATGACTTTTGGTCGTACTTGCAGCAAATTCGTAGTAAGACCACACGTTCCACCCAACACTTAGTCCGGCTAGTATGCAGGCTAGTGCGAGTAGTAAAAACCAATCCCGCTCGGGCTTGGGGTGCCGGTTAAGTGTTCGGAAATCTTTCAGGTGTTCAATGAAGGTGGTGAGGAAAGACATACAAATTATTTCTTATCGGTTCCTAGCGAAAGAATAACAAAAGCAGTCCACTGAGACTTCTTCAAGGACGTGTCCTTAGACACTTCAAAGGTGACGCTTGAAACGTAACTGTCGTAATCACTGTACTCAATGACGCCAAGTGTTCTTTCAACTGAGTCAAATGAACCAACTAATTTCAGTGAGACTGAGATACGCGGCGTAGCTACTGAGGAGTCAGGAGACACGGACACCACTTCTACCGAAGCACCCTGTGCCTTCCCTTGAGTTTCAAGTTTGTTCAGGAATGGAACAATATCTTCCTCCCGTACAATGTGCGTATCAAGTGCTGCTTCGCTCTCTATAAGCTTTGGGAGTGCCGCCGTAGCCAGAGTCACACGCAGGGATTCCTGTTTCTTCTCGGCAACGGTAGCGGCCAGTGTCTCGGTGGTCTTCTTCGCCTGAGCAATAGTGATAAATCCTGCCACCACCACAGCGATACCTACCATGAGTAGAGTGAGCGCAGAGCCAAGTTGTATTAGAAAGAGTCGGTTCATGGTGTAAGGGAGCCCGTAAGGGTTAGTGAGAAAGGAATCTCCGTTTCTTTAGCAAAAGCACTGATGGGTAGATCCACATTCGATACGTAGGGCAAGTGAGATAGTGCGGTCGCGTACGAACTGAGCGTGCTACGAGAAGCTGCCACTCCTGCTATGGCGAGACTCGGGGTAACCTCTCCCTTCCCTCGAGTAAAGGAGAGGCGTTCAATCTTAATGCCCGCGTGAGGTACGGCAACCACTGCGCGAAACACACTGCTAGCGGTGCTTCCCTTAGCTCCTTCCTGTAGCGCCAAGGCTCGTGCCTCCAGTGTGCTTACGCGCTCTTGTATTCCCTGCTCTTCTGCACCTGCCAATTTTTCACCGAGCCCCGCAAGTTCCGTTTCGTACATGACCTGTTGCTGCTCCACATACACATAGGAAGGAACCATGCCTACTACCTGGATAATAAGCACGCCAAACAGAACCAGTACGGATACGACCAAGAAGCGCATAAGGTACATGCGTCTCAAACTATCTTTTCTCATTTCAGGGAGGAGGTTCATACGCGTGAGTAGTCTCGAAGAGCTAGTCCTATCGCTGTGGCATAGGCCAAGGACTCCATATAATCGAGAGGAGGAATCCAAGAGTCTCTGGAGGCGAGGTTGGTGAATACGTCTCCCAAACCAACGGGAATCTTGAGAGCCGTTTCAAAGTACTCAGGAAGTCCTCGAATGGTTGCGTTCCCTCCAATCAAAATGGCACGGGTTACTGGTTCGTGAGAGGTGTCCTTCTCTGCTGTGTTCTGCCAGTACTGCAGTCTTCCCATAATTTCCTCACGAATGGCTGAGGCGGTGCTGAGCATGGTGGTCATGTACTCATCCTCTCCTCCATCCGTTACTAAACCTTTCTCGGCCTTCACTTTCTTTGCCTCTTCTTCAGACACACCAAAGTGCTTCATCACCGCCTGCGTCAGGGCGTCTCCCCCAATTTCAAGCGTGGTACCAAATCGTGGCACCTGCCCCGTTACCACAATGAGCTTCGTGGTGGTCTTCCCAATATCAATGATGAGCACCGTTTCCTTACTGTCTTTGGGCATCAGTGCTCTGGCCATTGAGAATGTTTCACTTTCAGCGGCTCTCGTAATGAGTCCGGTGCTATCGAGTGCCACGAGTGACTCATCAATCACACGACGCGCGTATCCCACGCCGGCAACAATGGTTTCTTCTTCTGTTGCTCGCACTGGCACAATACCAAACACCACTTCGTTAGGTGGCAAGGGTACGTGTTCATCTAGATGCTGCTCGGTAATGGTGTGCAGCTCGTCACCCGTGGCTTGCAGGTGGTTCCCCGGAAGTGTGGCTTCAAATAAATAGCTTCTCGACTCTGAGAGGGCTACGTTTGCAAAACGTATGTGATTTTTGCGAGCAAGTTCTGTGATGGCTCCGGCAACAAGTGCCTGATCACTAATCTCTCCTCCGGTGACGGCTCCCAAAGGAAGCAAGTGTTCACCATAGCGGGTCAGGTAGATGCCGCTTATCTTCTCTTCAAGCACAGCAACCTTCACACCACTTGTGGAGATATCTATCCCTGCTGCGGGCATCGAAAGATATTTCGGTGGTGCAAGTTCAATGCGCGCAATGCGCGTCAGTAGACTGTCCTTCATGCACACAGTATACCGTTACTTGCTCGGTTACTTGAACCTGGTCTCTGGATTAGTGTACGGACGTGCCGGGTGGTACTTCTCTATCGGGCACGAGAAAAGCGAACGTGTCGTCCTGCCCCACCGCAAACAACATGCCGTTTGATTCAAGACCCTTAATCTTTCTCGGCTTTAGGTTGGTTACAAAGGCGAGCTGTTTTCCAATGAGTGTTTCTGGATCTGCTACGTACGCCTGTATGCCAGAGATAATTTGTCTAGGCTCTTCCTCGGCAAAACGCACCGTAAGCTTTATGAGCTTGTCTGTTTCAGGAACTAGCTCTGCAGACAGGACTGTTCCCACCTGTACCTCAATCTTTTCTAAATCATCTATGGTGCTGTAGGTGGGTGCCACTGGCTCTACTTCAGGCTCATTAGGGTTTTCCATTGTTCTGTTTATCTAAATAGCTGGTAAGGATGAGAGCTGCTGCAGAAGCGTCTACTAAAAGATTGCCGCTTCCTGATTCTCGTACACCTTCAAAGTTTCTGCGGGCTTCCTGCGTGGTGAGTGTTTCTGGCTCATACACCACCGGCACACCACTTCTCCTTTCCAGGGCTTCGCCAAATTCTTTGGCAACTTTTGCAACCGGATTCTGAGAACCATCAAAGGCGAGAGACTCTCCAAGCACTACGCGCTCCACACCTTTTTCTTGCATGAGGGCCAGCACTTCGTCTATGAGCTTCCCTGAGTTAGGGATGGTGCTATGAGGAAAGCCCATAACACCACCCTCGTCTGAGAGTGCGAGCCCTACACGTTTGGTACCAAAATCTATGCCGAGGTGACGCATGTCTGCATCCTACACGTCAGCGCCCTTGCGTGCTATAGTCTCCCCGTATGATGCATACATGGTACTTACAGAGTGGTCTTGAGCAGGCGTTCTCCCCGCTTCCCTTTTTCGTCGGCATTCCCTTCTTGATTCTATTCATGGTGTGGGTGCTTGCGGTGAAGGGGTATGCTCTTTGGCACGCAGCCAAGAATGAACAGAAGACGTGGTTCGTCTTTCTCTTGATTGTGAACTCTGCAGGTATTCTAGAATTGGTGTATCTCATATGGTTTCGCGCAGACCGCAGGACAAAGGTTGCAGAGGCTCCGGCCCCTGCACCAGCTCCCAAGGTTGAAAGCGAAACGTAGTCACTCTTGGAGGAGTGCGTGAGTGGTCGAAACGAGCGGTCTTGAAAACCGCCGAGGCGAAAGTCTCCGTGGGTTCGAATCCCACCTCCTCCGCAACCAACAACACCCCGCACTGCGGGGTGTTGTTATACCTTTCATGTGCGCTGCGTCCTTCGCACCAAGTGCTATTATTTTAGCAATGGCGCGAACTGTTTTTTATGAGTGGCAGGGCGAAGAATATTCTTTTGAACAAAAGGGTTCAGATTGGTATTGGGCTGTGGGCATTATTGCACTAGCGGGTGTTGTTGCGAGTATTCTTTTTGGCAACATTATCCTGGCTTTGGTTATTCTGGCGGGAGCAGGAACTCTGGCACTCCAGGCTGCGCGTAGCCTACGCACCCACCACTTCACCGTTACCAATGACGGCCTCACAGTGGATGATCATCTCTATCACTTTGATGAGATGCTGCACTTCTGTGTTCTTGAGTACATAGATCCAAGCTGGCCCCCTGCCCTCTCCATTAAAACCAAGCGTCTCTTAGCGCCCCACCTCCTTGTTCCTATTGAGGGGCCAGACCCTCTTGAGCTCTATCACTTCTTCGCAGAACGTGTTGAAGAAGGAAAACACGATGAGTCTCTCTTTGATAAATTGGTGGAGTTGTTTCGTCTATAGTCCCGCCAAGGTTGCGAAGAGTGCCTAGAAAGGATAGAGTCAAAAACGTTCGGAAGGTATTGCTCCTGTCGTTCAATGGATAGGACGCGAGTTTGCGGAATTCGTAATGATGGTTCGATTCCATCCAGGAGCACAAATAAAGAAACACCCGAGACCATTGGTCTCGGGTGTTTCTTTTGTCTTCCCTACTTAGCTGCGCTTCGTGCGATAGCTAGTGCAAGGCGAGACTTCTTTCGGTCTGCGGTGTTCTTCTTGATAATGCCGCGCTTGGCTGCCTTATCAATTGCCTTGTACGCGTCTGAGAGAGACTCGTTAGCGGCCTTGGTGTCGGTCACCATGAGCTTCTTCACCACTTTTGTGGTGTCGGTGAGCGCACGCTTACGGCGTACATTAAATACGTGCTTTTTAAGAGATGCGCGGTGCGCCTTCTTTGCTGATGAAGTGATTGCCATGTAGGACGGATAGTACGATATATCTGTCTTAGATGCAACAAATGATAGGATATACCCATGATTCGCGAACTTCGGGGACAGGTACGGTCAGTGGACCAGGGCGGTGCTGTGGTTGATGTGGCTGGCTGGGGCGTCTATGTACACCTTCCTAGCGCCGCTCTGGTCCAGGTGGACACCCAGGTGTTTCTGCGCACCTATCTTTCCTTCAAACAAGACGGGGTTGATCTCTATGGCTTTCTGTCTGAAGAGGACCGCTCCTTCTTTGAGATGCTTCTGAGTGTGCCGAACGTAGGACCCAAGACCGCCCTTACCATTATGCGCAAGGCTCCTCTTCAAGCACTCCAGAGCGCTATTGCTTCGAGAGATCTTGAGTACCTCACCCGCGTGGCGGGACTCGGCAAGAAAGCTGCTGAGAAACTTATGGTTGAGCTTTCAGAAAAGCTCACCCACATCGCGAGCGGGCACGACGAGGGGGACGCTGAGGTGTTTGATACCTTAGTTGCTCTTGGGTACACCGAACGCGAAGCCCGTGCTGCAGTTGGTGCCATCTCAGCTAAGGTGGTTGGAAAGGAAGCGAGACTCAAGGCAGCACTTTCCGCAGCCGCAACCTAACGTATGCACACCTTTCGCAAAGCACTTGCTCGTCTTCTTCCCGCCTCACTGCATGAGGCACTCCTTGGCCTGTATCACCGTGGCTGGGCCTTTGGTTCTGCCCTGTGTCTGGGCTTCCCTGCCAGACGACTCACCGTGATTGGAGTCACGGGCACCAAGGGAAAGTCTTCGGTGTCTGAAATGCTCTTTGCGATTCTGCGTCACGCGGGATACTCAACAGCTGTTGCTGGCACTATTCGTTTCGCGATAAACGAAGAGTCTCGTCCCAACCTTTTCAAGATGACGTTGCCTGGGCGTGCGTTCCTGCAGAACTTTTTAAAGCGAGCCGTCTCTTCGGGCGCCAAGTATGCAATTATTGAACTTACCTCAGAGGGTGCCAAGCAGTTCCGCCACCTCTATACCGACCTTGATGCCCTGGTGTTTACCAACCTCCAGAAGGAGCACATCGAGAGTCACGGATCCATGGAGAAATATGCTGCTGCAAAATTCGAGCTGGGTAAGGGACTTGCGCATTCTCCGAAGCGCCCCCGCGCCATTGTTGCCAACAGCGACAACGCGTATTCGGCACCCTATCTCAGTCTTCCTGTTGAAGTGAAGCTTCCTTTTGGCCAGGAAGATGCTATGGAACTTCGTCTTCACGACAGCCATGTTTCCTTCCGCTATGATGGCGTCCTCTTCACTATTCCCCACCCTGGAATGTTTTCTGTATTAAACGCACTGGCTGCGATTAAGACGGCTGCGTGGCTGGGTGTTCCTTTACCGGTTTGTAGTGAAGCGTTGTCTGCGCTCACGGTTATTCCCGGAAGAGCCGAGCACATAGAAGCTGGGCAGGATTTCCTTGCAGTGGTGGACTATGCCCACACCCCTGATTCTCTGGAAGCTTTGTATGGAGCGTACGGAAAGCGTCGCAAGATTTGTGTACTCGGTAACACGGGTGGTGGACGTGATACATGGAAGCGCCCCCTTATGGGAAAAATTGCAGAGCAGGAATGTGACGAGGTTATTCTCACCAATGAAGATCCATACGATGAGGACCCTCGTGCGATTCTGGACGCCATGACCAAAGACATGAAGCGCGCACCGCGCATCATCATGGACCGGCGTGAAGCCATTCACACCGCACTTTCGCTTGCTCGCAGTGGGGATGCAGTCTTAGTCACCGGCAAAGGAACTGATCCTTATATTATGGAAGCAAACGGAGTGAAGACTCCGTGGAGTGATGCGCAGGTGGTGCGTGAGGAACTCGAAAAACTAAAACAAAACGAGGTATCATAATTGTATGCGTAGTGAATTTCTTTTCTTTCTCGCGATGCTGGTTATATTTTTTGTACTCTGGCTTGCTGGTGGAGGTCCTTCAAAACCCATTTCCTTTGCGGGCCCCTACATCACACCGATTACCAACGTAGACCAAACGCAGGTTGGATATGGTGAGGGTGGTTGGATTTCTGGCATTCGTGTAAACGGCTCCCTGCCAGGCATACGCCAGCAGCAAATTCAGGGCGAGCTTTCAAGTGCACAGAACCGACTCTCTGATTTGCAGCAGCAGGTAAAGGAAGTACAACTCTTTGGTTCCCCTTCTCCGTATAAGGGTCAGGTGCGTATCTCGGGAGGTAATTTCACCGCAACGGATCCGGATCAGGAGTACGTAACCATACAGGTACAAAATAGTGCACCCGGTGATATCACCATTACGGGCTGGAGACTTGTTTCAGCAGCAACCGGGTATGGTGCAATTATTGGCACCGGAACTGAGGTGCCTACCCCCGGCTGGGTTCCCTCAAATGTGCCTATCGTACTTCGTCCCGGAGATCGTGTGTACGTCACCACCGGTGAGTCTCCTGTAGGAAGTTCCTTCAAAGAGAACATCTGTAGCGGTTACCTTGGCTACACCCAGAATTTCTATCCTCCCGTTGCCAACCGCTGCCCTTCTGCCGCGGAAGAGTTTAAGAAATACTTTGAAGGCAACGCTCTGCAAGACAGTGGATGCTACACCCGCACCAAGAATGCCGGCAGCTGTGAAGTTCCTAGCGATGCTGCACCCATCTCTTCCTACTGCCTCTCACTTATTGATAAGCGTCTTACGTATAACGGTTGCGTAGCAACGCACCGTTATGACGCTCGTTTCTTTACAGGCACCTGGCGTGTGTTTCTCAATCGCGGTGAAATCACTCGCACTCACACAAATAAAAGTGAGTACGGAGAATTGTGGCGTTCATCACGAGAAGGCGTAAAACTTCTTGATGAAAATGGTCTTACGGTAGACCTCTACACGTATTAGCGGTATAACAGTGAACATGCGCCTATAGCTCAGTTGGTAGAGCAGCTCCCTTTTAAGGAGACGGTCCCTGGTTCGAGCCCAGGTAGGCGCACTACAGTTTCAACGCAAAACGCTCCAATGCTTCTCCCAGCTGGAGGTCACCACTTCTGGCAACTGATACGAGAATAATTAAATCTCGTGAGAGTTTGCGTGCTCCTTCTTTTCCCCATACCGAGCTTCCCTTCTTCATCATGTCGCGTGCTTTCCAGTGAAGAAGTCCGTGCAACATTTCAGGTGCGTCACCTTGTCTATATGCCTTGTGCAGTTCTTTCCACAGAAGTGGTCCGTCTTTTGCGCCGAGCGCCTGCACTAATCCATTATTAAAACCTCTTGTGACTTTCTCGGGTACCTCAATCTTAAACACCTTCTCTGCTTTTGCTTCTAGTTTCTTCGCGCGAGCTGCCAGAAGTTTTGGAGCAAGGATGGCTATGGGATTAGCGGAGCCTGCGAGTTCGTCCAGAAGTTCAAGAACCGCCTCCCCACTACTGCTGAGTGAGAAAGGGTCGTCCAGAAGAATGAGGGACTTGGAGAAAAAGAGTCCCTGCAACGAGAGCGCGTCACGCAGTGCCTCAGGTGTGGTCTGCTCGGCCGTGAGGCGCACATAGACGGCATCAGGCGCTTTCTCTCGAGCAAGTGATACCCACTGAAAACCTTTTGCACGTACCCTATTGCTGTCGCTGCCGTGAAAGAGATAAATCATACTGGTTCCATACTTCCCCAGTTCGGACCGGTCTTCACCTCAGCAAGAATGGGCACGCCGTTACACTCTTCCTTCGGGAGTGCGCCTTCCATAATGCCCTTCACCATTTCTGAGAGCTCCTCCACGAGATCGTTACGGATTTCATACACGAGTTCGTCGTGCACCTGAAGCAAGAGGTGTGCCTCTTCTCGTTTTCCTGCCTTCTTCAAGCTATCGTCTACACGCACCATGGCAAGCTTAATGAGGTCTGCTTGCGTTCCCTGGATAGGTGCATTGATGGCCATGCGCTCTGCCTGTGCACGCACATACGCCATGGTGGATTTCATTTCAGGAAACTGACGACGGCGACCAAAGAGTGTTTCGGTGTAGCCGTGCGTACGAGCAAACCCCTTCGTCTCTTCTAAGTATTCCTTGAGGCGACTGAAGGTTGCGAAATAGTCGTCGAGGTATTTCTGTGCTTCTCCTATGCTTGTACCGAGCTGCACCTTAAGTGCGTTCACACCCATACCATAGAGAATGCCGAAGTTAATAATCTTTGCACGCCTGCGCATTTCTCGATCTACCTCATTGCCTGATACACCCATAACGGCACTTGCTACTTCCGTGTGCACGTCTCGTCCGCCACGGAAGATGTCGCAGAGTTTCTCGTCTCCGGAGAGAATGGCAGCAATGCGTAGTTCCACCTGGGAATAATCGAGACCCACGAGCGTGTACCCATCACGAGGGATGAATGCGTCTCGTATGGCTCTTCCTTGTTCGGTGCGAATGGGAATATTCTGGAGGTTCGGGTTCTGGCTTGCCAGTCTTCCGGTGGTGGTACCCGTCTGCAAGAACTGTGCGTGGAGCCTGTTCTCACTGTCTAGCAGAGGTGGAATGGCTTCTATGTAAGTACCTAGAAGTTTCTGGAGTCCTCGGTACTTGAGTACTTCGTCCACGATAGGGTGCAGTCCCTGTATCTTATCCAGCTCAGACTCCTTCGTGGAAAACTGCCCTCCGGCTGTTTTCTTCATACCTTTGGCGGTGAGACCGAGCTCTTCAAACAACACCACGCCCAACTGTTTCGGGGAGCTCACATTAAACTCACGTCCTGCCATGGTGTATATGTTCTGCTCTATTTCCTCCACCTCTTTGCGATACGTCTTCCGGAGTTTCTCGAGTGCAGCAGCATCAACGCGCACTCCATACCGTTCCATCTCTTCAAGAATAGGAATGAGGGGTTTCTCTATGGTGTCGTAAAGGTTTTGTAGTGTGGGGATTTCAGCCAAACGTTTCGTGAGCTCTTCGTGTGCTTTGGCGAAGGTGTGCGTCTTGGTGAAACCAAGCACATCGTCATAGGCCGGGTTCTTAAACTCTGAATACAAAAGCCACAACATTACTTTTGCCTCTCGCAAAAGTTGTGGATCAATCTGACTTTCGTCTTCTTCCTCCTCACGTTCCTGAAACGCCCGCTCACCTTCTTCATCACTCTCTCCAGTAAGGAGGCGCACCCTCTGACGCAGTGTTCTGAAACCAAATTCATCAAAGAGTGCGAAGATGCGTTCTTGCTGCATCTCTTCCCTCCATTCTTTCTTGGGAAGATTGAAAGCTATGGGTGCATCGGTACGGATGGTGGCCATACTTTTTGAGAAGAGCGCGTCTTCTTCATGTTCCTTGAGGAGTCCCACCATACGCGGCTTGATACCCGCATCAAGAAGTGCCTGTTCATTCTTCTTTAGGGTTTTGTATAAATTCTCAATACTTCCAAATTTCTGTATGAGCTCGGTAGCCGTCTTCTCCCCCACACCCGGTACTCCCTTAATGTTATCCGAAGCGTCCCCTCGCAGTCCCTTATAGTCAGCAATCATTTCCGGTGGAAATCCGTACCGATCTATCACTGCCTGCTCGTCGTACAAAATGGTGTCGTTCAATCCCTTCTTTAGGGTATACACCGACACCTTCCCTTCTTCGATGAGCTGCATGGTGTCCATGTCTCCTGAGGCGATAATGATTTCAATACCTTTATCGTTCTCCAGTTCTTTGCAGATGGTGCCGAGCACGTCGTCTGCTTCAAATCCTTCACGTTCATAAATAGGAATAGAGAAGCCTGCGAACACCTCTCGTGAACTTTGCAGCTGGGTAATGAGGGCATCGTCTATCTGTCCACGTGAGCCCTTATAGTCTTCGTATGCTTCGTGCCTGATGGTGGGCTTGGGCAAGTCGTAACAGGCAACGATGTAATCGGGCTTCAGATCAGTAGCAATCTTCAGCAACATGCTTGAGAGGCCGTAGAGCGCTCCAGTTGGTTGCCCCTTGGGGCCTGTGAAATCAGGGAGCGCGTGGTACGCACGATGAATGATGGCGTGCGCATCAAGTAGGACAAGTCTTTTTTGGGTGTTCTCTTTCTTAGGCATAGACAATACTTCTTCCTCCTTCGTCAACTACGGTTAACTTAATGCGGTGAGCAGGTGCTGGCAGAACATCTGTTACCTTCTCGGGCCATTCGAGTACCACAACAGTCTTCGGATCTCCCATGATTTCATCAAAACCAAGTGCGTGGAGCTCCTCTCCTCCGGTGAGGCGGTATGCGTCTATGTGTACCAAACGTGAAAAGCGTCCGTGAGGAATGGCATAAATCTTTTCCAACACAAACGTGGGGCTCGTGACGGTCTCTGCAATCCCGTATGCTTTTGCTATTCCCTGAGCAAAGGAGGTCTTCCCTGCTCCAAGCTCTCCCGAGAGCGTCACGAGAGTGGCTCCGGTACTGCGAGGCTCTAGTTTTTGTACAAAAGCGCGAGCTTCCTTGGTTAGTTCTTCGTGGGTGGCGAGAAATCGTTCCATTCCACCTATTGTACCCCGATATAAAATCAAACGCGCCCACCTCGAGAAGAGGTGGGCGCGGGGTTGGTGATAGTCAGAAGGTCCTAGCGACAGGACCAGTACGGGCTGTCGCCGCGACGAACCGAAAGACAGGCTCGTTGCTGCGGGTAGTAGCCACCCGAGTATGGGTAACCATAGCGGTACTGGACCGAGTAGCCCACCGAAGGATAGCCGCCAGCGCCGAGGCACTGGAGACGCGAGTCTGCAGCACCGTACCCTTGGGACATATAAGCCCGGGCACAGAATTGCAGTTCCGCGTCGATGCGGACCCGCTCGTTAGCGGAGCGTTGGCGGCGTTCCTGGCGCTCTGTCTCGGGGTCCTTGTAGGACTCCGTGGACCAGGTGCAGGATTCGTAGCCATTGCTGTCGCGAACGACAATCTGCGTGAGGACCGTGCCGCGCGGAGTGCGCGGACGCGCTCCACACAGAGGATTCATGACGATCGGTTCGTTGGTCAACGTTCGAGCATTCGGAACCGTCACCTGAGCTGCCACCGGGGTGGCGAGGCAGAGGACAGCAGCCGTAAACAAGACTTTGGAAATGGACATGATGTCCCCTTTCTTTCCAGTGTTGGTGATTTCCTAACTGACTATGTGCCTGGAAGGAACTATTGATTCAGGTACATTATATACATACTTAGTCATATTTGTCAAGTACCCTTCTGGTCTATAAAGACACCCTCCTAGCCAGGTGGATGCTATATTTGATACATATATGACTGCACATTTTGATACCGGACGTGAGGACGAACGCCTTCTCCATGTACGCGAGACTGAGGAGGAGGATTTGGCTCGTATTCTTGCTGAGAAGTACCGGTACAAGTACACCGATCTCACCATAGTTCCTATTAATGTGGATGCTCTGCGCTTGATTCCCGAGAAGGAATCAAAGGAAGCTGAGGTGCTGGCTTTTGCAAAGAGTGGCCACCACCTTTCGGTAGCCATTCACAATCCCCAGAACCTCCACCTGAAAGGTGTTGAGGGTGCTCTTGAATCTCAGGGATACATTTTGGATCGCTTCTTAATTTCTCGAAAGAGCATGGAAGTGGCTCAAGAACGCTATGAGGATCTTTCTATGGCGAGCGTGAGCAGGGCCGGCACCTTTGATATTAGTGCGCCAGATCTTGCTGCCCTTTCCAGGGAACTTTCCAGTGTGGGATCCTTGCGGGAACACCTTACAAAGGCTTTTGAAGACGGAAACTATTCTCGTGTATCACGGGTACTTGAGGAGATCATGGCCGCTGCTTTCTCCCTGCGTGCTTCTGATGTGCATCTGGAACCTGAAGAAGAAGGGGTGCGCCTACGTCTTCGCCTTGATGGTGTGCTTACTGATATCTTCCAGTTTGATCGCCACGCATATCGCCTTCTCGCGAACCGCATCAAGCTTTTGTCTGGCCTCAAGCTGAATGTCTCGGACAGAGCGCAGGACGGGCGCTTCTCGGTGCCAAGCGCTACAGGAGATGTGGAAATACGTACCTCCCTTATTCCAGGAGCCTATGGTGAGTCTTTTGTGCTTCGTCTTCTTGATCCAAATATTCTCGGCGTTGATTTTGAGAACTTGGGGATTCATCCCAAGCTTCTCGCCCGCCTTACGGAGGAAATCTCTCGCCCTAATGGCCTTCTCCTTACCACTGGTCCTACGGGTTCAGGAAAGACCACGTCCCTCTATGCATTCTTGCGACACATTCATACACCAGAGATTAAGATTGTGACCATCGAGGACCCTATTGAGTACCACCTCCCAGGTATCGTGCAGACCCAAACCAATGGCGAGGACTATACTTTTGCTTCAGGTCTTCGCTCGGTGCTGCGACAGGATCCGGATGTCATTATGGTGGGAGAAATTAGAGATAGTGAGGTGGCTGAAGTGGCTGTGCAAGCAGCTCTCACCGGACACTTTGTATTCTCCACCCTTCACACCAATAACGCGGCAGGAACGTTCCCTCGCTTGGTAGACCTTGGACTTAATCCAAAGACCTTTGCCTCTGCAGTAACGGTAGCAATGGCGCAGCGTTTGGTGCGCACCCTTGATCCCAATGCTCGTAAGCAGGTGCCAGCAACAGACGAGGAGAAAAGAATTATGACGCAGATTCTCTCCACCCTTGAGGACAAGTCGCTTATGCCCGCTTCTCTAGAGACGGTGTGGGTGCCGGACCCTAAGAATGAGGATGAAACTGGATATAAAGGACGCACCGGTGTGCACGAAGCTATCTTCATGGATGAAGAGCTTGGTGCTTTCTTGCGAGACAACCCTAGTGAGGGAGATATTGCTCAGCATGTGCGCAGACAAGGTTTCCTGACCATGGCGCAGGAAGGGGTGTTGAAAGCACTTAACGGGGAGACGTCTCTTGAGGAGTTATTTAAAGTTATTGATTTGCCTCGAGGATAGAAATAGTAATGGCCCTCGATGAAGGGTACATACATCGAGGGCCACCGCTGTGGAACTCGCGTCTTCTGTCTATTCCCTGGTGGGATAGAGACAGGCAACCAGAATGGCACCCATAGAAACCAAGCAAAAGACGATCATGACGATCGTAATCCCGTCCTCTGCAATATAGAGCAGCGAAGGGATCGCAAGAAAGCAGATAAAAGCGAGCAAGAGCTCACCGAATCCGAGAAGGATCCAGAATCTGCGAAGTGCGATACTCCCTTTGGTTTGTATAATGCCGGTCCAACTGAACGCGAGCGTAATGATGAAAAGAGCTAGAGCAATAAGATTGAGCATGCGCTCATTCCTTTATTGGCGTGAGGTCGGGATGACCTCACTTCGTTGAGTATACGGTACGAAAACATCCCGCACACTACCCTCCAGGCACTCCTTTCGTAAACGAAAGGTGAACGAGACACCTGGGGAGACTCTCAGCGCACCCACTACGAGGTGGGTACCAAAAGGTCCTTGGGGAAACGCTCTGAAGCCGTCAAGCCTTGCCTAGAGGGTGGTGTGCAGGATGTCAAAAGAAAAACGCCCTATTCTTGTCTGCTACATCCCAAGAAAGGGTTGCTGTGCGAACAAGAAGTATTGGCGATTTCAAGAAGAAAGGCTTTGTGAGAACTTCCCACGGGGCCTTTCCCACGTATGCTAGAATACTAGCACAGACCATTTTTATGTCAAGCACCCCCAACGACTCCCCTCTTCGCGACCAATCACTAGACGCCGCACTTAGGCCCTCTCTCTGGGACGACTATGTGGGCCAGACCCACGTGAAGAGCAATGTGCAGATCGTTCTTGAGGCCGCAAAGAAGCGTGGTGGCATGCCAGAGCACATATTGTTCTATGGTCCCCCTGGTGTAGGTAAGACCACGCTCGCGCACCTAGTGGCCACCTCTCTCGATGCTCCTTTAAAGACCACTTCAGGAGTGGCTATTGAGCGGGCCGGGGACTTGGCTGCGGTACTCACCAACCTTGAGCCAGGTACTGTGCTCTTTATTGATGAGATTCATCAGCTCTCTCACAAGATTGAGGAGCTTCTCTATCCTGCCCTTGAGTCTGGTTCTCTTGATTTAGTACTGGGCAAGGGTCCTTCTGCCCGTACCGTGGAGCTGGCTCTCCCTCCCTTTACCTTGGTGGGTGCCACCACCCGCATGGCGCAGCTCTCAGCACCACTTCGTTCTCGTTTTGGTGGAGGTGTGTATCAGTTAGATTTCTATACCGAGGACGACCTCAAAGACATCATCCGCCGATCTGCAGGTGTACTTTCTCTTGATGCACCCCAGGAAGTAATTGATCGAGTGGCTTCGCGCAGCCGCGCCACGCCGCGCATTGCCAACGCCCTCTTAAAACGTGTGCGCGACTATAGCGAAGTACACGAGCTTCCTCTTTCAGGTTCTCTGGCAGACGCTGCTTGTGACCTGTTTGGTATTGATGAGCTGGGTCTTACTAAAGACGACCGGCGTTATCTGACCACCTTGCGAGACTCCTTTAAAGGAGGGCCTGCTGGTGTTCGGGCACTCGCAAGTGCTCTGCATGAAGAGACTGATACGGTGGAGAGTGTGTATGAGCCTTTTCTTATGCGACTAGGATTTGTGGAGCGTGGCCAGAGAGGGCGTGTGCTTACAGCCAAGGGGCGGGCTTATTTGGTTGCTTAGGCGGACCGGTGTTGCTGGCTGCCTGGGACGATATTGGAGCTCTTATCTTGATGCCCCATAAAGAGTTAGAACCTCCTCAACCGCAAACGATCGATTTTCAGGAATCTCGTCCTTACTGAACCAGCGAGCTTCACTTACCTCGTCGTTATCAATCTGAAATTCCGGACTTGCTACCATTACGTAGAAACAGTACACAACATCTTTCTTGTGCTCGCGTCTGCTTTGGTACTCTCCTATTTCCTTCCAGTCTGCTGTATCAATTCCCACTTCCTCCAGCGCTTCCCTGTGGGCCGTTTCTACTGGTCGCTCTCCTTTATCCACTCCACCTCCAGGGAACGTCCAATGAGGGTAGTAGGAATTGCGTATGCAAAGGAATTTTCCTTCGTATTCGATTAAGCATTTAACCCCTAGGGTATGCGGTCGTGCCACGAACCAATAAAGTTTTCTGAACGGAAGGATGAACTTATATAAAAGCCTCTTGAGGAGAATCATTTTCTAAGTATACGCCTTATTTATTACTGTCAGACCAGATATCGAACCACCTTTTGCTATACTTACACCATGTCCGGACACAACAAATGGTCTCAAATAAAAAGACAGAAGGGTGCCACCGATGCTGCTAAAAGTAGAGAGTTTTCTCGTTTTTCTAAACTCATCACCCTTGAATCAAAGAAGGCTGGAGGAAATCTTTCCTCTCCTGGTGTTGCTTCAGCTATTACCCGTGCCAAGGCAATCAACATGCCCAAAGACAGTATTGATAGAGCTGTCGCTAAGGGAACCAGTAAAGATTCAGGAGATTTGGAACAAGTTGTGTATGAGTGGTATGGGCCTGGCGGCGTGGCTCTTGTCGTAGACGCCCTCACGGATAACAAGAACCGCACCACGCAAGAGATAAAGCACCTCATCACCAAGCACGGTTTTGAACTTGGTGCCCAAGGAAGTGCACTCTGGGCCTTCACAAAAACCGGAGACGGGAGTCTCGCTCCAAACGAACCCCTTATTGATTTGTCTGATACGGATGAGGAATCATTCGTTACCCTTCTTGGCCTCTTTGATGACCATGAGGATGTGCAACGGGTGTTCACTAATGCTCGCGGGTATGCAACCACGGGAGAGTAGTCGCGTGCTCGCCATTGATCCGGGCTACGACCGCCTGGGTATTGCACTCATCACCGGAACCGCGAGCAAACCACTGTGCGAATGGAGTGATTGCATCCTTCCACCTAAAGGGGACCGGGAGAAACGTCTGGCCTTTATATTCACTTCCGTACAAAAGGCCGTAGAGAAACACTCCCCCACCCTGATGGCTATTGAGTCCTTGTTCTTCTCCAAAAACCAAACCACCGCACTGGGTGTTGCTGAAGCACGTGGTGTGGTGCTTTCTGTTGCAGGGCTTGCAGGGCTACCCGTTCTTGAGTGTTCTCCGCAGCAAGTGAAGCTTGCGGTTACTGGCTACGGGAGTGCGGACAAGAAAGCCGTCATGAACATGACGGAAAAGCTCATCAGTCTCCCAAAAAAGAAGCGTCTGGATGATGAGTTTGATGCCATTGCTCTAGGTATTGCTGGATTGTCCACACGTCCGTTTTAAAACCCTTGCCAAGATGACGTCTCCTCTGCATTATTGAGCTACTCTCGCTTATGCGAGGCGCATACATAACTAACACACCTACCATGTGGCACGAAGACGACCAGGATCCTGAAGTTCCTTTTCTAGACGATGAAGACGAAGATGAGGACGAGGATTCTGAAATGGGTGGAGACGACGACACCGAGGAAGAAGACGAGGACGACAACTAGTGCACGCCACAAAACCGGCCTCTTGGGCCGGTTTTGTGCTAGCATACTTTTATAATGCCTTCCAAGAAAACCAAAAAGGTTGTTCGTTCGGTTGTTGCTAATCCCCACCCTTTTCTGCGTGTCCTTTTTGTTCTCATAGGTATTGGTCTCATGGTGGTTGGGGTGAGTGTGGTGCTCGTTGCTGCACAACCCATACCAGACCTCAACAGCTTTGATTCCCGTAAGATTTCACAGTCTACGAAGATTTATGACCGTGAGGGAAAGACTATTCTGTATGACCTAAACCACGATGTGCGCAGGAATATCGTGCCACTTGGTGAGATTTCCACCAACCTCCAGAAGGCTACGCTGGCTATTGAGGACTCTGATTTCTATAACCATGGCGGTGTTTCCTTGCGTGGTATTGCGCGCGCTATTGTGACTGACATCACCACCCGCTCCTTTGCCCAAGGGGGTTCCACCATCACCCAGCAGGTGGTGAAGAACACTATCCTCTCCGGACGAAAGAGTATTACGCGTAAGGTACAGGAGTGGATCTTGGCCTTTAAGCTTGAGCAGAAGTATAGCAAGGCTCAGATTCTTGAGTTCTACTTCAACGTTACTCCCTATGGAGGAACCATGTATGGAGCTGAGGTTGCGAGCCGTTCCTTCTACGGAAAGAGTGCGGTGGATTTAAGTATTGCTGAGGCTGCCTACATGGCAGCTATTCCGCAACTTCCGACCTACTACTCGCCGTATGGCAATAACCGCCTTGCGCTCGACGCGCGAAAGGATTTGGTGCTTGGCCGTATGAGAGCGTTGAACTACATCACCGAAGAGGAGTTTGCTACTGCCAAAAACGAGAAGGTGGAGTTTAGCCGCCAGCAGTCCAACAGCATACTTGCACCACACTTTGTGTTCTTCATAGAGCAGGAGCTTGAGAAGAAGTATGGTTCAGATATTGCCTCTCAAGGACTTGCTGTTATTACGACACTTGATGCTGATTTACAGCGAGAAGCAGAAACAGTTGTTAATAAATACGCCCTTTCAAACGAAAAGAACTTTCGTGCCAGTAATGCTGCACTGGTTGCCATAGACCCGAAGACCGGACAAATACTCGCCATGGTTGGTTCCCGTGATTACTTTGACGAGAACATTGATGGAAACTTCAATGTGGCCCTTGCAAAGCGTCAGCCGGGTTCTGCCTTTAAGCCGTTTGTGTATGCGGGTGCTCTCCAGAAAGGCTACACACCTCAGACGGTTATCTTTGATGTTCCTACGCAGTTCTCTACCTCCTGTTCAGTGACTGACAACAGAAACAATACCTACCCGTGTTACTCACCAGGAAACTATGATGACAAGTTCCGTGGCCCTATGACGTTTACCACGGCACTTTCTCAGTCCATTAACATTCCTGCGGTAAAGGCTCTCTATCTTGCAGGAACAGATACTGTGGTGTCTCTTGCTACTGCAGCTGGTATCACCACACTAGGTAACGTGAAAGAGCACGGGCTCTCTTTGGCTCTTGGTGCTGCTGAGGTAAAGCTGCTTGATATCACCAGTGCTTATGCCACTTTCGCCAATGATGGAGTGCGTAATCCTCCTGTTGGTATTCTTGAAATTAAGGATCGTAAGGGAGTAACCCTCGAGAAATTCTCACCCTCTCCTACTCAAGCAGTGGATCAGGGAGTTGCCCGACAAATCTCATCCATACTCTCAGATAACGAAGCTCGTCAGCCTGAGTACCCGCCCGTGAATCCTTTCTACTTCCCGGGATACAGTGTGGCCGCTAAGACCGGTACCACAAACGAGTCGAGAGACGCGTGGACGGTTGGCTATGCTCCAAATATTGCTGTGGGTGTGTGGGCGGGAAACAACAACAACACACCGATGGTGAAGGAAATTGCAGGGTTCATTGTTGCTCCTATGTGGAACACCTTTATGCAGTTTGCTCTCGATAGAGCTCCGAAAGAATACTTCAACGAACCGCCAGCCATACCTCAGGGAATAAGTCCCGCACTTCGTGGTGTATCAAGCATTCCTCTTCCGGGGGGTGGCTTTACGGCTCACAGTATTTTGTACTGGGTAAACAAAAACAACCCACAAGGACCAGCTCCTAGTAATCCGGCGTCTGATCCACAGTATGCATATTGGGAATATCCCGTACAGGTGTGGCTTGGAAACTCTCTTCAGCAGCAGCCTCCAATTACTGCTACGACAACCACTACTACTCCTGCCACAACAACAGGACAGTAGGTCCTATTGGTTCATCGGCATCACCAGATAAAGGAAGGAAGAGTCCCCTACCCCCCGAAGGATCATGGCTCGTCCAATACCAGATACAGAAAGAGTGATGCTTTCTGAAGTAAGTGTGGAAAGTGGTGCGGAGAGATAACGGTGATTGAAAGACAGATCTACTGATTCTCCTTGAATACTTCCTGGGATGCTTTCAGAAGACTCCCCCACGTCCGAATTTTGTGAACTAAGTGTGAGTCTCTTTCCTTTAGTATCAAGTCCAACCTTAATTTTCTGAAAAGCATCAGAGAACACAGCTGTTCGTTTGAGTGCTGCTTCAAAGTCTTTTTTGAGAAGTTTCGCTTCTCCCACAGAATCCTTGGGAATAATTTGTTTGTAGTCCGGGTAGTTGGCAGATATGAGACGGGTGGTAACCAGCCCTCCTTTCCAAGAGAAAGAACACTGATGATCGTCCAGTGCCACCTCCACGTCCGTATCAGGAATAGTTTGGACGATATCTAGAGCATTTTTCGCGGGAATAAGGAGTGTGCAGGGTGGAATACTGTCTGAAAGACCTATCTTCTTCTCTGCTAGACGGAAAGAATCAGTGGCAACAGCCGTTAAGGTTCCACCCTCTGCATTCAAATAAACACTAGCGAGTTCCGGTCGCACGGTAGAGACCGATGCATAGTGTGCAACGGAGTTTATGAGTGAGTGTAAAACGGCCCCTGGTAGAGAAAAAGTAATGGAGGGGTCCTCTGGGAGCGGAAGCACCGGGAAGTCCTCGTACGGAAGTGTTTTGAGGCTGCTGGTGCCGGTTCCTGTTGTGACGGAGACCGTGCTTCCGGACTGCTCAAGCGTTAGTGGTCCGGTTCCTGAAAGAGAAGCAGTAATTTCACGAAGCACGGTTGCAGGAAGAGCAACAACTCCTGTTTCTTTAATCGTGCCTGAAAGGGAAAGATCTATTCCTGTCTCAAGATTGGTTGCACGTAGCTTAATACCATCATCCCCAGCGATGATGGCTATGCCTGCTAGTACAGGAAGACTTGCTGAAGTGCGCTGAGCGAAGCGAGCAACTGCTGCGACTGCGTCTGCGAACTCTTTTTTATCTAAAATAATGACCATACGACTATTATTAGGGGTGTTGATACCGTGGATAACGCATACGGGCCATAAGCTCCGCCGTTATTTCCTCCTCACTCATTGTACATCCTGGTGAAAAATAGTGCCTGGCGCATAGGGTGGTGGGGATTACTTTTTTAGTGCCCCCACAATATCCCCTTCGCAGAGGAGACTGTCCCCACTTTTTCCCCAGAGTTCGATGGCAGTTATTCATAGAGTTATACACAGATTTATCCACACTAGACTAATAAGGTACGAATATCTTGTATCTCCTTAGCGAGTTCGGTGTCGTCTACAATCTCCCTCTTCATCTTCTCACACGAGTGGATGACCGTAGTATGGTCCCTTCCCCCAAGCTTCGTGCCAATGGTTGGATACGACACACTGAAGTCTTCTCGCAAGAGGTACATAATCACCTGACGAGGACGCACCACTTCCCTTCTACGCGTCTTCTCATAGATACTTTCCTCATCAATGCCGTAGAACTCAGCAACCTTAGATACCACATGCTTCACCGACACTGTTTTCTGAGGTCGCGCAAAAGAACGAAGAGACTGGCGAACCTCAGCCAGGTCCGGAGGTGTTCCCTTCACCTGCGTGTGACAGACCACTGAGTTAATGACTCCCTCAAGTTCACGAATGGATCCTGAGATAGAGGTGGCAATATGCTCCACAACCTCATCTGAAAGATTTACTCCATGGAGTGCCGCCTTTTTCTTTACAATGGCCATACGGCTCTCCATATCTGGTTCCCCAATGTCTACCGACATACCGCTCACAAAGCGACCACGTAGGCGCTCCGCAATGTCAGGAATAGCAATCGGTGGACGATCAGAGGAGAAGATCACCTGCTTGTTGTTGTCATGAAAGGCATTGAAGAGGTGGAACAACTCCTCCTGCATCTTTTCCTTCTTCGAGAGGAACTGTACGTCATCCATGATAAGAAGATCGTACTGGCGGTATTTCTCCTTGAATCTATTGGCTGTTCCCTGCTGGAGTGAGTCCGTGTAGTCGGTACCAAACTTCTCAGATGTTAAGTAAAAGACCTTCCTGTTGGGATACGTTTTCTTAAACTGATTTCCAATAGCTTGAATGAGGTGTGTCTTCCCTCTTCCCGTGTCTCCATAGAGAAAGAAAGGGTTGTACGTAATACCAGGACGTCGAATGGCAGCTTGGGCTGCAGTGTGCGCGAGCTCATTAAACGAACCAATAACAAAATTCTCAAAGGTGTAACGAGGATTCAAGTTATCACTTTTATTGATATAGAACTCATCAAGGGGGAGCTCCGCCATCTGGTTCTGTGTCTGACGGCGCTCAGTCTTTGGCTTCCTGCGATCATCCTTCACTATTTGGTACTCAATATTTCTGTACTCATAGGAGATGGTGCGAATAATCTTCAGCAAGAGAGAGTGAAACTTCTTTAAATACCAATCACGGAAGAACTGACTAGGAACACCAATATACACAATTCCCTCTTCAATTTTTACAATAGACGACTCACGAAACCACGTATTAAAATTTGCCGGCGAGATGGAGAGTTCTACCTGTGTTAGCACTTGTTCCCACAGTTCTTTCGGCTCTATGCGCCCAATATTGTTCGTAATCGCAGTCATATAAGGTAGAAAGCTAACACTGATAATGCAGACGCCATATACAAAAGGTAGTGCTGTGCGGGTAGTATACCTCTCCTGCACGAAGGGGAAAGTCCTCGAGAGTCTTGCTCTTACGAGCGCTTACTGTTAGTATCCGAACACATATGCCCAAGCGCACCTACCAGCCAAAAAAGCGAAAGCGAGCCCGAACCCACGGTTTCAGGGCGCGTTCAGCAACCTCTAATGGTCGTCGAGTATTGTTGGCCCGAAGACGAAAGGGTCGCGCAAAACTCACTGTTTAAGCCGTTGTATGCTTCCCCGTCGCTTGCGACTCACCAGGGCGGCACTCACCCACCACGGGAAGGAAATGAGGGCCACAAGCCCTCATTTTTCTGTTTCAGTGCGCCCTAAGGGCGGCACCATGATTGTGGTATCCAAGAAAGTGGAGAAAACAGCCGTTGGAAGACATCGCCTCAAGCGGAGAATAAGTACCATTATTCGACCCTGTAGTGAGAAGGGCTCTTTCTCGCTTTATGCCAGAAAGGGCAGCAACACCCTTTCCTACAAGGAACTAACTGAAGAGCTCAACGAGCTTCTTGAGCGGCTTCTCTGAGCCCCGCGAGTGCGGTAAACTCTAATCACATGATCAATTTCTTCCACACCTTCCTTTACACTCCTATCTATAACCTCCTTATTCTTCTCGTGGATAACGTACCAGGAGCAGATATTGGTATTGCGGTGGTTCTCGTAACCATTATTGTGCGCCTAGCCATCTCCCCACTCTCATTCGCTGCCCAGAAGACTGCACGCGCGATGAAACAGGTGGAACCAGAGCTCAAGGCCCTTAAGAAGGAATTTGCAGACAACAAGGAGCAGCAAGCCAAGGAGATGATGGGACTGTACAAGAAGTACGGCATAAATCCTTTTGCGAGCATTCTTACTGTGCTCATTCAGCTACCTATTGTGATCAGCTTGTATTGGGTGTTTTATAACAAGAGCCTCCTGAATGTTGACCCGGCCCTCCTCTACTCGTTCGTTCCTGTACCCGCGACCATCTCTCCCCTCTTTCTTGGCTTCTTTGCCGTTGCAGGAGCAAGTGTCACCCTGGCTCTTCTCGCTGCCGTTACACAGTACTTTCTCGCGCTCTACGCCATTCCAGCTCCACCAAGCAAGAAAGACGATGCTAGTATGCAGGCAGATATCTCGCGCGCCATGACGCTCCAAATGCGCTACGTCTTCCCTCTTCTTATGGCGGGTATTGCCTACACCAGTGGCGCAATTGCTATCTATTTTATAACGAGTAACCTCTTCGGTATTCTTCAGGAGTTCTTTGTTCGCCGCTCTATGAAGGAGAAACCGGTAGTAATCTAGAGATCGTACGCCCAGAGTGAACCATCAACCTTGTTGGTGAATACCACCACATCACTTTCTGAATCAAGCGTCAGAGCCTGCATATCTATGCGTACTCCCGTAACCGTAGAAGGATCCACCTTAAGAGTGGCTAGACGCGTTGAGAGATCCACATGCCACAAGCGGTCAGTAAACGACTCCACTCCCTGGTACCAAGAATCAGGAAGGTCTCTCGACACCGCAGTAGGAACACCACAATAGATGGAAAGACTATCAGGAGCCCACGCACACTTCTCAGAAAGTGTTGCTACGGGAAGAGCGGTAACGGTATGGCTTGCAAGCACAAGCACAGACGTAAAGAGTTTCCCTTTGTATACATAACTATAGAGCACCCGCTCCCCATTTGGACTCGGGAGTGTTGAAAGCCCGCTCAAGGGACCGAGTGTCTTAGTGAAACCGCCCGTACTTCCTGAAACCAAGAAGCCATACCCCTGCACCTGAGCAGAGGCTTTGGTGGTTGCAAAGAAATTCTTTCCTGCAGGAGCCAAGGTGATTGAAGAAAGTGGTGACGAAAAGAGTGTTTTCGAACCTGTTCCCGATAACGCAGCAGTACTTGCTACTGAACCGCTCAGGTTAGAGACCAGGGTAACAATAGTGTTTTGGTCAACAATACCAACTGAGGAAAGATTAGCAGGAAGGAAGTATCCATCCCCCCCACTGGCAGGCAGGGCGTAGGTTGATACTTGCTCAGTCCCCCCTTCACTTGAGAGGAAGCGCACGAACACACGTGACCCATCTGGAAGCCAAGAAGCCTCAAGTGCACCCGGAAGTGTTTTGTTGCCTATGCGGGTAAGAACACGGTCATGTACACGGAAGGCGTATACGTTGCCACTGGCCCGCTCTACATAGCGAATCTCAGTATCAGGCAGCTCAGGACTGGTGCTTGAGGCCTGAACCTCAGGTTTAATAGGGAGAGCCCGAGAACCTTTGGCCACAGGGCCTGGAGTGATACGTATGAGGCGTGGAGCCACCACAGTTCCCGCGCCCTGCACAGGACCGGTTACAGCTACCTGTTGCGGTGTTTGGTCTCCCGACTGGGTGAAAGTGGGCGCTGCGGTGGTGCTTAGTTTCGGGGTGCTTCCACTAATAAGGTAATAGGCTCCAACAAGGAGGCCAAGCAGGACGACGACACTTGCAGCAATAATGAGGGTGCGTTTTTTCATATTAGAATCCACAGGCCGGGAAGGCATTTATTCTAGACCACGAGGCCGCAGGAGTAGGTGTGCCTTCTGAAATTGCTGTGCAGGTTTTTGCCACCGCATAATCCGGATACTTGGTTTTGTCTTTGGTATAAAACTCCACAGAACTCGTATACCCCGCATCACAGGCAGCAAGAGAAGTAAAAGTCCTCTCGTTTGTCAGCTTACAGGTGGGGAGCCTAGAGCCATCACCATTAGCCTCAGAATAGGACGAGTAGAGCTTGAAGGTGAAGGTCCCTGTATCGCCAGGTTTTGGAGCTGGTGGAACATACGTGGAACTTTTCGCGCAGCAGGATGCTCCCTGTTGAGGAGTGCCAGCAACAGAGCAACAGATGCCGCTTAGTTTTGCCCATCCCCCACCCTTCACATCAGAGCAGCTAGCATCTGCGGGAAGTATTACATAGGTAGGGTCAACGTATCCTTCGCAAATGCTTCGGTCTTCTGAGGGTGTTGAGGTGGCAGTACCACCCCCTTCAGTAAAACCAGTAGTAGCAAGCTCGTCCAATCCGCCAATCTTTAGACTCAAAATACTCGGGTTAATGATGGAGAACACAATAACAGGAGAAAGCACCAGAATAAGACCACCCACAGAGAGTGCTATAAGATTCTTCGCGTCTTTCTTCTCGGTAATACTGTCTCCTCCCATATACATCACACCCGCACGCACTATCTGCAGCACAGCAAGGACAGCAGCTACACCAATCGCTAACTTATAAAGATTATTAAGAAAATCAGGAAGAGTTTCTGCATTGCCCGCGCTTTCAATACCAGGAATGCTGGTAAGGGGAACAAATGCCACACTCTCATCCGCAAGCGCAACAAGCGGCAGAAGAAAAGAAGCGAGTGTAATAAGGAAGGTACGATTCATAATTAGAAGCCAAAGATACTAAAGGGAGATTTTCCTTCTCCGAACCTGAGAAGTACACGACTACTTGCTGTTTGTAGGGCGTTCGGAATACGAGCAGACACCTCAAGAGACGAAGACCCTGCTCCATTACCACTTGAGCGCACCGTTATATCTCGCTGCGCAGTCTGCGCCACTCCACCAACCCTCCACTCAAGCTTCGGTGCCTCCTTGAAGAAATACGGAACTGCTCTAAACGTTTCTTCAGTTCCCTTTAAATCATAGGTTCCTGTAATAGCATGATCATAATCTGGACCAAGGAGTGGGTCGTACGGATACAAACGAACCACAGGATCAACAGGATCAATCATCGCTTTAGCCTGGGCCACGTAGCGTGAATCACTACTGGTAACGGTAAGAGTGATCTCCGCCCCGCGGTGACGCACAGGAGCTGTTGCCACTAGGACCGAACGGCCAATACCCGAAGAAGACTCAAGGATACGACTCCCCAATCTCCAGGTATAGATAAGAGAAGCTGGACTTATGGACGTGGAAGCACTTGTCCGTATGTCGGGAATGGCGATAAGACGTACTCTTCCCTCAGGAGCAGTGAGAGGAAGTCCTAGATAGAACGGGTGTACGGTGGTGGCGGGCTCTACCACCAAAGCTACGTCCGACGGGCGTAGTATAGTCTGCGCCGTATACGTTCTATTATCAGGGCCCGTTACGGACACCACCACCCTTGTCTCGGTTCCTGGAGCGCCCACCGTCACGGCGGTGGACTGGGTACCTGTTCCCTTCTGCACCACAGCACCATTCACGGAAACACTCACGGTGCTGGCAGACAGATCAAGTAGTGTGCTTCGTGGGCTCACGGTCACCGTCTGATAGGAGCTTGGGTACTCAGGACTAATGACCAGGGAAAGAGGGTCTGCTTGCGTGGAATACTGCGCCTGAACAGGGGCTACGAGCACCAGAAAAAAAGCGACCAGTACTGCAACCATTCCGTGCCTCAACATACGCACAGTATAACGTCTTTTGGCGAACAGTAGCGTTATGTGCCTGGATTACGCAGCTTCTGCAGAAAGTAACTCCTCCTCGGCAGCATCATTTGCTGCCTGCTGAGCACGTGCCTGAGCCAACTGTTGCTCGCGCTGTTGCTGAGCTACAGCCATTTCCTGTTGTTGTTTCTCCCGATCTTCGGCTCTCGTCTGCTGAATAAGGATGTATGCCCCAATCGTAATAAGTGGCAGAGCGTTTATAAATGGTATAACCTCAAGCACCAAAGTTCCGAACGTTGAAGCTATTTTCTTAAGCCCCCTCGTTCCAGAATATTTCACTCCATGTAACGTAAACGTGAGCCACAAAGCAATACCACCAATGAGACCAAGAAAGAAAGCCGCGACCGAGCCAATGATAGTGAGGGTGAGGAAGAACTGGAGACCATCAAGCAAAAGCGTACAGCCTATAATCGCCCAAAAGCTGAATCCAGATATTCTGTAGTTGGTATTCATAGTGGATTACCCACCAGCATTCTCAAGCCTATTCTTCTCCTGTTTAATAGCGAGCAGCTGGGACGGGTCTGAGGTAATGATTTGATCTTCAGTGTAGGAGGCCACAATTTTAATGGCCACGTGCTTGAGGCCAGCAAAGAAGAGTCCCTCCCCCACCCCAGACTCAAGGAGTAAGAACTTTTCCTGATCCGTAAGATTGAAGGTTTCTTGAAGAACATTAATAGTGGTTGGAGACTGTTTCAGTAGAAGCTGGATAGAAGAGTTGGTGAGAATAGGACGACCATACGGGCTCTTCAAGAAGTCCTCCACGTCCTGCGTGATGGTAGCGAGACCTAGATAGTACTTACGTCCGCGCTTGGCGAGGCTGTAGAGGAAGGAGGCAGTGTCCTCAGACTTCATCATCCACCACGCCTCGTCAATGACAAGAAGGCGCTTCTTCAGTTCATGACGCACCGCGTTCCATATATGGTGCGTGATGATATACATGGCCACTGGCTTCAGTTCGTCCTCCATGTCGCGCACAGAAAATACAATAAACTGCTTGTTAATATCGATGTTCGTAGGCTGGTTCAAGAACCCAGACCACGTACCGTGGGTGAACTTAGAAAGACGAGTCACCAGTGAACTTGATCCCTCCATACCAGATAGCACCTGCTCAAAATCAGAGAGAAGTGGAGGCTCTGTACCGGTGAAGTCGTTGTCTCCGGTAATATCCTTCAAGGCATAGGTCTCCGTAATGGCACGGTCAATAATGGCGTCCTCTTCAGGAGAAAGGCCGCCGAGCATGATGCGGAAAAGACCCACAAGGGTGATGATGTTAGAGCGCAAAATGTCTGCGGGCTCCTCGTCCTCCTTCACTGGCGGAAGATCAAAAGGATTGATGTGGTGCTCGGAGTTGAGAGAGATATTGAACGAACGGCCCCCTGCTGCCGAAGCCAGGTCCTCGTATTCTCGCTCAGGGTCAATAACGATAACCTCCGTACCAAACATAAGTGAACGCAAGACCTCAAGCTTCACCGCATAGGACTTTCCAGAACCAGACTTTGCAAACACCACGGAGTTGTAGTTCTCCATAGAGAAGCGATCAAAAAGAATGAGTGAAGAGTTGTGGCGATTGATGCCGTAGAGAATACCTGTGTCACTGGAGAGATCGAAGGACACGAACGGGAAGATAGAAGACAGTGGTGAAGAGTTCAGTTTGCTGTGCACCTCAAGCTGGTCCAGTGCGAGAGGAAGCGTAGAGCGGAACCCTTGTTCCTGCTGGAAGAGTGCTGGCTTCGTGTACACGAGCTTTGCGTCAAGGATGCCACGCAACTCCCCTTCTATCTTATCGAGCTCCTCTTTAGAAGAGCCATACACGGTTATATAGAGTCCCACCTCAAAGAGGTGCTCCTGAGCCTGTTGCAGTTGATCACGCAATGTTTCAAGATCCTGATACGCGGTATCAAGCATAGGGTCACGCACCAATCCCTTCTCAGCGCGGTCTTCAATCTGACTCTCTACCTCAGCCACCTTGTTCTGGAAGTTACGAAGCGCAGCCCCTGTGTCTACGGGGTGTACAAAAATACCCACATCAAACACACGGTCTAGGTTAATAACCGGAGTAAACCAGCTATCTGCCAAGAATCGTGGGTACGAAATGGTGTAGAAGGTACGAGAAAACTTCTCACCGAGTTCAATCTCGCGAGCCCCCACCTTAAGTGCCGCTGGAGCAATAGCATCTGCCAGGTTAAGAGCACCTTCCGCGTAGATATCTTTCGGAAGCACTGGCGTAATTGAAGGCTTCTCTTCTTTCCCCTTCCCCAAAAAATCAAGTAGTGCCATAAATTATAGACGAATAGGACTCTCTAACTCATTTAAATTGAACGAACGATACAGAAGCTCGATAACCTCCTCCGTTCCAAGTGGTACTGCACGCAGTCCCGAAGAAGCGAGTCCTCCTGCAGCAAGTGCCATGCGCTGCTCAAGCTGCACTCGGTCGTCTTCAAAGTGGGAGCCTCCAAAACTTGTTGCCCCCTCCTTCTTTTGTTTAAGAAAAGCCATAGATGAGCTCACCACCTCCCCACCAAGAGCTGGTGTGTACGGAATAACCAGGTAGAACACCTTGGTCATGATGCTCGTAGAATCCATAAATCCTCGAATGAACTGAATGTACTCACGCAGCTGAAGACGCATGAGTTCGGTACGCTGTGCTTCCATGCGCTCGGAGAGAAGTGCTAGGTACGGGCGGATATCCATTTTACGTGAGTGCACAACAATCTCTACAGAGAAATCAAGCGTGTTTAAGAAATTCTGAAATCCTCCCACGATAGCCTGCTGCTCCTCTTCCGACTTCAGGGCGAAGTTCACGGAAGAACACATGAGAATGCCGCGGTACCCGCCATCTTTCAAGATGATGACGCCGTTACGTACTTCTTTTACGGGAACAAAGTCCTGAGCTGCTTTTGAAGGTGCCATACTATGAATCGTTTCTCTGGTCAGGGGCTTTTACATCAAGCGACCACGCCAAATCCTGCAACTTACTTCTTGATAGCGTTGGCAGGGGTGCTCGTTCTGGAGCCGCAGCAGGCGCGGCCGGCTCAACAGAATGTTGTTCTTTCTTCCAGAGATAGAGGCGCTCAGCGGTGTAGTACTTAAAGGCAGATTCAGCAACTTCAATAAAGCTTTTGTTGTTCACTTTGTAGAAAGCGAGTGCCGCTGTGAGTGCCGCAACAGGAATAGAGAGCAGAACACCAAGTAAAAGTGGCAAGTAAAGGATGAAAATAGCACACAACCCCACTCCACCAGCCACGTACACGAATTGCTTCAGTGTGAAGGGACCAAATATCTTATCTTCAACTTCAATAAACTGAGGAACTTGGTACTGCATTACTTGTAGTATACCCGATGAGTGCGGGCACTAGCCCCACACTCTGTGCATGAGCACTAAATACCCTCGCGATATGGATCAGCTACGTATTCCTTGGTGAGTGGTTGAGCCACGGGGACTTCTGGCATCCTTGGTTGAGGAACGGGGCGAGGTAGCTCCGGTGGAGGTGTTGCGGCAACGGCCTGCTCTAGGTGCTCCATGGGCATACCTTGTGGTACCGGCCACGGCTGGGGGTTTTGAGGCCACACGTACATTGGTGCTGGTCCATAGGGCATACCGTACTGCGGCATATACATCACATGCTGGGGCATGGGAGGAACACCATAGATATAGGGATGTGCCGGTGGAGCCTGATTAACCGAAGGCGGGGCCACCAAAGGAGGTGTTGGGGTTCTGTGTGGAACGGGAGGAGGAACAGGTAGCGAAGTCCCAGGAAGCACAGCAGGTGCTTCTTGTTTTGGTGCAGGGGGTGCCTGCTCCGCCTTCCGTAGCGGTACAAAAACCTGCTCGTTCACGTCCTTGGCAAGTCCGCGCACAGTGTCTGCCGGAATCCCTGCTTTCGTAAGGGTGTCCACGAACTCCTCAGGAGAAGCGATACCCAAAAGCATAAACATATATGCCCTTTCGAACTCACCTGCCTGGTCTACATGCAAGTTATATTTCTCTGAAAGAGAAAGGGCTATCCGTGAACGCTCAGGGCTGGTGACAAAGTTACGAACAGGACCCGGTAACCCATCTACGAGGGTACCAATAGCGTCTTCAATAGTTTGTGCTCCTTCGGGATTCATGTGTGTATCCCCATTCTAACAGACTAGTGGTGCGGATCAGGTGCACTTGCACCACCTGACGAGGCTGGCTTCTCTGGTTTAGGTTCAGCAGGCTTGCTCTCACCCTTTTCCTTCTCTTCCATTTTCTTCTTAAGTGTATCAAGTGCTTTATCAATATCAGACTTATTTGAATCCTTTAGAATCTTGGCAGCCGCGGCATGGTTTCCGTGCCCAGCAGCAGAAACATTAAAGCCACGAATACCGAAGTCTCCTTCGTGCTGAATGTTGGTCGCGAATTTCTTTTGGCGCTCTGAGGCGGTAAAGGTCTTGCGCTCCGTTTCTTTGGATAGCTCTGCTCTCTCCGTCTCAGCTTCGCTGAGCTTGTTCGTTGCAAGCGTAAGGTCTTCTTCTGCAGTAGCAAGTTCAGCACTTGCGAGAGCCACCCTCTCCTCCTCTTCCTTAAGCGCTTCAGCTGCTCGGGTGTCTGCTGGGTTGGCAGCAACCTTCTCTTTCTGCGCGTCACGAGCTGTGGTGGTTGTAGCCAAATGGTCCTCAGCCTTTCTTTTGTTTTCTGCGGCTGTAGCCACCGCTTCTTCGCCACCCCGAATAGCTCCAGCATTCCTTTCATGCTTCTCTTTCAAGCCATCTAGACGCTCCTCGTATTCTCTATCATTCTCCGCACGATCACTCCTGATAGTCTTTGCGTAATCCAAACGTTCCTTCTCTGCCTTCTCCTCAATGCCGTGGTAGCCGTGACTCGCTACTTTGTTTGCTTTACCAAAATCAAGCTTCGTTGCGCCACCAAGTGCACCTCCCACTAAGTTTCGTGAACTGTAGCTAGCAGTAGCACCCTTGTCTGCAAAACCAATAGCCATGCGTCCCATGTTTGCTTCTGCCATGCCCCTCTTCCTCATAGCGCTCGCTGCCGCACCCGAGAGACGACCCGCTGTACGCCGAGCAACAAAGCCATGTGCACCAAGAGTAAGACCAGCCGCAGACTTGGTGGCAAAGCTTGCTCCGTAGGCCCCCATCTTCTGCGCCACCACCAGTGCCGCAATCATAAAGCCAATAACAATCATGAAGACTACTACGACCTGCATGTTCCCTGCCGTCGTAGCTCCAGCATTCGCAGTGTTGCCAAGGATGGCATCAGCAATTGTTGCCTGACCGTCCTGAAGGGTATCCACCAACTTCAAGCTGATGAACACCATGAGCAGGAACACAGGTGCAAAGAATGCCTGGTTTATAAGTTTATGCCACCAATCCTTAGAAATCTTATGAAGTCCGGGTATGGCCATACCCGCAAAGCCTATTGGGGACGTAACCATGAGTAAGGAGAGAACCACGACACGAATCACGAGCATAATGGAAGCTGCAAACAGCACCATTGCTGTGATGGTGACCATAATGGAAAGCACAATAAGCATTACTGCGTGCGTATAGGGTTGATCGAAAGCATTGCTGAGTGCGCTGAGCGCCTGGTCTCCACTCGGAATAATCTGATGCATACCAGCAGCCTCAAGTATCTTGGAAGAAATACCAATGTTGGCACAATCAGCATTAGACTGCCCGCTCGTATTTGTCGCAGAAGTTGAAGTGTCACAAGCAGTACCAGCATAACTTGAGAAGACAGAACTGAATCCGTTAGCCACATCAATAATCCCCTGCGTGGCAAAGAGACTAAAGTTTAGAAGTACAGCAAAGATAATGAGGCTTGGCAGAGCCTTCTTTGCGGTGAATCCTTCAACGCTTCGCGTGTTCAGAATGGTGGCTATGCCCATGAATATAAACCCAAACAGCAGACCTATGTTTGCAATATCACGCAGCACACCCCACGCAACAATCATGCCTGGTGAAGTACCAAAGTAGAGAGCAAACTGGAATACCGTACGTATCACCACCCAGTTAAAGACCACGCCAGCAATACCCAGAATAATGCTAGAAAGAGTGAGAAGAAGAAACGCCAGAGCGCTAAACAAAAGACCTGGTAAGTTTAAGAAACACTGTCCAATGTTGTTCCACTCACATCTATTAGATGTCGCCGGAGCCACTGTGTTCTGTTGAATCTCTTGCCCGTCCGCACTAGTAGTAGCCGTTGTGTTTCCTCCCGTATTTGTATTGGTTACAGAGGTCGTTGTTGACCCATCATTATTCGTGGTAGTGCAGGAGACGCGCGTATTTCCACCCTCTAAAGGCCCAACAGGAACCAAAGTACAAACACAGTTAGGTTCACCCCTGTTACAGCTCACCTGCTGCGCATTAACAGAAGGAGAAGGCATGCCCAAAAAGAGCACCAAGAAGAATACCGACACCAACAGTGGAGCTCTGAGGAGCTTAATCATAACGTTACGCCCCCTCCTCAGCTGCCGAAAGGTCACAGCTCTTAGTGGCCATTAAATTAAATTTAGTATAGAGAGACATCGGAACACCATTCTCTCCTGTGTCCTCTGCTTGGCTCTGTGCCTCTTGAATCTCAACTGCCGTCGGGATGATATCCCGAGAAGCCTTCTGATAACGATCAGATATTTCAAGCAAAAGATTTGCCTGGTCTGTTCCGCTTGCTGTACTGGCTCTCGCAAAGTCTGCAAGAATTGTTTCAAGCACCACCTTTGATTCCGCAGTCTTGGCAATCTCACTTGTTGCCTTCGTTATTGTTGCTTGCACTGAGCCGTCTGTGTTACCACATTTTGCGAGCGCTGCTTGAGCTGCACCAAGGATCTTTCTCCAAGCAGTGGCATACGCATCGAGCTGTCCCAACTGCTTGGTAACCATGTTCTTGAATGTTGCCGTGATGCTGGCAGTGTTGCCGCTGGTCTGTCCCGGATCAGTCGCTCTGTATAGTGGCGAAGTCCCCCCACCATAAGAAGGCTGCGAGAGACTTGAAACTCCGCCAGAGCCCAACATCTTGTTTACCAGCTGACCAAACAACGCCCCCACGATTTCATTCATCTCGTCTGCACTCACCAGCTGATCAATGCCGAGGAAACCAACTTTCTCAAAGGCACTCTTAATAGTGGAGCCAGGTGTCTTCACCTCATAGCTCGTACAGGCCTCAGCATCACCAAGAGAAGTTTCGTCCGTAGTCTCAGTGCTTATACAATCCCCTCTCCAAGAGAGGAAGCCATCACCCCATCCCAGTTCAGTAACACGCTGTTGCGTAGCAGCTTCAATCTGGCCAGCAAGAAGCTGCGAAGCTAGCATCTGTGCGCCATAGGGATTGTTGGCAGGATTCTGGAAGGAGCTGAACCATGCATTCCATCCTCCCTGACTAAAGTCTCCTTGCTGAAATGCCTGAGGATTTGGTGAGGTATTTCCAAGAGTGAAGCGGAGTCGTTCACGAATTGCATCACGGCTCGAATACAAATAGTAGGACGTTCCCACGCCCACCACGAGTTGATCTATAAAAGGAGAATGAACAGCATTCTCGTTCAAAAGTTGTGTAAGAAATCCTTGTGCCTGTGCGTCAGCAACCTGACGCAAGTTTCTATTTAAATCAGTAGCAAAAGCCGGAGAACCCTGGAAGCCACTATTAATCCAATTCACGGTGCTGCGCACTATTGAGTGCATGGCAGTCTGCGCCGCAAGGTACGCAATGGAATCGAGCCCATACTCTTTAATTGCTAGAGAGTTTGTGGAGGCGGCAGTAGCACCAGTTGCCAGAGCTGTTGCTCCTGTTTTCACAAAACTTACCGCCTCGCTCGCATAGCGGAATGGATTATTAAAACCAATATCAGAAGTTACCACCTGCGCCTGCGCTCGGTTAGGCGCACTCAGCACACCAAGTGGTGCAACAACAAATACTGCACTCAGTATAGTGGCCGTGACGCGATGTAGAGAAAGGTGCTTCATATTATTGGGGTGATGCTGCACGTGCTGAGAGGTCATAGAGATTGCTTCCAGCAGAACCCTTTTCTAGAGAGACTCCAACGGTTGTGAAGACACTGTGGAGAGAAGCGAGAGACTGAGCATACTGCGTAGCTAGTTCGGTGTACTTACTAATGCCAACTAGTCCACGCACTGGATCGTTCTGAATACTAGCCATATCAGTAACGGTTGCTCCCATACGTGCATAGCCGTTTACCAGAGCCACATGAGCAGACTCTGCTTCAGGTGGAACAGAAACCGCAAGAAGTGATTTTGCAGTTGCGCTGTACATTGCGCCAATCTCACCAATCTTTTTCGCGGCCGCAGCATCATCCTTCTTAACTACTAGCTCAAAATAGTCGAGCTCCGTCTTGGTCGCTGTGATTGTTTGTCGAGCAATTGCTTGCTCTGCACTTGCGGCATAACTGCGTAGGGCCGCAGGTCCCGACGCTCCTCCCCTCTTAATGTCCTTGATGCTGTACGTGATGGGGTAACGTGTCGCAAGAAGACTGTCGAGTCGCTTTGAAACGAACTCATTAATTTCAGTTGCAGAGCGAGCCTTCTCGCCGCGTGCAGAAAGATACTGGCTGAAAAGTTCCTTTGAGAATTGATCCGTGAGCGTTGCTGGACCTGCGGTCACGCCCGGAATGACTGAATTGTCTGCCACAACAGCCGTTTCATTTGAAAAACGTGGAGACACAAGCCCTTGGGCAACAGCCTCTCCATCAAGTATTCCCGCCTTCACGGATTCAGGGTTGATAGGATCGGTGCCATAGAGTGCCTCCTGCCAATCCGGAAGTCCATCGGCATCAGAATCCTTAGCGGCATAGGACTTCAGAAGCGCTTCAGCAGTGGCCGCGTCTACGGTGCTTGGGCGAAACGAGAAGGGTCCGGAGAAAAGATACGCCACAACCACAAGGGACACAGCTACCGAAGACGCAAGAGCAAGATGGAGACTACGAAAGCGTGAATTCATATGCGTTAATACTGAAATAGTAGCACGCACTCTCTTGTATCTTGTTGTACCTATATAGGTATGTGTGCATTAGGTGGCAAGCACGTGGACGAGTGCACGCCACCCATCTTCGTGGAGGTCCTCAGCACGAATACCTGGGGAGAGACCAAGCTCCTCAAAGGCAAGAGAAATATGGCCCGCAGGATATATTTGCTCCAGGTTCTTAGCCAAGCGCTTTCGCTTCTGAGAGAAGCCAGCTCGAAGAATACTAAAAAAAAGATGCTCTTCTTCAGGGTTCTGAAAAGCATCGGGACGGATATTAGCTATAGAAAGCACCGCAGAATCAACGTTTGGTGCTGGACGGAACGCTCCCCGGGGTACTGTGAAGCAGTACTTGGGCGTCCCAAACACCTTCACAGACAAAGAAAGAAGACTCTCCTTCTTGGTTCGGGCAATGCGCTCTGCCACCTCTTTTTGCACTAAAAGGGTCATAGACCTTGGTTTATGTTTCGCGGTGAGGAACTGGCGAATGATTTCACCCGTTATGTAGTACGGAATATTGGCCACTAACGCATAGGGTGTGGGCATGGTCTCTGGTGAGAACGCCCGGATATCTTCCTGGCGCAGAACAAGTCTCCCCTCCTCTATTTCCTTCGAAAAACGCTCCTCAAGTTCAGGCACGAGCTCATGATCTGCCTCCACCGCATACACCGTTCTTCCGCTAGCAAGCAGGGCTCGCGTGAGCATGCCGGTACCGGGCCCAATTTCAAGCACTGTCTCAAGCGGCTCGAGTGGAGCAACAAAAGCAATACGATCCGCTGTCTGCGGATGCATGAGAAAGTTTTGCCCCAGTGATTTCTTCGGTCGCATACTATTCAATAATCATCTCATGCTCATCCCCTTCCTCAAGGTGGAGTAGGTGATCGTCAATGTCGGTGATGAACGAAGAAGGTGCGGCCATGTAGTCGGTACCATAGATGCGACGCACACGCGCAAGAGTGAGAATGAGTTGTGTGCGTGCTCGCGTCACCGCAACGTAGAAGAGACGGCGCTCTTCTTCTTCGTCTCGCTTCTCGTCTCCCATACCTTCGTGCGGAAAGAGTCCTTCCTCAAGCCCGGTGACAAACACGGTTTCAAATTCAAGACCCTTGGCCGCATGCACCGTCATAAGCGTCACTCCTGTTTTACTTTGATCACGGTCCATCTCGTCTTGGTCCCCTGCTAGCGCTGTGTCTGCAAGAAAACCATTGATACCTTCGGTGCCCGGTGTTACGTCGTAGCGACTTGCAAGCGTTGCAAGTTCTTTTGCGTTCTCAAGTCGCTCAGCATCTTCTTCCCCACCCTTCTTGAGAGCTTCCTCCATACCGCTGCGTTCAATCACCAAGCGCACAAATGCAGATGGTTCCATATGAATGGAAGCTTCGTGCAACTCCTGTATCAATGTTTCAAATGATTCAACCTTTGCGCGCCCACCGGGCTTCAGAGTATCGCGCATCCCTGCCGTAAGTTTCCCTAGTGTCACCTTCCCTATGCCGCGAGCAGGAAACTGCACAGCACGCATGCGATCCGTCTCACGTGTTGGCTCAAGGCAGAGCCGCACCCAGGCCAAAACATCCTTTACTTCCTTGCGATCCAGGAAGCGTGTACCCAAAAGCTTATATGGTATGTGGCCACGCAAGAAAGCTTCTTCAATGGCACGAGACTGGAAGTTCGTGCGGTACAAGACGGCAATGTCTTCAGGGCGTACTCCTGCAATGAGTTGATGACGTGCTTCGTCTGCAATCCACCGAGCCTCCGCGTCTGCGGTGGTTGCTACGTGAATGCGAATAGGAGCCCCTTCACTGTTATTGGTAACAGCAACTTTCTCTTTGCGGTTTCTATTCTTTTCAATGATGCGGTTGGCTGCGTCCACAATAGTTTTGGTGGAGCGATAGTTGTGCGAAAGAACAATAGTAGCGGCACCTGGATATGTTTCATCAAAGGCGAGCAAGTTCTCAATCGTTGCACCGCGCCATGTATAGATACACTGATCGATGTCCCCCACCACAAAAATATTCTTGTGAGTCTGTGCAAGCATGCTCGCGAGCTCTCCCTGCAGCGCATTGGTGTCCTGATACTCATCAATATGAAGATAAGAAAAAAGTTCCTGTGCTTCTTTGCGTATATCAGCGTGATCCCGCAGGAGTCTTGCAGGCAGCGCAATGAGATCATCAAAATCAAGCGACTTCTCGCGCTTCAAAGTTTCTTCGTACCGTACCCACACCTCAGCCGTTATGCGAGCACGAAAACTTTCGTGAGCATGCTTCGTGCGAAACTCGCTGGCCGTCAGGCCATCTGCCTTCGCCTTACTCATGCGCGAGAGAATGGCACGTGGCGGAACCTCCTTCGGGTCTACATCAAGTGCTTTCAGTGCTTCTTTAATGGCGCGCTCCGAATCATCTCGATCAAAAATAGCAAAGTAGCGAGGCACCCCGATGCGGCTACCAAAGCGCTCAAGCAAAATACGCCCGAGGCCGTGGAAGGTCACCACTACCGGGAGCGCCGCATCGTCTAAAAGTCCGGCAAGTCGCTCGCGCATCTCGCGGGCCGCTTTGTTGGTGAAGGTAACGGCAAGAATTCGCCCTGCCGGAGTACCCTCACGTATTAGATGATAGATGCGTGTGGTCAAAACCTTGGTTTTTCCACTTCCTGCACCGGCAAGCACGGAGACGGGACCCTCGGTGGTTAACACGGCTTCTTTCTGGGCATCATTTAAGCCGGTAAGGTACTGCATAGTGTTCCACTATAGCGCGTTTTGCACTCTCCACAGGCATGCTCCGGGGTGGTTGACCCCACCTTTAAAGGGGCTATACTGGTGGAATCGCCCGCTACGGATGAACCCAAGAAATGGCTTACCTAAGCCACTTCTGTACACGAAAGACCGCCAGAAACCCCTCGTACCCCCTATTTTGCCCTTAACTGATCTTCCGAGTCCTTCCACGAAGAACTCTGGCTCGGATGCATACTGGATTCCTGGCACGTTAATTGCCGCAAGCCTCATTTTTGGCATAGGAATCACCCTCGTACCGCAGACCGCTGGGGCATTTTGGCCTTTTTCTATACTGAACGCTGCAGAAGGTGGCAGCACCTCCCCTATTGTTCACGACTCTAGCCTCGACCTCCTTCAGGGAGCACTGAATAGTGATCCCTCCCCTACTCAGGTAGTGGGAGAGCTTTCTACCAGTGAAGGATCTGCCCTAATTGCAACAGCAGGTGTCGGAGGAACTATTCCAGACGCCCAGCAAGTACTTTCTGGAGGTACCATTAGTACCTATACCGTTCAGGACGGAGATTCTATCTCTGAGATTGCTGCACTTCACGGTGTAACGACCGATACTATCCTTTGGGCCAACGGCCTAACCCGCAAGAGCGCCATACGTCCTGGTATGTCGCTCATTATTCTTCCGGTCTCCGGTGTTCGTCACACCGTAGCGAAGGGAGAGACTCTTAAGGGAATCGCTAAGACGTTAGGGTCTGACGCCGGTGAAATTGCTGTATACAACGGCCTCGACGAGAAGGCTCCTCTTATCGCCGGAACCGAACTCATTATCCCGGGAGGAGAGCCACTAGTACCGGTAGCTAAGAAGAAGAGCACCATCATTCCTGCCAAGAGTTCTATCAAGACTGGTGGAAGCATGGGATCAGTCCTTGCTGTTGGAGACATTAGTCACCAAGCAGCCTTTGGTAACCCTCTTCCGAATGGTCGTGTTTCTCAGGGCATCCACGGGTGGAATAGTATAGACATTGCTGCCTCGAAGGGATCACCGGTGTATGCAGCAGCTGCCGGAACCGTTATTATTTCACGCTCCGGTGGTTGGAACGGAGGCTACGGAACCTACGTAGTTATTGATCACGGTGACGGTACTCAGACTCTCTATAGTCACCTTTCTGAGGACAATGTATCCGTAGGACAGAAGGTCTCAAGAGGACAGCATATTGGTGCTGTGGGTAATACCGGAAAGTCCACCGGCTACCACCTACACTTTGAAGTGCGAGGAGCTAAGAATCCTTTCGCAAAGTAAAAAACCGCCCAAGAGGGCGGTTTTTTACTTCACTCCCTCCTCTTTTTTTAGAGGTGCGCCACGCAGGTGCTTGCGGCTGGGTCTGCTGCAAGACGAGCCCCCTCAATCTGCTCACCACCAACACCGCACACGCCATAAGTTCCCGCGCTAATACGTGCGAGAGCTGCAAGTACTTCATTATACCGAATCTCAAGATCCTTCAGGATTGCTGAATTATCTTCATATCCTTCGATAAGTTCCGCAACATCCACAGGGTCAGATTCCTGCCCTGTTGCCTGTGGAAGTGGCTCCCAATCATTCTGGTTGGAGGGGTTTCTTCGGCCCACCGTTGCAAGCTCTGCTTCTAAACGGATCTTCTCTGCCTCAAGCACAGACTGGTAGTGTTCGGTATTCATGAGGGGTACTGTAGCACACCCAGAGCCCCTTTAGCGTGTGGGTATAAGTCGCGTCAAAAGAGCGGCAAAGGATGCTTCATTGCGCGCAATAATGAGGGTCTCTTTATCTGCGTAACCGTAGAGCATGAGGGTGCGTCCCTGAGTATCGCGAAGAATACGCACGTCCCTGTTAGCAACTATAGTGTCTTCAAAGCGTCCTCGTGAAGTGGCTGGTGTAGTAGTCTGCACTGCTGGCGTGGTGGAGGCAGACTCAGTACTACTGGCTGTATTTAAATCAACTTCCGGCTCTGGTGCAGCAGCTTGTTTGTGGAGTGGGTAGAGGAGTTCAAGATCGCGCTCCATAAGCGGTTCCCAGGTAAGCATGCCCGCAAAAGTGCGCTCATAGGAAGAAACGCGCAGGACAAAGAAAGCCCGTGTGTCTCCTCCCTCTCGAATTACCCCCACAGTGCTCGCATCGGTGATGTTACGTAGCAGCAAGTCTGGTGCTGGAAGACTCAGTGCTTGGATAAGGATTCCTCCTGGAGCCGGGCTTCCTGCAATGACTCCCGGTGTACCTGTTACTGGTTGTTCAATGTAGGCGACCAGCGCATTACCGTTTACCAAGACTTCGTTAGCTACTTGTGCAAGTCCGCGCATAAGCTCAGGTCCTGTGCCAGAAAGCTTCTTATACTCGTCCGCAACAATGAGCGAAGGAACACTAAGGGTAACTACCGGCATAGTGTGTCGTGCTCCAACGTAAAGGTACGCTGCATAGGACGCAGTCCCTGCAAGAAGCAGCAACACAAGGCCTGCGATAAGAGGCACCAAAGACTTCCTTGGTTTTGCAGGGACCTGTCTCGAAGAAGGCTTCACATCTTGTTCTGCTGCAAGTACGGAAAACTGGGTGGTACTGTGTGTGCCTACACGGTCGGTGAAATCACTCTTATACGTATGCATTGGTGTCGGTGTCTCGGGGGCTGGGAGAGGCGCTAGCACAGGTTCAGGAATGGGAGGTGCAACGGGAACGGGCTCCGCCTCTATCGGTTCACGATACAAAGGTGGCATAGGGTTCACTGGTGGCTCCGGTGGCGTCATGAATACCGGTGGAGCTGGAGGTGTTTCCACTGCCGGCGGCACGTATGGCGCAGGCGCTTGTGGCTCGGGTGGTTTCTGTGAAGCAACCTTTGCACGAAGGCGCTCAAGCACTGCCGCACGATCTTCTTCTGGAGGAGCGGGTACGGGTTGAGGGGCGGCAGGCTTCGCAGATACGTAGCTGTCGAGTTCTTGGCGAGACTCAAGAACCACCGACTGTTCTTTTCTCTCATCACGCACAGTGCTGACGTCTTCGGTTGGATCAAACTGGACGCCATCTGCCTTGTCTCCCTTTGCTGCCACTGGTTGAGGCGCTGGAACAGGTGCCACCTTCGGCGCGGCGGGTGAAGGAACACCCGCTCCCTGCTTCCCTAGCGCTGCAGCATCCTTCGCAAACGTGCGAATGTACTGAGACAAATCCTTGGCTGGCGCTGCCCCAGGATCTGGCGTTGGATTATTCTGTTGGTCTGGTGCGCTCATGCTCATTTGATTATACCTGCTTGTTGGCGCTTGTAGCGACAAGTACACAAAAACTCCGGGCAAAAGTGCCCGGAGTTTTTGTTTGAAGAGATCTAACCGCGCTGTCCAATGATGAACTTCTTGGGGTCTTCACCCATGTCGGTGAAGGCATGAGCAGCTTCCTTCAGCTTCTGTGAAGAAGACTTACCAAAGGAGATAACTTCTACCTGACAACCTTCATGCAGATCTAAGTACTCAATGAGGGGCACGAAGTCTCCGTCTCCGGTGGCGAGGATGATGGTATCTAGCTTGGGTGCAAGCTTTACAGCATCAATAGCGATACCAACGTCCCAGTCTGCTTTCTTTGAGCCGTCTGAGAATACCTGCAGTCCCTTCACCTTGGTCTCAATGCCCATCTTGGTGAGGGCTTCAAAGAAGTTCTTCTCGTCTCCGCTTTCGGTTGAGATAACGTAGGCAATGGCTCGCACCAATATACGGTCCCCTATCGCCTCTTCAAGTACGGCTTGGAAGTTAACACGAGACTTATAGAGGTGTTTTGCACTGTGGTACAGGTTCTGAGTATCAATGAATACTCCTACGCGCTGCGCTGGGTGTTTAATAACGGGCATATAATGAAAAATTAAAAAGTATTAAAAACGTGAACACTAGAGGACTCTCACCTCTTTATGGTAGCACCTGCGTACGTACGAAAAAGAGAAAAGCAGTCTTTCGACTGCTTACTCTTATCGCTTAAGACCGAGCTTCTTGATAAGTGAGGTGTACCCTTTCTTATCAGTCTTCTCAAGGTAGCGAAGGTGTGTGCGACGGTCAGCCACCATCTGGAGCAAACCGCGACGACTATGGAAATCCTTCTTGTTCTTCTTAAGGTGAGCAGCTAGTTCGTCAATTTTTCGGCTAAGCACGGCAACCTGAACATTGGCTGAACCAGTGTCCGTGTCATGTCGCGCCGAATCTTTGATAACGGCTGTCTTTACGCGTTTCGTAAGCATTGAAGCCACAGTACCACGCCTTGTTAAATTACGCAAGTGTCCTCTGGTATGCTCCCCTACCCCTAAATATTGTGCGCACTTGGGTGCTACACTTTAGCTATGGAAGCCTTGCAGATGAAGCGTGAATTCCTTGAATACATTGAAATTGAGCGTGGACGAGCGGTGAAAACCGTTGAAAACTACGATCACTACCTCACCCGCTACTTTGAGCAGATGCATATAGTGCATGTTTCCGACATATCTGAGCAAAACATTAGGGAATTCAGGCTTTGGTTGAATCGCCAGCCAGGCACGGGGCGTGATTCCATGAAAAGGAGAACCCAGAATTACTACCTCATTGCGCTTAGGGCCTTTCTTAAGTTCCTCCGAAAGCGAGGTATTGAAAGCCTTTCTCCCGAGCGTATTGAGCTTGCTAAGGTGCCGGAGCGCCATCTGGACCTCATTACCGCTCTTGAGCTCGAGCGACTCATGAAAGCTCCCAAGGAGGCGTACGCAAAGGAGGAGGACGAGCACAAGAAAATGGCCTACCTACGCGATGCTGCCATACTGGAGCTCCTCTTTTCCACGGGACTGCGTGTGTCTGAGCTCTGCGCCTTAAACGTGGACATTGATCTCACGCGGGACGAGGTATCGGTACGGGGAAAGGGAGATAAGGTGCGTGTGGTGTTCCTGTCTGAAGCGAGCAAGGAGGCCGTTCGGGCGTATCTGAAAGCTCGCAAAGATATGGAGGAGGCTCTCTTTGTGGATGGGCGAGCCACCAAGCTTCATCGCATCACCCCTAGGGATATACAGCGTCATTTGAAGAAATATACGGCTCGGGCGGGTATCACCAGCAAGGTTTCTCCCCATACCCTTCGGCACGTCTTTGCCACGGACTTGCTCTCAAATGGCGCAGATATACGCTCTGTGCAGGCACTCCTGGGTCATGCGTCTATCAATACCACCCAGATCTATACTCACGTCACGGATGCTCACTTGCGTGAGGTGCATAAGAAATACCACTCCAAGGGCCGTTAGATTGACTTTCTGAGCCAGATATTATATATTGACAGTATCAAATCGCAGCGCTGGGGATAAGAAGTAACGTCGAGTTTCCGAATTCAGCCTCCTGCACTTGATAGTTATCAGGTGTATCGCTCACAAAGCTATGATTCAAGGCATAATCGCAGGACTCACAGACAAGGGATTCGGATTCATCAAGATCGAAGGACGTGATAAGGATCTTTTCTTTCACTCTAACGAGCTTGTAAACGTTCGTTTCGATGATCTTCGTCAGGGAGACAAGGTTGAGTTTGAGGAGGCAGAGGGACAGAAAGGTCCTAACGCTATCAAAGTCAGCAAGATCTAACCAACGGGCGCCCGCTTGCGGGCGCTTTTGGTTTGTTACGGGAAATTACTAGGTATAACCCACCCCAACTATGGCAACGGTAGATGGAAAAATTGCAGAACTCGGTGATCGTAGTTCGGGCACCATCAAGCACGGAAAGTCGAAGGAACCCATGTTCTTTCATGCTGACGCGCTGGTGGGCACCACCTTTAGTGAACTTAGTGTAGGAGACAGCGTAAGCTTCGACTTCACAGAGAGCAAGAAAGGAGCGTACGCCACCCGTGTACAAAAGCGCTAGCAGTACTGTTAGCAACAGAAAAACCGCCCTTTGCTGGGCGGTTTTTCTGTTGTGCTAGTTGCTACGCGTCTTCGGGAAGAGCTTCCCAGTCTGCACTAAACTTCTGGCTCCAAGCCACCATCTCAGGTGCGTCTTTCGGCATTGCCTTCACACCCGCAGCCATTTCCGGGTGCGCCACCTCAAGGTGTGCCATTCCCTGCCCCATCATCTCCTCCTTGGTCTCAGCACTGAGTGCTGTATCACACATACCCCCCATTTGCGCACAGGTCATTGTTTTCATAGTTGTTTGTTAGATATATAACACTAGATACAGTCCCAGCACGGTTACCAGAACGCCTATCAAACCGAATGCTTTACTCGGAATACTCTTAGCCATTGCACTAAGTCTCTCGGGGAAAAACATATACGCTATGCCCTTCAAGAGAATTGCCCAAGAGGTAAAGAGTACGAAGAGTGAAACAGGATCCTGCCCGGTATTCTCTTGTAGTACGAGTAAGGCTCCGCCAAACACCAGTAGGATACCGATAAAAAACGAAATGGCACGATGCTTAAATATATCTGCAATGATGAGAGCGAATGTTTTCTTGTTGGTGATGATAAACACACCGCTCACAGCAAAATAGACACCGAGCACCTTCGCGATAAGAATGGTTGTTTCCATACTCCTAGTATACAGCGACCAGGTGCGTCAATGTCTAAAACCTAGTTTCCCTTGGGATACATCTCCCCCTGAATCTTTGTGAGTTTCTCAATAACCTCAGGATCAGTAATTTTTACATAGCGAGGCATAATCTTTCCTTCCTTCTCTACGTCCCCCATCCACATTCCTAGAGGGCGACTGTCGTAGCAGGGCATGCCAAGAAAGCGCTCCGCCTGATAGACAGCGGCTTCATAGAGGGGGCGATACACCACAAAATGCTTCTCGCTAGGACGAACATCGTCTTCCGTATGGAAGCCGATACCCATCACTTCGTAGACGTAGTTGTTGATCGTTCCTTCCGGATCGTGCTTGTAGTGATTATAAAAGCCGACCTCCGGGACTTTCTCTGGCATGGGTACAGACATAAGTATTTCCTTAGATTGCTCTTACTAGTATCTTAACGCGAGAATAGCTGATTAGGAATCAGCACACAACAGTGAGTATCTATGGTTGAAACAGATCTTCAGGTTGAAACGTAACTTCCTTTACTTCGGGAAACTGTAGTGCGGTTGCTCGAATCTGGGACCACAGCACTGCTACACGACAGGAACCTCCCCCAGTCCTGTGTTCTGGGTCCGTTAGAGCGATTCTGAGCACCCCCTCTTCTGTAAGGGCAACAGAACTAAGTGAAACACCTGGGAGCGGGTATTCTGTGGTGATACCGCTGGCGCGTTCCTCAGCTGTAAGGTTGCCGGAGAGTAGGAGTTCAATAGTCGCCTGAATAGGTGTTTTGCTCGCTATTTCTCGGGAGACGGGCACAAGCCCCCTTTCGGTACACAGTATGTTTCCTTCAGAATCCTGGTCACGAGACGGATCGTAGTAGAAAAGGTTCACGGTGCGTACTCCTGGCGTGTTTTCCGCGGTCACTTGTTCCTGCGTTGGTTCTGCTGGATCCTGCCCAGAAACAAAGAAGAGGCATGTGCCAATACCGAGTAGTAGGGCAGCTGCGACAGCAAAAATGATTCTTTTCATGATGGAGTAAGTGTAGCAGGCTGGTGGGAGACCAGGGATCGAACTCCCTCTCAGTGGCGTACAATACAACCATGAAAATCGTCTCATGGAACGTGAACGGCATACGAGCAGTGCACCGCAAGGAGCTCTTCATGCCCTTCCTTAAGCAACTAAAGCCAGACATTATCTGTCTTCAAGAAACTAAGGCAGAGCAGCACCAGTCCCCCATCGACCTCATGGACTATGAAGAGTACTGGCACTCAGCAACCAAGAAGGGATATAGCGGCACTGCTATCTTCACCAAGCAAGTACCTCTAGACGTGCGCTTTGGTCTACCCAAGGAAATGGTGAGTAAATACGGCCTGAATACAGACGAATACGGTAACCCAAACGAAGAAGGAAGGGTCATTGCGGCTGACATGGGCCCCTTCATCGTAGTATCGGTATACACCCCAAACTCCAAGGAAGACCTCTCTCGTGTGGAGCTGCGACAAAAAAAGTGGGACCCTGCCTTTCTGGAATATATGCAGAATCTTGAGAAAGAGAAGCCTGTTATATTCTGCGGAGACCTCAACGTGGCCCACACACCAGACGATCTCGCCCGCCCCAAGGAGAACGAAGGAAAGAAAGGCTATACGAAGGAAGAGCGTGAGGGCATAGACAACATTCTCGCCAGCGGATTTATTGATACTTTTCGCTTATTTACGAAAGGAAACGGGCACTATTCCTGGTGGAGTAACTGGGGACAAGCACGTGCCCGCAATGTGGGGTGGCGTATTGACTACATATTCGCCTCCCCTACCCTTAAAGGACAACTACAGGCAGCAGAGATACATGATGACATCATGGGCTCAGACCATTGCCCCGTTTCCATCACTCTCTAGGACACGTAAAGGACACTATCCCCACATAGTGTCCTTTACACTACGCACCCAGGGTATATAGTACTGAGAGACGGGGGCTACGTCTGGTGCGAGAACAAGAGTGTGTGACCGGTCCCCTTTCGGCTGTTCTTTGTTGCTCTTTCACATCATCGCGTAAGTATCACGTGTTCCCTGGCCGTCCAACGATTAGGAGCGTATCTCCTCACATTAAGACTGGGTCTAGCCAAAGGAGTTTCACGTGAAAAAGCGCTCATCGAGAAGCCGCCCGCTTACTCCAAGAGAATCCCCATCAAAGCCCCGCTCCTTTTGATTCTCTTATTAGGGCGGCTTTCTTATTTCCCTACCCTGTTTCGTGTGAAACAACTTCATACATACGACAAAACGGCCTATCTAGGCCGTTTTTGCATGTGTCACGCGAAACCTAACTTAGACGTTTCGTGTGAAACCCCCTCAGAGCTAGCAAACGTGATGTTTATCGAGAATCTTCTGTAGTTCCTCCTCTTCTCTCTCTTCTCGCTTCTTTTTGCCAGCGTCTCCAAGCTCCTTAAGATCTGACTCAGGGAGAGCCAGAAGCACTTCAGAGCGTATATCCAGGTACTCCACAGTGTTCTTCTTCGGATCTTCTAGCACCTCCTCCAGAAGGGCATTTAGAGTCCAGCCAATCTTGGGACTAGGTTTCGCGTGAAACACCTCCATAAGGCGGTTCCCATCTGTCTTAAGCATGGCAACAGAGATGGGGTCCCTTAAAGCTTCTTCCACCATGGCCTTGTACTTGCGGAAGCGGAAGGGCTGCTCTTTCGGTCGTCCTGTTCCAATACGGTCACAGATACGCAGGTTCAGGAGGTCGTGTATATTCTCCTCGCCTACGTTGACGATCATACGACGGACCGCTGAAAGGGTAATTTGGTCCGGATCAGAGAAAAACATGTGCCAACGCACCAATTTGCTCACTTTCTCAATGGTTTCACGTGAAAAGCGCAGATCCTCAAGAGCCTTTCGTGTTACACGAGCACCCACGACTTCGTGGCCATGGAAGGTCCAATCGTTCTTCTCGTCAGACCATCGGCGGGTCTCAGGCTTCGACACATCATGGAAAAGGGCAGCAAGGCGTATATCAAAGTTCATGTCCTTGTCTGCAGCATGCTGCATGGATCGCATAAGGTGTTCAAATACATCAAAGCTATGGGCCTGGTTCTGCGCAATACCCACACCACGTACGAGGTCTGGTGCCATGTACTCAAGCAGACCAAGCTTCTGAGACAGTACGAGCGCCATGAGGGGCTGCTTAGAGTTCAAAATACGCACCAGCTCATCGCGAACCCTTTCACGTGAAACATGGCTCAAATTAGAGGCCTTGGTGGCTATGGCACTGGCTGTATCACTGTCTAGGGCAAAATCAAGTTCTGCTCCCAGGCGAACAGCACGCATAAGTCGCAGCGCATCCTCCTCAAAACGCTCAAGAGGGGAGCCCACGGTGGCAAGGACACGGCGCTTAAGGTCGTCTTGTCCTTTATAAGGATCCACTACTTGTCCGTTAGAGTCATCAAGGGCAATGGCGTTCACGGTGAAGTCTCGGCGAGCCAAATCGTCTTCAAGGTTATCCCCAAAGGTAACTTCGTCTGGTCTGCGCTTGTCTGAATATCCAGATTCCGTGCGATAGGGGGTTACCTCAATGACAGCCAGGGCTGGATCTTTGCTTCCAGTCTTTACGCCCACAGTTCCGAAATCGTTCTCATAGAAAGAATCAGGGCATACTCGCACAATATCCTCCGGGGTGGCGTTGGTCGTAACATCCCAGTCCTTGGGGGTTCTTCCGAGCATAAGATCGCGCACACAGCCTCCCACCAGGTAGGCTTCATACCCTGCATCACGCAGCGCCTTGGTTACGGTTTTGGCCTCGAGGGGAATAGAGAACTCCATTACATAAAATACTAGTACGGCAGTAGCCAATCTCCTAGTGGTGGCGTAGTATTCATACACGCTCCTGTAGTGAAATGGATATCATAACTGTCTTCGGAACAGTCGTTCCAGGTTCGAGTCCTGGCGGGAGCACCAATACGTAGCAGCGTGGTAATCTAGCCCTATGACTGACCTATATTCAACAAAGCGGGAAGTGGCTTGGTATACCGAGGAGGTACGCAAGAATGAGCGTGAAATGGACGCAGCAACTCGGGCAGTACCTCTTCTTAAGAGGAAGCTGGAGCAAGAGGTACGTGAAGCTGAGAAGGAATTGTCTGACGCTAAGCGAAAATTAGAGGATAGTAAGCGCAAGCTTGAGGGGTATCAGCGTGATCTGAAACAGCTTGAGTTGGCTGCTAACGACAACACGAACACCGGGAGGAAAGCCGCTTAGTTTTCAATTGAAGAAACTGGATTAGTGTGCGAATATAAAGCCCGTAGCGGATATGGTTTAGTGGTAAAACGAGTCCTTGCCAAGGATTAGTCGGGAGTTCGATTCTCCCTATCCGCACTAGAGGCAAAAAGACCCTGAAATGAGGGTCTTTTTGCTTTAGAACAGCTGTGGACAAGTAGGGGGACATTGGGGACAACTACATAGGACAAAAGGTGTCTTTAGCGACCCAGTCCTAAAAATAGCCAGTATATACAAGGTTATTGTTACGGCCGCTCTTAAGGTCTTTATCCACCGTTATACACTTCTGTCCTGTAAGTGAAGTCTGTAGACAGACAGAGACCTAAAGAGGGGTTGAGAAGAGTCAGCCACTCCACACCTCCCACAAATCATAGAAACCTGGTAGTATGCCCTCATAAGCTAGAAGCTTGAGTGGGCAAGGGGTGTCGGTTCCTACACCGGTACCTCTTATTCACGTAGCGGTCTTGCTCACGGGGTGTCGTATACCGGTAGTACGCTTGTTTTGGGAACAAGTAGAGGGAGTTCAATTCTCCCCACCCCGACTACTATTTGCGAAGTGCGTTCACGAGAATACCAGAGAGCGCTAGAGATGCATTTCTAAAACGGGCCACAAGATAGGACGAAGTGGTGTTATCTACGTAGGCATCAAGGGAGCTTCCGGTATCAGCTTCAAAGCTGCGGCGGATATGGTCCACGGTGATGGCATGCAGGTCTCGCTTGATAAGGTCCCCAACAACGCTACTGGTGCTGATAACCGCAATAAGCTCACCCTTGGTGTTCACCACACCTCCTCCAGACGATCCTTCCTGAGCCACAGCGCTGCCGCCAAGCGCGAGCACGTCCACGGTGGTGGTATTGAAGGTGAACTGGTCCTTAATGGAACCGAATACCAGCGTAGGGTAGAGGTACTCGCGTATCTGAACACTGGTGAGTGCCTGGGCACCGTAGGAGCCGATAGAGACGGGCTGCTCTAGGTCATAGGGATCGTTTTCTGCTAGAGGTACAAACGGGAAACGAGAAGGAAGGGGAGTGTCGGTTGCTGAGGCGGTCACACGAAGGAGGGCGAAGTCATCTTTCCCCGTTCCTTTAGGGTCAGAAATGGTCAGTGTTCTGCTGTTGGCTCGTATCCACGGTCCTGAAATGTAAGAAAGCTCTGCAATATAGGCAGTACGGGCTGGATTGCCAGCACGTATCACACACAGCACGTTGTTTTTCGTAGGGTAATCGCGTAGGAGAAAGAGCTGCGCAATGTGCGCATTGGTCACGATAAGGCCGTCAGAGGAGATAAAGACTCCTGAACCAGACACAGAACGCACAGAGCCGTCTTCTGCAGCACAGATAACGTTCACCAGAGCGTTACGCAGACTCCCCAAAGAGAGAGCAAGACCCGGAGGAAGCACATCTACCTGTTTCTTCGGGGCAGCAGCCTTGCTTCCAGCAGTTGAGGGAGAAGCCACCAGGCTACTGGTGCTCGTCTGTACGGTTGGAGGGGTGGGTACCTCACCAAGCTCACGCAGGGACACCTCCGCGCTAGGCGCGGGAGTAGGAGGGGTTGAAACACCCCTAGTACCGAAGAGCACAATGAGGAGGACAAGGAGGGTGGACGAGCCAACCGCTATCCAGGTGTCTTTTGACATACGGCCAAGATACCGCATAATGCATAAAAAAGATAGTCCCCACCTTCCCGAAAGGATGCTTTATATGCTATCCTCCTCTCTACGCGGGATTAGTTTAATGGTAGAACCACAGTTTTCCAAACTGTTAGCAGGAGTTCGATTCTCCTATCCCGCACCAAAGACACTTGCTTTTATAAAGCGAACATGGCATAATTAAGAATAGACAACGTATACCTGGAAAGGGGATTTGTCGTGAACAACACTGCATCAAGCCCTTCCAAGGGCACACTGTCTGAACGCTGGCAACTCATCAGGAAAGAATTTCCTGGAGAGGCTGAGCAAGTCGCTCGGCTCGCAAAGAAAATTCTTGCGATGGACCGAATCACTCCTGACGAAGTTGCTGCGGCAGCAGAGTCCGAAGAGATTCGAGAACTCCAAGCACTACTCGCGATCACTCCAGTTCTCTGTGAGCGCCTCGGGATCCCCGAAGCGACCATCGAGAATGTTCTTTCTGCAATCGACCTCTACGCTGCGAGTATTCTAACGGAGCTGGAGAGGAAATGAGGGTCGCTGTCCTAGGACGGCGACCCTTTTGTTATTCCTTGTTCGCTTGCGCGAAGTGAGCATTCTGCGCATCTATTTTCTGCATCAGGTTTGCGATCAGCGCCCAGTCTTTAATGTCATCGCGGTACGCATCAGTGGCAGCTTCTGCACTAAAAACAGCAGGATTCTGCTGAGCAAAGCCTTCTTGAAAAAACTGGCGAGGGTGCATGCGTGCAATAGGTTCAGGAAACTTCTCAATCTCATCAGCGTCTTCAATGAGAATATCCAGGAGGCGTATAGCCTCCATGAGGCTTTCGTGTGCGAGTCGTCGCTGCATATCTATACGCGCAAAAGCTTCGCGAGCATCCTCATCTCGTGCTTGAGTCAGGTGTCTCTTTCTGCTGTGAAAAACTACTACCGATTGCTCGTATTTTGAGCACCATCGCCTTATTTCTCGAACACGCTGAGAAAGAAGCTTGCGCAACTTGATTGATTCAGGATCCTCTGGATCTTTTGCCAGATGAGTGTCTACTTTATTCACGGCTGCCTCCATGGAAGCAAAGGTGGGAACACGCCCACTTTCATAAGCAGCAAGCATCTCAGTATTGCCGAGTCGCTCGGCAAGATCATGTAGCCGAAGTACTACTTTCTCGCGCTCATCACGAGGAAGTTCTCCACTCACCGTTTGTCCATGGAGACGATCGAATTCAAAAAGTATTTGTTCTGGAGGAGGAAACTCGGCCGGGGAAGTCTTTTCCTCGGGAGTTATTGAGGGTGTGGAAGGAAACTTTTCGCGGGACATACTAGCAATACTAGCCCAAGTAGCGGTGTTTTCACAGAGATACGAAGCTATATCTTGCAGATATAAGCCTCGTGGGGGATAGTGGAAGTAGTTGAAGCAATAAGGGGAGGAAGTTATGAAGTTCGTTAAGCCCGCGATGAGTTGGCTTTCCCGAACCGCTCGGGACCCGCCCTTCTGGGTGTTTCTCGTACTCTTGTTGCCGCTCGTGTTCCTTTGCAGAAAGGTTGCCTTGGGTGGCATACACGCTATGGCAACGTACTTACCAGACGTCGCACACTCATCGAGGATGGTTCGGTATAGTGCAATAATACCGAGCAGCGGACTAGAGAGCTTGGTATTCAAGAGCTTTATCGTGACACCACTGCGAGAAGAGTTCTGGTACAGGTTCGTGCCGTTTGTTTCCGTATGGCTTGCTTGGTGGGCATGGAAACGTGAGACACCGCCATGGTGGATTGCTGCTCTCGTGCTCGTTATCAGCTCCGTGTGGTTTGGCTACATTCACGGAGGTTTCGGGAACGTGCCAATCCAAGGATCGCTTGGCCTGATCTTCGGTCTCGTGTATCTGAAAATGAGTGCCTATGGAAGGAAGCCGCTACTTGGTCTGTTTGCCGCGACCATCCTTCACGGTGCGTATAATTTCACTACAGCCTTTCTGTACCAGCAATCCCTTGCTGGATCTTAACAAAAGGGCCCGCCAACCGGCGGGCCCTTTCTGCGTACGCAAATGGCCCCGGTATACGGGGCCATTCAACGACACAAACCTGAAACTACTTAACCGCGTCCTTAAGCGCCTTTGCTGGGCGGAACTTTGGAGTGCGAGTAGCTGCAATCTGAATAGTCTCACCAGTGCGCGGGTTGCGACCAGTACGTGCAGGACGAGCCTTTGCACTGAAGATACCGAGGCCTGCAATAGAAACCTCGTCACCTGACTTAAGACCCGAAGTGATGCTCTCGATAACACACTCAACTGCGCGCTCTGCGTCAGCCTTTGTGCCTCCGAGTACTTCTTGCACCTTGCCGGCGATATCTGCTTTATTCATAGGAATCTGTTAGGGGTTAATGCTCTTGGGGCTGTCGAGCCCTCCAAGAGGGCTACCGAAGAAAGTATAGGAAATGAGCCATATTATGCAAGGGGCTAGAAAAGTTGACGGGGATAGCAAAAATCGCCCTAATGAAGAGCGACTTTTGCAGAAACTTTTCGGTGACTACCGTGCAAACTCAACCACACGATTCTCACGAATGAGATTTACCTTAATTTCTCCCGGAAACTTAAGTTCTTCCTGTACACGCTTCGATATATCACGTGCCATTTTATGCATAGCAAGATCCGATACCTTGCCTGGATTCACAAAGATACGGATTTCACGGCCTGCACTGATGGCATATACCTTCTCTACGCCCTCAAAAGACAGCGCTATGCGCTCTAAATCGCCCAAACGCTCTAGATAGCGCTCCACGGTATCCCTGCGTGCTCCTGGGCGTCCTGCGCTGATGGCGTCTGCCACCTGCACGATGATGGATTCAGGTGTTTCATACGGATACTCCTCGTGGTGAGACTGCATGGCCTGTATCACCCGAACATCAATACCAAACTTCTCGAGAATCCTGCGTCCAATCTCCACATGGGTGCCCTGCACCTCATGGTCCACAGCTTTTCCAATGTCATGGAGGAGTGCTCCGGTGCGTGCGATGTCTGCGTCTGCGCCTAACTCCTCCGCGAGCATGCCGGAGAGGTGTGCCATTTCTATGGAGTGCTGCAGTACGTTCTGCCCATAGCTGGTGCGGAAGTGAAGACGCCCGAGAAGGGTGATCAATTTCGGATCAAGGCCAATAACGCCCACTTCGTATGCAGCCTCCTCACCCTTTTGCTTCACCATTTCGTTTATCTGCGCCTTAGCCTTCTCTACAGACTCCTCAATCTTGGTGGGCTGGATGCGGCCGTCCTCAATGAGAGACTCAAGAGCAATCTTAGCTATGTGGCGGCGAAGCGGATCAAAAGAAGAGATGGTGATCTTGTCCGGAGCATCATCGATGATGACGTCCACACCCGTGGCGCGTTCAAAGGCTTTGATGTTCCGTCCTTCCTTGCCAATAACCTTGCCCTTCACCTCCTCAGAGGCAATAGGAATAGACAGCGACATAACGTCTGCATTCACGTTCGTTGCTAGGCGATGAATGGTCCCCAAGAGAATTGCACGAGCCTTGTCTTCCAACTGGCTCTTGCCGTGTGCCTCAAGCTTCTGGAGGCGCGTCAGAATAGATTCCTGAAGCGTTTCTTCAAGATCACTCATGAGCATCTTCTTGGCTTCCTCTTCAGAGAGGGTGCTGAGGCGCGTGAGTTCAGAGCGTCGCTCAGCAAGGAGCTTATCTGCCTCACGCTTCAGGTTCGCAGCTTCGTTTTCCTTGTTGCGCACGTCCTCAGACTCGTCTGCAAGGGTACGTTCGCGTTCGTCTAGAAATTCCTCACGCTTTAACAAGCGCTCGCTATTCTTCTCCAGCTTCTCTTCACGCTCCTTGAGAGGTCCCGCGTACTCTGTTTGGAGCTCTTCAGCCTTTTGTTCGGCTTCAGACACAATGCGGTTTGCACGCTCCTTGGCTTCAAGCATCTTTTGCTTTACCTCAAGCTCAAGAGAGCCGCGCTGGCCAAGCGCAATAAGGACACGAAGGACGTAGCCAAGCGCAATACCAGCAAGCCCCGAGAAGGCGAGCAGACTTAATACAAGTTTAATAGACATAGAGTGGGAGTGCGTCTTGAGCCAAAAGGCCCGCTACGCACCCATTTAGAACAATAAAAGGGAGGAAAACGGTGATTCTGTCGTATCTGGAGGGCAGAGGAGCAGCTGGTACTAGTGTGCCACAGTACGTTGGGGAGGTAAAACAAAACCTCCGTGATGAAACGGAGGCTTTGTCGTGCTGGAGTCTTTGCTTATTTGGCCTTGTACACCGTATCCACCAATCCGTACTTCTTGGCTTCCTCTGCAGTCATGAAGAAATCACGGTCAACATCCTTCTCCACCCTAGAGAGAGGCTGACCTGAAGCCTTGGCAAGCATTTTATTCAAACGATCACGCGTGGCCAGAATGTGGCGAGCCGTAATCTCAATATCAGCTGCCTGTCCCTGCACACCACCCCATGGCTGGTGAATCATCACCTCGGCGTTCGGAAGTGCAAAGCGCTTGCCCTTAGCGCCTGAAGCTAGGATAACGGAGCCCATAGAAGCTGCCATACCCACACACACGGTGGCAACGGACGGCTTGATGTGGTTCATGGTGTCCACAATGGCGAGACCTGCGGTCACCGAACCTCCCGGACTGTTTACGTACAAGAAAATATCTTTCTTCGGGTCCTCTGCCTCAAGGAAGAGCAGCTGCGCAATGATGAGGTTTGCAGAATCATCATCCACACCGCCTGAAAGAAAGACAATGCGCTCACGAAGGAGACGTGAGTAGATGTCATAGGCACGCTCACCGAACTGTGATTTTTCAATCACCATCGGTACGAGCATTGAGGAGCGAGGCAGTTCTTTGTTCATGAAGAGGTTGGTTAGAGAGGGAATAGTAGCAGAGTTAGAGATTCGTTTCTACCGCAGCTTCAACAGGAGCGTCAGGAGTTGCGTGCTGGGGGCGCTGTTCACTCAAGCGCTTGTTCCATACATAGAAGGCACCCATAACGAGTACCAATACGATGAGCAGGATTGAAATAACACTTCCGTATGAGTTTGAGGCGGTGTTGGTGGCTGGGCGTGGTGCTGGTTCCATATATCAAGAAGTATACCGTCCGAGCAATATACAACAAACCGCAGAGCGTGGGCTCTGCGGTTTGTTCAAGAAGCAAGTGCTTATTTCGCGCTATACATCTCTCGAGAGCGATTGTATGCCGCTGTTGCAGCAGCCCTATCCTCCCAATCTCCAAGACTCACCTCCTTCTCCTGAATCTGCTTATACGTAAGGAAAAAGTGAGCGATTTCCTTGAGCGTATGCTTGTTCACGTCTGCAAGATCATGCACATCCTTGAAACGAGGATCATCACAAGGAACGGCAAGTACCTTGGCATCAGACTCACCGCCATCAATCATAGGAAGGATAGCTACGGGGCGAGCACGCACGAGGATACCCGGAAGAAGTGGGTAGGTGGTAAGGAGTACCACATCAAGAGCATCACCATCGTCCCAGAGTGTCTGGGGCACGAATCCATAATCAAACGGATAGTCCTGAGCTGAGTGCAGTACGCGATCAAGAGCAATAAGCCCTGTCTGCTTGTCTATCTCGTACTTATTTTTTGAACCCTTAGGAATTTCAACAATAACGTTCATTTCCTCAGCGGTTCCTGGAGCAATGTCGTGTAGCAGGTTCATGGTTCTTAGGGTTAGGCTCCTTTGTCGCGAGACTCTTCTTCGTCTACGAGTGAGTCATTACTCTCTTCACTGGTAGTAAGCTCTTCCTCTGCAGGAAGCTCAGATGAGGCAGGCTCTTCCTCCGTTACCACGGAAGCGCTCTCAGTCAGATCAATACCCGCAGCAACAGCAGGATCAAGATCCTCCGCAGTGTCAGCATCTGAAACATCCTCGTCACTTATGCCTTCTGGCTCGGCAGACACGGCCTCAGCCTCTGCCTCGGTGGTGCCACCAACGGCGTTAATATCAATGTTCCAGCCAGTGAGCTTTGCAGCAAGGCGAACGTTCTGGCCGCCTCGTCCAATAGCGAGAGACTGCTGATCCTCAGATACCGTGACGGTTGCACGGTGATTCTCCTCATCAAGCTCAATCTCAACGGCAGTAGCTGGAGAAAGAGACTCCTTGATGTATACCTCCTGGTCCTCAGACCACTCGATGATATCAATGCGCTCTCCACCAAGCTCGCTCATAACCGTTGATACGCGTACACCACGCTGCCCTACGAGAGAGCCAACGGGATCCACGTGGGGATCTAGAGAAGCGATAGCAATCTTGGTACGACTTCCTGGCTCACGAGCCAGCCCCTTCACCTCAATAGCACCACTAGCGAGCTCTGGAGCCTCAAGCTCAAACAATTTCACGATGAAGCGTGGGTGACTGCGTGAAAGACGTAGGTAGACGCCACGGAATCCTTCATCTACTGCGTAGAGGTACGCACGGATGCGCTCTCCTGGACGGAAGCGCTCTCCGGGAATCTGCTCCTCGTACGGGATGATACCCGTAGCACGGCCCAGATCAATGAAAACGGCACCACGCTCAACGCGCTGCACAATACCGGAGACAATCTCTCCCTTCTTGTGACCAAACTCGTCCAGAATAGAGAGCTTCTCAGCCTCACGAATCTTCTGGATAACTACTTGCTTTGCGGTCTGTGCTGCAATACGACCAAAATCGTCCTGGGGCTCAAGAGGGAAGATCATTTCCTCTCCAAGCTGTACGTCACGCTTGATGCGCTTAGCATCGTCAAGCAGCATGTGCTTCTCAGCATCATAGCGAGGAAGCTCTCCCTCACTCAATTCCTCAACATCTTCCTTGTGGAAGTGGTGTGGGTGGGCATCAGGAGCCTCAACAACCTCTTCGCCTTCCAGAGGAAAGCGCACCATGGAGTCGTCTACTACGACCTTTACCTGCTCAAAAGCCACTGTACCGGTGTTCATGTCCAAAATACCGCGTACTACTTGTCCGCGCTTACCGTATTCCTTCTTATAGGCAGTGGCCATGGCCTGTTCGATGGCGTCCACCATGACTTCCTTGGTGATGCCGCGCTCTTCGAACTCCGCGAGCACCAAATTGATTGTTTTGAGATCCAACATATATGTAATTGTAGTTCCGGTATGTAATTGTCGCCCAACTCCTCGTATCTTCGCACGCGAGGAGTCTTCTTAACAAGAAATGCCCGGGTTTCCGGACATCTCAGATAGAAAAAACATACCATATATAGGAGGAGTGCGTCAATGGAGCAGGCATGGTACTTTTTGTACTAGAAAAGAACACCATAGGGGAAGGAAATGTTAGCTCAAGACCCACAGGGCTTCGACCTATGTATTGCCTTGATCTTTATTGCCGTCTGGAAACCTCTCATGGAAGAGGCACGGCAGAAAAGGTCCTCGGCGGCAGACATTGAGTTGGGAAGCCCTGACGAGACAAGCACGCAGAGGTATTTGGACGCAGGAACGCGGTTTCTGGCCCAGCAAGGGATACCACACTGTCCGGCAACCGTGGCCGCCTCAGAGAGAGGTCCCGCACGACTTATTCTGCGGATTAGCGTCTAGATGCGAACAAAAGCCCGTCGTGAGCAATCACGGCGGGCTTGACGTATACCCATATTAGGTGTATAGTATACATTAGTACACGGGATGCTTGTATTCCCGCCCAATTCCACACGGAAACGGGAGAGGTAGTTCCTTGACCGTTTCCAAGAACCCTTGAAAGGGAAGAGAATGAACAACTCGAACGGACGAACCAACCACCACCTGATCAAACGGGGTGTGGCCCTTGTCTGCCTGCTGACGCTCGCGATCGCCGGCGTCGTCACCTACAACAACCATCAGCTGAATCAGCTGCCGGAAGCCTTCACGGTCGCGGAAGGTGACACCCTCGTCAGCTACACCCGTCGTGACCTGCCGCTCGCCATCACGGTGGCCGAGCGTGTCGGCCTGCCGGTGCTGGCCACGACCAACGGCGACACGACTCTGGTGTCCTACAAGGATGCCCGGGGCATGGTGAACAAGACGGATACTGTCCGCCTCGTCGTCCCGATCTATCCCGGCGACTTCATCGATGCGCGCAATCGCATCTATCGGCCGGCGACCTGATCGTCTGACGGGATCTGGAAACGGAAACGCCCGCACTGCTTGCAGTGTGGGTGTTTTCTTTTCCCCGTACTGTTTGTCACAAAAGTACCTGTGTCACGCGTGCACACGGTATACTTTTGGTAAGAACTTTTTATGCAAGTATCCGAAAGCGAACTAAAAGAATTTATCCTGGACTCAGGACTTGTCTCTCGTAAGGAAGTGGAGGCAGCAGACGAGGAAGGGAAGCGTCGTAAGCAGTCGGTAGGAGATGTGCTTGTGTCTAATGGACAACTCTCCAGTGACGCTCTTCGACGCATCAAGGCATACGTTCTTGGTATTCCTTTCGTTAACCTGAAAGACCGCAAGATTCCTCTTGAAGTACTGTCTCTCATTCCAGAGCCTATTGCGCGTACGCACAGTATCGTGGCCTTTCGAAAGGGAGAGGGAGAGCTTGAGGTGGCGATGCTTGATACCGAAGACTTGGCCGCCATTGATTCGGTGCGCAAGAAGACTAGGTTAAAGATTCTTCCTCGTCTTACGGACGACGACTCCTTGAAGCACACACTCCTGCAGTATCAGAAATCTCTGAAGGAAGAATTTGGAGACCTCATCACGAACGAATCAGGAAAGATTAACCTAATTAAGGACAGTGACGGGAAGGAAATCACTGGAGAAGATTTGAAGAAGATGGCAGAGGATCTGCCTATTGTGCGTATCGTGGATACGCTGCTGCGTCACGCCATCATTCAGGACGCTTCTGATATTCATATTGAGCAGCTTGAGGATCAGGTACTGGTGCGTTATCGCATTGATGGCATTCTGCACGACGCTATGACCCTTCCGAAGGACGCAGGCCCCGGCATCATTGCGCGTATTAAGGTGTTGTCTTCACTCAAACTTGATGAGAAGCGTCTGCCACAGGACGGACGGTTCAAGATGGAACTTGAGACGGACAAGGTGTCCTTCCGTGTCTCCATGCTCCCCACCTATTATGGAGAGAAGATTGTGATGCGATTGCTGCGTGAGACCGGGGAAGGGTTCTCACTCGACACACTTGGCTTCCATGGAGAAACTATGGAGCGCATCCACAAGGCCATGAAGCAGACTACGGGAATCATCTTGGTATCGGGACCTACCGGTTCTGGAAAGACCACCACGCTCTATACCATCCTTGATATTTTGAATACGCCGGACGTGAATATTTCCACGGTGGAGGATCCTATTGAGTACCAGATGAAGCGTGTGAATCAGACACAGGTGAATCCAGCAATTGGGTTTACGTTTGCCAACGGATTGCGCTCGCTGCTACGTCAGGACCCGAACATCATTATGGTGGGAGAGATTCGTGACGCTGAAACAGCAGCACTCGCTATAAATGCGGCGCTCACCGGACACATCGTGCTCTCCACCATTCACACCAACTCAGCTGCAGGAGCCATTCCACGTCTTATGGATATGGGAGTGGAGCCCTTCCTGCTCGTTTCAACACTTCGTTTGGTGGTGGGGCAGCGCCTTGTGCGCCGCTTGTGTGACGATAAGGAGCAGTATGCTCCGGACGCTGAGGAGCGAGCCAAGGTGGCTGGCGACGAACACTTCGAAGCAGCACTCGGGTCCCTCGTGGACGAGAAGCTTGTGAAGGAGGGAACGAAACTTACTGACCTGGCGTTCTATCATCCGAAGCAGTCTGCTGAGTGTGAAGACGGATATCATGGGCGCGTGGGTATTCACGAGGTGTTGAACGTCTCTCCAACTATTCGTGATTTGATTTTGCATAATGCTTCTCCGGACGCTATTGAAGCGCAGGCTCGCAAGGAAGGCATGCTAACGATGCTTGATGATGGTGTATACAAAGCAGCTCGAGGTATTACAAGTCTTGAGGAGGTGCTACGTGCGGTGTCTGAGTAAAACAAAATCGCCCTAACCACTTCTTGGTCAGGGCGATTGTTTTGTTAGATAAAGAGCCTAGTCGACGGGCGTGATTTTCACACGCCAACGCCTGAGCAGGGCCTCGAGCTCGAGTTTTCCCTTCTGACTCGTGGCGCTCAGCACCGTTGCGAAACCGTGCTTCTGCAGATCGCGTGCGTTCTTGAGCCCCAGCTGTTTGAAGCCCGATGCCACACTCCCAAACAATTGTTCGAGAATTTCAGACAGACAGGTTGCTTGATCGAGTCGAAGCGACTTTTCCCACTCGGGCACCCGCTCATTAAGCAGTGCAGCACCCTTATTAACTCGCGACTGTGAACTCATCATCTTCCCCTTTTCGAACCGAAGTGTTCCACGTAGGAATATGCCCTCTAAGCAAGCTTGAGTCAACTGAACTGAGTAGCCGCGTGCTAAAGTTTAAACATGAAATTTCGCGTATCGGTACAAACCAAAGAAGGGAAAAAAGAAACACGCGAGGTTGAATCTGAGAATCGTTTCGCGGTGTATTCCCAAATGGAAGGGGAGGGCCTTACCGTACTTGAGGTCGTTGAGACGAAAGGCAAGAAAGGAATGGGTAGTGTTACGTTTGGTACCGGTATCAAGACTGAAGAAGTCATAACCTTTACGAAGAACTTGGGAGCCATGCTTGGAGCGGGACTGACGCTCTCTCGAGCACTCTCGGTTATTGAACGACAGTCTAAGAACAAATACATGAAGGCTGTGGTGGTATCTATTCAAGAGCGTATTCGCGTTGGAGGCTCATTCCACGAAGCACTCGCTGAACACCGCAAAGTTTTTTCAGAACTGTTCATTGCTATGACCAAGGCTGGGGAGGAATCCGGAACACTTGCAGACGCACTCAAGAATGTTGCACATCAGATGGGTCGCGCGTACGCACTGCAAAAGAAAGTGAAAGGGGCGATGATCTATCCTTCCATTATTCTCTCCGCCATTCTCGTGATTGGTGTGCTCATGCTTATGTATGTGGTTCCTACTCTGTCTTCTACGTTCGTTTCTCTTGGCGTCCAGTTGCCACTCGCCACAAGAATTATCGTGGGAATCTCTGACTTTATGGCGCAGAACGCTATTCTCGTGCTTATTATGCTCGCGGGATTCTTTGCGGGTGTTTACGCCTTTACGCACTCAAAAGTTGGGGGAGCAATTATTCTCCAGATAGCGTTACGCATTCCGGTGATAGGGGATTTGGTGCGCCAGACCATGAGTGCTCGCGCAACGCGCGCACTCTCTTCACTTTTGGCTTCGGGAGTTGAGATGCTTACCGCCATTAAGATTTCTTCAGAGGTTGTGGGGAAGAACGTATTTGGGGATGTGCTGGTTGAAGCTGAGACAGCAGTGCGCAAGGGAGAGACACTTTCTTCTACGTTTACGAAGTATCCCAAACTCTATCCTATTTTTGTGGGTGACATGATTTTAGTGGGGGAGGAAACCGGAAAGGTTGCTGACATGTTGGGACAAGTTGCTGAATACTATGAGGTTGATGTTGAGGAACGCACAAAAGACCTCTCAACTATTATTGAGCCGATACTTATGCTCGTTATTGGTGTGTTCGTGGGAATCTTTGCGATCTCCATGATCTCTCCGATATACTCGCTCTCTTCAAAAATTTAAAACGAAAGTAGCGGAGGCGCGGTAGTATAGAATCATGAACGCTCCGCGTGGCATGTCGTTAATGGATGTGATTGTTGGCTCAGCCATGGTGCTCATTGTTTTCGTGGCACTGGTAGGACTGCTGCGTGCCTCCATTCTTATAACCGGCGTATCGAAGGCGCGTGCAGGTGCCACGGCCATTGCTGAAACACAGATGGAGTACCTGCGAGGACTTTCCTATGACTCAGTGGGAACGACGAATGGTATCCCTTCAGGTGTGGTGATGGCCACCAGTACGCAAGTTTTGAACGGTATCACCTACGACACACGCACCCTTATTACGTACGTGGACGATCCCGCAGATGGTCTGGGAGCTAGTGATACTAACGGTATTGCCACCGACTACAAGCGCGCCAAGGTGGAAGTTACGTACACTGTGCGTGACGGAGTTAGAAATGTTTCTCTCGTTTCAAATATTGCTCCCCTGTCTCTTGAAAGTACGACAAATGGCGGGACGCTTTCCGTTGTGGTGGTGGGTGCCACAGGCACGCCCGTTCCTGGTGCCACAGTCTTTGTGGTGAACAACAGCACCTCTCCTACCGTTTCTTTTTCCACCTTCACCAACAGTGCAGGTATCGTCCAGTTGCCCGGAGCTCCTGCTTCCGCCGACTATCAGATTACGGTATCAAAGACGGGATACTCAACAGCCACGACGTACGCACGTGATGCTACGAATCAAAACCCCACACCTGGGTACCTCACGGTGGTGCAGGGACAAACCACCACCAGCACGTTCTCTATTGACGCACTTTCTCCCACTACGTTTTCTACCTGGTTTCCCATACAAGCAGCCTCAACAACGGATACCTTCTCAACGAGCAGTGGCCTAGCTTCACAGACCAACACGCAGGTGTCTGGAGGAGCTCTCTCTCTTCTTTTCTCAGGAGGTTACGCCCTTTCAGGAAGTGCAGATGGCATTCCTGTTACACCCGCTCGCTTGGTATCTTGGACCTCTGCAAGTTCAACACGCTCGCTTCCAACAGGAACTACTGCACGCTTACAAGTGCTTGATGGCAGTGGGGTGGTGCTTCCCGATGGAGTGTTGCCTGGAAACAGCGCGGGGTTTGATAGTTTCCCTGTATCGCTTTCAGGCATCGCCACTTCTACCTACAGTAGTCTTGCCCTACGTGCACTTCTTACCACCACCAGTACCACGACCACGTCCTCAGTACTTGATTGGAGACTTGATTACACGGTTGGACCAACACCCGTGCCGAATGTTGCCTTCACACTTTCAGGAGCAAAGACGATTGGTTCTACAGGAGCAGGTGTTCCGCTCTACAAGACAACGGTGAATGCTACTACAGACGCCTCTGGAGTTCGTGCGCTGTCCCTTGAGTGGGATACGTATAAGCTCAGCGTTGCTGGGTACGATACTGTGGACGCCTGCGCTCCTCCTTTGTATGTTTTGGCTCCAGGAGTTACGTACAGCCACGCGCTCTATGTAGGAACACGGACAACGAATGCCGCTCTGGTTTCTGTGCACAACAACCTTGGTGCTCCCGTTCAAGGAGCCTCGGTTACACTCTCACGCACGGGCTACACTAAGAGCGTGACAACAACTTCCTGCGGAACAGCATACTTCGGTGCACTCACCGATGACTCGTACTCAATCACGGCGACTAAGCCCGGTTTCACTGACGTGACGTATACCAATGTTCCCGTGAGTGGACATCTTTTCTATGATGCTGTATTCCCGTAACATACACCGCGGTTTTACTCTTGCTGAAACGGTGGTAGTGATTGCTATTGTAAGTGTGGTGAGTCTTGCGGTGATGAACCTCATTACCTTCTTTTATAAATCTAATGCGTACGTGTTTCAGCAGACAGCAGCGTTAGACAGTGCACACCGTGGTATAGCGCAGTCGTTTAGAAATATTCGAGAAGCTTCGTATGGAGACGACGGATCCTATCCCATTGCCGTTGCGGCTACTTCAAGCATCACGTTCTATGCGGACGTGGACAATGATGGTCCTATTGAGCGGGTACGGGTATATAAGCAGGGGGGCACGCTGTATCGAGGCATAACAAAGTCAGCAGGCAACCCTTCTTCGTACGCGGGTCAGACAGAAAAAATCAGCACCATTGCTACTACGGTAGTGAACGCAACCTCTACTCCTATCTTTAGGTACTTTACGTCCACGGGAGTGGAACTCACGAGTCCTATTAATGTGTCCAACATTGCTTCTGTTTCAACGGAACTCTCTGTGGACCTAAACCCAAGTCGTGCGCCAGATATTTTTACCCTTCGTGCAAGTGCTACGCTAAGGAATCAACACTAGTATGAAGCACTACCCTCTACGCGGATACCTTATGCTCACGGCCATCGTGTTTGGCTCCATCTTCCTTACCATCCTCGGAGCACTTGCAAGCTACGTTCTTTCCGAGAACAGCCTTCAGAACAATGCAACCTCTAAATCACGAGGGCTTGCTATTGCTGAGGCGGGACTTGAATACTATCGCTGGCACCTGGCTCACTATCCGCTCGACCTACAGAATGGAACGGGTCAACCGGGCCCTTACAGTATCCCGTATCAAGATCCTGAGGGCGGACAGACAGGCACTATCTCATTAGACATAAAAGGGAACACGAGTTGTGGACAGGTGACGTCTATTGATATTGAGTCTACGGGCATACCGGTTGAGGATACTAACGCGAAACGCACAGTTATTGCACGATACGCGCGCCCGACCGTTGCGCAGTATTCCTATGTGCTGAATGACAGCGTGTGGGCAGGAAGTGATCGCATTATTAATGGTCCGTACCACTCTAACGGGGGAGTGCGTATGGATGGTACTGCAAACGCCCCCGTGACCAGCTCACTCACTTCGTGGCTGTGTACCTCTTCCTTTGGTTGCTCACCAAACAGCACCAAGAACGGTGTGTTTGGTGCAGGTCCCAACCAAAACTTGTGGAGCTTCCCTGAGCCACAGGTAGATTTCGCGGGCATTGCCGCTGATTTCTCGGCACTCAAGGCCACGGCAACGGCGCAGGGGTTATACCTTCCACGCTACTCTTCAGGGAACAGCAATGGTGCTGCGTACTGGAAGGGTTACCACCTTACGTTTAATGCAAATGGCACGGTTACCATTCGTAGAGTTACAAGCGCCAACTCCCTCTCGGTGTATCCGGTGAATAGCGAGGACGATTCAACCGATCGTATTCTTATTCAGAACGAGACTCTCTACAGCACGTACACTATTCCTGCTTCCTGCGGACTGATCTTTGTTGAAGATAATGTGTGGGTGGAGGGAACGGTTCCAAGCAAGGTGACGGTGGTGGCTGCAAACGTGACTGATGGAGATATTAAACCCAATGCCTACCTCACCAATAATATTTTGTATGGAGCTGCTGATGGAACTGACGGCTTAACACTTATTGCGCAGAACAATGTGCTGATTGCACCCAACTCTCCACAGAACATGACGTTGAACGGCGTCTTCATTGCTCAGGGAGGAGCCTTTGGCCGTAACCTCTACCAATGTCCAAGTGCCTATGAGCCCCGAACATCTCTCACCATTGTGGGAACAACGGTTTCTAACAAGCGCACAGGAACACGATGGAAGAATGGTTGCGGATGGTCTGACGGTGGGTATCAGTCGCGTGTTGATGCCTTTGACCGCAAGCTCTCAACGGACCCCCCTGCCTTTACGCCAGCCGTTTCGGTGGACTATACCTTTGTCGATTGGCGTGAGAAGTAGCAGGGCTTCCCCGTGCTACCATTTTGGATATGTTACTTGTCTCAAACTGGAAAGCGTACGTTGAAAAGAAAGAAACAGCCGAAGCGCTGTTTCAGACAGCCAAGAAGCTTGCTGCCAGACATGAGTTGGTATTAGCGGTACCGGCCCCCTTTATTGGACTCCTTGCTTCCTCTAAGGTAAATGTTGCACTCGCGGCTCAGGACGTTTCGGTCACCTTGGGTGGCGCAACTACGGGTGAGGTGACGGCCGGAGCAGTGAAGGCTGCTGGAGCTTCGTATGTCATCGTGGGTCACTCAGAGAGACGGGCCATGGGCGAGAGCGACGAGGTAGTACTGGAGAAAGTACGTCACGTGCTTGCGCAGGGCCTCACCCCTATTTTGTGTATTGGAGAAACTGAGCGAGATCAAGATGCACAGTACTTGAAAGTGGTGCGACAGCAAATCGCCTCAGTATTTGGAACACTTTCACCCAAGGAGTGTAAGCAGGTAATTGTTGCGTATGAACCCGTATGGGCCATTGGAAAATCGGCGGCTGAAGCTATTACCAACGAAGACCTGCGAGAGATGATTTTCTATATTCGCAAAGTTATCAGTGACTACCTTCCGGGTAAGGGGGCAGAGAGCATACCGGTATTGTATGGCGGCTCTATTGAGGCTGCAAACATAAGTTCTCTTTCCAAGGACACGGCCATTGAAGGATTCCTCATTGGTCATGCTAGCGCAGACGTTGAAAGTTACAGTGCCTTGGTGAAGGCTCTTGATTAGCTACTGAACCAGCGACGAGAGTGATTGTGTATAGGAGGCAATAAAAGAGGGGAGCACAAAGAGAGCAACCAGAAGAGGAAGCGCGAAAGCTACCAGGGTTGCCATGAGAGTCCATTTGAAATAGACACGAGTCTTTTCGGTGGAAGTATAGATGGCATCAAGCTTTGTACTCAGTTCTTGAAGTGTTGGTTCGGTTTCCATACCAGCAGTATACGTTAGTGTATGCGTTACAATGCAACCATGCGTTACCTAGACAGCATTCCTCATGTACATAATGTGCCGGTACTTGTGCGAGCTTCTCTCAATGTGCCGGTGAAGAATGGAAAAGTTGAAGGAGGGTTCAGATTAAAGCGAGCAGAAGCCACCATTTCCTATCTAGTGGAGCGGCATGCGCGCGTGATACTCATTGGGCATCTTGGAGGACTTGGGACCGAGACCCTAGAGCCTGTGTATGAAGAAATGAAGAAGACATTTCGGGAGATGCGCTTTTGTTCTTCCACTATTGGGAAGGAAGCACGTGAGGCAGTGCGTGCACTTCCGGCTGGAGGCATACTCATGCTTGAGAACCTGCGACGCCATCGAGGCGAGCTCATGAATGATGAAGAGTTTGCTAAAGAGCTCTCGCTTCTGGCGGACGTATTTGTGCAGGACTCCTTTGATGTGTGCCACCGTGCACACGCTTCCGTGGTGGGAGTGCCGCAGTTTCTTCCGTCCTATGCAGGACTTTTGGTGGAGGAAGAAGTGGAGGAACTCCAGAAAGCCCTGAAGCCAAAGAAACCATCACTCGCTATTATTGGTGGCGCAAAGTTTCTTACGAAGGAGGCGGTGTTGAAGCGTTTGCTGACCAAATATTCCCGCGTATTCGTGGGTGGCGCACTCGCCAATGATTTTATACGGGAGATGGGACTGCCGGTTGAGTCTTCCTTGGTTTCCAAGGAGCGAGCGCCAGGTATTAAGAAGTTGCTGAGGAATAGAAAACTCATGCTGCCTCTTGATGAGGTTATTGCTCCCTTGGGCAGTGGACGCAGCGAAGGGAGGGTGGAGAAGCTAGACGGGAAGGCTCCCTACGAGGCTATTCTAGACGATGGTCCACAGACTGTTGAGTTACTTGAGAGACACATCTATGAAGCTAAGACTATTTTGTGGAATGGTCCGCTTGGAAACTATGAACACGGGTTCACCGATGCTACTGAAGCCGTCGCACGTGCTGTGGCACGCAGTGGAGCACACACCATCGTTGGTGGGGGAGACACCGTTGCTGCTATTGAAAACGTTGGTGTCATGCAATCACTCTCGTTTGTGTCTACTGGTGGAGGAGCAATGCTTGAGTTTCTTGCAGAGGGAACCTTGGTGGGACTTGATGCGCTTAAGAGCTAAGGTTTGTCCGGATGTGCGTTGCTAGATCCTCAAGCTCAGCAGGAGTGGGGGAGATCTTCTCCCAACAGAAGGTGAATTCTTCGCGAGTATGGCGAGGGATGATGTGGAAGTGGAGGTGAGGAACTTCCTGGCCCGCTTCAGGTCCATGATTAGAGTTGATATGAACACCAGTGGCACCTACAGCATCTCGCACTGCTGGGGCAATGAGACGTACGGTCTCCATGACGTGTGTCAGGGTTTCCGAATCACAATCAAAAATATTCTCACAGGCCTTCTTGGGTACAACGAGGGTGTGTCCTTTGGTGTTAGGAGCAGTGTCGAGAAAAGCGAGCGTGTGCTCATCTTCATACACAATGTGTGCAGGAAGCTCCCGGTCTACGATTTTTGAAAAAATGGTGGCGGTCATACCTACAGCATACGACAGGTTACTTTTGGTACAATACCCTCACCATGTTTGCTCCCCATGATCCACTGAACGAAATGCTTCGCAAGGAGCTTGAAGCGTATGACGATGTTACCGCGGGACTCCTGGCCAGGAGAGGTATCACCACCAAGGAAGAAGCCGAAACATTTCTGAGACCTTCCTATGACGAACACGTGCACGATCCGTTTCTCATGATGGATATGGACAAGGCGGTTACCCGATTTGCCGAGGCGCTTTCCACGAAGGAAAAGATTACAGTGTGGAGTGATTATGATTGTGATGGTATTCCAGGCGCAGTGCTTATGCACGACTTCCTTACTAAGGCCGGAGCCAACTTCACCAACTATATTCCTCATCGGCACCGGGAAGGGTATGGGGTGAACCTGGACGGTATAGAAGTGCTCGCCAAAGAGGGTACAAAACTTATTATTACAGTTGATTCCGGGATTACGGACGTTGCTGCAATAGCGAGAGCTACAGAACTGGATATGGACGTCATCGTGACGGATCACCACCTTCCTCAGGAGGAACTTCCCCCAGCTTTCGCTATCTTGAATCCTAATGCGCGCGCAGAAGAAACCTATCCGTACGTTTCTCTGTGTGGATCGGGGGTCGCCTGGAAGCTGGTGTGCGGAGTACTTGCTCGCGGGTTTGAAGGACGCGATTTGATTCCTGTGGGATACGAGAAGTGGCTTTTAGATATGGTGGGGCTTGCCACCATTGCTGACATGGTTCCGCTCACGGGTGAGAACAGAGTACTGGCTCGCTATGGACTGGTGGTGATGCGCAAGTCTCCAAGACTTGGTTTTCAGAAACTGTGCAAACAGGCGAGAGTGAATCAGAGATTTATTACTGAGGACGATGTGGGTTTCATGATCGCACCACGCATTAATGCAGCCTCACGCATGGGAGATCCGCGTGATGCGTTCACTCTGCTTACGACCACGGACGAGAGTGTCGCAGATGAGTTAGCGAAACTTCTTGAGAGTACGAACCGCTCACGTCGGGCTGCAGCTGGTGCCATCACCAAGGCCGTACACCTTCGTCTTGAGGAAGCAAAGTCTCGAGGAGAAACGATTCCTTCGGTCATTGTTATGGGAGACCCGGAGTGGCGTCCGGGACTTTTGGGGCTGGTGGCAAATGGTATTGCTGAAGAGTTTGGACGCCCTGTCTTTTTGTGGGGGAGGGAGGGGAACGAATTATTGAAAGGTTCATGTCGAGGAGGGCCCGAGAATATTCACGTGGGCAACTTGATGCAGGCAGCAAGAGAGGGAACTTTCCTTGGGTTCGGTGGACACGCAGCTGCAGGTGGGTTCTCCGTTTCCCCTGAAGCAGTCTCTGAACTTTCCGAGAGACTCATACAAGCGAGAGAAGAACTTCCGGAAGCTGAAGACGAAACACTCTCACAGGCAGACACCATGCTCACTACGGACACGGTGACACTGTCGGTGTTACAGAGTTTTGATAAGCTCGCGCCGTTTGGTATGGGAAACCCAAAACCGACCATTGCACTTACAGGAGTGGTGATTGAACGCGTTTCTCGTTTTGGAAAAGCATCAGAGCACCTTCGATTACATTTGCAGAGAGGGAATGAGGAACGAAGAGAAACACCTCTTGAAGCCATAACATTTTTTGCTCATCGAGAATTAGGCGGAGCCGTTGAGAAGTGTGTGGTTGGTTCGAAGGTATCAATTCTTGCATATGCTGAGCGTGATCAGTTTGCTCGTGGACAGCCCGTGCGCCTTCGTCTCCTTAAGATTTTTTAGTGACTGCTATACTTTCTGATATGCAATTTACGTTATACGCAGATGGAGGTTCTCGGGGTAATCCAGGACCTGCTGGAGCTGGGGCTTTGGTGCGAGACGAAGAAGGGAAGAAGGTACTCATCGTCTCTGAGTTTTTGGGGAACACGACCAACAACATTGCTGAGTACACTGCAGTGCTACGTGCACTCGAGGGACTCCATAAACTCCTTGGAGCGGCAGCAGAAGGTGCCTTTGTTGATGTCAGGCTTGATAGCCAGCTCATCGTTCGCCAGATGAATGGTGAGTACAAGATTAAGCATCCGAATATTATTCCTCTCGCGCGCTCCGTGAAAGAGTGTGTCGCACACTTTAAGAGGGTTTCGTTTTCTCATGTGTATCGTGAAGACAACACGGAAGCCGATGCGCTTGCGAATGCTGCGATGGATCGCGGCCATTGATCATGCTGCAGAACTTCCTCATTGCTGGGGTACTAGGATTTATGAGCGGCATCGTGTGCCGCTCATTTTTCGTTGTGCCAACCCCGCTGTTATTTTTTGTCGGAGTGATTACGATTGCACTTTTCCTCTATGCGCTCCACTATCGCGCACGAGCACTTTTCGTTGCAATTACATTTCTATGTTTTGCATTCCTTGGTTTCGTGCGTATGAATCTTGTTCCAGATACATTACCGGAAGCATATGTTCCACTACTCGAGAGTAGTGTCACCTTTACGGGAACCGTGGACGCAGACCCAGACCTGCGAGAGACCACCCAGCGAGTAGTGATAGGTGTGTCACAAGACTCGAGTGAGACACGCATGCTTGCCGTGCTACCACTCTATCCAAGACTTGAGTACGGAGACTCTGTGCGTGTTGCAGGAACCTTTGTGCGCCCTGAAGCTTTCGATACTGCAGGAGGACGGACCTTCGCCTACCCAGAGTTCTTAGCAAAGGATCAAATATTTTCCATGCTCACTTCTGCAAAAGTTATTGGGCGTGACACCGCTCCACTCCTGCAAGGACAACCACTTCGTTCCCTCTACAAGGTGCGGCACTGGTTTGAAAAAGGAGTGTCACAGGCACTTCCTGAACCTATGAGTGCACTTGCTATTGGTCTGCTTACTGGTGGCAAGCAAGGATTGGGTGCACAGCTTTTGATTGCGTTCACAGTGTCTGGACTTCTACCCATCGTTGTTCTGTCCGGATACAACGTGATGATCGTTGCTGAGTCCGTGCAACGTTTTTTTAGATTTCTTCCGAAACGTTTCAGTATACTTGTCGCAGCCATCACGGTACTTTTGTTTGTGCTCGCCTCTGGTGCAGGAGCGTCTGCAGTACGTGCGGGCATGATGGCGGGGGTGGCTTTGTTTGCTCGTGCCACAGGTCGCACGTATGACGCCCTGCGTGCACTCGTGTTCGTTCTAGTGCTCATGGTTCTGTTGCAGCCACACATACTTGTATACGATCCTGGTTTCCAGTTCTCCTTCATGGCAACGCTCGGCCTCATACTCTTAAGTCCACGTATCCTCCCGTTTCTTATGTGGATTAAGAGCTCACTCATTCGTGACACGCTGAGTACTACCATTGCTGCGCAACTGTGTGTGCTACCTCTTCTGTTGTATGCAACAGGAAATCTTTCTTTTGTTGCGGTCCCCGCTAACTTACTCGTGCTGCCCGTTATTCCGCTCACCATGCTGTTCTCCTTTGTTGCAGGAATCGTAGGCATGGTGGCGCCCCTTGCTGCACCAGTGGTGGGTATACCGGCATACGCACTCTTGAGTTACATAATCGAGGTTGCCAGAAGAGCTGGCGAGTTTTCACTCTCGGCCACCACACTTGATGCCTTTCCATTTTGGATTGTGTTGGTGCTCTACGTTGTGCTGTTTTCAATTGCTCGGCGCTTACCAAAAACTACGTCGGCAACCCAAGGGTCACCGACGTAGTTGGTTCGAACTTTTTGAAACTAGTGTGCAGCTGTGAGACGTGCCTCAACTACATTCCAGTTCATGTTCTCGAGGTACGCAGCAAGGTATGTTTTCTTTTCTGCGGGAACGTAGTCCACCATGAAGGCGTGCTCCCATAAATCGATGGCGCAGAGAATCGGAAGACCAGAGAGCTGTCCTAGCTCGTGATCATTCACGAACGCAGTGTGGAGTGTTTCAACTTTTGGATCAAAGTACACGACCACCCAACCGATGCCGCGTGTCCCGGCAACTTCCTGCAGGTGCGCGATGAAGCCGTCCCAGCTTCCATACTTTTCTGAAGCAAGAGTTGTTAGTGAAGAAGTGTCCGAGAGAGTCGAGGCTCCACCCTCGAGCTGATCGAAGTAGTACTCGTGCATGCGCATGCCATCAAATTCAAACCCAAGACGACGACGAAGTTCGTTGACGACGTAGGCATTGCCACCAGCATCTTCTTCGCGAAGCTTTGCAATCTTCTCAAGAAGAAGATTCGTGTGCGCGACGTATCCTTGGTAGAGAGCAAGATGCACATCTATCTGTTTTGGAGAAAGTCCCTTGAGTTCTGGAAGGTTGAATGTTTTTGCTGTGTACATATATATGAGGTTAGATGGGAAAAGTATACCGCAAACAGATTTTGCTGACAGAGGACTCAACCCAAGCGGTATACTTTTTGCACATGAACAGACCAAACAGAAAGATGATTGGTTGGGTGGCAGTGATTGTGCTCCTACTCATCAATGGCGTGGTCTTGATGAGTAGTCTAGAGAGCAAGACACCAACACTGCGTGTTTCATTTCTTGATGTTGGTCAGGGAGACGCGATTTTAATTGAGGGACCAACTGGCATACAGGTGCTCGTGGACGGTGGGCCGGATCGTTCAGTGGTGCGTGAGTTACCTAAAGTTATGGGTCCGCTTGATAGAACTATTAATCTCATCGTGGGTACACATACGGACAAAGACCACATCGCGGGCTTAGTTGACGTACTTCAGTACTATCAGGTGGGTGCATACCTGGCTCCAGACATCACTGCTGAAACGAATGTGTTTGATCGGCTCGTGGCTGCGGTGAAGGAAGAGACAGGCATCGAAACATTTGTTGCTCGCGCTGGGATGCGCATTGATTTGGGTGGAGGCGCGTATGCGGATGTGCTCTATCCAGACAGAGATGTTGCGCACCTGAAAGATAAGAACGATGCCTCTATTGTTTTGCATGTGGTGTATGGGGAAACCTCCTTCATGCTCACGGGAGACTTGCCTTCAACACTTGAAGATATGTTGGTGCGCTCGCTACCCGCAAGTGCACTCAAGAGCACGGTACTCAAGGCCGGGCACCACGGGTCTAAGTATTCAACCGATGCTCTCTGGCTACGCGCTGTGCAGCCAGAGATAGTAGTGATGTCTGCGGGCAAGGGAAACACGTACGGACACCCTTCAAAGGAGGTGCTTGCACGCATTGATACAACGCGTACCGAGATACTTTCAACCATAGAGAGCGGCACCATTACGCTCGTGAGTGATGGGAAGAGGGTAGTGCAAAAGTAAAAAGCCGGGTCTCTAGGAGACCCGGCTTTTTAGGTGAGTTCTTAAATAACTCCTGCCTTCTTAAGAGTGGCGTGCGCGCCGTTCTTCTTAATGTGGCGCATGCCCTTGGTGGAGATGGTAACGAGAACGGTCTTACCGAGCTCAGCAACGAAAATACGTCGCTTGTGCAGGTTGGCCTTACGGCGCACCTTTCCGGTTGGGTTGTACTCAGTAGCACGCGTACGGTTTGAGTACCGTCCGCCTACCTGAGTTGATTTTCCTGTTACTGCGCATTCGCGAGACATAGTTCCTGCATGCTAGCATAGGCCTACGTAGTAAAGCAATACATATCATGGAATTCGCTATTTTCACCATTGTCGTCCTTATTTTCTCTATCATCCTTCACGAGGTGGCTCACGGCTATGCCGCTAAGGCCCTGGGGGACCCAACCGCAAAGCTTGCGGGTCGTCTGACACTTAATCCGGTTCCACACCTTGATCCTGTGGGCTCTATCCTGATACCAGCTCTCTTAGTGATCACCAACGCCGGCATTCTCTTTGGTTGGGCCAAACCCGTGCCGTATAACCCGTATAACCTCAGTAATCAGCGGTGGGGAGAAGCTATTGTAGGCATTGCTGGTGTTGCAACGAACCTCGCCATTGCCGTGCTCTTCGCCTTTATTACACGATTTGCCTTTGCGCAGGGTCTTACAGAGTTTGCCACCCTATCTGCTCTCGTGGTGTTGGTGAACCTTTCTTTGGGTCTCTTCAATCTCATTCCTATTCCTCCTTTGGACGGATTTACCGTATTGCGCGGTATTCTGCCGCACAAGGCCAGCATGACCTTGGTGCGCATTGAGGAGCGCATGCGCGCTGGAGGTATCTTCACCCTCATTATTCTCTTGGTGATCTTGACCCAATTCTTCGCCAAACCCTTCTTTGCGGTGGTGATGGCGACCTACAAGCTTTTGGTGGGGTAGCAAAAAGGGGCGGTCCTCTGGACCGCCCCTTGTGTTGGGCCACTAGGGCTTCTCAAGCCCAAAATAGAAGTCGGAAACGTTCTGATCCAAAGCTTCTGCCAGGCGCCAGAGGCGTTGCGCAGATATGTTGTTGATACCGCTTTCGTATTTCTGAATCTGCTGGAACCTGACGCCCACAGCTGAACCCAGTTGTTCCTGGGTCATGCCCTTTCGCCGCCTGAGCTGCCGGATTCGGCTGCCCACGTGGCTTTTGATTTCGTCCTCGGCAAGTTTTCTTGCCTCAGCTCTGGTACATGTTTTGTGGCGCAATGAAACCTCCTCTTGCTTGAAAGAACTCTCTAGTAGTGCCATGAGGCCCTTGGCAAGTCAAACAAAGGAGGAATATGATTTGCATTTATGAGTGGCTCCGTATATAGTCCTAACAGCTCCCCAGCGGGGGTTTTTATCTTCAAATGGCAACCATACAACAGCTCACCAAGAAACCGAGAAAGACTACCTCAAGGAAAACTAAGGTAGTGGCACTTGGACGTGGCTTCAACACGTTGAAAAACCGCCCAACCTTCTACCCATCTCCTTTCAAGCGTGGTGTGTGTGTAAAGGTAACTACGAAGACTCCCCGCAAGCCGAACTCCGCTATTCGAAAGATTGCTCGTGTACGCCTTACCAATGGTATGGAGGTTACTGCCTACATTCCAGGAGAGGGACACAACCTCCAGGAGCACTCAGTGGTTACTCTTCGTGGTGGTCGCGTAAAGGATATCGGTGTTCAGTACACCATCGTACGTGGACGTCTTGATACTGCTGGTGTTGATAAGCGCCGCCGTGGACGCTCTAAGTACGGAGCTAAGAAGCCAAAGGCTTAGTGTTAATTTTCTCGTACAACTACTACCATGCGTCATCCTGTAAAAAACAAATACCCACGTCGTCCTGACCTCGTCTACCAGTCTGAGGCGGTATCTCGTTTCATCAACACTGTTATGTGGGACGGAAAGAAGGACACTGCTACCAAAGTGGTATATGCCGCTATGGATAAGATTAAGGAAGCAGACCTCGACCCACTTGAGACTTTTGAGACAGCCATTCGTAACGTAGCTCCTCTTATGGAAGTGCGTTCACGTCGTGTGGGAGGTGCTAACTACCAGGTTCCTCGTGAGGTTCCTCAGCAGCGCCGCGTATCACTTGCATACCGATGGCTCATCAACGCAGCTCGTGCCCAGAAGGGTAAGCCTATGGCAGAGCGTCTCGCGTCTGAGATTCTTATGGCCGCTAAGAACGAAGGTTCAGCTATTAAGAAGAAAGACGACATGCACCGCATGGCAGACGCCAACAAGGCCTTTGCTCACTTCGCTTGGTAATGTAAAGACGAAAGAAGGAAACACCGCCCACAAGGGCGGTTTTTTCTTTATCTTCTCGATGCTTTCCTGTACGCTCTTATCCAGATACTTGGTTATACTGGCAAGGAGAAATCATGCCTACAGTAATCAAAGACAGTACCTATAGTTCGCTTGAGGAGGCTGTTGCTGGATCAGTAGCTCCTCCGGAAGTGCTCAGCACTCTGGCTCTTGTTGAGGTGCGCTACCTCTCGTTTGATGGAAAGGTACACCAGGGCCAACTGGTCCTCCATAAAGGATTGGTGAGGGATGTGCGCCATCTCTTTAACTCACTACTTGCGGCACAGTTTCCCCTTGAGAAGTGCGTGCCCATAGTTGCGTATGACTGGGATGATGAAGTGTCCATGCGGAACAACAACTGCTCTGCCTTTTGTTACCGGCCTATTATGGGAACGGACAGGCTTTCGAACCATTCCTTCGGGACGGCTCTGGACTTAAATCCACGAATGAATCCCTACTTCGCCCGGGATGGGAAGGTGTATCCGGAGGGAGCCGCCTACGATCCTTCAGTTATGGGTACGATAACCGCAACCAGTGACGTGGTAACTCTGTTTAAGGCCCAGGGTTGGGAGTGGGGAGGAGACTGGGAGTCTGTGAAAGACTTTCAACACTTTGAGAAGCTACAAACTACCTAAGGGGCGCGGACCATCTGTCTGCGCCTCTTTTGAGTAAAGAAAGAGCGCGCCCCCGGATGGGGACGCGCTAAGGAAAGCCGCTCACGGAGGAGATAACCTGAGGTGCTGCAGAATATCCTTGGACACTTCCCGTATTGAAAAGGGAGCGCACTTGAAGGTAATTTGATGGCCAGCCAGCCAGATCCTCCCCGTGACTGGAAGAAAGGTGATCGTTGGTACAGGATCAGACCCTCTCCCTTTACAGGTGGCAACCAGAACGAGATAGCCCCTGATGAGTGGATCGAAGGCCGCCTGGATCTTGCTCTCCGTTTCGTGATTCCGTAGTTCTCGGAATTTCTTCTCGAGGAGCCAGTACTCCACCTGTGCTTCCATTCTTTCTGCATCGGTAGGCATCAGAAACCCCTATAGCAGTTGCATCTACCGTAACGGTACCACCAGGTTTGCTTTTTGTCCTTATCTTACGTATCTTATAGCTAACGCCCTGGCGGCTTTTATTTTTTATCCCATTCTTATGAACCGTGACTATCCCCTAGAGAAAGTGCGCAACTTCGGCATTGTGGCCCACGTGGACGCAGGCAAGACGACCACGTCTGAGCGTGTGCTCTTCTACACAGGAAGCCAGCACAAGATTGGTGAGGTGCACGAGGGAGAGACCACCACCGACTGGATGGAGCAGGAGCGCGAGCGCGGTATCACCATTACTGCAGCTGCCATTACCTGTTTCTGGACCAAGTCTCAGGAGCCGGATAAAAAGGACATGGCCAAGAAGTATCGTTTCAATGTTATTGATACCCCAGGACACATCGACTTCACCGCCGAGGTGAAGCGCTCCATGCGTGTGCTCGATGGAGCTATTGTGGTATTTGATGGAGTGGCTGGAGTAGAGCCACAGTCTGAGACTAACTGGCGGTACGCAGACGAGGCAGGAGTGCCACGCGTATGTTTCATTAACAAGCTCGACCGTACCGGGGCTTCCTTTGAGGATTCCTACCAGTCTATTCTTGACCGTCTTTCAAAGAAGGCTATTCGCGCACAGATTCCAATGGGATCTGAGGGAGACTTCGAAGGTGTTGTAGATCTTCTCTCTATGAAGGCCTACACCTTCAGCGGCAACATGGGAGAGCACGTGGAAGAGGGAGAGGTGCCTGAGCAGTATGTAGAAGAGGCGAAGAAGTACCGTGCAGAGCTCGTTGAGCGCATCGTGGAGAACGATGAGACACAGCTTGCTGCTTTCTTTGAGGGTGTTGAGCCTTCACTTGAGGAGTTGAAGGCAACGCTCCGTAAGGCAGTTATTGCTAACGAAATCTTCCCGGTATACACCGGTTCAGCATTGAAGAACAAGGGCGTACAGCTCGTACTTGATGCAGTGGTTGATTTCCTTCCTTCACCTCTAGACCTTCCACCAGTTAAGGGAACCAACCCAAAGACCGGAGAAGAGGTAGAGCGCAAGGCAGACGACTCTGAGCCTTTCACTGCACTTGCCTTTAAGTTGCAGACTGACCCGTTCGTGGGAGCGCTTACGTTCTTCCGTGTGTACTCAGGAACAGTTACTGCTGGTTCGTATGTATACAATGCCAACACTGGCACCAAGGAGCGTGTGGGACGTATCGTACGTCTTCAGGCAGATAAGCGTGAAGAGGTGGAGAAGGTATTCACCGGAGAAATTGCTTCCTTCGTAGGACTCAAGGACACCAAGACTTCTCACACTCTTTGTGACGAAGCAAATCCAATCGTGCTAGAGGAGATTGTCTTCCCTGAGCCAGTGGTATCTCTTCGCATTGAGCCGAAGACCAAGGCAGATCAAGAGAAGATGGGTATGGCACTCAAGAAGCTTTCAGACGAGGACCCTACGTTTAAGGTGTCTTCAGACGAGGAGACCGGAGAGACCATCATTGCTGGTATGGGTGAGTTGCACCTTGAGATTCTTGTGGACCGCATGAAGCGTGAGTTCACTGTGGAGGCAAATGTTGGTAAGCCACAGGTGGCATACCGTGAGACCCTCATGGGTTCAGCTGACGTGGACAACAAGTACATCAAGCAGACAGGAGGAAAGGGTCAGTATGGTCACGTGAAGATTAAGGTGAAGCACCTTGAGCCGGTTGATCCAGAAGCGAAGGTTGCTAAGAACGTGACTCGTGAGGACCACTTTGAGTTCATCAACAACATTAAGGGAGGTGTTATTCCTTCTGAGTACTTCAACCCTATTGAGAAGGGTATTCGTGAAGCGATGAACCGTGGTGTGCTTGCAGGGTTCCAGATGGTGGATGTGTCTGTTGACCTCTACGATGGTTCCTTCCACGATGTGGACTCTTCTGAAATCGCCTTTAAGATCGCAGCGTCTCAGGCATTCCAGGAGGCAGCGCTTAAGGCAAAGCCCGTTATTCTAGAGCCGATCATGCGTGTGGAGGTAGTTATCCCTGAGCAGTTCATGGGAGACATCACTGGAAACATCTCAGGAAAGCGTGGAGCTATTGAGAGCATGGAGGAGCGCGGTATGAATAAGGTGGTAAACGCCAAGGTACCTCTCTCTGAGATGTTCGGGTACACCACCACTCTTCGCTCTATGACGGAGGGGCGTGGCTCTATGACTATGGAGTTTGATCACTACGAGGTGGTGCCAAGCAACGTAGCGCAGGACATCATTGCGAGCAGGAAGTAGAGGGACATCTGTCTACTAAAAAAGGAACGGCTCAACAGGGCCGTTCTTTTTTGTTAGTGGGGCAGCTATTTACTTGACAAGTATGCTAAATATGCATATACTATATATTAGTTACTGTTGTTTGCGTCCCCATCAATACGTCATAATAAGAGAGAGAAGAGATGAGTACGTCCAACGTTATCCACGTTTCGACCAAGAACGCCGCGATCATCAAGAAAGTTCTCGGCAAGTTCAAGCTGATCGACCGGAACAATTCCCGTGATTCGCTGGTGACGATGAGCGAAGAACGGGCCATGGCCTGCTTCGGTCCGTCCGCGGCCCTGCGCAACGCTGCGCTGCACTGCATTATGGATCGTGCCACCACCGACAAGGTGTGGGCCGACATCTATGACCATCTGCGTAATGTGCAGCCGGTCGTCGACCGGTCGATGCGTGTGTTCGACCAGTTCATCGCGAACTCGCCGAACAGCGAAGCGGTGGACTGGGCCAAACCGGTCCGAGCTCGTCTGCGTGAGCGACTTCAGTCTGGCTGGACGCCACCTTTCACTGTGGAGGTCGTCGTGCAGCAGCCGAAGGCGGCCAAGAAGGCTGTGGCTCCGGTCGCCAAGACCCCGGCCAAGCCGGTGAAAGCGGCAAAACCGGCCGCCAAACCCAAGTCGGTTCACGGCATCACGACCTACGGCCGCTTCGTGCCCCTCGGTGAAGCGTTGCACGCCGTCGGCACCTAGTTCTACTCACTGCTATTGATGAAAGGAAAGCCCCTAACCGTTCTACGGTTGGGGGCTTCTTCATATTAGGTGCTGCTAGAAGTCTTCCAGTACGCTCTTTCGGGGTTGACCTTTAGTACCAGCTCGGGTAGTTTTAAGGGTAACGCGAGAACGGCGCTCTTTTCAATATTCTAGGTCTCCACATGGAGGCACAGGATGGCTGAAAGGCGTTGCGCGGGTCCCGCTCGTCTCACGCCTTGGTCGCCTGTTGCCTTTTCCCGGTAGGCAGGCAGGCGCGGCGGCGAAATTACAATTTTTACTACCAGTAATTTACAAACGTATGGCAGACGCATTTGATCGCAGCAAGCCGCACATGAACGTAGGAACCATTGGTCACGTGGACCATGGTAAGACTACGCTCACTGCCGGTATCCTAAACGTTCTTAACTTGAACGCAGCAGCAGGTTATAAGGCCCGCGCTGAGAAGATTGAGAACATCGACAACGCACCTGAGGAGAAGGCTCGTGGAATCACGATTGCTCTTCACCACTCAGAGTACGAGTCACCAAACCGACACTACGCACACATTGATGCGCCAGGTCACGCCGACTACATTAAGAACATGATTACGGGAGCTGCCCAGATGGATGGCGCAGTCCTCGTGGTTGCCGCTACTGATGGTGCTATGCCTCAGACCCGCGAGCACATTCTTCTAGCGAAGAACGTTGGAGTACCTCGTCTTATCATCTTCCTGAACAAGGTAGATATGGTAGAAGACGCTGACATGGTGGAGCTCGTTGAGGAAGAGATGCGCGAGCTTCTCTCTAAGAACGGGTACGATGGTGCTGCAACACCTATCATTAAGGGATCAGGACTCAAGGCTCTTGAGGCAACTGATGCTAATGATGAGTGGGCACTCAAGGTGAAGGAGCTCGTGGACACTATGGACACGTACTTCCCAGACCCAGTTCGTGAGACCGACAAGCCATTCCTTATGCCAGTTGAGGACGTGTTCTCAATTGAAGGACGTGGAACCGTTATCACCGGACGTATCGAGCGTGGAGTTATTAAGGTTGGAGAGGAAGTCGAGATCATCGGCCTACACCCAACTGCAAAGACCACCATCACCGGTATTGAGATGTTCAACAAGCAGCTTACTGAGGGTATGGCTGGCGACAACGCCGGTATCCTACTTCGCGGTACTAAGAAGGAGGATGTGCATCGCGGTCAGGTGATCGCGAAGCCGGGATCCGTTGCTCCTCGTACTGACTTTGAGGCTGAGGTATACATTCTTGGTAAGGATGAGGGTGGACGACACACGCCATTCTTCACCGGTTACAAGCCACAGTTCTACGTTCGTACTACGGACGTAACTGGAGAGGTAACCCTTCCGGAAGGAAAGGAGATGGTTATGCCGGGAGACACCGTAACCTTCAAGGTGAAGCTTACAGCTCCTATCGCTCTAGAGGAGTCACAGCACTTTGCTATTCGTGAGGGTGGCAAGACTGTAGGTGCTGGTGTGGTTACTAAAATAGTAGCCTAGTGCTCAATCTTACTCGTATGGCTACCACCGCAAAAGCGAAAAAGACTGCAGACGCCGCACCCGCGACGGAGCCAAAGCTTCGCATTCGCGTGCGTGCGTACGAGCACAAGATTCTTGATCTCTCCGTGAAGCAGATTATGGACACCGCAAACCGCTTCGAAGCGAACATTGTAGGACCCGTACCGCTTCCGACAGAGATTAAGCGTTGGACGGTGAACCGCTCAACTTTCGTGCACAAAGATGCACGTGAACAGTTTGAGATGCGTATTCACAAGCGTCTTATCGATATTCTTTCGCCAAACCCGAAAGTTATCGAAGCGCTCACCAATCTTAATCTTCCTTCGGGAGTTACGATTGATGTGAAGATGGTGTAGTTCGCAAGAACTATGTAGAGCAAAACCGCCCTTTTTGGGGCGGTTTTGCTTTTATATGAAAGTGTGATTATCTGGAAAACGGAAAGGGGAATATACCCATGAACTTATATCGATGGTGGCGCATGCGCCAAGCGAGGCGCCGGCGTTCACTGATTGCGAAGCTGCGCTTTGCGAACCAGCAACTACAACTCGCCTATCGTGGCGAGAGGGCGAACCAGGATTACCATCCAATCTGTATGGGTGGAGTGGAAGACAAGTACGCGGGTGAGCGGCAGTGGCAGTATCGCATTGCTCATTGGAGTGCTGAGGTTAAACTGTTATCACGTGCACTCGGCATTACCCAGCTGCAGGCTGCGAAGTACTGGTGACTATGCGTGCAGAACACAAGCAGAACCCCGTTGCAGAAGCGACGGGGTTCTTTGTATTAGTGCGTTGCCAGGAAAGCTTGCTGGCAGTATGCTCAGTCTCTGATCTTTTAGAACGGAGTACAGAGATGGTAACGGTGCCTCGCCCTCCTCCCACCAGGGAGAAGAGAATACAGTACGACAAGATCCGCAACGCTAGTTTGGGAATCCACCAGAGCCCTGTGGCGGACAGGGGAGGGGACAGACCCATGTTCCCTCAGAATGTTAAGTGGTGCTTCAAGTCCAAGAGAATGAGAAGCAAGAAGACTGGAAGGTACGTGAATCCCCACCGCACTGATGGTTGTTGAAGTCGGGCCGCGAGCACACTGCTCGCGGCCTATTTCTTTGCTATTTAATTATGTGTGGGCTATAACAGCATCTGAGTATGACATGGGGTCATGCCTGTAGAGAAAGATCTTTTCATTGCCCGCTTCAGCACACACGGCACCAACGGTGCACGACTACACCTTCCTGGCCCAAACACTGTTCGATGAGATGCTCAGACACAAGCCGCTGCAGCAGCTCTTCTTCGAGCAGGGAATCAATGGTGCCTGCTTCTGCATGGCAAGCCAGTTCGGTACCTCTCTGTATGAGTTTGAGATTGGTGTTGCTGGGCACGGCACCAGCCTTGCTCAGGACCAGAGTATCGCCAACGAGGCTTCCCGCCGTACGGCGGATAACCGCGGCCAGGGTTCACGTGAAAGCCGCAACCCGGGTCTGCAGAGATTCGCGGGCGCCATTCGTGGCAGGGATCACATCATTTCCTGCCGCATGGTAGCGATTCAGCCACATTCGGTTCAGCAAAACGAGGCGATCGAGGATCTGAGTGAAATCTTTGCCATCATTCTCGGTCGGGAGATTACGAAGAAAATGGGCACCAAGGAGCTCATCAAGGACCATGCCATGGGATTCTTTTCCCGGTACACCTCTCCGCTCCTGCGTAACTTCGACCCGTTCCTTTAGCGCTAAAGAATGTTAAAACAAAAAACACTCCTGCTTCGGCGGGGGTGTACTTGTATAAAATTGTATCTAGGGGGCAGATAGGGCTCGATGCGAATGCATCGAGCCCTAGAGCGCTTAGACTTACGCCTTCGCGCAGCACCTCCTTTCACACGAACAGTTGGCTTCCAGCGATCACTCGGATCGCACGGTTCAGAGTGCTGTATCGCATGACAAACTCTCCCTCGTCACCAAACGTGACTCTTACAGTATAGCGCTTTCGAAAGGGGGACTATCCTAGCCTGTGTATAAAAGGGTTTTGGCCCTTCTGTTACCTAGAGTTGCAATCTTTCTCGGCACCCTGTATAGTCCCTAAGTTGCTATGTACATCACCTTTTGGGTGATAGACCACTAGCCGGGACGCCCGCAAGGGCGAAACGCGCTATTGCATTAGCGCGATTTATTTTTACCTCATGAAATTCATCCTTGCTCGCAAAGGCCGCATGACTCAAGTATTTGATGAGTCTGGTCGGGTATACGCTGGAACTGTCGTTATGGCAGGTCCTGTTGTCGTAACTCAGGTGAAGGGCAAGGAGGGTAAGGATGGATACGCTGCTGTGCAGGTTGGATTCGAGGAGCAGAAGCTTGCTCGCGTCAACAAGCCAGAGCTTGGTCACACCAAGGGTGTTGGGTACAAATTCTTGAAGGAATTCAGAATGGACGCCGGAGATCTTGAGGTGGGAAGCACCATCACAGCAGATACTTTCGCAGAGGGAGATACGGTCGTTATCTCTTCAACCTCTAAGGGTCATGGATTCTCTGGAGTGGTGAAGCGTCATGGTTTCCATGGAGGACCTCGTTCACACGGTCAGAAGCACTCTGAGCGTGAGGCTGGATCTATTGGTGGAGGTGGTCGTGCCGGAGGTCGTGTAGCGAAGGGTATGCGCATGGCCGGACGCATGGGAAATGACCGCGTAACCATTAAGAACCTGAAGGTTCTTAAGATAAACGCTGCTACCGGCGAAATGATCATCTCTGGAGCTATCCCAGGAGCTCCTGGAGCACTCGTCGAGATACTGTCGATGTAATTTTTATACTTATGGCAACTGCAAAGAAAACCGTCGCGAAGAAAACTGCTCCTAAGAAGGCCCCTGTTATGGGAGCTCTCGAGGCGCCTCTCTTCACTTCAGCTGGTGCGTCCGCTGGAACCGTTCAGCTTCCTGAGGAGCTCTTTGGTGTTGCCTGGAACTCAGACCTCGTACACCAGGTAGTTACTGGTATGCAGGCAAACGCTCGCCCAACAACTGCACACACGAAGTTCCGTGGTGAAGTAGCGGGAGGAGGCAAGAAGCCATGGAAGCAGAAGGGTACCGGGCGTGCTCGTCATGGATCTACGCGTTCTCCTATCTGGAAGGGTGGAGGTGTAACTCACGGACCACGTGCTGAGAAGGACTACTCTGTGAAGATCAACCGCAAGATGCGTATTGCAGCTCTTGCAACGATTCTTTCTCGCAAGCATCGTGATGGAGAGGTACTCTTTGTGGACAAGCTCGCTTTCGCAGCTCCTTCAACCAAAGAGGCTCGTGCTGTGATTGTGGCTGTGGCCGCAGCATCAGGAAAGAGCGAGCTCGCCACCAAGCGCAAGAATGCTGCCGTGATCGCTTTCTCCAAGAAGGACCTTATTGCAGAGAAGTCTCTTCGCAACATTGGTAGCCTTACTCTTGAAGAGGTACGTAACCTAAACCCGGTCGACCTGGTTACGAAGAAGTTCCTCATCATTGAGAACCCAACGGAAGCCTTTGCACTCCTTACCCTCCGTCTAGCTAAGAAGGCATAATAGAATTACGTATGGCTATTTTTTCAACAAACAAAAAGACAACTAAGAAGGCTCCTGTGAAGGCGCGTGGTGTCTTGGCTGCAGACGATGCACGTCTTGCCAACGTCTTGAAGCGTCCTTGGTTCAGCGAGAAGGCACTCATTGGTACCGAACACGGTGTATACACCTTTGAAGTGCTTCCTGCAGCTACGTCTACCGACATCGCTAACGCGATTGAGAAGGCCTACGGCGTGGTACCAGCACAGGTACGTCTCGTGAACCTACCTGCTAAGAAGGTGGGACTACGTGGTCGTCGTGGAGAGGGCTCACGTGCTCGTCGTCACAAGGCGTACGTCACCTTGAAGAAGGGAGATACGATAAGCTTTGCATAATCAGTATGAAAACTTTCAAGCCAACCAGTCCAAGTCGTCGCAACATGAAGGTAGTCACCTACCGTGGTGTACTTACGCCTGGAGTGAAGCCACACAAGCCACTTCTTTCTTCTAAGAAGCGTCAGGGTGGTCGCAACAACGCAGGACGCATTACTACTCGTCACCAGGGAGGTGGTCACAAGCGCCGTTTCCGTGATATCGACTTCAAGTACGACAAAAAGGATATTCCTGCACGCGTTGAGACGATTGAGTACGATCCGTACCGAACAGCCTTCGTAGCCCTTACGGTATACGCCGATGGTGAGCGCCGCTATGTGCTTGCTACCAAGGACATGAAGGTAGGAGATACCTTCATCACCGGAGAGAAGGCTCCTATTAAGACAGGAAACCGTCTTCCTCTTTCAAAGATTCCTTCAGGAACCTATATCTATAACGTTGAGCTTCGTGCTGGGGCAGGTGCACGTCTCGTACGTTCAGCTGGTAACTACGCAGAAGTAGTAGCGCACGACGCAGGATACGCACAGATCAAGCTTCCTTCTTCTGAGGTACGCAAGGTGAACGAGCTCTGCTGGGCCTCTATTGGTGCTGTTGGTAACGAGGAGCAGCGTCTCGCGAACTGGGGTAAGGCAGGGAGGAGCCGTTGGTTGGGTATTCGTCCTACCGTTCGTGGTAACGCCATGAACCCGGTTGATCACCCGCACGGTGGTGGTGAAGGAAAGCAGGGTCGTGGACTACGACGCGCTAAGAGTAAGTGGGGTAAGCCTACTGGAAAGGGTCAGAAGACTCGTACTCCAAAGAAGTACTCAAACAAGCACATTGTTACTCGCCGAAAGGTTGGCAAGAAGCGATAGCAAAAAGACCCGGACATGTTCCGGGTCTTTTTGTATCTCCAGGTTGTTTTCTATTGCGTGTACTCAGGACGCAGTCCCGTCACCTCTCCCGCAGGGAAGGGTGTTTCAATCATGCCAAGGGCGTAGGGGCCAACTTGGTAGGGAGGAAAGAGAAGAACAAAGGTAGAACCGTCAAAGTAGAAGTTCTGGAAGCTCTCTGTCTTTGGAGTGGTTCCGCTGTCGATATAGGTCGTATCGAGGACTGAGACATCAACGTCGTATCGTGCGGCCATAAGGGGAGGGAGCTCCTTACGCACTTTGGTGGAAAGCTCCGTAAGGTAGTCAGTGCCGGGGATGAAGGCATCGCTCAGCTTCATCTCAGAACCCGTCTTAGTATCGAAGGTGAAGGTGCGATAGTTAGTGTTGGGGTGAGCACCTCCGGTGTCCTGATAGATCAGATACACGTAGGACACGGTGCGCACTCCGGTGTACATGGTGTATTCAATGCCCAGGGCGTACTTTCTTTGATCAAGTCCAAGCATCTGGATATCGTCATGGGTGAGGTTGGCAAAGTCACCATTGTCTATGAAGGTGGCAATCTCCTCTTCCACGAAGGCTTTCATAGAGGCAACTGCTTCTTGGTCTGCCTGTGCTCCTGCTGAAGTGACCAGCGGAGTCTGCGTAGGGTACGTTGCCTCTACGGTGTAGTACGGCTCCTCTATGGCAATTTTGGCCGGTTCAGAGGTTGTGGTGTCGGTGGTCGGGGCCATGACAGGAGCAGGAACGCTCATCATGTACCAGATGGCGAGGCCGAGAACAATAATGAGTAAGAGGGCGGCGGGAAGGTAGGGTGTGATTCGGGCTTTCATAGTGAAAGTATACTCCTTTGTGAGGGTATGAAAACAAGAACCCCGCGTTGCCATTAAGGCGAACGCGGGGTAACAAGGTAGACCGTATCCGTAGAAAAGCCGATCTTCATGTCGTTAAGAGTGGCAACTTCGATGTCTCCACCGCCACCCCAGACAGAAAGATACAAACCCATGCCCAAGTAGACGGCGGCGTGGTGAAAGGCAGTGTCTTCCTTGTTAACCAGGAAGACGACATCTCCGCGCCTAGGCCTCCTCTGAAGTAGGGAGGTGTCCCAGTAGCGCCTCATCCACTCTACTTTGTGCTGAGGAACGCCACGAACCGTGTTTGCGAATGCATAACAGTCGTAAGAAAGATCTTGTTTGGCGTGATACTGACGAAGGTGGTTAATTACAGCGTTTTGAATTCCATCGTCCACCGGAATCTCAAACCGCAGAAACCAGAAATAGAAGACAAACCTTACCTCTTTCAGGTCTTCGAACTCCTCAAAGCATTGAACGGCCCTGATTTCCCCAAACTGCTGTGTGAGGATCTCGCGTACGGGCATTACGGCCCCGTCAGCGGTGAAGATGCGACATCGTTTGTAGCCAATCTGAATAATCACGTTTCTGAACCCTTCGTGAATCTGCCGGAACCCTACCATATACACCCAAAGTTTGACACCAGGCCCCCTTTAATATAGATTTTACCTATCCCGCTTGGCGGGCTTTCCATTGTCTACCTATGTCACGCTCACTTAAAAAAGGTCCCTACGTTGACGTCAAGCTTATGAAAAAGCTGGATGGCAAGAAGCCGTCTGAAACGGCTTCTATTAAGACGTGGGCCCGTAACAGCCAAATTGCTCCTGAATTCGTTGGGTTCACGTTTGGTGTACACAACGGTAAGAGTCACGTAGACGTGCTCGTCACGGAAGACATGGTGGGCCACAAGCTCGGCGAATTCTCCTCAACAAAGAAGTTCGTACGTCACGGAGGTAAAATGCAGAAGCAGCTTGAGCAGAAGAAGCAGGTTGCAGAGATTGCAGCTGCTAAGGCCGCTAAAGCAGCTCCTGCTGCCGCTAAGAAGAAATAATCTATGGCATCTACTGGTACACACAAAGCCCCCGCTGCCGCTCGTAAGGCAGAAGCAAAGCGCGCCATTCGCGCGGAGCTTGCTACGTACAACCAGTCTCCTCGTAAGGTTCGCCTCGTAACCGACATGGTGAAGGGCAAGAAGGTGGCAGATGCTGTTGCAGCTCTCTCCTTCCTTCCAAAGCGTGCCGCGCTTCCTATTAAGAAGCTTATCGAGAGCGCAGTTGCTAACGGTGTAGCTAAGGGAGAGGACAAGGACTCACTTCGCGTGGAGAACATCCAGGTGAACAGTGCCGGAATGATTGTGCGCTTCATGCCTCGCGCTATGGGTCGTGCAGCTCCTATCCGCAAGCGCCGCAGTAACGTTATCGTTACGCTTATCGCAGACGCTAAGAAACCAACTGCGTAATTTTTTACTATGACTCACACCGTACATCCCTACGCACACCGCCTTGGCATCATCCGTGACTGGAAGAGCCGTTGGTTTGCTACCGACAAGAAGAGCTACCGCGAGAACATTGTGGTGGACCAGGCTATCCGTACCTTCTTGAAGAAGCGTCTTCGCTCTATGCATGTTGCGGACATTGAGATTGAGCGCTCTGCGGCTGAGATTCGCGTGATTTTGAATACAGCTCGTCCAGGACTTGTTATTGGTCGCTCTGGAGAGAACGCTACCAAGCTTCGCGCTGAGCTTACCAAGCTGGTAGCTAAGACCGCTCCTACGCACAGTCGTACCGTGAAGCTCGACATTATGGAGATTCGTCAGCCAGAAACGTCTGCTGCCATCGTTGCCTTTATGGTAGCTGAGGGACTTGAGAAGCGTATGACCTTCCGTCGTGTGTTGAAGAGCACCGTGGAGAAGGTTATGGCCGTTCGTGAGGTGGTGGGAGTACGTATCGTCGTATCAGGTCGCCTTGGAGGTTCTGACATGGCTCGTACTGAGCAGATTAAGAAGGGTCGTATTCCACTTCAGACCTTCCGTGCAAACATTGATTACGCACAGGAGACCGCGAACCTGCCGTACGGTGTGATTGGTATCAAAGTATGGATCTACCTCGGTGAGACGTTTGCTGACGACGCAGCTGCTACTCGTAACGCAGGCACCAAATAACGCTTATGTTGTTTCCTAAAAAAGTAAAACACCGCAAGTGGCAGAACGCTCGCAAGAGCCCTGAGAAACTTGCTCGTCCCGATACTCGTGGTATTACTGTGGCCTTCGGTTCACACGGCATGAAGGCAACGACGGCTGCTCGTGTTACGAGTAACCAGATTGAGGCGGCTCGTAAGGTACTTACCCGCGCAACAGGAAAAACTGGTAAGATGTGGATTCGCATCTTCCCGGATCGTCCGGTCACCGCTAAGCCTGCTGAGGTAGGTATGGGTAAGGGAAAGGGAGACCCGAAGGGATTTGTCTTTGAGGTACGTCCAGGTCGTGTACTCTTTGAGCTCGATGGCGTTAGTGACGCAAAGGCTCGCGATGCTATTCGCCGCGCTGGAGCCAAGCTTCCGGTAAAAGTTAACGTGGTAACCCGCTAACTGCACTGCTTATGACTAAAAAGATTTCATTCATCGAAAAGGACGCAAAGGAGCTTGAGACACTTCTAGCTGAGAAGCGTGAAGAGCTACGCACCGTGCGCTTTGCCGTTGCTGGTTCTCGCCCGAAGGATCCTTCCAAGGCAGGCAAGATTCGCAAGGACATCGCTCGCATTATGACCGCGCAGACGCAGAAGGAAACAACCGAGTAATACTATGGAAAACACTACCCAAACACAGCCACAGAGCTTCAAGGGCGTTGTCGTAAAGACCGCCATGAAAGATACGGTTACCGTTGCCGTCTCTCGCTTTGTGCAGCACCCGAAGTACAAGAAGTTCTTGGTTCGCACCAAGAAGTTCCTTGTGCACGATGAGGGCAACACGGTAAAGGAAGGGGACGAGGTAACTATTGTTGCCTGCGCACCAATCTCAAAGCGTAAGTCATTCAAGATCGTTAAGTAATTTATTTATGGTACAACCACAATCAATCGTAGTCGTTGCAGACAACTCAGGCGCTAAAATCGCTCGTGTCTTCAAGGTACTCGGAGGAAGCAAGCGCCGCTATGCCCAGATTGGTGATGTGGTGGTGGTATCTATCCAGACTGCCGAGCCTCGCAAGGCGGTAAAGAAGAAGGAGATTTATAAGGCGGTAGTGGTTCGCCAGCGCAAAGCTTTCCGCCGTGCTTCTGGTATCTATGTGCGTTTTGATGATAACGCGGTAGTGCTCATTGAGAAGCAGGGAAAGGAGATGGGACCTAAGGGTAACCGTGTATTCGGTCCTGTGCCTCGCGACCTCGTCGAACGCGGATGGCAGAACATTGCGTCTATCGCACCTGAAGTCGTCTAACCTCTATTCTTATGTCTAAAGCAAGCATGGGTCAGCAGACCGCAAAATTTAAAATAAAGAAAGGAGACACCGTTATCGTGATCTCTGGAAAGGACAAGGGTACAACCGGCGTTGTTGAGCGTGTGCTTCCAGCTGAGGCGAAGGTAGTGGTAGCAGGAGCTGCTATCGTAAAGCGTCACCTACGCTCTACAACTCGTGGACAGTCAGGAAGCATTGTTGAGCGTCCTCGTGCCATGGCTATTTCCAACGTCATGCTCTATGACCCAAAGGAGAAGAAGGGAACTCGAGTAAAGCGCGTCGCTGTCGACGGCAAGCGCTCTCGCGTTACGGTTAAGAGTGGTACCACCCTCGCATAATCAAGTTATATATGATTGTTCAAGAAAAACAGGCAAGCACGTTTGCAACACTCAAAGAGAAGTTTGGTTACACCAACGTATTCTCTTCACCACGTTTGGTTAAGATTGTGGTGTCTTCAGGAGTAGGTAAGCTCGACAAGAACAAGAAGGCACTCGTGGAGAGCCGTCTTGCACGCATCACTGGACAGAAGGCTTCAGCACGTGCTGCAAAGCAGTCCATTGCACAGTTCAAGCTACGTGAGGGAGACATTGTTGGGTACCAGGTTACCCTTCGTGGTACCCGCATGAACCACTTCCTTGAGAAGTTGATTCACGTAGCTCTTCCTCGTACTCGTGACTTCCGTGGACTACCCGCTGGATCTATTGATGAGATGGGTAACTACACCATTGGTATCAAGGACCACACCATCTTCCCTGAGACCTCTGAAGAGGACCTGAAGGACGTCTTTGGTCTTGCTATCACCTTTGTGACCACCGCCAAGACGAAAGAGGAGGCAGACGCTTTCTTGCGTCACCTAGGGCTTCCGATGAAAGTTGCGTAAAGCACACCGAAGAACAAAAAAGACCCTCACTGAGGGTCTTTTTTGACAGCACCTTCATTATGTGGTTTATAGATAGAGGAAGGCGTGCTACTGAGCACGTCCGAATGTATGAGGTGTTGTTATGAAAGCGTTTTTGGCCGCGGTTGGTTGTCTGGCTCTTATGGGCTGTGGAGCTGCCCGTGAGCCACTGGAATTCGGCGCAACGTCGACGGAAGGTCTCGAAGGCCGCATCGCACATGATGTTGCGGTTGAGCTCGGCGGGCAAGAGATTCCCGACAGCTATCAGAATGTTATCCTGTCTTCCCCGACCTATTCGGAGACGGCCATCTATCGTGTCGTTCCGTTCAGGGAGTACCGGAAGATGGTGGATGATCAGGAGCTGGGTAAATATGCTCCGGCAAATTCTACCGATCTGCTGGCATTCCAGCGGGCTTACCGCCTCACTGAGGCGGCACGGAATCTGCAGGACGTATGCGCTCCTTTGCGCCTCTTCCTGCAGAACGGCCAGGACCAAGCAGCTATGCGCGGCTCCTGGATGTTTGCCGTGAGCAATAAGGGGCAGAACTACGGTCTCTTTCAACAGCCCAAAAGCTGCAAGTACGCCCTGCTGGTGCGCTCCATCAGCTGAAGAACTGGGACGCAAGTCTCAAACAACAAAGTCCCTCGCGTCTTACGGCGCGGGGGCTTTCACTTTGTTTGACAGCCTACTTCCTTACTGATAGATTACATGAACGGCTCTCCGGAGCTATTTTTCTTATGGCAAAAGCATCCCAAATCGCCCGAAACAACAAAAAGGCACAACTGTCTGAGAAGTACGCTGAAAAGCGTGCCGCTCTTAAGCTTGCTGGTGATTGGGATGGACTTCAGGCCCTTCCGAAGAATTCATCTCCTGTTCGTGTGAAGAACCGCTGCGCGGTGACAGGACGTCCGCGTGGCTATATGCGCGCTTTCGGTCTTTCACGCATTATGTTCCGTGAACTTGCTCGTGAGGGTAAGATCCCAGGGGTTAAGAAAGCTTCTTGGTAATTTTTGTACTATGGTAACTGACCGCGTAGGAGATTTCATTATTCGTCTGAAGAATGCAGGCGCTATTAACAAAGGTACTGTGGTGGTGCCGTTTTCAAAGCACGTAGAGAGCATTGCGTACAAGTTGAAGGAACTTGGTTATGTATCTGAGGTAAGTAAGAGCAAGGTACCGTACAGCTTCGAGGTTACGCTCGCCTACGACGACAAGGGTAACCACAAGATTAACGACGTAAAGCGTGTATCAAAGCCAGGACGTCGTCTGTACGCTGGCGCTAAGAACACGCACAGTGTGAAGAACGGTATTGGCGCACGCATTATGTCTACCCCTAAGGGAATTCTTTCTGATCGTGAGGCTCGTCGTCTGAACGCCGGTGGTGAGGAACTCTTTAAGATATGGTAACAAACACGAACATGTCACGGCTCGCGAAGAAGCCGCTTGCTATACCCGCTAAAGTAACCGTCTCTACTGACGGAGGTGTTCTTTCCGTAAAGGGATCAAAGGCAACGCTCGAGCTTCCTATTCACCCAAGCATCACCATTGAGGTAACATCTGAGGGCATTGTTATTGCCCCTGCTAACGACACCAAGCTCGCTCGCGCTCTTACCGGTACGTACGCCGCTCACGCACACTCTATGATGACTGGTGTTGAAACACCTTTTAAGCGCGTACTTGTCATCAAGGGAGTGGGCTACAAGGTGGAGCAGAAGGGACGTGATCTCGTGTTTAACGTTGGTTTCTCACACACCGTTACCCTTACCGTTCCTGAGGGACTTGAGGCAAAGGTAGAGAAGCTCACTATTACTATCGAGGGATCAGATAAGCAGAAGGTGGGACAGTTTGCTGCTGAAATTCGTGCTATTAAGCCGCCAGAGCCATACCTTGGAAAGGGTATTGCCTACGACAACGAAGTAATCCGTCGTAAGCAGGGCAAGAAGGCCGTATAACGTTTATTTATGGCTACTACACAACTCACCAAGAAAGGACTTCGCGATCGTCGCCACAAGCGCGTACGCGCTCGCATCACGGGTACTGCTACGCGTCCTCGTCTTGCTGTCTTCAAGTCTAACCGCTACATCTCAGCACAGATTATTGACGACGAGGCAGGCGTAACGCTCGCCGCTTCTCACGGTAAGACCCTCGGAGGAACTCCTTCAGAGCAGGCTCTTGCTGTAGGTAAGACCGTTGCTGACCTCGCGAGCAAGAAGGGTATTACTACGGTTGTTTTCGATCGTGGTGGGTACGAGTACGGAGGCCAGATTAAGGCTCTTGCAGACTCAGCACGTGCTTCAGGCCTTACGTTCTAATTTTTTCTATGACTGACACAACGACACTTCCAACTCCCGCAACACCAGCAGCACCAACTGCTGAAGCTACACCCACATCTACCCCAGACACTCGTGGTGGAGCGCGGGGAGGAGCTCGCCGTTCACCGGGTGGACGAGGAGACGGACGTGGACGTCCTCGTGACCGCGCACCGCGCGAGCGCAGTGAGTTTGAGCAGGCAACTATCGACGTACGTCGTGTGGCTCGTGTTATGGCAGGAGGACGTCGTTTCTCTTTCAGCGTTACCGTAGTAATCGGAGACAAGAAGGGACGCGTGGGTGTGGGACTTGGAAAGGGAGCAGACACTGCTCTTGCTATTGATAAGGCAGTGCGTAACGCCAAGAAGCACCTCATCACCGTGAACCGCACCAAGGACAACTCTATTGCTCACGATGTTTCTATCAAGAACTCATCTTCTATTGTGACCATCGTTCCTTCTCCTGGTCGTGGAGTTGTGGCAGGAAGCGCTATGCGCATCGTGCTTGAGCACGCGGGAGTAACCGACGTGGTAGCAAAGATCCTTACCCGCACCAAGAACAAGCTCACCATTGCTCGCGCTACGGTAGCTGCCCTTAAGAGCGCCCGTTAATACTTTTTATATGCAGTCAAACACTCTCGCTCCAAGAACACCTCGCATCACTACTCCTCGTGTAGGACGTGGTGGAAAGCGTGGAAAGACTTCTGGTCGTGGTACCAAGGGTCAGGACGCTCGTGCAGGACACAAGAAGCGCCCTGAAATGCGTGACCTTATCAAGAAGCTGCCAAAGCTTCGTGGACACGGAAAGAACCGCTCTCGCACCGTGCGTGTGAAGGCTCCGTACGCTGCTGTAAACCTCTCACTTCTTGAGGCTAACTTTGCAGCAGGAGATTTGGTGAACCCAGAGACTCTCTACAAGAAGGGGTTAGTACGTGCCCGTGGTGGACGCATCTCCTACGTAAAGATCCTTGGAACAGGAACTCTTACCAAGGCTCTGAAGATTTCAGATTGTGCTAGTTCAGAGGCAGCCAAGACCGCGGTAGAATCCGTAGGAGGCTCACTACTATCCAATGCTTAAGAAAGCTCTACATAAACTACAGCTGATACTTGGAGACCGCGCGCTCCGCAACCGAATACTGTTTGTGCTAGGGGCTATTGTGGCTTTCCGTGTACTTGCCGCCATCCCTATTCCAGGAGTAGACCATATTGCTCTCGCTCAGTTCTTCGCGAACAACCAGTTCCTTGGACTTCTCTCGGTCTTCTCCGGAGGCGGTTTCTCCTACCTGTCTCTCGTGATGCTTGGCGTTGGTCCGTACATTACGGCCAGTATCATCATGCAGCTCGCTACCGTGATCTTCCCGCAAGTGAAGGCCATGTACTCAGAAGAGGGAGACGCAGGACGAACCAAGTTCGTGGCTATCTCTCGTGCTATCACCATTCCTCTCGCTATTTTGCAGGCAGTGGCATTCCTCTCACTTCTTGAGAACCAAGGCATCGTTTCAGCACCAACACCGTTCCTCTTTGCGATTAACGTCTTCCTCGTAGCGGCAGGTTCCATGCTCCTTATGTGGGTGGGTGAGCTCATCACCGAGTTTGGTGTGGGTAACGGAGTGTCACTCATCATCTTCGCCGGTATTGTGGCGAGCCTTCCCTCTGGTATTGGTCAGGCACTCTTTGCAGCGTCTGCAGCAAACATTCCGGCCTACCTAGCCTTTGCCCTTATTGCTTTGGTGGTTATCTTCCTTGTGGTGATGGTGTCTGAGGCTGAGCGTTCTATCCCGATTAACTACGCACGAGCTGCACGCGGACAGGTGGCTTCTGGACCTACGTATCTACCGATACGTCTACTTCAGGCTGGGGTGATTCCTATTATTTTCGCACTCTCTATGCTCCTGCTTCCGCAGATGCTTCTCACAGCACTTACCTCTATGGGTATCACCGGTCTAGCAGGACTTGAGCAGGGATACACGGCATTTGCAGCTAACCCGTTTGCCTACGGCATTGCGTACTTTGTCTTGGTGGTTATGTTTACGTTCTTCTATACCTCCATCACGTTTGAGCCACACCGTATTGCAGACAACCTCCAGAAGTCTGGAGCCTTCATTCCTGGAGTGCGTCCAGGACGCGAGACGGAGAACTATATCAACAAGGTGGTATCTCGCATCACCTTCCCAGGTGCTGTCTTCCTTGGTCTTGTTGCGGTGACGCCGTTCATCATCCAGGGCATCACGGGTATCTCCACCATTCTTGTGGGTGGTACTGCGCTCCTTATTGCGGTTACTGTACTCCTTGATCTTATCCGTAAGGTTGATGCGCAGGCATCACTACGCGAATATTAGTCTCGTATGAGTAGCCGCCGTGGCAAACTCATACTCGTCGTAGCACCTTCAGGTAGTGGAAAGAACACGCTCATTCACTTTGCCGAGCGTGTGGTTCCGAACTTGCCGAGACTGGTGACTTGCACCACGCGTGCTCCTCGTCCCGGAGAGGTTGAGGGAGTTGATTATCACTTCCTCACACCCGAAGCATTTGACGCTGCTATTGAGCGCGGAGAGTTTCTTGAGTGGGCAACGTATGGCGCTAACCGCTACGGCACCCTGAAGGCAACCATTGAACGCTACCTTGCTACCGGAGCACTGCTTCTGGCAACCATAGACGTGCAGGGAGTTCGGGAAGTGCTTTCTCTGCTTCCGGAGAGTGAAGTTGCCACCATCTACATTGATGCGGGGAACTGGGAGTCTCTGGCGGCACGCATCAGCGCGCGCGCCCCTATCAGCGACACCGAGCTGGAGCATCGTCGGGTACGGTTTGAAGACGAGGCAACCTTCAAGTCTGAAGCAACGTATATCATTGAGAACCACGACGGACAGTTAGAGAAGGCTCAACAAGCATTTGTTACCTTGATCAAGTCTTTGCAAGAAGAAGTTGCTGCTCGTTAGTTCGTGCGCGGGGAAGAGAATACTGATACCATTTATACATACTTATTTCTATGAACACTGTTTTACTCATTGGACGACCAGGAAGCGGGAAGGGAACACAGGCGAAGATTCTTTCGAAAGAATTAGGATGGATTCGCCTATCTGCAGGAGATTTAATTAAGGAGATTCGCGATGGCTCTGAGCCTTTTTCTGCTCGCGTACGTGAGATGTATGACAAGGGAACCCTTCTTCCTGACTGGTTTGCGGACTACCTGCTTGAGGCAGGACTTCTTGAGCTTGATACGCATGTGGGGATTATCTGCGAAGGCTTTGGACGCACCGAGAGCCAAGCACGCCACCTCTCAGAGATTATTGAGTGGCTGGGACGAAAGCTCGTGGTGATTAACCTTGAGGTGTCTGAGGAAGAGGTCACGCGCCGCATGATGGAGCGCGCAAAGACGGAGGACCGTCCAGATTCTGATGTTGCCAGCAAGATTGAAGAGCGTCTCAGGAAGTTTGAGGAAGAGACGGGACCTGCGCTCGCGTACTTTAGGGAGCTTGGGCTTGTGCTAGACGTAGATGGTGAGCTTTCACCTGAGGAGGTGGGCAAGGAGATCTCTAAGCGACTAGACGTATGATTGTACGCACTCCAGAAGAGCGTGCGGGCATCATAGAGTCTGGGAGAAGGCTCGGCGTGGTATTGGAGAAGGTGGCAGCGATGGTGGCTCCTGGAGTCTCCACTCTCACGCTTGATACCGAAGCTGAGCGACTCATCCGCGAAGGCGGAGATGAACCTGCCTTTAAGCATTACACTCCCGAGGGAGCAGGGCGTCCGTATCCGGCCACCTTGTGTGTGTCCGTGAACGATGAAGTGGTGCACGGTATTTCGAATGAGGATCCACGTACTTTGAAGGAGGGAGACATTGTGTCACTGGACATTGGTCTTTCTCATAAAGGATTTATTTCAGATACCGCAGTAACGGTGCCCGTGGGCAAGGTGGGCAAGGAGTCCTATGCCCTCATGGACGCCACCAGAGCCGCTCTTGAGGCATCTATTTTGCTTGCGCGCCCAGGGAATCGTATTGGAGACATTTCACACGCCACAGGCGCTGCCTTCGACGGTACGGGCTTTTCCGTGGTGAAAGTCCTAGGAGGACATGCTGTGGGCAGGGAGGTCCATGAGGAGCCATTTATTGCCAATGCGGGGCATCCAGGCACCGGGCCTGAGATAGTTGCTGGCATGGTGCTGGCTCTTGAGCCCATTGCGAACATGGGAAAGGCTTCCGTGATTCTAGCTCCAGACGGGTATACGTATCGCACACGAGATGGATCTCGTTCTGCTCACTTTGAGCACACCATTTTAGTGGAGGAGAAGGAGACGTTGGTGCTTACGAGACGCCCGAGTGAAGTATAGTTAGTGTATATGACGCAGTACCATAAACTCGTACGCGACAAGATACCTGACCGACTAGACCAGAAGGGAATTCCTTACGAAAAGACAGTTGCTGCTGGTGACGAGTTACGTGAGGCTTTAGTGCAAAAGCTTCTTGAGGAAGCTCAGGAATTCTCTGAAGCAGGAGCGGTAGAAGAGTTGGCGGACGTACTGGAGGTGGTTGCCTCCCTACGGGACCTGCCGGAGTACGCAGATGTAGAGCGTATTCGCGAAGAGAAGAAGGAGGAACGAGGTGGATTTGAAAAAGGTTTTATTCTGAAGGGCGAGAAGTAGTCGTCTGGCGAAGCGAGGAGCTATAGGATATAGTCCTTGTATATGAACGCGGTAAGCGTTTTTTAGTATCATCAAACTTATGACACCTAGCAGCCACCCCAAGAAAGAGCGAACCTTTGTAATTGTGAAGCCAGACGGCGTACAGCGCGGTCTCGTGGGCGAGATCACTCGTCGTTTTGAGAGCACCGGTCTCAAGATTGTTGCCATGAAGATGGCGGTCCTTCCTGAGGAGCTCCTTTGGAAGCACTACGACAAGGATGATGAGTGGTTTATTAAGAAGGGTTTTGGTATTAAGCAGAACCGTGCAGACGCTGGCATGGACGCTTCTCGCGAGCCGATTGAATACGGCAAGGACATCATTCGTGCACTCGTGAAGTACATGACAGCCAGTCCTGTGGTCATGATGGTGATTGAAGGTAACCAGGCTGTGGCTGTGGTGAAGAAGTTAGTTGGAGAGACAGAGCCTGCCACAAGTGATGTGGGTACCATTCGTGGAGACCTCACCACTGACTCCTATGCTATTTGTTCTATTGATGATCGTGCAGTGCGAAACCTCATCCACTGTTCAGACGAGGTGGACAATGCGAACAAGGAAATCGCTATGTGGTTCCCAGCCGAGGAAGTGTTCAACTATCGCCATGTTCAGGAAGAGATTCTCTACGATGTGAATCTCGATGGAATCATGGAATAACAAAGCAACGACCGCTCACACGAGCGGTTTTTTGTTTTTCTCTCGGGTGTATACTAGCAGAGGAGTCGTCTCATAAACGCAACTTGCTTCATTCTCGGGAGTCTTATATCCACGCGCTCGGGTGCACTTTCAATAGTCTAACGAACGCGGTGCGGACACCCACGTGGCATATAAAAGTTGCCACAAGAGGCGACTCCACGAAAAAACTCGCACCCGTGCGAGTTTTTTCGTACACCTGCATGCTAGAGTATTTTTAATGCGACTCTTTTGGTTCTTTCTAGCTTTAGGCAGTACTGCACTTCTGGCGGTTGCCCACACCGTTGCCTCTGCAGAATATTTATACTGGCAGTACCGCTGGCTTGATACACCCATGCATCTGCTTGGAGGGTTTGCATTAGGTAGTCTTGTGATTGCACTTTTATTCCGGTACCGACCGGCCTACTACGTTGCTGCCATGCTCTTCGTGGCCATCAGCTGGGAGGTGTTTGAATACGCACTTGGTCTACCTCAGCCCGCAGATTACCTGTTAGACACTGCGCACGATCTTCTGAACGATACCCTCGGTGCTGGTGCAGCCTTTATTCTTGCTCGTCTTACTCTATGGCGCTCCGCTTAACCTTTGCAGGGGCTGCCGGCACCGTGACCGGCTCTAACTTCCTGGTTGAGGGAGCACACGGAAAAATACTCGTGGACTGCGGTATTGAGCAGGGGAAGGATTTCTGTGAGAGCTGCATGTATGACCCGTTTCCTTACGACGTTCCTTCAATTGACGCACTGGTGATTACGCACGCACACCTGGACCACATTGGGCGCGCTCCCAAGCTCATGCGTGAGGGCTTCAAAGGAAAGGTCTATATGACCGCTCCTACCGCAGACCTCACCGATCTCATGCTCCGAGATTCGGTAGATATACTTGCGCAGGAAGCAAGGAAGCATAAGTTGTCTCCCTTGTTTGATGAGAAAGATGTGGATGCTTTTATGGCACGCATAGAGATTATTGAATACCACAAAGAGCAGAAGGTTGCTCCAGGTCTCTCCGTCTACCTGCGGCACACTGGGCACATTCTTGGTTCTGCTAGTGTGCGCATTATGGACGATGACGGTGTCACACTCGCTATCACAGGAGACATTGGTGCCACGGGAGAAGCATACCTGCAGGACCCAGAACCTATTAAGGACGCGGACGTGCTCGTCATGGAGAGTGTGTACGGAGACCGCGTGAACACGGGACGCGAGGGAAGAGAACAGGAGCTTGCTGATACCCTGAATAAGGCTATTGCGCGAGGCGGCACCATGCTCATGCCCGCCTTCTCCATTGAACGCACCCAGCTGCTGCTCTATACCATTTCAAACCTCATGGATGAGGGAAAGATTCCCAAGATTGGTGTCTTCCTTGATTCACCACTCGCTATTCATGTAACGGATGTGTACCGCAAATGGAGTGTTGATTTCTTTAATGACAAAGTAGCTTCAGAGCTCACACGCGAGAAGGACATCTTCTCCTTCGGTTCTCTCCAGGAGACACTCTCGCGCAGTGATTCAGACGATATAGAGCGGGCCCCGAATCCCAAACTCATCATGGCGGGAGCCGGCATGAGTCACGGAGGACGTATTGGTAAGTGGGAAGAGAAGTATCTGCCGCACGAAGACACCACGTTATTTATTGTGGGATACCAGTCTCCAGGAACTCCAGGCCGCCTGCTTCAAAGTGGTGCGAAGAAGATACGCATTAACAATAGAGAGGTACGTGTACGGGCCAAGATTGGCGTGTACACGGGCTGGTCTGCCCATGCGGACCGTGATGGCCTTATGGAGTTTGCGAGGCAGTCCCTGCCACGTGCAAAGACTATCTTCACCGCACTCGGCGAGCCTGCGTCTTCACGATTCCTCGCGCAGCGCATTCATGACTACCTCGGAGGGAACGCCATAGCCCCAACGAAAGGGGAGGTGTGGGAGATAACGAAGCAGGGGGCAAGGAAAGTCTCTACTGATTGACAGAAGGGCACAAATGGGTATACCATTGATGGTATGGGCTGTCACCCGCATGAACTTTAAACCTGATATAGAGTTATACGCCACTCTTACCCAAGAGGTTATTTACGATGACCTTTTGAGCAACCTTGGTGACTCTATCGTAAAGGTTGAGAAAAAATTGAGTTACTACAGCCGCAAGAGTGTGGCAACACTCTTGCGAACTGGTACCCTCGATTTTATCAATGGTTCAAGCAATCCGCGATTGTATGAACTTAAGGTCAAGAGCATGGCATCTCCCCTTCGCTTCGTATGTGCGCTTGAAGAGAGAACCATCATCTTGTTAGACGTTATATATAGTAGTGGTAGCAACGGGGCAGTCGAGAGGCGGTTAAGTCGCGCAGGATTACGTCTTGCAGAATGGCGAACAAGAAACTAAGAATATTCCATGAAACTTATTGAACTTCAGAACCGTGTACGTACTGAGAGCCGCTTTATTAAGGCCCGTAAAGAAGCTCGCAAAGATCTTGCCTTTCAGATTAGTCACATGATTGAAGAATTGCGTGTTTCGTTGAACTGCTCACAAAGTAAATTGGCCGAGATTGTTGGAATCACACAACCGGCAGTTGCTCGTCTCGAAGGAGGGATTGTGGTTGCCAGTCTACCAATGCTTCAAAGAATTGCTGAGGCAACAAAGCATGACTTAATTCTGCCTGCATTTGTAAATAGAGGAAAGACACTACTCAATAACGACATTACGACAAGAAGTATTGTCGCAACAGGCACCTCTTCTCATAATTATCATTCAGTAGCCCAGCTTGAGCGAGCCGGGACTAGGGACCTTATTTATTCGTTGGCAAGCTAACATTAACTAGAATAATGAAAAAGAATGACATCGAAGTCGTTTGGGCAATCTTATGCGGAGGGTCTAGCGTCGACAGCGAAACAAACAATATCTCTATTTATAAAGTGCTGGAGCAAATTACCTTAACAAAAGGTAATGGCTCAGTCCCAACAGGCCCGCACTTAATTCCTCTACAGCACGAATACGTTATCCTATTACAAAGGCCAGATCCAGTAGGAAAACCGAAGTCATATGCGATGACGATGAAGCTCCGTGGACCAGATGGGGAAGTGGTGAACGAAGCCCCTACTCCCGCACACTTTGAGTCTGGGAAGAAAAGATTAAGATTAAGAATTCAGAACGCCTCATTTCCAGTTACTGTACCAGGCGAATACAGATTCGAAATCTGGACGGAAGGTGAAGATACTCCGCGTTCCTCCACGCCTTTTGTTGTTATAGTAAAGTAGCAATTCTGCGAGGTTCACTGCACTGACTAATCCTGTTCTGGGTTATGCATTTCTTCTTGTAAAGAAAAACCCCGCACGTGCGGGGTTTTTCTTTTGAAGGGTTCGCTTACGCGTCTACCTGTGTGGCAATGCGAGAGAAGATCTCAGGCTCAGTTGCAGCAAAGGTCGCGAGTACCTTGCGGTCTAGAGCAATCTCCTTTGCCTTCATCTTTGCAATGAAGGTGCTGTATGAGGTGAAGCCAAGCTCACGAATCGCAGCGTTCAGACGAACAATCCAGAGCTGACGGTAGTCAGTCTTCTTGTCGCGGCGGTGGTTGAACGCGTTCTTTCCAGCATGTACGAGAGACTCCTTCGCTAGACGTACCTTGGTAGAACGCCCGTGACGATACCCCTTAGCACGCGCGAGGATATTCCTTCGACGCTTTGCTGATGCTACTCCTCCTTTTACTCGTGCCATATATAATTAATTACGTATACAAACTACTCAGCTGCTGCTGGAGTATCTACCACTACAATTGCCTGCTTTTCAAGCGCGCTCTTCTTAGATCCACCATGACCACCAAGGAAACGACGCATAACATCGTTTGATACGGTGAGCAGCTGTGCACGGCGCTTCACACCCTTGGTACGACCGCGCTCCTTCGCATTGAAGTGGTCCTGACCACTCTTGCGTACGACAAGCTTGCCGGTGCGGGTCACCTTTATGCGTTTGGTATAAGATTTGTTGGTTTTCATGGTGTTGGTGTTGATGTCTTTTCGACGCTTGGTTGTTTTACCTTTGCTTCTCTCTCGAGAATCGCAGCAAAACCTTTAGGAGCACGTGCTACTGGCTCAGCGATCTTGTACGTATATGGGATGAGCATGATGAACTTTTCAAGCCGGGTCTTGAGGAATGCTTCCTCCATACCCTTATAGCGGCCCTTTAGGAAGAGTTCAGCACGTACCCGGTGGCCTTCTTCCAGCCACTCAGCGGCCTTGTTGGCCTTCAGGCGCATGTCGTTCTCTCCCGTACCCACCTTTATCTGTACTTCCTTGGTCTCAGAGACCTTAGCCTTCGCTTTAGCAGCACTTTCTCGCTTCTTCTGCTCGTACTGAAATTTACCATAATCCATGACCTTGGCAACCGGAGGCTTCGCATTGGGGGAGATTTCGATGAGATCCAGTCCCACACGCTGTGCTTCTGCGAGAGCATCTGCAATGGACAGGACACCCAGGTTCTCACCTGTGGAACCTACCACGCGTAGCTCGCTGGCACGTATCTCTTTGTTTATGCGGATTCTATCAGTTGTACTCAAGGGTTTTGGGCTTATGGTTTCTCGTGATTGTAGCACAAGAAAGGCTCCAAAACAAGACGCCCTCGGGCGCTAGAGAGCGTCCGAGGGCGTACTTAGTACTTCCTTTACGGGTTCAGGTTGATGGACGCGTCTGGAAGTGTCTTTGAGCTAAATTCACGCAAGATATCAGACATTTCCTGAAGGTCCTTGGCGCAGGCCTTGCGGCTCTCAGCGTCAGACTGGGAACAGTGTTCACGAATAGCATCACGCTTTTCGCTAATGTTCTGATTGCTTGAGCCTGCCTTCATAAGGAAGAAGCCAGTAATAGCGAGGAGGATGGCGAGAACGACCACCAGGCTCCAGGCGAAGGTAAGTTGCGTTTTGGTTTTCATATGTGCTCTATTGTACTCTTTTTTCCAAGAAGAGGGGAGGGTAGCAACTCATAAGCAGCATAGGGAGTTCTAATGTTAAAAGTTATTATACGTCTGAACCAATACAAATTTTTATGGCTAAGGTTTTATTTGAACAATTTTCTTCTTTCATACAAATGGTATTTCCCTTGGCCACACTTGCTACGGCTATCGCAGTTGGTTACTCCGCGGCTAAAATAAACCGAAAAAACAAAATGACCGATGTGGCCATTCACTGCATTAATAGATACGACGTTATCGCACACGATCGTTCAAGCATATCCTCTCGAGAAGAGGCACTCAATTATTATCGCCGTTACTTTGGCCTCAAAAGTGATCAGTTTGACTACTGGTTGTCGGGACTTATTGATGCGGAAAATATGGCCAGCTGGTCGTATGCAACACTCAATAGTTTTGAACTTGAGAAACATGTTTCTTTTAACTATGAAGGGAGAGAAGAATTTGTAACGTTCAGTGAAGGCTGGGAAGAGAGTCTGACGCTTCACGAGGCACCCAATGCCACTTTCGTGCGAGTTATGGAGCGTATACAGGAAATTGCGCACATGAAGCTGAGTCGTAAAGAAAAGTACGCCAAACTTATTGAATTGTTAGAAATTACTGAGCGTGTAGAGCGTGACTTTATTCGCTTTGCAGACACTACTTTTCTTGCCATGCGTATACGTGGTGGAGATATGCGCGCCTTTCGAAAGATGGAGAAGCGCCACAATAAGCGAGTGAGCGGAGTAGACAAACACCTGTCCCTTTAAGCGGACAGAGCATACCCCCCGGGGGTATGCTATACTGTCTATCTATGGCACATCAATCAACCACAACCGAGGATCTCGTACTCCGTCTAAGTCGTATAGAAGGACAGATTGGAGCGCTTAAGCGCTCACTAGAGAAAACCGATACCAGTGATTGCACTCAGACCCTCTTTCAGCTGAAGGCGGCTACCAATGGCTTGAAGCGTTTCGGTGAAGCTTTCGCTCGCGAGTATGCAAGCCGTTGTATGAAAGAGGGAAAGAGTTCAGCGCAGCTCTCCAAGGATCTCGATCAGATTATTAGTACTGCATTTACGCTCTCATAATTCTTTATCTATGTTTGGACCCAAAGAAGTAACTGTTCACGAAGCGTGCGAGGTGCTTGGTACCGACGGGCACTGTCTTCTGGACGTGCGCACCCACGAAGAAGTAGCAGAAGCTGCTGTTCCCGGATCACTCCATATACCACTTGATCGTCTAGAAGACGAAGCACATAAACTGAAGGACTTTGATTCTCTTCATGTTATGTGCCGTTCGGGAGGGCGAAGTAGTATGGCTACCAGTGCATTACACGGTATGGGCATGAAGCATGCCAGGAATATGAAGGGAGGAATACTTGCGTGGAAAGCAGCTAACTTACCAACGAAGTAATGAATACCCATGACTATCTATCCCTTTCAAACAAAACGAGGATGTCGCTCCTATCTTCTACTAGACGAAGCCTCCAGAGAGGCAGCTCTCATTGACCCCTCTGAAGAATTAGGACTTGAGGAGTATCTTGCTGCGCTACAGAAACATGAAGCGAAGCTTTGCTACATCATCGAAACGCATACGCATGCCGATCACGTTTCTTCAGCGCCAGCGCTGCGCAGTGCAACTGGTGCAAAGGTTGTGCGACACGCGCTTGCTCCCTCAAGTCTGAAGGACATGAGTGTTACGGGCGGGGAAGTACTTACGCTTGGTGGTGAAACCATAACGATACTTGCAACACCCGGTCATACCAATGAAAGCATCACCGTGCAGACAGATACTGCTGTCTTCACGGGAGACGCTCTTCTCATTGGAGGTACGGGACGTACAGACTTCCAGCTGGGAGACAGTGAGGCTCTTTACGCTTCACTCCATGAGACACTCGGAAAACTTCCGGGCGATACACTCGTGTATCCTGCGCACGACTACAAGGGAAGAGAGTCTTCTACTCTTGGAGACGAGAAGCGCACGAATCCGCGTTTTACCCTCTCCCACGAGGACTTTGTGGCAGCTATGAATGCACACCACCCACCCAAGCCCGAATTGTTCACTGAAGCTCTCGAGGTGAATAGTCGCTAAGAAAGTCCTTCTGGGCGTCTAGTATACTTACGTGTATGAAAATACTCGCCTGTGACCTATGCAGCGTAACGGCTCGAGGGGAAACCTTTGAGGAGTGGATGCAAGATCTGCACCCGCACTATCTGGAATCTCATGTGGACGTCATGAACGATCCAAATATAGGAAAAAGAGAAATGCAGCAGTGGATGATAGATAACCGTGCACGGTTTAATGCGGCCTAGTCTTTGGTTACACTCCGTCCTCATCAATCTTTGACCACAAGTACCTTTCATGGCTTACTGGCAGCAGTAAGCGTACCTTCTCAACTCTAGTTAAAGGACTGTCACCATGCAGACGGCACCGCTGTCCAAGACGGCCTCCAGGCTCTCAAACGATGAGCTCGGGCTCATACAAAGGCGTGTCAACGAAATTGTTCGACGCGCTGAAGAAGGAACCATCGAACTCCCGTGGGCTATGGGAGAGATACAGCGAATCATCGAAGGCAGAAAATTGCCTGAGGTAGTGTATCGCAATCGCGCCGAACCCCTACAATTCGACCGGCCTTCTGTAGCTGAGCGTCGCAAGTCAAAGGCGCCGCTTCACAGACGCCTGGCCCACTGGGTCACTCGTTTGGAGTGGCCCGAACGAAACGGTGAGCACATTATGGCTGAGATGTGGGAGGCTGAATGCATTCCTGTTCATTGTGTGAACAACGGTCGCACGCCCATCAACACCATCATGTATGAAGAGCATATTACGGACCGAGACATTCGTGTCATCAGCTCTACCCTGCAGTGGCTCGGAACCAGCGCCGGCAAGGACTTCTTGCGTAAGTTTGTAAGGACTGCAGAACTGTACATACACTAGAGTAAACTCCCCGCAGCTTCGGCAGCGGGGAGTCGTTTTAATTTTTAAGCAGAGAGCATACGTTTAAATGGTATTCTGCCTACATGGAACTTTTCGTACACATACTCATTTTCCTCGTAGCCATTGGCATCATCTGGGTCTTTGCTGGCTCGGTGGTGGACGCGGTGAGTCGTATAGCACGCCGCTACTGTAAGAGTGGTTTCCTTACCGCCTTCTTCGTACTTGGCTTCATTACCTCTATTAGTGAGTTTTCCGTAGCTGCTAATGCTGTGCTTGATAAGGTACCTCAGGTTTCAGCCGGAAATCTTGTAGGGGCTTCGTTTGTCATTCTCTTGTTCATTGTTCCTTTGCTCGCTATTGCGGGGAAGGGTATCCAGCTGAATGGTGCTATTTCAAAAGGTCTTTTAGGACTTCTTCTTGTGGTCATTGCATTGCCAACACTCTTGGTACTTGATGGAAATGTAACGCGCACTGAAGGTTTCTTGCTTCTCTTGGCGTATGGCACGGTGGCGTTCGCGCTCTATCGCAAGAGGGTACCCATCAATGCTTGTGATCCAGACGATAACAGTATTGGCGAGCGTATCTCACTCACCGCAAGTGATGTCCTGCGCGTGGTAGTTGGTGGTGTGGCCATCTTCTTTGCTGCACAGTTCTTGGTGGATGAATCAGTCTATTTTGCTACCGCCTTGAGTGTGCCCAGCTCACTCATTGGATTAGTGCTTCTTTCTGTAGGAACCAACATACCTGAAATTGTCATTGCCTTCAGGTCCATTTTGCGTGGACGTGCCGATATAGCCTTTGGTGACTATCTGGGATCTGCCGCTATGAATACGCTTATTTTTGGACTTCTTGCGGTGGTATCGGGAACGTTTCTCATCGAAGCCTCTGAATTCATTATGACGGCTGGACTCTTTCTTGTTGGTCTTTTCTTGTTGTATCGTTTTGCGATTTCAAGGTTTACACTCTCTCGCAGAGAAGCTTTCGTCCTCCTCTTGTTCTATGGAGCCTTTTTGGCAGTGCAGATTTGGAACGTGGTGCGGTTTGCAGGGGTTTAGAAAAACCGCGCCCTTGGGGGCGCGGTTCTCACGAAGGGTCGAATGAATCCGTTAGAAACGCATGTCGCGAAAAGAAGGATCAGCTTGCTGTTGCATCAGGTACAGAGCCTTCTCAAGTTTCTTCAAACGCTCCCAAATAGATAGTTTCTCGCAGGCAGCGAGGTGCTCCTCAAGCGCCACCTCCTTTTTGGTTATTGCGCAGTCGCTGCAAATGCGAGGTGGATTGTTCGGGTCACCATTGACCTCCTTATCTTTCTCGCAGCTTTCACAGGTAATCGTCATAAGAACAGACATGAGATCCTCCACTTCTGAGGGTATAAAAGCACAATGGGTAGTAAAAGCAAAACCGCCCATAGGGCGGGTGCTTCAAAGTATGTGGACACCCTATCAGAAAGTTGGAACCACTTAGAAAGCTATGTTTTTAATGCATACGAACTTCTCAAAGCCTCTAACTTGTGTAATTTGGCAAGGAATTAGTGGTCCTGTAGGTCACATGATGGGTATTGAATAAAGGAAGACAGAAGCTTAATCAGTTTCAGTTTCCTGAATGTGTGGTATGGTCCATCTGGATTAACGCCAACAAAAAGGAGACGGCCATGGCCGAGGTTGCCTATAGAATGCAAGCGTTCGTGGTGCTTCGTGAAGGGATGCGTCTCTTCTACGATTGCCCTGCAATGAGCGGCGACAGTTACGCCGCCGACAACTTCTTCAGGAAGTATCAGGGCAAGACGGCGACCATCGCCAGCTTCCCGACTACCCCCGTGGGTCCATTCGACCGCAAGGGCCGTCTTCCAGGTATGTACCTTTCGCCAGGAAGCATCAACGTCCAGTTCGAAGGGGAAGAGGAGGTCCATGAAGGACTCAACCTCGTACACTTCGTCCTGCTCGACCCGACGACAACCGTCCCCTACGATGAATACGAGCGTGCGCAACGAGTCAGCGACCTGCACCTACTCTTCTATCCAGGAGATACGGTGCACAAGGGCGATGACCTACTGCAAGGGAATCGTGTCGTGCAGGAGGTGAAGTTCGCCCAGAACGGTGAACCTCTGTATACCCTCGCGGAAACGTCGGAAGCAACGGAGCAGCGCAAGGCGGCGAAAGCTGCTGAGCGTGAAGAGGAGCAGGCGAGAAGGGAAGCTAATCCTGGCCGCCTGCCGATGATGCTGTTCTCGGGCCATGACTATCCTCTAACCGAGACGTGCGACGGCGCGAGCCTGGTGCTCATCGAACGTGGATCTGCGTACTTTCTGTACAACGACCCGTCGAAACTCGCCTTCGCATCTATCGAAGAGGAACTGTCCTTCTGGGCAGAAGACGGTCTTTCGAAGACTTTCTACGGCAAGCGACCAAGCATTTTCAATTGGAAGTGGTCGCTCGAGAAGGCACGAGAAATTGTGGAGCAAGGCAAGGGCGACCTCATCCTCGCTTCCACAAGGTCAGCTTCACGGCATGCGGACGATACACCGAAGTACACGGTGCGCACTCTGCATTCCTGTTTCGACCAACATCGCAGCCGAGTTCGTGAGCTGACACTCGCAACGGCTGCCCCGCCTTCCGAAAGAGAGAAAACTATCGCGGAGTTGGCAGGAGGTCTTCTCGAGGACTAGTCGAGCACACTTCAACTGCTCTCCCAGTCCCTTCGAACCCGCGCTCTCAGCCCAAAGGCAGAGAGCGCGGTTTTCTTTTAAATAAATGGTTTCAAGTTCTAAACATCTACAATGAAAATACCCTTGCAATGCAAGGGTATTTTCGCTGGTGGAGGTGGGGAGAATTGAACCCCCGTCCGAATCCTGCTTTAAGAGCGAGTCTACGACGCGTAGCTAGTGTTTAAGCTTCAGTACTCATGTAGAAACTCTAGCGAAACCATGAATACCTACTCCCATCTTTTAAGCCTAGAGGTGGGAACCCTCTAGATACCGATCTCGTAGAAGATTCCACCCTAACCTGCCGCTACGAGAGCCGGACAAGAGAGGATGTCGCTTAGGCGAAAGCGCGAAGCTTTTACGCGTAAGCGAACGCAAAGTCCTTAGTACCGAAGTATGGGGACTTCACGCTTGCAAGAGTGTTCTTGGCAAGTTTAGTTGCATACGTTTTTAGGTGGTCAGTATACTTCCACCGCGTCGCACGTCTCTCAAAGTACAAGACCGTCAAAGCCGATCACCCCCGTTCCCCACTCTATCAGGAGATTGAGTGGGGAACGGGACAGACCGCACAGAATAAATACCTGAAGGTGGGGGCGAGCTATTCTGCTCGCCCAAACCGAAACCCCGAATCCTATTTAAGAATCAGGTCGAGGGGTTCCGGGTCGTCTTCGTCCGGAATTTCTGCCCCGTCAGTAAGGCCGAAATCAGCTCGGTCGTCGTCTCGTCCCGGTGTGCGCTGTGGTGTGCGGATATAGCATCCGGAGTCCATAACGGTAGGGTCGAACTTTGAACGGAAGTTTCCGTTATCGTGGTAGGTCATTTTTTCCTCCCTATAACCACCTTCAGATATTCATTCTTTCAATTAACGAGCGCGCTTCAATGCCTGTGCGGCTTCCTTCTTGGCTTCATCGCGTTTCATATCTTCACGCTTATCTGCCTTATTTTTACCACGCACAATGGCAATGCGCACCTTTACGTACCTTCTATTATTATACAACTCCAAAGGCACAACTGTCAATCCCTTCTTGGATTCGGCCTCTAGGAGCTCAGCAATCTCACCTTTCTTCAAAAGAAGCCTCCGGGGAGCCTCGGGATCATAGCTCTTAGGGGCGTTGGCTACCTGAAAGGGAGGAATGGTCATACCAACAATGAAAGCCTCAGCGCCCCGCACTACCACGCGTGAGCCGTCCAGACTCCCGTGCCCCGCGCGCAAAGACTTCACCTCGGTACCCTGGAGCTCAAGCCCTGCCTCATAGGTAGTAAGCACCTCAAACCTGAGGCGTGCTTTCTTATTCTCCACGAGCGAAGCGGTCATATGGCTTCATCCTATCACTTGCCGTTGGCGAAGTGGAGCCAAACAAACTCTCTATTTCTGCTCGTCGGGAGAGGACATCTTCGTATCCCATGGAGAAGGTCTCAATCACACGTCTGCGATTTCGTGTGTAGAGAGACGAGGGAAGGGGAAGTGAGGGAGAAAGGGTCATGAATTCAACATCGTGTGGCCAGCGAATAGGCGCATCGTTCATAAGGTCATCAAGCACTGCAGTGCGTAGTGCAGGGTTCAAGAGCATGGCATACGCTTTCAGAATGCCCGCTTCAAAGCGTCCGGGAGCATCGGTGTTGGTGATGCAGAGAATACGCTTGGCGCCCGCATCAATAGCTGTCTGAACTAACTCAGCCATGCTGGTGGAAAAATCTCCATCAAGAAAGTTCCGTCCTCCGAGATGCACATGCCCGTTATACAAAATAGGTACGGCCTTTGCTGCACGCATCACCTCATAGGGATTGAACCAGGTATCATTGGTGATGAAGTCGGCGTGTCCGGTGTCTACGTCCGTGACCGGCACGAAGTACTTGGTACACGTAGCGTCCACACGCTGCACATCAAGAGGCAGGTACTCCTTAAAGATGGTGTCTATTAAATAGTTAATGCGCATCGCCGGGAGCGGCGCATACCGAATGAAGGCAGGAGAGGGGATGAAGCTGGTCCAGGCCTTCTGAATAGCGTCATACTGACCCGACAAGAAATAGAACATGCTGCCTACTGAGCCTGAGGCCGCGACAAAAATATCTGGCTTCGTGATACCAAGCTCGCGAGCAAGTGCAATGAGTGCTCCTCCTGCATACGCGCACTTCATACCGCCTCCCGAAGTGATAATAGCGATGGGAGTGGAGTGATCTCGGGAGAGTTTCATAGTACTGAGCTCTATTGTATAGTGTCCTCACACCCTATGGCTACTCCTACAAAAACACCCGATAACAAATCAAAGAAGACTGACCCTAAAAAGAAGGGAAAGAAAACCATTCTCTCACCACTGCAGACAGGTTTTGCAGGTAACTTTATTTCAACCGTCCTCATCTTCCTCTTGATTATCAGTGCATACAGTCTCTTTTCTACGCACAGTCCAAAGAAAGAGAACATCTCACTTTCACAGGTGGCTACCGACGTGCGCGCGGGAGCGGTTGAAAGTATTAAGGTGCAGGGCAACTCTCTGGAACTTTCCTACACCGGCGGCCTCGCCAAGACTGCCATGAAGGATCCGGACGCTTCTCTTCCGGCCATACTTTCTGATTACGGCGTGACTCCTGAGGAGCTTCTTGCGGTGTCTATCACCATAGATAACGAGACTGGCTTCAAGTATTGGTTCTTCTCACTCGCACCAATCGTACTGCCGATTATTTTCCTTGCCATTATCTTCCTCTTCTTGCTCAGACAAATGAAGGGAGGGCAGGGTATGCAGGCACTGACCTTTGGACAGTCCAAGGCACGCATGATTGATCCGGAAGATTCAAGCCAGCGTATTTTATTCGCAGACGTTGCAGGAGCTAAAGAAGCTAAAGAGGAGTTGGTTGAGATTGTGGACTTCCTCAAGAACCCAAAGAAGTTCCTTGATATTGGTGCACGCATTCCGAAGGGCATTATCCTCATGGGCGCTCCAGGAACAGGAAAGACGCTTCTTGCCCGCGCGGTAGCGGGAGAAGCTGGTGTACCGTTCTTCTCCATCTCAGGTTCTGAGTTCGTGGAGATGTTTGTGGGCGTGGGTGCCAGCCGCGTACGCGACCTCTTCCAGCTCGCGAAGAAGAATTCACCCTCTATTATTTTTGTAGACGAGATTGATGCCGTGGGTCGTGTGCGTGGTACGGGAGTAGGAGGAGGAAATGATGAGCGCGAGCAAACCCTGAACCAGATTCTTGTGGAGATGGATGGCTTTGATCCAACTGAGAAGGTGATTGTTATGGCGGCAACGAACCGCCCTGATGTGCTTGACCCAGCCCTACTCCGCCCTGGTCGCTTTGACCGACGCGTAACCATTGATCTACCGGATCGTAAGGATCGTCTTGAGATTCTTACGGTACACGCACGCAAGAAGCCACTTGGTGCTGATGTAAACCTAGAGGTGATTGCTGAGCGAACCCCAGGTTTCTCCGGAGCTGAACTCTATTCACTTATGAACGAGGGAGCTATTTTGGCTGCACGTGAAGCGCGCAAGGAGCTCACCCAGTACGACCTCATCCGCTCTATTGAAAAGGTGATGCTTGGACCTGAACGTAAGAGCCATCTCATGAGTAAGCGCGAGAAGCGTCTCACGGCGTACCACGAAGCCGGACACGCACTCGTGGGATCAGTACTTGAGTTTGCCGACCCGATTCATAAGATTTCTATCATTAGTCGTGGACGAGCAGCAGGATACACGCTCAAGCTTCCGTTTGAGGACCGTAAGATGCAGTCCCGCAAGGAATTTCTCGATGACATTGCTACCACCCTTGGAGGCTACGTTGCTGAGGAGATGATCTTCGACGACCTCACCACAGGTCCTTCAAACGACCTTGCGGTTATCACCGCTCTAGCGCGCGACATGGTGGCCCGCTACGGTATGAGTGATGTGGTGGGCCCCGTAGCATTCTCCGTGGACCGCGGCTATGGAGAGCATGCGTACTCTCAAGATATTGCTATGAAAATAGATGGCGAGGTAACACGCATCCTGAACGAAGGACGTGAGCGCGCTCGCGTTGTTCTCACCGATCACCGCAAGGTACTTGATGCTATTGCCGAGAGGCTGGTAGAAGTTGAGACCCTTGAACGAGAAGAGTTTGAGAACATTCTCATTGCTAACGGCATTACGCCTAAAAAGAAGGAAGAGGAAGAGATAGTTATATAAAGCGAAACGGCGGCCCCAAGGGGTCGCCGTTTTTCTTTGGAACGGTGTTCTACCATTCCAGGGTGTTTTCCTCGTCGTCTGCCACATACGGATGATAGATCTTGGAATAGTTCACGGGAATGCCGCAGAGCATACCCATGCTAAAACAGATCAGAAAAAGAGAGACGAGCAGTTTGGCGTTGCCGAACATCAGTTCAAAAACGCCAAGGCTGAAAATGAAAACAAAGAGCGTCAGTGCCGACAGGAACAGAGAGTCGAGGAATCCCCATCCTTGAAGGGGCGGACTCGGCGGTTCGACGGCGCGTCGGTACAGATAGCGTGCAAGGCGAAGGGGCCACAGGAACGTGTCCTTGCCAGCCCGCCAAAGAATAACCCACAGTGACACCAGCGCTATACCGAGCGAAGACTCAGCAGAGCGCAGTTGATAGTCGATAGACATTATCTTTCCCCACAAGTTGTTTGTCCTTGCGCACAATACTCCAAGCTACATACTTGTCCACCCTCTTGGACTCGAACCAAGGACCGCCGAGGTATAAGCTCGGTGCTCTAACCAACTGAGCTAAGGGTGGTTGTGTCTACTTTAGCGCATCTAGGAAGTGTGCGCACGCAAGGTAACAAGAACCCCTGATGTTGCCATCAGGGGTTCCGTGATACGCGTTTGATACGGTATCAGTGTTTTTTACGAAGCTTCCGTACAATGAAAGCCCCGAACAGAATGGATAGCACAAGCACCAGTGTGGCGATCTGCCATCCATTCATGTTGAGAATAACTTCCAACATGTCTCCCCCCGAAAGGACCAAAAGTATGCTGTGACTGTAGCAAAGAATTATTCCTGATGCACCTCCTCTTTTGCCTCGTGTGCTATGAGCGCCAGAAGGGGATGTGCTGCAAGAGTGGGGTCCTCCGTAATGATGCGCGCAGCTTCGGTACGAGCAGCCTCAACCAACCGCAAGTTCTTCAGGGCCTCCATAGCAATATCAGACACGCCCCACTGACGAGCACCATACAATTCGCCAGCACCACGAAGAGCAAGATCATGCTCTGCTAGTTCAAAGCCGTTCGCTGCTGTGGTAAGTGCGGTCAGACGGTTCTTGGTATTCTCTCCAAAAGATTCAGGAAGGAGGAAACAATACGCCTGATTCGTTGAACGAATAACTCTTCCGCGTAGCTGATGCAGCTGTGCTAGGCCAAAGCGCTCCGCTCCTTCAATAAGGATAACGGTGGCGTTGGGCACATTCACTCCCACCTCAACCACGGACGTCGCTACGAGAATATCTACCGCCCCTTGTTCAAAACGCTTCATCACCGCCTCCTTGTCTGCCGGTGACATTTTGCTGTGGAGTATGTCTACGGTATAGGTGGGAAAAACATCACGTGCAAGACGTTCAGCCTCAGCTTTCACAGACTTAGCTTGCAGGGCCATTTCTTTTGTTGGGTCTGGTTCGTTGATACGTGGACATATGACGTATCCCTGACGGCCCTTCTTCAGTTCTTCATGCATGCGGGCATAGGCATTCTCACGAATCTCGGGTCCCAGTACTTCGGTGAGTACGGGTTTACGCCCCTTCGGCATTTCGTCTAGCAGCGAAATATCCAGATCTCCATAGATGGTGAGTGCCAGCGTGCGCGGTATGGGAGTGGCCGTCATGGAAAGGAGGTGTGGGGAGATACCGTTTTTCTTCGTGAGTTTCTGACGGTGTGCTTTACCAAAGCGATGTTGCTCATCAATGATGGCGTAAGCCAAGTTCTGAAACTCAAGTGATTTGTACACCAGTGCATGCGTACCTATCACAATAGGAATCTCTCCATTGGCCACCCACTTCGCAAACTGAGCGCGAGATACTTTTGCTGATTCTTCTCCACGAATCTTGCTTGGATACTTGCGGCACTCGCTTCCGGTAATAAGCCCAATAGCTATAGGATGTTCTTTGAAGTAGGACACGAAGGTGGAGAAGTGCTGCTTAGCCAGGATCTCCGTAGGGCACATATAGGCCACCTGGAGCGTGCCACTCTTTCGGTTAGGAGGTGTAGACGTTGCAACTAGGTACGCGGTTGCCGCTGCCACCGCGGTCTTGCCACTACCCACGTCCCCTTCAAGAAGTCTTCTCATCGGGTGCCCTTGTTCAAAATCACTGCGCACACTTTCTATACAGCGTGTTTGCGCTTTGGTCGGAGGGAAGGGGAAGGATGCAATGAAATCGTCCAAAGGCGCGGTATCAGTATTAATAGGGAGTGAATCCTCAAGAAGCGCTTGGCGTTTACGCATTTGTGCCGTGAGCTGCAGAGCAAGAACTTCTTCAAACGCAAAGCGCTTGCGAGCTGCGTCTGCGTCTCCCTGTTTGCGGGGGAGGTGTATCCACACGAGAGCCGTAGCAAGTGTCGGAAGGGTATAGCGCTCTAAAATCTCGGAGGGAATAGGGTCAAGAAGCGCTTCATGCATGCCAGACTCAAATACCTTGCGGCAGGCATGGAGTAACCAGAGAGACGAAATACCCTTACTTTCGGGATAGATGGCATAGAGCGTGGTATCAAGTTCTTCAGCTCCCATACCCTTAGCGAAAAGCGTGTCATGAATCCCTTCGGGAGGTACCGGGGACTTATCAATCTCGGGGTTAGCAAGATAGGCATTAGCACCGGTCCCTGCGATGCGTCCTGTTGCCTTCACCACCATGCCGTCTGCAAGCATCTTTGCGATGTAGGGCTGCCCAAACCACATCATCTTTATTTTCCCGCTCGCGTCCTCAAGCCACGCCTCTCCAATAGGTTTCTTACTCTTCCACGCCTTCTTAGCTACGGGTTTGCGTACGGTGCCATACAGCGTTACCTCGTTCCCGGTACTCACGCTCGCAATAGTGCCTGAGGGTCCTGCTGCCTCATAGCGGGCAGGAAAGTGATAGATAAGATCCCGCACGGTCACAATGCCAAGTTTGGTGAGCGCCTTCCTCTGGTCTGGCTTCAGGCGTGGGAAGTGGAGGGTGACAAGATCACTAGCTTTCATGAGGGCAGTATACCAAGGAGCGTTGTCCCCGTGTCCTCGAAAAGGTAGCTGTTCTATACTGGGTAGATGACCCCTCTAGATAAGAATATCCTCAAGGCTTTTACCGAAACTGGTGCGCGTATAGAAACGAAACCGCGCGTGAAGCTTAAAACCAAGCAAGACATAGCTCTCTACTACACTCCTGGTGTCGGAGTTGCTAGTGAACACTTGGCCAAGCACCCCGAAGACGCTCGGAAGCTCTCGGTGAAGAGAAACAGTGTCGCGGTTATTTCAGATGGCTCTGCTGTTTTAGGGTTGGGGAATATCGGCCCGTACGGAGCTCTCCCTGTTATGGAAGGAAAGGCACTTATCTTCAAGCAATTTGCAGACATAGATGCGTGGCCCATCGTACTCTCTACGCAGGACCCGGATGAAATTGTACGTACCGTTATTGCTATAGCGCCCGGGTGGGGCGGTATTAACTTGGAAGACATAAAGGCACCTGAGTGCTTTGAGATTGAACGAAGACTCATCGAAGCTCTCGACATTCCTGTTATGCATGACGACCAGCACGGCACCGCCATCGTGGTCTTGGCAGGGCTTTTGAACGCAAGCAAGGTGGTGGGTAGAAAGCTGCCGAAGATGAAAGTCGTCATAGCAGGAGCAGGTGCCGCAGGTGTCGCTATTGCAAAGCTTCTTTTAGCTTCCGGTGTTACCGATATCGTATCGGTAGACAGAACAGGAATTATTCATGCCAAGCGCAAGGACCTCTCAAGTAGCAAAAAAGAACTTGCAAGTATCACGAACCCTTCAGGGCTCACGGGAACGCTTGAGGATGCACTCGTGGGTGCGCACGTATGTATTGGAGTATCAGGTCCAAACCTTATTACTAAAGACATGATGGCACGTATGGCAGAGAAGGCGATTGTGTTTGCACTCTCTAATCCCGTTCCCGAAATACTGCCTGAGGACGCGCTTAGCTCCGGAGCTATGGTGGTGGCAACAGGACGATCTGATTACCCGAATCAGATTAATAACGCTCTCGTGTTCCCTGGAATCTTTCGTGGCGCTCTGGATAAGGGGGTGAGAGCGATTACGGAAGCAACCAAGCTTCGAGCAGCAAAAGCTCTCGCAGCTCTTGTGGAGAAGCCAACGGCAACTAAGATCATTCCTGATCTATTGGATAAGCGTGTGGTTGGGGCGGTGGCAAAAGCAGTACGTGGGTAACGTATACTAGGGGGAATGAAAGAGTCTCGAGGAATCATTCGTCTCTATGATTTTGTAGTGTCGGTGCCGGATCGTATCTATCCTTTTTCTGAGGAAATAGAGGGGCAGAAAGTGCGCTTTCGTAGGGCCTATAACGCAGCCCTTGCGCGCATTCAGGAAAAGCGTGGGTATGGCAGCTATGGTGCTTGGCTTATTACGTACCGCAGCGCCTGTCACGTGATAGGGGCTATTCTTTTCATTAGTTTCTCCACTATAGTTTCTCAGCAACTCTTTGGTAGTGATATTGCTTTGTATGTTTTGCTGGTGCTTGCTTCAGTCGCTATTGCTGCACAGGAGTTTGTATTTCACCCACGCTCCTATGGGCAGATGAGACTACACAGCACCATAGATCTCATGTCGTGGACGGTGCCGTTTGCCCTGTACGTTGCACTTCACTTGCGCTAGTCTCGCTGCACTGCGTGGCGCACACGCTGGAAGACAGAAGCGAACCATGCACGGTCTGCACTAAAGGAAGAAGAGCGCTCGCCGCTCCCTAGTACCTGCGCAACACGAGAGAGTGAAAACCACTCAGCCTTTTCTATTTCTTTAGTAGGAGACAATAGCGCATGAGGAACTGCAGCAAAGAGAAACATGTTCACTTCCTTGGAGGGACTACCGTCTTCGTTTAAACGTACAAAACTTCCAAGATCATCAAGGTACTCAAGATCAGTGAGTCCCGTCTCTTCTGCGATCTCACGACGAGCAGCTTCCTCAAGGGTTTCGCCCTCCTCAATCTTTCCCTTAGGAAAGAGCCATGCTTGGCTATTAGCACTCCATACGAGCGCTACGGTGCCGTGATCTCCAAGTACAATGCCTCCCGCTGTTTTCATATTAGGGAGTGGTGGTTGCTGTAGTGGTGGCGGTGCCGGTAACAGGCACGAATTCCACCTGCTCTTCAACGATTACAGGAGCAATAACCGCTTGCGGCTTCGTAAAGAAAAGTGCAGCACCCACACCAAGCCCCACGACGAGCACTAAACCAAGAGTAAAAACAGCCCATCCAAAACCAGTCATATGCATATACGCAGTATACCGGTTAGTTGGGGAATACGTCGCGTAGTTCGTTTGAGAGATAAAACTGCTCACCAAGCTCACCAAAGGAGTACACTTTTCCACCCACCTGAATGGGTGCACCGCCTAGTTGAGGAGCTGCGTGCGGGATTGATTTTCCAAAGCCAATATTGAACAAGGTGATAACCACACCGGGCTTCTGATCAAGAGGAAACGAGGCTCGTTCCCACTGGCTCGTGAGCTCTTTGATGGCTACAGCTGTATAGAGGTAGGAATAGTAGTGATCTTTCTCATCGGTGAGGCGATCAAAGAGAGTCTTGTCGTGCGCCACCCCCTCTGGATACTGTAGTAGGGGAGCAATGGAGTTTCCGGGAAAGAAAGGAGAAGAGCTATCGAGTGCCTGCTGTTCAATGCGTACAGCCGTCTCCTGTTTTATTCCCGATACACCTAGTGAGAACTGAGAGAGCGAACCAAGAATTTTAAGAGGCTCAAAGTAGCTCTTGAATACCTCACGTTCTGCAGTGAAGAAACGAATCTGTTCAGGAATAACTACTGAAGCAATGAGGCGAGGAGACACGCCAGTCTCCAGAGATACTCTGACAATAATGTCCTTGTCCTTACGGAGCCCTTCCTTTACCACTTCCCATTGAGGAGTCTGGTTCCAGTTGCATACGGTTGCAGAAGCATCGTCACAGGGAACTGAACGGCTTTCCACCTGATGTGCCACCGAGGGAGCTACCGCAGAGAGGAAAAAGGCGTTGCGCTCGGTGCTGGTGCCACGCACATTAAACAGTCCAAACTGCATACCTATATAGATAAAGGTAAAGAGGATACCAATGAGGGCAAAGAGACCGAGCAGGGCAAGGCCGATAATGGTAAGGGAGCGTTTCATTACCTTCTGTATACCAGGATTCTCGCTAAGACACCACAAATACGGCACAAAACAGTGCCCAAAGGGCTTCTGTGTGGTACCTTAGAAAACGAAGGAGACGTGGCTGAGTGGTCGAAAGTACCTCACTGCTAACGAGGCGAGCTGTAAAAGGCTCCGAGGGTTCGAATCCCTCCGTCTCCGCCAAAATTGGGAATCTGCATTTGAACCCGAAATGGGGTCGCGCCGAAGGCGCGACACTAATGCATTCCCCCAAAAAAACTCTGAATCAGAAAGGATTTTCCACGCTCCGCGTGGAAGGGTGGGGCAAGCACAAAGAGCTAACCACGAACACCGCCGAAGCCACAGAGCGAACACAAAGCAACACCGAGCAGGCACCACAAGTTAAAATCCCAGTTTTTCGTTCACAAGAATGACATGAGATTTACGCCCCATGAATGGTTGTTCTTTATTGATGACAAGTATTTTCGACGCATACGTGCCCATACCCATTGCTTTTTGCATACGCTCGTCTTCAAGAGGTACCACATTTTTTTCTAGGCGCTCAAAGGCATCGACTAGTGTCGGAACGATTTTTTGTGCTCCAATCACAAAAATCAAATTTTGGGAAGTAAAAGCGATATGCGGCAGTTGGCTGCCGGAGTTGGAAGCAACAAGCATTTCTCCGGTCTCGACTAGAGCATGCGCGCTTCCCAGATAATATTCTGAAAGCACAGATTGCTTGCGGAGCTCCGCTTGTTTAAGCTGATCCTTTTCAGCAAGGATTGCCTCATGAAGATTATTCCAGCCGTGCCTGCCCTCCTTTAGGTAATCTACAAAGCCGATCTCCTCAAGCGTGCGCGAGGAGCCGTTCATCACAGATACGCCTTGCGGTATCAGTCCTTTAATTTTTTCAAGTGCCTCGTCGCGAGATGCCACCATTTCGGGCAAATGGCCTCGTTCTTTTAGCGCGGCGATTGTTTTTTGAATTGAATTTGTTGATGCGAGTGTATTGTAGTTCATAAGTTGTTATTTATTATGGTTTGGTAAATTTGTTGCCAATTTTTTGAGCAAACTAGCCATGTAGGAAACATTGACCGAATACAATACTTCTTGGCCTTGCCGCTCATCCTCGACCAAATTGGCGGATTTCAGCACTTTCAAGTGTTGAGATACCGCAGGTTGGGGAATATCCATTTTTTTTGTGATCTCCCCGACAGCGAGCGGACCTTTCATGAGGGCTTCAAGAATGCGGTATCGGTTTTCGTTGCCGATGCCCTTGCCCATATTGGCTATCTCTTTACATAAATCAGACATATGCAGATATTAGCATATATAGATATGTAATGCAAGTTAGACGAAGGCTTATTGAGCGAACACGCACAACGCCGAAGCAGCCAGCGCGAGCGAAGCGAGCGGGCTATGCGAAGGCGGTTGTGTGTGGTTCGCGGAGGTTAAAGCTACCACTAAACGCGGATACGGGTGCGCCTCGGTCGCCGTGAGGGTGGAGAAAAGAGCAAACAAAAATGTTAAAATAAGATGGCTCTTTTCGGAGACTTAAACGGCGAAGCAAAACCAAAAATTTCCTTTCCATTTCTTTTTCCGCTTCGCGGTGGAGGGGTGGGGGGAGGAGACGCGAGAAAAGTGCAAGGAAATTTTTTGGTTTTTGCACACGCGAGTCCGCGAGCGTGTCCGGGGCGCATTGTATCGCTTCCCCACGCAATCGGAGCGTACGGAGAGGTTTAGAGCCACCACGCGCGTCGCGCGTGCGATTAGTCGTCAAAATCCTGCGGATTTTGTCCGAAATACATTCGAACTTCGTCCAATACACACCGCCTTTTAGTTTCAGTAAACTGTCACTCTTAACAGAGTTTAGTTACTCAACTGCGTCGATAGCTGAAATGAGATTTTGTTCAACTTCTTTCGCAACCACACCAAGAGCATGGTTTTCAACCACGTTCATGGCTACTGTTGGGAGAATGGCGGAAATATATACTTTGCCCTCGTGCTCATAAACAATAACGTTACACGGCAACAATAGACCAATGTCCTTTTCGGCCTGAAGTGCCTTGTGAGCAAACGACGGATTGCAGGCACCAAGAATAATGTAGTTATCAAAATCCACATCCAGTTTTTGCTTCATGGTTGCCTTAACGTCAATTGTAGTTAAAACACCAAAACCTTCTGCCGCAAGTGTTTCTGTCACTTTCGCAACAGCTTCACTGAAAGAGAGTCTCACTTCTTTTTTGTATCCGTAGTTCATATTTTTTGTTCCTTATTACTAACAAGTTGTGTCTGATATGCGTGGAGGTTTATGCGCTGGTTGCTCATGCTCGCAAATCTCAATGTTGACCTTAATACCCCCTGGGGGTATTATATCAGTGTATGAAAAAGGAAGTCAAGAAACGAGTAAGTCACAGACTTAAAATAGTTGAGGGGCAAGTGCGTGGGTTGCAGAAAAAGATAGATGAAGACGCCTACTGCGTCGACATTATTACTCAGTCGTCCGCCATACGGCATGCGCTAGGTTCAATTGAGGATTTGGTCCTTGAAAATCACCTTACTACTCATGTTAAGGAGCAAATGCAAAGTGGTGAAGATAAAAAAGCAACTGAAGAGATTCTTGCAATCTATAAACTCGCTAAGAAAAAATAATATGGCACGTTCGCATAGTAGTCATGGTATGGGGCACGGTTCCGCATCAGGATTCCTTACTCGCTTTTGGATTGTTACTTTTTTGCTTATACCACTAGTATTTTCGAACCAGATGGTGATGGGGGCTTTGGGATTAGGTACCTATTCGCTCAGCTCATGGATTGGGTTCGGCATAGCCACTATTATTTTTGGCTTCTCGTTGGTCTTCTTTCAGCACGCGTGGCACGAGATAAAGGCCAAAGCCTACGGCATGATGACTCTGGTCTCAATAGCTGTTGGTTCAGGATATCTATTTTCCGTGCTAGCAACCTTTGTTCCCTCCATTGAAGCAGATTTTTATTTAGAAATATCTACTCTTATTTGGGTTCTCTTATTTGGTCATTATCTGGAAGCTAAGTCAGGCGCAGTGGCCGGAGACTCTCTGGCAGAGGTGGCTAAGTTACTACCAAAGCAGGCACACAAGGTCGTTGATGGAAAAGAATACGACGTGGCAGTGAGCGAGCTTGCCGAAGGAGATAGCGTTTTAGTAAAGCCGGGCGAAAAAGTTCCTGCTGATGGCACCATAGCGGATGGTTCAGCAAACGTAGATGAGTCACTCATTAGCGGTGAATCAAAGCCAGTAGAGAAGACAGTTGGTGCTGGTGTAAGTGCTGGATCCATTTGTCTTGACGGCTCACTGACAGTAACCCTTACCAGAGTTGGTGAACACTCCACGATTGGTCAAATTCAGACACTTATCGCCCAGGCACAAAAAACGAAACCTAACTCACAGCGAATTGCAGATAAGGCAGCTGGCATTCTTACTTTTGTAGCTGGAGGTACTGCACTGCTGACACTAGTCGTGTGGACACTGGTAATTGGTCAGCCGTTCGTGTTTGCGGCAACGCTTGCAATTACGGTACTTGTAATTGCTTGCCCGCACGCTCTCGGACTTGCGATACCAACGGTTACTACTATTACTACCTCACTTGCCGTTAAGAATGGATTCTTTATTAAGAACCTGTCTAAAATTGAAGTGATTAGAAAGGCTGGGTACGTGGTCTTTGACAAGACTGGTACCTTAACGACAGGGCACTTTGGGGTAACAGACATTATTCCGCTTGGAAGCAATTCGAAGGAAAAAGTTTTCACCATTGCCGCCTCACTGGAGCAGCACTCCTCCCATATCATCGGTGAATCAATTGTTGAGTATGCAGAAAAACACTCATATAAGCTTCTGAGCATCACTGATTTTAAGAATGTTGCTGGGAAGGGTGTTGTGGCAAGACTTGAGGGGCAGCTATATACCCTGGGTAACACGGCAATGATGGAGCAGTTGGGAATCTCTTTGCAATCAGCACAGACACCCTTCAACGAACTTGCTGGTAAAGGAAAGACCACCATACTTGTTGCAGATGAAAAAGAAGTTATTGGATTAATTGCACTTTCTGATGCTATTAAGCCAGAATCGCATAAGGCAATTGAGAGACTGCATGAGATTGGTATACAAGTAGCCATGCTAACTGGCGACAATGCACAAGTAGCTAAAAGCGTTGCTGATGAATTAGGAATTGACACTTACTTTGCAGAAGTTTTACCAGAGGAGAAGTACCTGCACATTAAGGAGTTGCAGGCCAATGGGTCAGTAGTGCTTATGGTTGGAGATGGAGTGAATGATGCTCCTGCTCTTACGCAATCCGACGTAGGAGTTGCCATTGGTGCCGGAACTGATGTGGCAGTTGAGGCCGGTGACGTTGTTCTGACGCGCAATAACCCAGAAGACATAGTGCGGCTAATTATTCTTTCTCGGAAAGTGTACGTAAAAATGATTCAAAACCTTGTCTGGGCACTTGGCTATAATATTGTGGCTATACCTGCCGCAGCAGGAGTCTTTGCGTACTGGGGATTCTTTCTTCGTCCTGAAATAGGTGCCTTCGTGATGAGTCTTTCCACAGTTATTGTGGTGGCAAATGCCATGCTCCTTAAACGAATAAACTTGGGTTAGAATAATTCATAAGAAACATGCCCAGGCCTAAATATCACACGACCAGAAATAAGATCCTCGGAGGCATACTCCTGATTGCTTTTCTAAGTGTGCTGTTATTTAGCTTGTTTCATGTGTCCGCAGCAGGAATGGGTGCGGACGAGAATAGTGCCGGTTGTCCATTTATGACGCAAGAGGGATCGCTGTGTTCGATGGAGATACTCGATCATTTTTCGGCGTGGAAATCATCCTTCATGGCGGTTGTTCCAAGTCTTATATTGATATTGATGGGTGCACTAGCCCTGGCTGTAGTCTTGCCTAGTGTGTGGATGAGGCAAAGATACAGTGACTCGCTATTTAGCAAAAAGCCTTCTGAATGCACCCATGCATACCGGCCACTTCAGGAATTATTCTCAAACGGCATCCTTCATCCCAAACTTTTCTAGCGCACTGTTGATTCGGTAGGACCCTATAAGTCCTTACTCTTTTACTAGTGTAACGAAAGGTAGTATGAATAAAACTGTAATTAGTGTTCTCGTTGCCGGCACGGTTCTCGTAATCGGAAGCCTGCTCTATGTCTACAACAAGAACACCCTCAATGGAGTAGGGGAAATGCGCGAGCACAATGATAATCTCGCGGCGCATGAAATTAGTCCGGGCGATGTAGTTAAAAAAGTCAATAGCAACAAGGGAGTAATTCTATTGGACGTGCGAACTCTGGAAGAGTATGAAGCGGTTCACCTCAAGGGTGCACTACTGCTGCCGGTACAAGAGCTAACACAAGATACCCTAAATGATATTGGGCTCGGTGAAGACGCAAAAGATAGAGAAATAATTATCTACTGCCGTAGCGGGGCACGAAGTCAGACTGCGTACAACATCATGAAAACGCTGGGATACACCAATATCAAAAGCGTATCTGGGGGCATGGTTCATTGGCAAGAGGATAACTACCCGCTAACGGAGTCTGGTTCATACACGGGGCCGACAGTAAAGTCTGAAGTCAGTGGCGTTGTGGGTGGTGGTTCAAAAATAACCATTGACCGAAAGCTTCATAATTTCGGGGTAATTCCTCAGTATGGTGGAACTGTTGAAACCACCTTTACCATCACAAATAAAGGAAACGAAATTCTGAAAGTGGGTACCTTAACAACCAGTTGCAGCTGTACGTCAGCGAGAATATCCGAAACCTCAATTCAACCAAATGAAAGCGCACTACTTACTGTTGTCTTCAATCCCAACCTTCATGAAGAACCAATTGATGTGTTTAGGCGGACAGTCTTCATTCCGTCCAATGATCCGAGCAATCCCGAACTAGAAGTATCTGTGCAGGTTGATATAGCCGAGGGTAAATAATAATCCAAACACAATCATGAATAAATATTTAACTGTAGCTACAATAGTGGGGGTAGTGTTTCTTGGGTACCTAGTACTAATCTCAGGCCAAAGAAGCGAAAACACCCAGCAAACAAACACCGTTCAATCATCGTCAGAAATTGTTGTACTTGAGCAGCCTTACGATTTCGGCGACATAGATATCTTTGGCGGAAAGGTGAGCACGAACTATACACTTAAGAACACAGGAGAAGAGGCTGTAACTATTACAGAAGCAGCGACCAGCTGTATGTGTACCGAAGGAGAAATTACCGGACTCACCTTTGGTCTGCATGGTAGTAACGTCAGTTCAGTAATCATTCCGGCTGGCGGCGAAGAGGTAGTAAAGGCCACCTTTGACCCACTGGCACATGGGCCAGAAGGTACGGGGCCAATAACGAGAGAGCTAACACTCAAAACAAATTCTAATGAAACCCCCGTTGTACAGCTTAGGTTCAGCGGTAATGTAATTAAGAATTAGTTATGGTTGGTGAAAATAACGCGGTAGATACCAAGCAGAAGCAAGAAATACAGAATGTTTTTCCAGAAGAAAATACCAGGGTGAGTATTATTGGATTCGTTGCAGCAAGACCGTGGAAACTAGTAGCCTCAGTGCTCGCAGTACTTCTTATTATTGCGCTACTGGCATGGTCAACTGGACTCGTACAGATCACTGGCGTGATCGGCGAGATGGGAAAGGGAACTAATGCCGGCGAAATGGCAGCATCTTCAAACGTGATACCAGTAAGCGTCAATTTGCCTATCGTATGGGGCAGCTTAGGAAAAATGATGCTTGCAGAAGGGGTTATAGATGAGAAGAAGCTCGCAGACCTCTATGAATCACGTGGCGGCATGTCAGAAACCATGAGGGGGATGTTGTACGAAGACAACACTGAAAACGTTGTTGTGAATGAAGAAAATGCTCAGGATATGCTGAACTTGTTCTGGGCTTTTGGATTGGCTGACACGAACGCAATTTTGTCTGATGGTCCGATGATGGACAAGGAGTTTGGAGGAGACCCAAGTCAGTTTGCGTCAACGGGTGGGTGGACCCTTCGCACGGGAGCTATTCAAGATCACTACAACATGCACCCGTTTGTATCGTTGACCACTGAACAGCAAGCGTTGGTGGAAAGGGTTTCCAAAAACATCTATCGTCCGTGTTGTAACAATTCAACTTATTTCCCTGATTGTAATCACGGCATGGCCATGCTCGGACTCTTAGAACTTCTTGCAGCCAATAACGTAAGTGAAGAAGACGTGTATGATATCGCTCTCGGCATAAACACTTACTGGTTTCCAGGTACGTACGAAACCATAGCCGCTTCCGCTGCACAAGATGGAATCGTCTATGCTAATATTTCGGCCAAAGAATTGCTTGGGAAAGGTCTATCGAGTGCCTCAGGTTTTCAGGCCGTCAAAGCTTCGTTGAATGCGCCTGCAACAGTTCAAAAAGGTGGTGGGGAGTGTAGTGTGTAAGTGTCGTTAATGTGCAAGCGAAACAGCACTACTAACTGAAATACCACGCGCAGCAAGCGCCTCAAGTGCCGCTTGCATAGTTGCTCCTGTAGTCATCACGTCGTCCACCACTATATAGGTACAGTTTGTATCTAGGTTCTCTGAAACCGAGAACGCTTCCTGCATATTGGTGAGGCGTTTACTGCGAGAGAGTGTTGTTTGTGGCAGGGTGTCTCGGGTGCGCTTCAGAACCGTCGTGGAAAGCGACACAGAAGCAGGAAGTGAAGTGAGTGCGGAACGTATCACTTTCTCTACTTGATTGTATCCGCGTTCCCGAAAGCGTTTCTTTGAAAGAGGAATGGGGATGAGAACATACCGCTTCTCATCAAAGCCAGATTCCTCTATGAGGGACAAGATATGATCCGCAAGCACCGTGCCGAGAAGTTTAAAGGATTTTGTACTCTCATGAAACTTAGCTTCCAGAATGAGGGCGCGCACGAGGGGGGCACGATAGGGAAGAAGGGTAGTTACGCTGCCTACCTGGACAGGTCGCAAAAGCTCTCCTAAGTCGCCAAGCGACACTCCCGCAACCTTCTGAGTTGTGGAGCGTGTAGGGAAGAGTAGACACAGAAAATGCTCGACTATCATCTTGAACTGCATGCTACAATTTTGCCATGAGTTTCCTCTCACGTTTTTTTGGTGGAAAGAATAAGAGCGTGAGCGTGCTTGGTCTTGATATAGGCTCCTCTTCTCTCAAGGTGGTGCAGCTACGCCGTGATCAAGGCGTAGTGATACTTGAAACGTATGGAGAACTAGCTCTTGGTCCCTATGCCGGAGGTGAGGTTGGTCAGGCCACCAACATGGCAGCAGAGAAGATTGCGGAAACACTTCGTGATCTTATGCGTGAAGCAAGTATCACCACCAACGACGCCGGTGTCTCCATTCCTTTTTCTCGTTCACTTTTGAAGTTGGTAACCCTGCCGTATAGAGAGAACCCGGCAGAGCAAAAGACCGTCATTGAACTGGAGGCCAGAAAGTATATTCCCGTACCTGTTACCGAAGTACAGCTTGATTGGTTCATTGTGCCTCCCGTAGAAGCTGCTACGGAAGCCCCGGGAAGTATTGAGGTGCTCTTGGTTGCTGTACACAACGATGAGCTCGCTCTGTTGAACGGTGTGGTAACAGGAGCCAACATCGCAGCTTCGTTCTATGAAATTGAAATCTTCAGCACCATTCGTGCGGTGGTGGATGAACCGGTGAAGCCAGTGTTGGTACTTGATATCGGAGCTTCAGCCACCAAGGTATATGTGGTGGAGCACGGTGTGGTTGCTTTCTCGCACAATATTCCCGAGGGAGGGCAGGATGTAACGCGCACCATTGCAGCAGCCCAGAGTATAACCATTGGAAAGGCAGAGATGCTTAAGAAGGAGCACGGCTTTGGATCGCAAGAGGAGAACAGCTATGAGAAGAGCACCATTGAGTTAGTGTTCTCACGTATCTTCGAAGAGGCACACCGCGCTATTTTGCAGTACGAAACAGCCAAGGATAAAAAGATATCAGGTTTGGTGCTCACCGGTGGGGGAGGAGTGACCAAGGAGCTTGCTGCGTACGCAAAAACCTTCTTCTCAGTTGATGTGAAAATAGCCGATCCTTTTTCTAAAACAGAAGCACCAGCGTTCATGCGCCCAGTGCTCGAGGCCATTGGTCCGGAGTTTGCGGTGGCTGTAGGGCTTGCTCTCAGAAAACTAGAAGAAGGCGAATAGCCTGTGCATAAGCGTGCGTGAAAAGAGCGCGTAACCTATATACTACTAGTGTGGCACTTCCCCCAACAATACCCACCTCGTTCGTACCGAAACAGCCGGTAGCGACACAGGCACGCCGCAAGCGTGCACCACTCGGTATCTTCTATTATGGAGCACTCTTTCTTCTCGGAGTGGCAGTAGTAGGAGCAGGTCTTACGTTTGGGTATAAGACGTATCTTGATTCGGTACGCGATGCTCGTAAGACACGCCTTTCTGTAGCAGAACAAAACATTAACCCCGAAGCCGTTGAAGATTTCATACGCTTGCGCAATCGCATCCAAGCTTCTAACACACTACTGAATCAGCATGTGGTACTGTCCCGTTTCTTTGACGTGGTGGAAAGCATCACTCTTAAGAACGTTCGCTTTCAGTCTTTGACTGCGTCAGTAGGAAATGATCGCACCACAAAGATTGAGATGCGAGGCCTCGCACGTTCCTTTAATGCGTTAGCTGCAGAGTCTGCTGCTTTTGCTGCGGACAAGAGAATTAAGCGAGCCATCTTTTCAAACATCACGGTGAATGATTCAGGAGTTGTCTCTTTTGCACTCAAGGCAGAAATCGATTCAAAGCTTATTACTGTTTCAGGAGATCCTCGCGTGCAGGTTGCTGCGCCAACACCAAACGTAGTTGCTCCTGAGGTTTTTGAAGAAGTTCCAGCAACACCTAGCGCTAGCACCACAACACCATGATGTCCCGACTACTACCATTTATCTTTGTGCTTATAGCTGGAGCTATTTTCATGGGTTACATTCACCCAACTATTACGGGTTCTATTGCGGAAACCAATACTGAAATACAGTCCTATGATTCTGCACTGAAGGCAGCTGCTCGTTTTGAGGCTAAGCAGGCAGAGCTTGCCGCTGCCAGAGCAGCACTACCACCAGACGGCATTGCGCGTCTCGAGGGCTTCCTTCCTGATGGCGTTGATAATGTTCAGTTGATTTTTGATCTCGATGCCCTTGCGAGCAGGACCGGTGTGAAGCTCTCTGAGTTTACGACGTCTGAAAGCAATAAGCCGGCAACGGGCTTTGCTGTGGACCAAGCGAGCGAGAACTCAGCATATGAATCAAGTTCACCATATGACTCTCTTGATCTTTCCATGTCAGCAACTGGTTCGTATGCTGCCTTTAGGGCGTTTCTCACGGGCGCAGAGACAAGTCTCCGCCCGCTTGATTTAGTGGAACTCTCTCTGAACGATTCGTCCACGGGTGTATACACCTACGACATGACGTTCCGTCTTTACTGGCTTCGCTAACATATACCTATGAACTTCTCTAAGAAAAATATGTCAGTAGCAGCTCTCGTGATTGTGCTCTTTGGCGCTGGAGTCTACTTCCTTGGGGGAAGTAATGATGTGGCTACCATCACTGCCGATACGGCACCAACAAGCCGTACCGAAGCAACCTTCCTTGGTCTTGCTAGTGAGCTTGATACGGTGTCGTTTGAAAAAGCTATCTTCACGGATCAGCGATTTCTTATTCTGCAGGATATTCACACAGGGGTTGTGCAAGAACAGACTGGTCGTACTGATCCTTTTGCCCCTCTCCAAGGTGTAGCTAACAACTAACGCGGAGTATGAACCTACTCTCCATCCTTGAGGAGAAAGGCCTCGTTACCGCAGCTGATGCAGTGGCAATAGCTGCTGATGCTCGCTCAGCTAAAACATCACTAGAAAACGTGCTCGAGAAGCGCGGTATTGAAAGTGAGAAGATTCTCGCTGCCTTGAGTGAGCACTACGGCATGCCCTCAAGAGCACTGACACTTGAACCTATTGGCAGGGACGTCCTTGAGTTTATTCCTGAGGAATCAGCACGGCACTATCGTTTTATACCTATTGCTCAGAAAGATGGGGCGCTTGAGGTGGGGATTGTGGACCCCGATAATATTGAGGCACTCGACGCTCTACAGTTTATTTCAGGACGCGTGGGGATGCCGTATAAGTTGTTCATCATCAGCATCACGGATTTCAACCGCGTCATTGGAGAGTACGAGAGCTTGAAGGATGATGTGGGCGCTGCTCTCTCAGAGTTTGAAGGAGCTATTAAAGAAGAAAGGGAAGAGGAAGAGACCAAGCAGGGAGGTGCTCCCGAAGAGGCAACCATTAAGCCAGATGCTCCCGTTACCAAGATCGTGGCCACCGTCCTGCGCTATGCGGTGGAGGGAGGGGCCAGTGATATTCACATAGAGCCAACACCTGAAAGGACACGAGTACGTTTTCGTATGGACGGTAAGCTGCACACCTCACTCGAGCTTCCTTCAAAGGTGCATCAGGCGGTGGTTGCTCGTATTAAGATTCTTTCCCAGCTTCGCTTGGACGAGAAGCGTAAACCACAAGACGGACGCTTTTCTGCAACGGTTGAGAAGCGTCGCATCGACTTCCGTGTTTCAACTTTCCCCACACAGTATGGAGAGAAGGTAGTGATGCGTATTTTGGACCGCTCCAAGTCCATGGCAACTTTGGATTCTATCGGTTTCTCTGCAGAGGACCTTGTTACGGTTAAAGAGCTACTCAAGAAGCCTTATGGCATTATTCTTATCTCAGGACCAACGGGATCAGGAAAATCCACCACGCTTTTTGGCATGTTGTCCTCGATGGATACAGAGACAGACAACGTGGTCTCTCTGGAAGATCCGGTGGAGTATGAAATTGCAGGCGTGTCTCAGTCTCAGGTGAAGCCAGAAATCGGGTATACCTTCGCATCCGGCCTTCGTTCTATTTTGCGTCAGGACCCGAACGTGATCATGGTGGGAGAGATTCGCGACAAGGAAACTGCACAGCTTGCCATTCAAGCGGCACTCACCGGACACCTCGTCTTCTCAACGATTCACACCAACACTGCGGCCGGTGTGATTCCGCGTTTGGTAGATATGGGTGTGGATCCTTATTTGATTGCACCAACCTTGGTGGCAGCTATTGGGCAGCGCTTGGTACGTAAGCTGTGCCCTGGTTCAGGGAAGAAAGTTCCTGTGTCAGAGAGTCTCCGTATGAATTTTGAGCACCAGTTCGCAGACCTTCCGAAGGAGTATCGTGGACGCATTCCGAAATTTGATCACTTGTACGAAGCAGAACCAGGACCAGATTGTCCGAACGGAACCAGGGGGCGCCTCGCTGTATTTGAGATTATGCGCATGGATAAGGAGCTCGAGCACGTACTGTTGACCACGCCAGTGGAAGAAAAGGTGTATGCTGCTGCCAGAGCCAAGGGCATGATTACCCTCCGTGAGGATGCTATCATTAAGGCACTTAATGGTGAGATACCGTTTGAAGAAGTGAACGCTCTCGGTGGCATTGTCATCGACGAAGAGCTTATTAATGAGGAAACACCGTTACCAGACACTCAGTAAAGTATTTTATGGAAACTCCAGCTAAGCACTATCGACTGTATCTTGTAGACGATGATCGTTTTTTGCTCGACATGTACGCGGTAAAGTTTAAGGCAGCCAATCACGAAGTTAAGGCTTTCTCGAGTGGGGAAGAGGTGTTGGCCGCACTGCGCGAAGGATCGGCTCCGGATGCTGTACTCCTTGACATCGTTATGCCGGGAGTAGATGGCTTTGAGGTTCTTGAGGCAATGCAAAAGGAGAAGCTTGCCCAGGGCGCCAAGGTGATTGTGCTCTCTAATCAGGGACAGGATAGCGATATTGAGAAAGCTAAGAAGTTCGGTGCAGACGGCTACATTATTAAGGCTTCTGCCATTCCTTCTGAGGTATACGCTGAAACTCTCCGTATTATAGAAAAAGGGGTATAGCCTCACCGTATCCGACAAACACTACGCTATACTAATCCTATGGTTGTTAGTACTTCTCTATTTACTCGACAGGAACTACGGACTGAGTTCCGCGTCCGTAACTATTCTTTTCTATGAGTGACGTTGCACCAAACATGGGAGAGTTACTAGATATTGTAGTATCTGAGGGTGCCTCAGATCTTCACATCTCTGCAGGTTCGCCGCCCATCATCCGTGTTTCAGGTTCACTTATTCCACTTGTGCAGCACAAGGTACTTAGTCCTTCCGACACGGAGGCAATGTTGAAGGGAATTCTTCCACCTGAACGGTGGGAGCAGTTTATGAAAGTGCAGTCCGTGGACTTTTCCTACGCGCATGGAACGAAGGGCCGTTTTCGTATCAACGGGTATTTTGTTCAGGGTGCAGTAACGATTGCACTTCGACTCATTCCTCGTGATATTCATACATTCCAGGAGCTAGGACTCCCGTCTATTCTTGAAGTCTTTACACAACGACAGCAGGGATTCTTCTTGGTGGTGGGTCCGGTGGGGCAGGGAAAGTCCACAACACTGGCGACCATTATTGAGCGCATTAATGAGACACGTGCCGAACACATCGTGACCATTGAAGACCCTATCGAGTACATCTTCGAGCCAAAGAAGTCGCTCATCCACCAGCGTGAGGTGCATATCGATGCCCCAGACTTTCATGCAGCACTTCAGTCTGCGTTTCGTGAGGACGTGAACGTGATTATGGTAGGAGAGATGCGCGACCAGGAGACCATTTCAAGTGCCGTTACTGCTGCTGAAACCGGACACTTGGTGTTGTCTACACTTCACACCAACAACGCCGCGCAAACGATTGACCGTATTATTGACATGTTCCCACCGAACCAGCAGGGGCAGGTGCGTGTGCAGTTGGCAGGTTCACTTGCGGGTATCTTCTCGCAACGACTCATCCCTCGTATTTCAGGAGGGCAGGTACCGGCTTTTGAGCTTCTCATCAACAACAGTGCGGTGTCCAACCTCATCCGTGAGGGACGTACGCACGAGATCAATACGGTCATTCAAACCTCTTCTCAGGAAGGTATGATTGATATGGATCGCTCCCTAGCAGAGCTTGTTCGGCGCGGTGAGGTGACCATTGAGCACGCATATGAGCGAGCTCTCGATCCTAAAACCTTCGAACGTTACCTATAGACCACTATGCTTTTCAATTACCACGCACTAGATAAGGACGGACACGCACGAGAGGGAACTATCGAGGCCCTCACCATGGACGTTGCGGTTGGAACCCTGCAGCGACGTGAACTCATTGTTTCCTCCATAGAGCCAGCACAGCCAAAGTCCATACTTTCGATTAAGTTCGATATGTTGAACCGCATTTCCAACAAGGATGTGGTTATTCTCTCTCGCCAGATTGCAACGCTCTTTGAGGCCCAGGTTTCCGCGCTCCGTATCTTTAGACTCCTTGCAGCTGAAGTAGAGAACAAGAACCTCTCGAATGTGATGACGCAGATTGCGGACGATCTCCAGGGAGGAAGCCCTATTTCAAAAGCACTTTCTCGACATCCGAAAGTATTCACAGGATTTTATGTAAACATGGTGCGTGCTGGTGAAGAGTCTGGAAAGCTCTCAGAGACGTTTGGTTACCTGGCGGACTACCTGGATCGTACCTATGCTGTGGTTTCAAAGGCGCAGAATGCGCTTATCTATCCGGCTTTTGTAATCGGAGTGTTCTTTGTGGTGATGGGTCTCATGCTTACGTTGGTTATTCCAAAGATTAGTGTGATCTTGCTGGAATCTGGACAGGACATTCCGATTTACACTAAGGTGGTTATCGCCATCTCTGATCTCTTGGTTCACTACGGCATCTTTGTTCTACTGGCTCTTGTTATAGCCGCATTCCTTGGTTGGCGTGCTATGCAGACTCCCGAAGGAAAACTTATCTTTGATAGCTTCCAGCTCGATGTTCCTTATCTAGGTACGCTGTATCAGAAGCTTTACCTCTCTCGCATTGCAGATAACTTTGCCACTATGCTTGTGTCTGGTGTTCCGGTGGTTGAGGCGGTGGAAATTACCTCTTCTGTGGTAGGGAGTGCCACGTTTGAGGCAGTGCTTAAAGAAGTAGGAGAGGATGTTCGTGGCGGTGCATCCATCTCGGACGCGCTTAGTAAACACGAAGAGATTCCAGGCATCATGACCGCCATGGTACGTGTGGGTGAAGAAACAGGAGAGCTCGGCAGTATTCTTCAGACACTCGCCAAGTTCTATCAGCGTGAGGTAACAACAGCTGTGGACACGCTTGTTGACCTCATTGAGCCGCTCATGATTGTGCTTCTGGGTCTCGGTGTGGGAACGCTTCTCGCTTCAGTGCTCATCCCTATCTACAACGTTGCAGGCTCCATAGGCTAGTTGCTATCCACAGCAGCTCTCTTAAGACGAGCCTTCTCACGTACAATAAGTAATAGCGGACATTACTCTAACCGCGTTAATTTTCACTTATCTATGATTCTTGCATCCACCGGCACACGACAAGGGCACGCACGAGGTTTTACCCTCATCGAGCTTCTTGTAGTGATCGCCATCATCGGCATCCTCTCCTCTGTGGTGCTCGCGTCACTTAACACGGCACGTAACAAGGGAGCAGACACTGCTGTTAAATCCAACCTTGCTGGTGCACGCGCACAGGCAGAGCTCTTTTACGACGCTAACGGTAACGCCTACGTTGTAACTGCTGGAACAGCTACTGACGTATGTAATGCGGCAGGAAACGTAAACGGAGTTCGTGGTATTGCTACAGCAGTGCTTTCAGCCGGACAAGCCTACAGTGCTTCTATGGCGAGCATTAACTCAACTCTGACTGTTGCAGGTACTTACAACACAGCAACTTGTCACGCTAGCACTGGCGGGTCAGGCGCATGGGCTGCAGAAGCTCCGCTTAAGGCATCTGCCTCAGGTGCTCCAAAGATGTTCTGTGTAGACAGTTCTGGTAACTCAAAGGAGACAACAGCTAATCTCGGTTCAAGCGACACCGTGTGCCCATAGGCACAATAGTTGTGTGAAAAAAGACCCGCACGTGCGGGTCTTTTTTCTTGTGCTGTCCACGTAACAGAATCCTCAAAAAGCTGATCCACCGTATACTGAAGGCATGTCTGTAGAACTTATTCCTGGTGTTGGAATCGCGCTGCTCGGCGCAGTACTCGCAAGCTTTGTGGGAGTTCTTGCTGAAAGGATCAACACGGGTGCGTCATGGGCGAATGACCGATCACGATGCGATAGTTGCTCAGAAACACTCACTGCTCGAGACCTGCTGCCAGTACTTTCTTGGCTGCTCTCTCTTGGGCGCTGCAGGCATTGCGGTAGTCGGGTGCCACTTCGCCACGCTGTAGTGGAAGGAGCAACAGCACTTGCGTTCTTTTGGGCGTTTTATCAGTTCGGTATAACAGTGCACCTAGGAGTCTTTCTCGTGGCGCTCCTAGCTCTGCTGTTTGTGGTGCTTTATGATCTGCGGCACACTATTGTGCTCATGGTTCCTATGGGTCTGTTCGTATTGAGTGCGCTGGTGTTTCGAGTGCTGGAGACGCCTGATTCCCAAGGGGTGGGTTTGTCTCTTTTGCTTGCAGGAGTGTGTGGAAGTTTCTTCCTGGCGTTTCACATTCTTTCACGAGGAAGAGCTATGGGGCTAGGGGACGCACCTATGGCACTGGGACTTTCACTCCTGGTCGGACCTGCCGTAGTGCTACCTGGTGTTTTGTTTTCGTTCTGGATCGGTGCCTTATACGGGATAGCGGTCTTGGTGAGCACCCCAAGAGGGCATAGAATGGGTATTGAGGTACCCTTTGTGCCGTTTCTGGCCCTAGGCTTTCTCCTCGCATACTTTACCGGATGGAATCCACTACTGTTCATTTAAATACTCGACCACCTGCTCCAGTTCGTGGCTTCACGCTTATTGAGATGCTCGTGTCTTTGGGAATCATCGTTGTTATAACAACGATTGTGTTGTTGGGGCAGTCTACATTTAATCGTAGTCTTGTGCTGACGAGCACTACTTACACCGTAGCTTTCACCATTCGTGAAGCGCAATCTCTTGGACTCTCTAGCAAGAAATTCGGCACCACACAGAACGCAGGATATGGTGTGCATTTTGCAAGTAATAATAAAACAGCCTACTCACTCTTTGCAGACACTCTTCCGGCAGCACCGGGTTCCTCGCAGGGAGGGAAGTGCGCAGGTCACGGCTCTCTCTCGGGTGCAGAAGCAAAGCCAGGAAACTGTCTCTACGATAGTATTAGTGAGCAGGTGACAGCGTTTACTTTGAATAAGGGTTTTACGATTTCCAGTTTTTGCGGTGTGGATACGGGAGGAACTACCCGATGCTCAGGAAGTTATCTTGATAGCCTTGATATTACTTTTCTGCGACCCAGTACTCAGGCAAGCATAACGGGTACTCGTGCTGGCGCTATACTGGAATTAGTGTCTGCTGTTATACGTGTTGCCTCTCCAGACGGATCACAGGAGCGGTGCGTAACGGTAACACGTGTCGGTCAAATAGCTGTGTCCACCTGCTCATGATGAACCTGCCCCGATCACGAGGATTTACCCTCATTGAAATGATTGTCTCCATAGGACTCTTTAGTCTTGTTATGTTGGTAGTCACTGCCGCGTACCTGACTATCATTGCTCTTGATAAAGAGGCACGCACCACCAACGAGGTGGTAGCGAACCTTTCTTTTGCTACCGAGAGCATGGCTCGCAATATTAGGACAGGCACTCAGTATAGCTGTGCAGGAGTGGGGAATGGTTCCTGCTCACAGTTCTCGTTCGTGGATGCAAATGGACAGACCGTCACCTATCTTCTCAAGAACGATAATAGCGTGGCGCAGTGCACCACGGGCCCTTGTACCGCAGCTAGCCCTACTGCCATTTCCTTAACTGATAAGCGCATCACCATACAAGCGCTTTCGTTCCTGGTGCGTGGTGTGGGGCTGGGAGACGGTATTCAGCCACAGGTGGTCGTAAATATACGGGGAACACTCCTTGGCAGTAAGGGACACTCCGTAGACTTTTCGGTGCAAACAGCTGCAACGCAGCGAGTACTTGAAATATGATCATGAAACCCACACAAGGATTTACGCTCGTTGAAACCATGGTAGCAATTGCCATTATTGCGATATCTATTGTGGGCCCACTCTATGCCCTTGAAAAAGGTGTTATTGCTTCGTACGCGGCACGCGACAAGCTTGCTGCTTCAGCTCTCGCACAGGAGGGGCTTGAGTATGTGCATGCTATCCGCGACAACAACTACTTGTATAACTTAAGCGGCCCCCCTTCACTGCGCCCATGGTTTTATCGTCTTGACGGAAATGGGGGGCCAAACTGCACCAACGGCGCATCGTGCGTCATTGATGCGGTGTATGACACACGTACCGTTTGTTCGCAGACGTGTCCCGTCTTACGACTCTCTACAACAGGTGTGTATAACCAAGCTGCCATTACCAGTTCGAATACCGCGTCCCGCTTCACTCGTTCAGTGAAGCTCACCCCCGTGGGTGCGGGGAATCGGGAAATGCAGGTAACGGTGACGGTGAGCTGGAAAACAGGTGCCGTTAACTACAGTGTTTCGGTATCAGAGAATCTACAAGATTGGCTATGATGACTACTACATCACCACGCGGGTTTACTCTTCTCATAGCAGTAGTTTTGTCTTCTGTACTCGTGTCCATTAGTTTGTCGCTCATTGACATCGCTTACAAACAAATTGTGTTGGCTTCAACTGCCACACAGTCTGAGTATGCTTTTTATAACGCAGATACCGCACTAGAGTGCGCACTGTACTGGGATCAGAAGTACAATGCCTTTGATTACACAACACCAATGGCAGCAAGTGCCATCATCTGTGGAAACCAGACAGTTACAGGTTACGCCATTACCACGGTTAGTGGATTCAAGCAGACGTCGTTTGCGCTTCCTTGTGTGGGAGGAGGAACTGCCAGTACTGTGATTGTGGAGAAGAATTCCACAGGAGGCACGAGGCTTTATGGTAATGGCTATAACACCTGTGCAACCAACGATGTGCGCCGTATCGAGCGAGGACTCAAGGCAACCTACGGATTCTGACAGAGCGCGGGCTCTAGGGTAGGATACAGGTATGAAGGTCCCCGAGAAGATAGAAAAACGTGCTGCAGTATTGCGCACCGAGATAACCAAGTATCGAGCCCTCTATCATGAAGGGAAGGAAACTCCCCTATCTCCCGAAGCACTTGATTCCCTAAAACACGAGTTAGCCGAGCTTGAGCGGGAATACCCAAAGCTGGTTACACCCGATTCTCCAACTCAGAAAGTTGTAGGAACCATTCTTCCGGGACTTTCCAAGACCAAGCACGCCTTCCCGCAGTGGTCTCTGGACGATGCGTTCAGTGAAGCAGATGTACGTGCTTTTGATGAGCGGGTAAGACGAGCACTTGTTCGAGCGGGCAGCACCGAGACACCAACCTACAGTGCTGAACTCAAGATAGATGGACTCCATATTGTTTTGACGTATGAGAAAGGGAATTTGATTCGTGCAGCTACGCGCGGTGATGGTGTGTATGGTGAGGACGTAACGCACAACGTGCGCACCATTCCAAGTATTCCTCACACGCTCACGCGTGCCGCTGATCTTGTGGTTGAGGGTGAAATCTACATGACTCGTTCAGGACTCCTTGAGTTGAACAAAGCGCAAGAGAAACAAGGAAAGAATCTATTTGCGAATCCACGTAACGCTGCTGCGGGATCTCTTCGACAGCTTGATGCGCGTGTGACGGCAACACGCCCTCTCGCTGCGTTTCTCTATGACCTTGATGCTTGTAGTGAAGGGATGCCTATCTCGCAGACGAAAGAGCTTGAGCTTCTTGAAGAGTTAGGGCTTCCAGTGAACCCACACCGATTAGGTGGCGCAACCCTGGAGCAGGTGCTTGCATTCTGGAAGACGTGGGAAGGTGAGGTTCGAGACCAGGAAGACTACGTTATCGATGGCGTTGTGCTGAAGGTAGACGAAATATCTTTGCAGCAGATACTTGGGCACACGGGCAAGGGTCCGCGATTTGCCATTGCACTTAAGTTTCCAGCGGAACAGGTTACTACCGTTATTGAGGACATCACGCTTCAGGTGGGGCGCACCGGGGTACTAACTCCTGTGGCTCATTTAATACCAGTACTGGTGGCCGGTTCAACCGTTGCTAGAGCAACACTCCATAACGAAGACTTTATTCTTGAGAAAGATCTACGAATTGGAGATACCGTGGTGTTGCAAAAAGCAGGAGATATTATTCCCGAAATTGTCATGGTGCTTCCAGAGTTTAGAACAGGAGGGGAGAAGAAGTGGAAGTTTCCCAAGCACACACCTTTATGTGGGGGAGACGGCTCTCTTGAGCGTGTACCAGGTACAGCAGCGTACCGCTGTGTTACTCCGGGTTCCTTTGAGCAGCAGGAACGGAAGCTTGCTCACTTCGCTGGAAAGACAGCGCTTGATATAGATGGCTGCGGAAGGAGGACCATTGCTCTCCTGATGCAGCATAAACTTGTATCTGATTTTGATGACTTCTTCACGCTTACCTATGATGAGTTACTGCAGGTACCAGGCTTCAAAGATGTTTCGGCGCGTAATCTTATTTCCGCTATTGCTGCACGGAAAGAAATATCATTCCCTCGATTTCTCGTAGGACTTTCCTTGCCACACGTTGGGGAAGAAACCGCTTTCCTATTAGCGCGTACGTTTCAAACCCCTTCCAAACTATGGAAAGCGTCTCGTGAAGAACTTGTTCGTATTCAGGGAATTGGCGAGATTGTTGCCGACGCGCTTGTGGCCTGGAGGTCTGACGAGGAGAACCAGAAACTTCTAGAGCGCCTTACACACCACCTTCAGGTTCTACCAGAAGAAGCCTTGAAGATTGGGGTTTTGGATGGGAAGTCTGTGGTGATTACCGGAACGCTACCTACCCTTGAGCGCAGCCGGGCAGAGCAGATGGTGCGAGAAGCAGGAGGAAGTCCCGTGGGCTCCGTTTCGCGTTCAACGAGCTTTGTGGTGGTGGGGGAGAGTGCCGGTTCCAAGCTCCAGAAGGCCCAAGAATTGGGTGTGGAAATTATCGATGAGACGGAGTTCCTCAAACGTCTTCGTGCGTGATAGAGTCCTAGTATATGTCTCAAGCCAAAGCAACACCCGAAGAAGTAGCCCACCTGGCTGCTCTTTCGCGTATTAGCATTCCAGCAGCTGACCTACCACAGTTTGCAGCTGAATTCGATGCTATTCTTGCGTATGTCTCAAACCTTGATGAACTTGCTTTGCCATCCCTTGCTGAACAGGAGCCTTCAGCGGTTCGTAATGTATTTCGTGAAGATGGTGAGCCACACGCTCCGGGGCTCTACAGCGAGGCGATCATGGCGCAGTTTCCCGAGAGGAGTGGAGACAGTCTTTCCGTTAAGCAGATTCTAAGTTATGACTAATCTACAGGAACTCAGCATCACTGAAGTTGCTCGCCTCTTGCGTGCTGGAGAGTGTACGGTGCGTGAAGTGTGGGACGCGTGCGCGAACGAGGCAAAGATACGTAATGAAGAACTCAATGCATATCTTGAGTTGTTTGCTGCGGATGAAGTTGCTATCGAAGCTGCTCAGCAGAGAATCGATACTGAAGGAGATAAGGCACCCCTGCTCTGCGGCATACCACTTGCTATTAAGGACAATATTCTTATCGAGGGGCATATCGCGAGTGCGGCCTCAAAGATTTTGGAGAACCATACGGCCGTGTACGATGCGACCGTAATTAAGAAACTCAAGGAAGCGGGCGCCTTGTTCCTTGGAAGAACAAATATGGATGAATTTGCCATGGGAAGCTCTACCGAGAATTCAGCGTATGGAACGGTGAAGAACCCTCATGACGTCACTAGAGTTCCAGGAGGTTCCTCCGGAGGCTCTGCGAGTGCTGTTGCAAGTTTTGGTGCCCTAGGGTCATTGGGAACGGACACAGGAGGATCTATTCGTCAGCCAGCCGCACACTGTGGATTGGTGGGACTGAAGCCTACCTACGGAAGAGTGTCTCGGTACGGCGCTATTGCTCTAGGTTCTTCACTTGATCAGATTGGTCCTTTCGCACGGACAGTAGCAGACACGAAAGCTCTTTACGAAAGCATTGAGGGTCACGATACTAAGGACGCAACAAGCATACAGGCAACAACGTATCCTGCTGTGACTGTTCCGAAGAGTCTGCGTATTGGTGTACCTCGACATCTACTTGAAGAGGGTATGGATGCAGACTTGCTAGCGGTGTTTGAGGCAAGGTTACAGGAGCTGGAGAAGCTTGGTCATACACTCGTGGACATTAGTCTTCCCACAAGTTCGTATGCACTCCCTGCCTACTACGTCATCATGCCGGCAGAGGCTTCAGCAAACCTTGCTCGGTATGATGGGATTCGGTACGGAAATGCTAAGAGAGGGAAGGATCTTTTGGAGGATTATATTCTCACGAAGACCGAAGGGTTTGGAGCTGAGACGAAGCGTCGTATTTTGCTTGGAACGTTTGTGCTCTCTTCTGGTTATATTGATGCGTACTACCGAAAGGCTGATGCGACGCGGTCTTTGCTGACTGCTGAATATGACGCTGCCTTTGCTGCTTGTGACGTGGTGGCTTTTCCAACAACTCCTTCACCAGCCTTTAAGTTTGGAGAGAAGAGTGATCCTGTTTCTATGTACCTAGAAGATATCTTTACGGTTACTGCAAACCTCACAGGTATGCCAGCCATTTCCGTACCTATGGGTACGGTTGATCGAGAAGGGGTAGCACTACCAATTGGTATGCATTTCACTGCACCAAAGGGAGGAGAAGAGCTTCTGTTTAAAGTGGGCGCCTTGGTTACCGGAGAGGAGTTATACTAAAAGGAATGCCTGCAGACACGCAAGGACCCATTCACTTTCTTAACGTCGAATATTTCTTTCGTATTCTGTACGAAACTATTATTGGAATTAGAGGACCCTCATTCCAAACTGACCTACTGGAACTTCTCATGCAGTTCTGGGTTATTGTCACGATACTGTCGTTCTTTATTTCTATAGGCCTCATCGCTCTGCTTGTTTACTCAACCATTCGTTTTCGACAAATAGAAATTGAAGACGCTCCTGCATATGCAACGATTCACGATGCAGATCACGCAGAGGAAGAGGTGGAGCACAAGCGATGGAAGCATGTCATGCAGCTCATCGAAAGTCCGCACGAAAGCGATTGGAGACAAGCCATTATTGAGGCGGACATCATCCTCTTTGATGCACTTGAACACGATGGCTATCCAGGAGAATCTCTGGGAGATAAGCTGAAGGCGGTGGACCCGAAACGCTTTGCATCACTCCAGGACGCATGGGATGCACACAAGGTGCGTAACGATATTGCTCATCAGGGTTCTGCTTTTGCTCTTGGAGATAAGTTGGCATACCGAACTATTCAGCAGTATGAGACGGTGCTGCGAGAATTCGGTGAAATTGAGTAGTTGCATAACGTCAGGAATGACGTATTATATAGGTATAGCGGGGTAGAGGAGAGGTACCTCGGGAGGCTCATAACCTCCAGACCCCAGTTCGATTCTGGGCCCCGCAACACGACAGTGCGGCCTGCAATGCAGACCGCCAGGCATCAAAAGTGCCGAAGTGCAGTTCATGACCGACAGGCCCAAAAGCCCACAAAAGGCGCGATTCCTCGCGCCTTTTGTGTTGCGATCTAAGCTATAATTTTCGCATGCTCAGGAATAAGAAGATTCTATTTGCAGTGTTGGTCCTGCTTTCAGTGGCGGTGGTCTGACTCACCCGAAGGCGAGTCCTTGTTTCTGCTGCAGCTCATACTCGTGCGCGACCTGGAGCCACCAGTGATATACTTATATTTAGGAAGGTTGTCTTCACTACCCTTATTCTCTCCTAATCTTAAAATATGAAACCATCCAAATTGATGCATGTGATCAGTGTTATAACAGGTTTCGCAGGAGTCATTACGTTTATAGCCATTGGCTTCGCTTCATTCGGTAAAGGCGAGGAGCTTGTATTTGGCGTTACGAAAATAGATGCCCTGCTTTGTGTCGTGGTTCTTCTACTTATCGCAACCTGGCTCCAGATCGCAACCATTCATCACATGATGCTAGAAAAGAAAGGGGAACTTGTCTAAGTGATAAACGTGCCCCGTTTCTACAAATAATATGTGCTTTTCAGCAACCGCGAGTTTTGTGGCAGGAGCGGTCTTAACTGGTACGGGTGTCTTGACTATCAAAAAGGCAGAAACTAAAGCGGAAATACCTTTCGCCAGTATTCCGATCTTGTTTGGAATCCAACAACTTATTGAAGGCGTGGTGTGGTTGTCTTTCGGAAATGCTGCCGTCAACGTTTTGGCCACCTACTCTTTCTCGCTTTTTTCTCACGTACTCTGGCCGATACTCGTACCGTTCTCTTTCTTGCTACTTGAGACTAATCCCATACGGAAGAAAATCCTATGGATTTTCTCTATAATCGGATTAACCGTTGGACTGTACCTCTTGTACTTCATAGTTACCGAGCCAATTACATCTGAGATTTTAAACAGAAGCATCGCCTACAATTCTCCGCATCTTTTCTTGTATCCAATGCTGTTCTTCTACTTCCTAGCCACCTGCGTGAGCTGTTTCTTCTCAAGCCATAAAATCATTAACCTATTCGGTATAGTCGCACTCGCTTCTGCCACAATTGCCGCGTGGTTCTTTACCGAAACCTTCCTGTCTGTATGGTGTTTCTTTGCCGCAATTCTAAGTGTGCTCGTGTATTGGTTCTTTAAAAAGAAACCTACTAGAGCCTTTTAAGGATCTTATTCATCTGGTCGATTTCCTGCTGCTGGCCTTCAATAATGCCTTGGCAGAGCTGCTGAATTTCAGGATCAGTGATGTTCGCTTTCTCGCACATAAGAACAGCTCCAGAATGGTGGGGAATCATAGACTGAAGGAAGCCCTTATTTCCCACAAAAGTCTGATACCGAATCATTAGGAAGGACACTACGAGAATGATGAATCCGATAAGAATCACAAGTTTGTTCAGTTTCTTGTCCTTGTACATCATTCCCATGAGAAGCATTTCGAGAATGAGCATTGGTGCAGTCATCATGAGGCCCATGTACAGGAAGTTTATATTTGGGACGGCGTTCGCAAAGGTATTAACCATTGCAAACATAAGCATGAACATAGCGACTACATGAAGTCCTGCCATGAGGGCGAGTCTGCCGTAAGTTGTGTTGTTCATAGAAACGACGTTACGTTATTCGTCATTGATAAGCATTTCTGCTAGATTCGCTTCCACATTAACCATTGACCCAGTATACCCCCTAAGGGTATCATTGAAAAATGAAGATAGAGATTAAGAAGCCAATACAGAATCGTCTTCGCCGCATCGAAGGCCAGATCCGAGGTCTCCAAAAGATGGTTGAGGAAGATACGTACTGCATCGACGTCATCACGCAGACCTCCGCCATCAAAAGCGCGCTTTCAGGCGTCGAAGACCTGCTGCTTGAGAACCATCTTGATACTTGCGCTTCTGACCAAATGAAATCTGGGAACGTTACTAAGGCAAAACAGGAGATTCTTGCGGTATATCGGCTTAAGCGTAAATAGACTATGAGCAACCATCAAACGTACCGTATCAAAGGAATGCACTGCGCCTCTTGCGCAGGAATTATCGAGCGTACTGTTAGAAAGGTTGAGGGTGTGGAACATATCGAAGTGAACTATGGTACCGAAACCGCAAAGATAGCTTTTGATCCAGCAAAGACTGATCCCGAGCAACTTTCAGGTCACATCAAGCCACTAGGGTATACGCTCGTCGTACCCACCGCTGAATCAATGGACATGTCTGCGGACGAACACGCCTCACACACAGGTCTGAACCAATCGAAGACAGAAAAGCTAGCTGAACTTAAAGAGATGCGATGGAAGATTCTTTCAGTTATACCTCTGGCAGTCTTCAGCATATTCGTGATGGGTTGGGAAATTCTTGCGCAATTCGGCGTGACAGGAGCTATCCCTGAAATCCTGTACGAGTTCTTCCATCACCTGCTCCCGATCTTTGCTACGTATGTGCTTATAGTAGTCGGGCAGCCCTACCTCCTTGGCTTCTACCGCTTCCTTCGCTATGGCAAGGCGAATATGGATACTCTGATCGGTATCGGTACCTCCGTTGCCTTCGTGTACAGCTTTATACTCACTGCGTTTGAAGAACCGCTCCGAGGACTCCTAAACGTCGATCAGACCTACTACGATGTAACCATCGTCGTTATCGTGTTCATCGCGCTCGGCAAATATTTAGAGGCTCAGTCAAAGCTTAGGACGGGAGACGCAATTGAAAAGCTACTCGGTCTTCAGGCAAAGACCGCTCTTGTGATGAGAGACGGCAAGGAAGTCGAAGTGCCTATTGACCAAGTTACCCATGGGGACCTTATCGTTGTGAGGCCAGGAGGAAAGATTCCGGTTGACGGGGTTATTGTCGAGGGAAACTCGTACATCGACGAGTCTATGGTTACGGGAGAGCCCATGGCTGTTGAGAAGAAGACTGGAGACAATGTGGTTGCGGGAACCCTCAACACAAAGGGTCACTTTGTATTCAAAGCTACGAAAGTCGGCTCTGAAACGCTCCTCGCAAGCATTATAAGAATGGTCGGCGAAGCTCAAGGCAGCAAGGCACCGATTCAAGGACTTGCCGATAAAATCTCTAGCGTCTTTGTGCCGGTAGTTCTTGTGTTTGCCGTACTTGTTTTTATTGCATGGCTCGTGCTCGGCATTCCGACACTTGGTCTCGCACAGGCACTCTCTCTCGGCCTTACCTCCTTCGTAGGTATTCTCGTTATTGCATGCCCGTGCGCGCTCGGGCTCGCCACACCTATTGCGGTCATTGTGGGTGTTGGAAAAGGAGCACAGGAAGGGATTCTCATTAAGGACGCTGCAACGCTTCAAAAGCTCCGGAGCGTAAATACTATTGTGGTAGACAAGACCGGCACGATTACGAAAGGAAGGCCCGAAGTGATTGAGGTACAGACCTTTCAGGAAAAATCAGAACAGGAAGTTATGCATATCCTCGCGTCACTTGAGAGTAAATCAGAGCACCCGCTTGCAAGTGCGATACTCGCGTATGCTGAGGGAAATTCTATTCGTTCGTCCGCCTCAGAGCAATTCGAGATAATCGAGGGAAAGGGGCTCAAGGGAACGATAGATGGGATCGAATACTTTGCTGGCAACGCAAAACTTATTAAGGATTTGGGTATCCCGTTTGATACTGAGATTCTAGAATCTCACACGAGTGAAGGGAGAACACCGATCTTCCTTGCTACTGGTAAGGAAGTTCTCGGACTAGTATTCGTCGCCGATGCCATAAAACCAGAAGCAGTTGATGCAGTGAAGAGACTTCATGAAATGGGTATTAAAACCGTCATGCTTACTGGTGACAACCGACAGGCTGCAGAAGCAATTGCGAAGCAGGTCGGTATAGACGAGGTTGTGGCAGAAGTCTTACCTGGAGAGAAGCTCGACAAGATTAAAGAACTCCAGATGGAGGGACGTATTGTGGCTATGGCAGGTGACGGCGTGAACGATGCACCCGCACTTGCTCAAGCTGACGTAGGTATAGCGATGGGTACAGGAACTGATGTGGCCATTGAAACCGCGGGCATAACGCTTCTTGGGGGCGACATCGGCAAGCTCGTGAAGGCGATACGACTCTCACGATTCACGATGAACGGGATCAAGCAAAACCTCTTCTGGGCATTTGCTTACAACATCGTCGGTATTCCGATTGCAGCAGGAATACTCTACCCCTTCTTCGGACTTCTCCTGTCACCGGTTATTGCGGGACTCGCCATGGCTCTTTCAAGCGTTTCGGTGGTGCTCAATTCGCTTCGGTTAAAAACGGTAAAGCTGTAATCCATGGAAACCTACACATTTCACGTTAAAGGAATGCACTGTAAGTCTTGCATCGCACTTACAGAGGGCGAGCTTATGGATCTGCCCGAGGTTACCCACGCGGAGTCCTCGCTTAAAACCCACACGGTTGATGTTGTAGGTGAGTTCGGTGGACGTACACAGGACGAGATCGCGGCGTATCTCACCGAACCGCTCAAGAGGCATGGCTATAGTCTCCATCTTGAGAAACAAGCGCATAAGGTCAGGTGGGCAGACTTTACCTATGCCATACCAGTAGCCGCAGTCTTTATTGCGTTGTTCATCGTTCTACAAAAGCTCGGCATCGTTAATCTGGCAGGTTCTGGGGAAATGACCTACACAACCGCGTTCGTCATTGGACTCGTCGCTTCGGTATCGACCTGCATGGCAGTAGTTGGCGGGCTCGTACTCTCCATGTCAGCGAGCTATGCAAAGGAAGGGCAGGGAGTGCGACCGCAAATACTATTCCATGTTGGCCGTCTCGTATCCTTCTTCGTTCTCGGCGGTGTGATTGGCGCGCTTGGCTCAGCTTTCCAGCTCGGCGGTACTGGCACATTTGTCCTCAGCTTTATAGTCGCCGTGATCCTGCTCATACTCGGACTTAACCTGCTGGACGTGTTCCCATGGACGAAGAAATTGCTACCAACCCTTCCAGCTTCGTTCAGTAAGCGTGTTACTCGCTTTAAGGGCGTAAACAGTACGCTTACACCCTTACTCATTGGTGCAGCGACATTCATTCTTCCGTGCGGCTTTACCCAATCGATGCAGCTCTACAGTCTTACGACAGGCAGCTTCCTTCAAGGCGCGCTTACCATGACAGTCTTCGCTTTAGGAACGCTTCCGGTCCTCGCGCTCCTCAGCTTCAGTTCGCTCAGTATCAAGAAGCTGCAGACGGGCGTGTTCTATAAAACAGCAGGACTTGTAGTGATATTCTTCGGTCTATTTAACCTTATGAATAGCTTGGTCGCCGCCGGCCTCATTTCGCCGCTTTTTAGCTTCTAACGTATACTATTCTTATGAAGAAATTGCCCATTATCGCTTCAGTGCTCCTCGCGGCTCTAATCATTGGTGGAGCGATAGCGTTTGGCGGAAAGTCTGATGCGCCTAAGCAGGTAGTTCAGAATGTCTCGATGGAGGGAGAGAAGCAAATAATCGAGATCGATGCGAAAGGGGGCTACTCGCCCAAGCTCACTACTGCAAAGGCGGGTGTACCTACTGTTCTCCGTATCAAAACGAACGGAACCTATGACTGCTCTTCTGCAATATCAGTTCCAGGACTAGGATATCAAAAGACTCTAGAGGCAACTGGTGTCACTGATATCGAAGTATCTCCGCAGCTAGCGCGAGGAACCCTCGAGGGTCTTTGCTCTATGGGAATGTATAACTTCTCAGTAAAATTCCTATAGCTTCATTATGTCGCTTGAGCAATATTCAATCTTCCTAACACTCGCTCTCTTCGCTCTATTCGGCATTCTTATCGTAAGCTCAATCCTCTATCTTTTTGTCTATCCGGTGCGAAAGCATATTCAATCGCATAACTATGCAAGCTTCCTTGCCGTCATTGGTCTTATATCAGTCGCGTCTATCGTGGGGGCGTTGATATACCAGCTCGCATACCTTACACCTGTCTGTGAACTATGTTGGTGGCAACGGATATTCCTTTTTCCAATAAGTATCATCGCGGCGGTTGCTCTCTGGCATAAAACGAGGGAAGCGCACATAACAATTGCCATCCTTGCAGCACTCGGTCTTTTTTATGCTACGTATCATTACTACCACCACTTCCAAGGACTTGTCCTCGGAAACACGCTCGCACTTCCGTGCTCCTCAGGCGGCCTTCTTCCCGCGTGTACGGATTCCCCGATACTTATATTCGGATTCGTGACCATTCCATTTATGGGAATTCTGGTATTCGGAAGCATGCTCATACTTGCGTTGTTCGCACATATGAAACTCAAGCGTGATATTAAAAGCGGGATTACAAATTCTTAATATTTAGCGTATGACCATACCTTCAAGCTTCTGGACTATTGCGGCAATAATAATTGCGGCCGTCTTACTCCTTTTTGGCTTCACGGCGCTTCGTCCTGAACCAGTTTCCTCCGAGGCATCCCCACTTCTTACGCTTGTTGAAGACGACTATAAGAAAGGAGCTGAGGCCGGAAAGGTCGTGCTTGTCGAGTACCTCGATTTTGAGTGCGAAGCATGCGGCGCGTTCTATCCCGTCGTTAAGCAGATGGAAGAGGAGTTCGGCGACAGAGTAACATTCGTTGCGCGCTATTTCCCGCTCCAGGGACATAAAAATGGCCTTCTAGCCGCTCTTGCTGCCGAGGCGGCTGGCCGTCAGGGAAAGTTCTGGGAAATGCACGACCTCTTGTTCGAGCGTCAAAAGGTTTGGGGCGAGAAACAGGTGCCTACACCGGAAGTATTTGAAGGATTCGCACAGGAACTCGGTCTTAACATGGAGCAATTCAAGGCAGATGTGGCATCAGCATCTGTAAAGGAGAGAGTGGATCGAAATCTTAACCAAGCAATTGAGCTAAAACTTCAGGGAACGCCATCGTTCTTCCTTCAAGGAAAGAAGATAGCAAATCCGCAGTCTCCTGAAGCATTCCGTGCACTTATCCAGGCAGAGCTCGATCGTACAGGCTCATAAATACTATTTAATCTCTCTATGGAAAAAGAAACTCCCGTCGCAGTTGCTGTAGCATCGAAGCTCTCAACGCCAGTCGCTATTCTTCTTGGTGCAGTCATCATTGCTGGAGCTGTGCTTGTAACCAAATACATGCCCGCGACAAGCAATGGGAATAACGTAGCAGTAGGCCAGCCTGCTGCAAAACCTGCAAATCTTGAGGCGATGCGCCCGATAGGTGCAGAGGATCATATTCGCGGTAACCCTGACGCGCCCGTGAAGATAGTTGAATACTCCGATACGGAATGCCCGTTCTGCAAGCGTTTCCATAGCACCATGCGGGAACTCATGGCTACGTATGGGAACGACGGAAAGGTAGCTTGGGTATACCGGCACTTTCCGCTCGACCAGCTACATAAAAAGGCGCGTAAGGAAGCAGTGGCATCTGAGTGCGCAGCAGAGCAAGGTGGCAACGATGCGTTCTGGGCATATATGGATCGCATGATGGAGGTCACTCCTTCCAATGACGGCCTAGACGAGGCCGAGCTCCCTAAAATAGCCGCATTTGTGGGGCTTGATGTAACAAAATTCAACACCTGTCTTTCGTCAGATACATATGCGAAGCGTGTACAAGATGATGCGGATAATGCTATTGCAACGGGTGGACAAGGAACGCCGTGGAGCATCGTGGTAGGACCCGGTGGGAAGAAGTATGAATTGTCTGGAGCACAGCCGCTTGAGTCCATAAAACAGCTCGTCGATATTGCGCTTGCTGACAAGTAACAGGATGAAAGATACCCTTGCTGAGGTCTTTAGAGAAACCGGAAGCAAGAGTATTGCGGCGATCTCGATGCTGATCCTTTTTGCTGCCGTCGCGCTTATTCCAAACCTCGGGGTGTTGGGACAAGTATTCGCATCGTCTGTACCAGTTAGTAAGAAGCTGATATTTGCGCTCACGCTATTTGGGTCTCCAGAAGCGAACGCAACGACGACAGGCTTCATAACTATTCTTATAAGCATATTCCTATCAGGAATTGTGATTGCGCTCGGGGTATATGCATTCCGCAAGCGTGCTCAGAATGTAGGAGCGATGGGAGTGTCCGGGGCAGGGATGGTGTCGGCGTTTATCGGTATAGGGTGTGCATCCTGTGGCTCGTTACTGCTTACCGCCCTCATCCCTTTTCTGGGTATCGGAGCGTTTGTGAGTATCTTACCGTTCGGGGGAGCGGAGTTCAGTGTGCTCGGTATTGCACTTCTGCTCGTATCAGCCTACCTGCTTCTAAAGCAGATAGCGAAGCCCATGATATGCGCAGCGTTATAATTAAATAACTATGACTGCCTCCAAATCCTGCGATTCATGCGAAGTCGAAAGCCCCCGAGAAGATCTCTATAAGAAGATAGCTACTGGAATCTCCGGAGCAGCTACAGCTATTGGCTTCTCCTTACAGTTTCTTGGTCTGCTACCTTCGTTCCAGACCCCTCTCTTTCTTCTTGCTATCACAGTTGGCGGAATCTACGTTGTCCGTGGCGCATGGAATGGCCTTACGAAGAAGCGCTTCCTCAATATAGATTTCCTTGTCGTGATAGCGGCAATTGGTGCGCTCTATCTCGGAGAGTTCGGTGAGGGTGCGGCTGTCGTGTTCTTCTTCTCGCTAGCCGAAGCGTTCGAGCAGTACGGTATCGCTCGCTCTCGCAAAGCACTTGAAAACCTTGTAGAGAAAAGTCCAAAGCTCGCGCTTTTGGCCGATGGGACGGAAGTCCCTGTTGCGAGCGTAACAATAGGAACAGTTATCGCCGTAAAGCCTGGGAAGCTCATCCCACTCGACGGCAAGGTACTCAAGGGAGATTCGGCAGTAAACGAGGCATCCATAACGGGAGAACCGCTTCCGCAAGGAAAGACAGCGGGGGATACCGTGTATGCAGGAACTCTGAATGAGAACGGCTATCTTGAAATAGAGGTAACTAAAGTAAGCACCGAGTCGACCCTTGCGAAAATTGTGAAGCTCGTTGAGGAAGCGCAGGACTCAAAGACCGGAGCCGAGGAATTCATAGATAAATTTGCGAAATACTACACGCCAGCAGTTGCGTTCATTGCGCTCGGCTTGTTCGCAATTCCAACCTTGTTTTTCGGAGGGGAGGTAACGGTGTGGCTTGAACGCGCCATCACGCTCCTGGTTATAGCGTGTCCGTGTGCACTTGTGATAGCTACGCCGGTTGCAGTAACCGCAGCTCTCGGAGGGGCTTCAAGAAAAGGAGTGCTTATCCGAGGCGGACGATTCCTTGAAGAGCTTGGAAGGGTAAAGGCGATCTCGCTCGACAAGACGGGCACACTTACGGAGGGAGAACCACGCGTATCAGATGTCGTTGCCTTTGACGGGTTCACAGAGCAGCAGGTGCTCGAAGACGTGGCCGGTATCGAGTCGTATTCGTCTCATCCTCTCTCAAAAGCCATCCTTGCGTACGCTGCTGAAAAGAATGTGAGCCCGCACGCCATGGACAAGTATGAGAACGTCAAAGGAAAGGGTGGGAAAGCGGTATGCCGCGTCTGTTCTGATACAGAGCATCTCGTTGGAAATCTGAAGATGCTTGACGCACACAACGTATCTACTGAAGAAGCCATCAGAAAGACTGAAGGGTTCGAGAAGGAGGGGAAGACTATCGTCCTTGTCACTGAAGGTCACACGGCCATGGGTGCGCTCGCTATCACGGATACGATTCGTAAGACCTCAAAGGAAGTTATAGCGAACTTGCGAAAGAGCGGGGTCGAACCCGTCATGCTTACCGGAGACAATCAGCGTAGCGGGGAGTATGTGGCTAAGGAGATCGGCATAACAGAAGTGTATGGAGGGCTCTTGCCAGAGGATAAGGTTGAGAAGATAGAGGAGTTGAAAAAGAGATACGGTTCTGTCGCAATGGTCGGTGATGGCGTGAACGATGCCCCCTCCCTCGCAGCAGCCGATGTGGGTATCGCGATGGGTGCACGAGGATCAGACGTGGCGATAGAGACAGCAGACGTAGCACTCATGAACGACACGCTTGAGTCTGTCCCCTATGTCATGAAGCTCGGAAAGCGTACGCTCGCAACGGTTAAATTCAACGTTACCGTAGCGATTGCATCCAAAGCAGCATTCATCTGTCTTGTTGCGATAGGGATGTCTAACCTCGGTATTGCGATAGCGGCTGACACTGGTGTTGCAATCCTCGTGACATTAAATGGCCTAAGATTATTTAAGGCGTAGGAGGCTCTACCTAAGCCATATTCTAGTCCACATTTCTTCATAAAAGCATCATTGACCACCCCTTTTCCCACGCTATACTAGTGGAACTGGTTAGATACGGTTGTACTCAAGAAAGCCTGTTATAGGCTTTTTGTATTATGAAGAAACGCTGAACGTCCCTTTGTTTTCCTATTTTGCCTTCCAAGTTTTCCACCCGTTCTATAGCTGACGCTAAGAAGAGGGGTACATACAAAGTTTATGGTTCGATAGCAGCGGTATTCGCTCTATCCCTTTTCATCCATACCGTGTCGCCACAATCTGTGGACGGCATTTTTCCTTTCCCACACACAGCGCACGCTCAAAGCGAAGGCGAAGGCGGCATGATTCACGACCCTTCTATAGACCTTCTTCAGGCGGCTATAAACTCTGACCCTAATCCAGATAAAGGTGCGCACGAAATGGAGGTTGCCGGAGGTGTGGCGCTCCTTCCTCACGGAGACCTTCCTGAAGGCGAAGCTGAAGTTTCAAGCTCGAAAGCTTCTAAACCTAAGAAGACAGGTATTGCTATCTATACGGTTAAGGAGGGCGACTCACTCTCTGAGATTGCTGAAGAATATGGCGTATCCACTAAGACCATTCTTTTGGCAAACGATATTCGCGACGCAAGTACCATCCGCGTAGGAGACGACCTCATCATCCTTCCGGTCTCTGGATTGCAGCACAAGGTTGCAAGTGGAGATACCCTGCAATCTATCGCAAAAAAGTACGGCTCTGATGTTTCCGACATTGCGCTCTACAACGGCATAAGCGAAACCAAGGGCCTTATTGCAGGTTCCGAGATTATTGTTCCAGGAGGCGCATTCCCATCAGCTCCTTCAAAGAAAGTCGCGAGTACCGGCTCCTCTAAGAAGAGTACGCCCGCAGCTAAATCTTCAAGTACCGCTAATTCATCAGGCAAATTCGGCAACCCGCTTCCAGGTGGAGCTATCACCCAGGCAAATCACGGATACAACGCCGTGGATATAGATGGCGAGACCGGAGACCCAATTTACGCTTCGGCAGGTGGAACCGTAATCGTAGCGAAAGGAAGTGGATGGAACGGTGGCTATGGAAACTATGTCGTTATTGATAACGGCGGCGGTGCCCAGACGCTCTATGCTCACATGTCTTCACTCGCTGTCTCAGGTGGATCGGTAGAGAAGGGAGAGGTAATTGGATACGTCGGTAGTACAGGAAAATCTACAGGTTCACATCTTCACTTTGAGGTTCGTGGCGCAACAAATCCTCTTTAAGAGGTAATTGAAATTTTCCTATCTTTCAGTATTAGCTTTCCTTGAAGATGGGCTAGCAGTTCCCGCTTCTCATCCATGGTTCCTTCTTCGAGCAGATACTTCGCGTAGCGCTTGATATCAATCTCGCTTACTTTCTGTTTCTCCTTTGATCCAAGAACGCTTGAGCTAAGTTTATTGAATCGTGCGACTTCTTTTTCGATGAGGTTTCGCGCACCGATCTCGTCTATGTCTACATGGTCTATGATTCCGCATAGCTCCGTAATAAGCTGGTTCTCGTTGAGGTACGGATTTATGCATTTCTCGTCTCGAGCTTTCGTGCAACTGTAGTAGGTATACCACTTGGTACTCCCATCTATCTTCAAAATCTTTGATTTCTCTTGGGCTGTTATTCCTGAGCCGCAGTCTCCGCATACGATCATTCGAGTGAAGGTAAATTCGTGTTTGCGAGTCTTAGGTTTATGATCCTCCGTAAGCTTTTCCTGAACGGCTTGCCACAGGTCGCGGGTAATAAGCGGCGTGTGCTTTCCGGTATACCAGTTACCACTTCCGCGCGGATATTCGTATACGCCGCAGTAGAAAGGATTCCTCAGAGTCAGGTATACCGATGATACTGAAAGTGGCTTATTGTTCTTCGTGGTAAATTTCTGCTCCTTCAGCCATGCATGAATCTTGCGTCCGCTCCAGCGATCGTTAGCGGCTTTCTCGAACATCATCTTTACGATAGGGGAGCGTACCGGATCTACGAACATCTCACATTTATGATCGCGACGCTTATCGTTCTGATACCCGATTGGAGCAACTCCGGGAAGGAGACCCATTTCTGCACGGGTCTTAAGGCCACGCTTTACGTTGATTCTCTTGTTGTCGTTTTCAAGCTTCGCCTGGCTCCCGAGAATCATCAGAAGGAATTTTTCATTCGGATTATTCGAGAATTTCTGATTGCATGTTCGAATCTCTCTCAGGAGTCCCGCATCCATAAGGTCGACGATCTTACCGAGGTCTCCTGCGTTTCTCGATATGCGATCTGGTGCCCAGGTGAGAATGCCATCAAATTTGCCGCTCCTGATCTCAGTAATGATTTCATTGAACACGGGGCGTTGCCCAGTCTCTTTGGCAGAGTGCGATTCTCGTTTTACTTCCACCACCTCTATCCCGTCGCGGTCTGCTAGTTCCCGCATTTCCTTAATCTGACTATCTATCGAAAGTGCCTGCACTTCGTCTTGCTCAGTCGATTTCCTGGCGTAGAGGCAGTATCTGACCGGACGTGCCGCCACAAGCTCCGGCCGAATCCCTAAAGCCCCTGAAGTTCCCTCATATAGCGATGTGCTCATAAATGTTCTTATTTGTTAGTACAGACACATAGATGACGCAGACCCGTTGGGGTGTCTAGTCCTCTAAAAAGCGCAAAGAAGCCTCTATAATTTCCTTATGAATCTTCGAGAAGCCTCGGAAATGTTGACCTTCAAGCTCGAAGAGAAGAGACCCGAAAGCTTTACTGGTACGTGGGTGTTTCAGAATGTTCCTCGGGTATATCGATTTGCGCGTTTGAACTTTCGTACAGTCACGGGCGAGATAGACTGGGATGCTATAACCGCCGAGCTTGATCCTGAATACCAGAAGCGTTGGTCGGGACGTAAGAAGAAGGGGAGATCGTACGAAAATAGTGATGAGGTTGAGAGTGTCCTGGGTCGCTATCGCCCCAAGCTCTATATCTTTATCGCGCCTCAGAATCGTGAGGACGAGAACCTGCGAGACCATATAAGCATCCGCATGGTCAGACTCACGCAAAGAGGGAACGCTCTCGCCATGAAGGAGATTATGACGTTGCTACGCTATTCCGTCGATGAGTGGGTCGAGCGGTTTCCGATGCTGTCGCGTTGGAAGTACAACAGTGAGCAGCTCGATGACTACATAGCCGGGTGCGTGCGTCGTTACCGCTTTACCGGTTCTTTTCTCGGCTATCTCTACAAGACGCTTCTTTATTCAGGGCGTGGCCTGCGACCCGTGTACTCGCTCGATGATCCTGTTGCCTATGGAGCAAGCAAGACCAAGTCCGAGAACGTCGTGCAGGATCCTGAGACTGGCGAGATTAAAATGTACGAGAAGGGTATGTTTTCCTTCAGCTAGGGACCCAGTCCTCGGAGGAAGGCTTTTATTTCGACTTCGTATGCTTCCATGTTCTTTACGACTCTTCGATATGTCTCTACGGAGCCCTTGGGGTCGTCCATGGCTGCGAACACCTCCTCATCCTCTACGAAGGTAGCCAAGGCAATGTAGGCTCCTGTGAGCGTCCGAATGCGCTCCTGCAACGCCTTCTTTATATGCCGTCTTGGCTCTGGCAGGGCAGATATAGGGTTGAGGATAAGGTGTCCCCGCTGCTCTAGGAACGCCATGTGCTCGGCGGTCTTCAGTACTTCGTTGATGTCCTCGTCCACCTCTCCATGGATGACGCAATAGGCCTCACGAGTCCAGGACGCTTGTCTGAAAGCCTAGGATATAGGCCGTTGCATAGGGTGGTTGACAGCAAATAGATACTCCGCGTATACTTCCCATATTGGTAAGCGCTATGCACCTAACTTATTCAACTAATGAAACTCGTTGGCAGGGACATTTTGGTGCAATTCAAGCTGAAACATGCGGACGTAAGGTCACAGGTGGACGCTTGGGAGGCCGAAGTGAAAGCCGTCAATTGGGTTTCATTCCACGATCTTAGAGAGAGGTACTCGTCAGCCAGTTCCGTCCCGGATGGCAAAGTGGTCTTCAATCTAAAGGGGAATAAGTATCGATTACGGGTGCGTGTGGACTACCAAAACGGCATCGTGAAAATCGACCGCGCCGGTACCCATGAAGAGTACTCCAAGTGGTAGAGCATCGCGACAACAACTATGAACAACATCAAAGTCATCAAAACTGAAGAAGAGCACAAGGAAGCGCTCGCGGCGATTGAATCGCTGATGGAGAAGAATCCCGACCCAGAGTCGCAGGATGGCGAAACCCTTAGCCTACTCGTTACGCTCGTCGAGGACTACGAGTCGAACCTTTTTCCGGAGTCACTTCCTGATCCCGTTGAAGCGATCCTCTTCCGCATGGAACAGCAGGATCTCAAGCCTGCAGATCTCGTCCCATACCTTGGAAGCGCAAGCCGTGTTTCTGAAGTCCTTTCGCGCAAGCGTCCGCTTTCGTTGGTCATGATTCGCGCCCTCGAAGAAGGCCTGGGCATTCCGGCTAAGGTCTTGATCGGAGAGCCGAAGGAAACTGAAACCATCGCCGACATGGAGGCGGAACGGTTCCCTTGGAAGGAGATGGCGAAGCGAGGATATTTCGGCGCGGTCAAAGCGACGGAGCAGAATGCAAAAGCTCTCATCGACGAATTCCTCGCTTCTCTTGGAATGAACGCACAGCCATCGATGGCTCTACTGCGTAAGACTAACTACGCACGACAGACCAATAAGCAGGCACTCTACGTGTGGTCAGCAAAAGTCCTTAAGGAGGCGAGCGGGATGCAGATCCCGGTTACGTTTACCCCTGGCTCTATCACTCCTGATTTCATACAGAAGCTCGTGAGGCTAAGTTCTCAAGAGAATAGCCCACTGCTGGCGCAAGCGTTCTTGAAACAGCACGGCATAGCTTTAGTCATAGAGCCTCACTTTCCTCAGACCTATCTCGATGGTGCAGCATTACTAAGCGACAAGGAACATCCGGTAATCGGGATAACGCTTCGTCATGACCGTCTTGATAGTTTCTGGTTTACGCTCATGCATGAGCTAGGCCACATGGCTCTGCACTACGACAAGAATACGGACTTCTTCGATGAGGATCTCGAAGGCGAAGATCGTGCTTCGAACGAATGCGAGAGGGAAGCTGATGCTTGGGCAGGTGAGTCCCTCGTACCAGAACAAAAATGGGAAAGCAGTCCCGCAAGACTCATTCCTTCAGCTGTTGCGGCACAGAGCCTAGCCCGAGAGCTGGGTATCCACGTCGCCATTGTTGCAGGGACTATGCGCTATCGCGGTCAGAAGTACCAATACCTTAATAATCTGGTTAATCAGGAGAAGGTGCAGCATCTTTTCCCTGGTAAAGCCTGGAAGAAATAACCTATGTTTGATTCAAACCACTACATTCCGGTTTTACGATGGAAGGCTGCCGAAAAGGAAGCTCTGCATTTGATATCACCTGAAAGCCGAAAGGATGTCACTCCGCTCATTGAACTGATGATGCCTCGTCCAGAGCTTTACAAAGGAGCGACAAAGAAGGAGCGTGACGAGAAAAAGGAAGAGAAGACACCAAACGAACTCTGGGAGGAGTCCATCGCGCTCTTCAACAAGACACTCCCGAAACTTCCAGAAGACATATCAAAGTGTTGGGGCGATACCCCCATCTTCGTGGACGTTCGTTTCGTGGATGCCTCTATTCGCGCCAAGGCTCTAGATGACCTCATGATTCTAGGAAAGGAACATAATCTCTTCCTCGTTCCCGTAGTCAACATGATTCCTGTCATTGACCTGGAGTCTGATAAGCAGACTCGGGAAGTGGCTGTGAAATATGCAAAAGAAGAAGGTCGCGGTCTTTGTCTGCGTCTGCTTCGCTCGAATCTGCGAAAGGAGACTATTGCCGACGAGCTCATGAATTTCCTCAAGGTAACCGGTCTTAATGAATCTGAGATAGACCTAATCGCCGACATTGGCGTGGCGGATGCGGAGTATGCGATTTTTACTGATTCTCTCCAGTCGATACCAAACCTTGCCGCTTGGCGAACCTTCTCCGTAATCAGTGGCGCGTTTCCGCCTGACCTCAGCGAGTTCAAAGTCCCCGACGTGTATCGCATAGACCGTATGGATTGGCGCAACTGGATAAATCCTTCAACCTTTGAAAAGCTCTCGAGGAAACCTGCCTTCGGTGACTACACCATTCAGAGTCCTGTGTACAAAGAACCGCCGCGAATTTCATTCCCGAGTGCCAGCATACGCTACACAGCTGACGATCAGTGGGTCATCATGCGCGGGCAGGGAGGTCCGAGCAGGGAAGCAAATCAGTATCTCGCAAACGCGCAGCTACTTACCGGTTTGCCTGAGTTCGATGGCGCGGCATTTAGTTATGGAGATGGTTATATAGCTGAGAAAGCAGTAGATCTCGCTAGCAAGAAGACGGGCAGCCCGACTACTTGGCTTGTGGCAGGTATTAATCGCCACCTAATGAAGGTAGCTTCGCAGATCGCCATCCTTCACGGCACATAAGCCTCGTCCGTACCCGCTCACAAAGGTCTTGTTGAGTAATTTCTTCAACGAGTCTGCGGTAAATAGCCTCGCGTGATTTTGAGCGCATACCTTTAGCGGCTTCAATTTCCTCCAGAATCGTAAGTGCCTCATTTCTCCATAGGAGTTGGGCGATTGAGAAACTGTCTTTATTGCTTGGGTTGTCGCTTGCGTACCTCAAGGTCATTAGGGATACCTCATCGCTACCATTCGGAATCTTCGCGATCATCACGCCCCACCAATCAGGTATGAGCTTAATGGCTTCGTGCAGATGCTTCTTTCCAACAACGAGCGTTACTCGGTCGAGGGTAGCGTTATAGACCTTCATCTGTTCTGGCAATCGCTGGAGCGTATCAAGATCGCTCTTCAATTCATAGCCGTGCATCGAGCGACTCTCTTCGTCCACGACAACCATATCCACTCGCACTGTCCCGTGACGGAGACCGAGCTCTTCTATAATCGTGCAACCTGCGAGTTCTACTCTGAGCCTTTCACGAATGACGCGATCATTCGTGCTAGTAGAAACTGAATGAACATTCATATAACTCATGATACCAGTATAAGTGTCCCGTCCGTACTCGATAAGCACTCAGTAGTGGATGAACCTCCAAGTTGGTAAGTCGCTTCGCAAAGCCCTAATTCTAAGCTAGGGTGCTGGACGGTAGCTCGAATGCTATCATTCCTTAACAACTGAATAGGAGGCCTAAACCGGCTTGGAATCTCTCGTAGATTCCCCGGCATGGCCGAAAATCGTACAGCATGAAAAACCCGTCATCAGGGCGTGCTGTACGTTATCAGGGGAAACTCTGGTAGGGCCGCAAGGCCTCCTGGTGGCGGGTTTTTTGCTACCCGTCCATTGGGAATTACTCAAAAATCGTACAGCACACGATATGGACACAGATACCAACCCAACTCCGGCTAACCCCGAAGCACCCAAGCCTTCCGTAGGGAAGCAGATAGGAAGTGGTCTCAAAGTAGGCCTCGTCATCATCTTCTTACTCGTCATGACCGGTATGGTCTATGACATGTTCTCTGACGACACTCCGAAAGCCGATCCTGCTCCAGTAGTTGCCGCAGCTCCGACCGACGGCGAGATCTATATAGACGCGAAAGCGATCATCACGAAAGCGCTCAAAGCTCCCTCTACCGCCAAGTTCCCGTCATCAAGTTACGCGACCATCACGCGTTACTCGGATGGATATAAAGTATCCTCGTACGTCGACTCCCAGAACGGGTTTGGCGCAATGCTTCGCAGCGATTGGAGCGTCGTATTCACATACGTCGGCGATCAGGTAGAAGTGCATCAGGTAGTTCTCGATGGAGACGAGCTATACCGAAAAGCCGGAGAGTAGTTACTCTTCGGCCTTCTTCTTATTCTCGGCAATTTGAGCGCGGACAACATCTGGATCGATGACCCTAATCTCAACCCTGCTAACCTGCTGTACCAGAGGATCAGGGCGAGGTCGGAGATAGTCTGGATGGCAGCTCGATAGGTGGAACTTGATCGCCCCCATATGTCCGTCATGAATATTGCGAACGAGATGGTTGTGCGCGAGATCGTTCACGAAGCCTTTGCCTGAAGCGATAGCCGTTTCGGCAGCTTCTGCGAATTCCTCGTCTTCAGCACGCCAGACGTAATACGTCTCGCGCGTCATTCCCGCTCTCTTGCAAGCGAAGCTGACATTGCCGGACTCTCGAAGAGATTCGAGTACCTTATCCTTCTGGGAGCGAATCCTCGCTTCCAGAGCTGTTGGTCGTTTCTTCGCCATATGTTTGTCTTCCGGTCAGCTTCTGCCACCGGGCAATTATCGTCGCGCAGTATTCGGGATCCATCTCGACCATGACGCATCTGCGCTTCGTGTGTTCGCACGCAATGAGCGTCGAGCCTGATCCTCCGAACGGATCGTAGACTACGTCCCCAACATCGGTGCTGTTCAAGATCAGTTTCCGAAGAAGAGATATCGGCTTCATAGTCGGGTGAAGCGAACTTCTTGAAGGCTTCGCTGCGAACACCACTGACTTGTCCTTCCCGCGCTTGAAGTCGTGGGTGCCGTACCACCCGTAGAGGATGAGTTCGTGCTGGGGCAGATAATCGAGACGGCCTATGATTGCGCGGTCCTTTACCCAGATTACAAGCTGGGCGACTTTCACTTTCAACTGCACCAACGCTTCGCGAAGCGCGAAGATCATCTTGTCCGAGTTGAAGACGTAGATGCTGTTCTTCGCAGTCAGGTAGGGAAGGGCAGGAGCCAGCCATGCCTTTGTGAACGCTATATACTGCGCGTCGCTCATGAAGCCGTCGTTCGCGATGTCCTTGTCTTTCGATACTCCCTGCATGCCGCGTTTACTCTCGACATAATCGATGCCGTAGGGCGGATCCGTAAGGATGAGCGAGATACGATCCTCCAGAACCGACAGGTCCACCTTTGCCGCGTCTCCGCAGATGAGGATGTGGTCGCCAAGACGAATCACGTCGCCAGTCTTAGGCAACTTTGAGGGCTTTGTTTCCAGTGTGCTTTTCATAGCGGTTGATTATGAGCTGACAAAAGATGGGGTTCTGCTCGACGAGATACGCCGTGCGTTTGAGTTGTTCGCATGCGAGAAGCGTTGAACCCGAACCGCCGAATAGATCGAGCACCTTGTCACCGATCTTCGTGGTACGAAGCAAAGGCTTCTCGTGAAGTGTTATCGGCTTCTGTGTCGGATGCTCGTATTCGTCTGCGGTCACGCGCTTGGCGAGCCAGATGTCGATCATGTCCTCGACATCATCGACGGTTGCGTTTCCCGTACCAACGTCCGCATTCAGAATCTCGTGGAGCTTCATGTGCTTGTCCGAAAGGAACGGCTTCCCGATAGTTCCGTACACGCACGGCTCGTAGCATTTGTTGAACGCCACTTTCGGTGTCGGATTGATGCCGTTCTTGATCCAGAGGCAGGTGCGCTTGTAGTTCACGTCGAGTTCTGCGTATAGGGACTGAAGCATCCCGACGTATCTCTGGTCGCACCAGTAAAAGACGTGTGCGTCCTTCGCGGAGACCGCGAGCCCGCTTTCAAGCGTTACCTTGAGGAACGAACGATACTCGCTGTCTGTCTTCGCGTCTTCTACTGCGCCGCCATAGTTCTGGTTCCCACCGACTCCTTTGTTGTAGTCGAGAGCTATGTTGTACGGCGGATCCGAATAAATCACGTCGATTGTTGCGCCGTCGACCAACTTCTTTACTACATCGGTGTCCATGCTGTCTCCGCAGACGAGGCGGTGCGGCCCGAGCTCGAAAGCATCGCCGACCTTAATGTCGGTATCCTTGGCTTTCTCCAGCTCCTTTTCTTCGTCGAAGCCGTCGTCCTCAAGTTCGAGAACGTCGTCCCAAATATCCGAGAGGTCGCTATCGTCGAATCCGATGCCAAGCAGGAATTCCGTATCGAAAGATTTAAGTAGCTCGTAGTCCCACGAGCCGGTGTTGCGGTTCGAGCGTAGGAGGTATTCCTCGTACTCCTTCTTTGTGAGGGTGCGGGAGGGAACGCGCACATCAATCTCTTCCTTGCCGCGCCCGAGGACGAGGAGAATCTTGAGGCGGGCATGTCCAGCCAACACTGCGTTATCGGTGTTGATGGCCGGAATCTCGACCAGATTGAATTTCGTAATGCTTGTCTCGAGATCCTTGCGCTGTTTTTCGCTCAAGGTGCGAGGGTTCTTGTCGTAGGGAATGAGTTCCTCTACCAGGCGCTTTTCGGTGCGCCACTCCAGTTTCGCTGATGCGGACATAGATAAATGAGTGAGCACGACCCTGATTGATCGTGCTTTAAGTAGACACCCGCCCGTGATTTCTTATGGGAGAAACCGCATCACTTTTTTCCGAAGCGTTTAGTTCGGTGTTCGTCGAGTCCGCGCAAGTCTTCTCGCGCCTTTTCTCCTTCCTTCCTCTTGCCACGCTTATCGCCCAAGGCCTCGCCATACGACATCCGAGCGTCCCCGTCGTTCAAACGATTCTCATTCATATCGCGCACATCGAGTGCTTGTTTCTCGCGTTCGATTCTGGTCCTCACGTCCTTAAGGGGACTGAATGCTGGAAGCTCTTTACCCATACAATCCAGTTCGGTGCGAAGTTCGGCATACTCGTCCTTTGTTAGGTGAGCATATACATGTACGGTCAGGTTTTTCGGACCATCAGGATTCTCGCCGCGAGAAAATGGCACGATAGCGAAGTTATTGAGAGGCGCGTCCGTCGTTCCGTACAGTATGTGTCGCTTGAGGTGGTCAAAGTAGTTTTGCGGAAGAAGGTACTCGTCTACGAGTTTCTGGATCGCTTTTGCGAAAGCCCGTCCCGACACCCCTCCGAGCTTGAGCGTCCACGCCTCTGCTTCCTTACTGCCGATAGCGAACGTCCGGGCCGGTATCTCGAATTCTTCTCGAATCTCCGATGCGGCTTTCTGAAAGATAGGGTACGAGAGCAGGAGGTCCATATGGTCCTGATTCTTCTGCTTTGCTGAGAAGCGAGTCGTCATTCCTCTATTATATCAATCCTCGTGAATGCGTGCCGGAAATTACCGTTCCGGTTTTTCCCATGCCGGAATAGGCCGGGTGTACTTTTTATGTATATGGTAATAAAAAACACACAGCTCGAGGAGCGCTTATCAGAGGTATACGAACTCGTTCTTGAGGCGCTCGACGTCGAAGGCGAGCACCACAAGGCTTGGCTGCTCGACCAGATGGTGCGAGTCATCGTTGGCGAGGAAAACTACGAAGCAGCTCTCGCGGAATACGTCGAAGAGGTCGGCGAGCCGTGGGACGTGGGCTCTCCCGCTTAGCCAATTAACAGCTTATAAAGTTCACATAATCGAAGCCGCCGAATAGGCGGCTTTTCTTTGTGCTTACGGATCTCGATTTCGGCAGGGGTGTCAGATTTGTAAGACGCGGTTCACGACCGACACTCTCCTAAAATGCGCTTAAATCCCGAAAGAGCCTTGGAACCATTGAAATCCGATAGTGACCGTCAGGCCTCATTGCATAATAGGGAAGCGTCCTCGAACGAGCCTTACATACCTTATATGGTGGGGTTCATGACCGACACGGGCAACACGATATCGACACTAGGAGTAGAGAAATATCTGAACAATAACCGTAGCAAGCACAACACTAGATAATCCGCTGGTTATCATAAGTGGCTTGTTGCGAATATACATACCATAGAAGAACCAAATTATTACAGCGAAGAAAGCCAGAAACTCTGTAGTGAGAGATATTCCTACGACAGTATGGGTATTCCAAATTTTAAGTATTTGAGGGATGCTTGAGACCGAAGCAATAGCACCAACCAGAGTCATAAAAGTATCAATAATTGCTCGTGGAGTTTTACTCTTTTCTTTCTCGCATTCGTGTAGGTTTGCGGGGTTGTACATACAGGCAGTATACGCCACTGGTGTGGCCAATATTCTAACGTGCTAAACGAAAGAATTGGAGTAGGGAATATAAGAAGGCTACTGCTTGTTGCCACAAGCTGTCGTGCGCTGATGTTATGGGTTCTGGTACAGCAGAACCTACACCTGCAACGAGTGCGTTCGGCTTAGGTTGATATGCTTGAGTTATTTCGGGGCGAGGAGAGACCTCTTGTATCGTGTTGGGCTGTACGGCACTTGTTACAATCTCTTCTACAGCAACGGGTTGTATCTCAGGTACTGCTTCAACTATTTTTTCCTCAACAAAAGTACTGGGTGTAGTTGGAGTAATCTCAGCCTTCGGTGCATAGCTCAAGAGGTCATCCCAAGTCAGACCCTGCAGTGCGGGTAAGGCATAGGCTGTTGCCCAGATACGTGTAGAGGAGTCTCTTGAGGATTCAAACCCACCATCAGTTGATTGCAAAGAACGTAAGCACGTATACGCGGACACTCCCGACGCACCTTTCCAGTCTTGTGGGGCCTCACCGAGGGTGTGCAAGGCCATAATCACCCAGCTTGTGCTGAAAGTGTTCCCAAAGCATCCTGTTTCTTGCTGGGTCTTTCTAAGGAAACCCCTGGCCTTGTTTAGGGCGCTCGATATTCCAGATACGGAGCGAAAAGGGTAGAGGGCCTGAACTGCGGCAGCACTAATATCAACACTACCCCATGACCCCTCTTCTGATTGCTTCGTCAGTATGAAGGCCACTACACTGCGGATAAGTGGATCGCTGCTGCTGTAGCCTGCGTGATTGAGAGGAATAAGTGCAAAAATATCATCATTCACTAAACCGGGATCACCAATTTGTGTGCCATCAAAACGCGACACTATTTCAGCAACCTCATTGGTTATGGGAAGTCCAAGAGCACTGCGTGCCATGGCGAGGCGTTCATAATCTGTAGTATTAGAGGAAGAAGACGGGCGTTCAAGATATGCCTCAAAGCTCTGCAAAGAAGTTCCTGTACGGGCAAGACCGATTGCTCCCCACTCAGTAAGTAGTGCAGATGAAAATAATCCCTCATGAGTACGCTGCGAAAGCAAGAAGCTAAGCGCACTAGCGACTGGGTCTACTGGTTTAGTAGAGACTCGAACACTGCCAGATCCACTAGCAACTACTGCTACAGGAACGGGCACTTCCGTTACTTCCAGTGTGATCGTGGAGGACTGCAAGAAGGTATCTTTGTTTGCGTACATAGACACTGAACCAGAAGTACCGGGTGCGTATGTGAGGGTTCCATCTGAGTCAGTTTCATAAGTATCAGTTCCAATATGTATTGTGCTGCTGGCTGAGGGAATCCATACAGGATTAAAAGAGTTATCAAAACCAAACTCTTCCACGGTAAGTACCGTAGACGAACCAAGTTGTAGTGCTGAATCAAAGGAGCTAATTCGTAAAGGAAGTTGCCCGATGGTAATCAGAAGAGATTCGTTTGCCGTTAATATATGAGTATTGAGCGCACTCATGCCAAAGGAAAGATCAGCGAACCAGTTCCAATAAGCTCCAGCGCCATAATCATTATGGACGGTCGCAATACTATCAATAAACGCATCCTCGCCAAACCAGGACCACGTTGCATCGATGCCAGACTGCAAAACCGCACAGTACCCAGTCACAGTTTTGGTAGCGCTTCCTGGATAAGGGTCGCAAGCACTAACAGACAGTGTCCCGGTAGTCAGGGTTGCTCCTGGAGTCTCTATAGTAAGAGTAATGGAAACAGGAGGTATGGATTCTGTCGTGGAAGCGATACTTTCAGTTGTGGTTGCTTCTTCTATAAACTCAGGTGTCGATGTCGCCACAACAGGCGACACCTCAGGGGTGGTGGTGGCCAACTCCTCACCATGCGCTAAAAAAGGCACACATAGGAAAAGCATTAAGTAGATGAGTCGTGCCTTATTCATAGGTCCATACAATAGTGTCTCCTTTAGTAACCTGCGCCTGCGACATACCAACAGGAGACACAGTTCCGTTTATAGAAAGCATCCAGTACTTCCCATTAGCATTTCTGATACCCTGCAATGACTCAAGAAATGAGCCCATGGTCGGGTACTGTTTGCTGGTATAGGTAATATCTGCACGCTGCTGCATAAGACTCTCGACAGTACCGTCTGCTTGAGCAATGAACGTGACTACCGTTAGTGGCGTCTCGGCCAGCTGTTCAGTTACAGGATTCTCAACAACTTCTTCCTGAAGAGGTTGAGTGGCGCCTATAGGAAGAGCTGTCTGTTCCCGTGGTTGATTACTATAAATAAACCCGGCCAGCCCAAGCGCCATAACCAAAACCAGAACACCAAGAATCTTAAGACGCATGCATCATTTTTTTAGAGGTAACGGGACTAAGTACAAGTGAGAGTGCACCAAAGATAAGTGCTGTGTAAACGAAATCTCCCACAAGCATATTCCTCAGAAAGGGAAGCGCGAGTGTGTAAGAAGTCATAAGCCCGGACAGGTCCTTGGTGTACCAGGGTGTGAAGTACCAGACAGCTGCATTGGTAACGAGAAAGAAAACAACAGGCGCTGCAACAAGCAGAGAGGCGCGGCTCAGAATCCCCTTAAACTTTCTGAACTGCATACCCACAAGTGTAATCAAGAGAAAGGAACCATACACTGAGAACATGACCGGTAATTCATAGGTCCCCAGAACAATATCTGAGAAAACTAAGACAGCAAGGGAGACTAGAATGGAGGCTCTGCCACCAAGATAGAATGCGCTTGCAACTATAACTGCTGTCATGGCCGTTGCGGCCGGCGGATGAGGAAGGAGGCGTGAGCCAATTCCAAGAATAACCAACGCAGCAATGAGCAGTACCCGCTCTACGGTAGAGAAAGTAGTATGCATAGCACTAGGTAGGCATTGGGGTTAGCACATCTATCTCGCACGTTCCTGAAACACAGGCAAGTTCTTTGGCTCCTGTGGTTGTGTCACTTGTTTCGTAGTGAAGAAGTTTTGCGAAGTCTATTGCCGGAAAGAGAGCGGCCCGCTCAAGGTACTGCTCTTTGTTGATTTCTTCATAGGGCGCGAGCTGGTACACGTGATCACTCTTGGGTAGGAACGACAAGCCACCAACTATATCCCAGTGCCTATACACCCATTCACCAACAGCAAGCCACTCATCTGGTGCAATCGTTACTGTTACCGAAGGATTATGTTCACAATACTGTTCCTTCACCATTTTCCAGTATGCAAGCTGATCAAGTGCAGTGTGGTCACCCTTCACGGCTGCATCTTCAGGGGCCTTAATGGGGAACTCAAGTACCCAGGTGTTTGCGGTCTCCCTTGTCTGTCCTGTTTCTGGCAAACAGGGAACCCCAGCATCCTCTAGGAGTCGCTTAAGTGGGTTGTGTCCTTCAATACGAACACGTCGTATGTAGTATTTGGAGTGGCGAGGGTGCATCCCTGAAGCACAGTCAAATAGCTGTGAGCCGTTGCCGGAAGGCTTCACGGCAGTAATTGCCGTTGAAGGGTTAATACCAAAGCGTTTTGCGTACTGCTTATTAGTATCCAGGGCAACTTGCTTAAGAGCGGCCTGTACTTCCGGGTCACGAACAACTAAGTTATCCCACTGTCCCGTCATAGAGACACCAAGGAGAGCCTCTTCCTCACAATTCTTTTTCCATTCCGGTGAAAGGTACGGGAATGAAGTCAAGGATGCCTGATAGGTACCCAGGATGGTAGCGACACGAATCTTTTGGGTGAGAGTTTCAAGAGTATCGTCGGGGCGTACTACCACCTCACTTAAATTGCAGAACTGCTTCGATTTCAGAATGATCTCGCCACACGGATTGGTACCGCATGTTGCACTGTCTTCTTCAAACAAAGACCATCGTCGTTCTGGGAGCTGCTTCTTAAGACTTCCACGATTAAAAATGCCACGCTCCCCTGAGCCACTCTTGGCAAGGTTAAGCCACTCCTCCATAAATTCTGTGGCAGAAGGCTTCTCATTGTAGACCGCAGAGTTGTTTGCCATGGCCCGTTGCGGATTCGTGATATAGAATTTGCCGTTCTTTGCTTCTCTCATTTCGATATCATCTAAATCAGAAAGAGAGATAAGTGCACTGCGTCGTACGCCACCAGCTACGACGATTTCTCCAACCTTGCAAACCAGGTCATGAACATCGAGCGTCGAAAGTTTTCTGCCTTGTCTGTCTAAGATGCGCTCACGTGCAAAATCCAACAAACTCTTGAGCGGTTCCGGGCCGGATGCCCGGCCTCCCATGGTGCGTAAACGAGCCCCCCTGGGGCGAATCTTGTCGTAGTTAAAGGTGACATCACTCCCCGTTGCCCAGGCAAAAAGACCATGCGTAAGGGCATCAGCCCAGCCTTCCTTAGAGTCCTTTATCACGTACTCTGGAAGCACCGTTCCTGTTTGAGTACTAATACTTGGAAGTGCATCAACAGTTTTTCTCTCAACTGAGAAGCCAACACCGGTGCCACACATTGATATATACATTATTTCTGCAAAATCTTGCCAGCACGATGGAGCAATAAACGAGCAATTATAAACACAAACATTTGAGGCTCGCGCTGGCGCTCCAGCGCTCCACAACAAACGCATGGAACCCATTGCTTTCATACTGAGCATGTTTTCCTGTACTTCAGAGTACTCGTCTTCAGTTAACTTATCGCCCAGATTCTCTCGCATGTAGTCGACATAGCGTCCCACAGTTTCTACCCAAGCTTCTCGTCGATTCTTATCGTCGAGCCAACGGGAATACGTACTGTAATAGATATATTCAGAAAGCTGGTTTGAGAAATATTGTTTACTTGTGTTTACCAAAGACTGAACCTCTTCAGCTATTGAAGAATCTTGTGAACGCAATGTCGCGTGTCGATCTCTATATAAAATGTAAGCCTTCGCTGCGGCAGTGTATCCAGCTCGCATCATTTCTTCCTCCACTACGTCTTGAATATGTTCAACGCTCGGAACTTTGGAGAACGTCTCAGTCGTAGCATCTGCAAGTCGTGCAACGACAGCATCACTGATCAACGTAGCCTTGCTTACATCTGAATCAGTTGCAGTTAGTGCGCGAGTGAGGGCGTGTTGTATCTTTGTACTATCAAATGTTGCTACTGAACCGTCTCGCTTTACTACTGAAACTATTGCTGTGGATTTGTCTGTGTGCATATGGAGTGGAATGGTATATTGATAAGTATCTATGAATTATACACATAGATAACTATCTATGAATATTAAAAAAGTGGGGAAAGCTAAAAAAGTAGCTAAGACTAAGGAGAAAACGTATCCCCGACCCGAGTGGGTAAAGGATTCAGCAGAGGAAGAGCTTTGCCCGGACTGCTTCAAGGTGGTGGGTAGTAAGAGCAGGTATCAGCTGGTCTGTATCTTAGGAAAGGAAAAGAACGGTTTGACCGTTACACAACTTACTTCACAGCTAGATTTGCAACAGCCAACAATTACGCATCACTTGAACGTACTTCGCTCAGTGGATGCTGTTACGAGTACCGATAGTGGGAGAGAGCGAATTTATAAGCTTAACCGAGACGCTCATTGTTTTGATGAGTGCAAAATTCCATTCTAATTTTTACCTTTATGATGCAACTCCTTACCTATACGTGGACGTACGTTGTGCAGATGGCCGGATTGTTTGTGGCATTTCTCTTTGCGGCTTTGTTCGTATACTTGGCACTCCGTCATTTTCACTCGCGTATGATGCGTGTGGCGTTAGTGGTGGTATTCTTGGCGGTTTCAATTGTGTTTTACGTACCGAACGGACTTCCGCGTGGAATTGAGTATCCATTATCCCTTACCACCTATGGTCCAGCAGAGGGTCCAGTAATTCCTATCGGTAACGTTTGGAATCTGTTCAAGAACTTTGATCGCTTTGAGCGAGTTGAAGATATTGCCCGGGACCCAAATGAAGTTCCTGCACCCATAACACGTACAGAATCAGCTACCGTATATATTGAACTGACTACGAAGGAAGTTATTGCAGAAATGGCACCGGGAGTACTCGTAAACTACTGGACCTTTGATGGAAAAATACCAGGACCGATGATTAGGGTGCGAGAGGGCGATACGGTTGTGCTTACACTGCACAACGATGTTACAAGTTTGCATCACCACAATATTGATCTGCATGCCGTAACTGGCCCTGGAGGTGGTGCTGTCTCTACCATGGTCGCTCCTGGAGAGAGTGCAACCGTTACCTTTAAGGTTCTCCATCCCGGGGCTTTTGTGTATCACTGCGCTACGCCAAACGTAGCTAATCACATGACTCATGGTATGTATGGGCTCATTGTCGTTGAACCAAAAGAAGGTCTCGCCAAAGTGGACCACGAGTACTACGTAATGCAGGGAGAGTACTATGCTACTGGCGGCATGGGTCGTAAGGGACTGCAGCTCTTTGACGCCGACGCCATGCTCGACGGACGACCTACCTATATTTTCTTCAATGGAAAGATGAATGGTTTGGCTGAACACATGCAGGCAAAAGTGGGGGAGAGTGTACGTATGTTTGTAGGGAACGGAGGAGTAAGTCTCGTTTCCTCTTTCCATGTAATTGGAGAAATCTTCGATCGCGTATATCCAGAAGCATCTCTGACTTCTGTGCCCTTTACCGATGTGCAAACAACTCTTGTGCCAGCGGGTGGAGCTACGGTGGTGGAATTTGGTCTTGAAGTGCCAGGCAAGTATTTGCTAGTGGATCACGCCCTTTCACGACTAGATCGTGGTGCTTGGGGAGTTCTTACCGTTACTGGTGCGGAGAATAAAGAAATATACGACGGTGTAATTGTTCCTGGTCACGGACACTAAGACACATTAGTACTGATGAGATGGACGATTAGCACTGTTTATCGGGAAGATATCCTTATACCCACTCTTGCTCTCGATAAGACACGGTACAATTAAAGAAGGTACTCGATAATAACAACGTATGAAAAATATGCTTAAGTGTGTGTGCGGAGATAAAATGCGTGACCTAGCACCACTCGTGCTACGTATCGCTGTCGGTAGTGTGTTTGCCATGCATGGATGGCAGAAGCTGCAGGGAGGCATTCCTGCTACGGCTAACTTCCTTAGTATGTTGCAGTTCCCAGCACCGGAGCTGTTTGCGGTACTGCTCATAGCGGCAGAGCTTGGTGGCGGTATTCTATTGATCCTTGGACTCTATACCCACTGGATAGCGAAGCTGCTGGCATTTGTGGCACTCGTCGCTTTTGCTACCGTTCACATGAAGAATGGATTCTTCTTGTCTGCTGGAGGATACGAGTACATCATGGTGCTCTTTGCTGCATCGTTCTCTCTTATGATTACCGGACCCGGAAAGTGGTCTCTGGATAGAAAGCATAAGTAGCAAGAAGTTTGTCGCAAACAAAAAACACCCTTAGGGTGTTTTTTTGTTATCGCCTACGTGGACTTCTCATTCGACGAATTAGCAAGAAGAACAACAAGAGAAGTATCCCGATGAAAGCAAGGTAGAAGAGTGCAGGATTTGAGAACACTGGTAGTAAAACTTTTGCAGCTTGCTGTACCAAAGTTGGATTCGTGTTCTCGGGAATGAACGCTTCTGTGCTGGAGGCGGTGTCTGATGTCTGAGGAGACGAAGAGGCAAGACTCGTGAGATAGGTTTGACCTATGGCGCGCAGTGACTCCGTTGCAGCGGCCACCTCTGAAAATACAGCGACTACACGCGGTGAAGTAGAGGCAATAATACTGTCTGCAGTACTGAGCGCTTCGAGCGCAGCTGGTTGCGGAAGCGGGGCAGCTACCTGTACTGAGAGTACCGAGGAAGATTTTGTAGAAACAGAATGAGCGTCTTTCGTTTTACTATCAACCAAAGATACAATATTTCCTGAAATGGTGTGCTCTCCTTCGTCTGGCGTCCACGCTGTAGAAAGCACCTTGCTGTCTCCCGAAAAGAGGGAGAAGGTGGCGGTGCCGACTTCTTCTTCATCAACCAGGAATGAGACAGAGCCCTCAAGAGACCTATCGCTTCCGTTGTAGACGACGGTATAAATTCTGAGTGCCTCTCCTGCCACAGGAGGGTTCCGCGAGAGCCATACCGTAGAGGGAGCAAATCCAGCAGACAGGGGAGTTTCTTCTTGCGCATGAACAAGGGGGGAGAAAAGCAGCGTAAAGACGAGAAAACTGAGAAGGGCTGTACGGCGAGCCATAGAGTTTTAGTGTACCACCGTGATTTAGACCCTAGAGTACTGGTATGGTTAAGGGGTACTGGATCCTGCTTGCGCCTTCTGGTTTTCTGGCGTACAACGCCAGGAAGGAAGTCGCTACGTAATTACACTCTATTCCTATGCAAGCACTTATACTGGCCGCTGGTCGCGGTACCCGAATGCAAGACCTTACCAATGAGGTCCCTAAGCCCATGCTCACCGTGCACGGCAAGACCCTGCTTGCCCGCAAACTCGAAGTACTTCCTCCTCAGATAGATGAGGTCATTTTTATTGTTGGGTATCAGGGGGATCTTATTCGTGAGGCTTTCGGAAGCGAGTATAACGGCAGACGAATTAGCTACGTAGAGCAAGAGACCCTGAACGGTACTATGGGGGCGGTTACGCTTGCCAAGCCCTACATTACGGGCAAGTTTATCGTGATGATGGGAGACGATCTCTATGGGGAAGAGGAGGTGCTTCAGGCCTGCAATGCGCCAGACTGGGCTGTGGTGGTGGAGAAGACAGAGACGATGGGGAGTGGGGGAAAGGTGCTCATAGACGAGCATGATCTCATTACGGGTATTGAAGAAGGGGATCATCGTGGTACTCCAGGTTGTATGAATACTAATTTGATTGTCCTCGATGAGCGTATCTTCGAATATCCTATGACGCCTATTAAGACGGCAAACGGCAATGAGGAATTCGGACTGCCTCAGACAGTGGTGGACGTTGCACTGAAAGCTGCTATCCCGCTCCATGCGGTGTATGCCACTTCTTGGATTCAGATCACCGCTCCGGAGGACTTGGCAAAAGCTGAAGCACTCCTAAAGGATTGAAGTGAAAGCTTTGTCGTAGTAAGGTGCATGTATTGTCGAGGTAGCTCAGTTGGTAGAGCACAGCACTCATAAAGCTGCGGTCGTGGGTTCAATCCCCACCCTCGACACCCGTCTTGTATTTAGCTCGTTTGCGGGCTATATTCAGGCGTACCGGTAGCTTACGAAGTACCGGTAGAAATAAATGCGGTCGTAGCTCAACTGGTTAGAGCACCCGCCTGTCACGCGGGAGGTTGAGGGTTCAAGTCCCTTCGACCGCGCATTACAAAAACCGTCCATGTGGGCGGTTTTTGCGTTTAATACTCGGGTGTATACTTTTTGCATGTACGCGGCACGAAGGCCCTTGGCAGTGATATTGGCACTCTTTTTTGCCGTAGGTATTTTTATGTGCGTGGTATCAGTGTTCGGTACCAATCACTCCATGGAAACTATGGGCGCTGCCGCATGCTCACATATGGTTACAGTTCCTGGCTGCGAGGTTGCGCTCGATCACCTTGCCTCATGGCAGGCATCATTTGCTGCGGTCTTGCTGGAACTACTTTCTTTTCTTTTTCTGGCAGCTCTAGCCCAAACACTTCTGCGGTGTATCCCGCGTTGCCTCAGTAGATTGGATGATGGGGAGTTTCGAAATGGCTTGCAGCGAAAGTTTAAAAGTATTCTTCCACGACACACCCTTCAGCAAGCTTTTGCTAACGGTATAGTTCATTCCAGAGCCCACTAAGTAGGTGGCGTCGTTCACTTATTACTTAGTTGATATACATCATGAATAACAAAATAGCTCTAAGCGCACTTATCGGTCTAGTAGTAGGGGTAGGAGGCACAATGCTTCTCGGAAACCAACCAGAACTCGCGAACGAAACTGGTATGCATGACAGCATGCAGGGCATGGTTTCTGGTATTGAAGGAAAGCAGGGAAGTGAGTTCGACAAAGCCTTTCTGGAGGAAATGATTGTGCACCATGAAGGTGCCGTGGTGATGGCAACAGCGGCTCTGACCAAGGGTGAGCGTCCAGAAATCAAGGAGATGGCCCGTGCTATCATCGACGCACAGACAACAGAGATTACTCAAATGAAAAACTGGCAAAAAGACTGGTTCACTGCTCAATAACACTTAGATCTATGGAAAAATTCTTCGAAAAATACTCGACACCGCTCTCAGTACTTGCGGGCGCACTGATTATTGGTGGAGCCCTCTATTGGGGAGGAACCGGTTCAAAGCAGGCACAGCCACAGCAACCAGATCAGGCTGCAGTACAGAAGCAGCTTGCGGCCATGAATCCTATTACCGATCAGGATCATATTCGTGGAAATAGAAATGCCAAGGTCTTTATTGTTGAGTACTCAGATACTGAGTGTCCTTTCTGTCAGCGATTCCATGCAACCATGAAGGACGTTATCGAGAAGGCTGGTCCTGAAGGAGATGTTGCCTGGGTGTATCGTCACTTCCCACTAGACGCACTTCACTCTAAAGCACGAGGCGAAGCTGTTGCCCTTGAGTGTGCTAATGAGCAGGGAGGGAACGATGCGTTCTGGAAGTACGCAGATCGTCTCTACGAGACAACGCCCGCTAACAACGGACTTGATCCAGCTGAACTTCCCAAGATTGCTGCATATGTTGGTCTCGACACAACAGCCTTTGCGGCTTGTCTTACCAGCGGAAAGTACGATGCCCGTATTGAAGCTGATGTACAGAACGCAGTTGCTACCGGAGGAAACGGAACTCCGTGGAGTATTGTCGTCTCAGCAAGTGGTAAGAAGTTCCCACTCTCTGGAGCGCAGCCCGTGGAAGCAATTGAGCAACTCATTGAACTAGCTCGGAAGGCAAAGTAGCTAGTCATGCTGCGTGGCCTACAGACGGTATTTGGAACATGTTCCAGAACAGGTAGTGCTCTACTTATTGCTCTTGGAGCGCTCGCCCTTGCTATTTGGTTCCCGAACTTCGCACTGATTAGCGATGTGGTGGGATCTGCAGATATCTCTTTCGTAGATAAGGTAGGAGTGCTTACCGCGTTACTTGGTTCATTCACTACGAACTTCACTGTTGTCTCAGCTTCATACACAGTCGCTATAGCGATACTGTTTGGCATGAACGTAGTGATGGTTGTGTATCTTCTGAGAAGAAATGCATCCCTCGTTGGAAAGGGAGGAACGGTAACTGGCTTCCTCGGACTTGTCAGTGGTGTGTTTGGTATCGGGTGTGCCGCTTGCGGTTCCTTCATCCTCACCAGCGTACTGGCTTTCTTTGGTGCCTCAGGTGTCTTGGCACTTCTTCCGTTTGGAGGAGAGGAGTTTGGATTCTTGGCAGTACTTCTGCTTCTCATTTCTGTAGGCATAGCATCGAAGCAAATTAGTAATCCCTTAGTGTGTAAAAGTACTGAATAGTATGAAAAAAAATACGTTACTTATTCTAGGAGTCGTTGTAGTCATCGGCGGTTTACTCTTGTGGTCTCAGCTAGCTCAGAAGAGCGATGATTCCGTTCTAGCTCAAAACGGCCTGCATTGGCATCCAACACTCACTATTTATCAGAATGGTGTAGCTCAGGCGATACCTGCGAATATAGGACTCGGGGCTGTGCATGCACCTATGCATACGCACGACGAAGATGTCGCTGACGGCGTGGTGCACCTAGAGTTTAGTGGTGTAGTGCACAAGGACGAGACACGTCTCGGTGTCTTCTTTACTTCCTGGGGGAAGGATCTGCCTACGGCCTTCGGAACCCTTGAAAGCATGAAGGTGAACGGGGTAGAGAATACGGAATACGCAGACTACCATCTCAAGGAAGGAGACAAGGTTGAGCTGTATTACCGTTCAGAGGATCCTGCAGCGAAGATTGAGCTGCAGTAGCAGGTAGTGTAGATACTAGCCATAAAGCCCCGTTTTGGGGCTTTATGCGTATAAGTACTTGATTTTTATTGCGAAATATGTTCTTATGTTGATACTTACTCACACTCTGTTTGGTGAGTCATATAGAACCTATGCGCATACTTTCTCTAGACTATGCGAGCAACCTACCCGGCTCCATGCGGCACATGAAGGGTGGAACTGAGCGCTTTGCTCGGGATTTTTCTGCGCATGTGGTGGAGCAGGGGCATAACTGGATTGGCGTGGTTCAGGGACCACCAGAACAAACTGCTGCCTGGGAGGCATGTGGAGAAGAGGGCGGGAAACAGTTTTTTCGTATTGCCGCACGCTCCATGCCTTTGGAGGATTTTGCTTCATTTAAAAATGTTGAAGAGGTAGCACAAGAGTTTCAGTTTGAAATAGCCTCTATTAGAGCAACGATACGTGCCACACATCCAGACATTGTTTTTCTAAATGGCTTCAGTCAATACTCGTGGCTGTTGCTCCGTGCAGCAGCTGAAGAGGGTATCCCAACAGTGTTTCAACACGCAGGAATAGAAGTACTAGCAATGAGTTACTATACCGATCTTTATAGTGAAGGGAGTCTCTACATCAAGGCATTACTAGAACGTAACGCAACAGAGACTGCAACAGCCAACATCTTTCTTAATGAACACAGCAGGAAAGCCTGTATTGAATCTGTGCACCCAAATACGATGTCGGGTGTATCCATACTTCCACTCCCTCACGCTGGGTGGGGGTATCGTGAGAGCGTTCCTCGTGTGAGCGAAACTCGCTCCATCGGAGTGGTGGCACGGTGGGAGCGTGGTAAAAATCACGCCGCACTGGTCGCTTTAGCAAAAGAAATACAGGAGCAGTCTTTGCCATGGACGATTACGGCTGTGACTGCTATTCCCTCAACTCAAAAGAATCTCGAGTTCAAGGAAGAATACCGGAGTCTCATCAAGGTACTTGCTCCTATGGATCATGAAGCGCTCCGTGCTTTCTATAAAGAGCAGGACATTTGTCTGCTACCCTCACTTTTTGAGACAGCAGGAGGTGTAGTGGCCGAGGCTCTCGCTAAAGGTACACCCACACTTATTTCTGAGGGTGTTGGTTGGGTTGATGAATATCGAGAGACGGGCATGGATTCGTGGATAGTGGACTTTAGTGATCCAAAAAAGGTAGTCGAAACACTCAAGAAACAATTTGCTCGTACGCAGTGGCCTGAAACCGCAAAGCTTGCTGCATATATACAGGAACATCACGACCCAAAGAAAGTTTTTACTCAGTATCTCTCAGTGTTTGAGAGTCTAACAAAATAAGTATGCGTATTGCTCAACTAGTCTCGAACTACCACCAGGTAAGCCGTACTGCCCAAAAGGCTATCAGCTCACACACAGCGTGGCTTACCGATGGTCTTGTCCGAAAAGGGCATGAGGTGCATCTCTTTGCAGCTTCCGACTCTACCACTAAGGCCGAGCTCCATGCGGTGACTCCTTCACTGTCTTCACTTGAACTTCCTGAAGATATGCAGCGATATCTTATGCTGCTCAACGTTTCTCGTTGTTATGAATTTGCCCAAACTAGTGTTGACTTAGTTCATTCGCATTTCAATCTGCTCTCCTCAACACTCTTTGCGCCTCTGGCAAATGTGCCGACACTTATATCGGTGCACACGCCCATTACAAAGCGGATCAAGCCCTACTTTGAACACTTCAAGCGTGAGAAGTTCATCTCGTTTACCTTGGCTCAGCGCCAGCAGATGCCCGAGCTTAACTGGTATGCGAACATCTATCACGGAGTAGATATGAAGTTGTTTACCTTCAATCCTGAACCGGAAGAATATCTACTATACCTAGGACGTATTACCGAGGACAAGGGTGTGCATCATGCTATCGAAGCTGCAAAACAGGCAGGTGTACCTCTTCGCATAGTGGGAACGAGTTATCCGAACGAAGGTTACTGGCACAAGCATATTGAGTCCCATATCAACGGTGTAAGTATTCGCTACTTCGGCGAATGTGCTTTGGAAGACAAAATAAGGTTGCTTCAGGGTGCACGTGCACTTTTGTTTCCAACTCAGGTGAGCGAAATCTTTGGGTACTCCATGATTGAGGCTATGGCCTGCGGTACGCCGGTCATCGGATACAACAACGGTTCTGTTCCTGAGATTGTAAAAGAGGGTATCTCTGGTTTCGTAGTAGAGGATGTTGCTGAAATGGTTGAAGCAATTAAAAAGATAGATACTCTCGATAGAACAGAAGTACGAAAGCGTGCTGAGATATATTTCAGTGTGGAGAAAATGATCTCTGGCTACGAGAAGATATACAAGCGAGCTATAGGAGAGAGTGCTTTTACCGCCCGAAAGAAGGTGGTGAATGAAGAATCAAGTACTTCATAAGCTCTCTTAGACAGGGTATGATAGGGGGAATGAAAAACAGTACCCAGGCAACCCTCGTTCTCGCTAGTCTATTCCTTTTCGGAGCCTTGGCTCCAGTGACCGCACAGGCAGCCACCCTAGAAGAGCTCACGCAGCAGGTGAGGACACTCAGTGCACAGGTAGCGCAACTGCAAGCCATTCTTGCGGCAAGAGGAACTACCGCTCCCTCAGCCACGTTTACGGTCTCGCAGCGTACAGTGTCATTTGATCAGAGCTTGTATACTTCCATTTCGCATAACCCCGAAGTTGGTGGAAAGGCCAACGTGCCCGAAGTGTTTGTGATCATTCGCAATGCTCAGGCAGAAGGATTGGTGGGTACAGCGGTTGATGTTGTAGAAGGAGTGTGGAAGTACAACTCAGTCGTATATCTTCCTGCCGGGTACTACAGTGTTGAGGTACACGGAGGAGATAGGGTGATGACGCGCAACCTGCACGTTCTCTAAAAACAAAACCCCGTCCATGAGACGGGGTTTTGCGTTTTGGCGTCTTACGCTTGGCGCATGTAGCAGCTACAACTGCCACCCTTTAGTTTCATAAAACCAAGAAGGATGACCAGTACGGGCCAAACAAAAGCGTTAACCTCTGCAGAGATAATACCTAGGTTGGTAAGGAGAAACGAGAGTCCAATAAGTACCAGGAAAACTGGTAGGGTCTTGTGATGTGCGCAGGAGCAGTGACTTTGGGTGTTGGTGTGGTTCATCGTGGTGTGGATTATGGCTATACCTTAAGCATACTCCGTATGCTCTGGAGTGGGGCAGGCAGGGTGGATAGCGTCAATAGAGAAGTTTGAGGATTTTGTATGAGTGGGTTAGGATGCAGAAGTCCTCACAGAGGATTCCAGCCGATGTAGCTCAGGGGTAGAGCAACTCCATGGTAAGGAGTAGGTCGGCAGTTCAATTCTGCCCATCGGCTCACTAAGTGTGCACAAGAAGGTTTTACAAAACGTAAATATAACGTAATACTTATAGCTTCACCTCATGGTGGGGTGAATTTGATATTTGGAGGGTGTAGTGACCGGAACTTCTGACGAGCTCGCAAGAACCACAGAAGATCGAAGACGTGATGATGAGGGAGGGCATTTGAACGGGCGGAGTTTTCCGCCTGACAATCCACCCAAATATCCGACGAGATCGGTTTCCGACAAGGTGATCGAAGACTTTCTCGATCAGCGTGATCACTGTCCCATTGGTTGTTGACGAACCAACAGCTGATGATGGGGGCGCCAGTATGGCGCCCCTTATTCTTTGCCCTCCCCAGAAGAAAACATCATGCTATAGTTTCAAAACTTTGCCGAAGTAGCTCAGTTGGTAGAGCAACCCCTTCGTAAGGGGTAGGTCGCCGGTCCGACTCCGGCCTTCGGCTCCACGAGCAAAAGCACCAGATTCCGTGTGGAGTCTGGTGTTTTGCTATACTCTTCCTATGAATCCTGATGAGCGAATACAAGAGATAGAAGCGCTGATGGCGTCTCCTACGTTTTGGAGTAACAAGGAGGAAGCACAGAAGGTGGTGCGAGAATACCAGGCCCTGAAGGAGGGCGGGGAAGAAGGTCCCGGGCATGATGGTAGCTCTGCTACCTTGGCTATCTTAGCTGGAGCCGGCGGGGACGATGCTGAAGATTTCGCAGCAATGCTTAGACGTATGTATGAAGGGTATGCCCAGAACAAAGGATGGAACGTACTTGAACTCGACGCAACGGAGAATAATCGTGGTGGGTATAGGAGTGTGTTGCTTGAGGTTGTGGGGAAGGGCGTATACGGGAGACTGAAAGGTGAGGCAGGTGTGCATCGCTTAGTGCGCATCTCTCCCTTTAATGCGAACGATAAACGACAGACCTCTTTTGCGTTAGTTGAAGTGGTGCCAAAGCTTGCTGCAACGGATGAGATTGTTCTGCGTCCTGAAGACCTAGATATACAATTCACACGCTCAGGTGGAGCTGGTGGGCAGAACGTTAACAAGCGGGAGACGGCAGTGCGCATTACGCACACTCCCTCCTCTATTTCCGTACACGTGTCTTCAGAGCGAAGCCAGTTAGCAAACCGCGACAAAGCCATGGAGTATATTCGTGCCAGACTCTTTACCAGGCAAGAAGCAGAACGTGAAGCTGAGGAGCGAGGACACACACTAGGAAGTACTACGGATAACAGTTGGGGAAGCCAGATGCGCTCCTATGTGTTGCATCCCTACAAACTAGTTAAAGATCATAAGACCGGCCATGAATCACACGACCCAGACGGGGTGTTGGGGGGTAATCTGGATAATTTTATAGACGCATCAAAGGTAGAGGGGGTATAATGAATCCCGAACGATATGATTTATTTTGACAAGGTCACCAAGCACTACAAAGACGGCACTCCTGCCCTCGATGACGTAACGCTTTCCATAGCTCCGAAAGAATTTGTGTCCATTGTCGGACACTCAGGTGCTGGAAAAACAACGCTTCTGAAAATGCTTCTTGCAGAAGACATGCCTACCTCAGGCACGGTCTTTTTTGAGTCTGTAGACGTTAACTCAGTTCCGAAGAGTCAGATGCATCACTACCGCAGGAAGATCGGCATGGTCTTCCAGGACTTCCGTCTTATTCCGAACAAGACGGCATATGAGAATATTGCTTTCGCTATGGAGGCAGCAGGACGTCCTCAGGACGAAATTGAAAGTGACGTGCCGCACTTCCTTGATTTGGTTGATTTGGCAGACAAAGCGCACCACTTCCCAAGCCAGTTGTCTGGTGGAGAGAAGCAGCGTGTAGCTATTGGTCGCGCCATCATTAATCAGCCCGACGTTATCATTGCTGACGAGCCAACAGGAAACCTTGATCCTATCAATACCTACGAGATTATTGAGATTTTGAAGAAGATTAATGAGCTTGGTACCACGGTGGTGATTACCACCCACAACAAGGGTGTGGTGGACGCGCTCGGCAAGCGTGTAATTACTATGGATAAGGGCCGCATTGCTCGCGACGATAAACAAGGACAGTACCTCCTCTAATACTTATGATTTCTACTTCTCTTAAACGAGTGCTTAGCAGTGGAGCGAAAAGTTTTGCTCGTAGTGGGGTAGTGTCTTTTGCTACGGTGCTCATCATGACCGTGACGTTGGTCATCGTGGGCTCTCTTATGCTCTTGTCTGCAGTCCTCTCTAATACCTTGGTATCCATCAAAGATAAGGTTGATGTAAACGTCTATTTTGTTACTACTGCTGCCGAATCCGACATTCTTTCCATCCAGTCTAAAATTGAAGCTCTGCCCGATGTGTTGACTGTTACGTACACTGACCGTGAGCAGGCTCTTATAAATTTCCGTGCTCGTCACGAAGACGACCGCCTGACCCTTCAGGCTCTTGATGAGCTAGGCCAGAATCCACTCGGCGCTTCTCTTGCCGTGAAGGCAAAGGATCCTTCGAAGTACGAGGGTATCGTGAAGTTCCTGTCCGAGGACAGTTCCGTGTCACCAGCATCAGGTCCCATCATTGACCGTATTAACTACTATCAGAACAAGACGGTTATTGATCGTCTCACGGCTGCCATACGTGCCACTGAACGAGCGGGGTTAGTAGTTGTTCTTCTGTTTGCTTTGGCGTCTCTTATCATTGCCTTTACGACCGTGCGTCTTGCTATCTACACTGCCAGAGACGAGATTGCCGTGATGCGCTTGGTTGGAGCCTCTAACATGTATATACGTGGACCGTTTATTGTTGCAGGTACCATGTCGGGCTTGTTAGCCGCCATCTTAGCGCTTCTCTTCTTCTATCCAACCACGTGGTATGTGGGAGCTTCACTTGCTGGATGGCTTGGAGGATTTAATCTCTTCACGTATTACCTTCAGAACTTTGCTGTTATCTTCTTGCTTCTCGTTGGTTCTGGAATTCTCATAGGATCCCTTGCAAGTTTCTTAGCAGTCCGAAAATACCTGAGCGTTTAAGTTCCTATGGCGCTCTCGGGACACAAATACGTATTTGTACTCGGTGGAGTGATGTCGGGTGTGGGGAAGGGTATCGCTGCCTCCTCTATGGCGCTTATTTTGAAGCAGCGTGGGTATGAGGTGAATCTCGTGAAGATTGATCCGTATCTCAATGTTGATGCAGGGACCATGAACCCCACCGAGCACGGTGAGGTTTTTGTTCTTGAATCAGGACTTGAAACTGATCAGGACATGGGGAACTATGAGCGCTTTTTAAATCGTGATCTTGGGTCCGAGAACTATATGACCAGTGGTATGGTGTATAGCTCCGTGATTGAGCGAGAACGCTCGCTTGGGTACAAGGGAAAGTGTGTGGAGGCAGTGCCTCACGTACGCGATGAGATTCTGGAGCGCATTAAAAGTGCAGCTTCACATAATGGAAGCCAGATCTCTGTAATTGAAATTGGAGGAACGATTGGGGACTTTCAGAATGCTCTCTTTATTGATGCGGCACGTGTGCTGAAAGTTATTCAGCCAGACGATGTTGCGTTTGTGATGGTGTCCTATCTTCCCATTCCAGGATCTCTTGGTGAGATGAAGACCAGGCCTACCCAGCACGCTATGCGTGAGCTGAATTCGTACGGCGTGCAAGCGGACTTTATCGTGGCTCGTTCCAAGTTTGCCCTCGATGACAGGCGAAAGGAGAAGCTCGCTATCTCTTCTAATATTCGCAAGGATCACATTGTGTCCGCTCCGGATGTTGAGAGTATTTATGATGTGCCTCTGAATTTCAATAAGGACAATCTTGGGGACCTGTTGCTTGAGACGCTCAAGCTGCCGCAGGGTAGTGCTGCTGATCTACAGGTGTGGTCTGACTTCGTGGGACGCCTGAAGAAGGGAGGTAAAGAAGTACGTATTGGTATTGTGGGGAAGTACTTCGATACCGGGGACTTCATTCTCTCTGACGCGTACTTGTCTGTTATTGAAGCGCTTAAGTTCTCTGGCGCTGAAGTTGGTGTCTCTCCGGTTATTACCTGGCTGAATGCCAAAGATTTTGAGGATGGAGACAAGGTGGAGACTCTTGCTGAGTATGATGGAATTCTTGTTCCTGGTGGTTTTGGTGAAACAGGTATTGAGGGAAAGCTGCAGGCCATCCGGTATGCGCGTGAGAATAAGATTCCATACTTTGGCCTTTGTTATGGCATGCAGCTCATGGTGGTGGAGTATGCCCGCAACGTGCTTGGTCTTAAGGAGGCCCACACCGTGGAGATTAATCCGGAGACCCCAGAGCCGGTGGTGGCTATGATGGACGCGCAGAAGGAGGTGCTGGCACGCGGAGACTTTGGCGGCACGATGCGTCTAGGCAGTTACACTGAGAAGATTGTGCCTGGAACCATTGCTGCTACAGCCTATGGCAAAGAGGAGGTGACTGAGCGTCATCGCCACCGGTATGAGATTAATCCTCAGTATGTGGAGCAGCTAAAGGCTGCGGGCCTGGTGTTCTCTGGCACGTCTCCAGACGGTGTTTTAATGGAGATAGCGGAGCTTTCCGTATCGGATCACCCCTTCTATCTTGGGACTCAGGCTCATCCAGAACTTAAGGCGCGCCCACTTGCTCCACATCCGCTTTTCTCAGCCTTCTTGCGAGCTGCTAGTGCCCGCTAGGGCTGTGCACCAGGGACCCTTTACTCGCCTTGGGGCAGTATATACTTAAAGGGATTAGTCCTAACCGAGAATAACTATTTATGTCTAGTTCAAATAAAACAGTGCTTGCCGTTATTGTGGTGGTCGCCGTTGCTCTCGCTGGCTACTATGGGTACCAGTGGAATCAGGAGCGCCAAGGTGCCGCCTTCAGCGATGAAGCTGCTGAGCTTCCTTCAGGAAGCAGCACCACAGACAGTTCTCTAGAGGAGGACGCTGCTGCTATTGATGCAGAATTGCAGGGATTGGATGCAGACAATAGCTCAGCAGAGGCTTCACTCGAAGGATCTGCAGAGGCACAGTACTAATATGCATATGAAAGTAACTCACACCACAACGCTTGCGCTGGGACTCATGCTCCTAGCAGCACCTTTCGCCTTGCAGGCAGAGGAGACGAGCTCTACGGATGCTTCGGTCACCGTATCAGCTGAAGCTGAGGCAGGGTCTGGTGCAAGCATGGAAGATTCCCGCACTCGTGTCGACATGCTCTATCGCCTGAAGAATCAGTTTGATCAAGGTCGTCCTGAAGTTAGAGCGCGTATGGAATTACAGGCCAGTAGTTCTCGACCATCAGGAGAGGAGAGAGCTGAACGCGCTGAGCAGAAGCAAGAGCGCGTAGCTGAGAAGGCAGTACAGAAGATGGATAAGGCAGGAGATCGAATTGATCAGCAGATAAAGAGGCTTGAGGATCAGATTGCTCGTGTGGCACAGATGGAGCGTTTGTCAGCTGAGCAGAAGGCGAAGATTACGGCTGAGCTCACCGCACAGCTGGACAGACTCGTTGCCCTCAAGGCCTCTGTAGCAACTGAGACAGATCCTGCTGCTATCAAGGAGCAGGCAAAGGACATTGCCAGTGCATTCCGTGCTCATGCACTTTCACTTCCGCGTGCTGCTATTACTGTAGCAGCAGACCGCATGATGAAGGTGGTTGCACAGATGGAAGCTTTCTCGGCAAAGCTTCACGCTCGTGTTGATGCTGCAGGTTCTGCAGAAGCAAGTGCATCACTTTCTGCTTTCGATGCGAAGGTGGCAGATGCAAAGGTGCAGGCACAGGCAGCAGCAAGTATTGTTGCAGGTCTTAGTGCAGACGGAGGAGACGAGGCTGCAATGAAAGCGAATGCAGAAGCACTGAAAAGTGCTAAGGCAAAGCTTGATGCAGGTCATGCAGATCTGAAGGCTGCGAGAATGGATATAGGAGATATTCTCAAGGCAGTGAAGGGTCTAGGAGAGAAATCAGACTCCTAGAGGAAGGCGAGTCTAGAAAACGGCACGGCCTTGAAGCTAGTGCCGTTTTCTAGTATTGTGCTTCCAGCAGGTCGGTGTTACCGACCTAGCTATTGCGGGATCGTCTAATGGTAGGACTACGGTTTCTGGTGCCGTCTATCTAGGTTCGAGTCCTAGTCCCGCAGCATTGTTAATAGAGGGCGTATACGTAGTATACTTTCCTCGAACACCTCATGAAAAATATAGGCATCCTTTTTGTTTTTTCTGTAGCTTTCTTTCCGCTATTTGCGCACGCTGCCTTAACTGACGGCCTCGTTAGTTTTTGGTCACTAAACGAGGCAAGTGGCACGCGAGCCGATAGTATTGGCTCTAATAATGTTTCCGTCGTAGGTAATGCTATTAGTAGCACTACGGGGAAAACAGGAACTGCAGCACAATTCCAGAGCGGTACAACTGGGTATTTGAGCGTTGCTAACAACTCAAGCTTCAACACAGGAGGAGGAGATTTTTCTTTGTCAGCCTGGGTGTACCTTGATAACAGAACAGGCACACAGGTGTTCGTTTCGAAATATTCAGCTAGCGGTTATGCGCTTTATTATGAGCCGGTAGACTCCGCGTTTCTGTTCTCTACATATGCAAGTGGAAGCGACGGCATTACCAAAGGAACTGCGCTGGGCAATCCAAGCACTGGTACGTGGTATCACCTGACTGGTGTTCACGACTCCGTTGCCAGAACAAATACGCTTCGAATTAACGATCAATACCAAAATGTTATTACAGCAGTTACTAATCAGCCGGACACAAGCGGGCCTTTTACAATTGGCGCATTCGGATCGGGTGGAGCCTTTGTTGCCAATGCTCGGGTTGACGCAGTTGGTTTTTGGAATCGTAAATTGACTTCGGGAGAAATAACCCAGTTATACGCTAGTGGAAGCGGAATTGAAGTTACGGCTGATATTACTGCCCCTACTTTTTCAAACATTACTGCAACAAGTATTACGAATACGGGGGCGACAATCACATGGACGACTAACGAAGCAGCATCAAGCAGAGTTGTGTATGGACTTGTCACTTCAGCGAACAGTGCAGTGACATCCGAAACCGACACGCCTACTGGTGTTACGTCGCACTCTAGATCAATATCTAGTCTCTTGCCCTGCACAACATATCAATATGCGGTGGTGTCGGGAGACACGTTTGCCAATTACGCCACATCAACTGATGCATTTTTCAATACAACAGGCTGTGAATACGATGCAACGCCAACCCAGGCAACATCGACTAATGTTCTTGCTGGCAACACCGGGACAACGAATTTAGTAGAAGATGGAAAGACATTCGCTGTGACAGTGGACGCTCCTGCTGGCACGTCTCTCGTTATTCAAGTTAAGGCTTTGCCGAGCGCTTCAGTTCTGACAACACTCGGTCGTCCCAGTTCAACTCAAAACGAAGTTGGCAGCACCGTCTTTGATGTAAAAGCCATAGTGAATGCTAATACTATTTATAGCTCTTTTGACAGAGCGGTCACAGTTGAGTACGCATATTCTGACGCAGAGATTTCTAGTATTGATGAATCCTCACTCCGACTCTATCACTACACTGGTGGAGCATGGGTCGGGCTCAATGGTTGCGTTGTAAATACTGTTGCAAATACTATTTCATGCACCACCACATCTTTTTCCATTTTTGGACTCTTTGGTAGTCCTGCCTCGTCAAGTGCGCGCAAGAGTACCACCACAATTCAAGGCCAAGTGGCAAACTTAATTAGTATTGGAAGAATTGAAGAAGCCAATGCGCTTAAGAAGAAGTGGCACTGGCTTTTCCCGAACGCAGTTCCTACTCCTACCACCATTCGCTCAGTGCGAGATCTTGAAATTGGTAATAGTGGTGAAGATGTGTTTGCACTTCAAAAATTCTTAAACGCGAATGGTTCTACTCTCGCGGTGACTGGTGCGGGTTCTCCTGGAAACGAAACCAATCTTTTTGGGCCTCTTACTCGAGCGGCACTCGCCAAATTCCAACTAACAAGTGCAGTGTACCCATCTGTTGGTTACTTTGGACCTATTACGAGATCTAAAATTGGAGAGCTTGGACTTGGCGGAGTGTGGTGGTAATAAGTACATGCTAGACGAGTCTTAGGTTTGAAAGTATCAGGAGTGCTTTATGTGCACTGGGTGAAGTACGAACAGGCTAAGCTAGAAAGCACTTCTGTGCTCTAATGGACTAACTATGATAGTTATTAAGGATTTACGTGCAAATGCACTTGGCGAACCTCTTTTTGAGAAGGTCAATATTGTTATTCGTCCGGGAGAGCATATCGCTGTAGTGGGCGAGCAAGAAGGTGCTGTGAGTACATTCTTTCGCATTCTGAGTGGAGAGGAAGAGTCAGACAGGGGTACGGTAACCACTGAGGGCGAGCGTCTTGCCTATGTATCGCCAAAGATGTATCTCGAGGGTGGATCAGCCTTAGGGCGCCTGCACCACACCCGGCCCACTTTTATTATTTTTGATGCAACTGTCCCTGGAGCTAGCGAGACAGTGGTAGAGGAAGCATCTCAGTTCATTAGAGGCTTTCGTGGAGGTCTTCTTCTTGCGGCCTTGGACGAAAGACTTATTGGCGCAGCAAAAGTTACCAGAGTGCTGGAACTACATGAGGATTCTAAATCCGTCACTTCGTATACGGGAACCTATGAGAGTTTTACGAGTGAACAGGCTATACAGCGAACACGCAGCCTCGAAGCATACGAGAAGCAGCAAAGAGAGAAACGAAGACTTGAAGAGTGGCTAGAAGTGAAGCGCGAGGAAGCTTCACGAGACAAGAAGGCGCCGGAGAAGGGTGCGGTCATCAGAGCAAAGGTAAAGTACTTGAAGCGCGAGATTCTAGATAAAGAACTCCCCAAGCCTTCCTACGGAGGAGAAACTCCAGAAACGGAGGACTAGCCGTTTGGTACACTAGAAGTATGCGTACCCTCACCACAACCTGCTGTATAGCTGGTGGAGGCCCGGCGGGCATCATGCTTGGGTTTTTGCTTGCTCGTTCCGGAGTAGAAGTTACTGTCCTTGAAAAGTGGCCTGACTTCTTCAGAGATTTTCGTGGTGACACGATCCATCCCTCAACCATGCAGCTTTTGAAGGAGCTTGGGCTGCTTGAGAAATTCCTAGCTCTTCCTCATGACAAGACACGTCGTATTGGACTTCATATTGGTGGAGAGGAAATACAACTAGCAGACTTCACCCACCTTAAGACAGGGATGCCGTTTATAGCTTTCATACCACAGTGGGATTTTCTTAATTTTCTATCCAAAGAGGCTAAGCAGTATCCAAACTTTACACTTCTTATGGAGACGGAGGTCACCGATGTACTTACTGAAGAAGGGCGTGTAGCAGGTGTTATGGCCAAAGACGCAGAAGGTACTTTTGAAATCAGGGCTGATCTAACTGTTGGTGCCGATGGGCGCCACTCTACAGTGCGTGAGAAGGCTAATCTTAGGGTCTTGGACTCAGGAGCACCCATCGATGTTCTTTGGTTTAAGCTTCCAAGAAAAGAAGACGGAACGTCTATTTCTCTGGGGTACGTAGATGGCGGGGAAATGATGGTGCTTCTTAATCGCACAACATATTGGCAGTGCGCGTTCCTTATCCAGAAGGGGACCTTCGAGGCGCTTAAGGCAGGTGGACTCGAAGCCTTTCGTAAACGTATAGCCAACCACGTGCCGCAACTTGCAGAGAGCGTAGAAGAGATCGCCGAGTGGGACCAAGTAAAGATGCTCTCAGTAGCAGTTGATCATCTTCGTACCTGGTACAAGCCAGGACTCGTGTGCATCGGGGACGCAGCCCATGCGATGTCACCGATTGGTGGAGTGGGTATTAATCTCGCCATACAAGACGCTGTAGGTGCGGCAAATATTCTGGCGCCTGCTTTCGCTTCCCCAGAAGGGGTAGGCATGAGCGACCTGGCCCGCATCCAGTCACGCCGTGAGTGGCCTGCACGCGTGGTTCAGAAGATGCAGGTATATATCCATACACACATCATGAAGCCTATCCTTGCAACCAAGGGTCATATACGGGCTCCGTGGCAGCTGAGACTGTTTGATCGCTTCTCCATATTGAGGCGCCTACCTGCCTACGTGATTGGTGTTGGGGTGCGTCCAGAGCACATCAGCACCTTCATAAAAGATAAGAAATAAGCCATATAATTGACCGCACACTATTAGACCAGGGGCCATGTGCAAAAACCACTGTCTGCTATTATTGCCTCATGAAAAATATACTTATATCCATTCTCGTGCTGGTTGCCGTAGGGTTACTTGGTGCCTATCTTTTAAAGGCTACACCTCAGTCTGGTCAGGGAGACTCGGTGACTCACACACTAGAAGCTGAAGGACTTGTCTTCACCTATAAGGGTGGAGCAGAAGGTTATCAACTTGAAGAGCAGGACGTTGCTGGATCTGAGAATGCTCAACTACAGAAGAGCATCACACTCACACCAACGAAAGATTACGAAGATCAGAAGACGAGAGAGGGAGGAGAAGGTTCACCGTCATGGCACCTCACCGTGTATCGTAACGACCCCAAACAGAGTCCTAGTGTTTGGGTAGACGCAAACCCAAGTGACTCTAACATCCGTCTTGCAACAGGACCTGTGCAGGAAGCAGTGGTGGGAGGAGCAAACGCCGTGGCCTACACCATTGATGGTCTCTACATGACCGACGTAGTGGTTATCGCGAACGGGGGACTTATCTTCATGGCGTCTGGAGCGTATGAGAATGACACATCTGCCACCAAGCGCGACTTTGCTTCGTGGATCGAGTCATTCAAGTTCATTCCAACAGCTGAGCAGATGGGAGGAGCTCAGGGAAAGATTGATATTGATGCAGCTTGCAAGAGCGCTCTCGCTTACTCTACCTTTGAGAACGGAGAGGACGCAGATCGGTTCGTAGCCGAGTGTAAGGAAGGAAAGCACCCTGACGTTATTGAGCGTTACCTCCAGGGACTAGGAGTAGACGGAGCGGTTATCTAGGACCCAAGGAGGGTATTAACCCTCAATTGCTATCGGGTGTATACTTACACCATGATACTTTCACTCTTCATTGGGTTCATTCTCGGTGCAAGCGCCCTACTCTTTGCGTTACAGAACAACGATCTTGTTGCCCTTACCTTTCTTGGGTGGCAGTTCACCACGTCCCTTGCGTTACTGGTATTAGTTTCTGTAACTGTTGGTGTGCTCATTAGTATTCTTGCTTATATCCCTTCTGCGGTGGGTAACCACTTCACCATTGGAAAGTTGCGCAAGCAAAACAAGATGCTCGCCCAAGAGGCAGAGGCAAAGCAGCAAGCCACGGTGAGGGACGTTCCAGACGAGGACTCTACCGTCATTGATCTGCGCTCGTAGTAGACAGGTATACTGAGAGTATGAGCTCTCAGTATACTTATATATTTACAGTACTCGCTAGTACCGAGGGCTTCCTCGTTGTTTCTGGTTTGATACTGCTTTCGCTTCTCCTGCGACGTAATTTTCGTGCAGCAGGCCTCTTTCTTTTGACTACGATTGGGGCTGCTGTGTCTACGCAACTTTTGAAAGAATACTTCATGGTGGCCCGTCCAGAGAATGCTCCTGTACAAGCTGCTGGATATGCTTTCCCAAGTGGGCATGCTATGGGCGCAATGTATCTTGCTCTTTTTGCGGCGTATGCAGCTTCAGTATTCACTAAGCCCATACGCTACGGTTTCTATCTCCTTGCTGCTGGATTTGCACTAGGTATTGGTATGAGTCGGTTACAGCTAGGTGTACATACTCCTGTTCAGGTATTTGCAGGCTACGCTGTGGCTGTTTTCTGGGTGGGAGTGTATATTTTTTGTGTCGACGCCTCAGGAATCATTCCTAGTTGCTTGTAAGAAAAATACTTTTTTACCGTCCTATACTATATACCTATGAATATCACCACTGCATTTCTGGCCGTGCTGGCGCTCCTGTTGGTGGGCGTTGGTGCTTGGTTTGTTACCCGCCCTATAGACAAGCCAAACTCACTTCCTGCGACCGTTCTCTCCTTTGAGGAGTGCGTAGCTGCAGGGTACCCAATTACAGGAACTTCTCCGAGGCAGTGCACTACGCCAGACGGACGGACCTACGCGGAGGAACCAGTCGCGGCGGAAGCTACATATCGCAACGCTACCCCAGACAACATTGTTGTTGAGCTTCCATTTCCTGGTGCCGTCACCGGCAAGGACTTCGGTGTAATCGGAAAAGCTCGAGGTCCGTGGTTCTTTGAGGCCTCATTCCCCGTTGAACTTCAGGATGCTAATGGAACAGTGATTGCCACTGCGATAGCTACGGCCGAAGGGAACTGGATGACTACGGACTTCGTGCCATTCAAGACGACCATGCACGTACCAGCTTCTTTTACAGGAGAGGCAGTGCTCGTATTGAAGAAGGACAATCCTTCAGGCCTGCCGGAACACGATGCATCAGTATCGTTTCCAATGACGGTTGAGTATTAACCAGGTCTTGTGGTCCTAAGGCTCTAGTTCGTTGAACACTGCATCGCTACCACCCCTGGCACTAAAGTCTCCCCATCGAATCCATGTAGGAGTTAATTTGTACATGTGCACCACTCCTGTATCAAGGCGCGTTAGTGGGGTAAAATGCCCACCCCTTTTTAACAAGATGTCGAAGATGCTACGCACAGCATCACTTGGCGCAGGCGTGTGGCTAGCATTTTCAATAGTGCCCTCAATCTGGAGTGTTGCAGGAATGCTTTCATCACTAACAACAAAGGCACCTTTAGTATGGTGTGCAAGATCCTCAATCTTGCGAGTTCCCGCCAGAGTCACAAAGTATATTGCAAAGTTATCGTCGGTCGCATAATACACGCTACGAGCACGAGGGTTACCGTCCTGAGAAAGGGTGGCCAGTACGCCAAGAGAGTTGCTGGTTAAAAACGAGTGAGCCGCCACTTTCGGGTCTATGTCTTTCATGGGTATAGTGTACCTCAAGTACACTGGTATACTGAAGATACATGTCTTTTGCACAGGATCGTCTTAGAGTAAATCACCTTTTCATACCCTATTTGGCGCTTTTGATAGTTGTGCTCGGCGGTGTGGTAGTTAACGGTGGAGTTAGTTGGTACTACAGCCTTGCTCTCCCTTCGTGGCACCCCTCAGCTCTGCTCATTGTACTAATCGGTACGTTCATTTATGTGTGCGGTGCTTGGTCACTTTTAATTGTTTGGAACGGTATTCGGGAGAGTGGCTTTCAATGGATTGTCCGCGGATTTGGCCTGCTCGTACTACTCAATCTGCTCTGGAGCCTTTCTTTTTTTCAGTTCCACCTTCTGCTCGCCTCACTACTGATTGGTATAATCTTTGGTTTCGGAGTCTTGGTTCTCATGGCACGCATCTGGTCCATCTCTAGGAAAGCAAGTCTTCTTTTGGTACCGTTTGCTCTTTGGATTGCCTTTGCGCTTGTCGTTCAATACTTTGTATTAGCACTTAACACATAATTTTATGATGGATGGATTGTTTAAAAATGTAACTGAAGAAGAAAAGGGAGCTGCCATAGAGGATATTATTACGCACGCTACACCGCGGCAGGACTTTTTTGTGCTCCTCATGCTCTCTGTATCCATGGCCGCCTTCGGTGTACTCCTCAACAGCACCGTTATCCTTATAGGAAGTATGCTCATTGCGCCACTTTTGTATCCGGTACTCTCCCTGGCGCTAGGGTTCATTGTTGCCGACGAGAAACTCATTGCCAGATCTACGTATACGCTCTTGAAGTCAGTAGGGTACTCTCTGGCTGCAGGTGTGGTGATTGGCTTTTTGTTTTCAACACGTGTAGATGGTGCACTTACTATTGTTTCTGAACTTGGAACACCGGCCTCGCTCATGTACACCGTGGTTGCTGCCATTGCAGGATTTGCCGCAGCCTTTGCTATGGTACGACCAAAGCTAAACGACACCTTGCCTGGCGTGGCCATTTCTGTGTCCTTAGTTCCGCCGCTTGCCACAGCAGGCATTGCTCTGTCTCTCTTGAACTGGGCTGCGTTTAGTAATGCTCTACTTCTTTTCCTCGCAAACGTCATTGGTATTGTTTTCTCAGCAATGATTGTGTTCGCCCTTCTTAGACTCTCTGTTAAAAGGAAACTAGCTGCTGAAGCTGTGCGAGAAGAAGAACAGGCTGTTGCTGTTGAAAAAATGAAGGCTAGCCAACCAGATACCTCAGGGGCCTAATATTCATGGATACACGCTGGCACGCACTTTCAGTACCTGATCTGTACGCAGAAATGGACAGTTCGCCCGAAGGACTGGGCGAGTCTCAAGTTGAGCGTGCACGTGAGACGTATGGGAAGAACGTGCTGCCCACGGAACAGTCGTATTCTAGATTGCGATTATTCCTTCGTCAGTTCAATAGCCCACTCATTGCGATTCTCGTCATAGCGGGAGGCATTTCTCTTTCACTAGGACACATCCAGGATGCGCTGTTTATTCTCGTGGTACTAGGTATCAACACTTCTGTTGGTTTCTATCAAGAGAATAAGGCCAACTCATCCTTGAAGGCTCTTCAGCATATGGTGAGTGTGAGCGCACGTGTACTGCGTGGTGGCAATAAGCGGGAAGTGGACGGAACAGAGCTCGTACCCGGAGACATTGTGTATTTAAACGCAGGGGACAAGGTACCGGCAGACGCGAGAGTTATACAAGGCCAAGGGCTCAGCATTAATGAATCTAGCCTTACCGGAGAGTGGTTGGCCGTGGCCAAGACTCCAGGCGTGCTGCCGCTTGAGACGCCACTGGCAGAACGAACGAATAGTGTACACATGGGCTCTATCGTTGAAGAGGGAACTGCAACGGTTATGGTGGTAGGAACAGGAACCAACACCGCCTTTGGAAATATCGTTTCTCTTTTGAAAGAGACGAAGGAGCGACTGACACCACTGCAGGAGAAGATTGCAGGCCTGTCTCGTATTGTAGGTATTTTTGTACTGTGCGTGGTGGCTCTTGTGGTGCTGGTTGGGTATCTTACCGATAAGTCTCTTGCTGAAATCGTGGTTGCCGCATTGGCACTCACGGTTTCTGCTATTCCAGCAGGCCTTCTTCCTGCCATTACTGTAGTGCTTACGCTTGGCATGCGCCGTATTCTGAAGGAGAAGGGACTAGTTCGTCGCCTGGTTGCTACAGAGACCTTGGGAAGCGTTACGGTAATTTGTACAGACAAAACTGGAACTCTGACCGAAGGAAATATGCAGGTAAGTCGTATTCTTACCGGCTCACGAGAGCTTCTCGAGAAGGAATCTCGCGAACCAATTGTGAAGGCTGCTGATGCACATAGTATGGACTCACACATACTGGCACTTAAGGCAGGTGTGCTTTCCAACGAGGCGTTTATCGAGAATCCTGAAGACGAATTTCATGAATGGGTAGTTCGAGGAAGACCAACGGAAAGAGCACTTCTCGTTGCTGGTACTCACGCTGGTCTTTCAAAGAAGATACTGGAAGCCGAATTTCCTCTTATTGAGAGGGTGCCATTCAACTCAGCCGCAAAATTCTCCGCCTCGCTCCACAAGAATGAAAGAGGAGGTACATCACTCTATGTCCTAGGGGCCCCTGAAATCCTGGAAGCCCGTACTAAGAATTTTCATGTTGATGGCAGGATAGAGCCGCTTAATTCAGAGGCTCACCAGAAGCTCACGCGTAAACTTGATGAACTTACCTCCACCGGACTGCGAGTGATGGCCTGTGCTCATAGAGAGTTTTCAGCGACGCATGTCTTCACAGGACCCCTTGTTGATTATGTGCAGGATCTAACGCTGGTTGGTTATATTGCTCTCAAGGATCCGCTACGAGAGGATGCTCAGGACTCCATAGCACTAACGAAGCGTGCTGGCATACGAACCATTCTTATTACAGGAGACCATCGTTTGACCGCACTCTCCATTGCCAGGGAAGTGGGTATAGAAGCCGAGCCGGACACCGTACTTGAGGGTGTAGAACTGGACACCCTCACTGACGAAGATTTGCTTGAGCGTTCTAAGACTATTTCAATTTATGCGCGCGTATCTCCGCATCACAAGCTACGTATCGTCGAAGCGCTTCAGAAGAATCGTGAAGTTGTGGCCATGATCGGAGACGGGGTGAATGACGCCCCTGCACTTAAGGCAGCAGACGTGGGCGTTGCAGTTGGGTCTGGAACGGACGTGGCGAAGGAGGTGGCAGACATGGTCCTTCTTGATGACAACTTTAAAACCATCGTAAAGGCAATTGAACAGGGAAGAGTGAGTTTCCAGAATATACGCAAGGTGTTTGTGTACTTGGTGGCAGATGATTTCTCAGAACTTGCACTCTTTTTGTTTGCACTGAGTATAGGCCTGCCACTTCCTCTTGTTGCGGCCCAAATTCTCTGGATTAATTTGGTAGAGGATGGGTTCCCTCATATTGCTCTCACCACGGAACAGGAAACCGAAGGAATCATGGACGAAAAACCAAGAGACCCAGAAGAGCCTATCTTGAATAGGTCAGTGAAACTATGGATGACTGCCATATTCTTTATCTCGGGGGCTGCCGCAATACTTGCCTTCATGCTTATGCTTTGGGCTACAGGAAGTGTAGAGGTTGCACGGGCCTTTGTTTTTGCACTCATGTGTTTTGACTCACTTGCTCTTGCCTTCAGCGTGCGTTCTTTCAAAAAGTCTATTTTCAGGAGAGATATCTTCTCTAACAAACTTTTGGTTGGAGCCGTCTTTGTTAGTTTCTTGCTACTTCTTGCTGCTATATACACGCCGATTCTACAAACATTCCTCTACACAGTACCGTTGTCACTTAATGCTTGGTTGATCATTGTGGCTGTTACAACCTTTGAAATGATACTTATTGAGTGGAGCAAGAGAGCGCTCTTTAAGAATACCTAGGGTTTTGTGCTACCGTAGAAGATGATGACGTTCTTAATTGCACTCTCCCTCTTGTTTCTCTACATGAGCGCCGCGTTTGTGGTTGCCGTTCGACGATTCGACAACGGCATAGCCGACAGCGTTTACGGAGGCGGTTTTGTACTGGTGGCATGGACTACCTACGTACTAGGGTTCCACTCCATTAGTGGACTCATTGTTTCACTATTAGTAAGCATATGGGCGCTACGCCTATCAGTACGTATTATTAAACGTAACTGGAACAAGCCTGAGGACTTTCGGTATGCGCAGTGGAGAGAAGAGTGGGGAACAAAAGTGGTGAGCAGAAGTTTCCTGCAGATTTTCATGCTACAGGGTGCAATCATTTATCTTGTCTCACTTCCGGTGATGCTTCTCAATGTGTTTGGGCAGGAGTTAGGTTTTGGATTATTGGGTGGTGTGGGGCTTTTGCTCTGGATCACTGGCTTCGTCTTTGAGGCCGTTGGAGACAGACAACTTGAACTCTTCGGGAGGGAACCAGAGAATGCCGGAAGAATTATGCAGTCTGGTCTTTGGAAGTACACGAGACACCCTAACTACTTTGGAGAGTCTTGTTTGTGGTGGGGTATTTCACTTGTGGCCTTCGACACCTTGCTATATGTAACACCACTACCCTTAGCGTTGCTGGTATTTATTGGACCCGCACTTATTACTTACTTACTACTCAAGGTATCGGGAGTTCCCTTGCTTGAAGCACGCTTGGCAAAGAATCCAGATTGGGAGGCGTACAAGAATAAAACGAGCGTATTCTTCCCTTTGCCACCAAGGAAGTGAGTAGGTGTATAACTCGTAAGTCTCCCAGGTGGAGTGCTACAGTATAATTATACTTAGTTAACTATACTGCTATGTTCGAACTATTTGTTGCAAAGCTACTTGGTCTCTATCTTCTCATCATGGGTGTTCTTGTTCTTGCTCGAAAGCGCTCACTTATGCCTGGCATCATGGAGATTGCTAAGAGTCGTGCGCTTATATTAGTGCTTGGCGCACTAGAGATTGGAGCAGGACTTACCATCGTACTTGCCTTCAGTGAAGTCTCTATGACTCCTTCCGGAATCATAGCTTTGATTGGATACATGATGGTTATTGAGGGGCTTGTGTACCTGTCTCTACCACTGAAGAAGATTCAAAAGCTTGTTCGTTCCTTCGGTAACCAGCAATGGTACGTTTCTAGTGGAATTGCGGCTGCACTAGCCGGTGTGTACCTGGCTGGATACGGATTCGGGTTTTTCTAGAGACTTAACGCCTACGGCGTGAGGGACTATAGTTACTATATGGCAGGATACACAGGAAACATTGAAAAGGAGACACTAGAGAATGATGCTTTTCGCAGAGTTCTTTATACATCGTCCTATATGCAACTTGTTGTGATGGCCCTTCCTGTCGGAGGAGCCATTGGTGAGGAAACCCACGGGCTTGATCAGTTTATCCGCGTTGAAGCAGGTGAGGGGCTGGCGGTACTGAATGGCGATAAGCATGAACTCAGTGACGGCTCTGCCGTAGTTGTTCCTGCTGGAACTCTTCATAACATTATTAATACATCGGACACGCCATTGAAGCTGTACTCCTTGTATTCACCACCACATCACAAAGATGGGGTAGTACATCTCACAAGAGAAGAGGCAGAAGCAGACCACGAAGAGTTCTTGGGAGACACCACCCCAAGTCTCTAGGAGAGTTTTTTGTAGTGTTCTCGAACGGCTTTCCCCGGCCACCTGAAGTAAAGAATAGGAATGAGCACCAAGGTAAGGAGGAGTGAGAAAGCAAGACCTGCCATAATGGCGAAGGCAAGAGGAGCCCAAAATGCTGAGGCAAGAATGAGGGGAACCATACCAATAACAGTCACTACGGTAGTCAGAACAATGGGACGCAGGCGTGAGGTAGCTGCGCCTATTACTACATCCAGTAGAGAAAGTTCAGGCTGCTCGTCATGCAGACGGGCAATGGAATCCATGAGAATAATGGCGTGGTTGATAATAACTCCCGCAAGCGCAATGACACCAAGCATGGAGGTGAGTGAGAGTGGTTGTCCTACAAGGGTAAGTCCTGCAAATACACCAATAAGTGATAGAGGAATGATGGAGAGGAGGTAGAACGAATGGCGGAAGGAGTTGAACTCTAGAATCAAAATAGCAAGCATAAGTGCAGCTCCAGCTATAAGTGCCACGAAGAGCTCAAGGAATGACTTTCCAACGTCTTCGCTCGCTCCACCGAGCTTCATAGTTACGCCAGGTGTAAGTGTTGTCTCTGAAAAACGCTTCTGGAATTCATTGGTAGCCTCGATAGCGTTGGCTCCACGAGCAACGTCGGCAGTAACGGTACTTATGCGTTCTCCTCCCTCATGCACAATCTGTGATTGTGCAGCTTCGTACGTAATTGTCGCAACTGATGAAAGTGGAACAGGTCCACGAGATCCTGGAATCATGAGCGAACGCACCGATTCAATACTGGTATGCGTGGTCTCCGAAGCATCGCGATAGGTCGGGTTCAAATCGAGCTTGGTGCGAACCTCAATATCGTTTTTTCCTGAACGAATAGTCGTAGCCTTAACACTGAAAAGTGCGCTGCGAAGCGTATCAGCAATCGCAGCTGGTGAGACACCAAGCTCTGCGGCCCGAGCACCGTCGATATGCACCACAAACTCTGAACTTGAGTTCTTAGTACTGGTATCAATATTTACAACACCAGATATTTCCGACAGTACTTGAGCGGCCCTATCGGTGGTGGTGGTAAGCTCACCAAGATCGTCCCCAAGGAACGTAATAGTAATAGGTGCAGAGGATGACGGTCCCTCTGACGGTTCACTCACAGTAATAGTTGCAGAAGTGATGCCTGATAGTTCTTCACGAAGCTCAGCAACGAATTTTGCGCTTGGTACTTTGTTCCTCTTTTCAATATTAACGGTTATGTTACCTACGCTGCTGCCACTTTGAGCACTACCACCTACGCCTCCAGCAAATGAGCTGCCAGAACCAGCTTCACTTACAAACGAAGCAACATGAGGGTTGGTATAGAGAACCTCCTCTACTTCACGCACCGAAAGATCAGTCTGCGAAAGTTCGGAGCCTTGAGGAAGTTCAATTTGAATATAGACATAGTCTGCATCTCCAGCAGGGAAGAATATAGACTTTAGAAGTCCAGTTGCGGGTAATACTAAGGCAACAAGAAAGAGTACGACCATGGTCACCAGGAACTTGTTCTGGCTGCGTTTGTTCGTGAGTATTCTTTGCAGATACTCCTGATACCAAGCTCTGGCCCGCTCACTATATTTTTCCTGCCGCTCCTGAGCCTTTGAGTGCGTGTCTTTCACAAAGAAAATAGCCAGGAGAGGTACGAAACCAAGAGCAACAAAGATCGAAGCCAGCAGCACAAAGATAACAGTGAAAGGAATTGAGGCCAGGAACTTACCAACAATTCCTGAAAGGAAGAAGAGTGGGATAAACACCACAATGGTAGTGAAAGTACCCGCTATAAGGGGCCATGCATATTCACGTATGGCAGCAACGGCAGCCTCATGCTTGTCTCCATATTTAAGGAGCCTCGTATGGAAGGCCTCAACCACCACGATGCCTGAATCAACCAAGATACCGATAGCGAGAATAAGAGAAAAGAGAGACACGTTGTTGAGGGTGTTCCCTGAAGCAAGTAAACCAATAAAGGCAACAAGAAAAGATAGAGGAATGGAAGCGGCAGCAACAAGACTCTCTCTCCAGCCAAGAGTGAACAACAGAACGAGCATAACCAGTATCACGGTCTCAACACCCGCCCTAGTAAGTTCGGTAAGACTCTTGTTCACTTCCTCGGCTCCATTGTATGAAATAACCGTTTCGGTCCCAGACAGAACACCTTCCTTCAGGGCATCGAGCTTCTTCTCCACAGCGTGTCCGAGCTCAACAATGTTGCCACCGCGACTTTTGTATACCGTGAGAGTTAGAGAAGGCTGAGCAGGACTTCCGCCAACAGATACTCGTGAGTGGGTAGAAGGATCTTCAAGCCCGTCTAGTACTTGAGCAACGTCACGAATACGAAGCGTTGCACCACCTGGCCCAGGTAACGCTACGCCTGCCACTTCTTCAGTAGTGAGGAGTCCTGATTCAAGGCGTACCGCATACGTAACACCCTCCACCGTTATAGATCCTGCTGGAGAGGCAATACCTGCCTGGCGGAGTGCATTCGTGACGTCAGAAAGTGAAAGTCCATACTGGCGTAGTGATTCGGCGCGAACAATTACCTGTACCTGACGGTCGCGAACGCCAGATACCACCACGCGGGAAACTCCTGCCAGACGCTTCACCTCGTCTGAAACGGTGTCTCCAAGAGTAGTTAGCTCCTGTGGAGTGAGGTTGCCAGAAACTGAAACAATAAGAATGGGCTGGTCTGCAAAGTTAACATCAGACACGGTGGGCGCTAGCGCCTCAGTAGGTAACTCAGGGCGTACCTTATCAACAGCATCCTTCAAGAGCTGAATAGACTTATCAATATCAGCTGCAGCATCAAACTCCACAGAAACAACAGACAGGCCGTCGCCTGAGGTAGAGGTAACTTTTGAAACACGCTCAACGCCAAGTACGCCGCTCTCAATTTTGTCAGTAATTAAACGCTCCACGTCAGCAGAAGAAGCTCCCGGCAACACGGTAGAAACAATCCCAAGGGGAATAGAAATATCTGGCGTTGATTCCTTGGGAATAACTAATACTGCGTAGAGACCCCCAGCCAGAAGACTCAGCATGAGGAACACCGTAAAGGTTTGTTTTTTAAGGAAAAAACTCCAGAAAGAAGTCATGGACTAGGGAGTTAGGGTACTGGCTACGGCAACTTTCTGGCCGGCTGAGAGTCCGCGAGCGTCCGTAACAATACGAGCGTCAGGTGAAATACCACTAAGTACCTCAATGCGGCTGCCTCGAACCTGTCCAACAGCAACCGCGTGCCCAATAAGGCGACCATCTTCACCAACGGTGAATACTTCACGCGACTGGGCAAGAAGCTTCACGCTTGCTAGAGGAAGGAGTAAGGGTCCAGTAGTATCTGAAACAATAGGTGCGCCAGGTAGCGTAATGCGCACAGACTGCCCATTCACAAGAGTGGTGCTTACATCAGTTACGGCTATACGAATCTCAATTTGGCGCGTGGACGGATCAAGTGCCGGGGCAATGGTAGTGATAATTCCCGAGTAAGTTGATTCAATCTGCACTTTCTCGCCAACAGATAATGAGGTACGAGCATCCTCTGAAACTGCAGCAACAATCTCAAGTGCGCCATTCTGCGCAACGGTAGCCACGTGAGTAAATGCAGTTACATAGTCACCCTGGCGAATAGAGAGGAAGTTAACCGTTCCGCTAATAGGAGCTCGCACCAGTGTTTTCTCAAGCTGAGCCTGTGCACCACGGAGGCTTCCAAGTGCTTGTTTCACTGAAGCATCAACCGAAGCGGTCGAGGTTACACTCTTACCACGATAAGCCTCACGGGCTCCGGCTACGGCTGCAAGATGTGCGTTCACGGTTGCGCGAGCAGAAGCAAGATTCGCACGCTGTGTTGCTGTTGCGTTGGAATTTGGCTCGTTCGCTGTTCGTGTGAGTTCCGCAAGGAAACGGGAAAGCGTTTCAAGTACTGTTTGGGCCTCGTTTAACTGTGTTTCTGGAGCGTCACTGGTGATGGTCGCTTGGTGCAAGCGCCAGGTATTCATGAGTGTCTCGATCTTCGCTCGTTCGCGAGGGAAGTAATCAACAGCATACGTGCCGCGACTAATAATGAGTTCCGGGCCATAGGCTGTTGCGTCACCAAAGACGGAATCTACTTCGCTCGTTAGCGCGTTGTCGGTAGCAGCAAAAGCAGCACGATACGTGTTTCGTACAGAAAGAGTAACGTCAGCAGGAGAGACTGCTGAGCGTGCAGCCACAGCTGCGTCATAAGCGCCTTCAGCCTGAAGTACTGCAGCACGCTGAGAAGCGTTATCGAGTTCAGCCAGTACAAAACCAGCAGGCACGCGTGCACCTAGAGAGGTATGCACTCTACGGACCGTGCCTCCACTTTCAGCAAGCAGGGTGGCTTCTGTGACAGAACGCACAAGACCCAGTACAGAGTCTCCGCTTGTGCTTCCTCCGAGTGAGGCTGCTGTAGCCAATGACACGGTCCGCAGCTGATCGGTTGAAGTCTTAGGGGTTGAAAGGGAGGAAAACAAGAAAACAAATCCTATAAGGACAAGGGCTACGAGTACGGCCCCTACTGCCTGCTTCCAGGGCCGTAGAGAGCGAAACATGCGCCACTTGATAAGTAGTTGGGAGCGCACTGCTACAAAGGCGCGTGCACCGCGCTGAAGGGCAATATTCATCTAAGCATCTTAGGACAAAAATGCATATAAGTCAACCTTGAAGTAAGGGGCTCTCGATGAAGGATGCTAGAATAGCTTCATGCTGAATCACCATAAGAATCCCCACCACACCTTTATGGCTATATGGGTAGTTGGTGCACTTATTGTGCTTAGTGTTGGTATGGTTGGATACGCTCTCAGTCACACTCCAAAGGAGGTTCCGCCTCGAGTAACCGAAGTACAGGAGAGAGAGCCAGTTGCGAGTCCTGCCACTACACTTGTACTTGGAATCAATGAAGCTCAAGAGAGTCAGGGAGTTACGGTGACCATACAGAAGGTACTTGAAGACAGTCGCTGCCCAGCACAGGTTCAGTGTGTTCAGGCAGGTACTGTGCGGGTTGAGGCTTTGGTAACTACCGACAGCGGTACAGGAACACTACTTTTGGTTCTCGGTGAACCAAGTACTACGGAGACCAAGCTCATAACTCTTATGGGTGTTAGTCCAGAGAATCCGGTAGAGGGGGAGTATCGTTTTGCAATTCAGATAGAGAACCGTTAATACATGACCCAGAACGAAGCCCTCACCATCCTTAAGACCGGCGCAAACGTATTCCTCACAGGAGAGCCAGGAAGTGGAAAAACCCACACGGTGAACGCTTACATTGCGTGGTTACGTAGTCACGGCATAGAGCCTGCCATTACTGCTTCAACAGGTATTGCTGCAACGCACGTAGGAGGTATGACCATTCACTCATGGAGTGGCATTGGTATTAATTCCAGCATGACACCTGAGCTACTCGACACCATCGCTTCAAAGGAACATGTTGCAAAGCGGCTGCAGAAGGCGAAGGTACTCATCATAGACGAAGTCTCTATGCTCTCAGGAGAAGTGCTTGTGATGGTGGATGCAGTACTCAAGGAGGTGCGGCACAGCGACCTTCCCATGGGCGGTCTCCAGACCGTGCTCGTGGGGGACTTTTTTCAACTTCCTCCCATCTCTCGAGGAGAAACGGTCTTTGCTTTTCAGTCTCCTGCTTGGAAGTCCTTGAACCCACTCATCTGCTATCTCACTGAGCAGCATCGACAAGAGGATTCGCTTTTCTTAAATGTGCTTGCCGCCATACGTAGTGGTGAATGGGATCACACACACGTTTCAGTTATCACGTCTCGTGAGGCGGAGCTTGATACGGTTGAGATTGATACTCCGAGATTGTTTACCCACAACGCTGACGTTGATCGCATCAATGACGAGAAGCTTGCCTCCCTCTCGACGAAAGCAGAGATGTTTCCTATGAGTGCCACAGGACCTTCGGTTCTCACCGAAGCACTGAAACGTGGTTGTCTGTCTCCGGAACTCCTTACTCTTAAAGAGGGAGCAATTGTTATGTGCACCAAGAACAATCCTGCGGTGGGCTATGTGAATGGCACGCTCGGATGTGTCATAGGGTTTGAGACGGGTACCAACTATCCGCTTATTGAAACGCATGATGGGAGGGAGCTTACTATCTCACCGGTAGACTGGGCCGTGGAGGAAAATGGAAAGGTACGGGCACGACTCTCTCAGTTGCCACTGCGCCTGGCGTGGGCAATCACCGTGCATAAGAGTCAGGGTATGAGTATGGACGCTGCAGCCATAGACCTCTCTCGTGCTTTTGAGTATGGACAGGGTTACGTTGCGCTTTCGCGCGTGCGCAGTCTTGATGGCCTTACCTTACTTGGGTGGAGTGAGAACGCCATGAATGTTCATCCTGAAGTATTGCGCATTGATCGCTCTTTCAAGGATCAGTCTGAAGCTACGGTGCGCGCCTTTGAGGCACTTGATGCGCAGAACGAGTTAGAGGATATGCAGGCGCGATTTATAAAAGCCTCTGGTGGAAGTCTCGAGGAACTCACCAAGGAAGACATCTCTGCTCCCAAGAAGTCTACGTATGACGAGACAGCAGCTCTCGTGAAGGAAGGAAAGAGTATGGGAGACATCGTTATTGCTCGCTCACTTACCTTCGGCACTATCTGTGATCACCTGGAGAAGCTTAAGGAGGGTGGTGTTATATCGCACCAGGAATTAGTGGCTGTTGTTCCCAGTACTCTGCAACAGGGATTGCCAGCCATACGAGCCGCTTTTCCTAAAAAAGGGGAACCAAAACTTGCTCCACTGTTTGGAAAGCTTAAGGGAGCATACTCGTATGACGAGCTAAAGCTTGCACGCCTAGTTATCCTTGGTGAGAAGTAGGGCTCATGCCGTAGAATGAAACAATATGCGTTCTAGGTTTTCTGGGGACTACATGCAGACATTTAATGCCGGCATGTCTTGGCAGCGCAAAGCGGTGTTTGCTCTCGTTACCCTAGTAGCACTCATAGTCACAACAGCACTGGTGTACGCTCATTTGTTTGGTCCCGCCGATGTTCGTGGAGAAACACAGGAATTTATTGTTGAGCCAGAAACCTCTGTGTATGAAGTTACACAAGAGCTTCGTAATCGCGGCTTCATTAAGAGTAGTACCGCCTTTTCCATCGCTTTTCAGATATACGATAAGGGAAGGGGTATTCAGGAGGGAGGATACAAAATCTCGTCCGCGATGGACACCCTAAGTGTGGCGAAGGTATTCGCCTCCACCCCTTCACTGGCGTGGGTGACCTTTCCAACAGGATGGCGCAAAGAGCAAATAGCCGATTTACTTACACGAAAACTTGGCTGGAGTCAGAAGGAGCGTATGACATGGATTGAGGTAGACACAGCGCCTTCCGCGAACCTTACTGAAGGTGTGTACTACGGCGATACGTATCTCATTCCTACCGATCAGCCTCCATCCTATGTTGCGCAGCGACTGAGAGACAGATTCCAAGATGTCTTTGCTCCGTACGCTACAGAAGCTCTGCGACGAAGCATTTCGTGGACCGATCTCCTCATCATGGCGTCCCTTATTGAACGAGAAGCATCGAAGAATGATCGCGCTCTGGTATCTGGAGTTCTCTGGAACCGCATGAAGCTTGGCATGATGCTCCAGGTTGATGCCACGCTTCAGTACACGCAGGGAACCAAGGATAACTGGTGGCCGCTACCTACACCTGCAGATAAAAAGATAGACTCACCGTTTAATACGTATAAATATACCGGCCTTCCGCCGCATCCAATCGCTAATCCTTCTTTGGCTTCCATTGAGGCGGCCCTTAACCCACAGAAGACAAGTTGTATCTACTATCTGCATGACGCAAAGGGATCTATTCATTGTTCAGTAACCTATGCGGGACATGTGCAGAATGTAAATAAGTATTTGAAGTAAAGATAATAGCCATCTGCACATGGCAGACGGCTATCTTTCCCACTCAAGGTACTTGGGACACACAGGTTCCTCGTGGTATCTACGAACAACGAACTCATCTCCATAGCGTTCGTGTGGGTAAATCCAGACCTCGCGCCGGTATGAGCCAAAGGTTATGGGCTCACCACACTGGGTGCAGCTGTCTATTCTCAGACGTACCGCGTGCGTTCTACACCAGGTGACGACGTTACGCCCTTTATGCATGTTTCCTCCCCCTTATTGGAACAATCTTCCATGAGGATAGCATGAGCAGAAATACTTACTTATTGACTACTTACCTATATAAAGGTATTGTAAAACTAATCGCCCAAGGGGCATTTTTATTTTACTGAGCCACTTCTAGCTGTTATGGAAATACGAAATATCGCAATCATCGCCCACGTGGACCACGGAAAGACCACGCTCACGGACGCCATCATGAAGCAGACAGGTGCTGCTCCTGAGGGAGTGTCCATGGATAATAACGCTCTTGAACACGAGCGCGGTATTACCATTTACTCAAAGAACACTTCTATTGAGTACAAGGACACTAAGATCAACATCGTGGACACCCCAGGTCACTCCGACTTTGGTTCTGAGGTAGAGCGCGTACTTCGCTCCATTGACTCCGTGCTCCTGATTGTGGACGCACAAGAAGGCCCTATGCCTCAGACACGTTTCGTACTGAAGAAGTCTCTTGAGCTCGGACTCAAGCCCATCGTAGTACTGAACAAGATTGATAAGCCAGCTGCTAACCCAGATTGGGCAGAGGAGCAGGTGCTTGAACTCTTCCTTGAGCTTGGTGCTTCTGATGAGCAGTCTAGCTTCACCACCGTCTACGCTATTGGTCGTGAGGGTGTTGCCATGCGTGCACTTGATGACGAGCGCAAGGACCTCACTCCACTTCTTGACGTTATTCTCGAGAACGTGCCAGCAACCAGCAGCCTAGAATCTGCAGAGAAGCCACTAAAGCTTCAGACCTTTAATCTTGCCTACGATAACTTCCTAGGACGTCTTGCTATTGCTCGTGTGTACGAAGGAACCGTGCGTGCAGGACAGACTATCATTGTGAAGAAGCCTGATGGAGAAAGTCGCACTGCAAAGATCACGAAACTCTTCACCTTTAAGGGCATCGAGCGTGTGGACGTACAGGAAGCTGTTGCTGGAGACATCGTTATTGTTGCCGGTATTGCAGACGCGTACATTGGAGAGACCATCACCACAGATGAGTCAGTAGAGCCTATGTCTGCCATTGCTATCGATGAGCCAACCATCACCGTGAACTTCCTCGTGAACAACTCACCGTTTGCTGGTAAGGAAGGAAAGTACGTAACCAGCCGTCAGCTCCGTGAGTATCTTGAGCGTGAACTTGAGGTGAACGTGGGACTTAAGGTGGACTTTGTGTCTCCAGATGCCTTTAAGGTGTCAGGACGTGGAGAGTTGCACCTCGCTATTTTGCTTGAGAACATGCGTCGCGCAGGATACGAAATGCAGGTATCTCAGCCACAGGTTATCGTTCGTGAAGAGGACGGTGTGAAGGTTGAGCCATACGAGGAAGTTATCATTGATACTCCAAGTGAGTACCAGGGTTCTATTATTGAGAAGCTTGGTGTTCGTGCTTTTGTGATGCAGAACCTCACACAGGAGGGAGACGCAGTACGCCTCACCTTTGAAGGACCTACGCGTGGACTTCTTGGATACCGTGGACAGTTCATTGTGGACACCAAGGGAGAGGGAATTCTTTCTTCTCGCGTAACCGGCTTCAAGCCATACGCTGGAGAGATCAAGAAGCGTCAGGTTGGTTCCATGATCTCTATGGCCTCTGGAAAGGCTCTTGGATACGCACTCTGGGGACTTCAGGAGCGCGGTGTGCTCTACATCACTCCAGCTACGGAAGTGTATGAAGGTATGGTTATCGGTAACACCTCAAAGGGTGAGGAAATGCAGGCAAACCCTACGAAGGGTAAGAACCAGTCAAACGTTCGCTCTTCTGGTATGGATGAGGCTATTAACCTCGTACCGGCCTACACACTCACCATTGAGCGCGGACTTGAGGTGATGGGAGGGGACGAATACCTCGAAATTACGCCTACGAGCGTGCGCTTGCGTAAGCAGTTTCTTACGGACTCAGAGCGAGCCAAGGCTCGACGATAAACGTAGAAGAGAGCCCCACCAGGGGCTCTCTTGCTATTTAACTCATTTGGAGCTATAATAGATTTATACAACGTTTCTCCTTACGTTTTCAGTCTTTTGGCGTGCACTTCACTGCCTCGAGACCAACCACAGGTTGAGAAACTCGAGACGTTGCAGCCACGCGTTCAATCGCTTTGGTACTTACAATCAACAGGAAGTAGCGCGTAAGGCGCGCCTCCGCTTACCGAATTACACATGAATCAGTCAAATAGTTCGCATTCGCGTCCTTCAGGTCGCGGTGCATCACGTGGGGGTCGTCCTTCAGGTGGACACTCATCACGCCCAAGTTCTGCCTTTGAGGCAGGAGCACGCTTCGCTATGGAGGGTGGTTTTAAGCGACCCGCTACTGCACCAGCAGAGTCTCGTCGTCGCGCACCTATGGGAGGTGGTCCTCGTCGCGACTCACGCGGTGGAGGTTCAAGCGACCGTCGTTACTCAGGAAATCGCTCAAGTCGCCCGAGTACTCCTTCGAGAGGAAAGCGCAACTACCAGGAGATGAATGTAGATGTTTCTAAGCTCGTCAACAAGGCAACAGCACCAGAGCATGTTGAGGCATATGTGCCTGAGCACGCTTTCGCTGGCTTTGCCATTGATGAGCGTCTCAAGGAGAACATTGCAAAGAAAGGGTACATCCTACCAACACCTATTCAGGACCAGTCTATTCCTCACGTACTTACGGGAGCGGATATTGTAGGTCTTGCCAACACCGGTACCGGAAAGACTGCTGCCTTCCTTATTCCTCTTATTGATAAGGTACTCAAGTTCCGTGCGCTGAAGCAGGACGAGCGTGTGCTCGTTATGGTTCCAACACGCGAGCTTGCTATCCAGATTGAGGAGGAGTTCTGGGGCTTTGCCAAGGGTCTTGGTCTCGCTTCAGTAACCTGTGTGGGAGGAGCAAACATCGGACCGCAAGTCCGTGTGCTTCGCCGCAACCCAGCTTTCGTTATTGGTACGCCAGGACGTCTGAAGGATCTTATGGAGCGTCGTGAGCTCGATCTCTCGTACTTCTCAACTGTGGTACTTGATGAGGCGGATCGCATGCTCGACATGGGATTCATCGATGACATGCGTTTCATCTTAAGCAAGATGCGCACCAAGCGTCACACACTGTTCTTCTCCGCTACTATGTCTCGCGACATTGAGAAACTCATTGGTGAGTTCCTGAACAAGCCAGTACGTGTAACCGTAAAGACTCGTGAGACTTCACACACCATCGATCAGGACGTGGTGCGTGCTCACGCATCTGAGAAGTTCGACAAACTTGTTGAGATTCTTGGAGACGAATCTTGTAAGCGCGTACTCGTGTTTGGTCGTACCAAGCATGGAGTAGAGCGTCTCACGAAGGACCTTCGTGGTCTTGGTATCAAGGCTGAGAGCATTCACGGAGACAAGACTCACGGTGCTCGTCAAAAGGCACTAGGACTCTTCAAGCGTGGAGAGGCTAACATTCTTGTTGCTACTGATGTAGCTGCTCGTGGACTTGATATTTCGGGTGTTACGCATGTAATCAACTACGATTTGCCAGCTACCTACGAAGACTATACTCACCGCATTGGCCGTACTGGCCGAGCTGGAGAGGCCGGGAAGGCTCTTACCTTCATCGGTGCATAGCCAAGGAAGATGAGCCCCAGAAAGACCGAAACCTTGTGGTTTCGGTCTTTCTGCTATACTGCTTACATTGATCATAAGTGAATAGTGTATTGGTATGGAACAATCAAACTCAAACGGATTTATGGAAAAGTATCTTACTCCGATTGCCGTGCTGGTGGGTGCAGGTATTATCGTCCTGGCCTTTATGTTTGGACAGGGAGGAGGTGATACAGGAGCTGGAGCAAAGCCAGCGGTAGCGGTGGATGCAAAAGATATTAAGACAGAAGGCGAGCCTTTTATTGGTAGCCCAACTGCACCAGCAACACTTGCTATTTGGTTTGATTATCAGTGTCCATTCTGTAAGCAGTTTGAGCAGACCATCACACCTCAGCTTATCGAAGACTATGTGAAACCAGGGAAGATCAAGATTGTCTTCAAAGACTTCCAGTTCCTTGGTGAGGACTCAGTAACAGCGTCTCTCTTTGCACGTGCAGTATGGGAGCTGTATCCAGATAGTTTCCACGACTGGCTACAGGCAGTCATGGGCGCTCAGGACGAAGAGGGAGACAGGGGATTTGGTGACCTTGATTCAATCGTAGTAGTGACCAAGGACAAGGTGCCTGCAATTGATACCACAAAGGTAACCGCACTTATGGACAGCAAGAAGGCTGTGTTCACCGAGCAGATGAATGCTTCTCGTGCAGAAGGTTCTTCCTTCGGCATTAACGGAACGCCAAGCGTTATCGTTGGAAACAAGCTGCTTTCTGGAGCAGTACCGTATGCCACCATCGCACAGGCGATAGACGAAGCACTTAAGTAGTACTGTCTTTGGTATAAGAAAAACGGCCGTTTCATCGGCCGTTTTTCTTATACCTTATCGCTTTTCTTCTTTCTCCGTGCCTGCACATACTCATACACCAGTGGCAGAAAAGAAACCACAATAATACCCAAGATAATATAGTGCAGGTATTCTTCAATATGAGGCACAGTGTTTCCGAGAGCATAACCTAGACTGGTGACACCCGTTCCCCACAGAACTCCACCCACTACGTTATACGTGAGGAAGGTTCGATAGCGCATAGAGCCAATGCCCGCAAAGATAGGAACAAAGGTGCGAACGGTTGGTACGAATCGAGCAAAGATAAGAGCTCGCGCACCGTAGCGAGCGTAAAAGGATTCTGTCTTCTGAAGTGTGCGGTCATTGAAGAACCAGCGACCCTTTCTCTCAAAAAGCTTTTTTCCGTAGCGATGTCCAAGTGCATAGCCGGCAGAGTCTCCAAGTATTGCTGCACTCGTAGTGAGTAGTAGTAGAGGCACTAAAGAGAACACTCCTTGAGAGGCAAGAAGTCCGGCAACAAAGAGAAGCGAATCTCCAGGGAAGAAAAAGCCAAAGGGAAGACCAGACTCAGAAAACACAATAAAGAAAATACCTGCGTAGCCGACAGCTTGCACGAGGTCGGTGAGAGGAAGCCCAAAGAGATCAGTGATCATAAAGTTTGCTAAGTATACCGCGTACCCTTGAAACAAACACAGCCAGAGCAGAGGTAGCTATGGCTGTGTACATGCGATTTAGAATCGAGAAATCTGCGTAGCTTGTGGCATACGGAAGTCGGCATGGTCTGGCGGGACCGATGCTTCATCAGGTGCAAAAGAGGCAGATGCTGCAAGAGATGTTGCAGCAAGGGCACTTACTTCAGCTCCACGAAGAAACGCGAGAGCAGTTGATTCTAATTGGGTAAGGACTGTGGGAACTAATGACTGTAGAACGAGTATCAGTACCCCAAGCCCAAGTGCCTGAAAAATAGACATACGAGAATAGCTAATGGATAAAGATACTAGTGGCAACGTTTGCAGCCACTCGCTCATTTCAGTGATCAAATCCCTCTGCCCCTTAGAACCCAGGCAAGGAGGGTAAGGTTGCTATACTCAAGCTATGGAAAGCCAAGCCATATTCGCAGCAGGGTGCTTCTGGGGCATCGAGAAGGCCTTTCTCGACGTTCCTGGGGTTCTTGATGCTGAGAGTGGCTACATAGGAGGGCACATTGAAAACCCGACCTACGAACAGGTGTGCACAGGAGCAACCGGACACGCTGAAGCCGTCCGGGTGACCTTTGACTCCGCACAGGTTACCTATGAAGCATTGGTGAGGAAGTTCTTTACTCTGCATGACCCAACGCAGTTGAATAGACAGGGTCCGGATGTTGGAAGCCAGTATCGTTCAGCAGTGTTCTATATGGATGAGGACCAAAAGAGCATCGCTGAAAGTGTTGCTAACGAATTAGCCCCAAACTTTTTTCCTAAGACTATAGTCACGGAGATCACAGCTGCGACAACATTTACAAGAGCAGAGGAATACCATCAGCGGTATTTTGAGAATCACCCTAACGCAACGTGCCATATATGAAAAAGGGTCAAGACTACATTGGTGTAACGGTTAGCTTCTTTTGCCACGATGGTGAAGGAAATTACGTTCTGCAGAAGCGCAGCACAAATTGCAGAGACGAGCACGGCAGATGGGATTGTGGGGGAGGTGGAATTGAACTTGGCGACACCATTGAACAGACGCTGAAGAAAGAGATCAGCGAGGAGTATGGTGTAGAGGTTACTGACTACGAGTTTCTCGGTGTGAGGGACGTACACAGAGAACAGAAAGGAGCTAAGACACATTGGGTATCAATAGACTACCGAGTTCAACTAGATAGAACAAAAGTACGTAATGGAGAACCCCACAAGTTTGAGGAGATAGGTTGGTTTAGCCTGGACGCGCTTCCTGAGCCACTGCACCCTGCGCTTCCACTGGCACTTGAAGACTATAGGGAGAAACTTACGTAGATTTCTTTGCTGCTTCAAACTCAAGACACACTGAGTTGATACAGTAGCGCTGTCCTCCAGCCTCTGCTGGACCATCTGGAAATACATGCCCTAGATGACTCTGACAGTGCTTGCAATACACTTCAGTACGCCCGTCAGTGGGGGACTCCTGACGAAGTCCAACATTTTCACGTACCGCAGGATCGGTAAAGGAAGGCCAACCGCTACCTGAGTCAAACTTCTCCTCCGAAGAGAAAAGTGGCGCCTTGCAGAGACGGCAGTGATACATACCATCCTCGTGATGGTCTACATACGCTCCAGAAAAGGGTACTTCTGTGCCAGATTGCCGCAGAACTCTATATTCTTCAGGAGTTAAGCGCTCTCGCGCCTCGTCCTCATTGACGATTTCAGGCTTCATGTGTCAATACTAGCACCATTGCAGGTACCCTCTAGGCGCGGTACGATTTAGGTATGTCCCGATCAGTTCTCTTATTGATACTGCTCGTACTAGCCTTTGTTGGCATGGCAGATGCCTGGTACTTGAGCATAAGTGCGCTTACCGATACTGCTCTCTCCTGTAATTTGGGCTCCGTACTCGATGGCTGTAACGCAGTGGCTAAGAGCGAGTTCTCGCGCTTCTTGGGTATTCCTCTAGCACTCTACGGTGTGGCCTACTTCGCTGTGGTCTTTGTGATTGGAGCTATTTTGCTTATCACTCCACACAAGACCCTGTACCGACTCCTGTACGCGCTTGGAGTCCTCGGATCTGCAGCGTCTCTCCTTTTCCTCTTTATCCAGGTGGCCGTTATTCAAGCAATCTGTATTTATTGCGTTGCATCAGCCGTTATCACGTTCCTGGTTTGGCTCATTAGCCATGATCTTTGGAAGCGGCTGGCGCGCACCAAGGTTGCATTTATTACTCAGTAACCACTAAGGCATGAAACTCAAAACTCTAACCACTGCACTGCTTCTGGCTATCGTTCTTATGCCAGTAGGAGCAAAAGCAGCGACACTACTGAACGCCCGCACCCTGGTGGTGGCAGAGCCCCTCACAGAGAATGCTTACCTCTCAGGCAGTGACATTACTGTTGCTGCTCCCTTAGGAAGTGATGTGTTTGCTCTTGGTGGAACTATTGCAGTCTCTGCTCCCGTTGAGGGAGATGCCGCACTTATGGGCGGAACAGTAGACGTGCGTAAGCCAGTTACGGGAGATGTGCGCGTCGTTGCAGGAGAGTTCCTGGCGGACAGCACCATCTCAGGAGACCTCATGGTGCTTGCTGGTCGTATTACGGCCTCCACGACGGCAAAGGATGCTCATCTGGTTGGAGCTACGGTCACGGTCGCCGGTAGTGGAGGAACGCTCACCATTTTTGGTGCAGACGTCTCGCTCTCAGGAACTATACAGGGAGATGTTCATATTACGGCGTCAAACAAACTCTCTATAGCTGACAATACTCGCATCATGGGAGCACTTTTCTATGACGCTCCTCAGCAGGTTTCAGTACCAGCCTCCGCACAGATCGAGGGAGGGGTGACGTATGCGGGTTCCTCCGCCTTCCTTCCTACTGACGAAGAAGCCAAGCGGTTTGCGATTGCAGGGGCTGGTGTCCTGCTTCTTGTTCGCATTATTGCCATCGCTATCGCTGCAGGAGTGGTTGTTGGATTGTTCCCCGTACTTGCAACCCGAGTCACTGAAAGAGTTCTTCTCCATACACCAAGAAGGTCTATTCTGCTTGTACTTCTAGGATTTGCGGTGATGGTAGCAACTCCCGTGCTGATTCTCTTCCTAGTCGTGTCCTTCGTAGGTATTGCTCTAGCCATACTTCTCGCTGCGCTCTACATTTTGCTTTTGCTGCTCGCATTCCTCTATGCTGGAGTAGTTGCTGGTGCGGCGCTCTCAAGAGCACTCTTTAAAAAGGAACAGGTAACGTGGAAAACAGCGGTACTGGGTACTCTTGCTCTATATGCTGTTAACATCGTACCTGTGTTTGGTGCACTCGTGGTGGCAATTCTTACCTCTGCCGCACTAGGTTCTCTCATTGCCATTACGTACACCACAGCCTTTGGGAGGAACGCTTCTGCTGACGACGCACTTGAGAAGGATTTACTTGGTTCCTAATATGCTTCCTTCCGTTGGTATCAAGGCTCCCAACTTTACGCTTCCTGACCAGCATGGCGTGAGCCACACCTTATCCTCATACGAGGGGCAGTGGGTACTTCTTTATTTTTATCCGAAGGATGCAACTCCTGGCTGTACGACAGAGGCACAAGTTATACGAGATGCATGGACTGAATTCAGCGACCTCAACATCGCAGTGCTAGGCGTCTCAGCAGACAGTATAAGTAGTCACAAGAAGTTTGCAGACAAGCAGGAGTTACCCTTCCCATTACTTTCTGACGAGGCGCGGGAAGTAGTTGCCGCCTACGGAGTATGGGGAAAGAAGAAGATGATGGGTCGAGAATACGATGGTATAACACGAACCTCTTTCCTCATCGATCCACAAGGCACGGTGACAAAGGTATATGAAGGAGTAAAGCCAGCTCTTCATGCTGCGGAAGTTCTCGAGGATGTGCGTGCTCATGCCTGAGCTGTTCCCAACTCCAGAGTTTGAGGCTAGACGCCTTCGAGCCGCCAAGCTAGTTAGCTATTTAAAGAAAACATATCCTGAGCCAAAAACAGAGCTTACGTACACCACCTCCTTTGAGCTCCTTGCAGCCGTCATTCTTTCAGCACAGTGCACTGATAAGAAGGTGAATCTCGTGACGCCTAAGCTTTTTGCACAGTACCCAACGCTGGAAGCGTTCGCTGCTGCTGAGCCCAGTGAGCTAGCAGAGATGATCTCTTCCATAACGTTCTTTCAATCCAAGACCAAATACTTGATTGGCTCAGCGAAAGTATTGCTTGAGCAGTTTGAAGGAATAGTGCCTCGTACTGAGAAGGAACTCGTGCAGCTTCCAGGTGTCGCCTATAAGACAGCACACGTCGTGCTCGGAGAGCTCTATGGGATATACGACGGTATTGCTACTGATACCCACGTAAGGCGGTTCGCGCTTCGTTTTGACCTTACCGATAACACGGAGTTAACCAGAATATCCAAAGACCTAGAAGCACTTATTCCCAAGGAAGACTGGAAGTACGTTAATAATGGATTTGTTCTGTATGGGAGATACGTATGCCCAGCCATACGGCACGAGTGTGCGGAACACCCCTTGACGCTTCTATGGCCTAAGGCAGCTCTGTCCTGGCCCAGAGCAAAATAAAAGGTACCATAGAGATATGGAACAGAAGCAGCCTGTGGTGGTGTGCGATATAGATGGAACCATTTTCCGTTCGTCACTTTTGGTTGAGTTGGTACAGGAGCTTGTTCGTAGGGAACTCTTCCCTAAACGCATGAGTTTACTTTGTGAGGGTTTTGAAGGCGAGCTTCAGAACAAGCGAGGAGAGTACGGTCCCTTCATGCGTAAACTCATTGACGGGTTTGCAGCAAGTGCGAAGGGAATTGAGTATGGAGTCATTGCCGACATTGCAGGTGAGCTCATAGAAGCAAACAGAGGAAGAACGTTTCAGTACACGCGGGATTTAGTGCGCGACTTAAAGCAAAAGGGTTACTTCCTTTTGGCGGTGTCTTATTCACCGAAGTTTATGGTTGATGGGTTTGCGTATGAACTTGGCTTTGATAAGTCATATGGAGTTTTCTATGACATCGGCGCTTCCTCCAGATTTTCAGGGGAAATTGTAGACGAACATCTCATTATGAATAAGGGAGCCATCCTTGATAGGGCACTTAAGAAAAATAACTTAACACTCCACGGTTCATTGGGTATTGGTACCACCGAATCAGACATCACACTCCTTGATAGAACCGAGGCGTCCCTGGCATTTAATCCCAACAGGGTGCTCTATCGGCATGCAAAGCAAAAGCAGTGGGAACTAGTGGTTGAGCATAAGAACGTAATCTACGAAATGTAGAGGGGTACTCACCTGATACTGAAGTTGGTATACTGCACACACTATGACCAAAAGACTCTATAGAAGCCACAATAACAAGGTTCTAGCTGGTGTGTGTGGAGGGCTCGGTGAGTACTTCGATATAGACCCTGTTCTTATTCGCTTGCTCTACCTTTTTATTACGGTGTTCACAGGACTGCTCCCAGGACTTTTTTTCTATATTCTTGCTGTTGCAATCGTTCCGCTACGAACAGATCATCACAAGGATGACGCCAAAGATATTTAGGGATCTTGTTTGGAAATATTGGGAGAGTGAAGGGCGACATGCATTGCCGTGGCGACAGACTACTGATCCCTATCAGATTCTAGTTTCAGAAGTGATGTTGCAGCAAACTCAGGTTGAGCGGGTGATCCCGCTGCACCATGCATTTCTTGATTCGTTTCCAACAGTACAGGTGCTATCCAAAGCACCTCTTTCAAGGGTACTTATCAAGTGGCAGGGGCTTGGGTATAACCGTCGAGCGCAGAGTCTTCACGAAGCAGCAAAGGTAGTAGTGGCTGAGTACCAGGGTGTGTTTCCTGAGACTGTGGAGGCACTGCAGAAGCTGCCTGGTGTGGGTCCCTATACTGCCAGTGCCGTGGCAGCCTTTGCATACAACAAGGACACTATTCTTATTGAAACCAATATACGCACAGCAGTGACGCATCACTTTTTCTCCAAAGAACAAGCAGTATCAGACCTTGAAGTTAGGGAAGTTCTAGAAAAGATATATCCAGAAGGTCGGGCGCGGGAATGGTATGCCGCTCTTATGGACTATGGCGCACATCTAAAGCGCTCGGGTGTTCGTATAAATACGAAGTCCAAGAGCTATTCCAAGCAAAGCACGTTCAAAGGTTCGTCTCGTGAGGTTCGGGGCGCCATCATACGTGCGTTAAGTACAGGGCCACAGACAAAGAGGCAACTCAACAAGCTCTTTTCTTCGGAGCGCCACACGCAGCTAGAAGAACAACTCCATAACTTGATACGTGAGAAACTTATTTTGAAACAGGGTTCGCACTTCACGCTTGGTACTTAGCGAATGTCTTTTACATACTGAGCGCTCAAGACACCAAGAACAACAAGGACGATGCCGGAGGTAATGAAGAAAACGGTGTAGCTTGCGGTAAAGAACAAAAGAATACTAGCGGAGAGCGGAGCAATAAGCGCAGCTAGGGGTCGCGACATGCGGTATACCGTGACCGTGTTTGAGTCCTCCGCAGTGACCCTCCTAAAGAAGTGCCCTTCAACCATGGCCTCAACCACTGCTGCTCCAACACGCGACCCTACGAGGGCAAGTAAAAGAAGAGCTATGGGGGTGGTACTTGTGACAAACGCCAGAGAACCAAACGAAATACCAATAAGTACGAAACCACCAATAAGCATTTCTTTATCTCCAATATACTTATCTGCCAGATAGCCCGCAGGATACTCAACCAACACAAAGGGAAGAAGCATAACAGTAAACATCCAGCCGAGATCAGACCACGGAATACCAACCGTTCCGTGTAAATAGAGAGGAATGTAGAGAGGGGCGAGGTGGTAGAAAATCTGCAATACCGCATTAGCTACAGCCGCAGCTCGAAGGTCAGGATCGACCAGCATGCATCGGCAAGTCTCAAGTAGCTTTGGACGCTCAAAACGAATCTGTTCAGGAAGTGGTTCGATAAGGAACAAGGCAATGAAGGGGGTCAGAGATAGTCCACCTACCAGAAAAACCCTCCAGTACTCATTGGTTTCTCCTAGTAGGTAGCCAATACAAAGCGGCGCAAGAATGAGAGCTACGTTTCCAGCAGTATTAAAGGCTGTGCGGACTCTCCCGGTTTCGTCAGAAGTTGCGTCAGTCGATTCAAGTAACAAATCTAAAAAGAACTGAACGAAGGGAGATGCTGCTGCTATGAAGGCAAGACAGAAAGCGGCGATCCAGAATGAGGGTTGCTGGGCAAGGACAAAGAGAGACACTGCGAGAAGAGATCCAACAACCAAAGCGCCCCGCTTCGCGCCAAGGTAGGCCGCAATACGAGGCATGAAAGGAAACAGCAACAGGGTACCAACAGCACCTGCTGAAATAACTAACCCCGTCTGCTCGTCAGGCAGGAACGTAGCCAGGTATGGTGCCATGACATAGAGCACCAAAAAAAAATGAATAGAGGCAAAAAAATTTCCAAGAGCAAGTACCTTTCTCGGTTTCATTTACTGAATTGTAGCACTCGCTTTGGCGTTCTATATGAAAAACACCGCACAAGTGTGCGGTGTTTTTCTCAAATCAATTCAACTTCCTTACACACCAATAAGCACAGGAATCACCATAGGTGCCTTGTTGGTACGTGCAAAGAGATATCCTGCCATAGTGTCTGAGAGGGCATTCTTTACATAATCAAGGTCCACAGGGTTCATGCCCTCAGTGGTGTCTTCAACGGTCTTCTTAATAAGAAGGCGTGCCTGGTTGAGCATCTCCTGATTCTCACGAAGATACACAAAGCCACGACTGATGATATCTGGACTCTTGCGTAGCTTTCCGGTCTTCAGGTTCACGGTAGCGATGATCACGAACATACCATCCTTTGAGAGGGCCTGACGATCGCGAATAACTACCTCCTGAATGTCGCCTATAGAGAAGCCGTCCACAATAAGTGGAGAGGAAGGTACCTTCTCCTTGTGTATGAACATGGTTTTGCCCTCGATGAGGTCGATAACTGTTCCATTATCAGCAAGTACAATGGTGTCGCGCGGACGTCCAGCTTGCTCAACTGCTTTCGCGTGGCAACTGGTCATGGAGTAGTACCCGTAGGCCGGCATAAAGAACTTAGCCCCAACCTGCTGGTTAATCCATACGAGCTCTCCTGAGTTTCCGTGACCGGTCGAGTGCACGTCACTTGAACGGTAGTGAATAAGAGTGGCTCCATTGCGGTACAAATTGTCCTTCAGCTTCTGTACAGAGATTTCATTTCCTGGAATAACCGAAGAAGAAAGAACGATAGTATCGCGAGCACCTAGAATTATATTTTTATGCTGCTTGGTTGCCATGCGCATAAGGGCTGCGAACTCTTCTCCCTGTGCGCCTGTCGCAAGCACTACAATTTTATCTACCGGGTAGTCCTGAATCTCTTGAGCAGAAATAAGTGTTTCCTTCTTTACAGTGAGAAGTCCCGTCTGCTGAGCAATCTCAAGGTTTGTCTTGATTGAGCGACCCTCACACACCACCTTCTTGCCCATGGCTTCAGCAATCTCAATGATGCGAATCATGCGCTCAAACTGTGAGGCAAACGTTCCGATGATAAGACGACCCTGTACGGTGCGCACAATGTTCTCAAGAGTGTCATGCACACGCTTCTCAGGGATGGAGAAACCATCACGTTCAGCGTTCGTAGAGTCTGCTATGAAGAAAAGGTTGTTGTCTTTTCCAAGTTCACCCCACTTCTTCTGCTCGTGCTCGGCTGGAATACCATTGTCGTGATCAAGCTTGAGGTCACCGGTGGTAACCACGTTGCCCCATGGCGTCTCAATAGAGATACCCATAGAGTCTGGGATGGAGTGAGTCACTGGGAAGAACTTCACGCGAGACTTACCAATAGTGTGTACACTTCCTGGCTCCACCACACGAAGATCAAGTTTCTCCATATCTGGATACTCCTCCTGACGTCGAGCGATCATTACCGCAGAAAGGTTCTGGGTGTAGATAGGTGGATTGCCAAAGCGTCCCATCAAGAAGGGAATACCACCAATGTGGTCGAGGTGACCGTGGGTGATAAATACCGCACGTACCTTATCCTGATTCTTCTCAAGGTAGCGCGTGTTTGGAAGGATGTAATCCACTCCAGGGTTGGAACCCTCAGACACGAACTGGAATCCGGCATCACAAACAAAGATATCGTGCTCGGTTTCCACCGCAAACATGTTGCGACCAACCTCCTCCACACCCCCAAGAGGAATGATGCGAACAGTTTTGCTGTCTGCTGGTTCAGGGTAGTAATCGGGCTTGTTCTTGTCTGGCTGAGGGCCAGTAGGACCTCCTCCAGGACGACGCATGGAACGTCCAGAGCTTCCTCCACGAGGAGCATCTGATCGTCCTGCTGGTCCACGACCTCTGCCACCACGATTTCCACGAGGGCGGGAAGCTGGTGGTCGAGACGGAGAATCCGTTCTCTCGGGTGCACTTGCGCGCTCTCTCGGAGCGGGTGCCGGAGCGGGTGCTGCTGCTGACATAATAGTTTCTTTTTAGAATTAGATAATGATTAATGGCTCTCGGTGAGTCACTAGACGCTAGCCCCGGAATCCTGTGGCGGCGCCACAAGGTTCATGAGCCAATGGCTAATGACTCTTCACTAGAAATGGCCACACATACGCACGCTCCTTGTACCACGAAGCTACTGTTGCAAAACGGTCCGCTGGCGACCCTATTTGGGGAAGTACTACGCCGTAGAGGTTCTTAGGTACAGCATACAGGAAGTACGGTGCGTGCGTAAAGGCGGCAGGGAACTCCTCTGCAATCTTGTCGCTAGCACTTTGTATATACTCACGTGCCTTAACTGGATCACTCTCGGAGCGTGCCTTCTCAAGCAGGGTGTCAACGCTCGTGTTGACAAAGGAGGCTATGTTAAGTCCTGGGTCTGCCTGTTCACCCGAGTCCCAGAAAGCATACAGATCCTGCTCGCGCCCCACCACGAGACCAAAGAGCAGAGCACTGTACGCTCGTGGACGAATAACTTCTTGAGCCAAGTCTCCTGGCTCAAAGAGCTCAACCTCTGTGGGAACTCCAAGTGTTTGCCAATCTGCCTGCACAGCCGTTGCAACAGCCTTTAGTTCTGGCACGTTCGATGTGCGAATCGTTATGGTGGTGAGTTCAAGTTTTGCCTTGGTGTTCTCCCAAAGACCCTTCTCCTCATCAAACACCCATCCATTCTTGGTGAGTAGCGCCGTTGCGTCCTCTATACGGGTGGCAACCTCCGGAAGCTCTGGTCCCGTAACACCACCTCCTGGAGGAACAGGTCCCATCAATGGTGCAGCAGATCCTCCAAGAACGTTCTCGGCAATATTGGTTCTATCAATAGCTAGAGACAAAGCTTTGCGTACTTCAAGACGAGCCAGGGCTGGTGTTTCCTTCTTGTTGAAGAACACACCAAAGGCTCGTGCATACGGAGACTCAATGCTGTTGGGTGTTGCTATGCCATACGCGCTTTCCACACGGCCATTCTTATAAGCATTCTGCAGTTGCGTAAGGGTGTCATAAAAACGTAATCGTATGGTGTCGAGGTAGGGACGCCCTGGTGCGTAGCCAGTGTGTGCCTTGAGTTCAATCTCCGTAATAGAGCCAGTACTGTTAGCAGCGACACGCGTTACCTTGAAGGGTCCCGCACCCACGGGTCGCTGCATAAGAGGAGAGAAGGGGAACTTGTCGTTGGCAACGTTGCGCCAGAGATGGCTCGGCAGGATACCAAGTGTGGTATCAGCCAAGAAGGGAGCATAGGGCTTTGGTAGAGTGAAACGTACGGTGCGGGCGTCAATGGCAACAGCACTGATACGAGCCCAGTTTGAAAACTCAGGGCTTTTTAATCCTGGGTCCTTGGCCTTATCAATAGTGAACACCACATCAGTTGCTGTTACCGGCTTTCCATCAGAAAAACGAGCATCCTCTCGCAGAATAAACGTGTAGGTCTTTCCGTCTGGAGAAATCTCGTATGAGCTTGCAAGGTCAGGTACGAGGGTACCGTCAGGACCAACTCCCATGAGTCCTGCAAAGGTGAGTGCTGTTACATCCCGGTCTGCGTCAGTAAGAGCAAGAAGGGGATTGATAAAACGAGGCGTACCAATAACTCCCTCGGTAAGCGTGCCACCGTGTGTAGGTACTTCAACAAGCTGAGTACGAATAAAGGCGAATACAGAAATGACACTTGAAACCAGCACGAGTATAGAAAGAACCCCGACTATAAATTTGTCGCTTGGTGGTAGGGAACGGATATAACTCGACAACCGGACCAATGAACGAATAGGTCGTTCAAGGTGTAGCGTGTTGAGGAGGCGTGAGAGACGCTCCGATTTCATGATGAGTGGTTAGAGAAGGAAACCAGCAACGGCAGAAGCTACAAAAAGAAGCGCGAGCACGATAGTTGCCTGGAATAGGAACTTCTCGGCGCCGCGGCGCTTGTAGAACGTGGAGGCAAAATTATCACCACCAAAAGCCCCTCCTAGGTTGGCACCGCGCTGTTGAAGCACGATACCTATAATAAGGAGAAGGGAAAGCGTTATCTCGATGTAGGGCAAAGCTGCCTTGAGTGATTCCATCTGTGAGACCACAGTAGCATGAGCTCCTGGAGCCGGCAACCTCCCGGGAATCCTCTGAAACCACCAAGGTGCGGTCTATTTGACGCCTGCAAAAGGTATTTCTATACTGTGGATAACTTTTCCTAGATTTGGAAAGGACAGTAGCACACGCCACGATAGGTGCTGACATTTACTCATTTTCTAACGAGCGTACTTTCTTATGGCACAAGCAAAACTTACTACTATCAAGCCCCTCCGCGACCGTCTTGTGGTCGCACCACTCCCTAAGGATGAAGCAACACTGTCAGGTATTCTCATACCCGACTCGGCTAAACAAGATAAGCCAGAGCAGGGAACGGTTGTTGCCGTTGGTCCTGGTGCCTATGAGGCTGGTTCTCTCATCCCCATGACCGTTAAGGTCGGTGACACCGTGCTCTTTTCTAAGTACGGGTACAAGGACGTAAAAGTAGAAGGCAAAGAGTACTTCATTCTCTCAGAGAGCGAGGTGCTCGCGGTCTTGCAGTAGTATTACTTCCCTTTTAACTTCCCTATTCCTATGGCAAAACAAATTCTATTCGGTGAAGAAGCACGTAAAGCAATCCACGAAGGACTTACCAAGTCCGCTCGTGCGGTTAAGGTCACCCTGGGGCCAAGAGGTCGTAACGTGGTGCTTGAGAAAAGTTATGGCGGTCCCCGCATCACCAACGATGGTGTCTCCATTGCGAAAGAAATATCTTTCAAAGATAAGTTTGAGAACATGGGTGCAGAGATCGTGAAGGAAGTAGCTAGTAAGGCCAACGATGTTGCCGGAGACGGTACTACCACTGCCGTTACCCTTCTTGAAGCTATGGTGAATGAAGGTCTTGCCTCACTCTCTCGCGGCGCTAACGCCATGATGATCAGGAGTGGTATGGAACAGGCTCGCGATGCTGCCGTGAAGGAGCTCCAGAAGATGGCGAAACCGGTGGAGGGCCGCAGCGACATTGAGCAGATTGCCACCATCTCATCAGAAAGCCCTGAACTAGGACGCATCATTGCTGAGACCGTAGAGAAGGTGGGTAAGAACGGGGTAATCACCGTTGAAGAGTCACAGGGAACTGAACTCTCCTATGAAGTAGTAGAAGGACTCCAGATAGATAAGGGCTACGCTTCTCCGTATCTCGTAACGAATGGAGAGCGCATGGAAGCTGAGATGCGTGACGCGCAGATTCTTGTGACCGATCACAAGATCTCTAGTGTGCAGGACATACTTCCCCTTTTGGAGAAAGTTGCTCAGGCTGGCAAGAAGGAGCTCGTTATCATCGCAGACGATATTGAGGGAGACGCACTAGCCACCCTCATTCTGAACAAGCTTCGAGGCACTTTCAATGTTCTTGCAGTAAAGGCTCCTGGATTTGGAGATCGCAAGAAGGAGATGCTCGCGGACATTGCTGTGGTGGTTGGTGCAACAGTGGTTTCTGGAGATCTTGGTATGACCTTTGAGAACGCAGAGCTCTCCATGCTCGGCAAGGCGTCTCGCGTCGTGGCTGGAAAAGATAGTACCGTGTTTGTGGGAGGAAAGGGAAAGAAGGACGACATTGATGCGCGCGTGAAGCAGTTGCAGTTGATGAGTGAGAACACCACGTCTGCTTTTGACAAGGAAAAGATTGCAGAGCGTGTAGCTAAGCTTTCTGGAGGTGTTGCTGTCATCCGTGTGGGAGCAGCCACAGAGACTGAGATGAAGTATCTGAAAGACAAGATTGATGACGCTGTGAAGGCAACGAAAGCTTCCATTGAAGAGGGTATTGTCCCTGGAGGCGGTACTGCTCTGGCAAAGGTGTCTCGCCTGCTTCGAGTGGAAGACTGGGAGTTTGATGGCAAGGACGAAGAGACAGGCTTTGCCATTGTGGGACGAGCACTTGAGGCTCCCCTACGCCAGATTCTCGCGAACGCTGGTAAGGACGATGGTTCAGCTATTGTTGAGCGCGTACAGGCAGCCAAGGGCTTTGCAGGTTACGACGCCGCAACGGGTGAAGAGGTAGCTGACATGGCAGAGGCCGGCATTATTGATCCAGTGAAAGTTACCAGAAGTGCGGTGGAGAATGCTGTGTCTGCTGCAGCTATCTTCCTCACCACCGAGGCCGCTGTGGCTGATATTCCTGAGCCTAAGGCGCCAGCACCAGACGCTGGAATGGGAGGAGGCATGGGAATGGATTTCTAACCTAAGTCCCTAAACGATTCGCCCCGGACAGCAGTGTCCGGGGCGTTTTGGTATCAATGATACCGATTGCGCAACTGTAAACGATAAAGCACCAGCCACGCTTGTTCCTGATACATCTCACGAAGCAGTATTCCCACATAAGCAAGCATTGCGATACCCTCCCGTTGGTCCATTGCACACCATACCAGGCAAACCAGGCACCGCAATGCACAACTTGCGTTTCTAAGTACTCGCTTTACAATGTGTATATATGACTACTCTATATATAGTACTGGGGATTATTGCGGTTCTTGCGATTATGCTTGCGCTTGCCTATAACGGCTTTATTGCGCTTCGCAACCAAGCAAAGGAGGCGTGGGCTGATATTGATGTTCAGTTGAAGCGTCGCTATGACCTTATTCCGAACTTGATGAATACGGTGAAGGGTTATGCCGCACACGAAGCATCTGCTTTTGAGAAGGTATCTGAAGCACGAGCTGCAGCTATGGGTGTTGGCAGCACTGCCTCACCTGCTCAGCATGCACAGGCAGAGAACATGCTTACCGGTGCCCTGAAGTCTGTCTTTGCTATCGCTGAGGCATACCCAGACCTGAAGGCCAACGAGAACTTCCTTCAGCTCCAGAAGGAACTCGGAGATACTGAAGACAAGATTCAGGCTTCACGCCGCTTCTACAACCAGAGCGTTATGGCGCTCAATACCGCCATTGAATCTTTCCCAGGAAATATTGTTGCCGGCATGTTTGGCTTCAAGAACATGGACCTCTTTGAGCTTGCAGACGCAGACGCAGCAGCACGTGAGCCAGTGGCCGTTAGTTTCTAAACCGTTTACTAGATACGGTTGTATCTAGTTCTATTCTATGGCCCTTACCCTCTACCAACAGCGTTCACGAAACACTTGGCGTACTGCCTTTCTTATGGCGGGGTTCCTTGCTGTAGTTTTGGCTGTTGGGTACGGCGTTGCTTGGTACTACCAGTCTCCTTTTCTCCTCTATATAGCTATCGCGTTTGCGGTGGGTATGAACGTGTGGGGCTACTGGTTCAGTGATAGGCAGGTGCTGTCTATGACAGGAGCACGTCCAGCAAAGCGTGAAGAGTTCTTTGATCTCTACACGGTTACAGAGAACATGGCCATTACCGCAGGTCTCACCATGCCCAAGCTCTACGTGATTGAAGATCAGGCTCCAAACGCCTTTGCAACAGGAAGGGATGAGAAGCATGCGGTAGTGTGCGTCACCACGGGGCTACTGGCGCTTCTCGATCGCAAAGAATTAGAGGGAGTCATTGCGCACGAGCTTTCTCACATCCAGAACCGCGACATGCTCGTTATGACGATCGCCGTGGTGCTTGCAGGATTTCTTGCCATTCTTGCAGACATGTTTTTGCGCATGGGCATGATGGGTGGCAACAATAATAATGATCGGGGAGGCGCACTCTTCATGGTGCTTGCTATTGTGGGCATTATTCTGGCACCTATTGCAGCGCAACTTATTCAGCTTGCTATTAGTCGCAGACGAGAGTTTCTTGCAGATGCTTCCGGAGCTCTTCTTACGCGTTACCCAGAAGGACTTGCTAGTGCACTCCAAAAGATTAGTGGGTATACCTCACCCATGCGCAAAGCTAATCACGCCACAGCGCACCTCTTTATCTCAAACCCGTTTGGCCCCAAGGCAAAGGGATTTGTGAACGGACTCTTTGCCACACACCCTCCAACCACCGCTCGCGTTCAGGCGCTTTTGGGGACGAAGGGGTAGGGAAACTGGACTAGTTTACAGCACTATCTTGGCACTAGACCAGTGCTACTATTAAGTAATGGAGCTAGGGAAGACTCTCAGGTACCCAGCAAAAAGTCACAGGAAGCAAGTTAAAATTCCTGCTGAGTCAGCTGACCTCGCTGAGTTTTTTGGAATCTTACTAGGAGATGGCGGAATAAATAATGACTGGCAAGTAAACATAACGTTAAATTCTGTCGCCGATGCCACGTATGCTAAACACGTAGTTCGGTTATGCAAACAACTATTTGGAATCTCCCCTGCAGTTCGCAAAAGGAAGAATAGGAATACACTAGTTGTTTCTTTGGCAAGTACAACAGTTGTTAATTTTGTTGTTGGCAAAGGACTTTTGCGAGGAAACAAAATAAAAGGAGGTGCAAACATCCCGGCCTGGATACTGGCTAACAAAATGTATCGTAGGCGTTGTGTGCGTGGCCTGATGGATACGGACGGTTGCTTATACATTCATGTACACAAAGTCCTCAACAAAGAGTACAAAAACATAGGGCTTTGTTTTACGAACCATGCGCCAGGCATTCTTGTCGCAGTAGCAACAATATTTGAGGAATTTGGCATTATGCCGCATATTACTAATAAGGGCCGCTGCATCTACTTGTATCAGGCAGATGCGGTGGCTAAGTACTTAAACGTGTTCGGGACATCGAATTCTCGAATACAATCAGTACACAACACATGGAAACGTGGCCGAGTGGTCGAAGGCGCACGCTTGGAAAGCGTGTAAACCGTAAGGTTTCGAGGGTTCGAATCCCTCCGTTTCCGCACCTAACACCAACCCTCATCTCTGATACTATAGGTATGTAAGAAAAGGGCAGAAAGGGAGTCTTGAACAATGGAGAATACTAATGACACAGAGTCAGCGTGCAAGGATTTTGAAAGCCTGTTTCAGGAGTATTCAGACGTAATCTACCGCCTGTGTCTCTATAAGACGAGTAACGAGCAGGTTGCTGCTGATCTCACTCAAGAAACATTTCTGAGGCTGTGGAAAACCATGTGTTCTTCTAACGAGGTTGAAAAACCCAAACAGTATCTGTACCAGATAGCGAGAAATTTGATCATTGATCACTACAAGTCAAAGAAGACTGCTTCACTTGACATGCTCCAAGAGGAGGGTTTCGATCCTGTCTCACGAGAGAGCACGACTGATGCATTTGCTGAGGTTTCTATTATCACCAACGCCATTGAGGACCTGGATCAGGAATTTCGTGATGTGGTCTACATGCGATGTGTCGAAGGGCTTCGTGTTAAGGATATTGCCGAGACACTTTGCATCTCTGAGAACCTGGTCTCGGTACGGTTGAATCGAGGACGTAAGAAGCTACAGGAAAAATTTACCCTATGAAAATAACTGAGGCACAATTTAATACTGCACAAAAAGCCTTTTCAGAGAGGTCTCTTTCGGGTGCCCAGAAAGAGGCGATGGTGAAGAATATTTATGCAATGGCGAAGGAGGCACCCAGCAAATCTGTCGTAAGTCCTATCAGTGGCTACCTCTTTTTCTATCACAAGCGTATGTTGAGTGGCTTTGCTATGCTCCTGCTCCTCGTTACCGGAACCTCCTATGCTTCAGCTTCAAGTCTTCCGGGTGACGCTCTCTATGCCATAAAGGTGCGTGTACTTGAACCTATCGGACTCGCTGCATCTTTAGATGAGGAATCTAAGAATGAGTACCGTATCTCTTTGCTGCAGAAGAGAATAGATGAACTCCAAATTCTTAAGAAGAAAACAGTCATGAGCAACACCTCTCAGGAGAAGAGTGCAGAAGCTACAAGCCGAACCATTATTGACCTTGAACGAAATAGCGAACACGGAGGCATAGTAGATGGTGTACGAGTAGCTGAGAAAGTGCGTGACTACAATGCGCTCGTAGATCAAGGCCTGAGCATCACTACGGTCCTCGGCGTTGCTGTAGCTACCGGACCTGTGGATGAAGATGAGCACGCGAAGACAAAAACTACAGCCTCAACCACCAAGGAGACACACGAAGAAAAGGAGGAGAAGGAACACGTGGAGACCGCACAAGTTCTGTTACCTAAGCCTCGAGCAGAAGAAGTAGTACCCGCACCAACACGCAAAGGATTCTTCGGACTGTAATAATTCTCCTTGAAGAGAGTCTCATATAGTAATAGTAAGACTGACTGCATTCAGGATGTTATCAGCGTAACCATATAAATCATGAAACAAACACAACAGGCAGGAATCGGATTACTCATACTCTCAGCAATTATTTTTGCTCCTGCAGCAACTTTTGCTCAGGTGGGAGCTACTGTGGTTGGAGATACTTCTGTAGGAATTGGGGAAGCGGTTGACGCTTCGGTCACCACTTCAGCTGATGTTAATGTTTCTGACTCGGCTTCAACCAGTACTCAGGGTGAGGTTGCAGCAGAAACAAACACTGACAGCTCACTTAAGGTGAATGAATCAGGAATCGCTGTGGTATCTGCACTACAGGTGGGAACTGATGCAGATCTCAATATCTTTAGCTCGAACGTTAAAGCAAAGGATAAGTCAGTGGAGCGTCTAGATATTAATTCTGGCCCCGATGGTGCTTCTAAGGTGAAGGTTGTGTATCGCCACAAGGGAAAGTTTCTTGGCATCTTCCCAGTAACTATTAAGTCAACAACTACTGTCGAGGGATCAGCCAATGAAGAGGTAAAGGTAAACTCAGGACTGTCATGGTGGGGCTTCCTGGTGTCCAACAAGAACTACGCGAAAGCAGATCTTGAATCAAAAATAAAACAGAATGCTACCGTGAAAACCTATGCAAAGGCTAATGCAACAGCACAAGCAAAAGCACAGGTAGCGGAGGCCGTCATTAGTGAGGTGGAAGCTAATGCACGTGCCGAATTCAAGGTAGAGAATTAAGAGCAAGCATGGGGATGCTGAAGAAGGCCACCGAGGGGTGGTTTTTTTCATGGAAACTAGCTTGACAAAAGAAGGAGGTGCTAGTAATATGTATTTATACGTTCGCACTCCTATGAGGTGATTCTTTTACGGCTTATGTTTGGCACTTGCCAAACCATTTTTACAACTAGGCCGTAAAAGAATCCTCTTATAGTCAACCCGCGTGTGCGGGTTTTGTGCTTTTTAGGCTACACTAAAGACATGCAGCACATTGGAAAAACCATTGGCTTTCTGGCCGTCTTTCTCTTACTCATTATAGTTTTCTTTGCAGTAGTTTCGCAGGGAAAGGTTTCCCCGGAACAGCGCAAGCTTGGACAAGATTCACTACAACTTGAATTTGCCAAAACTGAACAAGCTCGTGCGAAGGGACTTAGCGGGCGCACGTCGCTGCCACCTAACCATGGTCTCCTTTTTGTATTTCCTGAGAAAGGGTATCCCGAGTTTTGGATGAAGGACATGCTCTTTTCCATTGATATTTTGTGGCTCAATGACGAAGGTATTGTTGTGGGTAGTCTTGAGAATGTGAGTCCAAATACGTATCCAACAAAATACAAACCACCGGTTCCGGTACGCTACGTGCTAGAGCTTGCAGCAGGAGAAGCAAGCAGGAAGTCTTTCTTTGTTGGCACCCGCGTTCCCTTGACCGGTAACTGGCGGAAATAGATCTTCATGGTATAATACGTTCGGACTGGTTCAGACGATTGCTGTAGTTTTCTTCGGAAACACTATAGAGGAAAGTCCGAGCACAGGCAGTACGCAAGTATCGCAGCAGGGTAGCGGGTAACGCCCGTCCGCAGTAATGCGCGAGGTGCGAACAGTGACGTCTGAAGCGAAAGTAACAGACATCTCTCTGAGATGAACTCCTAGGGCGACCCTGGAGATGAAACGGCTAAATCCTTACCTTTGTGCAAGGCCGTGCCCACCTTCTTGGTGTGGAGCGCCGCTCGAGGCACTCGGTAACGAGTGTCCCAGATAGATAATCGTCCGGCAGTGGCAACACTACTGACAGAACTCGGCTTATCGAACCAGTATCCTCTGTAAAACCCATCCCGAAACGGATGGGTTTTGCGCTACCCACAGAACGTGCAGTTGCCTTGCGGCGGTACGGTATACTGAGAATATTATTTGAGGGTAAGCATTATATTTTATGGACCTAGAGCAAGTAGAAGTTGTTTCTGCACCAGCACCGCGTGTACGTAAGTCATCGTTTGATGTGGCAACCATTACTGCCATTTTGGTAACGGGCGTTCTCGCCACCATCGCCTTTATTCCTTCGGCCACCCTGCCGTTCATGTACACGAAGGTTTCTGTACTAGCTCTTGGTGTGCTCGTAACGCTTGTGCTCTACATTCTTGCGCGACTTACGCGCGGTAATGCAATCGTGCCACCTTTGCCGCTTCTTGGTGCTCTTTGGCTCGTTCCTTTCGCGTATCTACTCTCAGCACTCTTTTCTGGTGTAGGAGTGAGTAGGGGATTCTTCGGAATGAACCTTGAGAGTGACACGCTTGGATTCATGCTTATCCTTGCGGCAGTTGCTACCCTCACCGCACTCTCCTTCCGTCGTGTCGCAAGTTACCGCCTCTTCTTTAAGGTGGGAGCACTACTTGCCGTTGCCGTTATAGGTATGCAGGTTGTCTTCCTGCTCTTGAGTAAGATTATGCCGACGAAGATTGCAGCAACCACCAATCTCTTGGGTGCTTTCTCAGATCTGGGCATGTTCGTAGGTCTTGCGGTAATTATCGCCCTGCTTGCTCACCGAACCTTTAAGCCATCAAAGCGCATTAAGATCATTCTTCTCGTAGCGGTTGGTTTCGGTCTCCTTGTGTTGGCACTTGCTAACTCAATAATTATTTGGTCACTTGTGGCACTAGCTTCTCTAGGACTCTTCATTGAGGCCATCATGAAGCACCGCATACCTGGGAATGATGACGATCTCGATGGTGTCTCTATGATGCTTTCAGAGCAGGAAGTACAGGAAAGCGAAGCTGCTCCTCAGTCTTCTCTAGCAGCACCTCTTGCGGTTCTTGCCGTCTCTCTCTTCTTTATCATTGGAGGTTCTACTATTGGAAACGCCGTTGTTTCGGCTTTCAACGCCAACGTCATCGATGCTCGTCCATCATGGCAGTCCACCTTTAACATCGGAAGTCATGTGTACGCTTCGTCTCCTTTGTTTGGATCAGGCCCAGCAACCTTTGACACCGCGTGGCTCAAGTTCCGTGATCGTGCTTTGAACGACACCCCGTTCTGGAATGTGGACTTCAATAGCGGCGTAGGATTCATCCCTACTTCATTCGTCACCACCGGTATAGTTGGAGCACTTGCGTGGATTGCTTTCTTGGCGCTTATTCTCTTCTTTGGTCTGCGTATGCTTCTGCTGCGATCTCCTGAAGAGCCGTATGTAAAGTTTGCAAGCCTCGCCTCCTTTACAGGTCTAGCGTACGTACTTGCTCTTGCGGTTGTTGCGGTGCCAGGACCAATTGTGCTTCTCGTTGGTTTCCTCTTGCTCGGTATCTTTATATCTACCGTTCGCTACAGTGCAGATGCACGTGAGTGGGGCATTATCTTCGCCCGGAGTCCTAAGGTTGGGTTTGTGATTGTGTTCTCTCTCACCATCCTCTTGCTCGCTTCCATCCTCGCGTCCTATGTGGTGATTGAGCGCTACCTTGCGAACGTGTCCTTCAATCAGTCCACACTTGCCCTGAACGAGGGACGTCTGGATGATGCTGATGCCGCCGCTGCTCGCTCTGTACTCTTCGCACCGAGCGATCAAGCATACCAGGTGCAAGCTGCTGTTGAGATTGCGCGTATGCGTGCCATCTCTGCAGATACTGAGCTTTCAGCGTCTGATGCTCAGCAGAAGTTCCAGGACTCACTTTCAAAGGCAATAGCAAATGCTCTGTCTGCTACTCAAATTGCACCGAACAATTACGAGAACTGGATGTTGCTCGGTAACGTATACGCTCTTGTTGTGCCGCTGAAGATTGAAGGTTCTTATGAGAATGCTAAAACCGCCTACGAGCGTGCAGCAGCTCTCACACCAACAAATCCGATTATTCCTTTTACGCTAGCTCAACTTGAACTTACTAAGGAGAACGCTGTGGCCGCGGAGACCTACCTTACTGAAGCCATCGCCCTCAAGCGTGACTACACTCAGGCGATCTTCCTTCTCTCTCAGATAAAGGTGCAGCTCGGAAAGGCCAAGGAGGCTCTACAAGCAGCTGAAGCAGCCGCATACTTCGCACCAAACGATCCTTCAGTAGTATTCCAGGTAGGTATTCTTCGTTCAGCTAATGGGGACACTCCAGGAGCTATTGTGGCGCTCAATCGAGCGGTTGACCTTAACCCTCAGTTTGCGAATGCCCACTTCTTCTTGGGAGTTATGTACGCAATCTCTGGGGACTACGTAAAGTCCGCTGCTGCACTACAGACCGTTGCAGATTTCTCACCTGAGAATGCTGAGGCTGTAGCAGCTGATTTGGCTGCGGTGAGGAACGGAAAGAATCCATTCCCGAAGTCTCGTCTAGGAGCACTCGGTATCTCAGGAACGGTGGCTGAGCCATCAGGTACTGGCCAAGCGCCAACTCAGTAACAATGGGGTAAGATAGACAGATGGTCCGAAAACTACTACAGACCATCACTCAACCAGTACGCGGTCTCCACCAGGCCGCGTACTTGTTGGCTGGTCTAACGCTTGCGTCTCAGCTCTTGGCGCTTGTGCGCGATCGCTTGTTTGCGCACCAGTTTGGAGCTGGAGAGATGCTCGACTTGTACTACGCTGCTTTCAAGGTGCCGGACTTGGTCTTTGCACTGGTAGCGTCTCTGGTGTCTGCCTATGTACTCATTCCGCGTATTGCAGGTGGCTCCCAGGCAGAGACACGTGCTCTCATATCTCAGACAGCATCGTTTCTCTTTATTGTTGGGGGACTGTTGTGTGCCGGCATTGCCCTCTTTGCTCCGCAGCTTCTCAGTCTCGTGTATCCCTCTCTCATGGAGGGATCGCATGCAGACGAGTTTGTTCTGCTTGCGCGAGTACTTTTACTGCAGCCAATCATTCTAGGACTGTCTGGTATTGCTACGAGTGTAACGCAGGTGAAGCGTCGCTTTGCACTGTTTGCAATCTCACCTGTTCTCTACAACTTGGGAATCATTGGTGGAACTCTATTCCTGTATCCTATCTACGGACTTGTGGGTGTGGGTATGGGCGTGGTGCTTGGTGCTCTTGCCCACGTGAGTCTGCACGTTCCGGTACTTATATCTGCTGGCGTGTTCCCACGATTCGTCATACCTGACCCCAAGGTTATCTGGGGTATTATGCGTGATTCACTGCCACGCTCTCTAGCGCTTGGTATGGGATCTTTTGTAGCGCTTGCCCTCACGTCTCTTGCGGCAAGAACAGGACTTGGTGGAATTTCCGTCTACACACTTGCTGGAAATATTGCAGCCGTTCCGCTATCCCTCATTGGAGCCGCCTACGCTACCGCTGCGTTCCCAGTGTTGGCTGAACACCACCGTGCACGAAAGGGGCAGGCGTATCGCGATACGATAAGCACAGCTGCTCGCCACATTCTCTTTTGGTCTGCCATTGTTATCGTGCTTACCATTGTGCTGCGTGCACACATCGTACGTATTATTTTGGGTACCGGTGCCTTTGGATGGGACGACACCAGGCTCACAGCCGCCATCCTTGCAGTACTCATTGTGGCCTTGGCCGCACAGGGAATAATTCTTCTGTGTGCTCGAGCTTTCTATGCTGCACAGCGCTCTTGGAACCCCCTCATCATGCAGTTAGGGGACGCTGGTATTTCTGTGGCCGTTGCTTGGGGTCTCATGGTTCTGGCTCAAACCTACCTACCGCTTCAGTATTTTGTTGAGGCACTCTTCAGAATTTCGGATGTACAGGGTTCTAGCATTCTCTTCATAGCGCTTGGCGCAACCATTGGACAGTTGATTGTGGCTACTGTGGCGCTCATTACGCTTGGTAGTGTGGCGCCAGGTGTGGCTCGTTCTTTGGTCCGTCCACTTCTAGAAGCACTTGGTGCTGGAATTCTTGGAGGTGCTGCAGCGTACGGGGTACTCTCCTTTATGGGAAATCTTGAGCCACTGTCAACGACGCTTGCGGTCTTCACGCAGGGCACCGCTGCTGGTATGGTGGGACTACTGGTAGCGGTAGGTGTCTTGGTAAGTCTGCGAAACCAAGAGTTCCGTGACTTATGTGCTTCTTTGAAGCGCATGACCACCAAGACACTTCCACCGTCGGGAGGATCCTTCGAAGACACCACCGCTTCTTAGGAAAACTGCGAAGACTCATGAACATACGAAACTTTAGTATTATTGCCCATATTGATCACGGAAAGTCCACGCTTGCGGACCGTCTTTTGGAGAGGACCGGAACAATTGAGGCTCGCAAGATGCGTGACCAGGTGCTCGACAAGATGGACCTGGAGCGTGAGCGCGGCATCACGATTAAGATGCAGCCTGCGCGCATGCACTACACCGCCAACGATGGACAGAAGTACACCCTGAATCTTATCGACACCCCAGGGCACATTGATTTTGCCTACGAAGTATCTCGCGCCCTTTCTGCCGTTGAGGGAGTTATTTTGCTCGTTGATTCCACGCAGGGCATACAGGCTCAGACCCTGACAACGCTTGGCATGGCCCGCAAAGCTGGGTGTGTAATCATCCCGGTGTTGTCTAAAATTGACTCACCAGCCTCACGTGTGGAGGAGGTCTCTTTGGAGCTGGCAGAGCTTCTTTCTATCGCTCCAGAGAGCATTTTGGCGGTTTCAGGGCGTACCGGAGAGGGGGTTGAGGCATTGCTTGAATCCATAGTTGAGCTGGTTCCTCCTGCTCGAAAGAGTGAGGGACAGGACGCCCGGGCACTTATTTTTGACTTCTCCTATTCCACACACCGAGGCATTACGGTCTTTGCGCGTATTTTTGACGGCAGCTTCAAGAAAGGAGACGTAGTGCGCTTTGGTGCTGCGGGACAGCGCTTCACGATACTTGAGACGGGCATCTTTATGCCAGACGAATTACAAACCGACTCACTCCAAGCAGGAGAGATTGGCTATATTGTCACCGGCGTAAAGGAGGCAGGAGTAGTTGCGGTGGGTGACACTGTACTGACAGACCGCAAAGGAGCAGAGCCACTTTCAGGATTCGAACTTCCTCGACCTGTGGTATGGGCATCTATTTATCCGGAGAATCAGGATACGCTCACGGAGCTGCGCCAGTCTCTTGAGCGACTCCGCCTCTCGGACTCATCTCTTTCTTTTGAGGAAGAATCTTCTGGAGTGCTAGGGCGAGGATTCCGTTGCGGGTTTCTTGGCATGCTTCACCTGGAGATTGTGACGGAGCGCCTGAAGCGAGAATTCAACCTGGAGCTCATCGTTACTATTCCTACCATTGCCTACGCTGTTACGGACAAGAAGGGAGTACGTGAGACCATCTATACGGCTTCAAAGTTCCCACCCTTTGGTGACATAGCGGAGATTGAAGAACCGTGGGTGAAGGTTATTTTGATTACTCCACCAGACGCGCTCTCCGGCATGATTCAACTCTTTCATGACCACGAGGGAGCGGTGATGAACACGGAGACGCACCTTGATGGACGTATTGAACTTACTGCCGAGATGCCGTTGCGTGAGCTTATGCGTGGTTTCTTTGATCGGGTAAAGAACGTATCGTCTGGCTATGCGTCACTTTCATACGAGTTCCTAGACGAGCGTCCTGCAGACGTAGTGAAGCTAGAGATTTTTGTTGCTGAGGAACCCGTCCCGGCTTTTGCTCGTGTGGTCTCACGTCGTCGTGTGGAAGAGGAGGGAGAGCGCATGGTGGAGAAGTTGCATGGCATTCTTCCGCGCCAGATGTTTGTGCTCAAGATTCAAGCTCACGCCCTCGGACGCATCCTGGCCTCACGAAGCATTTCAGCACTTCGTAAGGATGTAACCGGATACCTCTATGGAGGAGACATTACGCGAAAAATGAAGCTCCTTGAGAAACAGAAGAAGGGCAAGAAGCGACGTGGAGAGCACGCAAAGATGGATATTCCCCAAGAAGTATTCATGAAGATGGTGCAGGACTCAGAACGATAGTCGAGTACGGTAGAATAGGGAGATGGTACGACGCCCCACAAAAAAGCGCATAGGCGAATATCTTCTTGCCGCCTTCTTGGCACTCGCCATACTGTGGCTCCTGTGGCTTATCTGGGGCATCGCGCGCAAGGAAGAAATTGCTCGCCGCACCGTACGAGACACCCGCACGGAACTGGCAGCACTGCACGAGCGCCAGAAGGTGCTGGAAGGGAACCTGGCAGAACTCTCAACGGAGCGAGGAAAGGAGGCAACGCTCCGGCAGACCTACGGTGTGGCTAAGCCTGGAGAGGAGATCATTATTATCGTTCCTCCCAAGGAAGCCACTACCACCGAGCCAGTATCCTGGTGGAAAAAGAGCCTCAATTGGCTTGGTTTCTGGTAGAAGCTATACCCATGAACGCTTGAGGCCTGATGGTATACTAGGGGAACTAACCGAAAAACTATGGAAAAAACAGTAACTATTTACAGCACACCAACGTGTCACTTTTGTCAGATGACGAAGGATTTCTTTAAGGAAAATAATGTTGCCTATACGGAATTTAACGTAGCAGCAGACACCGAGAAGCGTCAGGAAATGATTGATCGTTCAGGACAGATGGGAGTTCCTGTTACTTTCATCGATGACAAAATGATTGTCGGATTCGACAAGAATCAGTTTGTTGCAGAGCTTGGTCTGGAAGCAGCTGCCTAAGACAGTACTACACAAGGTCGTGCCTCAAAGGTTACGGCCTTTTGTGGTACCCTCCAAGGGTGCGGTCCCCGTAGTTCAATGGATAGAACGTCTCACTCCTAACGAGACGATGTAGGTTCGATTCCTGCCGGGGACACTAGCGATGCTATACTCAAAATACTTCACCATGAACTTCTTCAAGAAGAAAGAGCCCCAGCAACCTGTACAGCTAGCCACCCACACAGGTAATGGTATTGAAGAGCTCTCCGAGCTACTTGAGCGCACTCTTGCAGTTGAGGAGGAGAACAATCGCATACTCAAGCGCATGCAGATTATGGGACGCTTTTCCTTCTGGGCAAAGGTGGTTATCTGGGCACTTATCTTGGGAGTCCCAGTCTTTTTCTTTCAGCCCATTGTTGATTTTATAAAGTCTTCAGCAGGCGAAAATAAGGCGCTTCTAGGCATCCCTTCTTCAGAACAAGTGCAGCAGGCTTTTGATAATTACACCACCAATTAGGAGGTGCTCTCGATAGGTGAAAAGGGCGCATCCTTGTGCTATTATGCGCCTACCCCATGCTTGGGTAGCTCAGTTGGTAGAGCATTCCCCTGAAGAGGGAAGGGTCGGCGGTTCGAGCCCGCCCCCAAGCACCATGAAATTAGCGATAACAAACGTACTCGCTTGGGCTGCTAAGAACGAACGACACCTCGGCGCACTGGCGTTCTTTTTTGGTTTCATTGTTGATCTCTTTGCCTTCACCTTACTGTCTGTTGCCTTGGTGAACTTGGCGTTTGCGGTGTACCTTGGACTTGCAGTTCTTGCTGTGGTGATTAGTCACATCTTCCCTCGCTCGCACACCTACGGGCACCTCCTCCCGCGTGGTATCTCAGTCTTGGCACCTCTTTTTGCCCAGTACGCCATTGGTAGCCTCCTGTCAGGCTTCATGATCTTCTATACGAAGAGCGCCACCCTTGCTGTAGCGTGGCCTTTCCTCGTGTTTCTTGCACTCGTCTTTATTGGAAACGAGTTCTTCCGTACGTACTATAAGTTTCTTGCGTTCCAGCTCACGCTGTTATTCTTTGCTCTTTATGCATATCTTATATTTGCCGTACCACTTTTGTTGAATGAACTTGGACCACGCATATTCCTGTACAGTACAGGTCTTGCAGTGGTCGCATTTCTTGCATTGCTTTTTCTCCTGTATCAGCTCAACCGCAATGAACTTATTAGAAGTTTCCGCACTGTTCTTCCTGGCATAGCCGGTATCACTTTTGTAGTTAGTGCTGCCTATTTCACCGGCATGGTTCCTCCCATTCCTCTCACCATGCCAGAGTCTCAGATAGCCCACTCACTTGAGCGCCGGGATGGAAACTATGTGCTTGAAACAGAACCAGGACTGCAGTGGTACGAGTTCTATAAGACACCAACGGTGCATATTCAGCCAGGAGAGCCCCTCTATGCCTATGCGGCCGTTGCTGCCCCTATTCGCTTCTCAGCGACGGTGGTGCACCGCTGGGAGCGCTTCGATCTGCCAACGAAGAAGTGGATTTCTGTGAGCTCTATTTCTTTTCCGGTAACAGGTGGAAGAAGTGGCGGGTATAGAGGATACTCCACTTACACACCAAAAACTCCAGGAAAGTGGAGGGTATCGGTGAGCACCCCTAATGGACAGGTGATTGGAAGGATTCCGTTCACCCTAGTCCTTACGACGCAGACTATTTTGCTTGAGGAGCAACTACGTTAGGCTACCCAGCCTTCACGCGAAGCTTGGTCTGCTTTGCCTTGTCGAGCTTTGGAAGGATAAGAGTGAGAAGACCATCTTTGGCGCTTGCTGTTGAGCCATCAACATCAACTTCCTGGGGAAGAAGAATGGTCTTGGAGAAGCGGCCCCAGAAGAGCTCTCGAGCGAAGTAATCATTGTCCTGGATGCTGTCACGCTCTTCACGAGATCCGTCGATAACCACCATGTCACGGCTAATAGAAACACTCATTTCATCAGGACGTACACCAGCAATGAAGGTTCGTATAATAATATCGGTGCCCGTCTGATATACGTCCACAGGAAGCTGTCCCTCAGCTACCTCGTCCTGAGGTGGCATTTCAGCTGCTAGAGGAGCGGTCTCTTGTACAGGAAGTGGTTGGGTGCGTGCCGAAGAAGCTAGAGAGCTTGGCATGCCCGGGTGATTGATGGGGAAGTCGTCGTCGAGTTCATGCAGCTCATCATGTGTTGACGATGCAGAAAGTCGCTCAAAGAAAGATCGTTTTTTCATGATTAGCAGGTGTTGGTGGGTAAGCTTCGGTAACGGATATATTTTAATGCTTCAAAAATGGCGAAGAACAGTATCGCGCCACTCCACACTATGAAGAACGCAAAGAGCGTACGGGTTCCGTCACCACTAATAATAAGAAAATTAAAGGCAGTATGCAATGCAATGGCAAGGACAAGTCCTACGGATACAAATGCTGTGCGTAGCATCATGCTCTTACGAAACGCAAAAGCCATAGCAAATCCAATGGTTGCTGAGGCAACAACGTGGAGCAGGGTAGAGCCAATGAAGCGCAAGTTGCCGGTGGCAAGGGCTCCAGCACTTCCCCAGAATCCGTGCGTAGTAAGGGCCTGAAGGAAGAAGAGCACGTTCTCCAGGGCAGCAAAACCAAGAGCTGCAGTAATCATATAGATAACCAAATCAATCGGTTCATTCACGTCCTTGCGCCACAGTACGGCAAGAGCCACTAATCCATACTTGAGCACCTCTTCAATGGCAGCCCACGACACGAGTACAGAAAGTTCACCAGAGAGGACTGTCTTTGCTAGTTGCTCCAGTGGCAGGGCAAGGGCAACAGCAAGCACGCCAGTGAAAAAGGCAATAATAATGAGTGGCTGTGGTTCAGGACAGCGTTCATCTTCCTTCAAAATAAAATAGAGCCAAATGATGGCGGGAAGTATGCCACCTATAAGGGCAAAACCTAGTGTGGTATAGGACATCATTTCCTACTAGTATGCCATACACACCGGAGCTACTTTTGAGTTACTCCTGTACTGGCCAGGGCTCAATTATGAGCAGATTCTTAGTGTTCGGAAGTGAGGCCCATATTTCTTCGGTAACAAAAGGCATGAACGGGTGCAGCAAAATAACCGTGTCTCGAAGAAGAGACAGCAAAAGAGCCTTTCTAGAAGCAATCGCTGCAGCATCTTCAGACAAAAGTATTGCCTTAGAGTCCTCAAGAATCTTGTCTGCAAGCTCGTGCCAAGCATAGTGATACAGTTTCTCAGAAGCCAGGTAGAGACGGTGCTCGTGCATGTCGCGTGTAACGTCTTTGGCAAGAGTGGAAAGTTCGTGGCGCAGTTCCTGATCGTCCTCAGTTAGAGGGGCGGCAGTATCTGCTCCTTCAGTCTGCTCTAGTACGAAGCGGGTGATGTTCCAAAGCTTGTTCGCAAAGTGCTTGTACCCCTTAACCTTGCTCTCATCAAACTTAGTATCGTTACCAAGGGCCGTGCCCACGAGGAGACCCATACGAAGTGCGTCTGCTCCGAACTTTTCAATCATCTCAAGAGGGTCAATACCATTACCCAGCGACTTACTAAATTTCATGCCCTTACTGTCACGAACAAGTCCGTGAATCATAACGGTTTTGAACGGTACTTCACCTAGGAGAAAACCACTTGCCAAAATCATGCGAGACACCCATAGAGGAAGAATCTCATAGGCAGGAGACATGAAGGAGGTGGGATGGAAGGTGGCAAGGTCTGAAGTCTCTTCTGGCCAGCCTAAGGTTGAGAAGGTCCACAGAGCTGATGAGAACCACGTATCAAGCACGTCCGGATCTTGTTCCCATCCTTCACCCTCGGGTGCCTCAATACTGCACCTTGCCTCCTCTCCGCGGTACCAGACCGGTATGCGGTGACCAAACCATATCTGACGACTAATACACCAGTCATGTAGGTTATCAATCCAGTGGAAGTAAATCTTCTTAAAGTTCTCCTGAGGCATGGACACGTCTCCATGCTCAACAGCTGCACGCATGAGTTGCTTCAGGGTGATGGTACTGCCACTTGCAAGGCCAGTTATCTTTGAGTGAGCGAGCTCAAAGGGAACATCCACACCCACGAACCACTGAAGTTTGGGAAGTGGTTCAACAATTCCACCGGTGCGCTCTGCAGTGGAGACATTGTGGGTGATAGCTTCCTCCTCTTCCATGAGTCCCTCGTCTCGTAGCCACTGCGCCACTGCTTCACGAGCCTCAAGTACCTTCATGCCCTCAAGACGTCCAGAGACGGTCATCTTTGCGTACTCGTTAATAACAGCCGTATCACGAGGAAGCTCATGTCTTCCTGCAATGTCCCAGTCTATGTGACTGTGAGCGGGAGTAACACCAAGAGCTCCTGTGCCATATTCAGGATCTACCTCCTTGTCCGCTACGACGCGAATAGAAAGTGGTACGTCGCAGAACACTACCTCATAGGTCTTACCTACAAATTCCTGATACCGTACGTCGTCCGGGTGTACAGCAACGGCCACGTCTCCCACCTTTGTCTCCAAACGCGTGGTGGCAACAGGAATAGGGAAGTCTTTTGCGTACCTAAAGGTATATAACTTTGCCTCACGCTCCTCGTGTACGATTTCATCGTCTGAAATAGTGGTCTGTCCCTTTGGGTCCCAGTTCACAATCCGATACCCGCGATAGATAAGGTCAGCATCAAACATGCGTTTGAAGGCAGTGTACACAGCCTTGTTTCTTTTCTCGTCCAGGGTGAAAGCGTACCGAGACCAATCGAGAGAAGCTCCCATCCGCTTAATCTGAGAGATGATCGTGCTTTCACTTTCTTTGGCAAAGGCCGTAACGCGCTTCACGAGCTCCTCACGTCCAATATCATGCCGGCTCTTGCCCTCTTCCTTCTGTATATTCTTCTCTACACGAGACTGTGTCGCGATGGCTGCTGAGTCAGTACCAGGAACCCAAAGGGCACGCTTGCCACGCATGCGCTCAAAACGCACCACCGCGTCCTGAAGAGAATCCTCATAGGCGTGTCCCAAGTGGAGTACCCCCGTTACGTTTGGAGGAGGAAGGGTAACGGTAAAAGCCTCAGCTCTCTCGCCTGGCAGGTTGTCTGGATTAAAATAGCCACTCTCTTCCCACTGGGCATAGATGCGGGATTCGGTTTCTGTGGGGTCGTAGGGCTTTTTAAACTTCTCGTCCATATACCCGAAATATAGCAAAGAATGGCCGTTTACGCCCGTTCAGCAAGAGATTTGTTTCCGTTTGCAATAAGGTGAGAGGCATCTGTGTACTCCTCCTCGAGGGCCCTGAAGTACCCAGCTACACCTATCATGATGGCGTTGTCTCCGGTGAGAGATACGGAAGGGAGACGTAGAAGTACATCAGGTAGGTCGTGTGCTAGGCGCTCAGCAAAAAGTCGTCGTATATGGGTATTGGCAGACACGCCTCCTCCAATGGTAAAGGTGCGTGCACCAGTCTCATCGAGTGCTCGTAGAGACTTTGCATACAAGACGTCGCCTACAGCATCCTCAAAGGCTCTCGCAAGTTGCTCCTTCTCAAGTTCTGTTCGGTTCTTGTCTTTGGTGAGATAGAGCACAGCAGTCTTAAGACCAGAAAACGAGAAGTCTGCGTGAGGATCATGCAGCATGGGACGTGGAAGTGTGAAGGGATTCGTGCTCGCGTCCTCGCGATCTTTCTCCGCTAAGCGAGACACCTCAGGTCCACCGGGATAGGGAAGATCCAACATGCGCGCCACCTTATCAAAAGCTTCACCCACAGCGTCATCACGAGTTTGACCAATCAGAATATAGGAAAGCCAATCCTTCATATGAAGAAGCTCTGTGTGTCCTCCTGAAATAAGAAGCGCCAAGAGCGGAAGCTTGGGTTTCGGGAGTGTGTAGGTGCGCTCGTCTGTAGTTTCTAGAAGAGAAGAGAGGACGTGTCCCTCCATGTGGTCCACAGCCACAATGGGTAGGTCCCACACAAGAGAAAGTGCGCGAGCAAAGTTAACGCCCACCCAAAGAGCTGGCTCAAGTCCGGGACCAGCTGTTACTGCCAGGGCATCAATGTCCGGACGCTCAGCTTCAGCCAAGAAGGCAATGAGTGCCTGATACAGTTCTGGTTCTCGAGCGAGGAGTGTTTCAAGCTCACTGCGACGCTCTTCAGAAAGCACCTGCAAGTCTTCTCGAAGCATTTCTGCTTCTTCTAGGGCGGACGAAAGAAGTGGTACCAGGTTCTTGGCGTGCTCGCGCTTAGCAACAGCAGGGAATACACCGCCAAACTCTCGATGTATATCTATCTGAGATATGAGTGCGTTACCCAGCACTTCAAACTCTGCTCCGTGCTTGTCTCCAGAGCACGAAAGTATGGTTACAGCTGTTTCGTCACAGCTAGTTTCAATTGCCAGTATCTTCATCTTCAATAAGAGTCCAAGGCATAGGACCATCTACAGGAACAAGAAAACCTGCAGAATCATGATGTCCGTTGCCTCCGTATTTCTCTGCAATCTTCGCAACGTTCACACTGCCGTCCCCACGAATAGAAATACCAAATCCGTTGGGATGAGCCGAAGCAATCAAGGCAATTGGAGGATGTTCCTTAGCTAAAATATTCCCCACACGAGACTTCATGGGCTTGTTGGGATGTGAAGTGGCAAACATACAGCGGTACCCTTCAAACTCAATAGGCTTCGCTTTGTTGGCTGCAGATTGAGCAAGAAGTTCTGCATACTCAGCGTATGCTCTGGCCGTTGTGAGAAATGCTTCTTGCTCGGTGGGACTATCGAGTTTTGCAGCAAGCTCATCCCAAAATTCAAACGTGAAGTGGTGTACGGAGACGTATGAGAGTACTGCCTTGGTATCAGGAAGCGCAAAGCGATAAATATCATCGTCCTCTATGTGTGCGAGAAGCTTTGGTAGGGGAGCATCAGGGAAGAAGTAGTTCCAGGTGATAGAAGCCCCCGAACGATCGTTATCAAAAATAAAGTTGGGCATGGCTTCAACCACTTCCTGCATACCACTGTGGTGATCAAGCACCGTTACAGATTTCGCAATCTCTATGAAGTGATCCATGACGGGCTTGTCGTAGGTGAAGTCCACGAAGTAGAGATCGTCTCCTTCAAGACCTTCAGGTGGCTCATCTCCTCGGTAGAGAGGGATATATTCGGCAGCGTCGCCGAACTTCTTCCAGGCTGCATAAGCGGCTCCAAAGCCGTCTGGACAGCTTCCGTGATAGAGAATAACGGTGCGATTCATACCTTAGTTATAGCGCGTTTGGTGGGGTTCGGCGAGGCGTATAACAGTAACGCCGTGACCTCACTCTGAGGTCACGGCGCAGGCTATGTTCGATCGTCGCTGAAGAGTTTGCTAATCGCTGAAAGAACCAGAGCGGCCACAATAAGGGTCACCACCAGAATGGGGGCAAACTCATCAGAGAGTCTGCCAGACTCAAAGATGTGAGTAAACATGATGTACCTCCTCCTCATCCAGGGTAACAATTTCTCGGTGTATCAAATACGTTATGCACCTTCGTTTGGTGCGCGCTGAGGAATTCGAATCCCCGACCTTCTCAACGTCAATGAGACGCTCTAACCAACTGAGCTAAGCGCGCATGAACACTCGCACAATAGCCCGATTAATGTTTTGATTCAAGATATGAGATTCCTTAGAACTAAGGAGGAGGGACTTGAGGAAGTGGTACGCCACGCAGTTGCTGCTCTTAGGGCAGGAGGCATCGTTTTGTATCCAACGGATACCTTATATGGTCTTGCAGTGGATGCTTCGAACCTTGAGGCACTTCAGCGTCTGCGTGAGCTGAAGGGAAGGGAGAGAAGGAAGCCCATCTCTCTTGTGGTGCACGACCTGGAAGCACTAGAGGAACACGCAGTACTCTCAGAGGAGGCTCGCTTATTTGCACACAAGCATCTGCCAGGAGCGCTCACCCTTGTGGTGCCAGCTCGTCCTCATATTCTTGAGGAGCTTTTACAAAGTGGAGCAGTGGGACTGCGAATTCCTGATGATCCCTTTGCACTTTCGCTTGCTAGAAAACTAGGTGCTCCTTTCACGGCCACCAGTGCCAATCAGTCTGGACAGACAACACAGGAGAACCCCATGGCTATTGTGGCTGCTATGGGGCCGAACGCGCACTACATTGATTTGGTAATAGATGACGGGCCACGCGCAGGGGGTGTTGGATCCACCGTGGTGCTCTATACGGGAGAGAAGCCACTTATACTTCGAGATGGTGTACTATCTCGTGCCGAGCTAGGGATTGCATAAGAAGAAAGCGCTCCCTTGCGGAAGCGCTTTCTGTAGGAGATACCCGTAGCCGTTAGCTAGTTGCCTTTGTCATGGCCTGCGCGTGGTCCACCACGCTCACCACCAAATCCCATTCCTTTTTTCAGGCCGAGCTCCTTGCGAAGCTCCATTGCTCCCTTGTGATCACCTGCCTTATCTAGTGCACGAACTTGTACAAGGCTGGCAAAGACTTCAGGGGTAATGGTGTCTGCTCGAGGAGTGCCAGCTACGAGAGCCGTGAAGGCTGCGTAGTCGTTGGCGTCAAGAGCCGCATCGAACTTCGCACGATTGCCTTCATGCTGAGCATGCATGGCATCACGAAGCTTGGTCTGGTCTACGCCAGCAGCTTCGAGTACTGCCTTTGCTTGAGTTCCAGCATCCTTCCTAATCTGAAAGGCTTCAGTAATGGCTGTTTTCTGGGCATCACTGAAACCAGTGAGTGCCGCTACATCCATGCCGGGTCCCGCAGCATATGCTGTTGCTCCGCCAACGGTGATAACACCAAGGAGAAGCGCGGGCATAATAACTTTTTTAGATAATTTCATAGTTGCTAGTTTAGTTTTTCTAACGAGGTCGTACGTCCCCACATGAAGTACTACGGGTGCCAGGAGCTTTTCTTTCACCCTTGTCTTTTGCAAATCGTGGAAACGGTGGTCGCTTGTCGCCAGAAAACTCAAGTGTGCGCACCTCGCAAGCCTCAAAAGTCTTTAAGGTGCTGTCTATAATCGTTCCTCGCACACCCACACGCTCGTCCTCATCAAAGGGTTCCGTGAACGTGTCAGGTCCAATCAAAACTGTCCACGATCTGCTCTTAGGGTCAGTGACGATAAACTCTGTTTCTGTTTTATTAGAGACAATCCCCATGAGAAATCCCTTCTCAGGATGCTGCCAGCGTACCGCCTGTGCGTCCTCAATCCCTGCCATGAAGGGAGTGTGGCGAACAGCAAGTCTATCCAGGTGAGCGCCTATTCCTGAAGCATAGAAGCTAATACCTAAGATACAGCTCGTGAGCAAAAGACTCAGAATAAGTACAGGAAATTCGTACCGATAGCCTCGCTTAGTCGCACGTATTTCACGCAAGGCCAAATAGGAGAAGAGCACCAGAAGTAGTATCCACACAAAGGGAAGAAGGTGCGCAAAAAGTGGAAGCGGTAGCCCTCCTGCAGGGAATGCTCCAGGAAGGTTCACTGCGCGGAAGATAATAGAGGAGACAGCAAGTCCTCCCACCAGTACCGAGAGCACCGCAAGAAGCCAAAGCACCATGTTCTTTAGAGAAAAGTACTGCTTAGGCAAGGGCGTCACTCCAGCAGCATGAATGCGCTCTAGAAGTGTCGTGTCCTTTTTCGTGTGTTCGTTATGCATAGTGATAGCCGTTAGCCTCCATAGTTTTTTTAATCCTCGCTTTCGCTCTGCTTAACCGCACCGCAACGGTGCCAGGAGCAAGCGAAAGAATGTCTGAGATTTCGTCATAGCTCTTGTGTTCAAAGTAACGCAACACAAGGACATCATAGTATTCCTTCGTGAGTGTCGTCAGTACTTCCCGAAGCTTCGAGCCGTCATAAGTCGCTGCGGAATCAGCAAAGACATCAGTAGATGCTGAAAACGAGGTAAGTTCCTCATCAGAGAGAAGTTTTAGGTGTCCCTCAGGACGCGCCTTTCTTTTCCTGAAGAATGTCATGGTCTGATTGTGCGTGATGCGGTAGGCCCATGAAGAGAAGGAAAGCAGGGGATCGAAGTCATTGAGGTGCTCGTAGATTCGCACAAAGGAGTCCTGAAGAATGTCCTCGATGTCCTCACTACCCAGTCCACTGATACGAGCTATATAGGTACGGAGCTTGGGTGCATACCGATACACCAGGTGCGCAAAGGCATCCTTGTCCGAAAGACTAAGCGCTACAAGCTCTTCATCTGTATGATTGCTTTCTGGCATACGGGTACCTCTCTATACTACGCTTTCGGCCAGCAGTTTCTTACACACTCCTACGTATTGCAAAATAGCTATACTATGGTATAGTAATAGAGACCTAGTCCTTTCACACATATTGAAGAGGTGAGTCGTGGAAAATGCGTTTACGCACTTCAGTTTTGATGAAGTGACCGCCGCCCTTACCTATGCGAAAACCGACCACACGTCGGGCAGAGGAAAGGACAAATACACCATCAAGGGAACGTCTCTTGATCGGGACATGCTTCGCAACATTGCGAACGAGACTGGCAGACTGTGGGCTTCTCGGGGTAAAAGACCGGGCCAGCCCTTCTATGCTGCAAAGCGAGAAGTGCTGAGTCGCAAGCTTACACGCCGTGATCGAGACGACAGCAATCGCTTTAATGCGTACAGCTCTGCCGTCAGCAAACTGTTCTCGGCCCGTAGCAAGTGGAGTAAGAAAAGAAGTGGACCTTCAAACACTCATTATTCTCCTCCTCCAGGCATTCCGGTAACCACCGGGCTAAATGGCCAAAGAGAATGGCTCTTCTGAAGACTGGGACGGTATCGCTTATGCGGTACCGTCCTTTTTGTTTATTATGGTGACCCCACGGGGAATCGAACCCCGATTTCAGCCGTGAAAGGGCCGCGTCCTAACCGTTAGACGATGGGGCCGTCTACATAGCGCATCCTACAGTTTTTAGGCCATAAATGCTAGGTCTTCCACAAATCCTCTGTGTGAGAGAGACATAATTCTGTATACTAACTCCATGAAACTAACGTCTCCGGTGCCTGCGCCCTGTAGCGACTGCGGAGACGATGCCATCTTCCACGGCCTTACGTACTACAGCATTCTCATAGACGAGCTCTTCGCGAGCCTTTTTGGACCAGAGAAGGTGAGTGTTGCCAAAAAGCCAGGCAAGATAGGACTTGTACTTGATAGCTTCGGTAGGTGGTTCACGCCTCACATGCTGGACCTGTTTATTGCCACCGGTCTTGCTTCAAGTTTGATTGAACCAGACGACGACACTCAACTCCTGGCGCTCATGATCTGGCAGGAAGCTAAGAAACGCGGGATAACCGTGGAGGAGTTTCGTCTTCTGGGGCTTCCCCGCAACATGTTCCTTGCCACGTATCCAAACGGAAAGCGCCTCGCGTTTGAAGGCCTCCCGCTTCCTCCAGCAGACATTGCTCGAGTGCACTGGATGGATAACAAAGCAATCCTTAAAAGGGAATTCACTAGACTTGGCTTGCCCGTTGCCAAGGGCGGCTCAGCCAGGACACTCTATGGAGCGAAGAAGGTCTTCAAAGACCTCACTCCTCCCGTTATTGTGAAGCCGTACTCAGGTTCAGGGTCTAGACATACAGTGCTGCACATAACCAACGAAGAAGAATTGGTGAAGGCTTTTCGCATCGCCTCAAGGGTGGCCCCTCGTTCTGTTGTGGAGGAAGAACTTGTGGGTGCGGTATACCGCGCCACGGTGGTGGACGGGAAGTTGGTAGCAGCGCTGCGCAGAGACCAGCCATACGTCGTGGGAGACGGCACCAGTACCATTACTGAACTCGTACAAAAAGAGAACGAGCACCCGAAGCGCCAGGGCCCGTACTTCCACCACATCCAACTAAACGAAACAGCAGACCAGGAACTTGCCTGGCAGGGCTATACCAGAGACACCATCCTTCCGGAAGGAAGGCGAGCGGTACTGCATCAAAAGATTAACTGGAGTGTGGGCGGCACCACCTGTGACGTAACGGACAACGTGCACGAAGATAATCGCCTCCTGTTTGAAGAAACAGCGCGTGTACTTGGCGCCACCATTGTGGGTATAGACTTCATCATTGAAGACCTCTCCCGTTCTTGGAAAGAACAAGAACGCTGCGGCATTTTGGAGTGCAATAGTATGCCGTTTTTCGATAATCATCACCTACCCTTTGAGGGAGAACCACGAGACGTGGCTGCGGCTATCTGGGATATGAACGGTTAGGCTACTGCCCACCACGCGCTAGCCACTGATAGATATCTTCGAGCGCCTTCACACCGTCTCCGGCAGCAATATTGTTCTGGTGGTAAAGCTCATCGGTACAGTCTCCAGCAGCCCAAATGCCTTCAACATTGGTTCGCTGATTCTTGGGATCTGCAATAACACGATGCACAGCATCGAGTGCCACAACATCTTTCGCATAATCGGTATTAGGAATCACACCAATTTCAACAAACACTCCAGTAACCGGAAGCTCCTTGGTTTCTCCAGTTACGCGATTACGCACCGTGAGTCCAGATACAAACTTCTCTCCGTGCACTTCAACGGGTTCAGTATCGGTGAGAGCTGTGAGCTTGTCGTTCGCTAGCACCTTTTCTACAGTAATAGCATCTCCCTTAAATTCGCTATTGCGATGAATCAACGTAACGGACTTTGCATACGCTAAAAGCTGCATCGTGGTTTCAAGACCGGCGTTCCCGCCTCCAATTACTGCCACGTCCTGGTCTGCAAAAAGTGGACCATCACAGGAGGCACAGTAGGTGAGACCCTTGTGTTCAAAAACGTCAGCACCAGGAATAGTAAGCTTCCTGCGTCCTGCGCCAGAAGCCAAGAGTACTGCCTTTGCGCTCACCTCCTTACCACCCGCTGTGGTGGCCACAAAGCCCTCTGAGCCCTTTGAAAGCTTGGTTACGCGATCTCCTTCCATAACCTCCACCACGTCGCCCTTATAGGCTTCTAGGTGGGTCTTAAGATTCTTTGCAAGCTCACTCCCAGGAATGTTCACCGTACCAATCCAGTTCTCAATACCCTCTGAAACGGTGGATTGCCCACCTATTTCTTCGGCTATGAGCATCGTCTTCACGCGCTTACGCCCAGCGTATACTCCCGCTGCTATTCCCGCTGGCCCGCCACCGATTATGAGTAGATCATGCATATGAGCTGAGTATAGCAAAATCCCCAGCACGAGGTACTGGGGATTTTGCTCTAGCTTCTTTACTTCTTGTGACGCTTCAAGAAGTTGGGAATTGCTCCCCACGCATCGTCTTCTTCCTCAACAGGAGGAGTGATGGTCTGACCACCTTCCTCTCTACGGTTAGGCTGAGCTGTTACCACAGGCTCCTCACGGCGAGGTGCTTCCTGTGTAGGGAAGGAGATAGGCTCTGGAGCCTTCTCTTCCTCTGCTTCTGGCTCTTCACGACGAGGCATATCGTGATAGATACGTCCGCGAGTCTCTGCCTTCTCAGGAAGAGGAAGGGAGAAGAGTGAGCGCTCTACAATGTTCGTTGCTGCAGGTCCCTCAAGCTCAGGGAAACCGGTAGCAATAACAATGATACGGATCTGGCCTTTCTTGAGCTTCTCGTCGCGCATGATACCGAAGATAACCTTGGCATCCTTATCAACAGAGTCTGAAACCACCTTGGCAGCTTCCTGAACCTCAAGAATACCGAGATCATCACTTCCAGCGACCACAAACAGTACACCCTTTGCACCCGTGATGGATACATCAAGGAGTGGAGAATTAACGGCAAGAGCTGCAGCGTCCTTGGCACGGGTGTCACCATCTGCAATACCAATACCCATAAGGGCCGGGCCTGCGCCCTCCATAATGGCCTTGATATCGTTGAAGTCAGTGTTGATGTCTCCTGGCGTGGTGATGATGTCTGAAACACCCTCAACTGCCTGGCGAAGAATCTCATCTGCCAGAGCAAAGGCAGTCTTTGCAGTGGTCTGTGCTTCTACAATAGAAAGCAGTTTATCGTTAGGAATAACGATATAGGCATCCACCTCGTGCTTCAAATCAACGAGGCCACGCTCTGCAATCTCCTTACGCTGAAGACCCTCAAAGGTGAAGGGTCGAGTAACAATAGCTACGGTGAGTGCTCCTACCTCCTTAGCAATCTTTGCAACCACAGGAGCAGCTCCCGTTCCGGTGCCTCCACCCATACCACAGGTGATGAACACGAGGTCTGAACCCTGCAGCGCTTCCTGAATTTCCTGACGTGTCTCTTCTGCAGCACGCTTACCCAATTCTGGGTTCATACCTGCACCAAGGCCCTTGGTGAGGTTGCGTCCTATGTGAATCTTTCTCTTCGCGAGTGAGCGATGCAAATCCTGCGCATCGGTATTAACGGCAATAAACTCAACACCTTTCACCTTGGAGTTAACCATGTGGTTCACAGCGTTTCCGCCGCCTCCACCACAACCAACGACTCGAATGCGAGCAAAGGTCTCTACTTCTGGTTCAACGCGCTTTGACATACTGAAAGTGGATAAGGGCCTGGTAATTACGGGTTCACCCCACTATACCAGGACTACAGGGTATGCAAACTAGACAAGAGGATATTCCGTGCTGTGTTTTAAGGGAGGAATTGGGCGATAAATCGCTTAAAAGACTCCAAAAGTGCTCCTGCTCGAGCTCGTTTGGGGGTATCCGTGTCCCCGGTAAGACCCCAGAGAGCCAGTCCATAAGCAACCGCCCAGGTCGCGTCCTTGATTTTAGTGTCGTCCGTGATGCGCACATCCGCTACACGGGAGGGAAGAGCTAAAGCTCCCTTGGCGATGTCGCTCACCTGGCCCTGGCCCGAGGCTCCGCCAGAGATAATGATGCCAGCAGGCAAGCTACCCCGCTTTCCAAGCGCTTTGAGGTGGCGATCGATCAAATCAAACATGGTACGAAAACGCGCTGTCACAATCTCATCAATCTTCTTCTTGGAATACATGGCACCACCCAAGTGTCCAAGTTTCAAACGCTCTGCGTCTTCAAGGGAGATCTTAAAACCAAGTGCAAGATCGTCCGTGATATTGGTGGAGCCAATAGGGAACACTTTTACGGAAATAGGGAGTCCTTCGTCATACACCACAATAGACACGGTCTCAGCTCCAATGTTAGCCAAGACGCAGCCTTTCATCTTCTGATCTTTGGTAAGCGTGACGTAGGAACCAGCAAGAGGAGAAGCCATGCGGTCAACCACTTCAATGTCAGCAGACTCTGAAACACGCGTAAGAATATCGTGATGCTGCGTGAGGCAGGTAATGAAAAGATAATCAGCAGACAGGCGAGTACCTTTCATGCCGAGTGGCTGTCCGAGAGAGAGGTGGCCATCCACGCGGTATTCAAGAGGAATCTCATGAAGCACGGTGCGGTTCATGAATCCTGGACGAGCGGCCTCACGAGCAGCTTCAAGGGTCTTCTCTATATCAAGCTCCGTGATCTCCTGGTCTGCACGTGAAATAACGGTTTCTCCGCTAGCGCGTACCTCGTCTAGTGAAACTCCCCCAATAGCGAGAAAACCCTTCTTAATAGGTACCTTGGCAATGTTCTCAGCCTGCAGACGGGCGGTGCGAATAGAGAGAGCCACGTCCTCCATATCCACCACGTACCCGTGGCGCATGCCGGCAGTCTCAGCGAGACCGGTTCCGAGAATCTTCAGTTCCGGTCCGTCTGGAGTACTCACTTCCTCTACCACCACCACTTTCGTTTGGTGTGTTCCGATATCAATGCCGGTAGCGATACGTCGGGACATGTAGAGAAAAAGGGTACTAGCTAGTAAAGCGCTTTAAGAGTAGACGTTCTTGTTTCTCCATTGTAGCCCCGTGTTGCTCTCCCTTCAAATGAAGCAAACCGTGGATAAACAAAAAACCAACGAAGTGCGTGTAGCTCATGCCGTACTCGGGTGCTTGTTTGCGAGCTTCAAGCAAACAAATAATGATCTCACCACTACGATCTCCTGTGTCATACGAAAGTACGTTCGGGATGTAGTCCTTGTTGCGAAGAGTCCTGTTAAGACTCTTGGCTCGTTCACTTCCTACAAAAGCCAGTGATATTTCCCAGGACGGAAGGATGGAGGAGTGTGCCTTGTTAAAGGGAAACGATACCGTCTTTTGACGTGTCATGTTCCGTACATCAAGGGTGCTCATGGTGGCAGTATACCGCACGAAAAAAGCGACCTGTTGGTCGCCTTGTTCTTTTATCGTCGTCCGCGAGTCTTGCGAGCGTTTGGATCGATCTTGCCGAGCTTCACCTGCTCGTTGTATTCAGCAATGCGCTCTCCACGAACCATGGCACGAGCGTGCTGCACGTTCTTAGATTTGGTACGTGAGTAGTAGCGAATCTTACGAAGTGCACGAACTAGACCAAGACCTTGGCCACGGCGGGAAAAGCGACGGAGTAGGGAAGCAGAACTCTCGTTCTTGCCGCGAACTACCTCTACGCGTGTAGCGTTATTCATACGAGTGAGAATAGCACAGAAGGTGAATATCTGTCCAGAACAGGCCTTATATACGAAAACCCACCCGCGTCCGAAGACGGGGGTGGGCGTATTTCTTTGGTAATCAATTTATTGCCGAGTCAAGCCGTAGTACGAGCGGGCAATCAGGAGGCCAGCTACGAGACCGCCTACCACCGGGAAGTAGGTGCCGAGAAGTCCAGCTCCCAGGAACCGTTCTGGTGGCGGAACCGGAAAGGTTGCGCCCGTAGCTACGGCACGCAGAACCGCGGAAGTCAGATCCAGGTTATCCTCAACCATCATGGTCAGGTTGTAGCACTGAAACAGGGCCGCTACCAACAGCAAAATGCCGAGCAGAAACATACTCAGGTACATATTTGTTTTGTCAGTCTCACTCACAATTTCCTCCTAAAAAGAGCAGTTAAACGTATATACAATATACCTTCATTCAAGGTGATTGTCAAGTACCTACGAAAGCGCGCCCACCATTCCTTGCGGAATAATGGGCGCGGTATGGTCGACATCAAGTACGTACGCCATGCGTTATGGCGACGATAGCAACAGCTCCTCCAAGGAGCTGTCTGCCGGTAACGAAGCTCATGTGCTCCGAGAACTCGGTAGCGAGATACTGGGAGAGTGCGTGGACGGCAAATCCTCCCAGAATGATGACTGCCATCATCACGGCAATCACAAGAAAGATAGCCGAGTAATCGGCAACAACCCTTGCTGTGGTCTTTTTCAAAACAACCTCCTCTTATGCACAAGAATACTATACCTAAAATAAGGCATAAGTCAAACAACGAGTACGTAGAGAAAACTAGGACACTGCCCGTAACCGCTCAATAAGCCCCTCCAGCGGAAGTACCGATTCGGTGTAGCTTGAACGCTCGCGAAGAATAACAGAGCGCTCCAAAGCTTCCTTGCGTCCCATAATTAAGAGGTACGGTGGATTCATGTCATCAGCAAAGCGCATTTGCTCGGTTAGAGACTCAATAGCAATGGACTGGGTGAGTGGGATACGTGCACGACGCAAATCATCCGCCATCTTCATGCTCTCGCGCTTGGCTTCGTCTCCAATGTGCACAAACACAAAGCGTGGAGAGGTCTTCTCTTTAATGGTGGGAATAGTTTCCCTCGTTTCTGTATTGAAGCGCATGACCGCTCCCACAGACGGCACATTTGCCTTAAAGAAGTGCTTGGCGAGCTCGCTATAGCGAGAACCCCACGCCTCCACACTCTTAGAACCATTTGGAAGAGAGAGTTCAAAGCAAGTGTCACTCCACGCGTTACCGCGAGAGAGAAGCTCTGGAGAGAGTTGATACGGAGTATCGGTGGTCTCAAGGTATTCAAGTACCGCTTCAAAGTGCTTGCGGCTTGCTTCTGAAAGGTGATCGGTGGGAGAAGGGAGGATGCGGCACTCCTCTTCGTTACACGCCATGAGCTCAGCTGCAGAGAAGACATCGGTCTTTGCACAGTCCACACACTCAGGACGAAGTGTCGCGCCATGTTTGCGGAAGAAGGTACCGAGCTCACGTGAGTAGCGGGTACGGGTTTCCTTGTCTCCCATGCTGTTCATTTTCAAAATAACCTCTCCCTTGCCGAGGTCCTGCATGAGCGCACGCACCGCACGAATGAGTACGGCGTCTGCAATAGCACGCTCTGCTCCAATAATATGAAACTGTACAGAGACTTGCTTGGGGGCTGGGCGACCAGGTGCAGCGTTCGTATGCCAGAGGAAGAGAGGCTCACGAACACTTGGTGTGTAGCCTGCATCTCGTACATGCTTCAAAAGACTCACCACGTCTCGAGCAGCCGTATCAAGTCCCGTGAGGTCAAGACTTTCTGGATAGGGATTGCGAGAACCTTGCCCACGCTTCTCATGAGCGAGAGCTGAAAGGGGTCGGAAGCCATAGTAGGTACCAATGGCATGTGCGCGCTTCAGGATGTCGTCGGGACGGTGTACGGAAGTACTCATAGAGGGGAATCAATGGCTCCAGGAAGCATACCTAGTTCCTTAAGGGGTAGTAAACGAATGTACGCTCGGCCAATCATGTCTTCCTTGGGAAGAGCACCCCACACACGAGAGTCTGAACTGCGTGGGCGATTGTCTCCCATCACAAAGTACTGATCAGTGCCAAGGGCGGTATCAAGTGAATACGTGGCGTCTTCAGCGACGACGTAGCTCTCGTCCAACACCAACGTCTCTCCATCCACTTTTGAAATACTCGTTATGCCGCGATTAATGTGCACGGTCTCTCCGGGGAGACCAATAACGCGCTTGATATAGAACACCGAAGGATCTGCAGGGTAGCGGAATACCACCACGTCTCCACGCTTAGGCTCTCCGAGGCGATAGGAGACTTGGTCAACAATAAGATAGTCACCACTTTCAAAGGTTGGGTGCATCGACTCCCCTTCAACCACAAACGGCTGAGCAATGAAGTAACGAATAGGCACCACAATGATGACGGCAAGTACAATGAAGGTTAGAATTTCTCGTACTGCGCCACCGAAGAACTTCATAGTGAGTGTATTGTATTCTTCTCACAGCGCGCGTCAAATTTTGCTATACTTACCCTATGAATTCTTGCATCACCTGCGGCATGCCGTTCACCGGCGAACACAAAAATGACATCGGACTTGAAACGTCCGAAGGGTTGGTCTGCATTAACGACTCAGAAGACGGTGACATAAAAGAACCCGAAGATATTTTTGCAGACGGTGTTGCATTCTTTGCAGACAATGCCACCGACGGTGACTTTGATCTGGCTGAGCGACTTACCCGCAAGAACATGCTCAAGCTTCCCTACTGGCAGCATAATCTTTGTGAAGAATTAGAGGGACCCATCGCAACCGATGACGAGTTTGAAGAAGCCATGGCACGCTTGAGCTAGTCATGGAGGCAGAACAGCTTGAGTTTAAGAACAGGCAAGGGAAGCGTTTGCTGTGTACTTTACGCATTCCTCAGGGAGAAGTTCGCGGTACCGCACTTGTGGTACATGGGCTTGCAGGTTGGCGTGAGCAATCTACGGTAGTTACGATAGCAACGGCACTTACTAGTTCAGGATATACAACTTTAACGTTTGATGGTGCTGATTGTCTGCGAGGCCCTGATGCCCACTTCCCCAGCGCAACCACTACCGGTTTCTTAGAGGACACCGAAGACGTTCTCACTTTTATGAGAGGTGCTCCCTGGTTTCAGGGACCGTTCATATTGGCAGGGCACAGTCTCGGAGCATTGGTTGCCGCACACTTAGAGCACCGTCATCCCGGTACCGCCGCAAAGCTTTTGCTTGTTGCTCCGGCCGTGTGCTGGTACAAGGACCGCAGCGGCAAGTTTTTGAAACGCTTACGATTTCTCTCCCACCGAGTGCGGACCATGAAGGGGGAAGGTGTATTCATGCCTATATATCCAAAATGGGCACTGGACTATTTCTCTTACGATATTCGGAAAGACGCGCCACACTGTGAGTGTCCGGCCTTTATTATTTCAGCAGGAGATGATCTAACGGTGGCTCGTGAGCATGAACATGAGAAACTCACAGAACTATTCCCACAGGCAGCACACGTCATCATTCCAAAGGCAACACACACTTTCGTGAAGCACGAAGCGGAACTCACTGATACAATTACACAATGGCTTACATCATCATAGGGCTCGGTAACCCGGGAGTTGAGTATGCAAAGACCCGGCACAACGCGGGGCGTATGGCGCTTGAGCTTCTTGCGAAGGAAGACGGCTTTGAGGACTTCAAAGTAAAGAAGCTTGCGCATGCATCCGTCTCTTCGGGAACCATAGATGGTGAGAAGGTGACTCTGGTCATCCCTGAAGTGGCCATGAATCTCTCTGGCAAGGCAGCTCTGCCGTTTGTGAAGAGCGTGAAGGCCGCACAGAAGCTTCTTGTGGTGCGCGATGATCTTGATGTGCCTCTCGGCACACTCAAAATGACCGTCTATGGTCGCGGCAGTGGAGGACACAAGGGCGTGGAGAGCATTATGCGGGCACTCAAGACCAAAGAGTTCGCGCAATTGAAGATTGGCATCTCTGGACAGACCCCGAAAGGCAAAACGAAGAAGCCCAATGGCGAAGAAAAGGTAGTGAAGCACGTGATTGGAAAGTTTTCGCCTGCCGAAGAACTTGTTTTGAAGAAAGCTTTGAAGAAATCTGCTCAGTCTATCCGCACCTTTGTCTCTGGCGGTATTGAGAAGGCAATGCTTGAAACGAACAGTGCTTAGAGAGGTAGTGTTTATACCTATTTCTGAGGAACATGGTTGCCGATTTCTTCGTCTTGTTTCTTAGTGGTTTGTCCACACGGTGAATCTCCTTTTTAGGGTTACACTAGAGAAGTGACGTAGCCATATGCAGTCGGGAAATGTGCGTTCGCAAGCACTACGGTGCCCGAAAAGCCGCCCGAGTTGGAGCCATGCTTGCTCCCTGCTGACACACGAGTCTAGGCTGAATTATTTAAAAGTAACCTACGGGATACCACTATGAAGCAGATAAAAAAGCGTAACGGGAGCATTGTCGACTTTGATACAAACAAGATTACTGATGCCCTGCGTAAAGCTTTTGTAAGCTGCGACGTAGCTATTACCGAAGAGGGACTGGACGCCGTGGTAAGCGGCGTTATTAGTGGTATGGAACGGCAGTATGGCGAGGAGGCCGTGCCGTCTGTGGAGTCCGTACAGGACTTGGTGGAGATTACCCTTATGGAAGCAGGGCACAGCGTGGTGGCCAAGCACTATATTGTGTACCGCTACGAGCACACCAAGATTCGTGAGGTGAAGAAGCAGGAGGTACTCGAGAAGATTGAAGAGAATGTACTTCTCGTTAAGACTCGTTCTGGAAAGGACGAGCCTTTTCGTGAAGAGCGTGTGCGCCAGACGCTGCAGCACCTTGTAGAAGAGATTGGTACCGATGCTGTTGATGTAGATCACGTTGTCTCACAATTGAAGTATGAGTTGTACGAGGGCATGACCACGGACGAAGTGCAGAAGGCACTCATCTCTGTGGTGCGTTCACTCATTGAGCGCGATCCTGCGTATTCAAAACTTGCAGCACGTCTTCTCTTGAACAAAATATACTCAGAAGTATTTGGTGAAGGATTTGATAAGAAGCAGTTGGCAGAGGAACACACACGAGTGTTTGAACAAAACATGCTCAAGCTTGTTGCAGACGGAAACCTGGATCCGCGCATGGCCGAGTATGACTACAAGAAGATGGGTGCAGCACTGCTCATTGAGAACGATTTCCTCTTTGAGTACATGGGTCTTGAGATCATGGGTAGTCGGTACTGTATGGAGGACCCGAAGAGCAAGAAGCCACTTGAGACTCCTCAGATGCTCTGGATGCGTATTGCTATGGGTCTGGCTATTGCCGAGAAGCCTGAAGACCGCGAGGAGGTTGCTCTTGAGTTTTATGACGCGCTTTCTAATTTCTACTACACGCCAGGAGGACGCACGCTCTTCCAGTCTGGTGCTGCAAAGGCGCAGCTTTCTAACTGTTTCTTAAACACCGTTCCTGACTCACTGGACGGTATTTTCAAGTCCGTTTCAGATAACGCTCAGTACTTGAAGTGGTCTGGAGGCACGGGTACCGACTGGACACGTGTTCGCTCCACCGGCTCCTTTATTAAGGGCACAGGTGTACCGAGCCAGGGTATTGTGCCGTTTCTAAAGATTGCCAACGATGTGAACCTTGCCATTAACCGCTCCGGAAAGCGCCGTGGAGCTGGTTGTGTCTACCTTGAGACTTGGCACCTTGATATCGAGGACTTCCTGGAGCTTCGTAAGAACACAGGAGACGAGCGACGTCGTACTCACGACATCAACACGGCTAACTGGATTCCTGACCTGTTTATGAAGCGTGTACGTGACGACAAGGAGTGGACCCTCTTCTCTCCTGCCGACGCTCCTGATCTTCATGAGTTGTATGGAGCTGCCTTTGAGAAGCGCTACGAAGAGTACGAAGCTATGTTTGATAGAGGAGAGATTGAGTACGCCAGGCGTATCTCAGCGAGTGCTCTGTGGAAGAAGATGATTGGCATGCTCTTTGAGACAGGACACCCATGGATCACGTTCAAGGATCCTTGTAACGTGCGTAGTCCTCAGGACCACGTGGGAGTTGTGCACAACTCAAACCTCTGTACGGAGATCACCCTCAACACTTCTGATGATGAGACGGCGGTATGTACCATTGGCTCACTCAACTTCGCGAAGTTTGTCACGGAGCGTGAAGACGGTACACGCTTCTTCAATCCGGAACTCGTGCAGCGCTACACCAAGATTGGTATTCGCATGCTCGACAACGTGATTGATCTGAACTTCTATCCAACGGAAGACGCGAAGCGTGGTAACACCCGTCACCGTCCCGTGGGTATGGGAGTACGTGGCTACCATGACGCGCTCTACATGTTGGGTATTCAGTTTGATACCCCTGAGGCCGTTAACTTTGCAGACGAGAGTATGGAGGTGGTTTCCTACTACACTATCCTCGCCTCAAGTGAACTTGCCAAGGAGCGCGGAACCTATGAGACATACAAGGGAAGTAAGTGGGATCGCGATATCTTCCCGCAGGACACGGTGGACATGCTCGAGAGTGAGCGTGGCGAGAAGATTGAGGTGAAGCGCGGCAGCAAGCTGGATTGGGCACCGGTGCGTGCTCATGTGAAGGAGTTTGGTATGCGTAACTCAAACACTATGGCTATTGCGCCAACAGCTTCAACCGCAAACCTCGTAGGCTGTATTCCTTGCGTAGAGCCGATATACAAGAACATCTATGTGAAGAGTAATAAGGAAGGAGAGTTCGTGGTGGTCAACAAGTACCTCGTGGAGGACTTGAAGGCTGCAGGACTTTGGAGTCCTGGCATGTTGAACCGCATCAAGTATGCAGATGGTTCCGTGCAGGGTATTGAGGAGATTCCGTATGCACTTCGTGAGAAGTACAAGGAGGTGTTTGAGATTGATGCACGCTGGCTCATTGAGGCTGCTGCACGCCGAGCGAAGTGGATTGACCAGTCTCAGTCTTTGAACATCTTCTATAACGGTACCAGTGGACGAGAGTTGTCTGAGGCATACTTCACTGCCTGGCGCATGGGACTCAAGACCACGTACTACCTACGTACCCTTGGAGCTTCTCAAGTGGAGAAGGCCTCTGTGTCTTCAAGTGAACACGGTTCAACGCACACTCGTACCAGTGGAGGGCCCCTCGCGTATGCTGTGGCTGCCGCTGAAGCCATAGTGGTAGAAACACCGGAGCCAGCTGCTCCGAATGTGCCTTCTGGATTTAGTCCGGACGAGTGGAAGGCCAAGATGGCACGTGTTGCTGCAGGAGAAGAAGCGGGAGTGTGCGAGAGCTGTGAGTCGTAGCTGACGGATACCACGTCGAATTATTAAACGAAGTAAGAACAACCACTATGCCCATCAATGTAGGAGCCAAAGCTGTTGATATCAACAAGCGACGCATTATTAACGGAGGAGATGCTGATGTGATGCAGCTGTACCCTATGCGCCACACGTTTGCGTGGGATGCGTATAACGTGGGTAACTCCAATCACTGGCTTCCTACGGAGATCAGCATGCAACGCGATATTGAGCAGTGGAAAGCACCGAACGTTCTCACCGCAGACGAGCGCAAAGCGTTTGAGACGGTGCTTGGCTTCTTCACCACAGCAGACTCCATTGCTGCCAACAACATTGTGCTTGCGGTATACAAGCACATCACAAGTCCTGAGTGCCGTATGTACCTGCTTCGTCAGGGATACGAAGAGGCGATTCACACACATGCATACCAGTACATTGTGGAGTCTTTGGGAATGGACGAGTCTCGTATCTTCAACATGTACCGAGAGGTGGAGAGTATCTACAACAAGGACAACATGATTCTTTCTATGAACGAAGGTATCTTTGATCCTAACTTCAAGACCGGTACGCTTGAGAACGATCAGAAGTTCCTGGAGAACCTCTGTGTGTTCTCTCTCATCATGGAAGGTATCTTCTTCTATTCTTCCTTTGCCGTTATGTTTGGTTTCCAGCGCCAGAACAAGCTCACGGGTTCTGCTGAACAAATTCAGTACATCATGCGAGACGAGTCTCAGCACCTGAACTTTGGTATTAATATGATTAACGCCATTAAGGAGGAGCAGCCTGAACTCTGGACACCAGAGTTCCAGCAGAGAATTGTGGACCTCGTGAAGCGTGCAGTGGTACTGGAGTACACGTTTGCGACCGAAGTATTCCCACGCGGTATCTTTGGTATGAATGCAGATGGGTTCAAGCAGTACATCGAGCACATAGCGGATCGCCGCCTAGCTTCTATTGGTCTGCCTGCTCAGTACAATGTTGGAAACCCGTTCCCGTGGATGGGAGAGGCGGTGGACTTAAACAAAGAGAAGAACTTCTTTGAGACGAGAGTGACGGAGTATAAGACGGGAGGGCAGTTGAATTGGTAGAGTGAGCAGCTGCGATGTACGTATGCTTTATTACATCCTACTACACCTTCAAGTTCTAGATACCTTGCAAACCTGAGGTGGACTCGGTTTACGAATCGCCCAAATAAAATACATGGCTAAGAGTAAAGAAAGAGGAATAATACCGAATCGCCCTGCACATTTTTCTACTCCAGTTGAATGCGTAAATCTTATAAAAAAATCAGTATATTTTATTGCTCGTGGAAGGGCCCTAGACCCTGAAAAGCCCAGTCAGTTAACATGGGTTTCTTTGGGCACAGGCTGTGTGGTTTCTCCGCACAGAATGATAACAGCAGCGCATGTTATTAATGATCCAAAAGCTTCTGATGAAATCAGAAAGCATAAGGAGGGCGATAAGTATTATTTGATAAGGCATGATGATGAGGGCAATGGACATTTTAGATGGTTTGACCTTCTGATAGACAAAACTTTATTTATTTATCCAGAAGTGGACCTGTGCGTTATGTACCTTGATGAAGAGTTCTATACTTTTGAAAATAAAACCCATATACAAAAGGATGACTTCATTAGAATTGATAAAAATTTCAGAAACATTGGTACTGCTACAGGTGTTTTGGGTTATCCTTTATGCAAACTAGAGTTTAACAACGGTGACGTAAACAGTCCTATGTTTGGTAATATTTTATTACGAGTAGATACCGGGGTTGTTAATTGTCGATATCGAGATATCCAGGGACATAGTTTATATGAGTTCACGCTTGTTTTTAACCCCGGGAACTCAGGTGGGCCAATTTTTGATATAAGAACTGGTCAACTACTTTCAATTGTTCATGGATACTACTCACAACCAATAAAGAGGAGTGAAGTGACACTGACTGGTGACGAGAAGAGACTACTAGATATAAAAACATATAAAGCGGACTCATATATTGACGTTGTTCACGCTACTTATTCAATAGGTTTTGCAACGCCATCTTTTATTGAAATTTTTGATAAGCATCAGATTTCCGAGTAATACGAGCCCGCTTAGAATTAGATAGAAATATTGCGAATAATGTTCTGTAAGACACATAAAAGAATCGATACAAACTGGACCAGCCAGTTTGAGATAGGTTGGTAGTTAGAAAAGTTTCGGAATGTTTATTTGTAAACCGTCGTACGCACTGCAGTGTCGTTAAATGGTAATTTTGGGCATAAGTGGACAGCCTTAAAATTCTATAGTACGGTCCATAACGGATTAACCAAAGCAAAGGGCCTAGAGATGTTTAGATTTTCAAGAACCAACTGGCTCGGTCGTGTCGGCTTCCGGCAGTTCAAGGACATCGCCACGAACGTGGCCAGAATGGCCAGGAAAGAGGTCTCGGGACTTGAGGTGGAGGTGCTCACCCATGAGCGCTTTGAACCTGCCGAGAACTATCCCAAGGCGACCGTGATTTCGGACGCGGCCATGAAAGGCGGCGGACAGAAGTCCTACGCGCTCGACAACTTCACTGAAGCAATCTGGAAAAAGGCTGTAGAAGTGCAGCTCACCATCCGTGAGCCTTCAAGCGATACCTGGTTTATGATATGCGTCTCGTGTCGTCCGCACGGCAGACCGCACACCATCGACTTCTATGGACAGGGCATTCCTACGGAACTCTTTACCCGCATCTACGATGCCTATGCTGTTTCCTCTCTGTTCGTTCACGTTTCGATGGGCAATCGTCTCGGCCAGCCTCTGATCGGTGCGACTATCTGAAGAAAAACCGGGCGGCCTCACAAGGGCCGCCCGGATTTCAATACTGTGTTCGCATAAGCAAAAGACCCCAACACTTTGGGGTCTTTTGCGTCCTAACAGACTAACTACTTCTTCGCTCCTTTTGCTCCTGCAAAGGCAAGCGTCATACGCTGGTCCTTTGGCTCAAAGAGGGTAATGGTGAACGGGTATACCTTGCCAAGCTCAAGAGTCTCACGGAGCTCCACCGGAGACGCGAACTCTGAGATGTGTACAAGCCCTGCAACACCTTCCTCAATAGAAGCGAGTGCACCGTGCTTGTTGTACTTGATGATAACGCCCGTAACTTCCATGTCCTTCTTGTACTTCTCGGTAGCAGTCTTCCAAGGGTTCTCCTTCAGGGCCTTGATAGAAAGAGACACCTTGCCTTCCTTCACTTCAATAACCTTCACCTGAACCTTGTCGCCAACCTTGAAGAGTACGCGAGGATCCTCAACGAGACCCCAATCAAGCTCAGAGATATGCACGAGTCCCTCAAGACCCTGCTCAAGCTTCACGAAGACACCGAAGTCTACAGCACCAGTGACTTCTCCCTCTACGACGTCACCCACCTGGTACTTGTCGACAAGAGTAGCCTTCTCTTCGTCTTCCTGGCCTGCGCGCTCAGAGAAGATAAGCTTTCCTTCCTTCGGGTCTGCCGTAATGATGCGGACAGAAAGGGGAGTACCGGTGAGCTTCTGGAGCTCGCCAAAGATCTTATCCTTGTCTCCCTCAGGAACACGTGGGTAGTTGTCCTTTGAAAGCTGTGAAGCTGGAAGGAATCCCTGGATACCCTGCCATGAAAGGATGAGTCCTCCCTTGTTCGCTTCCTCTACGTTCAAGGTGTACACCGTCTGAGCAACAATAGCCTGCTCTGCCTCACCCCAAATAGCTGCCTGACGAGCTTCCTTTAGAGAGAGCTCAATGTATCCTTCAAGACCTGAAGCATCTACCACCTTAGCGGAGATAGTGTCACCAGGGTTTGACTTACGCAGTACGTCTGCAGCGTTTAGGTACTCGCGACCGTAGATGATACCGGTTCCAAAAGGAGGTAGGTCTACGAACAAGCGTCCACGCACGAGTTCAATAATAGTTCCCTCTACCAAATCTCCCACGCGAGGTGGGGTAGCAATACTGTCAACGAGACCAGCCATAGGGTGGTCGTTCTCAAGAGTAAAGGTGACTGCTACAGGAGCAGCGACCTTAACTTCGGGCTCTAGAGCCGCTAGTTCTTCGGGCATATATAAATCGGGAGCGGCGCGCCTTTTGCAGAGGGATGCTGACTGCCGTGAGGTATGTCAGGGGTTAGTCCCTTTGCGACCTGTTTGCACGCTCGCGATGTACTGCAGTTGTACCATATATAGGTAGATATAACAAAACCACCGGTGAGGGTGGTTCAAGGGTGCTTGGGAGCCGGTCCGAAGACCGACTCCCGCACGGGTTGGGGTGAAGGCCGGCCGCGGCTCAGGCGAGCGCGGCGGCGGCGGGTTCGATGGCGACCGAGATGCCGACGGCCAGGGCGATGTTCACGAGGCTCAAAGAGGCGTCACTGACGCCCGGGGGACTTCCATAGGAATTGCCGTTGTTGAGGCGTTTCATGGCGGTCTTCTCCTTCGAAGTACTGCTCTCCATCCCCACAAGCGGGGCGAGATGCGAACAGAGGTAAGATACTACGAACCTCAAGACTTGTCAATACTCCAAAAACGTGGCCTGCTGTATTAGAAAACTCCCCCGCTTTGTGGGCGGGGGAGGGTCTTCAATTCAGAAGACGATCGACAGGGCCTAGTGGCCGTGGACGCCGGAGTTGTTGGGCTGGGTGGTCGTCTCGGTCGGCCTGAAGGTCGGGTCCATGGCCAGGGCGGCGTCGCCGAGGGCGTCGGTGATCTTGTCCTTGACCGAAGTCGTGGCCTGGGCCAGCTTCTTGCGGTTGGTGACGGCGATCGCGGCCGTGCCGATGGCGAGGACGCCGGCGAGCATCATGGTCGAAAGGGTCATGCCGTTGGCCTGGGTCTTCTGGGTATTCATAGGAAACTCCTGTTCCTGGGTTCAACTGCCCGTCTTCGTAAAGACACAAAAAAGAGGGTTACCCCTCGTTTCTCTGCCTCTGCGCACGTGGTCAGAACAGAGAATATACCACCCCTATCTCTAGGAGTCAATAGCCTTCCTGTACACTAGGAAGCTCGCTGTTCGCCTCTATATATAGTAAAATAGAGGCAATGGTTATCACCCACCACGGCGGACAATGCTTCAAGATCACTCTGGGAGACCTCACTCTCGTCTTTGACCCTATCGCCAAGGGCGGCTCACTTCCTCCGGTGCGTTTTGGTGCAGATATTGCTCTTGTCTCTCGCAATCACCCGGACATGAATGGTGTGGACGAGGTGTCTTTTGGCAATGCAGACCCGTTCATCATCTCAGGTCCTGGAGAGTACGAGCGTTCAGGAGTAACGGTACAGGGATTTCTTACCAAGAGTCAGTACAAAGTGCCTAAGGGACAGCTTGATTGTGTGAACACCGTGTACGCCGTATCCCTTGAGGGCATGACGTTAGTGCACCTAGGAGCTTTGAGCGACGCCATTCTCTCACACGAAGCTCGAGAGGCCATAGATGGTATTGATATCTTGTTTGTGCCTGTGGGAGGAGACGGTGTGCTCTCACCAGCAGAAGCTGCAAAGCTTGCTGTGTCTCTTGAGCCACGCATCATCATTCCTATGCACTGGAGTGGTATGGGTGAGCCCAAGTCTCTCGAGGCTTTCCTCAAGCAGGAAGGTGGGCAGGTGGTAGAGACCGTAGACAAGCTTACGCTCAAGAAGAAGGACGCAACGGAGAAAAGCGGTGCTATCATAGTAATAAAGCCCTAAGCTATGACACGCATTGCCCACCACCTTGAGAACCTGAAGCAAAAGCCTCATCACGTGCGCGAACGCATTGCGTTTGGTGTGTCTGGTGGAGTAACAGGTCTGGTTGTCCTTGGCTGGCTCGTTGCCATGAGTACTTCAGGATCTTTCAGTCTTGCCACTAAGAGTGTGGCGACTGCTGTGAAGCCACCAGCAGAAGTGTCCCAGAGTCTTACGCAGGGAAGTTCTAACTTTTCAAACCTCATGGGAGCTGCTGCAGCCTCTCTAGGTGTGCCGAACGAAGAAGCTTCGGTGAAAGTGGTTGATACTAAATCCAGCTCAACACTTGAGGCATCTAATACATCAGCAACGGTGATTCCTTTTTAATACGTTTCTAGGTATATGGCTAAAAAAACTCCAGCAGAAGCAGCTCCTCTTGAGCCACGCATAAGCATCATCAATCAGTCCATCACGTCTGAGATGCGTCAGTCCTATATCGACTACGCTATGACGGTGATCACGAGCCGTGCACTGCCTGACGTGCGTGACGGATTGAAGCCTGTGCATCGCCGTATTCTCTACGCCATGCGTATGACGGGTCTTACGCCAACGGCAAAGTTCCGCAAATCAGCAACGGTGGTGGGAGAGGTGCTTGGTAGCTACCACCCGCACGGTGACGCTTCTGTGTATGACGCCATGGTAAAGCTCGCGCAGAACTTCTCCACGCGCTATCCGCTCGTTCTTGGACAGGGTAACTTTGGTTCCATTGATGGTGATCCTCCTGCTGCCTATCGTTACACCGAGGCAAAGATGTCTCGCTTGGCAGACGAAATGCTACGAGATCTTGAGAAGGAAACCGTTGAGTGGATTCCTAACTTCGATGGATCCAAGCAAGAGCCAACGGTTCTTCCAGCTGCAGCCCCCAACCTACTTTTGAATGGAGCCCTGGGTATTGCTGTTGGTATGGCCACTAACATTCCTCCGCACAACCTGCGTGAGCTTATTGGTGCTACCACGCACCTTATCGATAACCCAGGAGCGAGCGTTGAGGACCTGCTTGAGTTTGTGAAGGGACCAGACTTCCCACTTGGCGCTGTTGCGTTTAATCAGGCAGATATTCGTCATGCGTACAACACGGGACGAGGTGGTGTGGTGGTGCGCGGAGAGGCTGACATCATTGAGGACAAGAAGGGAACCAATATTGTCATCACCTCTATTCCGTATCGCGTGAATAAGGCAGACTTGATCACCCGTATTGCAGACCTCGTGCGTGATAAGAAGCTTGAAGGTATTCGCGACCTGCGTGACGAATCAACGGATGATATCCGTGTGGTGGTTGAACTCAAGGGAACGGCACACCCTCAGGCTGTTTTGAATAATCTATACAAGTACACCGAGCTTGAGAGCACCTTCCACTACAACATGCTCGCACTCGTAGACGGTGTACCTGAGACTCTTTCTCTAAAGGGTATGCTCGAGAACTTCATCTCACACAGAAAGATTGTGGTGAAGCGCCGTACTGAGTACGAACTGCGTAAGGCTGAAGAGCGTGAGCATATTCTCTTGGGACTATCCAAGGCACTCGATCATATTGATGAGGTGATTGCCATCATCAGGAAGTCTAAGGACGTGCCTGAAGCTTCAGCTGCTCTCATGAAGAAGTTTGCCTTCTCTAGTCTTCAGACTGCTGCAATTTTGGCCATGCGTCTTCAGACCCTTGCTGGACTTGAGCGCAAGAAGATTGATGACGAGCTCAAAGAGATTCAGGCAATCATTGCTCGCCTCAAAAAGATTCTTTCTTCAGACAAGAACATTCTTGCTGTGGTGCGTGGTGAGCTTGTTGAAATTGGCGAGAAGTACGGAGACGATAGGCGCACCAAGATCATTAAGGGAGGCGTGAAGAACATCTCAGTTGAAGACCTGGTGCCAGACGAGGAGTCTGTACTGGTACTTACTGCAGGCGGGTACGTGAAGCGTACGAACCCCGACGAGTACAAGGCGCAGAAGCGCGGTGGTGTTGGTGTGATTGATATGTCCACCAAGGAAGAGGATGTGGTGACGCACTTCCTTTCAGCCTCTGCTCACTCTGAGCTGCTCTTTTTTACTGACTATGGCAAGGCATACCAGTTGAAGATGTATGAGCTTCCTGAAGGCAAGCGAGCAACGAAGGGCAAGTCCATCATGAACTTCCTTTCCATTGCAGCGGATGAGAAGGTCACCAGCGTTCTAGCAGTTCCTAAGGGAGCTGCACGAGACGCTCTTTCCGTATTCTTCGTGACGCAGGAAGGCGTGGTGAAGAAGGTGGAAGCCAAGAACTTCTCTGATGTGCGCCGCTCCGGCATCATCGCTATCGCACTGAAGGGAACTGATAAGTTGGTCTCAGCTCACTTAGTTGGTGAAGGGGACAGTATCTCCGTGGTATCAGAAGGAGGACAGAGTATTCGTTTTGACGAGGGTGAAACACGCGCCATGGGCCGCACTGCAGCGGGTGTGCGCGGTATGAACGTGAAGAAGGGCGATCGCATTGTATCTGCTGAGGTGGTTCCTGCAGACGCCAAGGGAGCAACCCTTCTCGTGCTCATGAGCAAGGGATACGGCAAGAAGACTTCCCTTTCTGAATACAAGATTCAGGGACGAGGTGGTTCAGGCATTAAGACGGCTGACGTCACCACGAAGACCGGAAACATCATTGGTGCCAAGGTGTTGGTGGGAGACACTGACCACGAAGAAGAGATTGTAGTTATCTCTAAGAAGGGACAGGTTATCCGTGTTTCTACTGGAGAGATCCCAAGTCTTTCACGAGCCACTCAGGGAGTACGCATTATGAAAATGAGAGAGGGAGATTCCATCGCCTCGATGGTGGCTCTGTAACCGACACTACTATGGAAGGACCTGCAAAGAAGCCAGAAAGTCTCGCAACATCAACACGTTCTATTGAAACGAACCCACTTACTCATCAAGAAAAGATTTTGAGTGCACTTCAGCACAACTTGGACGACGAGGCTTTGGCAGTATGGATGGCCATGAGTCCGACTGGTACTCCAGTTGATAGCTTCCTTCGCTGGGTGAATGAATTTAATGCAACGGATGCAGAGGACCGTGGAAAGGGAAAGTATGATCACGGTCGCACGCTTGACCAGAATGTAGATATCACTGAAGTGATCAAGACCGGTTCCGGATTTGACCTTACGGTGACGCTTCACAAGAACGGTGAGATCACGTTTGCAACCCCCCTTCAGGACTAAGAGTGTTGTTAACGAACGAGATACCACGCTAGCCATGGTATTTTTAGTATATGAAATTCAGTGATCCCCAGCAGAACGTTCTTCAGTTGGGTCTTCGTGCCGGCATGAAGGTGGCAGACCTTGGAAGCGGTGTAGGACACCACACGCTTACTGCGGCAAGCATTGTGGGGAACAACGGCCGTGTGTATGCGGTTGATATACAGGAGGAAGTATTGAAGCACCTGGCCTCTTCGGCCATTACGCTTGGCCTGCGCAATGTTGAAACGGTATGGGGCAATATAGAGAAGCAAGGAGGTACCACCCTAAAGGACCAGTCTATGGACGCGGTGATTCTCTCAAACACCTTGTTTCAGCTGGAGGAGCACCCCGTTACCGTTGCAGAAATTAAACGCATCCTGAAGCCTGGTGGACGACTCTTGGTGATTGACTGGGCTGCTAGCTATGACGGTATGGGTCCCCGCACCGAGCAGGTGGTGCCAGAGCACGTCACCCTAGAGCTCTTCATTACGAACGGCTTTCATAAGTTGAAGGACTTCCGTTCAGGTCCGCATCATTACTCAATAGTCTTTACGGCACCCTAACCTCTCTCTATGGAACTAAAACCTTTTCAAGTGATCGTGATGGTGATCTTCGGAGTTATTGCTCTCGTGGGTCTGTTTCTCTTTGCGAACTTCAAAGGTTTCAGCTCAGGCATTAAGCCACTAGGACCTGTGACGGTATGGGGAAGTCTTCCGTATGCACCTATTTCTGACACACTCTCTCTGTTGAAGCAGAAACACGGAGAGTTATCCAAGGTGACCTATGTCGAAATGCCTGAAGCTACCTTTGATGCAGACCTTGCGAACGCCATTGCTGCAGGAAGAGGTCCTGACCTCATCATCATTTCACAAGAGCAGTTAGCGACAGAAGAAGACAAGATACTGCTCATCACCAACAACCAAACAACTGAGCGCTTCTTCAGAGACACGTACCTGCCTGAGGCTGAGATACTCCTCTATGGCAAGGGCTCCTACGGCATTCCTTTCGTGATTGACCCGTTGATGATGTATTACAACCGTACGCAGCTCGCAAGTGTGGGTGCTGCGGTAGCGCCAACTACCTGGGAGGCAGTTGCAGGCATCTCTCCTGCTCTCACCCGTCTAGACGGAGCTGGTTCCGTGGTAAAGAGCGGTGTGGCAATGGGTACCTATGAGAACATTGAGAATGCACGAGCCATTCTCTCGCTTCTCTTCATGCAGTCTGGCTCTACTCTCAGTGAGAGAACCCAAGAGGGCATACAGTCCACACTTGGTCGCTCACAGGGGCAGACAGGTGGCACAACGCCCTCCGCAGCAGCGATCAACTACTATCTCCAGTATGCAAACCCAGCCAAGACCAGCTACACCTGGAATCGTGGTCTTTCTTCCGCTCGCCAGGCCTTTGTGGCAGGGGACCTCGGTATCTACTTTGGGTATGCTTCAGAGCAGCCGTTCCTTGCAGCAGGGAATCCAAACTTGAATTTTGATATGGCTCCCGTGCCTCGTCCGGGAACACTAGAGACGAGAGTTGCCTACGGACGTCTCTATGCCTTTGCTATTCCTAAGGCCTCTCAGAATCCGGTGGGAGCTGAACGCACCGCCTACCTACTCACAGGTCCTGATGTGCTTCCTGCACTCGCCCGCTCTCTTCAAATGGCTCCAGCACAGCGCCAACTTCTCGTACCTGCCCAGGGGGACCTCTTTGAGGGTGTGTACTACCCTGAGGCCTTGATTGCACAGGGCTGGCTGTCCCCATCGCCACAGAAGACCGATGACCTGTTTGCTACGATGGTACAGAGTGTAACGAGCGGAAGACAAGCAACGGCCGAAGCCATTGGCACACTCGCTCAAGCTATTAGTGCTGCTCTAAAATAATCAGTATGACCAAACTCTATCGAATCGCTCTCTTTTCTCTCCTTATACTTCCTTTATGGAGTGTGGGAGTAGTCCCCGTGCTTGCCGACACCGTGACAAACACCGGTGGCCCAACAACGGTAACCAATACCTCGTCTGGTGGACTCACTAATCCACTCAATAACATCAACTCACTTCCTGAGTTCATGAATGCCATATTGGATGCTGTGGTGCAGCTTGGGAGTATTGTGCTGCTTCTGGCTATTGTGTACGTGGGATTTCTGTTCGTGAAGGCACAAGGAAAGGAAGAGGAGATCAAGAGTGCCCGCAGCGCCCTCATGTGGACGGTCATTGGAGGACTGATTCTTCTTGGTGCTAAAACTATTGGACTCGTGATTGCGAGCACCGTTGGCGCCCTATGACCTTTGCCCAGCTTGTCGAGCAGATAGTGGTACTCGTCGACGGTACGGTAGTGCCGCTTATCTACGCTCTAGCGTTTATCCTCTTTCTTATTGGTATCGTTCGATACTTCTTTATGGGAGATAGTGATGAAGCGAGAGCGAAAGGTAAGCAGTTCATGCTCTGGAGTATCATTGGTTTTGTGGTGCTGTTCTCTGTTTGGGGCATCGTTCGTCTCCTGCTTACCATCCTCCCTGGTGGACTGGGATAACTCTTCTTTTACCCCTTTTACCTGCTACCCTATACGTATATGAAGAAAATACTTTCAGCTCTAAGTGCCGGTGTGCTCACCTTCTTTTTGCTTGCAACGAGCGTGAGTGCTCAGGCCGAAGGCGCACTTAACATTGCTCCCATAAAGAATTTTGGTGATTCACTTATTGTGATCATGAATACGGTTCTCGTGCCACTTATCTTTGCACTCGCCTTTATTACCTTCCTGTGGGGCGTGTTCCAGTACTTTATTCTTGGAGCAACCCAGCCTGAGAAGCGGCAGGAGGGTGTGAAGTTTGTTATGTGGTCCATTATTGGCATGGTGGTGATGATTTCCATCTGGGGCATCGTGAACTTGGTGGGGAATACCCTCCCGACTGGTTCTCACAACAGGCCAGATCTGCCGACTTTTGACAGCGCCCAGGGGAAGCCAACTCCCTAGCGTGTTCTCCACAGAAGCAGCAACTGTCTGTTGACATGAGTCTGTGGCGGTTTATCCTATATAAGTATCCTAGCTAACTACTCTCTATGAAGAAATTCGGAATTATCGGTTCGTTCCTAGCGTTCCCTCTGCTCGTGTCTGCACAGGTGAACAGTGTTCAGGACGCAGGTGCGTTCATCATCGGTCTTATCAACAACGTGGCAGTGCCCGTTATTTTTGCTCTTGCCTTCATTGTCTTTATCTGGGGAGTGTTCCAGGTATTCATTCTTGGTGGTACCAACGAAGAGGCAAAGGAAAAGGGACGTGCCCTTATGCTCTACGGTCTTATCGGATTCTTTGTGATGGTATCCGTATGGGGACTTGTACACATTCTTACTGGTTCAGTGAACCTCTCCAACCAGGTTCCAAACTACCCAACAGCTCCAGTAAACGTTAATCACTAGTTCTTGCCGACTTTCTTCACTGTGGACGACCGCTCCGTAAGGGGCGGTCGTTTGCTACCATACACGTATGACCTACCAGCAATTTATAGCTAAGATTGAAGCGCAGATACTTGTCCCGATTATCACACTTCTTTCTCTTGCCGCCTTTGTTCTTTTCGTGTGGGGTGTGGTGCAGTTCATGGCGAACTCAGAGAACGATGAGAAGCGCAAAATAGGCCAACAGCACATGTTGTGGGGCATTATCGGCCTAGTTATCATGTTTGGCGCAAACGCCATCATAGCGCTCATACGGCAGACTGTGGGGGCTGTGTAATACGATGACGTATAAAGAAACGCCCCCGATTGCTCGGGGGCGTTGTTCGTGTGAGAAAGGGAGTCCGAAGACTACCGATACTCACACGAGAAGTAGAACGGCAAACCGTCTCCTTGGCGCACGCTGTGCACCCGGAAGAAGTTCGACGCAGCATCAAGATGTCCACCGTTCCGTGTAGACAGACTCGGGTTGCCTGCGGCCTCAATGACGAGGTCTGGGCTACTCGGGTAGGTCTCCATGGTTTTCCCGGCGTCCAACGAAACGTAGATGGACTGACCGGGAGCGATCACTGCAATGGCCGTATCTTGGCCAAGGCAGCGGAACGATGCGAGAGCAGGCCGGGTTGCGGCAGCGGAACCGCCACCACTAACCGAAGGAACCTGCTTCAGTTGGTCTGGGGAGAATTCCCAAACCCAACGAACAGCCAGAAGTGCAAGGCCCAGAAGGACCACGCACACTGGCAGAGTGATCCACCAAGGCAGTTTCAGTTTCTTCTTTTCCTTGGCGGGAGCCTTTTCTTCAGTAGTAGTCGTGGCCGTTTCTTCCTTGGCGCGTCGTGGCAATTTGAGGGAAGCCAGAGTGCTGCGAGCATTCCAGACTACCCAAACCACGAACGCAACAACGGCGATAGCGGCCCAGCCGATCCAAAGATCAGGGGTCATTCTTTCTTCCCTTCATTCATTACCTTCTTCGTGGCTTCGACAGTGGCGAAAAGATCCGCCACGCCAGAGCCACCCATGAGGACGGCGTTGGCGTCCTTGAAGGCGTCACTGGCAACTTCGCCAGCAAGGATAGAATCGCCCGAAATACCGAGCGCCTTCTTCTTGGCCTTGAGGCCGGCCGCTTCACCCTCGAGAAAGAGTTGGCGACCAGTAGCTTCCGACGTCAGGCGAGCAAGTGTGGCAGCTGCCACACCTTCACCTTCCATCGTAAGCCGTACCAGCTCACCTGCAGCTGCAAGCCGCACCTGCTCAGCTTTGAGATTGGCGACAGGCAGGTTACGAAGTTCCTCCGCCAGGGGGTGTGAGATGTTCGGGGCCAGTGTGTTGGCCTCAAAAATCTGCATCCCCCAGCGGTTAGCCAGCTCCCGGATTCTATTGTCGAGAGCGTCGTCGACTATGGCGACATCCTCGATAACGCCGCGCAGTGTACGTTCAGACGCAAACTCCTTCAGCACCTTCTCACCCGAGTCACGGATGAGTTGTTTTGCCAGCTCGAATGAACCGACATTACTGACGAACATGAAGAAGTCCAGTATCTGGAACTGAACATAAAATGACCACTCGATGGTCATTTGCACATCCAGAATCCCTGTCTCATCTTCCGTCGGACCTCGTGTGGTAACCCGGATGGGCCACACCATATCGTCAGGAATATCAGACTTCTCATCGCCGTGGTACACGTCTTCAGGTTCACCAGGACACTGTATCTGCTTCATGCTTCTCGGGATCGCGCGAACGGTTTGTACGAGACCCGGAAACGTGATGTGCGGTCCTGGCCTAGCCAACTTCAAGGCTCGCCCGAAGAAGTAAAAGCCGGCCCACTCGTCAGTTCTGATTGTAGTGATTGCCGAAGCGGCAAAAAGAAGTGCAAGAACGATGAACGCACCTCCAAGATTGAAGAAGGGAATCATCGGTATGCTGAAGGTCAGCACACCGATGAGTAGCAACAGAGCGAAGACGGCGATTGCGGCTCCCGCAAGAATGTCGAATGTTCCTGGCGAAAGCCCAATTTCTTCCAGTGTTGGATCATCCGGCACCACCGGAGTCGCTGGTTTCTTAGGCATTAAGGTATCTCCTGTGATGGGGACCTGCTCTCTTGATGCTTTTCAAGGAGCTAGAATCTACATATAGTATACCACGTTATTTGACGAGAAGTCAAGTATAGTGAGTGGTTCTCTATATAGAAAAAAGCACCTCTTCTGGTGCTCTTTTCTCGTAGTGTGCCCGGGAGAGGACTTGAACCTCCACCCCCGAAGGGACCTGCTCCTAAGGCAGGCGTGTATACCAATTTCACCACCCGGGCAATAGAACTATCCTATCAGAAACCTTCCATTCGTACACCTCCTCTTCTTGGTGCGCCCTCCTGGATTCGAACCAGGGACCATCTCCTTAAGAGGGAGTTGCTCTACCAACTGAGCTAAGGGCGCATACGTGCGTTAGGCACGAATAGTTGAAGCATATACAACATCGCTCACTTATTCAAGTACCCGTTTCAGATGCTGGGGAAGGTGAGAAAGAAGGACATACATTGATTCCCTATACTCCTTACTGCTCACAAGTGCGGCGAGCCTTGGAAGAGTGTTAGGACTTTCTGGATCTCTGCTGATCAGCGTCACAGAATCTCCAACTGCAACAGAGTTAACCTTCGAGACATCAACAGATACCATGTTCATAGAGACACGCCCAACGATGGGACAGGCTACATCACGCACAAGCACCGAACCCTTCCCTGAAAGCCTGCGATCCACGCCCTCAAAGTACCCGGCAGGTACCGTAGCGATGAGGCTATCCTTGCTGGCTGTATAGGCTGCGTTGTATCCAACGCTCTCACCTGAAGGAACAGTACGCAGACTTGCAATCACCGAGCGAAGTTCAAGAACCGGTTGTAGATTAACTGAAGTTTGGGGTGACGTATCAAACCCGTAGAGCCCCATACCAAGTCGGACCACATTGGTCCCCGCTTCCTGTGCGAAGCGCACGCCCTTGGTGGCAGAGAGGTGCCTGTACTCCAGAAGTGGGAAAGTCTTCGTGAGGCTGGCAACTAGTCGCTTCCACACCGCGAGCTGTCTACGTGAAAACGCTTCATCTGTATTGTCTGCATCCGCCAGATGCGAGCACACACCCACCACCTGCGCATACGGACTCTTCTTGAGAAGAGCACTGACCCCCTCTAGTTGCTCCTCAGTAATTCCTTGCCGGTGCATGCCGGTATCAAGTTTGATATGGAAACGAGTAGGTCGCTTCAAGAGAGGAAGCACCTCTCGCAGCTGCTCAATATCCGTAATGGTGAAATCAAGACGAGAGAGACGTGCCCGGGCAATGCTCTCGGGCCTCACATACCCCATAACCAGAATGCGCGAACGTACCCCAATCATACGCAGCCTTCTCGCTTCATAGAGAGAATCAACCATGAAGAAGGCAAGTGGGTAGGTATCAAGGGTGCGAGCCACGAGTCCCAAATCATGGCCATACGCATTACTCTTCAGTACCGGTGCCAACAGAAAATCTGGATACGCCTTAGCGTACTCGTCAAAGTTATGCAGCAGTGCTGTCTTAGAGATGCCCACTGTAACGAGTGGGGCTGTAGGGAAAAAGCGCGCAAGCAGTCTGTACCAAAGAGAGTGCAACATAGGTGCCGGGGATGGGACTCGAACCCATACGGCATTTCTGCCAGGGGATTTTAAGTCCCCGCTGTCTACCATTCCATCACCCCGGCCTAGTAGGAAGATACCACAGGAAAGGTTGCGCAAAAAAGTGAGGCCCGGGCGGGAATCGCACCCGCGCATAGCGGGTTTGCAATCCGCCGTGTTACTACTTCACCACCGAGCCAGCCTCCGCTAATACTAGCGTGAAATTACAGACCGCGCGAGATATCTCGTGAAATCTCATCTATGTGCTGGCGGTTTGCCTCTCCACGATCAAACTCAAAACGGATGTGGGGAATACGTCCAATGCGTGTAGTTTTGCGCAAACTATTGCGGAATAAATCCTTGTGGCGCATAAGAAAAGCGAGCGCGTGATCCGTGTGATCTGTGGGGTACACACTGATGTATATGGTCGCGTCCTTCCCGTCTTTAGACATCACGGCCCGAGTAGGGGTAATGAGGGTACCGCGCCCAGCTTCACGGGCTATGTAAGCACCAGCTTGCTCAACGAGCTGCACAAGAATTCTGTTATCTCGGACAGCCATATTATTTTTCAGTCATAGTAAAAGGAGCAATAGTGTCTCCCGCAGCAATCTCGGTCTTGCCCTCGAGCTGCAAACCAAACTCTCCCTCAACGTGAATTTCCTTCACATCGTTACGAGCCTGCTGTAGGTTCGTGAGCTTCATGGTGCCTAGGGGGATACCACGACGGTCTACCTTTACTAAATCTCCAACAGTGAGTGCTCCTGATTCCCAACGTGCTCCAAGCACGTGCTTCACGCCAGCAACACTGAAGACCTTTAGAATCTTTGCTCCTCCGAGAATCTCTTCCTCCATAATGCGTGGAGCTCGCTCCTGTACCAAAATACGCACACGCTCAGCGAGGTCATAAATAATCTGGAAGGTTTCAATGTTCACGTTTGCGCGCTCTGCTAGCTCACGAGCCATACCGTCTGTTGAAACGGTGAAGGCAATCACGGTAGCGCCACTGGCCTGAGCGGTCTTTACGTCACTATCGGACACCGCACCAATACCCTCGGAGATGATGCGGATGATAACGCGATCATGCGTAATCTTTGAAAGCTCGTGCTTAATAGCAGCAATACTTCCGGTAACGTCAGCCTTGATGATAAGAGGAAGTAGCGTCTTGCCAGCTTCGTCTGGAGTGAGGGTAGCAAGGCGAAGTGAAGCCTTCTCAGGCTCAGTAGCAAGCTTCTCTGCCTCCTTCTTGTTCTTGGCAGACACAAACGGAGTTCCAGCTGGTGGGAGGGAACTCCATCCTGCAATACGGATAGGCTGCGAAGGGAGTGCCTTGTCTATGCGCTTGCCGGCAAAGTTCTCAATGAAGCGCACCGGAGCAAGAGCACTCCCAGCAACCACCACATCTCCTGAAGAGAGGGTGCCGTTCTTCACGATAACGGTGGCTGAGATTCCCTGCTTCGGGTCCTGAGAAGATTCAAGCACATAGCCTGAGGCAAGCTCATCCGTATCTGCGGTAAGTTCAGCGAGGTCTGCGGTGAGAAGCACCAGATCAAGAAGTTCAGGAATACCTTCTCCTGTCTTAGAAGAGATACCCGCAAAAGAAATAGATCCTCCAAGGCCTTCAAGATAGATGCCGTGCTCAAGTACGGAGTACTTAGCCTTCTCCATATCAGCTCCGTTCTTGTCCATCTTGGTGAACGCTACGACAAACGGGGTCTCTGCCTCCATGATGGCTTCATACGCTTCAAGGGTCTGTGGCTTCACGAGATCATCTGCTGCAACTACCAAAATAGCGACATCTGCCGCAGCGGCTCCACGAGAGCGCAGGGCACGAAAAGCCTCGTGACCTGGGGTGTCGAGGAAGGTGATGGTACGGAGAGCTCCCTCGTGCTCGTGCTGAGCCTCGTACGCAGCTACGTGCTGGGTAATACCTCCGGCTTCGCCATCGGTTACTTTTGCCTTGCGGATATAGTCCAACAGCGACGACTTACCGTGGTCGATGTGGCCCATAACGGCAACAATTGGGGGACGTGGAGTTAGTGCCATGTGTATTCAATAGACCATATTACTTGCGTATTTGCAATGAACCAGGCACTTTATAGGTATGACTAGTTGGTTTTCACAGGGGCGTATCTACCTTGATGCTGCGGCAGGAGAGCAGACATCCACGCGAGCACTTGAGGCGTTTCAAGACGCCTCCCGTGCTTATGGTAATCCTTCTTCGCCACACGAGGAGGGGCGAGCAGCTCGTGCCTATCTAGAGAAAGCGAGAAAGACCCTGGCACGCCTGGCTGAGGTGAAGCCTGAGGGAGTGATCTTTACGTCTCACGCCACGGAGGCTAACAACCTCCTTATTCTGGGACACCTGAAAGTGCTCAAAGAAAAGGGACGTCCTTATTCCTCCATGCACGTTCTGTATTTACCCAGTTCCCATTCCTCCATACTTTCGGTGATTGAAGAAGCTGCACGCCTTGGTGTGGTTACCGAGGCCTTGAGTGTTCCCAAAGGCGCACTTGATCTGAAGCAACTAGCTCTGCAGCTTCGCGACAACACCGTGCTTGTTTTGGTAGATGGCGTGTGTGGAGAGACCGGTATTCGCTTCCCGGTACGCGACGTGCGCCGTGCACTCTTGCATCGCTACACCTCTAATACACCCCTCTTACACGTGGACGCTACACAGTTACCCACTGCCTGCCCCTTTGAGCTCACACGCCTTGGTGCCGATTCCCTAAGTCTGGACTCTCAGAAGGTGGGAGGGGTGCGAGGTTGTGGAGCCCTCATACTCGCCCACACCATTCCGCTGTCTCCACTGCTGTTTGGTGGCGGACAAGAGAAGGGGCTTCGCCCGGGAACGGAGAACCCGGCACTCGCTCACGCTTTTGCAGTAGCGCTCGAGGAGACACATGAAGAGCGCGAAGCTTTTGTGTCTCGCGCGGAACGTCTACGTACTTTTCTTAAGGAAGAGATACAAAAGATTCCAAATGTTGCAGTTCACGAAGGCACAGAACAGGCTCCGCACATTCTCTCAATCTCGCTTCTGGGACGCGATACGGATTACCTCGTGACGCTACTTGATACCGCCGGATTCTCGGTGGCAACCAAGAGCGCTTGTGAAAGTGATAGGGAAGGATCACGAGCAGTGTTTGCGTATACCGGAAGTACTGAGCAGGCTTCTTCAACACTACGCGTGTCCTGGGGAAAAGAGGTTTCTATGAAAGACATGAGGCGTTTTAGTAGAGCACTTCAGAAGGCCGTGGAATTCCTTGATAGCGCTGGTATACTAAAGACATGAACATAGAGGACCTCTCAAAGACACAACTGCTTTTCCTTACTATTTTGGTGAACTTCGTCACGGCTATTGCGACGGCCGTACTCACTGTGTCCTTGCTTGATCAGGCGCCACCTACCGTGACGCAAACCGTTAATCGCATTGTGGAGCGCACCGTGGAGACGACCGCTCAGGCAACGCCACTTCCAGGTATCATCACCAAGCAGACCACGGTGGTTATTAAGGAAGAGGATCTTCTCTCTGCTGCCATTAGCGCGAACGCCGCCCGCACCGTCTACATCTACAAGAACAGCACCACGACTCCGGCAATCGCTACCGCTACGTACTTCCCGAAGGCACGTGCTGTGATAACGGCAACTGCAGCAAATCTTCCTAAGGAGGCCCTCATCGTATTCCCTGGAGGAGTTGGTGTACCAGCCTCACTTTCTAAAGGAGGGGCAACCATCACCATTTATGGTTTTGCAGACCAGGCAGTACTTCCTTCTGTCTCCTCTCCTGATCTATTAACGAGTGCGTCACTGAAACAAGGCCAGACTGCAGTCGGCATCACCAGAGACGGTAGTGCGATAACCGCTATCATTTCCAAGGTAGATCCAGAAGGAGTACGTGCTGATTTATCGGGAGTGCCAGCTGGAGCTGGGGTCGTAAACATCTCGGGTGATCTCATTGGTATTGCTTCAGGCATTCCTGGACTCGTTTACTCATCTGACAAAATACTGACCCTGCTCTCGGCAGCTGCGTCCCCAACCCCCTAGAGGTCCTTACTTACTAGCTCGCTCACCACACTTCCTATGCCCCCTTTCAAAAACTTCACTACCAAAGCAAAAGAAGCCATCAAGAAATCACACGAGCTTGCTATTGAGCGAGGGCAAAATCACGTGAGCCCTCTGCACCTACTGGCAGCTCTTATTTATCAGGAGGAGAGTCTTGTGTTTTCCGTACTTGATCGCATGGACGTAGACACCATGCTTCTTGCAGACACCATTCTGGAGTCTCTTGAAATGCCGGAGTCTTCAGCAACACTTTCTCCTTCATACAACCTGTACCTCACGCCAGAGTTAGCGAGTGCTCTTGAAGCTGCTGCCAAAGTTGCTGCACGTATGAACGATGCCTTTGTGGGTACCGAGCACTTGTTTGTGGCGGTGATTGAACACCCAGGACCAGCAAGTGAAATGCTTGAGCAATTTAAAATTGATTCAGACACGGTGGTTGCCATTTTGAAAGAACTGAAGACAGCTAAGGATGGACAGGTGACGGGAGAGAAGAAGTTCCGCGCACTGGCTAAGTACACGCGCAACCTCACCAAGCTCGCAAGCGAGAACGCTCTGGATCCTGTTATTGGGCGAGATCAAGAGATTCACCGAGTGATTCAGATTCTTTCTCGCAGGACTAAGAACAACCCAGTCCTTATTGGAGAGCCCGGTACCGGAAAGACCACCGTTGCAGAAGGATTGGCTGCACGTCTTGCGTGTGGAGATGTTCCTGAGTCTTTGAAGGGCAAGGAGCTTCTTTCTCTGGATCTAGGCATGATGATTGCGGGTACTAAGTACCGAGGAGAATTTGAGGAGCGTATGAAGAACGTCATGAAGGAGGTAGAGCGCTCTGAAGGAAAGGTGATTCTCTTTGTGGACGAGCTTCACACCATTGTGGGAGCAGGGAACGCAGACGGTGCACTGGACGCAAGTAACATGCTGAAGCCAGCACTCTCTCGTGGAGAGATTCGTATGATTGGTGCTACGACTCTGAAGGAGTACCAGCAGCACATTGAGAAGGACGGTGCGCTCACGCGTCGTTTCCAGCCCGTCTACGTGAACGAGCCGTCTCTTGAAGATGCGGTGGCAATTCTGCGTGGACTACGTGACCGCTATGAGCTCTTCCATGGTGTGCGCATCACAGACGGAGCTCTTGTGTCTGCTGTTGAACTCTCCAGTCGCTATATCACGGACCGCTTCCTTCCAGACAAAGCCATTGATCTCATCGATGAGGCCGCTTCGGGACTGCGTATTGCACTTGAAAACAAGCCACCACTTCTAGAGGAGACAGATCGAAAGATTCGTCGATTGGAGATTGAGCGCCAAGCACTTAAGAAAGATGAAGAGGGAGACCGTGCCAAAGAGATAAAGGAGCGCATTGCTAGTATTGATACAGAGATTGCAGACCTCACGGAAAAGACTAGCGAACTAGAACTTAAGTGGAGGAACGAGAAGGAAGTCATTGGAGGTATACGTGCTCTCAAAGAAGAGCTTGATCGTATGCGTCTAGCTTCTGAAGCAGCTGAAGCAGTGGCCGATCTTGGAACCGCAGCTGAGATTCGCTACGGACAAATTCCTGCTCTACAGAAAGAGCTTGAAGTGAAAGCGAAGAGACTCAAAACCTTGCAGAAGTCGCGCAGGGTACTCCATGAGGAAGTGACCGAGCAAGAAATTGCTGCTGTAGTTGCTCGCTGGACCGGTATTCCGGTCATTAAGATGCTTGAAGAGGAAGCTGCAAAACTCTCTCGTATGGAGGAAGAGTTGCGTGCTGCAGTGATTGGGCAGGAACCAGCCGTACAGACCATCACAGACGCCGTGAAGCGCTCTCGCGTGGGTATCAGTGACCCGAACCGTCCTATTGGATCATTTCTTTTCATGGGCCCTACGGGAGTGGGAAAGACCGAACTCTCTCGCAAGCTTGCTGAGTTTATGTTTAACGACCAGGAAGCCCTTGTGCGTGTGGACATGTCTGAGTTTATGGAGAAGCATTCCGTATCTAAATTGATTGGTGCTCCACCTGGTTATGTTGGACACGAAGAGGCCGGGTCTTTGACGGAGCGCATTCGCCACCGCCCGTATGCAGTGGTCCTCTTTGATGAGATTGAGAAAGCACATCCTGAGGTATTCAACATACTCCTTCAGGTGCTTGATTCAGGGCACCTTACCGATGGAAAGGGTCGCAAGGTGAACTTCAAGAACACCATTATTGTCCTCACCTCAAATATTGGCTCTGAGTATCTGGACAAGCTTGCAGGCATTGGGTTTGAAGCCTCAAGTGGAGACGCTAGTGCCCAGAAGGAACAGATGAAGGAGCGTGTGATGCAGGCACTGAAGGCGCAGTTCCGTCCTGAGTTCTTGAACCGTCTTGATGACATTGTTATCTTCGATGTCTTGAGCAAGGAGTCCTTGGTAAAGATTGTGGAGAAACAGGTGAAGGAGGTGGTTGCTCGTCTTCTAGGAAAGAGCATTTCCCTCACGCTTTCTCCTGAGGTGAAGGCTTGGCTGGCGGACAAGGGATACAACCCCCAGTACGGAGCTCGCCCTCTGAAGCGCGTTATCCAAGACAAGATCCTCACCCCCATTGCCTCACTCATGGTTGGGCAGGGCATTATGGAGGGAGGCAGTGTGAACGTGGTTTTGAAAAACGGAGAGCCTTCTTTTGAGGTCCGCAAGACCGCCCGCAGGGTCTCAACCAAGAAGGTTAAGGCGGTTGCGTCCTAGTCCCGGGACTGCTATAGTCTTCCTATCTATGTCACAGGACCGCCTACAAAAAATGAAGTCTCCTTCGGGGCACATTCGTATCACCACCAAGAATAAGAAGAAGGTGACACGAAAGCTCGAGTTCAAGCACTACGACCCTAATACGCGTAAGCACGAACTGTACAAGGAAGTAAAGAAGTAAAACAAAAGACCGCCTTCAGGGCGGTTTTTTTTGTTGGTCCTTGAAAAAGGGAAGTATATAAAATGGAAAAACCCCCCTTGCGGGCGGTTTCTCCAGTGTGCTTACAAGTTTCTACCCGGAGGCAAATCCCTATAAGCACTTAGGTAAGATATCCTATCCGAGAATTCCTGTCAAGCATTTTTGGGTGGGGTGGGGATAACCTATTTGGGGCTTAAAAAGCATAGCCCTGACACCGGAGTGTCAGGGCTATGGGTGGCGCTAGGCCGCTGCGGCTTCTAAGGCACGAAGGCTCGCGAACATGCCCTTCAGTTCTGTTGAGGCGTTCGGTGCAAGTTCATACGTACAGGGATCGAAGTCGTTGTCGACCACCATGCATATGAAGGGTGCGGTGAGGGGAGGGAGATTGAGTACCGGTCCCCTGATCCTCTCACCGTATTGACCAAGCCAGGTGGTGAACTGATCTTCCATCTGGGAGCCGAGGATAAGTACCACACACTTCTCCCACGGACCGATCACTGCTGGGATGCCCACGACCAGAAGCTCGTCTGGCTCCAGTTTGTGAAGGTGTTCCGAGACAGCAGATCTGAGGACTGAAACTCGTTCCCTCTGTGAGGGGTCGTAGAGTTTAAACCTTTTCATGAAGGCACTCCTAGAAGGTTCAATTGAAGCAATCTATATAATACCTCTAAAGTAGAGGAAAGTCAATACGTAAGTGAGCGGGCCCAGTAGGAATCGAACCTACGACGTCGGGTTTGGAGTCCGAAGTTATACCATTTAACTATGGACCCGGGATGGCACTTGGTAACGATACCAGATAAGAGAAGCGGGGAAAAGCTAGTCTCGGTCCCAAGGCTAGGGATACAATAGAACCATGCATCGATTTAGGCTCGTTTCTCTTCTGGCACTGTTATCGTCAGTGCCGCTATTAGCACGTGCAGCGGATCTTCCACTCCTTTCTCCTGGATGGAGCTTAATACCTGAAGCTTGTAGGGACTGCCCCTGTGGTTTTGCTGGAGTCATGGGTGTCGTACAGAACCTCATGAATGTAGGCATATCACTTGGTGTACTACTCTTTGTTTTTATTCTTGCTTGGGCAGGTTTTTTGTTCATTGCATCAGCCACCAATCCAGAAAGTAGAAGCAAGGCCAAGAGCATGCTTTTGAATGCTGCTATTGGCCTCATGATCATTCTGTCTGCCTGGCTCATGGTGGATTTCATCATGAAGGCACTCTATAGCGGACCGGATGGGAATGCTGGTGAGTTTGGTCCTTGGAATTCAATCCTCACAGGAGGAGACATGTGCGTGACTGCCTTTGAGACAAAAGCGCTCTTTAGTGGGGCAATAACCCGTACTGAGCTCACCTCACGCCCGAGCACACCAGGGGTTCCTGGTGGAGGTCCAGGAAGTTGTAGGGTACCCGTCAGTGGTGCCTGTGCTTATACAAATTTTATTGCTGCTTTTGGCTCTGAAGATGTTGCACGCCAAGCAGGTATAACTTGCTATGGGGAAAGTGGCGGCGTTATTCAAAGAGTGAGCGGATCTGATGTCATGAGAAATGATCCTCAGAGACGCGCCTTTTCCTTTGGTCTTTTTCAGATCAATATCACCCAGCATCAGTTTCCGGGCTTGAATTGCCCTAGTGCGTTTAATGGCAGGAATTACTCAGCAACGGTGAAAGACGAAGCGCTGTATGCAAGATGCGTTGCTGCAGCAAAGGACGCAACGAAAAGTCTTGCAAAAGCAGTGGTGATATACAGAGAGAGAGGTAACACGTGGGCAGCGTGGACCGCTGCAAAGAAATGTGGTCTTGCACAGGCTGCACCCGAACAAGAGCAGGTGAGTCTTTCTCGAGCCCTTGCACGTGCGGTATCATTACTTCCATGACCAAGCAGAAGATTACCATTGTACTTGCCGTAGTCTTAGTGCTCGTGAGCATTGGTATTCTGACTTTCGTAATCCTGCGCAACCTTTCTCAGGATCCGGGAAGTGTCCCGCAGTCTGAAAACCCATTCTCTTTGCTCGGAGGCGAAGGTCCTTCTTCACATAAGACCCTACAGATTTATACGAGAAGTGGCGAACCTGTGACTACTCCTGACTTTATAGCCTCACACGAGCCCCTAGAGACTCCAGGAGGGAAGTTCTATAACCTCTATGGGCCCGAGTACTCAACTGAAGGATTTACGTTCTCACTCCAGTACTCAGAGGCTGACTCGCAGTTCTTGATTAACCTACTAACCGAACCCATCGGGAATGCTCGCAAAGATGGAGAGAACTACCTTCGTGCCATACTTAATGTCACCAGCGAGCAACTCTGTGAGCTCAACACCGTAGTATCCGTAAATCCAGATGTGAGTGAAGTTTATTCAATGTACGAGAATCTCGGTCTGAGCTTTTGTCCTAATGCAGTATTGCTTCCCTAGTCATGTATAAAACACTTTTGCTTTCTTTATTTGTAGTGCTCGCAGCAGGCGCTTTCAGTCCGGTAGCACAAGCCGCAAGCTTGCCTTTCATAGATTCTAATTTCAGTTTGGTGCCCGATGCTAATGATCTAGATCCTCTGTGTTTGCCAGGAGCTCCGCTTTCTTTTGGTGCCGTGATGGAAATAGCTCAGCGGTTTGTAAACGTTGGAATCTCACTGGGTATTTTTCTTTTTGTCATCATACTTGCGTGGGCAGGGTTCCTCTTTATGATTTCTGCCACTAATCCTGAAAGTAGAAGCAAGGCCAAGAAGATGTTACTCAACGCTGCTATTGGCCTCATGATTATCCTTTCTGCTTGGCTCCTGGTGGACTTTATTATGAAGGCACTCTATAGCGGGCCAGATGGCACTGAGGGAAGATTTGGTCCTTGGAACAGTATTCTTGGGGACGGGCCTGCATGTGTTATTGGAAGAGCTACGACACCACTATTCGATGGTGCTGTTACGAGGACTGAGTTGCCTCCTGGGACCTCCGGCGGCGGCGGCACGTCTGGAGGGGGCCCCACAGGAACCTTCGATGGCTCGTTCACTTACCAGGCAAATATAGAGGCGCAAAAGGGAGATCTCTCAGAACCTATGGCTGCTGTGCTGCGCTGTATGGTTACAAAGGTGCCAAGAGGAGTGGGTAATATTTCCTCTATATCAGACAATCAAATAACTACAGGAACCAAAACGTTTGCGCAATGTGCAAGAGATGGCTGTGCTCACTCTGCAAATTCTTGTCACTATGGAGGAAGATCCTGTATTGGAAAATCATTTGCCGTTGATTTTGGCGATGAACAAAATAAAGTCGCATTGAGCGCCGCAGCAAGATCTTGCGGAGCAAAGGTGCTCGACGAGGGTAATCACATCCACGTGAGCATTGGAGATGCGAGCGGCTGTGGTTGCAGTCTATAGCAAGCGCCTCAACCAAGACCGCTGATGCCTGGCATAGTGCCAAAGCTTAGATTCTAGAGCAGGAATAAGTGATTCCTTGTCTCGCTCTCCGCGCAGGTACTCACCAACGATTCTATACTCAAGTCCAAGCTCAGTGAGTCGCGCGTCCCCAACTTCCTCACGTACGCGTGTAACTTCTTCAATAAGCCCTCTATCAAAGGCTGAAGCCAGGCGTGCATTAATGCGTTCCCGGAGCACGTCTCGTTCAGGGTTAATGATCTCCCACGTAACGTTGTAACGAGGCATGCGTGGCTCTCGCTCAGGAACATGTCCATGTACCTTCACAATCTCGAGTGCTCGTATAAGACGCCTTCTGTTCAGCAGATCTATAGTGCTGGCACGGCGAGGATCAAGCGTAGTCAGCATCTGGGCTAGTTCTTCGGTAGAAAAGGATTCAAGCTCTGCCCTATACAAAGGATTAGCACCTTCCGTATCGGGAAGTCCATAGATAAGGGTTTCAAAATAGAAGTGGGTGCCACCCGCTAGTATGGGAACCTTGCCTCGTGCAACCATGTCTTCAATGAGTTTCTCTGCGTCTCTCGCAAAATCTGCCGCGCTATAGGGAATAGCAGCATCACAAATATCTATTAAGTGATGAGGGACGCCCTGCATCTCCTCAAGAGAGATTTTCTCCGTTCCAATATCAAGACCCCGGTATACTTGCCGTGAATCAACTGAAATAACCTCACCATCGAGCTCTTGGGCGAGTTCAATAGCTCTGGCTGATTTGCCCGAAGCTGTTGGTCCTGCCACACAGATTATTGAATATTGTATCCCCATAGACGCCTGTGAGCGCAATGGTATCATGACCCTACGATAACGAAACATACTATGAATACTGAACAAAAGAGTAACTATTGTGAACTGTGCGGCGACTTTCACGACCCTTTTCGAGAGTACTCATGCTCTGTGCGCATAGGTGAGGCTGTGCCAGATTACGAGTTTGAGGCATTTCACAAGGGAGAAGCTAAGAAAATGAAGTTCTCAGACTTCCGTGGCAAGTGGCTCATTGTTATGTTCTACCCAGCAGATTTCACCTTCGTGTGCCCAACTGAGCTTGAGGACATGGCTAAGATCTACCCAAAGCTTCAGCAGATTGGTGCCGACGTGGTGTCTTTCTCAACAGACACGGTGTTCGTACATAAGGCATGGCATGAAACCTCACCAGCCATTGGCACGATTGAGTACCCTATGGGTGCAGATCCTTCAGGAAAGATTGCTGATGCTTTCGGAGTACTTATTGAAGGGGGTGACATGGCCTTTACTCCTGATGAGGGTCTCGCACTACGCGGCACTTTTATCATGGACCCAACAGGAACACTGCGTACCATGGAGGTACACGATAACAGCATTGGCCGCTCTGCAAAGGAAACACTGCGCAAGGTTCAAGCTGCACAGTTTGTGGAGTCCAATCAAGGAAAGGTGTGCCCAGCTTCTTGGGAACCAGGAGACGATACTCTGGAGCCAGGAATGGATTTGGTAGGAAAGATTTAAAGGAAAAAGCCTGTCACATCTGACAGGCTTTTTCTCTATGTGCCGAGGGAGGGACTTGAACCCTCAACCCTTTCAGGAGCGGGTTTTGAATCCGCCGCGTATACCAATTCCGCCACCCCGGCAATATAAATTATCCTACGCGTCTCGTGCCTGTCTCGCAACGTGCATGGTAGAATTGCCCTATGAACACGTTTAGCGCGGGGAATTCGACACCACAGAAGTTTGCAGAACCCACCAAGTACGATTCTATTTTTTGGGTAGAGGTAGAGCGCATCCAGCCAAACCCCTATCAGCCTCGTCGGGAGTTTGATGAGGAGCGTCTCAAGGCGCTGGCTGAAAGTATTCGGCAATATGGTGTGCTCCAGCCACTGGTGGTGACGCGCAGCGAGACGGAGAAGGCCGGTGGTGGCCTACAGGCTGCCTACGAATTGATTGCTGGAGAGCGACGTTTGCGCGCCTCAAAACTTATCGGGCTTCGTGAAGTGCCGGTGGTTATTCGTGCAGGTGAGCAGTCTGACAAGATGAAGCTTGAGTTGGCTATCATCGAGAACCTGCAGCGTGAAGATTTGAACCCCATTGATCGCTCAAAGGCTTTTGCCCAACTAGCCGAAGCTTTTGGTTTATCTCACGCAGAGGTGGGGGCAAAGGTGGGACGCAGCCGCGAGTATGTTTCAAACTCCATTCGCTTACTGCTTCTTCCTGAAGCTATTCAGAACGCTGTTGTCCAGAAGGAGATTACTGAAGGACACGCTCGTGCACTCCTTATGCTCACCGATCGCCCCCAAGAGCGCGATACGCTCTTCAAGGAGATTCTCCTGAAGAAGACCTCAGTGCGCATGGTGGAGCAAATGGCCAGGCGTATTGCAACGGAACGCATCCGCAAGCACGACAAGACTTCAGAAATGATGGAACTTGAGAAGAGTCTTACCGAGACGCTTGGTACCCGCGTACTTATTGAAAACAGACCCAATGGTGGGCGAGTACTTATTGAGTTCTTTTCTTCCGAAGACCTCTCTCACATAGCCAACATTCTAGCTGCTCACGAGGCAGAACTCCTTGCAGACAAAGAGGCACCTGCTGAAGTTCAGCAACTGTTTCCAAACACTTCACCGATTGATCCTGTGGTAGCTACAGAAGTTGCGAGTGCACCAGTAGAGCCACCACCTGCTCCCGAGAAAGAGCCAGAGGACGACATGTACTCAGTCTCCAGCTTTACTGTTTAGAAGGTTTGGTGCCTTTGGGTGTTTTTCTTTTCGTAACACGTAGGGGCTTTATTTCAACCAGTGAAGTATCCGTGCGAGCATTGTTTTCCAAGTAGCTGCGAATATTTCTGCGTGCTAATGAAGTGCGCGCATAGTCGTGCCACTTAGCTGTGGGTCGAGCATTCTTGCTCTTTATAATCTCCACCATATCTCCATTCTTAAGCTCTGTATCAAATGAGACAAGCTTGTTGTTTATCTTTGCTCCCTGCATGTGCTCCCCTAGATCGCTGTGTATAGCATAGGCAAAATCCACTGGTGTTGAGCCGGTAGGGAGGTCCACTACATCTCCACGAGGTGAAAAGACAAAAATTCTATGTGAGAAGAAATCAGTCTTGAGTCCCTCAACAAACTCAGTGGATTCACCAACACTTGCGTGCGCATCAGCAAGATCACTCAACCACTGTGGTGTGTTGGTAAGTGCCGTCACCGGCTTAGGTGCTGCTGGGTCTGGACTCTTGCGCAACTGCAGTAAGTTCGGAATAAGATCACGAATCCAGGGAAGAGAAAGTTTCTGTACAGCAGCCTGCTTCGCGCCCTTTCCCAAAGCTTTATATGAACCATGCGAAGCAATGCCGTGCTCAGCTTGCTCGTGCATTTCACGGGTGCGTACCTGAATCTCTACAATACCCGCTTCAGGTGTTACCACCGTGGTGTGCAGAGATTGGTACCCGCTCGAGGGCTTCGGTACCGCTATATAATCCTTAAATCCTCCAGGAAGAGGCTTCCAAAGTGAGTGAAGCGCACCCAGCGCGGTATATGCGTCACTCACCGTGGGAACAATGATGCGCAGCGCTGCAATATCATGAATGCGCGTAATATCATCTCCCTTACGCTTCAGCTTCTGATGCAAACTCCATAGTCCTTTCATGCGAATACCGGTCTCAAAATCGTGAATACCTTTGCGTGCTAGTGCATGGCGCACTTCCTTACGCACCTTAACCAATCCTGCTTCTGTTTCCTTGGTAGCAAGCTTACGCAGTTCAAGCGCATGCTGATACGCATCCGCATCAATGAACGGGAAGGCCATATCTTCAAAGTCCCTACGAATTCGGCCCATACCTAAACGGTCTGCAAGGGGCGCATAAATCTCTAAAGTCTCAAGTGCAATGCGCTTCTGTTTCTCGGGAGGAACATGATCGAGGGTAGACATGTTATGGTAGCGATCCGCTAACTTCACAATAAGTACCCGCACATCAGCCGCAGTCGCCACTAGAAGGCGCCTCAGACTCTCTGCGTGGCGCTCTGTGCCCTGATACTTGTGTTGTCCGAGCTTGGTAACCCCCTCCACCAAAAAGAGCACCTCAGGGCTAAATTCTTTCTCAACGTCTTCACGCGTAATATCTGTGTCCTCAATAGCGTCATGCAGAAGGGCTGCAGCAATCGTTGGTGCGTCCATGCCAAGCTCAGCCAGGTGGAGCGCTACGGCCGAAGGGTGAATAAAGTAGGGTTCACCAGAATAACGGGTGTGACCTTCATGAGCTTTCTTACCGAATTCGTATGCCTTCTCTATGAGCGTAGTATCCGCAGGAGTAAGCGACGACATCTTTGCAAGGATTTCCTTGACGGTGGTCATACTAGCTAGCATACCGCCCGAGAAGGTTTGCACCAAATGAACCAGTCGCTAGGTCAGATAGGTTCCAGCTTCCTCCGCTGTGAGCTTTGCTGTGTCCACACTTTCAGGAAGATAGATGCGGCGCAGTCCCTTCTTCAAGAAATGTCCCGCCTTAGACTTATAGAGCACGAGTGCCTTTCCCGTCTTCGGGTGCTTGCCAAGTTCACGCACAATATCAACTCCCTTGGGTGGGCGCTTCGGCTCACTCAGTACTGCCACAGCACGCTCAAGTGTCACCGTGTATGGATCATCAGGAAGTTTCAGAGAGCGGAACTCACCATCGTGTCCAAGGTACGGACCAAAACGACCAATGTTAGCAATGATGGGCTTCTCACTGGCAGGGTGGTTCCCCAGGGTGCGGGGAAGAGAGAGATAATGCAGGGCGAGCTTCAAGTCCACGGTATCAAGAGCGACACCAGCAGGCACACTTGCTCTGCGTACGTTTACCTTCGGCTTCTTGGGTTTCTTTGCTACGCGCTTGCGTGGCTTTCCGGCTTTGGTAAGGAGGGGTAGTGGCTCTTCCTCCGGAACCTCTTCCATAGGAAGCACTAGTTCAACGTAGGGACCAAACCTTCCAGTCTTTATATAAATAGGTCCATTTGTCTCGGGATCGTTACCGAGCGGTTCATCACTTTTCACTTCGGTGCCGTCTTCCTGTCGCGCACCCTCACAGTCTGGATAGCGCGTACAGCTCATGAAGATGCCTCCACGTCCAAGCTTAAACTCCATGGATGCGTCACACAGTGGACAGGTGAATTCCTTTGGAGCCTCTCCAAGAGACGTGGCCTTCGGAAGGTCTTCCTTGGAAGCCACCGCCTTAGAGAAAGGCCCATAGAATTCAGAAAGGGTCCCGCCATAGGCACGCTCTCCACGAGCAATCTCGTCTAGATTGTCCTCCATGGCTGCGGTGAATGAGTCTGAAATGTATTCAGGGAAATGCTCTTCAAGCCAACCAGACACCACCATGCCGGTGGCGGTAGGCATGAGCGTACGACCCGTCTTCTCCACATAGCCACGGTCCTGAATGGTCTTCATGGTACTCGCGTATGTTGAAGGGCGTCCAATACCACGCTTCTCAAGCTCCTTAATGAGGCCCGCCTCAGTGTAGCGGTTCGGTGGTTCGGTTTGCTTCTCAACTGAGCCCAATGAGACCACAGAGAGTGACTCACCCACGGTGAGTACCGGAAGCTCAACATCTTCCCCTCTGGCTTTCGTATCGCAAGCAAGCCAGCCCGGGAAGAGAGTTCGAGAACCATTACCACTGAAGAGTGGAATCTCCACGTCTGCTTTTGCCTTCACACTAGTGCGCAGTAGCTTGGCTGCACTCATCTGAGAAGCGAGGGTGCGTGCACGGATAAGCTCATACAAATTCTGCTCGTCTGCTGTAGCTCCTGCAGTTTTCTTGCTTGGGTCTGTGGGGCGAACCGCCTCGTGCGCCTCCTGAGCATTCTTGCTCTTAGTGGCATACGCTCGCGTCTCAACGTACTCAGTACCAAACTCCTTGAGCACCACCGCGGCAACACTCTTCACAGCTTCAACAGAAAGATTCACTGAGTCCGTACGCATGTACGTGATGTGTCCTGCCTCATACAGTTTTTGTGCAGAACGCATGGTGCGGCTTGGAGAGAAACCAAGACGTGTGGAGGCCACCTGCTGCAGGGTGGAGGTGGTGAAAGGGGGTTTTGGGTTACGTTCTTCGGCGCGCTCGGTGACGTCAGCAACAGTCCAGCTGGCTTTGCGACCAAGTAGCACAATACGCTCGGCTTCCTTGGCTTCACTTGGCTCAACCGTACAGGTGGTAGGGAACTCACCACCCTTGGCCTTAAAGACCGCATCAAGTGCGTAGTAGGTAACGGGAATGAAAGCTTTAATCAAACGCTCACGCTCGGCCAAGATACGAAGCGCAGGAGACTGTACACGCCCAGCGGAGAGTCCATAGCGGACCTTCTTCCAGATGAGGCCTGAAAGGTCGTACCCAACAATACGATCAAGTACACGACGCGCTTCTTGCGCCTGTCGCAAGTTCTCGTCAATACTGCGTGGATGCTTCAAAGCCTCTTCAACAGCGGCTTTGGTGATCTCATGAAAGACCACACGCTTCGGACTTTTCATACCCACCACCTCCTTGATGTGCCAGGCAATAGCCTCTCCTTCACGGTCGGGGTCAGTTGCAAGAAAGATTTCACTCGCTCTCCCTGCTGCTTTGGTTATCTTCTCAATGACATCGCGCTTATCTGGAGAGACCACATAGCGAGGAGTAAAGTCATGCTCAATATCCACTGCGTCCTTATTAGACTTCGGAAGATCACGTACGTGCCCTACAGAGGCAAGTACTTCATATCCCGTGCCTAAGTACTGGCCAATGGTACGGGCCTTTGCGGGTGATTCAACGATAAGGAGTTTGGTACTCATGTAGCTCACTCATACCGCACCTTATAGAGGTAGGTCAAGGCACAACCATTAAAGGAACGTTACGAACATCGCTGCCAACAGCCAAATTCCTCATACACCAGGCCACGTAGTTCAAGCATAACGAGGGCGGTGAGAGCATCGCCTTGGGGAAGCTTCGACCTGGTAACTAAGTCCCCTCGTGAGGTAGGTGCAGTCAGAAGCGAGAGAAGTAATTCTTCGTTGGGAGAGAGCTGTTGCGAGCCTTCATCCCTGAAAGACACCTCTTCTTTCTCGGGGATTTGTAGGGCCTCAAGAAGGTGAGAGGGCTCCGTAACCAGACCCGCTCCAAGACGCAAGAAAAGCGAAGAGCCATACCCATGAGGGTCTCCAATGCGGTGGGGAACGCATAACAGCTCTCGATTATATTCCCCTGCAAGACGCGCTGTGATAAGGGTGCCAGAGCGCTCACCTGCCTCAATAACAAGAACCGCCTGAGCTATGCCCACCATGAGTCTATTTCTCTGGGGAAACATCCAGGGTTGCGGAGTACTCGTGGGAGCATACTCAGATAGAAGTGCTCCTCCACTCCCTAGAATCTTTTGGGCAAGTCCTGCATTGGTGCGTGGAGCAATGGCGCTGTCTGCAATGCCTGAACCTGGAAAAGCTAGTGTGGGAAGTCCAGCTGCAAGCGCTGCTCGGTGAGAGGCAGCGTCTGCACCAAGAGCCAGGCCCGACACTATCGCCACTGGATAGCCAGACAATCCCCCAATAAGGTAGTCGATAACCTCACGGCCATAGGGAGAAAGATCACGTGAACCAACAACGGTAAGTAGCTTATGGTCTGGAGAAGGGAGCTCTCCTCGGATCCAAAGATGGTCCGGTACCTGGGGAATCTCACGTAAGGCAGGTGGGTATTCGTCCTTGGTGAGTTGTCGCAAGTCGCTCTCCATACTATGCTCTATAGTATAAACCTATGTTAGATATCCATTTCATCAGAGAGAACGCCGATGTTATTAAGGACGGCGCCCGCAAGAAGCACATAGAGGTGGATGTGGATCGTCTTATTGTTGTAGACGATGAGCGCAAGCAGCTTCGCCAGGAACTCGATGAGAAGCGCGCAGAACAGAATCGTGCAAGCTTCAATATCGTTAATATTCAGGGAGAGGAGAAGAATCGTCTTCTTGAGTCTCTGCGTCTTCTGAAAGACTCCATGGCAGAGATTGAAGAGAAACTCGTTAAAGTGATGGAAGAGTGGCAGCGTCTCATGCTCTCTATTCCAAACATTCCTGACATGACGGTGCCCGAAGGAGAGAGTGACGCAGACAATGTTGAGGTACGCACCTGGGGAGAGATTCCTCAATTCTCCTTCACACCCAAGGATCATGTGGAGCTCATGACCGCACTTGATATGTGTGATTTTGAACGAGGCACGAAGGTCTCAGGTTTCCGTGGTTATTTCCTGAAGGGAGATGGTGTGCTGTTGGCCAATGCTGTTTCGCAGCTTGCACTCACGCACTTTGTGAAGAAAGGGTTTGAGCCACTCATTGCTCCTTCACTGGTGCGCAGGGAGGCTTTCATGGGTACGGGATATCTTCCACAAAGCGAAGACGATTTGTATAAGACGCAGGATGGGGAGTATCTCTCGGGTACCGCCGAGGTTGCGACCATGGGCTTTCACATGAACGAGACTCTTGAGCAGAGCCAGCTACCTATTAAGTTTGTCTCGTACTCACCATGTTTCCGCAGAGAGGCGGGAAGTCATAGCAAGGACACCAAGGGACTTATTCGCGTGCACGAGTTCTTCAAGTGGGAACAGGTGGTGCTGTGCGAAGCTTCACACACGGAGTCCGTCCGTCTGCACGAAGAGCTCACGCAAAATGCTGAGGAGTTCTTGCAGCTTCTGAACCTTCCATATCACGTCGTGGTGAACTGTGGTGGAGACCTGGGACTGGGGCAGGTGAAGAAGTATGACATTGAGGCATGGATGCCTTCACAGGAAACCTATCGAGAAACACACTCTTCTTCATACTTCCATGATTTCCAGACACGCAGACTGACCACGCGCTACAGGGATGCAGAGGGGAAGTTGCACTTCGCACACTCACTCAACAACACCGCCGTAGCCATGCCACGCATCCTTTCTATGCTTGTAGAAAATTATCAGCAGGAGGACGGCACCATACGTGTACCGTCTGCACTCGTCCCCTATGTTGGCAAAGAAATCCTGGGACGTCGAGCGTAAAAGCTCGCCCAAGCCAGTTCCTCAGCAGGAATCTATTCCTGTTCGTAAGGAGAGGGCAACAAGACCGGCAAAGCCAGCTCGAGTGAAGAAGACGAAGCGCATACCTAAGCCGGTGCTTTCTAAGGAATCGCTCAAGGTGCGACGAGCACGAGCGCGCAGAATGTTTTTCATTTTTGTTTCGGTTCTCGTACTACTTTGTATTGCCGGTCTTTTCTACGTTAGTTGGAGTCCTGCGCTACGCGTTCAGGAGGTGAGAGCTGAAGGTCCTCATGCTCATGAAATCATCAGTGAGACAAAAGAACAGTTGAAGGGAACTCATGCATTTATCCTTCCACGCAATTCCCTCTTCTTCCTTCCGGTGAGTAACATTCGTGAGAGCGTGCTCAAGATGCATCCGGATATTGTAGCTGTTGCTGTGCACTCCTCAGGTCTTCAAGGCATTACGGTGGTGGCTTCTCCTCGCTCAACTGCGTATCTGTGGTGCGGCGTACTCCGAAGTGTTCCTGGTGAGTGTTACAACGTAGACACCAGTGGACTCATCTTTGGTAAGTCTGAAACAAACACTGCTTCTAGTACGCAGAGTCAGTACCTCAAGGTATACAACAGTGTTGAAGGCTCTGTGGAGGATCCTGTTCGTGCCTACGTTTCCTATGCCTCCGCGTTTCCCAATGCTCTGAGACTCGCGAAAGTTTTGAAGACACTTCAAGCCAATATCACTGAGCTCACTATTGAGAATGATGAAGCTAGTTTCTATACCGCACAGGGCACACGCATCACCTATGTGATTGGTAACGAGGATGCCACCGCAACACTTGCAGCCAGTGTCTTTCCAACACTTAACTTGCAGCAGGGCTCTGTTGAGTACATAGATCTTCGTTTTGAAGGGAAGGTATATTTGCGTAGACAGCAGGCCACCGTAGCAGAAGAACAGTAGACAGGGCTAGCGGTATGCGGTAGGTCTATATATATGGAAAGCTTCTGGCAACATCTCCCCAAACCCTTTTTTATACTAGCGCCCATGGCGGACGTTACGGATCCTGCATACCGCAAAATTATTGCCAAGTATGGGAAGCCAGACGTAACCTGGACCGAGTTTGTATCAGCAGACGGTTTGTTTCATACGCGAGAGAAAAAGGGCATGAAGGATGAAGAGAATCCCCTCGTGCGTGATCTTCTCTATTCTGAAGGAGAGCGCCCGCTCGTGGCGCAGCTCTTCTCAAGTATTCCCGAGAACATGAGCTACGCAGCAAAACTCTGCAAGGAACTTGGTTTTGATGGTGTGGACATTAATATGGGTTGCCCAGACAAGTCCATAGAGCGCCAAGGATGTGGTGCGGGCATGATGCGTAATCCTGAGAACGCTAAGGCAATTATTCGTGCAGCTCGTGAAGGGGGACTCCCTGTCTCGGTAAAGACGCGCATCGGGTACAACAGCGAGAACATTGATGAGTGGCTCACCGCAGTACTCGAGGAGAAACCAGAGGCACTCACGGTTCACCTGCGTACGCGTAAGGAAATGAGCAAGGTACCAGCACACTGGGAACTGGCAAGTCGCATTGTTGCGCTGCGGGACAAGGTGAGCCCTTCCACGTTAATTATTGGAAACGGGGACGTAGTGTCACTAGAGGATGCAAAAATGAAAGCGGAAGAGAGCGGTATGGACGGCATTATGTTGGGCAGGGCCATCTTTGGTAACCCGTGGCTATTTACCGGGCGTCCTCTTGAGAGCATCACGCCCAAGGAGAAACTCACCGCGCTGCTTGAACTTACCGAAGGTTTTGAAGCGCTCGTGCCTCGCAAGTCTTTTCATCTTTTAAAAAAGCACGTAAAGGTGTTTGTGTCTGGATGGGACGGTGCATCCGTGCTGCGCAGTAGTCTTATGGACACTACGGACTTACCTTCCTTCAAACAGGTTCTAGCCGATGGCTTGAAGCTGGTATAATGCCTGCTATGGCACACCAGTCTCTCTATCGTCGATATCGTCCCAGCACCTTCAAAGATTTGGTGGGGCAGAGTCAGGTGACTGAACCTCTCATGGAGCAGTTGAAGAGTGGGAAAGTGGGCCACGCGTATTTGTTTGCAGGATCTCGTGGTCTTGGAAAGACAAGCGTTGCTCGTATTTTTGCTAAGGAATTAAAGACTCACGAGCGCGATGTGTATGAAATAGACGCAGCTTCCAACAACAGTGTAGATGATATCCGTGCACTCACGGAGCAGGTATACACGCTGCCCTTCGCCTCTCCCCTAAAGGTATACATTCTGGACGAGGCCCACATGCTTTCTAAGGGAGCATGGAATGCATTTCTGAAGACTCTTGAAGAGCCACCTGCTCACGCTATTTTCATACTTGCTACGACTGAGCTTGAGAAAGTTCCAGACACCGTTATTTCTCGTTGCCAGGTCTTTGAATTCAAACGACCCACACGTGAAGGCCTGACGAAGGTGGTGCTGAACGTGGCCAAGAAAGAAGAGTACACACTTGAGCCTGCTGCAGCAGAACTCATTGCGCTTCTTGCAGACGGTTCGTATAGAGACGCACTTTCTGTTTTAGAAAAGGTGCTTTCTTCCGTATCAGGGAACACTGTGAGTCTGGAAGACACTGAGAAGGCAACTGGTGCACCGAAGCATGCTTTGGTTGCCGCTCTCGTTGCGTCTCTTTCTGCCGGAGATACAGAATCCTCACTTGCCGCTATTCGTACAGCTTCCTCAAGTGAGGTGGACATGCAACTGTTTCTAGCACTTGTTCTTGAGAACATGCGTTCAGTTCTTTTGGTTCGTCACGCACCTGAACTCGCTAAAGCCTTGGAGAAAGAGTTAGGTGAGGACGTCTTTAGTGAGGTGAAAGCTCTGGCACAACAGAAGGATTCAAAGCTTACCCACCAAGTACTTCGTGTCTGGCTTGATGCTGCTAGCCGTATGCGCTTTTCGCCCATACCAGCTTTGCCACTTGAATTAGCCGTACTTGAACTTTCCTAGGGTATGAGGCTTCTGCGCTATGCCGGAGCTGCTGTCGTAACCATTGCCTTACTTGGGACGCTTTGGGTATGGCAGCAGCCAGGCACGATACAGGAGCAGTTTTTTGCTAAAGCCTGCTCTACACCACTGACCTACACCGTGGGGGAAATGGATTCGAGTTTTGGACTTACAAAGGAAGAGTTTGTGCAGGCTCTCGCAGAGGGGAGTGAAGTATGGAACAAGGCAGCTGGCAAACAGGTGCTTGTCTATGATCCTACGGACCCAAAGGCTATTCCCGTACACCTGGTCTATGACCAGCGACAAGAGAATATTCGTCTAGGTGCTCACTTAGATAATGAGAAGGCGAGTCTTGATGCAAGACGAGCTGAAATTGAGCGTCTGGATACCATATATACCAATGCACAAAAAGTGTATGAAAAGGCACGCAGTGCCTATGAAGTCGCTGCTGAAAGTTATCAGGCAGAGGTTGCGAGAGTGAATAAGGCCGGAGGAGCCAGCCCAAAAGAATACGACAGACTTCAAGCACAACAAGCGCAGCTGCAAAGAGACCAAGAGAAACTGAATGCACTCGCAGATAGTCTCAATGGAGCAGGAAAAGATCTTCAGCAGAAGGTGAGTGAACTCAATGAGAGCGTGAAGCAAGTAAATAGTGTGGTGAGTTTCTTCAATGCGGGAGCCAATAAGGACTTTGATGCAGGTAAGTACGTGCGCACAGCAACCTCAACGAAGATCACCATATACTCCTATTCTTCAAAGAAAGAACTCATCTTTGAACTTGCTCATGAGTTTGGTCATGCGCTAGGTATGGAGCACAACGATAATCCGGAGTCTATTATGTTTGCGTATGCAAAGTCTCAGACACTCTCGGTGAGTGCTGAGGATTTGGCTAGCCTGCGGAGTGTGTGCACTCTATAGAGTATTTCGTTTAGGTCTGGTAAATGCTAAGGTGAAGCCATCCTCACAGGAGGAATGTGCGTATTTGGGAGATCGTCTAATGGTAGGACAGCGGCCTTTGAAGCCGTGAATCTAGGTTCGATCCCTAGTCTCCCAGCACTTAGCTTACAAGAAAGACGCACTGAAGATGCGCCTTAAGTGGGTACCCAAGCACCAGCTACTTTTCCATCATGGACATGGACGACGTTCCTCATCAAGGACAGGATTAGTGTTTCCACAAATACTGCCTATCTAAGGCCGGTCATGTTCACTAGCCACCATAAGTCTTCGGGCAGGCAAGCTGATCCCGCCCTACTAGTCTTAGATGTTGCCTGAACACCCGGTAACAAACTAGCACAATCACCGACCTTAACATATGAGATACTCTCAGTATGCCCGCCTCATCAAAGCTACCCAAAGACCTCAGCAAGGCACTTGAAACGAGCCCAAAGACTCGTGCGGCATGGGACGCCCTCACCCCTATTGGTCGCAGGGATTTCATAAGCTGGATAGACCAAGCGCAAAAACCTGAAACTCGTAAGCGTCGCATCGAAAGTATTCCTTCGCGCCTAGCTTCAGGCAAGCGAGGACCCTGCTGCTATGCGCGCATTCCCATGAATCTGTACAAGGAACTTAAGACTTCTCCAAAGGCACAGACCGCGTGGAAAGGTCTTTCTCCCGACGAGAAGCGAAACTTTGCAGACTGGATAGGAGAGGAACTGGATACCGACAAACGTGCACAAAGAATCACGAAAGCTTGCGAGTTGCTAGCCTCTGGTAAGCGAAAGCCCAAGTAAGCCATTTTGCATTATCGTCTGGAGACGATAGGGTAGAGTTATGACTGAAACTATGGAGACGCTACGTGTACTAGCCCAAGAATGGATTATTGCTCACAGTCTTGCGATAGTAACCATCATTCTTCTGGTGGTAGGCATGCGCATTTTTAATGCCTTTGTTTTGGATAAGCTGGTTCGTAAAATTATTCCCTCGAATCACTTTCATTCTGCACAGGCAGAGAAGCAGCGTGAGGATACGCTCATTCGCATAGCACGAGGAACTCTCAGTGGTTTGGTATGGGTACTTGCTGCTCTCATGATTCTCTCTGAGATGGGAGTGAACATTGGCCCACTTCTTGCAGCAGCTGGTGTGGCAGGTCTTGCTATTGGATTTGGTGGTCAGTACCTCATCCGAGATATTGTTGCTGGAATATTTATTATTCTTGAGAACCACTACCGTGTGGGAGATGTGGTTTGTTTAGATGACGTGTGTGGAGTTGTTGAGGACGTGAGTATTCGCATGACCACCCTTAGAGACTTGGACGGCACTGTACACAACATTCCCCATGGCACCGTACAGAGAAGCGCTAATAAGTCTAAGGACTTTGCTAGGGTCAACATGAACATAGGCATTTCCTATGACGCCGACCTTGATCAGGTCATCGAGGTCATTAATCGTGTTGGGGCTGAACTCGCTCTTGATCCTCTGTGGGAGAACGACATTCTGAAAGCCATTAAATTTGAGCGAGTAGATAAGTTTGGAGATTCAACCATTGATATGAAGGTGCTCGGAGATACCAAGCCACTACGCCAGTGGGCGGTTGCAGGAGAGTTTCGTATGCGACTGCGCAAAGCTTTTGCAAAGGAAGGTATAGATCTCCCGTTTCCTCAGATGGTGGTACACACACCAGGACTTTCGGAAATGAAAGCCAAGAAATCCTAGAGAGCCATGTCTGCAGAGGAATCAAAGACCACGGGCTACCATCTCTTTCTCGAGCCTGAGGGAGACACCGGGAAGCTTCTGCAAGATACTATTGACTCACTTGCTGCTACTTATGGTGGACCTGAGTTCCCGCCTCACCTCACTGTGCTCGCACGAATCCCAGGTGAGAATGAATCAGTGGTGTGTGAGAAGGCACTAGAGTTAAGTGAGGGGACGCGACCACTTACCGTGTCCTGTGAAGGATTTGGTATGCAGGATAGTTACTTCAAGTCTCTGTATCTCGTGGCAAGTCCAACTGATGAACTTCTAGCCCTGCATAAGCATGCTCAGGAGTTGTTTACCATGAGTACCTCAGAGAGTTACGTGCCGCACATAAGTCTAATGTACGGAACACTCCCCACTGAACAGAAAAAGAGGATTATAGAGACTTTGGGTCACCTATCCTCGTGCTCATTCACCGTCCAATCTCTTTCTGTGTGGAGGACACCAGGGGAGACCTCTTCGTGGACGAGGGTAGCTACGTTTCCTCTCTTAGGCTGACGGCAAGCACGGAAACTGCTACACTGCCAAAATGAAGCCTCAAGTACTGCTTTTCTATAAGTATGTGACCATCGAAGACCCGCTCGCGCTTATGCAAAGCGTGCGGTCTCTTGCTGAACGCCATAACCTTCTGGGCCGCATCCTCATAGCTGAAGAGGGCATAAATGGCACTGTGGAAGGCGTTCTCGAGGATACTGAGACCTTTGCCAAGGAGCTTCTTGAAGACACGCGTCTGAGCGACATGAACATAAAGCGTAGCGAAGGAACAGGAGAATCATTTAATAAGCTTTGCGTAAAGGTTCGAGACGAGATTGTGGGAACACGCTTCCCCAAGCACGTAGATCCTCGTGTGCGCACAGCCCCAAGGCTCTCTGCAGAAGAACTCCGCAGTTGGTATGAAGAGGGTAAGGACTTTGTGGTGGTAGATATGCGCAACGATTACGAATATCAGTCCGGACACTTCAAAGATTCAGTGAATCCAGGACTAGCGAACTCTCGTGATCTTCCCGAAGCACTTCCTAAACTAGAACCTCTTAAGGATAAGACTGTCCTCACCGTATGTACGGGTGGCGTGCGTTGCGAGAAGATGTCTGCCTTCCTGCTCGAGAACGGTTTTGAAGATGTGTATCAGCTTGAGAACGGTATGCACGGGTACATGGAGAAGTACCCCGGGAAAGACTTTGAGGGAACACTGTATACGTTTGATAAGCGTCTCACCATGGACTTTGGTGGCGATCGCTCAGTGGTGGGTCGCTGCAAGCGCTGTGGAGACTCAACGGAGAAGTACGTGAACTGTGCGAACGATCTTTGTCACCTGCACTTCATCGCTTGTGAGACCTGTCAGAAACCTGAGGGCACCCACTGCTCTCTAGAGTGCGAAGAAACCGTCGCAACACCTCTCCATGTCTAAGAAGGAACCTACATACGACGTCATCGTCGTTGGAGGTGGTGCTTCAGGCATGATGGCTGCTGGAGTAGCCGCTGAAGCTGGTAAGAAAGTACTTCTTATAGAAAAGAATGCTTCTCTTGGAGCAAAACTTGCTATCTCTGGAGGAGGACGCTGCAACATCTTTAATGCAGAGGAAGATTCACGGAAACTTCTAGCGAACTATGGAGACGCTAGTGCATTTCTCCACTCCGCCTTTGCTGAGTTTGGTCTACCTGAGACCCAAGCGTTCTTTGAGCGTCTTGGCATCCTCACCACCGTTGAAGCCAACAAGCGAGCATTTCCTCATTCCCAACACGCACCGGACGTAGTACACGCACTGGTGAAGTATTTGCGTGCCAATGATGTGGAAGTACGAACTGATACTACTATTGCTCGCATTAAAGTTGAGGACGGCAAAATTGTATCGGTTGTGGCGCAAGGTTTTGAGTTCACTGCCACCACCTACATTTTTGCAACAGGAGGTATGTCGCACCCCGAGACTGGCTCCACGGGAGACGGTTTCGAGTGGCTGCGTGAGCTTGGACATCAAGTGAAGGAGCCAACACCTACTATTGTTCCTCTTTCTGCACGTGAAGCTTGGATTAAAAACTTGAAGGGAACTACGCTTCCAGGAGTGAAGATAACTTTCTACATAAACGGGAAGAAGAGTTTTTCTAAGAAAGGAGATATTCTTCTGACTCACTTTGGTCTATCAGGCCCCATCATCCTCAACAGCGCAGGACTCGTTGCTGATATTTTGCACGAAGGCCAGGTCACCGCTGCCATTGATCTTTTCCCGGGACAAGACACTGGCATACTCAGTGTTGCTCTTGTTGCGCTGTTTGATTCCAATAAGAACAAGATGCTACGCAATGCTCTCACCCAGTTTGTACCTGCAGGATGTTCAGACGCCGTACTCGAGCTACTGCCAGCACTTGATGCGCACAAGAAGGTGCACTCGGTAACCAGAGAAGAGCGACGCGCACTCATAGACATGATGAAAGCAATGCCCGTGACCATTAATGGTCTTATGGGATACTCCCGTGCCGTTGTTGCAGACGGAGGAGTGCTTCTGAAAGAAATGGACATGCGCACCATGCGCTCACAAAAGATCTCCAATCTCCTCATAACGGGGGATCTCCTTAATATTTCCCGTCCTTCTGGCGGTTATTCTTTGCAGCTGTGTTGGACTACAGGTTTTCTTGCGGGGAAGAACTCTTAGTACCACCCACTGTGTGGGTGTGCAATACGCATATCTAGGAGTACCATAATTAAGTTAGTTGTAGTAATTAACTTACGTATATGCAGGATCTAACGTACCTTGTGAATGAGCTGCGGAATATTAACAATAATCTGGCAAGGCTTGTAAGTGCAGTTGATGACATTAAGAGGGAGATACGAAACAAGTAGAAATTGCGTCCGCTGTTTGAAACTCTGACCTAATAATCGGGCAGTTTTTGTGTACCTACCAAAGCATGTAAAATGTGGTAAAGTGCGATAAACGTGGCTAGTAAAAATACACCAGTGCAAGGAGGGCCTCCCAAAGAGGCTCTGGTCAGATTTGAGGACGTGTCATTTGGATACGGGCATAATCACCCTATCCTCGATACCGTTAACTTCACCCTCCGCAAAGGAATGAAGGTGACACTCATGGGACAGAACGGGGCAGGAAAGTCCACGCTCTTTAGTCTTATCATGGGAAAGTTAAAGGCAGAGGATGGAAAGATTCAGGTGCCTCGTGGTCTCTCCATTGCCCTCTCATCTCAGGTGGTTCTTCCAGAAGACCGCGAGCTCACGATTCAGGAGTTCTTTGCAAAGCGCTTTGCAGAGAAGGTATACGATCTTGATCCTAAGATAGATGCCGTTCTTGAAGTGGTAAACCTCCACGCGCCTCACGATCGCATCATTAAGTCGTTCTCAGGAGGCCAGCAAGCCCGCCTTTTGCTTGCTTCTGCACTCATCCAGGACCCAGACCTTCTCCTTCTGGACGAGCCAACCAACAACCTGGACACTGCTGGTATTGAGCACCTTACCTCCTTCTTGAAGAACTATGAGAAGAGTGTGATGGTTATTTCCCATGATGCAGAGTTCCTTAACTCCTTCACTGAGGGCGTGCTCTATCTTGATGTGCACACCAAGAAGATTGAACAGTATGTAGGTAACTATTACGACCTCTTGAAGGAGATTTCAGCACGTATTGAACGAGAGAATCGCAAGAACGCTCAGCTCGAGAAACAGATTCAGGACAACAAGGACAAGGCGAACTTCTTTGCTCAAAAGGGAGGCAAGATGCGTGTTGTTGCCAAGAAGATGCGCACAGCTATTGAGGAGATGGAAGAGAACAAGGTGGATGTTCGCAAAGAGGACAAGACTATCCGTCCTTTCGTTATTCCTGCACAGCCCGAGATTGTGGGAGAGCTTCTCACCATCACCTCCTTCACCACCATGGACCCGAAGAAGCACACTCCTGTGCCGCACAAGGCTGACATCGTGCTGAAGAAGAAGCAGCACCTGCAGTTGAAGGGACCTAACGGTATTGGAAAGACTACGCTTCTTGAGCGTCTTGCTTCAGGAGAGGCAGAAGGAGCTACCATCGCCAAGGGTGTGCGTGTTGGGTACTACCGCCAGGACTTCTCCACGCTTGATTTTGATCGAACGGTACGTGAGGAGCTTCTTGCTAGTATGGACAAGCCTGAAGAGGAAGCTATGCGCAAGGTTGCTGCCAGCTTCATCATCACCGCGGAGTCCATGAACAAGAAGATTGGCTCACTGTCTGAAGGACAAAAAGGTCTTGTTGCCTTTGCTCGTTTGGTACTCATGCGCCCAGGACTTTTGGTGTTAGACGAGCCCACCAACCACATTAACTTCCGTCACCTGCCTATCATCGCCAAGGCACTAGACCAGTACGAGGGAGCTATGATCTTGGTATCACACGTTCCGGAATTCGTTGAACAGATACGCATAGACGAGGTGCTCGACCTCGGAAAGAAATAATCATGAAATCCACCTGGCATGTCTACCTGGTGGAGTGCGCAGACAAGACGCTCTATACGGGTATCACCACAGACCTCAAGCGGCGCATAGGTGAACACAACGATTCTCTGAAAGGAGCACGCTACACGCGTGCAAAACGACCAGTGAAGCTGGTGTATAGCGAAGCAGCAGTATCAAGAAGTGAGGCAAGCAAGCGAGAGTATGAGCTCAAGAAGCTTCCTCGCTTTGAAAAGCTAGTACTTATTCAAGGCTACACCGTACCCATATAGGGAATAGGAAAGCGCTTAGCACCAGTACTCGTTTGCACCAAAGCGTCCTCGTGCATGAAGGAAGCAAAGGGAAGTGCACGGTCGTGCGTAATGGTGCGTGCACTCGTTCCAAGGTAGAGCGTGTGCTCCCCAAACTTTCTCTCAAGCGCGTCTATGGCGAGCATAAGACGACTACCCTTTTCACCTGCTTGATGAGTGCCGAACAAGTCCTGTTGAACCGTGTCCTTTGTTTTGAGTCCCTGAAGGGTAATGCCTGTGGTGCGATAGAGTGTTTGCTTTCTATACACTTCCAAGAACTTTGTACGGAGCAAGGGAACAATATCGCTTGGGTTACTCGTGGCGGTAGGCAGGGTAATAGTTGCAGTATGCAAGGCAAAAGCCTGGGTCTTCAGGAAGAAACTTACGTGCGTTGCTACGACACCAAGCCTGCGGGCCTTCTTGCATCCGTGCTCCACATGCTGCGAGAGTTCAGAAAAGAGCATACCTGCGTCAGTGGTGTGGGGAGTAAAACTACGTGTGCGCTGGATAGACTTCTGATCGGTGCTGTTAAGCGCATCAACAGGAAGTACGCTCACTCCTCGAAGTTCTTCCCAGAGGCTAAGAATGGGAGCGTTAAATTCACTTACCACCCATTCACGGGGCAGCTGCGCAAAGTCTAAGGCAGTCTGTATACCCTTTCTCTGGAGTTGTTCGCAGGTCTTGGGCCCCAGTCCCCACACATTCGATACACTAGTCTGCGCCAGGCACTCTTCTCTGTTTTCTGGAGTGATAACCCAAAACCCATCTGGTTTTTTGTGCTTTGAGGCAAGCTTCGCAAGTACCTTGGTGGGTCCCATCCCTAGCGAGAACGTCATATTGAGTTCCTGCTGCAACTCTTCTTTAATGTTTCTTGCCGCCTCTAGGGGTTTGGTGAGGTGGGTGAGGGAAGCAAAGCACTCATCAGTGCCATACTCCTCAACAAAGGGAGTGTATCTGCGTGTGATGGCGTACATGCGCTTGGATACTTGTGCGTACAGTTCATAGTCTGAAGGAAGTATGGTCACTTCCGGATACTTACTGCGTACTTCATGAATAGGAGTGGCACGACTAATGCCAAGCGCCTTAGCCTCATAGGTTGCTGCCGTTACAATACCGCGTTCTCTCCCAGTGACCACGGGTTTACCACGCAGGTCTGGTCTGCGCGACACTTCGCACATGGCAAAGAAAGCATCCCCGTCTACGTGGAGGATCATAGGACTAGTACTTGCGCACGATGGCGGTCACCACAGCCTCAATATTTAAATTGTCCTTCGGGTAGATAGGTTTGTATGCACTATTAGCTGGTTCTAGGTAGTAGCGTTCATTCTTCTTACGTAAATACTTCATCGTGTATTCGCCTTCAATGGAAGCAATAACAATCTGTCCCACTTTGTAGGTGGGCTTACGCTCAACAATAACCAAGTCTCCCGGATGTATCCCTGCTTCAATCATAGAATCCCCCTTCACCTTGAGTACGTAACTTGATTCCTTATTAGGAGTGAGGAACTCATCAAAATCCATAACCTCAAGCATCTCTTCTTCAGCTGCGGTGGGGAATCCAGCCTCAACCACCCCCAGAAGGGGCACACCGCGTAGCTCTCGCCCGGGAGAGAGTCTTCCCTGAAGATCTTTCTCCAGCACTCCTTCCTCCACCATCTTCTCTACGAATCGGTATACCGAATTCTTGGACTTCACGCCAAGTAACTTCATAAACTCTTGGTATCCGGGCATGCGTCGGTGACGCTCCCAAAACCCCACCACCGCGCGCTTCCGAGAGAGATAATCCATCTCTTCAGTATAGGTGAACCCGGGTTCACCTGTCAAAAAAAGTAGGGGACAACTACGCGAGTCCGAGTGCCTGCAGGAATTGAGCTAACTCCTCTCCCTCAATAGCTCGGTACGTACCACCCTTAAGTGCCCCCACCTTGATGTTCATAATGCTCATACGACGCAGGTCTGCCACCTCATTATGTAGTGCCACCACCATACGACGAATCTGGTGACTCTTGCCTTCGGTGAGCGTAATACGAAAAGCTTTCTCCCCAAGAATATTCACCTTGGCTGGACGAGTGAGGTATCCCTCAATAGTCACACCCTGCTGCATGTTCTCCCTGAAGGTAGCTCGCAGTGGCTGTTTGGTGCGCACCTCGTACGTTTTCTCGTGAGCGTGCTCAGGATTCAAAAGACGATCCGTAATACGACCATCGTTCGTGAGGATGATAAGACCATGGGACGCCTTATCCAGTCTTCCCACAGGGAAAAGTTTCAGTTGCTTAATTTCCTGTGGAAGAGCATCAAGAATATTCTCGGTACCGGTGTCTTCACGATGCGTGTCCATAGACACAGGCTTATTAAAAGCTAGATAGGTATAGCGGCCGGGACGATTGTTGCGACGCAACTCTACGTTGTCTGACTCCATCACCTTGTCTCCCACTTGCGCAATGCGTCCGTTGATCAACACCGCCTTTTTCTGAATAAGGGTATCCGCTTCACGACGGGTTGAATGTCCCTGAAGCGCCAGGTACTTATTAATACGCATAGGATAGAGTTCCTCCTTGGGAAGAGGTGCTGGCCCTTTTGGCTTCACGAAGTGAGGCACGACCTTTGGCTCTGGCGCCTTGCCACGAACGGGAGCGGGAAGGTCAGCTTCATTTCGAGCCTTGGTTGCAGCGTGACGCACCGCGCGAGTCGGCTTCTTTGGACCCGTCTCTTTCACGGGCTTCTTCTTGAGGACAAATCCTGGCTTTCTGCGTGATGACGACATAGTAGACACACTCTAACACGTGTTGTCTAATTATGATAGAGATTCCACTGCTATACTAAAGAACTATGAATACACCCGAACCTGGTATCTATTACCATTTCAAGAATCCCGATCAGCTCTATGAGGTCCTCGGTACTGCCTTTCATACAGAAACGGAAGAAGTCTTGGTACTCTATAAGCGTCTCTACGAAGATGACATTCCTGAGCACTTTGTACGCCCTGTTGCCATGTTCATGGAGGAGGTAGATAAGCCAGATCTTGGATATAAGGGACCAAGGTTTGTGTGGGTGCAGCCCTAACAACCAGTCATTCTTCCTCGTGGTAGTATTGGCTCATGTTTTGGGCCGATCGCATTGCCAAGGAGATCCAGGATACCGTTACTCCCCGTAACGGTACTGGTTTCCTCATTCGAGACGAGAAGACTCTCTCGGGACGTGTGCACGTAGGTAGTATGCGCGGCGTCGCTATTCATGGTCTGGTGAGCGAAGCTCTCTCAGAACTTGGAAGTGAGAATGAGTATCGTTATGAGCTCAATGATTTTGATCCCTTCGATAGTATTCCTCCGTACCTAGACAAAGATGTTTTTACCGAGCACCTCGGTAAGCCTCTCTACACGGTTCCTTCTCCGGAGCCTGGCTTCGCTAACTACGCTGAATACTTCGGTGCTGAGTTCACGGATGTCCATGTAAAAGCTGGCTTCACTCCCAACTACTACCGTGCAACTGAACTGTATCAATCAGGAAAGATGGATGAGTGCATGCGCATTGCGCTTACGCGTGCAGGCGATGTGCGCAGAATATTGAAGCAGGTGTCTGGCTCTGAGAAGGATGAGTCATGGCTTCCAGTATCAGTAGTGTGTGAAAAATGTGGAAAGATGATGACCACGCGGGCATATGATTTTGATGGAGAAACTGTTGGATACTCCTGTGACAAAGGACCAGACGGAACTATTCCTTGTGGACACAGTGGACGCGTAGCGCCATGGAAGGGAGCCGCAAAACTCTTCTGGAAGGTAGACTGGGCCGCCAAGTGGGTGGTGCAGGGAGTGGATGTGGAGGGTGCAGGGAAAGATCATGCCACTAAGGGAGGCTCAAGAGACACGGCAGCGCACATCGCTAAGGAGCTTTATAACTATGAGCCACCTTTTGATATTCCCTATGAATTCTTCCTAGTGGGAGGGAAAAAGATGTCTTCTTCTAAGGGAAGTGGCTCTTCTGCTAAGGAAATGAGCGCCCTGTTGCCTCCTGAAATATTTCGCCTCGCACTTATCGGCAAGGAGATTAATCAACAAGTGGATGTTGATCCTGAGGGAGACTCCATCCCACGCCTTTATGACTGGCACGACGATTTAGCGCAACGTGTGCGAGAAGGCATTGCTGACGACTTCACGCGTCTCTATACCTACACCAAGCTTCCCGAAGCACGAGCAGACGCTGGTGCTCCCTGGACTCTGCGCTTCTCTCAGGTAGCGTTCATGGCGCAGATGCCACACCTTTCTATGCAAGAAGAAGCAGCGAAGACCAAGGGAGAACCACTTACTCCAGAAGAGGTGATAGCTCTACAAGAGCGGGAGACGTATGCGCTCTATTGGCTCACCACCTTTGCACCATCTGCTCACCAGTACCGCCTCCAGGAGAAACTTCCCGACGGGCTTTCACTCACTGAGGACCAAAAGAAAGCCCTGGCCTCCCTTGCTGACTTTATTGCTCTTGAGGAGCGCGATGGGGAAGCACTCCATCAGCGTCTGCACGAGCTCAAGACTGAAATCCCTGTTGCTCCGAAAGAACTGTTTCAAGCACTCTACCGAGTCTTTCTGAACCGGGACTCAGGACCAAAGGCAGGCTGGTTTCTGTCTGTTCTTCCTCGCGAGTACACCGAAAGACTCCTCAGGCAGGCTGCTTCTTCCTAGATAAGGGGCGGTGGTATACTGGAGAGATGAATCGCCTCTTGCTGCCTCTTTTTGTATTTATACTGCTCGGCATTGCGGGCGGAACTGCTTGGTATTTGGTCTATTCACACAAGGAGGCCGTTGGCCAACCTGCAGCTGTAGCTACCAGTACGGATCCTCTCTTTACCGGAGACGCCATATATACCAATGGCACCTATGGCTTTGCCCTTCGCTACCCAGAAACTTCTGATGTGGAGTATTCCTTTTCTCCAGACCACCAAGTGGGTACGAGCTGGAGAATACATGCAGCTGCTGATAGCAGGGGAACAGCACTAGTATCTATTCTTCCGTTTGCCACCAAGAGTGAAGATTCTTACCCTCGCTACTACTACGCACTGGTGCGTGTTGGGGTGAGTAGCGACAAGAAGGAACTTGCTTCCTGCACGAAGCCCGTGAAAGATCAGGGGGAAACAGCTCTTCCGGACGAGTACATAGGTGGCGCCACCTGGAAGGTCTTTGCCTTTGAAGGTGCTGCCACCATGCAGTACGTGAAGGGAGTTTCCTATCGCACCGTGTTTGAAGGGAACTGCTACGCCATGGAGAAGATAGTGTCTGCCTCTAACTACCGGGATGATCCAGAATCTCTTAAGGATATTTCGGACAGCGAGCTTGAGAAGCACTACCTCGAGCTCGATAAAATTGTACATTCGTTCATCTTTGCCCGCCCTAACTAATACCTCATGACTATCATTCATTGGATCACCTCCGTCGTAGCCATTTTGATTGCAGCCTACCTAGTTCCTGGGGTGCACGTTACTCTCCTTGGGGCTGTGGTACTAGCGGTGGTACTCGGTGTCTTCAATGTGTTCCTGAAGCCACTACTGACCATCCTCACGCTACCTATCACCATTCTCACGCTTGGACTCTTTTCTCTCGTTATCAACGCTCTCCTGGTGATGCTTGCAGATGTATTAATTCCTGACTTCTCGATAGGTGGTTTTTGGATTGCACTCTTGTTCTCCATTGTTGTTTCCTTGGTGAACGGCTTCTTTCACTTCGCACTACGCAACTCACGCTAACTTTTGCAGGTCGTGCGCAACGATATGCCACTAGTGTGTCGTATACTAAAAGGTAATGGAGGGACTTAAGAAACCGATAGCGTCACCGGAAGAAGAGCTTGCGTATCTACGTGCGCAAATTGCAGAGCGTGAAGAGGAGCTAGCTGCACTTAAGTACGAGCGACCACGTGAAGATGTGGCCCACGAACGTATACGGCATCACCGGTATGCCACCCCTGAGGAGCAGTTTGCTCCGGGGTACGCTTCTTCAGATGAGGAAGTTCGCTCAACAGCAGAATCTCTCACACTGAATCTAGATCCATCGAGCACTGACGAGACCATGGATGAGTTGCGCACCCTCATGGAAGCGAAGGGTGTTCGCAATGCATTTGCGGTACTGGATAAGCTTGCAAACCCTCATTTGGACGACGACTTCCATCGTTTTCTTGTACAGTACTTGTTGGCCGGACAGGAAATTACCGGCCTAGCTGAATCTCAGCCTGAGTGGAAGGCTCTTCATATGACACTGTACGAAGTGTCTCTTCCTGAGTTCAAAGGAACTTCAGATAGACCAGCCAGACCTTTGAAGGAACTTGTGTCTTCTATGGAGCAGTTGTATTCGGGCATGCTTGCAATTGAATCAGTGCGAGCTGGTGAGCCAGCATATCTCTCTCTTGAACTTGCTGTTCCTGTTAATGCTGAAGGACTTCTCTTCTATGTGTCTGTTCCCAACTCACGCAGGGATCTGTTTGAGAAGCAGCTGCATGCCATGTTCCCTAACGCTGTTGCTGTTGAGCAGCCCAACGATTACAACGTGTTTGTAAGTGGAGGAACAGCCATGGGTTCCGTTGCGCACTTCAAGGACAAGCCCATGCTCCCACTCAAGGATTATGCAGACTTTGATTACGATCCACTGAACGGACTTTTGAATGCTTTCGCAAAGATAGCTCCTGAGAATGAAGGAGCTTCACTCCAGATTCTTTTTAAGCCACAGGGAAGCCGCTATGTTGAGCATTACCGCAAGGTATTGCATGAACTTCGCAAGGGAGAACATCGTTCCCAGGCTTTTTCGCTTCCTGAGACCTTTGCAGGCGAGTTTGCGCGTGAGGCCATGAGTCTCATTATGGCGCCCAAGAAGTTTGATGAGAAACGTCCTACAGATGATCAGGCTATTGAGCAAGTGGAGAGAAAGATTGCCACACCTATTGTTGCGACAAATATTCGTATAGTTACCTCCTCACTAGACGCTGGTAGGGCAGAACAGCTTCTTTCAGAGCTTGAGGCACCGTTCCGCCAATTTGATAACACACTCGGAAATAGTTTGGAGTTGAAACGGCCCAACAAGGGAAGTCTGAAGCGCATGTTTCGAGACTTCACCTTCAGACTCTTTGAACCTGCAACCACCGTTCCCTTGTCACTTCGTGAAATAACCACGCTGTATCATTTCCCTCCTGAAGGTATTGAGAGTTCCCCACACCTACAGCAGTCTCGAAGCACCAACGCGCCAGCACCCCAAGGTCTTTCTCGTGAGGGTTTGCATCTGGGTACCAATACCTATCGCGGCAAGAAGACTGAAGTATTTCTTTCTCCAGAGGATCGGCTGCGCCACCTGTATGTGATTGGACAGACAGGGGCAGGAAAGTCCGGATTCATGAAGACCTTAATAGATCAGGACATCAAAGACGGCAAGGGTGTGTGTTTCATTGATCCTCACGGTACCGATATCCTTGATGTTCTTTCTCGCGTTCCTCCAGAACGCTATGAAGACGTTATTTACTTTGACCCAGCCGATACAGACCGACCCTTTGGACTCAACATGCTCGAGTATGATCCAAAGCGTCCAGAGCAAAAGTCGTTCATTGTGAACGAGATGCTCGCCATATTCAGACAGTTGTATGGAGATGTTCCTGAAAGCATGGGACCAGCCTTTGAGCAGTACTTCCGCAATGCTACCCAATTGGTTATGGAGGATCCAGCCTCGGGCTCTACGCTTATGGACATTGGGCGTGTCTTGTCTGACGCTGAGTTCCGCAACCTGAAACTTTCTCGCAGCAATAATCCTATTGTGAATCAGTTTTGGACGGAGATTGCTACTAAGGCAGATGGTGAAGCATCGCTGCAGAACATTGTTCCGTACATAACCAACAAGTTCGATGAGTTCACCGCTAGTGACTTCATGCGTCCTATCATTGGACAGCAGGAGTCTTCCTTTAACTTCCGTGACGTCATAGACAACAAGAAGATACTTCTCGTGAATCTTTCCAAGGGAAGACTGGGTGAGCGTAATGCAAACTTGCTCGGGCTTATTATTGTGGGCAAACTCTTTATGGCAGCGCTCTCTCGTGCAGACAGCCCAACCACAGATCATCCGCCGTTCTATCTGTATATTGATGAGTTCCAGAACATCACCACCACCTCCATCCCGGGCATTCTTTCTGAGGCCCGAAAGTACAAGCTGTCTATCACCATGGCGCACCAGTTCCTGGCTCAGATAGATCAGAAGATCAGGGACGCCGTGTTTGGTAACGTAGGATCCATGGCCGTCTTTAGAGTGGGTGAGGAAGATGGGGAGTTCTTTGCGAAACAGTTTGCACCAGTTTTCTCAGCACTAGACTTTGTGAACATCCCAAACCGCACAGCATATGTGCGTACACTTGCTAACGGTGTTCCCCAGAAGCCGTTTAATATGGAGACACTTAATCTCGAAGAGGGTAATCTTAATCAGGTAGATGACCTGCGCCAGCTTTCCTATCTTACCTATGGCAGGGACCGTGCCACCGTTGAGGCATCTATTAGAGAGCGGTACTTAAAATAATCTGTATGCCCAAGAAAAACTCAAGTAGCATCGATTTTCCTCCTCAGAAGCCAGTACAGTCCGTAGAGGAGGAACAGGAGGCAGCACCCGTCCTCTCTTCTGAAGATGCTGAAGCTGTTTCACCAGTGGTGGAGCGTGGAGTTACTAATTTCTATGGTCCCGAGTCTCTCGACGCAACACCCAAGGAAATTCGCCATAGGTTTAAAGAGACCGCTTCACGTGCGGAGAATATGGTTGTTGCTGATATGCATGAGCAGCAAGAGCGTGTTAAGGAAGTAACTAAAGAATACTTCGCAGCCTTGCGTGCGGACCAGCAGGCACGTGGATCGGGTAGCAAGATTCTTGAGGATTTAACTGGACTTGAGGGGAATAAGAAAACTACGAAAGACTTGCGTAATGAATGGCTGCGAGCACGTGCACACTTTGCCTTCACGCAAAGCGAGGCTCTAGATGAGCGTCTAAGGAACAGGCCCAGGGCCAGAGAGGAGATTCTTGAAGGTTTGAGAAAATACAAAGGAAAAGGATCGCTCGACGAAGCTAAGGTGAGGGCGCGCTATGAGCGCATGGTGACGGTGCGCACGGTGGTGATGGGAGCAGAGGAGGCCGAGCTTGCGGTGAAGATGGAGGGTTTGAATAGTAGGGACAAGAAGAGCATTGATCGATTCTATGATCGGTACAAGAAACTTCCTCCTGCTGTGCGCATATTTGGTACCTCAGCAGCACTACTTGGTCTCACAACGGGAGCTGGGGTGATTCTGGGCGGTGCGATGATCGGTATTGTTCCTTTAGGTATGGCAGGAACCTCCGCCGCACTTCGCTTTTTTGCTGAAAAGAATAACAACAGAAAAGTAAAACAATGGCTCGGTGGGATTTCAAAGTTTGCAAGCATAGGTGGAGCCTTTGGTGCTCTCATGAACTATGGAGTAACTGCAGCACACGGCAAGCTTGGTACTGAGGGAAAGGCTCAGGAAGTCCTCAGAAAGAATGAACGTCTCGGTATGCTTTCAAACGTTAGTAATCTAGAAAGTATTTCTCAGAAGCGCAAAGAATCACTTGCGGTAAAGGAAAATATTGCTCGTCAAGGAAGGTGGGCTCGTATAGCAGGTTCAATTGGAGCAGGTGCTCTCTTTGGTCACCTGTTTAGCCACGGATCATCCACAGGTGAGAGTACTGAGTCCCCGATATCACCTGAGACTAGTCCAGTAGCACCATCTCCGTCTAGTGAAGCGCCTGTTCCCACCAACCCACGTGTGCCTGTAGAAGCACCCCTGGTAGAGGTCGCTCCTAGTACTGAGCCCTTTGCCGCAACTATTGATCCGGGTGAGGGCATGTCGCAGCTGTTTGTTGATCTTCGTACACACTACGGAGAAATGTATCCTGACCCTACTAATCCATCTGTTCCGCCCGGCATTCGTCACTTGCTTGAAGCCAAGGACGCAGATTCACTTTCTCGTGAATTCCACTTCATTAACGAGAACAACGCTTCGTACGTGATGAAGGTTGGTGACACACTTGGCTTTAACGAGGATGGTTCTCTTGTGTTTACTCCGAAGGCAAGTCCTGAGAGCGCCGTGACGCTACTTGAAAGGGATGTTAGTGGTGAGCTCAAGTCTTATGCACTCACTCCAGAGGAGCAGCAGGGACATTTTGATGCCCGCCCAACACCTCGGGTAGCTACTCCACTAACCGAGACCCCGGAGGCGGCAGGTACTGAATCCTTGAATGAAAGAGAAATAACTGCCCAGCTGAACAGGGACGCTCTTCAGGGAGAGGCTGTTGCGTCACTCGAACCAGTTGTTGAAAAACCTTCTCCTGTTGTTGAGAGCACCTACGAACCTGAGGTTGTTACCAGTGCGCCTGAGGTTCCTGTTGAAGAGTCACCCCAGCCAGTGGTTGCACCTACTGCGCAACCTGAGGTCGTTCACGATGCTCCTGTACCTGAAGAGGCTGTAGCAGCTCCAGTAGAGGCAGGACAACCGTTCTATAACAATCACGATGTTGAGGTGAGTCCACTTGAAACCCGTGTGTATTCTGCTGCTGATGATAAGGCTCCTGGCGGAGAGCAACTCATTGTCTTTGGTGGAGGGGACGCTCGTGACGAATCATTCTTGTCTCGTGTACAGGAAGTTGCACGAGCCAATCCAGGCCGTAAGGTGTATTTTGACGCAGGGTATCTTGTAGACTTCAATGGAACTCCACAGAAATGGATTAATGCAGCCGTCTATGATCCGCAGGGTGGTATGCGCATAGGTATTACACCCGAGGGACCAGAAATGATTGGTGTTATTAATCCAGACTCCTTTACTCGTAAGCTTCAATAATCTCTATGACCTCCCAACCCACTTCTTCCAACCGCTTCGATAAACTTGTAGAGGCACTTGACCTTTCCGCACTTCCCCTTGAGGAGCAGAACGAGCTGCTGCTTGACTTGAACTCAGTCATCTTCAAAAGCTCACTTCTCACCATGATTGAGTCTATGGACGAGCCAACACGTGAGGAGTTTGCTGCTCTTATGGAAGAAGAGGCTAGCGAAGAGGAACTAGAGGCCTTTTTGATGGAGAAAGTGCCTGGAGCAGAGGCTGCTGTACAGCAGGCTGTGGAGAGTTTGGCGGATGATATACTAGCGGTGTCGGATACCGACTAACCGTATAACTAAAACTTAGCCTATGAATGTCACTGGCACCGGAGTCGCTATCGCTCTCGCCGTAGTCGTAGCTGGCGGACTCCTGTTTTTCGGCGCAAACGTGTTTGCTCCCTTTAACCCACAAGTAGCTGGAGAACCTTCAGACACTTCTCTTGAATTAACATCTGATGCTTTACGTATGGACACACAAGACTCACCTGCAATCCCTTCACCATTACCAACCACTCTTACTGTAACTGACGTAGTTGTTGGAACTGGTGCAGAGGCCACAACCGGCACCACTGTTTCTGTGAACTACGTAGGTATGCTTGCTGACGGCACCATCTTTGATGCTTCAGAAAAGCACGGAGGACCCTTTAGTTTCAATCTTGGAGCTGGACAGGTTATTAAGGGCTGGGACATGGGCGTTGTTGGCATGAAAGTTGGTGGCAAGCGCCAGCTTATTATTCCTGCAGACCTTGCTTATGGAAATCAGGCAGTTGGAGGAGTTATTCCTGCAAACGCCACGCTCATCTTCAATGTTGAGCTCGTTGAGGTTAAGTAATCTCTCCGGAGTATAAGAATAGGGCCCGTCTGTTTCCAGACGGGCCCTTTTCGTTGGCTGTGTTGCAGACTACTGGGTCGGATTGGGCGAGACCCAGGACGGCCGGCGTTCGGGATCCGAGGTGTTGCGGGTCCGAACCATGGACGGATAGGCGTGAACGCCTTCCATACGACTTCTCAGGACGTCGTCCTGGAGGTCGCCATTAACGCAGCTGCCGGTGACCGAGACCTTGGCCTGCGATTGCAGGGCAAGGCCGTTGGTTGCACCGGCGATGCCACCGGCGATGCCCATGTACGGAGCATAGACTCCTGCGTCGGCGCCGGGTATGACGCCGGTGACAGCGTTGCCGCTGATAGCACCGGACACACCATGCACGACGCCGCTGACGACGACCGTTTCGGCAACGCCCGCCATTTGCTGGTTGGCGTCACGGTGACAGACCTGAGCGAGCCTGGTCATCACACCGTACTGTTCGGCCGAGATATGGTCTGCGACGTAGGGATTCACGTGAATCACGATCATGCCCATGGGGTCACTGCCGAGACCATTGTAGGCACCGGCACCACAGGCGGCGAGCGAAGACGACAGCAAGGCCGCGATGGCCAGTGTATGGATTCGCATAATAGTCTCCAGAAAAGTGCACCGTCTAGCCCCGAAGGGAATAGACGAGTGCGGGTTGGAGCTCCTTCCGAGTAGTCTGGAAAAGAGCAAAAGCTATATATAGTATAGTGTTTATTTATACTCTTGTCAAGAGATAGAGAGCCTGTACCTACTTGCTATTTAGGCATTTCCCGCCTACGGTACCTAGATGCGACCCGTTACATTCTCTATTAACTCACGAGAGGGAAAAGCACGCTCAGGTGTGCTCACCACTCCACATGGAGACATACAGACACCCGCTTTTATTCCTGTGGGAACCAAGGCTGGTGTGAAAGGCATATTGCCCGAACAATTTAAAGCACTTGGCTCCCAGGTGGTGTTGGCTAACACCTATCACCTGTATCTGCAGCCCGGCGAAAAGATAGTGAAAGAAGCTGGAGGGCTCGGGAAGTTTATGGGCTACGAGGGCCCTACCATAACTGACTCAGGTGGGTTTCAAGTGTTCTCACTTGGTGCAGGGTTTGGCAAGAACATAAGTACCGTGCAGGAATCTGAGAAGAACCGAGAAGATGAGGGCGTCACCCTGTTTGATGAAGATGTGCAGAGTCAGCACGGACAGCTCGCTATTATTGATGAGGAGGGAGTTACCTTTACCTCTCATCTAGATGGTTCACTTCACCGCTTCACGCCAGAGCGCTCTATTGAAATACAGCATGCACTTGGAGCAGATATCTTTTTTGCGTTTGATGAGTGCACGTCACCCACGGCTCCCTATGAGTATCAGAAGGAAGCAATGTATAGAACACATCGCTGGGCAGAGAGAAGTATTAAGGCGCACCGGCAGAATATAGAGGCCAACAAGGCTCAGGGTATTTATGGTATTGCCCAGGGAGGACAGTTTGATGATCTTCGTCGAGAAAGTACTCGAGCTATTGCTGAGATGGGCTTTGATGGTTTTGGTCTTGGTGGATCGTTTAGCAAGACGAAGGGGGAGAGCATGCTCACGCTTACCCTACAGGCGCTTGAGGAGCTTCCTGAAACACTTCCTCGCCATGGACTAGGTGTGGGGGAACCAGGAGATCTGCTCGAAGCCATATCCTACGGCGTTGATACGTTTGATTGCGTGTCCCCAACACGGCACGGACGCCATGGTGTGCTGTATACCAAGACAGGCACGATTAATGTGATGAACGAGAAGTTTAGAATTGATTTCACAACACTCGGTGAGCGGGCACTTCCCGGAAGTACCTCAGGAACTGAAGACTTCACCTTGGCCTACGTGGCTCACCTTCTTCGTGGGGGCGAGATGTTGGGGCAGATGATAGCCTCACTGCATAACCTTTCTTTCCTTACTCAGTTAGTGGATGGAGCTCGTGAAGCTATACAAGCGGGACGCTTTGCAGAGTATCGGGCTGAGTTTGTACGTGAGTACTATAGATAGCGAAAGGGCCGGTCATGTGACCGGCCCCGGGCTCAATTCAGCATCCCACTTTTCCGCAGAAGATTAACGTGATGCATATCGAATTTTCGTTGCTCGCGACGCATTGCTCTGAGTGGTGACTTGCCCCACTTATCAATCGTGGCAATCTCAGCAGGCGTGTAGGCATCCTCAAGGATGCGCGCAGCAATGATGGCTAGCTCGTCCAACAGTGCTGATCCCGTTTCGAAAGGTGTAAACTCTCGTTTAGGAATAAACTGAGGATTCAAAGTTTCCTCATAGTACAACGAACCATCAGAACGAACGAAGAACGGTGAGTCGGCGATCAGAATGAGAGCTGGCATATCAATCTCCATCAACAGGACTTGTCTATGGAGTGAAAGCAAGCGCGGCGTCACGCATAGTGCCTCTATCGGGAATGACGTAGACATGGCGGCCTCCTCTCTGCTCTCAGTATATACCACCCATAACTTGGTATGGTATCGTCTCCTTATCATGGCTAACTTTAAGCTCCATTCACCTTTTCCTCCCGCAGGAGACCAGCCAGCAGCTATTGCCAAACTTACGGATGGTCTAGCTCAGGGTATGCAGCACCAGACACTGCTTGGGGTGACGGGTTCAGGAAAGACCTTTACAGCAGCAAACGTTATCGCTGCTTTTGATAAACCAACGCTTGTTCTGGCACACAACAAAACACTGGCCGCTCAGCTTGCGCAGGAGTACAAGGAATTCTTTCCAGAAAACGCCGTGCACTACTTTGTTTCCTACTATGACTACTATCAGCCCGAGGCCTACATGGCAGGTTCTGATACCTATATAGAGAAAGAAGCGCAGATTAACGCTGAGATTGATCGCTTGCGCCACGCTGCAACGCAGGCACTCCTCACACGCAAAGATGTAGTCATTGTGGCTTCAGTTTCTGCTATATATGGTCTTGGATCTCCTGCTCAGTACGAAAAGGTACATTTGAAGCTTTTGGTAGGTGCTGTGGAGAATAGAGCATCACTCATTCGAAAGCTCATTGATATTCACTTTGTGCGCACCACCGCAGACCTTTCTCCCGGGCAGCTGCGGGCTGTGGGTAACACACTTGAGCTTATGCCGGTGAACGAGCGTATTTTGTATCGCATAGTCTTTGACGAAGACCGCATAGGGCGTATTGAAGTGCTTGATGCCATTTCACGTGAGCGGGTGAGTGAGCCTGATTCCCTGTTCGTATTCCCTGCAAAGCACTTTGTGGCTAATGAGGAAGAAAGACTACGTGCGGTAGATGATATTAAAAAGGAACTTGATGTTCGTCTTGCAGAGTTGAAGCGCGAGGAGAAACCACTTGAACACGAGCGTTTGAAGCGCCGCACTACACATGACTTGGCAATGATCCGTGAAGTTGGGTATACCAACGGTATTGAAAACTACTCACGACACTTTGACGGACGGGAAGCAGGTGCTCCTCCTGACACGCTTCTTTCTTACTTCCCACACAAGGAAGATGGTTCTGCTGACTTCCTCACCATCATTGATGAGTCTCACGTTACCGTTACACAAATAGGGGGTATGTATGCTGGGGACCGATCCCGAAAGGACGTACTCGTTGAGTACGGATTCCGCCTGCCGTCTGCACGCGACAACCGACCACTTCGCTTCGAAGAGTTTGAGGAACGCATTGGTCCCGTTATCTACACCTCAGCCACACCAGGCAAGTATGAGAAGGAAAAGAGTGTGCCGCCACATGGCCAGGTGGCTGAACAGATTATTCGTCCAACAGGACTCATTGATCCTGAGCTTGTGGTGCGACCTATTGTTGGAACCGACACGTACAAAGGACAGGTGGCTGACTTTATTCACGAGTCTGAACTCACCATTAAGGGGGGTGGGCGTGTACTAGCAACCACCCTCACGAAGCAAATGGCCGAGGACCTTTCTGAATTCCTAAAGGAGAAGGGCATGAAGGCTGAATACCTGCACAGTGACGTGAAGACGATAGATCGTATTGATATTCTTACCTCTTTCCGCAGAGGAACGTTTGATGTCTTGGTGGGCGTTAATCTCCTGCGTGAGGGACTGGATCTTCCTGAAGTTGAGTTAGTGGGCATCCTCGACGCCGACAAGGAAGGTTTCCTTCGCTCAGACACGTCTCTTATTCAGACTATTGGGCGAGCTGCGCGTAACGTACTGGGACGCGTGATTCTCTATGCCGACGTTATGACGGGCTCCATGGAGCGAGCCATAGGAGAGACCGAGCGCAGGCGCACTCTGCAGTTGGCGTACAACAAGAAGCACGGCATCACACCTATCACCATTAAGAAGGAGATTAAGGATATTGCTGAGAGCATGCGATCCGAGCATCAGAAGACTGTGGACTCACTTCTTGTTCTTGATTTAAAGCTTTTCACAGAAGACCCCGAGGCTTTCATAGCGGATAAGCGGGCTCAGATGGGAGAGGCGGTTGAAGCACTAGATTTTGAGACAGCTGCCATTTTAAGGGACGAGATATACCGTCTAGAAGGTAAGTTACCCAAGGAGCCTAAGGCACCAGCGAAGCCAGCCAAGAAGAAACGGGGCCGTTAGTACGTGCTAGGATACTGAATATGAGTCTGCGCGTACTACTGTTTGTTCTCTTTGTTGGAGTACTGCTTTTGGCCTTTGGGGCCATTCTCCCCTCGTTTATTTTTCTTCATGATCAACTTGCAGTTATTTTCCCCCGCGAGCTCGTACTAGAAGCAGATGCTGCCATCTACACACTCTTAACTGCTCAGGCCATTGTTCTTGTTTCTGTCATTGCTGGACTGTTAGCTGTTCTCTTTGCCATTCTTTCAAGTCTTGTGGCACGGCCTCTACGGGGCGTAGTTGCCTCTATGACCGCCTTTGCCGAGCGCGGTGAGCATCTTCCTCTCCCACCCGTTCCTTCTGTTCCCAGGGAGCTACGCACGCTTGTGGCTGCCTTTTCTCAGTTTGTGGAGAAAGTGGAAACGTCTCACAAGAAGGATGTTGAGGTGTCTCGTGTGAAGTCTGATTTTATTTCTACAGCAGCACACCAGCTGCGCACACCACTCACGGGTATTCGCTGGTCTCTTGAAGCGCTTGAGAAGAGTGAGCTTAGCGAGGATCAAAAAGTGCTCGTCAAAAGCGCCAGGGATAAGAATCAGGAGCTGGTGGCTATTGTGGGCACACTTCTCGACATCTCTTCTATTGAGTCAGGAAAGTATCACTATGATTTTAAGCCGATGAATCTAGAGATTCTGGCTGAAGAAGTTGTGCGAGATTTCGTTCCCCTATCTCAGAAGGCAGGGGTTGCGGTGTATCTTGAGCGCAGCACAGAGTCACTTCCACAGGTGCTAGCTGATAGGGAACGTATCAAGTGGATTTTGAATAACCTTATTGAGAACGCCATACGCTATACGCCAGCTGGTGGAAGTGTACGTATCCACGCACTCCTTCGAGACGACTCCGTTGAGATGCGTGTACGCGACACCGGTATTGGTATTGGAGACGATGATAGAGACAACATCTTCCAGAGGTTCTATAGAGCACAAAGTGCCGTGGCTAAGCAGAATGGAGGTAACGGACTAGGGCTCTACATTGCTCGCACCATTGCAAATGATCACAAGGGAGATCTTCGCTTTACGGCCAACATAGACGGTCCGGGCACAACGTTCATGCTCACCCTGCCCGTTGCACACTAGAAAATACTGTTATACTGCACCTATGACTGACACCAAGTTTATCCTCGTAGTAGAAGACGACCCTATCCTTAAGAACCTATTGGGTCACACATTAGCAGGTAAGTACCAGACCCTCTATGCCAATGATGGCAATGAGGCTATTGCTCTCTTTGATCAGTACAAGCCAGCTATTGTGCTTCTAGACCTCATGCTTCCAACCACTGATGGATTTGCCGTGTTAACTGCTATTCGTGCCCATGAAGGAGCAGAGAAGGATACACCTGTAGTAGTAGTGTCTAATCTTGGACAGCAGAAGGACATTGAAAGAGCCAAGAGTCTTGGAGCAAACGACTACCTAGTGAAGGCTGAGGTTTCTGTTGAAGAGATTATTGCCAAGATTGAGGGACTCATTAGTGCTCCTGTACCAGGGGTGTAGTGAGGTGCCTCGTGTGCTAGACTCTACCCGTACCTGCCCCGCCACGGGCAGGAAGTTTGCATACCTAGTCTATGGCATCGTCTAAAAAAACACCTTCACACGAACAGCACCGAGGAGCCGATTGGATCGGTGTGAAAGGTGCACGCACCCATAATCTGAAGAATATTTCAGTGGATATTCCTCGTGGAGTTATGACGGTACTCACCGGACTCTCCGGTTCAGGAAAGTCATCCCTTGCCTTCGATACTATTTTTGCCGAAGGGCAGCGTCGCTATGTGGAGAGTCTCTCGGCTTATGCTCGCCAGTTCTTGAACCAGATGCAAAAGCCAGATGTGGACGAGATTACTGGGCTCTCTCCTGCTATTTCCATTGACCAGAAGAGCAGGTCTAATAACCCGCGTTCAACAGTGGCTACTGTTACGGAGATTTATGACTATCTGCGTGTGCTCTATGCACGTGCCGGGCAGCCGTACTGTATTCACCATGATGTTCCTATCGTGCGCCTCTCTAAGGAGGAGATGATTCGTATGGTGTGGGACAGGGTACTCGCCAAGACCACGGTGCCTTCCAAGAAGACCGGGGAAGTAGAGAACGTGATGGGAATTGAGTTTGATAGAACGCAGGTGGTTATCTACGCACCGGTGGTAGTGGGAAGAAAGGGTGAGTACTACCAGCTTCTCTATGATTTGCTCAGTAAGGGGTATGAAAAGGTGCTTATTGATGGATTCCCGAAGTCTCTTCGCGAGAAGGTGGTGCTCGACCGCAACAAGCGTCACGATATTGATGCGGTGGTTGATTCTATTTTTGTCAGTGAGTTTGTGCGCACGCCGGATCAGGCGCGAGAGCGTTTGTCTGAAGCTCTTGAGCTAGCACTCAAGGAAAGTGATGGGCTCGTAAAGATTCTCCATGCTGATGGTACGCACGAGACTCTGTCTGCGAAGTTTATCTGTCCAGAGGACGGCTCCTCGTTCCCCGAGGTTGAGCCACGCCTCTTCTCTTTCAATAGTCCGTATGGAGCCTGCCCGTCTTGTAATGGACTCGGTACCAAGTCTCTCTTCTCAGAAGAAGTGTGTCCGGTGTGTGAAGGGAAGCGTTTGCGCCCTGAAGCACTACGTGTGTTCATGAAGGGAGCGAAAGATAAGACGCTGGGCAAGAACATTGTGGACATAACCGACATGTCTATTCGTGAAGCGAAAGACTTTATGGATGCTCTCGCTCTTTCAGATATGCGCATGGAGATTGCAGCTCCTATCATTCGTGAGATTACGAGCCGCCTAGACTTTATGTTGAACGTGGGACTTGATTACCTCACGCTGAACCGCTCTGCGGCAACACTTTCAGGAGGAGAGGCGCAGCGTATTCGTCTTGCCTCTCAGTTGGGAACCGGACTTGTGGGGGCGCTCTACGTGTTGGACGAGCCTACGATTGGACTTCATCAGAGGGATAATGATCGCTTGATTAGTACCCTTCTTACCTTGAAGAAGTTAGGCAACACCATTTTGGTGGTGGAGCATGATGAGGACACCATCTATGCAGCTGATTACATTGTGGACATTGGTCCAGGTGCTGGTGTGCATGGTGGGAAGGTGGTGGCGTCTGGCTGGCTTGATGAGCTTCTCACCGCTCCCAAGAACGACACTGGTTCAGTAACGCTCTCGTATCTACGTGGTGAGACGGAGATTGAAGTGCCTCAGGAGCGACGCACCAGCGAGAAGGGTTCCATTAAGGTGCGTGGCGCAACGCTGCATAACCTTAAGAATCAGAACGTGGATATTCCTTTGGGGAAGCTTGTGTGTATCACCGGAGTCTCTGGTTCAGGAAAGTCCACCTTCCTCTATGACATTTTGCATAAGAACGTAGCGGCACGCTTCGCCAAGCGCCAGAGTGAGCTTGAGCACGTGGCGAGCATGACGGGCACCGAACACATTGGCCGTGTGGTCCTTATTGACCAGTCTCCTATTGGTAGAACTCCTCGTTCTAACCCAGCCACCTATACTGGAGCCTTCACGCATATTCGTGACTTATTCTCTGCTACCAGTGAAGCTCGTGCACGAGGTTGGAAGCCAGGACGATTCTCTTTCAATGTTGCTGGTGGCCGCTGTGAGGCGTGTCAGGGTAACGGCATGATTGCAGTGGAGATGCATTTCTTGCCAACGGTGTATGTGGTGTGTGACGTGTGTAGTGGCAAGCGCTTCATGAAGGAAACACTGGAGGTTACCTTCCGAGGAAAGAACATTCATGACGTTCTTCAGATGACCGTTGAAGAGGCGGCTACCTTCTTTCATGATATTCCTGCCGTCCACGATCGTCTGGACTCTTTGAAGCGTACCGGTCTTGAGTATCTGACGCTTGGACAGTCCGCAACCACCCTCTCAGGAGGTGAAGCACAGCGTGTGAAGATTGCTTCAGAGTTGTATCGTCCAAGTACGATGAAGACGCTGTATCTTCTAGACGAGCCAACGGTGGGTCTTCACTATGAAGATGTACGCAAGCTTTTGGATATTCTGCAAGAGCTAGTGCGTCGTGCGAGCTCCGTGGTGGTCATTGAACACAACCTAGACATTATTAAGTCTGCAGATCACCTTATTGATTTTGGTCCTGAAGGAGGTGTTGGAGGCGGCAAGGTTATTGCAAAGGGAACTCCCGAAGAGGTGGCAGAGGTTGAGGCTTCCTTTACCGGGCAGTATTTGGCGAAAATGCTGAAGAAGGCGAAGAAGAAGTAGCTGCTTTTCTTTGGTATACTTAGCTTTTAGAGAGTCACCTAACTTGAAAGGAAGTGGGAATGACCGACACAGCTCCTCTTGATTGCCCTGCCATCGCCAAGTTCGATGACGATCATATTTTTTCGACCGTGCAGAACGTTCTCTTTCCTCGTGTGGGCTGGAAGGCCAACATGACGACGAAAGAACTGTTCGTCTTTGCGTGGGCCTGCTATAACGGTGGGCGCGTGGACACAACCATGACCATCGCTCGGGGTGAAGGCGACCACGTTCGCTGGGTCTCTGACAGAGTTCTGCCCTGCTACATGGGCAGCTGGTACCTCGAGTCCTTGAAGTGATCGTGTATACCATGGGGTACTGGGTCCGTTTCGGCGGACCCAGCTCATTTTCCTATACCAGGTGTTCACGGTACGATGCCCCTATGAAGCGAAGTGATCTCGAGAAGTTTGATCTGCCAGACTGCCCTGGTGTGTATTTGTTCACCTGCGGCAAGGGAAGCAAGAAAGAAGTGCTATATGTGGGGAAGGCCACGAGTCTGCGAGACCGCGTGCGTAGCTATTTTGATGCTGAACTCATTAGTACCCGAGGTCCACGTATTGTGGATATGGTCACAGTGGCAGACGGCCTTGAATTTGAAACAACACCCACAGTACTTGAAGCCCTCGTGCGTGAGGCTGCTCTAATTCGTCTCTACGTTCCCAAAGCGAACGCCATAGGGAAGGATGATAAGACCTTTCTCTATGCGGTTATCACCAAGGAGCCCATACCTCGTGTACTTGCAGTGCGGGGTAGTGATATAGATTTTGCAAAGAAAAGCACCAAGGGTGTTTCTCTTTCAGCTATCCATGGACCTTTTCCTTCAGGGTATCAGCTGCGTGAGGGATTGAAGCTGATACGCAAGATATTCCCCTTCTTTGATACCGTGCGCCCGGTGGGTGAAGGGAATAAGCACACACGAGGAAAGGTGGAGTTTAATCGCCAGATAGGGCTGTATCCAAGGGATATGGATAGCTCTGCGTATGGGCGTTCTATCAGGAACGTGTCGCTCTTTCTTTCAGGAAGAGTGAAGACACTGCGTAGTACGCTCACGAGAGACATGAAGGCTTTTGCAAAGGAGGAGAAGTTTGAAGAGGCTGCACTTATCCGGAAGCAACTCTTCTCACTTGATCACATACAGGACGTATCTTTGATACGTGAAGATAGAGAGGGAAAGGAAGTGGGTCCACGCATTGAGGCGTATGATACTGCCCATATTTCAGGTACCAATGCGATTGGCGTGATGGTGGTGATTGAAGAGAGCATGCCGGACAGGAAACAGTACAGGACCTTTCGTATACGAGGAGCTGCTGGAGCTTCCAAGAATAATGATATTGCTTCACTGAAGGAGATTCTCTCGCGCAGGCTAGGGCACAGCGAGTGGCCTCTTCCTCGTGCGTTTGTGGTGGATGGGGGTACCACGCACAAGAAGGCAGCAGAGTCTGTGCTAGCAGAGCTCGGAATTGGTATTCCTGTGGTAGCGGTGGTGAAGGACGAGAAGCATCGTCCCCGAGAGGTGATTGGAGGCAGACGAGCCGGCATTACGGATGCTGATGCGGTGCTGGCTAATAGTGAGGCGCACAGGTTCTCGTTGGCGACACATAGGAAGGCGCGTACTCGTGCACTGCGTCTAGGTACCTAAGTTCGTACGTATCGCTGGTATACTAGCAACATGCGAGGCACGGTGGTTGCAGTACTTCGGGGTGGCCCTTCACGCGAACATGATGTTTCGCTGAGGTCTGGACACGCCATAACGAGTTCCCTGCCCAAGGAGCATTTTACTGCTCGTGATATTTACATAGATCGTGCTGGTGTGTGGCATGAGAAGGGTATTCCCACTCCTCCAGAGAAGGTGCTTCGGGGTGTGGATGTGGTGCTTCTGGGACTCCATGGAGAGTATGGAGAAGATGGAGAGGTACAGAAGCTTCTAGAGCGCTTTGGTGTGCCCTATGCGGGCTCCAATTCCTTTGCTTCGTATGTTGCTATGCATAAGGTACTGGCAAAGGAGAAGGCGAAGGAGGCAGGACTTCTGACGCCCAAATACCGCTTCATTGAAGAGGGAGCTGATATAGAGGAAGTGGCGAGGGAGATTAACCGATCCTTCCTGCAGCCAGTGATGGTGAAGCCGGTGAAGTGGGGGTCCTCGGTGGGTGTGTCTTTGGTGCATGGGTATGCTCCCTTGGTTGAGAGCATTCGTGCACTTCTAGAAGAAGGAGCTCAGGGAGTACTGGTGGAGGAGGTGATACGGGGTGTGGAGGCAACTGCTGGAGTGGTGGAGCATATGCGAGGAGAGGCTCTCTATGCACTTCCTCCTGTGGAGATTATTCCTCCGGGCAAGGACTTCTTCTCGTATGATGCCAAGTACACGGGGACTACGAAGGAAGTGTGTCCAGGGAACTTCACGCGTGCCATTAGTGACCAGCTGATGGACCATGCACGTACTATGCACAGCACACTAGGGCTCAGACACTACTCTCGTTCGGACTTTATCGTCTCTTCTCGAGGTGTGTACTATCTAGAGACCAATACGCTTCCAGGGCTCACAAGTGAGTCTTTATTCCCGAAATCTCTGGCCTCGGTGGGGATAACTCTTCCGGAGTTCTTTTCCCATCTTACAGAGCTAGCGCTACGTAAATAGGGTGTGCTATAGTGTTCCGGTCGGTAACACCGATCCCAGAAATGGGCCGTTAGCTCAGTTGGTAGAGCACCTCATTTGCAATGAGGGGGTCGCAGGTTCAAATCCTGTACGGTCCACCCAAAACAAAGTCCCTTAAGTCCCCAAAGTCTTGGGACCAGAAATTAGCTAGTTCTGTTGAATCCGCAAATTGAGAGTGGCTTACTGGTGTGTATCACTGATTTGCATATATCACAGGAAACATCACAATAATGTAATCGTGTACTACCTATTCTCAGACGAAACAAATACAGACCCGCAGAACGATCCAGCCATTAAATTTTTTGTCTACGGTGGATTAATTGTTCCGTCGGAGAACCTAGAAAACTTGCATGCGGCTGTAGCAGGGCTTCGTTCAAAGCACGGCTATACAGGAGCTGACACGCTGAAATTTAATACAGTGGAGCGCCCAAAACATATCTCAAGAGAGGTCCATGCGGAGATTAAAAAAGAAGTCGTAGAAGCGGCCATTAATGCAGGCTGCACGTTCGTGGTCTATGTAATACTTCATGCAATAGCGAAAGGAAGCGGTATTGCCAAGACGATTGAATTTGGGGGCAATCACATATTCGGAAAGTTTAATCTTTACCTCGAAGAGAAGGGCGCAAAGGGTATCGTCATAAATGACAGGCTAGAAAATCCCGGACAATATGCCCAATTTATTGAGAAGTTTACTACGGGTCTGCAGATTGAGGGGAAGGGCGAGCCAACTAAACTTTCCAACATAATTCTTTATGCGTCTACATGTAACAACGCATCCCACATAAACTCAGTTGCAGACGTTGTTTTAGGTTCTTTTAGGTACTGCATTAACGATCCAAAGAATCCTGAAGCAGCAAGTAAAATGATGCAATCAGTGACGAAAATGATTTGGGCAGTGAAACTATCTGAAGACGACATCGATCCCTTCGAACGAGGACTTACTTTACGTCCTAAGAAAGTTAACTCTCCGATGTACAAATCAATGCACCAAGAGCTCATAAGCCACATAAACGGACTGCTAAAGTAGGCTAAGCAGATGCCGTACAGCTTAGTCACTTTTCCTGTACCAATCCTTCTTCAGTCGCCCCACCCTCCGCTCCCAGTTGAGGCGTCGAATGGCTGCGTGGCCTGCATTCTCAGGCTTCGGGGGTAAGGGCGGTGTATAGGGAACGCACTTCTCAAGAAGGAGTGGGTCTTGAATTAGCCTCTCCTCTATCTCGACCACCATTTCCCTGAGCTGATCCGGGTTTGTTCGAATCTTTGCTGGCGCCGGTCCACATTTGATATTTGGTTGAAGAGCGTTGTGCCGCGAAGTACTTAAACAAGTCACAAGTGCTCATTAAGCTGTCATTTGACAAAACGGAGATTGCGTGTAACTCTGAAAAGGCCCTGGACACAAAAAGGAGGTATAGATGTTGTCCCTAAAATTGTTCTTTTCCGGAAACATAATTATCCTGGCGCTCATCGCCGCTATCCTGGGCTGGGGTTATTACAGTCAGGGAAGCGTTCTTTTTGCGGTCATTCATCTCGGTCTTTTTGCTTGCCTGATTTATATGCTGATCAAGCTTTTCAAGCTCAAGGACAAGTAGCGTTAACTTTGACTAAATTATGCCGGCCGTCCCTCACAGGATGGCCGGCTTGTGCTTAGTATTAGTTAGCAATATATCTTTGCGACTTTTGCTATACTAAACCCATGAACATCCGCACCCTCGGCATTTTCCTTTTCTCCATCGGAGCTTCTCTTGCAGCAGGCTTCTGGGGCTCCACCGCAACAGTTGAAAGCATCACCGGCTGGTATGCCTCTCTTAATCAACCAAGCTGGACACCGCCCAACTGGGTCTTCATGCCAGTATGGACTCTCCTCTATGTGCTCATGGGTACTTCTGTAGCTCTTGTGTGGAAGCAAAAGGGAAGCTTGAAGCCTGTGCTTTTCTTCTTTGCACATCTAGTCGTCAACGTTGCTTGGTCTCTCGTCTTCTTTGGACAGCATCAGGTGGGACTGGCTCTGCTTATCATCTGCCTCCTCTGGCTCATGATTGCCGGCATGATGCTCTGGTTCTGGAAGTATTCACGTATCGCTACCTATCTCTTGGTGCCGTACCTGGTGTGGGTAACGTACGCAACCACGCTGAATATCGGTATTATGGTACTTAACTAGTAACTACACCTCTATGCGCTACCTACCTGTTGTCCTCATCGCTCTCGTATCTCTCTTCTTCATAGATGTTCTGTGGATTGGTGGCATTGCCATGAACTTCTATCGTGCAGAGATTGGGGGACTCTTGGCTGAGAGTGTTACCTGGCCTGCTGCCTTTGCGTTCTATATTTTCTACGCTCTCGCACTTACCGTGCTCGTACTGAAGCCTGCTCTCCAGGCTTCTTCACTGAAGAAAGCTCTCTATCTGGGAGCTGTGTTTGGATTTGCGGCCTATATGACGTATGACCTCACCAATCTGGCTACTACCCGCGACTGGACACTGTCTGTCACCATTGTGGATCTTCTCTGGGGAACCTTCCTCACCACGCTCGTGTCTGGATTTACCTACTTCATCTCTAAGAAGTACCTGAAGTTCTAGCTACTTGCCCTGCCCGTAGTATTTACGCAGAAGGGTAACGTGCTGTTTATACGTCTCGGTACAGTGGAAGACGCCACGGCTATCATGGAAATAGAAGATACAGTCGGTCTTCTTAGGATTCAGAGCAGCTAACACAGCGGCTGTTGAGGGGTTAGAGATAGGTCCAGGAGGTAGTCCCTTATTCTGATACGTGTTGTACGGAGACTTTATGTACTTGTCTTTGGGAACAGGTGGTGGCCACCAGCTCTTAGTATTAGGATCGTTGGTGGCTTTTGCATACTGCAGCGTGGCATCTATCTGCAGCTTCATACCAATCCACAGACGATTCCAAATGATACCGGAGATGATACGCATCTCTTCAGGGTCCTTGGTCTCCTTCTCAAGCATGGAAGCAATGGTGAGGGCATCTGCTAGAGGTACCTGGCGTTCGGTGGTGGTGCTATAGCGATTACGAATCTCACGCAGAAAGCGTTCGTTCAGCATGATTTGCACATCTCCAGGCGTCATAAGAAGGCCACGAACTGGATAGACTCCCGGTACAAACTCCCCTTCGTTCATGATGGGATCTGCAACCTTGAGCTGGCGCAAGAACACGGTCTTTTGAGCTGAGTTCCAACCTAGCTCACGAGCAAAGACTGCCGCCACCTCTTCCTCTCGATACCCTGCTTTAATTTCAACCAAACCAGTTCCATTTGCTCCAGCTAGTGTCTGGTATACGGGAAGAGAAGAGATGAAGAGAGCAAGTTTGGTCAGAAAGTTACCAGCTTGGTTCACGGAAGCCTGAAGGGATGTGTTGTGCGTATCAAGAAAAGCTTCAACCTCAGGATCTTCAATAATAGTTTGTGTGCGGGGATTCACCGTAACCGGGAAGGCGGGCTTAGGTGGCTCTAGACGAGCAAACTTAAGATCCACCGCTATAACGGTGGGTAGGGAAAAGAGCGCCAGCGCAAGAGCTAGCGTCACAACGACCATAGAGCCTACGGACGTCACTCGAGACCACACAGAACGCGAAGACGACCGCGCCTTCGCGACTGGGTGAGGCATGAGCGGCTTAAAAGAGAATGGTGCCACCTACCTATTCTAGCGCCTTCCTGCTCATTAGCGAAAGAAAAATAACCGAGAGAGGTTGGGGAAAGTGCACAGACTACGGTGGACACGAAACGTACGTGAGTGGTAGGGTGCGAGAAGTATGACTCGCGATAAAACTCCTAAGCCACCCAAGGTACTGCTTCCCCCCACACCTGTTGAGCAGGCGGTTGTTGCTATTGGTTCTGTAGGGTCCCTCGTGCTCCACACGGTGGTGTTTGTGGTGTTCTTCATTGCAGCTGCCCTTGGCCTTATTGCCTGGCAGCTTATGCTGCTTGTTCTCACGACTCTGGTCTCTCTCGAGGCCATATACCTAGCTCTCTTCATTCAGATCACGGTGAACCGCCACACCCAAAGTCTTCGTGAAGTGGAGGAAGACCTGGATGAGCTCGGTGAAGACGTTGAAGACATTCAGGAAGACATTGAGGAAATCAGTGAGGACATTGATGAGATTCAGGAAGATGTTGAGGAGTGGAGTGAAGAAGACGAGAAGGAACGCGTACGTGCAGCGCGCACCAAGAGTAAGGGAAAGGTCCCCACGCCTGAAGAGTCGCTTGAGCAACTTACCCGTGACGTAGCCCGGGTACTAGAAGACCTTGAGGCTTTGAAGAAAAGTAAGTAAAGTAGCACTAGGGGCCCATAGCTCATCTGGTAGAGCGCTTCCATGGCATGGAAGAGGTAAGGAGTTCGAGTCTCCTTGGGTCCACTAAAACCCTATGAGATGAATAATCTCGTAGAATCCATACAGTCCAAGGCCCACAAAAGCCACCGAACCCACCAGTGCAATGACGGGAAGCTTCACCAGCTTGATAGTTCTGGCCGGAGACAGATACAGAAGAATATTCAGTATCATGTGGCCGAGGAACACGCCCACACCGAATCCAAATACGTTAATGATGGAGAAGAGAGGTACGTAGCCTGCAAAGTCATCAAGTCCAAGAATGAAGGGAACCGTAAAGGAGAAAGCAAAGAGGCCCCAGAAGGTGGTAAACGCAGCTGCTTTCATACCCCCATGAGGAAGGATTCTCTTAAGTAGCGGGTGCGTAAAGAGATTCACAAACTTCAGTGCCTTCTCAAGCCTGTGCACTAATACGTTAAACCATTGTGGATGCCCCTTAGCATCCTTTGCGTGCTCTAGTGAATCCTCAGCAAGTTTGAAGAGTACAATAGCTGCAAGGAAGAGCATGGTAACCAAGAGCCAGCGAATTTCTTTGAAGAAAGTCCAGATCAAGAGTATGGCCATGGTGCCCGCAGCGTTTCCTACAGCTGAGCCAAGCTCGATAGAAATACGCCCCTTCATGCCAGGATTTTTGTGCATCAAGTTTCCAATAAAAATGGCAAAGTCTATGGCGGTCTTCAAATAGATGGTGAGACCAATTACAATGTCTAGGGGCTTAATAGTGAGTGAAATAGCCTCAGGGGTGAATAGGTTCAGTATACGAACCTCAAGATAGAGGAGTGCACTTAAAACAAAAAAAGCAACGACAGCGAGTGAAAGTGGTATGGCTTGTTCCCTCAAAAAAGATTTCATGTGCATAATCTGAGTACTATACAGCATAGCTTTGCTGATACGGTCTGAGCCTGCTAGTATAGCTTTATATGGTAGGGGTACCGACCCAGGCGGGTCTTTTTTACATATGATAGAGCCAACACTGTTGGGGGTGAATTTTGCGCACGCTGCGTCAGAACCTTCTGAGCACGCGGAGACTGACACGCACGCCACTGAGGAAGCTCATGACAGTGGTATTCACGTAGTACTGAAGGCCGAAGAGGTGGGTTCAGTGATGGGTTTCCCTGTAACCAACAGTCTCATCATGACGTTGGTGGCCACCACTATTCTCTTGGGTCTTTCAAAGATCTTCTCAAGCAAGCTTGCTCTCATCCCTGGACGCCTGCAGGCTGGTGTTGAGTGGCTCTTTGAAGCGGTGCTTGATTTCATGACAGAGACGCTTGAAGACGAAAAGATGGCCCGCAGGTTCTTCCCGCTCATCATGACCATCTTCTTGTTTGTCTTGGTGGCAAACTTGCTCGCCTTCGTACCTGGAGTGGGAAGTATCTTGATACAGCACGGGGGTGAGGCAATACCTTTGCTGCGTGCTCCAGCTGCAGACCTCAACATGACGCTGGCTCTAGCGATTATTGCCTTCCTGGTGATTGAGATCACAGGCTTGCTTGCTCTTGGATTTTTCAAGTATGGCTCAAAATATGTTAATTTTAGTTCACCGGTTAACTTCGTGGTGGGCATCATTGAAATGCTCTCCAATACGGGGCGCTTGATTTCATTCTCTTTCCGTCTTTTTGGAAACATCTTTGCTGGTGAGGTGATGATTATGGTAGCGGGGTACTTTGTAGCGTACCTAGTTCCGGTACCGCTTATGGCGTTTGAAGTGTTTGTAGCGTTTATTCAGGCCGTGGTGTTCGCAATGCTCACCCTGTTCTTTATAAAGCTCTCAGTCATGGAGCCACACGGGGACGACAGCCACTAGGCTCTCGCTTCGGTGTGGTTTCGGGATTAAGGCTCGGACCAATTATTCACGGTTAATTTACTTCTATGGAAACAGAATCAGCAAAGTTGATTGCTATGGCAATCGCTGCAGGTCTTGGTGTGCTTGGACCTGGTATCGGTATTGGACTTATTGGAGGAAACGCTATGCAGGCTATTGGACGCAATCCAGAGGCTTCAGGCAAGGTGGTATCAAACATGATTCTAGCGATCGTGTTTGCTGAGGCGCTTGGTATTCTTGCACTCGTGGTTGCCTTCATCATTCGCTTCGTTGGATAGATAGACGTGTCTTAGGACACCCTGTTACTTACTACACTCACTATGGAACAACTCTTCGGCGCATTCGGTATAGATGGAAAGCTGCTCGTCGCGCAGCTGATTAACTTTGGCGTACTCTTCGTAGGTCTTACCTACCTCCTGTATAAGCCAGTTATGAAGACACTCGATACCAGGCGAGAGAAAGTTGCCCAGGGGGTAATCGATGCGGATCAGGCAGCGCTCAAGCTCGCCACCGCGGGAACTGAAGCAAGTACGATTGTGAAGGGAGCAGAGATCGATGCCGAGGGCATTGTGACGAACGCTCGCGACATGGCCGGTACTGAAAAGGCTCGCATCTTGAAGGAGGCAGAGGCGAGAGCTTCAGCCCTTGAGGCGGACGCTGACGCCAGAGCCAAGGAGACTGCAAGCCGCGTGCTCCGTGAGAGCGAGAAGGAGATTGCACGTCTCTCAGTACTCGCTGCTGAGAAGGTGCTGCGAGAAACTGCCTAATATGGAGAAAGAGTACGCACAGGCCATCGCTCACCTGTCCCACACCAAGGGACAGGACGAGACTGTGCTCGTAGAGGGTCTCATGAAGCACCTACGTGCTACAGGCCGCACGAAACTTCTTCCTGGCATTACGCGAGAGCTTAGGGCACTGGAAGAAAGGAAGCGAAAGCTTTCTCCCGTACTTGAGGTGGCTTCTCTTAAGGAAGAAGCAGGAGCACGGAAGGTGCTCGAGCGTGAGGGAATAGTGGTAGAGAGTGTCGTAGTGAACCCGAGCCTTATTCGTGGTTGGCGTGCACGCTCAAAGGGTCTCTTGTGGGACCATTCAGCAAAGCGCGCGTTAACCGATATTTATAAACAGATTACAAACTAGGTATGGAGAGCATCATCAAACGTATAGAGAGCGAAATCGCCTCGTTCGCACCAAGCGAAAAGAGTGAAGAGACGGGCATCGTACGCGCTACCGGAGACGGTATTGCGGAAATTGACGGACTCACGAACGCCATCATGACGGAGATGGTTATCTTTGATCCGACCTTTGATCGTACCCTTGAAGACGCCCTGAAGGACCCGAATCCTATTTATGGACTCGTGCTGAACCTTGAGGAGGACTGTGTACGCACCGTGGTACTTGGAGACGCTTCTAAGGTATACGAGGGCATGTTGGTGCGCCGTGTGGGTCGCCTTCTCTCTATTCCTGTGGGAGACGAGCTTGTGGGCCGTGTGGTGAATCCACTTGGAGAGCCTGTAGACGGTAAGGGACCAATTGCCGGCAAGACGGAGTTCCGCCCTATTGAGCGCATTGCGTACGGCGTGATGGACCGCTCTCCGGTGAACGTACCTCTTCATACCGGTATCAAGGCTATTGATTCCATGATTCCGATTGGACGCGGGCAGCGTGAGCTTATCATTGGAGACCGCGGAACCGGAAAGACGGTGGTGGCCATCGACACTATTTTGAACCAGAAGTCTGAGCCAAAGGAGTCTCGCCCTATCTGTATCTATGTAGCTATTGGGCAGAAGGAGAGTAAGACCGCAAAGCTTGTGGCTGAGCTTACCGAGAAGGGGGCTATGGAGTACTCCATTGTGGTAACTGCTCCGGCTTCAAGTCCTGCAGCCTTCCAGTTCCTCGCTCCTTTTGCAGGAGCTTCTATTGGCGAGCACTTCATGGAGCAGGGCAAGGATGCACTCGTGGTGTATGACGATCTTTCAAAGCAGGCCGTTGCCTACCGACAGATGTCACTCCTTCTTCGTCGTCCTCCAGGACGTGAGGCGTACCCAGGAGATGTGTTCTACCTTCACTCTCGTCTTCTTGAGCGAGCTGCAAAGCTTTCTAAAGAGAAGGGTGGTGGCTCACTTACCGCGCTTCCTATTATTGAAACGCAGGACAACGATGTGTCTGCGTACATTCCAACCAACGTAATTTCTATTACGGACGGACAGATCTTCCTTGAAGCGAACCTCTTCAACCAGGGACAGCGCCCTGCTATTAACGTGGGAATCTCCGTGTCTCGTGTGGGCTCTGCAGCGCAGACCAAGGCCATGAAGAAGGTGGCTGGAAAGATTAAGCTTGAGCTGGCTCAGTTCCGTGAGCTCGAGGCCTTCATGCAGTTCTCTTCAGATCTTGATGAGAACACCAAGAAGCAGATTGATTCAGGTCGCCGTATGACGGAAGTGCTGAAGCAAGGACAGGGAGTACCTATCGCCTTTGAGATGGAATCTGCCATCATCTTTGCTGCGGTGAACGGATACTTCGATACCTTTGCTCCAGAGGCAACTGCTGAAGCTGAGACCAAACTTCAGGACTATCTGTCTCGTGAGGCAGCAAGTGTGCTTGAAACAATTCGAACTTCTAAGGAGATTGGTGAAGAGACAGAGAAGAGTTTGCGTGAAGCTCTTCAGAACTTCGTAGACAGACAGGCTGCGTAATACCAAGGATAGAGATACATGGCACTCAAAGACATCAAAGCTAAAATACAAGCCACCCAGCGCATGAATAAGGTCACGCGCGCTATGGAGGCGGTGTCTGCGGTGAAGATGCGCAAGACTCAGACGACTGCACTTGCGGGACGCTCCTACGCGCGTGCTGCGATGTCTATTCTTACGCGTCTTTCAGGAACAGAGCACGTATCAAAGCACCCTCTAGCTCAGAAGCGCGACTACAAGCGCGTTGCTCTCGTCGTCATGACCAGTGACAAGGGACTTGCAGGAGCACTCAATAGCAGTGTCTTGAAGAAGGCAGTGGAATCAGTGAGTGAATTCACTCCTGAACAGGTGAGTGTGTACGCATACGGAAAGAAAGCAGATGAGTTCTTTTCCCGAAGAGGCTACACGGTGGCTGGTCGCTACGAGAATAAGAGTGACACTATCGAGATAGAGTCCATGGAAGCACTGTCTGAAGAGCTTGCACGAGCATTCCTCGCTGCTGAGTACGACAAGGTAACGGTGGTGTACAGCAACTTTAAGTCTACGTTTGAACAGATTGCTACCGAACGTCGTCTACTTCCACTTTCTATGGGTGCGTTGAACGACATAGTTACCGGTATTCTTCCAGTAAAGGGAAAGTTTAGCAGCAGCGAAGAGGTGAGTGCTCCAGCTTCGTATTCAGTGGAGCCTTCAGACGAGGATGTGCTGAGTCTTTTGGTTCCTCGTCTCGTTGCGGTGGCGCTCTATCACATGCTTCTTGAGTCTAAAGCCTCAGAGCACTCAGCGAGAATGGTGGCTATGAAGAACGCTTCAGACAAATCAAAGGATGTAGTGCGCGATCTGACACGCAAATATAACAAGGTGCGTCAGGCAGCCATCACCCGCGAGGTGTCGGAAATTATTAGTGGGTCGCTCGTCACCTAGTGGTGCGTTTGCTCAAAGAACAGGATATAACTAAGACATTATGAACACAGGAACTATTACAGAGATTATCGGACCAATCGTAGACGTGCACTTCCCAGAGAATCGCCCAGCGATTCAGGATGCACTCGTGATTGAGGCCAACGACATGCACCCACGCATCGTACTTGAGGTGGCGAGCCACCTTGGTATGGATCGCGTACGTGCTATTTCCATGAGCGATACTGCAGGTCTTTCTCGCAGCGAATCTGTTGCCGCGACCGGTAACCCGATCATGGTTCCTGTGGGCACTGAGTCTCTTGGCCGTTTGTTCAATGTGCTCGGAGAGACTGTGGACGGCAAGAAGGAGATCTCCGATGCCGCCCCCCGCCTTCCGATTCACCGCATGCCGCCTTCCTTTGACGAGCAGACCACCAAGGCTGAGATTTTTGAAACTGGTATTAAGGCCATTGACCTTATGACACCGTTCCTGAAGGGAGGAAAGGTGGGACTCTTTGGAGGAGCTGGAGTGGGTAAGACTGTGACCATTCAGGAGCTTATTCGTAACGTAGCTCAGGAGCACGGAGGATACTCAGTGTTTGCTGGAGTGGGAGAGCGTGTACGTGAAGGAAACGACCTGTACCACGAAATGGAAGAGTCTGGTGTGCTTGATAAGACAGCTCTCGTATTCGGACAGATGAATGAGGTACCTGGAGCTCGTGCTCGTGTGGCGCTTACGGGTCTTACTCAGGCTGAGTACTTTCGTGATGAGGGAGGTAAGGACGTATTGTTCTTCATGGACAACGTGTTCCGCTTCATTCAGGCAGGTTCTGAAGTGTCTTCACTTCTTGGCCGCGTTCCTTCTGCTGTGGGATACCAGCCTACGCTTGCTGAGGAGATGGGTAAGTTGCAGGAGCGCATTACCTCTACGAAGAAAGGATCCATTACTTCTATTCAGGCGGTGTACGTGCCAGCTGACGACCTTACGGACCCAGCTCCAGCAACAACGTTTGCTCACTTGGACGGTACGGTAGTACTTTCACGTCAGCTCGCGTCTCTTGGCATTTATCCTGCCATTGATCCTCTAGCATCTGCTTCAACAGCCCTTACTCCTGAAATTGTGGGCAAGGAGCATTATGAAGTAGCGAACAAAGTGAAGCAGGTACTCCAGCGCTACAAGGACCTTCAGGACATCATTGCCATTTTGGGTATTGAAGAGCTTTCTGATGAGGACCGTCTCACCGTTGCTCGTGCACGAAAGCTTGAGCGCTTCCTCTCGCAGCCTTTCTTCGTAGGAGAGCCCTTCACCGGAACTCCAGGACAGTATGTGTCTCGTGAAGAGACCGTACGTGGTTTCAAGGAGATCGTTGAGGGCAAGCATGACGACAAACCTGAATCTGCTTTCTACATGAAGGGAGGCATTGATCAGGTAACTGGGTAATCATTACGATGGCAAAGTACTTTCATCTATCAGTAGCGAAGGTGGCCGAAACCCTCTATGAGGGTGAGGCACTTTCACTAACAGCTCCTGGAGAAGAGGGTGTGCTTACCGTGTTAGCAAACCATGAAGCTCTGGTGACGCCACTCAAGCACGGCCTACTACGCTTTGAAACGGGTTCTGGAGAGGTCACAGAAATCACTATTGACCGAGGAATCCTTGAAATATCGGATAATCAGGCGACGGTACTATTGTAGTTTTCTGGTGAGGAGAGGTAGTATACTTTTCCTATGGATGCACAAGACTATACCAAAGAGGGGGTGCCTATTCCTCATGAATTAGAAGTGGCTCACTACCATGGTGATTTACTTCGTCTGCTTTTTATCATAATTGCGGTACTTATTATGTTGATGCAGTTTACGGGTAATGGCCTACCCATGTCACCTCAGACACTGCTTCTGTTCGTAGCTACACTTGCCATAACTGCAGGTATTACTAATCCTGTTCAACAGATGATTCATTGGTTTAATCTTGCACTGTCCTTCACAGGACTAGTCATTTTTGGCTCAATTGCAATTGCACGACTGCACACTCTTCGAGACTTCTTCACGCATGATGGCATTGCTGGTGTGATTGCTTTCTTGTTCCTAGTCTCGCTCTATCTGGCAACACGGACGGTGCGTGCCATCGTAACCGGCAGCAATCCGGTGGTTGCTTCTCGGAAATAAAGACTGCGTGATATACTAGTGATATATGGGTATGCAAGACTTCCTGCTCAAGCAGGCAATGAAGTGGAAATTGAAAGACATGCCTGCAGGCCAGCAGGAGCAGATTATGGCGTTAGTGCAAAAGAATCCTGATCTTTTTAAGAAGATTGGGGAGGAGGTGGATCGCCGTGTGAAGAAGGGTGGTGAGAATCAGATGAAAGCTACCGTTGAGGTAATGAAGAAGTATCGTTCAGAACTTCAGGCACTACAGTAATGAAGCAGAAAAAGATTTTCATACTTCTTGGGCACCCTGATGGAGGTCCAGAACCTCTCTCACGAAAAATTGCTGATGCGTATGAGGTAGCTGCTGTTGCGGCAGGACACGAGGTACGCAGACTTAATCTTGCAGATCTTACTTTCGATCCGTCTCTTCATAAAGGATACCGAGAGCGGATGGATCTAGAGCCAGATTTGCTTAAGGTGCAGGAGTATCTTACGTGGTGCCAGCACTTCGTGTTGGTATACCCAAACTGGTGGGGTGGCATGCCTGCAGCCCTAAAGGGTATGTGGGACCGCATGTTTCTTCCTCGCTTTGCATTTAGCATGTGGAAGAATCGTTTTGGCTGGACACCACTCCTAACAGGAAGAAGTGCTCGGGTAATTATTACCTGTGGTAACCCAGCAATACTCGATTTCATCGCTTTTGGAGACTTCACTGCGTCCATTAAGAGATCTATTCTTTCCTTTGGTGGCTTCCATACACGTGTGACGCACTTTGGCCCTTCAGAGAGAATGAGTGACAAGAGGCACGCTGCGTGCATGAATCGTGTTACACATCTTGCTCGCAAGGGAGCTTGACCTGTCTTTAGTAAGGGTACAGAGTATTAGAGCGGGCGGCGTGCACACCTTCGGGTTTGTGCCCCCTTCCCTGGAGGTGAATCGCCCCCCGACGCACGCCGTCCCGCACCCAAGACCCTCAGTCATCGCTGGCGGTCTTTCTTTTTGTGCCATTAGCCCGTATGGTATAGCTATCATGCTTAAAATAGGAATTGTGGGGTTGCCAAACGTGGGGAAGTCCACGCTTTTTAATGCGCTTACAAAGGCGAGTGTGCCTGCTGAGAATTATCCATTCTGCACCATAGACCCATCCGTGGGTGTGGTGGGTGTGCCAGACGAGCGCCAGGATGCGCTAGCAAAGATTTCAAACTCTGAGAAGGTCCTTCCGGCAGCTATTGAGTTCGTGGATATCGCAGGACTGGTGAAGGGGGCTTCAGAAGGAGAGGGGCTGGGCAATCAGTTTCTGTCTCACATTCGTGAGGTAGACGCCATTTTGCACATGGTGCGTTTCTTTGATGATCCTGATGTAACTCACGTGCACGGGGAAGTTGACCCTGTTCGAGATATCGAGGTTATTAACCTTGAGCTCATGCTTGCGGACCAGCAATCGGTGAAAGGGCGTCGAGAGCGCTTACAGAGCGAAGTACGCGCCGGGAAAAAAGAAGCATTAGCTGAAGACGCTATTCTTGCACGTATTGATCAGGCCATAGCAGGCGGGCAACTTGCACGAACCGCTGGACTTTCCGAAGACGAAGCTAAGCTTATCAAGTCTTTGAACCTCCTTACGCTGAAGCCAATCTTGTACTGCTTTAACGGCAAATCTGGTGGTCACAACCTCAACGAGGTGAACGATGGACGTGCAGAGGCTGCTTATGAATACGTAGAGAGCGTTGGTGGACGCTATGTACAAGTAGATGCACGTACTGAGCACGAACTAAATGATGTTGCTGACGAGGACAAGGGCATGTTCCGTAGTGAACTTGGTGTGCAGGTAGATGGTCTTGAGGCCCTTATTCGTACTGCGTACCAAACATTGGGACTTATCACCTTCTTTACCACTGGTCCCAAGGAGACACGCGCTTGGACCGTGAAGCAGGGGGCACTGGCACCAGACGCAGGAGCCGCCATTCACAACGATTTCAAGGATAAGTTTATTCGTGCAGAAGTGGTGCACTGCGACACACTCATTGCAGACGGAAGCTGGAGTGCAGCTCGTGACAAGGGACATCTACAGACTGAGGGGAAGACGTACCTGGTGAAGGATGGGGACGTGATGGTATTCCTACACAGCTAGAAGCAACTTAATGAACGTGTGGTATAATCCAAACATATGGAAAAAAGCGCCACCCCCTCCCACGCAACGAAGACAACACCTCGAGACTTTTTCTTTTGGCTCGGTGCCATCATTGCACTCTATGCCAGTGTTACGGCACTGATCACTCTATTGTTTGAGTACGTTAACTACGCTTTCCCGGACGCACTTGCAGGATACGGGGACCCGTACGGAGGAGCAGTGCGTTTCTCCATGGCCATGCTTATTGTTATGGTGCCTGTGCTCATGATTCTGTTTCGTCTCATTCGAGGCACCATCATTGCTGAATCTGCAAAGGAGCATATTTGGGTACGCCGCTGGGCGATTGTCCTCACCCTCTTTATTGCAGCACTCACCATCCTTATTGATCTCGTGACCCTCATCAATACTTTCCTTGGTGGTGAGATCTCAGTCCGTTTTGGTCTCAAGGTGGCCATCGTTCTATTGATTGCACTTGGTGTGTTTCTCCATTTCCTTGCAGACCAGAGAGGGTACTGGATTAAGTATCCTAAGAAAGCTAACTGGGTGGGCATAGCAGTTGGTGTACTTGCGGCAGTATCGGTTATTTCAGGATTCTTCATTATTGGAACACCTACCCACGTGCGCATGCTTCGCTTTGATGAACAGAAGGTTCAGGACCTACAGAGCATGCAATACCAGGTGACGAACTACTACCAGGTGAAGCGTGAACTGCCAGAGACCCTGGATCAGCTTTCTGATCCACTCAGTGGGTATACCGTACCTCTAGACCCCCAGTCACAGGCTTCCTACGAGTATGTGAAGACAGACAAGTTGCAGTTCTCTCTTTGCGCCGTCTTTAATGAACCGTCACCAGAGATGGTTGGTAAAGGTTCTTTCCCGCAGCGTGACATAGGGTATTTGTCCTATGGACCAGACTCAGAGACCTGGCAGCATGAGGCCGGCAGAACTTGTTTTGAAAGAACACTTGATCCCGAGCGATACCCGCCATTGTCTGAGACTAGTAAAGGGCGCTAGGTGTTGTTCTATGGCAAAAGAGACCTTTGATCATCGAGCAATAGAGCCGGCAGAACAGGCTAAGTGGGAAGAAAGTGCTATCTATAGTACAGACGTTACCGATACCACCAAAGATCCCTACTATCTACTCTTTGAGTTCCCGTATCCTTCGGGAGATCTGCATATTGGTCACTGGTATGCTTTCGCCCTTACAGACATCTATGCCCGCATGCTTCGTATGCAAGGGAAGCAGGTGCTCTTTCCCATAGGTTTCGATGCTTTTGGTTTGCCTGCTGAGAACGCAGCACTTAAACATGGTGTTGATCCGGGTGAGTGGACGTATGCCAACATGGAACGCATGCGAACACAGATTCGTTCTATGGGAACGAGTGTGGACTGGAGCCGCGAAGTGGTTACGTGTGATCCTGAGTACTACCGCTGGACGCAGTGGCTCTTCTCCAGGTTTTATGAGCATAACCTTGCCGAGAGACGCAATGCTGCAGTGAAGTGGTGTCCCAAGGACCAGACGGTACTCGCAAACGAGCAGGTCCGTGATGGTGCTTGTGAGCGTTGCGGTACGGTGGTTGAAGAAAAGTATCTAACACAGTGGTTTCTTAAGATCACCCAGTATGCGAAAAGACTTCTCACAGATCTTGATCCCCTTCCATGGCGCGAGGATATTAAAGATGCCCAGCGCGCCTGGATAGGTGAGTCTGAGGGCGCTAAGCTCACTTTTCCTGTAAAGGATAGTGATGAAGGTATTGAGGTGTTCACCACCCGTCCTGACACACTTTATGGCGTTACGTATCTAGTACTTGCTCCGGAGCACCAGCTAGTTGAGAAATTACTACCAGCTGTTACCAATGCGTCAGAGGTTGAAGCGTACAGAAAGAAGACTGAACAGAAATCTGAACGTGAGCGTTCAGAGAACAAGGAGAAGACAGGTGTGGAGCTTGCTGGAGTGCATGCTCTTCATCCTATTACCAAGGAGGAGCTGCCTGTCTACGTCGCAGACTATGTACTGGCAAGCTACGGCACAGGTGCCGTTATGGCAGTTCCTGCTCACGATGAACGTGATTATGTTTTTGCAAAAAGTAAGGGCTTGCCCATAAAGCACGTGATCCTTCCGCGCTGCATAGATTATACGAACCCGCAGCAGGAGGGGAAGGAGCTTGTTTTCAGAAAGATTATTATCGGTATTGTGCACAATCCTGTTGACGACACCTATCTCACCCTTAAGTGGAAAGATCAGCCGTGGACTACGTTTATTACAGGAGGCGTAGACGAGGGTGAGGATGTGGTTGAAGCGGCTCGCAGAGAAATTGCAGAAGAGACAGGCTACACAGATCTAACTTTTGTACGCCAGCTGGGTGGACCAACACAGGCTGAATTTTTTGCAGCTCACAAGGACGTGAATCGTACAACGCACACTACGAGTCTTTTGTTTACACTAAAGAGTGACACCCGTACGGAAGTTAGCGAAGAAGAGAAGAAGTTGCATAGCGCCGTTTGGTTGCCACGTGCTGAAGTAACTGCAGAGCGTATGCAGCATGCAGAGACCAGCTTACTTCTTTCGCGCATACATGATGGTGTCGAGGTGTATCTTGAAGATGGAGTTTTGCAGGATTCAGGCGTGTGCAGTGGCAAAGAGAATCGTGAGGCACTTGAGGAGCTGGTTGCTTTGGCCGGCGGTGAGCTGGTAACGAACTACAGACTTCGTGATTGGCTTGTATCTCGCCAACGGTACTGGGGCTGCCCAATACCAGTGGTATATGACCCGGAAGGAAAGGCACACCTTGTCCCTTCAGAGCACCTGCCTTGGCTTTTGCCTACCGATGTAGACTTCACCGCAACCGGCGTTTCTCCACTGGCTACTTCCAAGGAGCTCAAAGAGCGTGTGGTGCGCATTTTTGGTGAGGGATGGACTCCTGAGTACGATACACTCGATACCTTTGTTGATTCTTCCTGGTACTACCTGCGGTATCTAGATCCTAAGAACGCGCATGACTTTACGAATCAGGCACTCCTGAAGCAATGGATGCCTATTGACCGATACTCGGGAGGAAGCGAGCACACCACCATGCACCTTCTGTATGCACGCTTCATGAATAAGGCCCTCTATGACATGGCGCTTGTTCCAACGAGCGAGCCTTTTCATGAGCGTTTTAACCGCGGACTTATCATGGGCCCTGATGGACAGAAGATGTCTAAGTCGAAGGGGAACGTGGTGAATCCAGACGAAGTGGTTGAGAAGTATGGATCTGACGCGGTACGTATGTATCTGGCCTTCATTGGTCCGTATAACGAACCAGGAAGCTATCCTTGGAAGCTTGATGGGGTTGATGCTATGCGCCGCTTCCTTGATAGGATTTATCTCCTTCGTGAGCGAATTGTTGCTACCGACATTACCAAGAAGGAAGTGGAGCTACTGGGAGTAGCTACCAAGAAGATTAGTGAGGACACTGAGCGTTTCAAACTGAACACTGCTGTGTCTGGACTTATGGTGCTTGTGCGAGGGCTGGAATCTGAAAAGGAAGTGTCGCTTACGGCGTATCGATCACTACTCGCTCTACTTGCGCCGTATGCTCCGCACCTAAGTGATCATCTTTGGACACTGTTAGAAGGGGAAGGAAGTGTGCACGTGAGTGCATGGCCTACGTACGAGCCTGGCGCAGCTACAGAGGTCACTATCGGGGTGCAGGTTAAGGGTAAGAAACGTGGTGAAATACAGCTTTCAGTCACAGAAAGCGAAGAAGGGGCGGTTGCTCTTGCTCGAGGTGTTGCAGCTATTGAATTGGCTCTTGGAAACAGGCCCCCGGTCAAAGTGGTCTATGTTCCAGGCCGTATCCTCAACCTTATACCAGCAGACGATACTGAAGCTGTGTAAAGGGGAAGTTTGACTTAATTAACCCAATCTGGTATAAGATATACAATTACTTTTATGGCAAAAACAGTGGTAAAAAAAGCAAAAAAGGTAGCTCCCAAGAAAGCTTCCGTTCTCTCCTTTGATTCAGCCGTACTGGTGAAGAAGCTTCTTGCTGAAGTGCCTGAGCGTGCTCGTGAAGTGCTTTCTTACCGCTTTGGCCTAGGCACAACCAGTGCTCGTCAGACTCTTGAGGCTATTGGTGAGCGTTGGGGCATCACTCGTGAGCGCGTACGTCAGATTGAGGCTTCAGGTATTGAAACTGTCCGTAACAGCCCTGCCTTCACTGCATCACAGTCTGCTTTTTCTGAACTAGCCACCTATATTGAGTCCCTCGGTTCCGTGGTACCTGAGGATGTCCTTCTTTCAGGGCTCGCCAGTGATGAGAAGAGTCGCAACCGATTCCGCTTCCTGCTTGTTGTTGGAAGTGAGTTTTTCCGTGAACGTGAGACCGATGAGTTCTATGCCAGGTGGCACGTGGACCAGAAGACCGCTGCAGCGGTGCACAGCGCGCTCACACGTCTTTATGCAACACTCGACGACGCTGAGGTGCTTTCTGAGGGAGACATCATCAATCGTTTCCTCGATGAGTTGAAGGGAGTGAATGCTGCCTACCAGAATGAGGAGATCATGAAGCGATGGCTTTCAATTTCAAAAACTATTTCCCGCAATCCTCTTTCTGAGTGGGGACGTATTGATACTCCTGCGATCCGCACCAAGGGTATTCGCGATTATGCATACCTCGTTATTAAGCAGAAGGGAGAGCCTATGCACTTCGGTGACGTAGCCACTTCTATTGTTGAGCTTTTTGGAAAGAAAGCTCACGTAGCCACTACGCACAACGAGCTTATTAAGGATTCTCGTTTTGTACTCGTCGGTCGTGGACTGTACGCGCTTGCTGAGTGGGGATTCCAGCCAGGGGTTGTTCGTGATGTGATTCGTGACTCACTTGCCAAGAAGCCTCTTACTCGTGAGGAAGTTATTGAGGCAGTGAAGAAGGTTCGGTACGTGAAGGACAACACTATTCTTGTGAATCTTGGAGACACACGATACTTCAAGCGTCATAAGGACGGCACCTACACTGCGGTGTAAGCTTCTCACACATGCGTTACACACTACGACGCGGACAACTGTCCGCGTCGTAGCTTTTTGATTGCTATACTACAGCTATGTCTGCGCACGGTTCATCACTACCTGGGCTCGATAGCATTGAGCATTTTCTTCATAGCACCTGGGAGAATGGCGGTACCGTTATTGGTATACGAACGCTCATCTGGGCTTTTGGTATTTTTGTACTTCTTTTCTTTGTACTCTCTCCTTCTCAGAGCCTGAGAAATTTTGAGCTACTCTTCTTTTTTCTTCCCATAGTTGCTCCGGTGATTTTGCTTAAGTTTGCCTTTGCACAGTTTGTGCGAGCCAGACAAAGAGCTTTTAATGCAAAGCAGAACTATATTCTCCTAGAGATACGAATGCCTCGTGATATCAGAAAGTCTCCATTGGCCATGGAAGCTGTGTTTGCCAATATGCACTTGGCACCTGGTGAATCTAATTGGTACAAGAAGTTCTGGCTTGGAAGTGTTCGTCCGTGGTGGTCTTTTGAGATTGCTTCACTGGGTGGACGAGTGCATTTCTTTGTGTGGACGAGGGAAGTGTACCGCCGCTCTCTAGAGACTGCCTTTTACGCTCAGTATCCAGGTGTTGAGCTCACGGAAGCTGTGGACTATACCCGCTTAACGGAGCCCGGACACGCCCCTTGGAGCGGTTTTGCCTGTGAGTATAAGCACGGGAAGGAAGACCCCTACCCAATACGTACCTATGTAGACTTCGGACTCGATAAGCAACCCATGCCAAAACCAGAAGAGCAGTTTGATCCCTTTGCACAGGTCCTTGAGGCCATGGGATCAGTTGGACCGAACGAACAAATGTGGCTCCAAATGGTGGTGCGTGTTTCTCGTGGTGAGAAGTATGCGGGGAGAAAGAATGCGGCTGGGAAAGCCTACAGCTGGAAGGACGAAGCCAAGGAACTCATTGAGAAGATACGAGCAAATGCTGTTCGTAAGGTAACGAAGACTGATAAGGTGACAGGTGCAACCTACGAGGAGGACGGTTTCCCGAATCCAACGAAGGGCGAACAGGAAGTGATCAATACTATCGAGCGCAACATTGCGAAGCATGCCTTTGATGTGGGAATTAGAGGAATATACATGGCGAAAGAGGGAAATTTCAATGGCTCTATGCCAGGTACCTTGGGCTTTATATTTAAGCCCTTTAACTCGGAGACGCTTAACAGTATTAATTGGACGAAGTGGCACGTTTCTTTCAATGATTACCCTTGGGAGGATCGTCACGGACATCATCATGCTCACGTCATGCATCAGGCCCTTGATTTCTTCCGCAGACGTTCCTTTTTCCATGCGCCCTACATAGGAGACTGGATGGTGATGAGCACTGAGGAGCTCGCTACCATATTCCACGTTCCAAGCGGTGGTGTTACCACACCAAACCTCCCTCGCATCCAGTCTTCAACTGCTGAGGCTCCGTACAACCTGCCTACATAGAACAGGTGTGGTATACCAGAGGGTATGAAAGACCTTGCTGGTAAGAAAGTATTTGTTGGCCTTTCCGGAGGTGTTGACTCGGCAGTCTCTGCCGCTCTCTTGCTGCAGCGGGGTGCTGAAGTGACAGGGGTATTCATTAAGGGGTGGTACCCACCCGGCATGCCCTGTACCTGGAGTGAGGACAGGCGAGACGCCATGCGTGCTGCCGCCCACCTCGGCATACCTTTTCACACCCTGGACGCCTCTAGAGAGTATAAGGAGGGGGTAATCGATTACCTCTTGAGCGAATATGCTCTGGGGCGAACACCAAACCCAGACATTATGTGCAACAAGGAAGTAAAGTTCGGTGTGTTTTGGGATTTTGCTTGTAAGAACGGTGCTGATTACCTGGCAACGGGGCACTATGCCATTAATAAAGAGGGAGAGATCTATCGAGGAGTGGACGAGAGTAAAGATCAGAGCTACTTCCTGTGGGCAGCTTCGAAAGAGGCACTGAGTCACACACTCTTTCCACTTGGAGAACTACAAAAAGACGATACCCGAAGACTTGCTCGGGAACTTAGACTGCCTCAAGCAACTAAGCGAGACAGTCAGGGAGTTTGTTTTCTCGGTAACATAAGCATGGAGGATTTCTTAAGAAATGAACTTGATCCTACGCCAGGAGAAGCGCTTGATGAACATGGTGCTGTTCTGGGTACCCACGAGGGCTCTGTATTAGCGACACTTGGAGAGCGTGTAAGTCTAACAGATGCTCCACAAGGCCCCTGGTACGTGCTCAAAAAAGATATGGTGAATAATACACTTACCGTTGCTCATGAACCGCGCGTAAAAAGCAGTGAAAAGGTCATACGAATCAGCAATACACACTTGTTGTCCACTGAGGCGCTTGAAGGTGAGGTTGAAGCACAGTATCGCTATCATGGTCCACGCATCAAGGGTCTTTTATCTCCAGATGCCACTTCATTCACACCTTCAACTGAATTAGAGGAAGCGCTTGCTCCTGGCCAGTCTCTCGTACTGTACAGGGATGGCAAGCTAGTAGGAGGTGGTATCATAGAGTAAATGACTCCTGAAATAATTAAGGCGGACGGTACTGTTGAAGTGTTTGATGGAAGCAAATTGGAGCGTTCCTTGATTCGTTCAGGAGCTTCAGACCATGCAGCGGCTCGCATCCGTACCACCATTGAGAGCTCTATGGGAACCTCTATTGAGTCTACTGAAATATACAGGCGTGCTTTTCAAATGCTTCGCAGGGACAATCGTCCTTCGGCCGCTCGCTATTCTCTTCGCCGCGCTTTGTTTGAGTTTGGACCGTCAGGACATCCGTTTGAGGACTTTGTCTCGGAAATATATCGTGCTGAGGGCTGGACAGTTGAAGACAGAAAAACCATACCTGGAAAGTGTGTTTCTCACGAAGTTGATGTGTACGCAACGAGAGGGAAGCAAACGCTTGCTGCTGAGCTGAAATATCATAACGATCCTGGTTATAAAACAGACGTGAAAGTGGCTCTCTATGTGAAGGCCCGCTTTGATGACATCTGGCAGTGTGACCCTTCTAAGGGGATTGCTTGCCCTGTAGATGCAGGATTCCTTATTACCAATACCAAGTTTACGCGTGACGCCATTCAGTATGCGCACTGCGCTGGGCTTGGTCTGCTTGGCTGGACCTACCCACTGCATGGAAACCTTTACGACCGCATTGTGGCTTCCGGTATCTATCCGGTTACAGCCCTAACGCTACTGAAGAAGGCTGAGAAGCGGCTTCTTATAGATCAGGGTATCGTTACCTGCCATCAAGTACGTATGCACAAGGAACTTTTGCGTGAGCTTGGTATTACTCCTGAGCGTATAGGCGGTATTCTCGCTGAAGCACTTACCCTTTGTTCCCCCAAAGATGATTACAAGAGAGCAGATACTTCAGCATAGACTTATGGCTACCTTCAAGAAAAAGTACAACCCGCATCGCAGCAAGGACTGGAACTATGGCGGTGCACGCTGGAGACTCTCACGCTCAAAGATTGAGCTCTTTGTTGAGTGCCCACGTTGCTTCTATATAGACAATAAGTTTGGTACTGCCCGCCCACGCGGACCCTCGTTCACACTCAATACCGCAGTGGATACTCTCTTCAAGAAAGAGTTTGATGTGCATCGTGCGAACGGCACAGCCCACCCACTCATGGAGCAGTACAAGGTAGATGCTGTACCTTTCCAGCATAAGAATATGGGCACCTGGAGAGAAAACTTTGAAGGAGTTGAGTACTTACACCCAGAGACTGGCTTCACCATCTCAGGGGCAGTGGACGATATTTGGGTGAACCCCGCAGGGGAGCTCCTCGTAGTGGACTACAAATCAACGTCCAAGGAGGGGAGTATTCTTACGCTTGATGACTCCTCATGGAATGAGCAATACAAGCGACAGATGGGTGTGTATCAGTGGCTTCTGCGTAACAACGGCTTCACGGTCTCAAATACAGGATATTTTGTGTATGCCAATGCGCATGATGACAAGGAAGCTTTTGACGGAAAGCTTGAGTTCGAGGTAACGGTGATTCCTTCTGAAGGTGACTCGGATTGGATAGATGAGCTGTTGCCCAAGATTAAGAAAGTGCTTGATACAGAAGCAATTCCTCCGGTAGGTAAGGACTGCGAATTCTGCCCGTACCGTGAGGCCGCTGGAAAAGAGTTACAAGCTCTTCACAAGAAGACAGTTACGTAGCCATGCAGGGTTCTCACTTTGCAGAAAGGGTCCGAGAAGTTGTGCGACACATCCCCAAAGGCTCTGTACGCACATATGGGGAAGTTGCTGCAGCTGTTGGACATCCTGGTGCTGCCCGGGCTGTGGGAACCGTTATGAAGCATAATTTTGATAATTCAGTGCCCTGTCATCGCGTAGTGAAGGCCGGCGGGAAGGTGGGCGCCTATAACCGTGGAGGGGAGGAGCGCAAGCGTGAGCTTTTACGATCTGAAGGTGTGATGCTCTAAATATGGAGGTGCGGCTAGAGAAATCATGGAAGGCTGTTCTCAAAGACGAGCTCAAGAAGCCCTACTTCAAGAAGCTCATTGAATTTGTTAAAGAGGCGTATGCAAATGGCTCAGTGTATCCAAACCCCAAGAATATATTTGCGGCCTTTGATCTTACTCCCTTTGAAGAAGTGAAGGTGGTGACACTTGGGCAAGACCCCTACCACGGAGCAGGGCAAGCGCACGGGCTTTCCTTTTCAGTTCAGGAAGGTGTGCGAACACCTCCTTCTCTAAGGAATATTTATAAGGAACTAGAGAGTGATATAGGTGTTGTGGCTCCTGAGCAGGGTGACCTTACTGCTTGGGCAAAACAGGGAGTGCTGCTCCTAAACTCAACGCTCACGGTTGAAGCGCAGCGCCCAGGCTCACACCAAGGAAAGGGATGGGAAGAGTTCACCGATGCAGCGATTAGGGCGCTTTCAGATAAGCGTGAGCACGTGGTGTTCATTCTGTGGGGTAACTATGCCAAGCAAAAAGGAGCCCATATAGACAGGTCTAGACACTTAGTTATTGAGTCTCCTCACCCCTCTCCTTTTTCTGCTCACACAGGGTTCTTTGGCAGCAAGCCGTTTAGTACAACGAATGAGTATTTAACTCAACACAAATTGAAAGCAATTCAGTGGTAACTACCACACCATCTCTCTGTTCTTTGGTGTTCGATACAGCTTATCTGTCTTCGACACCTTAAATGCCTTGTAGAATTCATCGTGGTTGGAGACAGGGCCATTGATACGAAACTTTCCTGGAGAGTGTGGGTCAGTAAGAACCTGCCTCTTCTCAAATTCAGGACGTGCGTTTTCACGTTCAAATACGGCAAAGGCAATAAAGAAGCGCTGTTCCGGTGTTAGGCCGTCCAGGTCCTTGCGTCCTGTGCGACTAAGCGCTAACTGGTATGCGTCATACGCAATAGAAAGACCTCCAAGATCTGCTATGTTTTCACCTAATGTAAGCTTTCCGTTAACCTTAAGTCCGTCCGCAACTTCATACGTGTTGAACTGCTTTTGAACTTTCTTGGCCTTGGCCTCAAAACGCTTTCTATCCTCTAGGGTCCACCAACTCTTAAGATTTCCCTTATGGTCCATCTTTGAACCCTGGTCATCAAAGCCATGAGTAATCTCGTGGCCAATAACTGCTCCAATGGAGCCGTAGTTAACGGCGTCGTCTGCACTCAGACTGAAGAATGGGGACTGAAGAATGGCAGCAGGAAATGCAATGTCGTTTAAGTTCGGACTGAAGTACGCATTCACGGTTTGTGGATACATAAACCACTCGTCGCGGTCCACGGGCCCATGCAATTTCTTCAGAGAGCGCTTGTGCTCAAATTCTGTTGCACGGAGGATATTACCCACGTAGTCTCTTGGGATAATTTTGAGCCCTTTGTAGCTCTTCCACTTGTCTGGGTATCCTATTTTTCTGTTAAGTGCACGAAGCTTGGCTAAGGCCTTGCTCTTGGTGGGGGTAGACATCCAGTCCAGAGAAAGAAGTCTGGCCTCATAGGCAGTGAAGAGATCATCTACTAAAAGATTCATCTTGCGCTTAGATTCTGCCGTAAAGTGTTTCTGCACATAAAGTTTTCCGAGTAATTCACCAACTTGGCCATTCACGGCCGCAAGCACTCTTCGCCACTGAGGTTTCAGTTTCGTAGACCCCGATAACACGGTACCGTAGAATACGAAACTATGCCTGATCACTTTGTCAGAAAGAATACCTGCAAAATCATTTAAGAGATGCCACTCAAGGTAGGTCTTCCAGTCTTCAAGAGCAATTTTAGTAAGGAGTACGTCAGTTTTCTTAATAAAGTCTGGCTGCGTAACAATAAGTTCCTTTACGTCCTTGGCCCCCAATTCCTCGAGATAATCTTTCCAGACAATATTCTTGGAGTCTTTGTCTAGCTGCCTTACTTTCATTTTGTGATACGTCTTTTCTGCATCGCGTGCGTCCTCCTTCTTCATGGACGCTTTGGCGAGGAGTGTTTCTATGCGCAGCAGCGTGTCTGTTGCCGTTTCTAAATCATTCTTGGCATATCCAAGCAACGTGAACAAGCCCAGCACGTGCTTGCGATACGCTGTACGTACACGAACAGATTCTGCGTCATCCTTGAGGTAATAGTCACGGTCTGGCATACCGATGCCGTCTTGATGGAGGTGTAAGAGGTAACGCTCGCTATTCTTTGCATCTTGATCCAGTCCAACTCCCCACAAAACACCAACCCCAAGTCGATGAAACTTGGGCACCACCTTCAAGAGTGACTCCACAGAATCAATCTTCGATATGTCCTTCCTCAACCCCTCTAGGGGTGAAAGACCAAGTTCGTTGCGCTTCTTGGTATCCATACCAGAAAGATAGAAGTCACGAATTATCTGCTCAGGTGAGCCAGTCACCAAACGTTTTTTGCTCTGTAGATCTTTGATAATGGCCATGAGCTTTTTCTCACTGTCATGACGGAGGATGAGAAAGCTTCCCCAGCGAGACTCATTGGCGGGAACTGGGTTCTTTGCCATCCATTTCCTATTAACGTATGAGAAAAAATCGTCCTGTGGACGAACGGCTTCATCAAGCTCTCGCACATCGAACCCCCAAGGTAGTGACTTCATATACCTAGAGTATAATGGTATCTTCACAATGATGACAGTCTCTGATGTTCGATCCAAATATTTAGCTTTCTTTACCGCTCGTGGGCATACCATAATCCCCTCTGCTCCCATCGTTCCTGGTAACGACCCGACCACTCTTTTCACAAGCAGTGGCATGCAGCCGTTGATTCCGTATCTTCTGGGTGAGGAGCATCCAGGAGGAACTAGACTGGTTGATACGCAACTTGCCTTCAGGGCCGGAGACATTGAGGAAGTGGGGGACAATCGCCACACCACCTTTTTTGAAATGGTGGGCAACTGGTCTTTGGGAGACTATTTCAAGGAAGAGCAGCTTTCTTGGGTCTTTGCGTTCCTGACAGATCCGACCGAAGGACTTCGGCTTGATCCTAAGAAGCTTTTTGTCACAGTGTTTGCAGGAGACACGTCTGTGGGAATGGAAGAGGACAAAGAAGCAGTTGAGATATGGCAGCGACTCTTTATGGAAAAGGGTATAGAGGCCGGATTCTCTAATATTGGTTCTGAGGCAGATGGCTATACCAAGGGCATGCACGGCAACGAGCGTATCTTTGCTTATGATTCCAAGAAGAACTGGTGGAGCAGGGCGGGAGTACCTTCTAATATGCCGGCAGGGGAGCCTGGCGGACCTGATTCTGAGCTCTTTTATGATTTTGGACTTCCGCACGATACGAAGTGGGGACCAGAGTGTCACCCAAACTGTGACTGCGGACGCTTCATTGAGATAGGGAACTCCGTATTCATGCAGTTCTTGAAGATGGAAGATGGTTCTTTTGGAGAGCTTCCAAAACGCAATGTGGACTTTGGTGGAGGACTTGAGCGCCTCAGCATCGCTACACTTGATACGGCTGACGTATTTGTTCTCGATGTATTTGATACTGCTCGTGAGGTGCTTGAAGAGCGCTCGGGCAAGAAGTATGGCGAAGACGAAACAACCACTCGTGCATTCCGCATCATCATGGATCACATGCGCGCAGCCACGTTCATGCTTGCTGAGGGCGTTCTTCCTTCAAACACTGAGGCAGGCTATGTACTTCGCCGTCTTATTCGTCGTGCCATTCGTGAAGCAGATCGTCTTGGTATTAAAGAAGCCGTGCTTCCAGCTGTTGCAGAAGGGTATGCGAAAGTATACGCAGACCACTATCCTCACGTGGGAGATGCAGCCAGCTTAATTGGTGAGGAGCTTACCAAGGAAGAGACTAAGTTCAGAAAGACCCTTGAGCAGGGACTGAAAGAACTTGAGAAGCTAGTTGCAGGCGCTGGAGTGAGTGCCGAGGATGCTTTTGTTCTCTTCACTTCATATGGATTCCCTATTGAACTCACGCAGGAGTTAGCACAGGAGCGTGGTATTACCCTTGATATGGATGCAGTGGCTGGAAAGATGAAAGAGCATCAGGAAATGTCTCGTGCTGGAGGAGCTCAGCGGTTTGCTGGAGGTCTCGCAGATCACGCTGAGGCAACCGTGCGCTATCACACGACGCACCACATTCTCCTTCGTGCTCTTCAGATGGTGCTTGGGCCAGAAGTGAAGCAGCGGGGAAGTAACATCACCAGTGAGCGTCTTCGTATAGACTTCTCCTCTCCAGGAAAGATGACGGATGAGCAGAAGGCTGAGGTGGAAAAGATTGTGAACGAAACCGTTGCTCAGAACCTACCCGTGACGCGCACTGTTCTTCCACGAGAAGAGGCAGAGAAGCTAGGTGCTCAGATGGAGTTTGGGGTGAAGTATCCTGATATGGTAACGGTGTACTCAGTTGGTCCAATAACGGCAACTGAAGAGCATCCAAACTTGTCTGACGCTTTCTCTCTGGAGTTTTGTGGAGGACCTCACGTGACCAATACGAGTGAGATTGCTTCAGCTGGAGTATTTCGTATTAAGAAGGAGGAAGCGGTGGCAAGTGGGGTTAGACGTATCAAAGGAGTTATTTCTTAACACTTCGATGCGGGCGTGCTCATAAGCGTTGTATACTTACCTGCATCTATGGGGCTCTTTAAAAAGAAAACACGATCTGCGGTACTTGTTGATATTGGCTCCGCCTCAGTGGGCGGTGCGTATGTGCATATCGTAGAGGGAAAGGCTCCCCAGCTGTGTTACACCGCTCGTATTCCTGTGGTTCGCCATGAGCAGGAATCCATAACTGCTTCCATGCTTCGCGCTTTGGATCAGTTAGTCCTCATGCTGGTGTCAGAAGGTGGTCCTGCACTCTATAGGGAGGTGGGTAACGCTCATATTGATATGATTGTTGCTTCTGTAGCAGCTCCTTGGCAGGAAACTACGGTTCGCACCGTTTCTTTGCAGGAGAAGTATCCTTTCACTTTCACGCGCCTCCTCATGCAACGTGCGGTGACTACCAAAACTCCTCCACCAGGCCGAGTGGTTTCTGACACCTCAGTTATTGCGACTACTTTGAATGGCTACGCCACGGAGAACCCGTGGGGCAAGAGAGTTACCCGTGCTGATTTAACTGTGCTTACCTCTACCATCGAGAAATTAGTGGTGCATGACATAACCAAGACGCTGCAATCTGCCTTTCACTCGCACCATGTGGAGATAACTGCCTTTGCTCCTGTATCCTTTGCTGTTATTACGGATCTGTATCCACACCAGCAAGATTTCATTGTTATCGATGTTTCAGGAACAGCTACCGATGCTCTCATTGTGAAGAAGGGGATTATTGCAGGTGTTCGCTCCATACCTCACGGTATTCATGACCTCCTATCTGCCGCTCGTGTAGCAGCCCGAAGTGCGCCCGGTGCAGACATAATTGTTCCAGAACGGAACGCTGCCTTTGCACCGAAGGTTGAGTCTATTGAAATTGCCTGGCTCAGTGACCTAAAGCAGGTCTTGTCTGAGTTTGCCCAGAACACACCACTACCTCGTGCGGTCTTTCTCCTAGCCGACGACGATGCCCGCGAGTTCCTCAAGCGGCTCATAGATAACAGCTCCCTGAGAACCCTCTGGCTGTCCGGGGACTCTCTTTCCATCATCACCTTTGCTCCAGAGCACACAGCTAACGCCGTGACCACCCGTGGTCTTGCTGAAGGGGACGTGTTTCTCTCTATGCTCGCTCTCTTTTATCGGGAGCGACTCATGAGCAAGTAGCAGAAGCCTATCCACCCCAGTTCTGGTGGACACACCCTGGACTGGTATACTGTTCCCATACTGTTAGGAATGCTTATTTTGCCTATTTATGGAAAGAAACCTGAACGACATCATCCCACCTTCGCGCCGCAGAGCAATGCTCGGAGAAGATGCTCCAGCGTACACTCCTCGTACGGATTCGTATCAGCCACCAACACCACCCACAAAGCGTATTCCCGCTGGAGACAGGCGTAAGTTCCCTCTAGGGACCGCCCTCATCGCTCTCGTTGTTATTCTGCTTTCAGCAGGTGCTCTCTATGTGTTCTCCAAGGCCCGCGTCACCGTAGTGCCGGTAACTCGTGATGTAACTGTTTCTGGTGAGTTCATTGCCACGAACGGATCAGGAACACTTCCTTTTGCGGTGATTCAGGTTGAAAAGATAGCTACCAAGGACGTGAAGTCTGAGGGTACTGAGACCGTGAATCAGGCAGCGCAGGGAACCATTGTTATTTCCAACATGCAGGCCGCTCCCCAGCAGCTTATTAAAAACACTCGCTTTGAGACCAGTGAGGGACGTATCTTCAGAATTCACGACTCAATCGTAGTACCCGCAGCCAAGGAAGATGTTCCCGGAACTCTCTCTGTGACCGTCTATGCGGACGCGACAGGGGACGGCTATAACGTTGGACCAAGCTCCTTCACCATTCCAGGACTTAAGGGTAGCAAGGCCTTTGATCTGGTTACAGCTAAAAGCTCGGAGCCTATGACCGGAGGTTTCTCTGGTCTGCGTCCAACAGTGGCAGAGGCTACTAAAGAGCAGGAGTATGAGGCCTTGAAGAAGCTTCTTGCTGAGCAGATACAAGCAGACATAGCAGCAAAGGTGAGCGATGACTACATTCTCCTTCCCGGCGCAAGCTTCATTACGTACGTAGCGCAGCCTGACGCCCCAGGAGCCGGAGGAACCCTTACGCTCGGACAAATGGTGGTTGCAACCGTTGTGGTCTTCCCGAAGGATGCTCTTGCTTCCTCTATTGCCTACGCAACAGATGGTACCTACACAGGCCAGAAGGTGACTATTACCAAGGCAGATGATCTCACCCTTACCTCAGCTACCGGGTCAGCACCAGGCAACGCGGACCAGGAGTTTAACTTCTCTCTAGATGGAAAAGTCACTATTCTCTGGCTCGTAGACGGCCCAACCATCGCGAGTGCTGTAGCTGGACAGAGTAGAAGTGTTGCTGAGACCTCTCTTACTGGTTTCCCTGAAATTGATCATGCAACCCTGCTTCTGAGGCCATTTTGGGCATCTTCCTTCCCAACAGACCCTTCAAAAATTCAGGTGGTCGTCTCTGAGCCAAACCAGACCAGGTAATGCACCAAGGCTAGGTTGACGCTCCTGCGTGCTCCTGTTAGGATAGTAAAGCTTCACATGGAGGAAAGTACAGAAGGGAATCCCACCACCGGCACCGTAGAAGAGGTGCTTCCTAACTCGTTATTTCGGGTTAGAATGCCGGATGGTAATCTTCTTCTTGCTTACCTCGCGGGAAAGATGCGGTTGCATCGCATTCGCGTACTCGTTGGAGACCAGGTAGAACTGGTTCTCGACCCGTACGGCGGACGTGCCCGAATTGTGAGGCGTCTATCTTAAACACTTTTCATGAAAGTACGCGCATCACTCAAGGTTCAGGAACCGGGGGACATCATTGTCCGCCGTCGTGGACGCTTGTACCGGATTAACAAGCGTAATCCGCGTCGTAAAGCTCGTCAGGGCTAAATCGTTTTCGTAATTACTTACTCAATCTTCAAACCCTATGCGTATCGCCGGTGTAACACTTCCAGATGACAAGCAGCTCGCCTATGCGCTGCCTCTTATCTATGGCATCGGTCCTACACGTGCAAAGAAGATTTTGGATGAAGCTGGTATTGCTCACAACGCAAAGGGGAGTGAGCTTTCTGCAGAGGATGAGCAGAAGATTCGTCTCATCGCTGAGGCTTTCACTATTGAAGGAGAGTTGAAGCGTGAGGTTGGTAACAACATCAAGCGTCTTAAGGACATCCGTTCATACCGCGGTATTCGTCACGAGCGCCGTCTTCCTGTTGCTGGACAGCGCACCAAGACGAACTCCCGAACCGTTCGTGGGAACACTCGCAAGACTATGGGTTCTGGTCGCCGAACGCTTGAAAAGACTTAGTCCTGAATTTACTACTACTACAATCCTATGGGTAAGAAACGAATCATCAAGAAGAGTGGGCGCGGTCTGGATCAGGGACGCAAAGAGCGTGCTCTTTCAAAGATCGCTAAGAAGCGCATCGAGCGCGGTATTCTTCACGTTTCAGCTACTTTCAATAACACCAAGGCCGTTCTCACTGACGAGAAGGGTAACGCGGTTATGTCTTCTTCAGCGGGAGCTCTTGGTTTCTCTGGTGCCCGCAAGTCAACTCCCTACGCTGCGGCAAAGGTAGGAGAGCTTCTTGGAGAGAAGGCAATGGCAATTGGCCTTAAGGAGGCATCCGTTATCATTCGCGGTATTGGAGCTGGGCGTGAGTCAGCACTCCGCGGTTTTGCTGGAAAGGGTGTAGTTATTAAGGCGATCAAGGACGCGACTCCCGTACCACACAACGGTCCTCGTCCACCTAAGCCTCGTCGCGTTTAACGTTCACTCTTCTTCTTATCTATGAAAATCGGACCAAAGTACAAAATTGCAAAGCGCCTCGGAGCTTCTGTATTCCCTAAGACGCAAACACAGAAGTTTGCGCTAGCTGAAGAGCGTTCAGCTCGTACCAAGAAGACAGGCCGCAGAAAGCAGCAGACCGAGTTCGGTCGCCAGCTTCTTGAGAAACAGAAGGTACGTCTTACCTACGGTCTTTCTGAGCGCCAATTTTCTAAGTACGTAAGTGAGGCTGTTGGCCTTCACGGACACCGTCCTGTAGCAACACTCCACCGCCTTCTTGAAATGCGTCTTGATAACATTCTCTATCGCCTCGGTCTTGCACCGAGCCGACGTGCAGCTCGTCAGATGGCGAGTCACGGCCACATTACTATTAATGGTATTAAGACCACCATTCCTTCACGCGCTATGCGCATTGGAGATGTCATTGCCATCCGCGAGGGCAGCAAGGACGCACGTCTCTTCGAGGGATTTGCTGAGAAGTTCGCAGAGCAGCCTCTACCTCGTTGGTTGACGTGGAACCCGAAGACCATGGAGGGAGGGATTACTGAGCTACCAACCGAGGAGAGTGCAGAAGTTGCAGGAGATCTCGTGTCAGTGCTCTCGTTCTACAGTCGTTAGGTTCTTGTTTTTATTATTGTTGGTTAACTGAATGCGTTATGGAACACCACATCACACTACCGTCTAAGCCTCGTGTCGTTTCTGAAGAAGGACTTCAGGGAGTATACGAAATTGATTCATTGTACCCGGGATACGGGCACACTCTTGGCAACTCTCTACGCCGTATTATTCACGCGTCACTTCCGGGTGCTGCGGTAACAAGCGTACGTATCGAGGGCGTGTCCCACGAGTTCGCTACTATTGAGGGTGTACGCGAGAGCGTTATGGAGATTCTCCTTAACATGAAGCGTATTCACTTCGTACTTCATGGGGACGAGGCTCAGACTATTCGTCTTTCTGTAAAAGGACCTAAGCAGGTAACTGCAGGTGACTTCCAGCTTCCTTCTCAGGTTGAGATTGCAAACGCTGATATGCACCTAGCTGATGTTTCAGGAAAGATTTCTCTTGAGATTGAGGCTACTATCGAACGCGGTCTCGGATACGTACCTCGCGAGATGCTTACCAAGGAGAAGGTAGACATTGGCACTATTGCACTGGACGCAACGTTTACTCCAATTCGTCGTGTGAACTACGAAGTAGAGAACATGCGTGTGGGAGACCGTACAGACTTCAACCGTCTACGTATCCTCATTGAGACCAATGGAACTATCAGTCCTCGTGAGGCGCTGGAGCGTTCTATTGAGGTGATGATTCACCAGCTAAAGGCCATTGTTGGCTTCCAGGAGGAGCCTGAGCTTGAGGGACTTCCTTCAGTTGCAGGAGTATCTACTGACTTTGCACCTGTTAAGGACCTGGCAAAGATCAAGATTGAGGAGCTCGAGCTTAGCGCTCGCATCACTTCAACCTTGACCGACGCTGGTATTAAATCAGTTGCAGGACTCGTAAAGAAGACTGGCTCATCACTTCTTGAGCTTGAGGGACTTGGAGACAAGGCACTTTCTGAAATCTCAGAAGCGCTCGCAGCTCTTGGTCTAACGCTGAAAGGCGAGTAATTTGGACGTATTTAGGAATTCGTGTTAAAAAGGATATATGCGTCATCATCACAAAGGTAGGGTTTTCGGCCGCACACACGATCAGCGTGTGGCTCTTCTCCGCGGTCTCATGCGTTCGCTCATTTTGCATGAGCGTATCTCAACGACCGAGGCTAAGGCCAAGGAGTTGCGCCCTATCATCGAGAAGCTTGTCTCACACGCTCGTGTGGACTCCGTAGCTAATCGTCGCTTGGTAGCGAGCCGTCTAGGAAACGATGACGAAGCTACTGCGAAGCTCTTCACCGCTATTGCCCCTCGTTACGTAGAGCGCCCTGGTGGCTATACCCGTATCGTAAAGCGCGCTATTGGCGTTGATGGAAAGAAGAGTGCGTATATCGCCTTTGTTTAACGCTTATGACTATGACTATTACTAAGACACAGAAAGGGGAGCGAACACACTATGCCATTGATGCTAGTGGCCAGTCTCTTGGACGCGTAGCCAGTGAGGCTGCGAGCGTACTTCTCGGCAAGCGTTCAGCGCAGTTCATGAAGAACGTAGTACTTCCTGTTGAAGTTACTATTGAGAACGCCAACAAGCTTCTTATGACTGAGAAGCGCATCAAGGGAAAGGAGTACACACACTACACTGGATACCCAGGCGGACTTCGCATTACTCCTCTTGCTCGTCTTATCGAAAACAAGGGTGTACGTGCAGCTCTTGAGAAGGCTGTGGACGGTATGATCCCTCGCAACAAGCTTCGCAAGGAGCGCATGAAGCGACTTACTATCATTGACTAATCCCTATGCCTAAAACTGATGACAATTTCGTAGTGGCTGTTGGCCGTCGCAAGACTGCTTCTGCCCGCGTGAAGATGACCCCAGCTGCAAAGGGATCAGTAACTGTGAACGGCCAGACCGCTCGTGAGTACTTTAAGACTGCAGAACGTGAGGCAGTAACAGGAGACGTTTTCAAAACAGTGGAGACAAAGCAGGAATACGAGATTCTCGCTAAAGTAGCTGGTGGAGGTATTGCTGCTCAGGCAGGTGCTGTACGTCACGCTATCGCACGCGCTCTCATCAAGGTAGAAGAGGGACAGCGTGGAGCACTGAAGTCTGCGGGACTTCTCACCCGTGACCCTCGTGCCAAGGAGCGTAAGAAGCCAGGTCTTCGTAAGGCTCGCAAGGCTCCACAATGGTCTAAGCGTTAAACTTCTCCAACAGCCCCGAAAGGGGCTGTTGCTGTAAGAAAGCTTCATTACTGTCGTCTTGCAGAATATGAAAACCCTTCTTCTTGCTGCAATGGTGCTTTTGACGATGCCTATCCTAGCTTCAGCCAGAACACCAGCAATCTGCACCATGCAGTACGAGCCAGTCTGTGGTGAGAAGCAGGTACAGTGCATCAAGGCGCCCTGTTATCCCGTGTACCACACGTATGGGAACTCCTGCACCATGAGTGCAGAGAAGGGAGTCTTTATTCATGCGGGAGAGTGTACTGCAGAGGAGACCGGTCCTATTGTGCCGAAGGAACCCTATGTACCACCAGCAAACTGCACGGCGTGGTTTGATGGCTGTAACAGCTGCTCCAAGAATCCTAATGGCTCTGTCGTGTGCACACTTAGAGCTTGCGCTGAACCTGCAGCAGGGTACTGCACATCACACTCAGCCGTAGATAAGCCAGTAGTGGTGGAGGAGTCTGGTGCAAGCACTTCTACCCTTACAGTGACTCCGGTTCAGGCCCAGTCCTTTCTCTCTAGTCTTTGGAACTTCCTCACCGCCTGGCTCAAATGGCTCTAAGCAGCAGATCCAGGAATACGGTATACTTACCCTAAAGAAGCAGGCTTTTAATAACTTAAAGTATCTATGAATAAAAAAGTTGTACTCGTTCTGGCCGCTATAGTACTTATCACTGGTATTGGTGCCGCGCTTTATTATATGAATACTCGTCCTTATGTTCCTGCCAATGATGTTCAGGTTCGCACCGTAGTCTACGGATTTGGTGATGAGGTTGGTCAGGTGCGCCTGTTTGGTGCGCAAGACGACATCGCAGTGTCTATGGAGAAGCACTACGCTCTCTATGTTCAACCGACACTTCTGGCTCGTTGGAAGGCAGCTCCCGCAACGGCACCCGGCCGAGTAGAGGGCAAGCCCGTTCCAGACAGAATTGATATTCGCACTCTTGAGAAGCGTGCCGATGGATCCTATGAAGTGATCGCAGACTTGGTGAATCGTGCAACGGTAACGGAGCTTTCAACCAATACTACGAGCACGGCTATTAAGCTTGTTGTGAGTCAGGGACCGGATGGTTGGCAGATTACTGAGTACCAGACACTTTAGTTCCTCCTGTTTTGACTCACTAAGAGTCTTCGGGCATAGTGGTACATATGAACGAAAAAGATGAAGAAGTAACCGTCGAGGAAGACGGTACAGAAGAACTTGGTGGTAGTGAAGAGGAGCTCGAAGCGCGTGAATCTCTCGAGGGAGCAAAAGTGGCTAAGCTTAAAAAAGAGCTTGCTGCTTGCACTACTGAGAAGCAGGAATACATGGATGGTTGGCAGCGCGCAAAGGCAGACTACGTGAACGTTTTGAAGCGAGGCGAGGAGGAGAAGAAAGCTGCAGGAGATAAAGGCATGGTGAAGGCAGCCAAGGCCTTTATTGGCGTACTGGACTCTCTTACTCGTGCCGAGGCTTCTGGTGAGGTTCCTGAGGCCTTTCAGGCCATCGCGAAGCAGTTACACGATGCCGCAAACTCTCTTGGATTGGTTGCTTTCGGTGCAGTTGGAGATGCGTTTGATCCAGAGCACTACGAAGCGCTGGGACAAGATCCTGTTGAGGACATGCTGCTCGACGACACTGTGACAGCAGTGCTCGAGCAGGGCTGGAAGACACAGAGCGTGGTCGTCCGAGCTGCAAAGGTGCGCGTGGGGCAGGCGAAGTAGGGAACACTTGAACCTAAAAACAAGCGGGTGTAAACTGACACCATACGGGCGCAACGGGGCGAACAGAGCAAGATACTCTTACCGATCTATTTATAATTTTCACTCATTCTAAATCACTATGGCTAAAATACTTGGTATTGATCTCGGCACCACAAACTCCGCTATGGCAATTATGGAGGGTGGAGAGCCACGCGTACTCGAGAACGCTGAAGGACAGCGCACTACTCCTTCTGTGGTGGCTATTGCCAAAAACGGTGAGCGACTTGTGGGAACCACCGCAAAGCGCCAGGCAGTAACGAACCCAAAGAATACTATTTACGGTATCAAGCGCTTCATGGGTCACAGCTTCTCAGACAAGGATGTTCAGGGAGACAAGGATGTGGTCCCATATGAGATTAAGGCAGGACCGAGTGGTGGCGTTGAGGTGACTCTTGGCGAGAAAAGTTATCGTCCTGAGGAAGTGTCTGCCATGATTCTTTCAAAGCTGAAGGCTGATGCTGAGGCAAAGCTTGGCGAGAAGATTACTGAAGCGGTTATCACCGTACCAGCGTACTTTGATGACTCTCAAAGAGCTGCAACGAAGGCAGCTGGAGAAGTAGCAGGACTTAAGGTGATGCGCATCATCAATGAGCCAACAGCAGCTGCACTAGCGTACGGATTTAATAAGAAGAAGGAAGAAAAGCTAGCAGTCTTTGACTTTGGCGGTGGTACGTTCGACGTATCCATTCTTGAGGTGGGAGATGATGTGGTGGAGGTGAAGAGTACTGACGGAGACGCGCACATGGGAGGACGTGACATTGACCAGAAGATTGTTCGCTACCTCGCAGAGGAGTTTAAGAAGCAATCTGGTATCGATGTAACTAAGGATCCTCTTGCACTACAGCGCCTCGACGAAGGAGCTGAGAAGGCAAAGCACGAGCTTTCTACTTCTAGCGAGTCTGAAGTGAACATTCCTTTTATCACTGTTGGTAGCGATGGTAACCCACAGCATCTCTTGGTAAAGATCACTCGCGCCAAACTTGAGGAGCTAGCAGAGGAGTACGTATCTCGTGCACTTGATATCACCAAGCGTGCTCTTGAAGCTGCGGGACTTAAGGCTTCCGACATTAACGAGGTGATCCTCGTGGGTGGTCAGACCCGTATGCCTAAGATTCAGGAGGAGGTGAAGAAGTTGTTTGGAAAGGATCCAAACCTCACCGTGAACCCGGACGAAGTGGTTGCTATTGGCGCTGCTATTCAGGCTGGAATTCTTCAAGGGGACGTTAAGGACATCCTTCTTGTGGATGTTATTCCTCTCTCACTCTCGATTGAAACTATGGGAGGAGTTGCTACCAAGCTTATTGAGCGCAACACCGCCATTCCAACATCTCGCAGTCAGACCTTCTCTACAGCAAGCGACAATCAGACGAATGTGGAAATTCACGTGTCTCAGGGAGAGCGCGCGATGAGCGCAGACAACAAGTCTCTGGGCAAGTTCATGCTTGAGGGTATTCCGCCAGCACCTCGTGGCATGCCACAGGTTGAGGTTTCCTTTGATGTGGACTCGAACGGTATTCTCACCGTGAAGGCCGTAGAGAAAACGAGTGGCAAAGAGCAGTCTATCCGCATTGAAGGCTCAACAGGTCTTTCTAAGGAGGATATTGAGAAGATGAAGGCTGATGCTGATGTGCATGCTGCTGAGGACGCTAAGAAAAAGGAACTTATTGAGTCCAAGAACCTTGCTGAGCAACTTATCTACACAGCTGAAAAGGCAGTGAAGGATAACGGGGAGAAGGCAGGTGAAGAGGTTGTTACTGAGGTGAACGAGAAGATTGCTCTTCTTCGTACTGCACGTGAGGGAGACGACATGGCTGCTATTACGTCTGCTTCTGAAGCACTTAGTACCTCTCTCCAGAAAATCATGGAGGCAATGCAGAAAGCTCAGGCTGAGGAGCCTGCGGCAGACGCACCCAAGGAGGAGGCAGCTACCGATGCTGAGTTCACCGAGGAGAAGCCAGAAGAACCGAAAGGAGAGTAGAGTTTGATTGAACAATAAAAGCCGCCGGTACTATGCCGGCGGTTTTTGTGGACAAAATTGTAAATAAGCGTAGAGTATGAATGTTCACGGGAGGTACAGATGAGTAATGAAGTAAAAGACATCGCTCTCTCCATTCTCAGAGAGCATGGCAGTGAGCAAATTAGTACCGCAGAAATGCGGTCACTCGTTGCCAAGCGCTGCATTCAGCGGCACCCGCTTCTCGTCTGGTTCTTTGGCGAGTCCTGCGTGACGCCTACCGAAGAAGAAATTCACTTCGCTATTGTGGATCTTCGGGAGGAAGGTCACCGGATCAACTTTCGACCCTGTAACAGTTCGCAAGAAGCGGACGTTAACGTACCTCAGTTCGTTTGACTGAGAAATTGAAAAGCGGCTTGGCGCATGCGCGCGGCCGCTTTTTCTTTTTTTGATACAAAAATTGCACTAGTGTATAGTGGTCCTATCTATGGCTAAAAATCATTACGAGACACTCGGAGTAGACAAGAAAGCCACCAAGGAAGACGTTAAGAAGGCGTTCCGTAAGCTGGCGCAACAGCATCACCCGGACAAGGGGGGAGACGAGTCTAAATTCAAGGAAATAACTGAGGCATACAGCGTACTCTCAGACGATGGTAAGCGCCGCGAGTATGACTCATACGGACAGACCTTTGCGGGAGGAGGTGGCAACCAAGGAGGGGGCTACGGCTTTGACCCTTCACAGTTCAGTGGCTTTGGTGGAGGCAATGTAGAGTTTGATTTCTCAGACCTGTTTGGTGATCTATTCAACGGAGGTGGAGGCTCACGTATAAAGCGTGGACGAGATATCTCTATGGATATAGAGGTAACCTTCAAGGAATCAGTGGAAGGAACTCGCCGAAAGGTTTTGGTTACCAAGGTAAGCAAGTGTGATACTTGTCACGGCTCAGGTGCTAAGCCTAATACCGAGATGAAGACCTGTGAGATCTGTAACGGGCAAGGAAAGGTGCACGAGACTCGTAACTCACCGCTGGGTTCCTTCTCAAGCGTACGAGCGTGTTCTGTCTGTGACGGCAGCGGCAAGATACCGAAGGAGAAATGTACTACTTGCTCAGGACACGGTGTTCAGAAGCGCGAGCAGGAGATCACTATTCCAGTACCAGCCGGCATAGATGGAGGTGAGATGCTGCGCATGCCTGGTATGGGTGAAGCTATTAAGGGAGGAACGTCTGGTGATCTCTACATCAAGGTTCATGTGAAGCCGCACCCTGTATTCACGAAGGATGGTTTAAACCTGGTCATGCATATGCCCATGAAGCTCACCGATGCGCTTCTGGGTATCACTACCTCCATCACCACACTTGATGACAAGAAGTTGGAGGTGAAGATTCCTCCAATGGCAGCGCCAGAAGAAACACTTCGTTTGCGTGGCAAGGGTGTGGCTATGGGCTCGCAGAAGGGAGACATACTTATTCGTCTGAGCATTACCATGCCAAAGAAGCTTTCGAGCAAAGCGAAGAAGCTCATCGAGGACATGAAGAGTGACGGGCTATAGAAGTTATTAAGATTGTTTTTGTTTTTAGCCTGTTTGTGGGAGACCGTCTGCTACACTTGTAGCAATGGATCAGCTGACACTCCTTGCAACTTCAGGCGCTACTAGTGTGTGGGCACTACTAGGGAACTTTGTTGCCTTTCTGGTTATTGCTGTAGTGTTCTTTGTCTTTGCACTGCGTGCTGGACGTCCGGCTTTTATTTCTCTCGTCTTGTCACTGTATGTAGGATTTGGTTTGTTTATGGTCTTTCCCTGGAAAGCACAACTCATGGCTGGTGAGGCCATGACCACTACCGTCGCAGGTTTGATCATCTTTGGTATCCTGACGGCGCTGCCGTATTTCATAATGCGGAAGGTGAATACCATGGGTCACTTGAGTATTGGCACCATTCCTCTTTTCATACTGAGCCTTTTGGCCTCAGGAGCGCTTCTAGCTATTGGGTATCACTTCCTTAGCTTAGCTACCATCCTTCCTGCTACACCACCCCTCATGACCTATGTGGTGCCCACACAGTATCTGTTCTATTGGCTGATTGCTCCTTTGGTTGGATTTGTGGTGGTTTCTCGCTAGGGAAGAGGGTGTTGTAGCGATATTTGACAGGTGTGGTATAATAATTTCTTATGAAAAAAGAGGTGGGTTCGCGAGCCGGCAGCGCATGGCCGGTGTTTAAAAATTACGCTCAGGCCACGGCACACTATCCGTGGTTATTTTTGGCTGTGCTGCTTGCTGTTTTTTTGACAGTAGGAACAAGCGTTACGTCTCCCTTGTTGCTGAAACATTTTATTGATCTCATCACAGTTCAAGGGATTGACCCGGCCTACCTGCAGGTGATGCTTTTTACACTGGGTGTCTACGCACTCGTGGTTTTTGGAAACTGGATTGCTGTGAGACTACAGATGTGGACCGTTACACGACTGCAAGCTCGAGTCTCAGCGGATCTCTATAATGTTGCTTTCAGTCATCTGATTCGGCACAGTCATGACTTTTTCATCAACAACTTTGCTGGAGCCCTTACGCGAAAAGTAGGCCGTTATGCCCATGCATATCTGCAGATATTTCATAACGTCATTGAGGGTATACTTCCTACCTTTCTCTTTACCATAGGTGTCATTACCGTACTGTTTCTAGAGAACGCAGTACTTGGACTTGGTCTACTTGCGTGGACAATATTTTTTGTCACTTTGTCTTACTTTCTTACGGTATGGAGGTACAAGTACAAGCTTGCTAGAGCAACTCAGGACAGCAGGCTAACCGGTACCCTGTCTGATGCTATAGGAAATCATTCTGCTGTTACGTTCTTTGCTTCGGAAGTGCATGAAAAGAAGAGGGTTGCTGGAGTAGTTACAGACTGGTACAAAGCCACACGTCGCTCATGGGACTCTGATGTTTTGGCGTATGGCATTCAAGGTTTTTTGACACGCGCAGCTCAAGTCGGACTTCTCTTCGTTGGGTTCTATTTGTGGTGGAAGGGAAGCATTACGATTGGCTCCTTAGTACTGCTACAGATTTATGTCATCTCGCTTATAGATCAAGTAGGGAATATAACGGGTAACCTACGTCAGCTTTTTGACGCATTGTCTGAGGCGAATGAAATGATCGAGGTTATGAATGAGCCCCATGCCATTCAGGATGTACCGGACGCCGTACCTCTTGAAGCTGATAATGGTAGTGTTGTTTTTGATTCAGTGGCCTTTGCTTTTGAAGGCACAAGTCCTGTTCTTGCTGATTTCTCTCTAACTATTGAGCCTCGCCAAAGAGTGGCCTTTGTTGGACCTTCCGGAGCTGGGAAGACAACGCTCACCAAATTACTTCTACGGTTGCATGAGGTTACCGGAGGCAGTATTCGTATAGATAATCAAGATATACGCAATGTTACTCAGGAGAGTCTTCGTCAGGCAATAGCATTCGTTCCTCAGGAATCTATTCTCTTTCACCGAACTCTTCAAGAAAATATTGCGTACGGTAAACCTGGTGCAACGCTCGAGGAGGTTATTACTGCCGCCAAGAAGGCACACTGCCATGAGTTTATAGATGCATTGCCTCAGAAGTATGAAACCCATGTTGGCGAGCGCGGCGTAAAGCTTTCTGGGGGTGAGCGTCAGCGTGTTGCAATAGCCCGGGCCATTCTTAAGGACGCGCCCATACTTGTTCTGGACGAAGCTACCTCTGCCCTAGACTCCGAGAGCGAAGCATACATTCAAGATGCTTTGAGTGTGCTTATGGAAGGCAAGACCGTTATCGTTATCGCGCATCGCCTCTCAACCATTATGAAGATGGACCGCATTGTTGTAATTGAGGGAGGTAAGATTGTCGCCGATGGAACTCACGATGAACTTCTGAAGGAAGAGGGTCTGTATCACAAACTGTGGAGTATTCAGGCAGGATCATTTGTAACAGACGCCCCAGTCAACAATAATTAAGTTTTCAAGCTGTTAACGTCTGTTACAAATCACAAGTGGACCAGAGCGAAATATAGTGTATAATCAAAACAATTATGCATTTTGGTGAGCACGTAACAATAGATGGATACGGTGGCGACTACGATCTCCTAAACAGTAAGGAGAATCTAGAGAGCTGTTTTGCTGAGCTTCTTGAAATCATGCAGATGCATGCTCTCACTGAACCAATAATCATTGAGGCTCCGGATAATCAAATTAAGGACCCTGGTGGTTGGAGTGGTTTTGTTGTTATTGCTGAGAGCCACATTGCAATTCACACGTTTCCTAAGCGAAAGTTCATAAGTGCAGATGTATACACGTGTCGTAACGGTATGGAGATTGGGCCGGTAAAGGAATACTTCACTAGGAAGTTTGGTTTAGTAGATATTGAGACGAACTTCATACAACGAGGTCTTAAGTATCCTGATCACAATTTGCTCTAGAGACGCTCGCCCTCACACCTCACAATGATTCCAGAATTTCCAGAATTCAAGAAACTTTCAATTGAGGACGCTCCTGCCGTTGATGCGATAACAACTATTTACCCAACGTACTCAGACTACAACTTCACAAGTTTGTGGGGCTGGGACACTCAAGATGAGGTTGGATTATCCTCACTTAATGGGAACTTGGTGATCCGCTTTACTGATTACGAGACAGGAAAGCCGTTTCTCTCTTTTCTAGGCAAGCAAATGGTAGACGAGACTGCCGAGGCTCTTTTAACGCATAGCGAGAATCATGGCATGGGCAATACACTACGACTTATCCCTGAAGTGGTAGCCGATGTGCTGACTACAGACTCACTTGTTTGCACTGCTGACGAAGCTAATCATGATTATGTTTATATAACGTCTAAGGTAGCAGCGCTGGAGGGAAACAAGTACAGCAGTAAGCGCAAACTACGTAACAGATTTATACGTGAGAACCAAAAGCACGAGTTCAGGGTTTGTGACTTATCGGATCCAGAGGTACAAAAGCAGGTGCGGGGCATTACTACTGCATGGGGAGCGAGACGGAATATAGACGAAGATGCTCAAAGCATTGAACATGAAATTGAGGCCATAGAGAATGTCTTTACCCTTGCCGAGAGTCGGCCTATTTTTGCTGGTATGGTATTTGTTAATGGTGTTCCGACAGCTTTTACAATAGAAGAGATTGTAAACGGGAGTATTTCCATAGGGCATTTCTGGAAGGCAGTTGGCGGATTCCCTGGAGAGTATGAGTTTCTTGCCAGCCGTACTGCCGAGTATCTTGTTCAGGAAGGTGTTACCTACTGGAACTGGGAGCAGGACCTGGGCATACCTTCTCTACGAGCATCAAAGGGGAGTTATCGTCCTTCAAAGTACCTCAAGAAGTTTATTGTCAGTCGCAGGAAACCCACACGAACTAAGCTCATGCTACTTTTAAGTAAACTAATGACCAAATAGTATGATGTGGTTCTTTATTGCTCTTATAGGTCCGTTGCTGTACGCAATTACCAACTATATAGATAAGATTCTTTTGGAGAAGTATTTCAAGGAAGGAGGTGTGGGTACGCTTCTTATTTTTTCAGGACTGCTTTCCGCCCTCGCGCTGCCCATTCTTTTCCTGATTGACCCTACACCATTCCAAGTTAGCCCTATACATATTTTGACCCTGGCTGGTGTGGGAGTTCTCAACGTACTTGTTCTTTTTTTCTACTTGAAAGCGCTTGATACTGAGGAAGTCTCGGTAACTATCATTTTTTATCAGTTAGTTCCTGTTTTTGCTTATGGATTAGGATATATAATTCTTGGCGAAACACTTACCCAAAGCCAGCTTATTGCTATGGCAGTGATCATATTAGGTACTTCCATTGTCTCATTTGAGGTAGAGGCAGATAACAATTTCCGCTTCCGCAAGAAAACGGTGTTTTACATGCTTGCAGCCTCCTTGTGCTGGGCTCTTGGATCAGTTCTGTTCAAATTTGTAGCGCTAGAGGAAGCAGTTGTTCGTTCTCTTTTCTGGGAGCATCTTATGCTCACGATAATTGGCGCTGGCCTTTTCTTCTTTGTATCGTCGTACAGGAAACATTTTATGAATGCTATCAAAAAAAACTCTGGCGCAATACTTCTTCTCAATGTGGCCAACGAATCTATTTATATGGTGGGTAATATTGCATTTTCATTTGCATATTTACTAGCCCCTCTGGCTCTAGTGCTACTTGCAAACTCGTATCAGGCGGTCTTTGTTCTTATTATTGGTGTCGTTTTGACTCTCTTTGTTCCTACAATTATTAAGGAGAAAACATATATCAAAAACCTTGGTCAAAAAGGTTTGGCCATAGCGGTTACTGCAATTGGCACGTATCTTCTTTTCTTCTCTTAGGCTTATCTACAGTCTTTCGTAAGTGTTACGCTACGGCTGGTATACTTGAGAGCAAGAACTTCTTAGTTTTGTATATGCTTAAGCGTCCACTTCTTCTGCTCCTTCTGCCGTTCTGTCTCCTGGCAATTACCGGTTCTTTCTTTCGTTTCTTTGTCACTGCGGATTATATTGTTGAATACGAGAATGAGTGTACTCCAGGTGAGAAAGCTTGCTTCATTGGCACCGACGAAGATACTGGTGACCTTTATTATTATTCACTAGTGAGGAAGCATGCTGTGAACTTGCGCAACGAGTGCGGCACAGACATAACCGACTGTGAGCTTGCCACAACCTGCAACCCAACTAACACGCACTGCTCGATTACATTCTGCACTCCAGACCTGGGGAACTGCACCATAGAGGTTCCTGCAAAACAGCCTTCTTTGGATGAGGGTAATGGTAGTGCTGACCCTAACGAATCTGAACTATGATTTGTCCTTATTTCTCTGAGCCACTCTTTTTCTTCTACGTTCCAGAATTACCTGTTCTTTTGTATTACTCATACGTTCCGGCAATTATCACGGCACTTGTTGTGGGAATTATTATTCTTGTTTCAGACCGTAAGAACCTTCTGAACAGATTGCTTTTTGGTATTTGCGTCTCTTTCTTGGTATGGACCATTGGTACCCTTATCGCCTGGACAAATATACATAGCGACGTTCTCCTCTTCGCTTGGTCAATGCTAGGAACTGCTGCGGGATTTATCTCTATTTTCTCAATCTACTTTACCTACGTGTTTGTGCTCAAGAAGGATGTCAGCCTGAAGCTTAAGTGGATATTTATTGCGCTTCTTTCGCCAATTATCCTTTTGGCGCCAACTCGCTACGCACTTAGTGGATTCAATCTTTCACAGTGCGATGCGTTTGGTTTTGAAGGATTTATAAACACGGTATATTTCCCAGCGCTTGGAGCTGTGGCCATGGTTTGGATACTCGCTATATTTATTGGCCACTACCGCAGAAGTAGCAAAGCATTCAGAAAACAAATAGTACTTATGGCAACGGGCCTTGAGTTATTTTTGTTCTCATTCTTTACGACTGCTTTTATGGGTCAGTACTTAACCACTATTGGTTTTTTGCCTGATTCTCAGCTTGAGACGTACGGATACTTTGGCATGATTGTGTTCATTGTGTATGTGAGCATACTCATTGTTCGATTTAAGGCGCTTCACTTGAATCTGATTGCCTCACAAATGCTTGTTATTGCGCTGGTGGTACTTATAGGGTCACAGTTTGCCTTTATTAGGAACACAACGAGCATGGTTTTGGCTGGTGTAACACTTATCCTTACTTCAGTTGTTGGAATCATCCTTATACGTAGTGTTAATCGTGAGATCAAGCAGCGCGAACGAATCGAGCTCTTGGCGAAGGATCTTGAGAAATCAAACCAGCAACAGATTACTTTGATCCACTTCATTACACACCAGATTAAGGGATTTGTTACGAAGTCTAGAAATATATTTGCTGGTATCAGGGAAGGTGATTATGGAGCAGTTCCTGAAGGCATGGCGCCCATGATAGAAGAAGGTTTCCGTTCAGATACTAAGGGAGTGCAAACTATTCAGGAAATACTTAACGCGGCCAACATCAAGAGCGGGAAAGTTACGTATACAAAGGAGTCTCTTGATTTGAAGGCGTTGCTTACGGCAATCATTGCTGACCTTACGCCACAAGCCGCAAAAAAATCATTGGTTCTTGATTCACAATTAGATTCGGTTTCGTACACGGGAGACAGGCTACAGCTTACTAATGCGTTTAGGAACTTGATTGATAATTCAATTAAGTACACGTCATCAGGAAGCGTCACCACCACATTGCGACAAGATGGTAGGGTTGTTCACCTTGAGATACGCGATACTGGTGTAGGTATCAGTGAGGAAGACATGAAGAATCTTTTCACTGAGGGTGGGCACGGAAAGAATTCTCAGAAGGTTAATGTTGAATCAACTGGATTTGGACTCTACATTGTAAAGAACATTATCGAAGCACATGGAGGAAAGGTATGGGCCGAATCAGAGGGAGAAGGGAAGGGTGCGCGATTTATTGTGGAGTTACCAGCCTAGGATCTTCACCAAGTACTGGCGGCTGAATACTCTGGTATACTTTTGACATGAATTTAGCAGAAGAACTAACTAATCGTGGGCTTGTTGAGCACTCTTCTGCCCCCCTAGAACAAATACTTGGCGAGAAGCGCACTGTATACCTGGGTGTAGATCCTTCCGCAGACTCCATGCACGCAGGGAACCTGCTGGTAGTCTTGTTTATGCGAAGACTAGCAGAGGCCGGTCACCGCATCATCCTTCTGGTGGGTGGAGGTACTGGCATGATTGGGGACCCCCGTGAGAGTGGGGAGCGAACACTGTCTGATAAGCGAACGGTGGCTGCAAACAAGAAGGCGCTCAAGCTTCAGATGCAGGCCTTAGTGGGTACCAAGGTTACCGTCGTAGACAACGCTGATTGGCTCCTCAAGGTTAAGTTAGTTGATTTCTTGCGCGATATTGGCAAGCACTTTACGGTTAATGAGCTTATTAAGCGCGACATCATTAAGCGTCGCATTGAAGACCCTAACGACAGTATTTCCTATACAGAGTTTGCCTACTCACTCCTTCAGGGCTACGACTACCTCGTACTGAACAAGAAGTACAAAGTAGATTTACAGATTGGTGCTAACGATCAGTGGACCAACATTCTCTCAGGTGTTGAACTGATCCGTCGCAAGGAAGGAAGGGAGGCTTTTGCGCTTACCTGTCCTCTCGTCACCGAAGCTAACGGCAAGAAGTTTGGCAAGTCAGAAGGCAACGCCATATGGCTCGATAGCAAGAAGACGACACCGTTTCAGTTTTATCAGTTCTGGCTCAATCAGGCAGATGAGATGGTAGGGAAGTACCTTAAATTTTATACCTTCCTGTCCGTGTTTGAGATTGATGCACTCTTGGAGATGCACAAGCGTAACCCAGGGAAGCGTGAGGCGCAGAATATGCTTGCGTACCTGGTGACAGAAATAGTACACGGAAAGGAAACGGCAAAGCGCGTGGCAGTTGCGTCCGGTGCAGTCTATGGCACCGCACCTCTCCATGAGCTTTCTGCGGAAGTACTTGCAACGGTTCACAAGGAAGTTCCTAGTGTAGCGGTTCTACCACAGAGTTCCGTAGTTGATGCCCTTATTGCTACTGGGCTTGCAAGCTCTAAAACAGACGCTCGCAAGCTTATTACAGCAGGCAGTGTCTCGGTACAGGGAACTGTAGTGGTATCACCTGAAAGTCTTCTAGACGAGACCCACTTTACGGACGGCATTACCTTACTGCGCAAGGGGAAACACACGGCGTTGCTTTCCATTGAAAAGTAGGCCGTTACCAGCTATACTCCAAGAATTGCGTCGGTGGTAGAGTGGTCAATTACAACAGGCTGTAAACCTGTCGGCTTCGGCCTTCGAAGGTTCGAATCCTTCCCGGCGCACCAAGTATTCCCAGGTAACTGGGAATTTTGCGTTGCAAAGCAGGCGTTGTATGGTGGTCTAGTAGGATTCCTACATAGCATCAATCAGAGGGGGAAGTTGTGCCCAAGTTGAAAGTTAAAGAGGGTCACGCCGTGACCATCGAGCATCTGAATCGCCAGAAGGCAGAGAAGCACGGTTTCTCCAAGGCGTTTCTCCTCGGAGGAACGGGGGTCTACAAGTCTGGCTTGTGCACCCTCAACCTGGAGACTCCCATGGCTAAGGCCCTTCTGGGCCAGTCGGAAGGAGACACGGTAGAGGTTACGCCCGGACACGGTAAGCCTTATCGGGTGAAGATTGTCGATGTTCGCGAGCCCAGTGATCTGGAACTCGAGCGTACACTCTGATCTTTCGGTCTTGCAGAATGCAAGTCCTAGACGCGCCGTAGACTTTTAAGGTCTACGGCGCTTGCTTTGTATCCTGAGCCTTTCGCGTGCTATCGTAGATTCATGACGACTAAGCCACTACTACTCTCTGGCATCAAGCCCACCGGCACGCCGCACATTGGAAACTACTTCGGAGCCCTGAAGCAGTTTGTGGAGATGCAAAACCAAGGAAGGCATCAGTGCTTCTTTATGCTTGCGGATTACCATGCGCTTAATAGTGTGCAGAGTGCTGAGGAGATGCGCGCACTGAACCAAGAGCTTGCTCTTACGTTTCTTGCTATAGGCATAGACCCAAATAAATCAGTACTATTCAAGCAGTCTGATGTAGCTGCGCACACGGAGCTCGCTTGGATTTTCGATACCATCACCACCATGCCGTATCTTGAGCGAGCGCATGCCTACAAAGATGCACAGGCTCGAGGGAAGGAAATATCTGTGGGCACTTTTAACTATCCTATGCTGATGGCAGCGGATATTCTTCTGTACAACGCGAGTGTGGTCCCTGTTGGCCAAGACCAGAAGCAGCATATTGAGTATGCGCGCGACACTGCACTCAAGTTCAACAGAATATACGGAGAAACGTTCCAGCTACCTGAACCACTTATTCTTGAGGAAGTAGCGGTGGTGCCAGGTCTTGATGGCCAGAAGATGAGCAAGAGCTATGGGAATACTATTCCACTCTTTGCGAGCAAGGAAGAGATAGAGCACTGTGTATCCCGTATTGTGACGGACTCAGATGGGGATGTGCCCTTCAACGTATACGCTCTGCATAAACTTATTGTCCCAGCAGAGAAACTGGCACCTCTGTATGAGGAGCACCGCGGCAAGTACAAGGTACTCAAAGATGCGCTGGCGCACGATCTTGAGGCTTTCATTGCACCCATGAGGGAGAGGTATGAGATTCTTGCAAAGAATCCACAGAAGGTAGCTAAGATTTTGGAGAAGGGAGGTATCAAAGCGCAAAGAAAGGCAGAGCAGACCATGAAGCAGGTTCGCAGGGCAGTTGGCGTACGCTAACTTGCTTTTCTTGCAAAAAAAGACAAGTATCTAGAAAGAGGACGTATTGTCCGCAAGGGGGAAGTTATGCCTACACGAGTTCTTATCTTTTGTTCAGCAGCCTGCATTCTCGAGCCCATTGAAGTTCAACTACTGCGCGAGCGCTTTGGTGCAGATTGTCGTCTACAAGGTACGCAGCCGCAAGGTAGGGAGAGACACCTGCTAAACTGCAGGGAGCACAAGCAGCTTTCTGTGTATATTCCAACCAACACAGCAAGATTTCTGCAGATGTATCAGTCTGTTCTCACTCCTGAAGCACTCAAGTACCCGCACTATCTTACGCGCGGACGACCCTTGAGTCTGAAATTAGTTCGTTTACGACCTGACTGGGAACTTTCTTTATAGTTTTCATAGGGTTCTTATTGGCCGGCGCCTAGCGTCGGCCAAATGATTTTAGTGTGCTATTTTATATCCATATGGACCGCACACTGATCGGGGAGCTCGCTTCGCACACTGGGGAAACTGTTTCTATTAGTGGTTTTGTAGATGTGCGCCGAGACCAGGGAAAAATGGTCTTTTTTGATTTTCGTGATCGTTCAGGAAAGGTGCAGGGTGTAGTGCTCCCTCAGTCTGATGCTCTGGAGACCGCTAAGGAGGTCCGCAATGAATACGTGGTGCAAGTAACAGGCATCGTGAATGCGCGACCAGAAAAGAATGTGCAGGCAGACAAGGTGAACGGGACTATTGAACTTGAGATTACCGGTATTGAGGTTCTCTCAGCTCCAGAAGAGCTTCCGTTTGAACTTGGTGCAGAAGTTAATCTTGATACGTATCTTGATTACTTGCCCTACACCCTTCGCAGTGAAAAGGCCCAGGCAGTATTTACCGTGCAGGCTCGGATTGTAAAGGCCTACCGTGACTATCTCAACAGGCAGAGCTTCACTGAATTTCAGGCACCAAAGCTAATCGGGGACGATGCTGAGGGTAGTGGGGAAGTCTTTGAGGTCCCGTACTTCTATGGAAAGACTGCACACCTTGCCACAAGCCCACAGCTCTATAAGCAGATTATGGTGGGAGCACTGGAGCGTGTGTTCTCTGTGGGTATCGTGTTCCGCGCTGAGAAGCACGCTACCAGTCGTCACCTGAACGAGTACACCTCGCTTGATGCTGAGCTCGGCTTTATTACCGATCATCAGGATGTCATGAGAGTTGAGACAGAACTCCTGCGCTACATAGCCCAGGAACTACGCACACACTGTGCCCATGAATTCGCCCTACTTAAAGCTGAGGTTCCTGAGGTGCCAGCCTTGATTCCAACCATGAAGCTGCGTGAGGCACAGGCACTTATTTTTGCTGAGACAGGACGAGACAATCGCGAAGAACCAGACCTTGAGCCTGAAGACGAGCGTTGGTTGTGTGAATGGAGTAAGAAGGAGAAGAACTCGGACTTCGTATTTGTCACACACTACCCTGTATCCAAGCGACCCATGTACACCATGGAGGATAGCGAGGACCCGGGCTTCACCAAGGGCTTTGATCTCTTGTTCCGTGGTGTTGAGATCACCACAGGTGGCCAGCGAAGACACGACTATCAAAATCTTATCGATGGCATTCGCATGAAGGGTCTTGATCCCGAGCAGTTCTCCTACTACCTTCAGGCCTTTAAGTACGGCATGCCACCACATGGAGGATGGGGTATGGGACTTGAACGTCTCACAGCAAAGTTCCTGGGACTAGCAAACGTGAAAGAGGCAGCCCTCTTCCCACGAGACATTAACCGTATTGATACACGACTTACCTCAGAACAACCACTTGATTAACATGAAACTCACCGTACAAAGCAAAACAACAAAGGGTAGTGTACAGGTGCGCATTACTGAAGACGCAAAAAGCACTAAACGTTTTGCGCATGAAGCTGCGGGTGAGTTTCTGGTTATTGGTGCAGGCAAGCATGCCGAGATAACACAAAGAACATTCATCACACTTTTGCGTTCTATCATACAAACCGCCAAGCACGAGCGCATACAAAAGCTTGTGTTGGATCTTGATACTCTCCGTTTTCCTCAACTGAAGGACCTTGATGACACCGAGTTTGCCTCACTCATTGCCCAGAACCTGGTGATGGCAAACTATGAGTTCCTTCGGTACAAAGCCAAGCCCAAGGAGGGCTATAAGCAGGTGGCAGAGGTGGTGCTCTTGAACGTAGGGAACAAGGCCTTAGTAGCTGGTATCAAGAAGGGCGAAATCATAGGAAACGAGGTAAATGCTTGTCGTGAGCTCTCCAATACGCCAGGAGGTGATATGACGCCTCAGGTGCTCGCCAAAGCCGCAAAACAGGCCGTTACGGGCCTCCCGGTGACGGTTCGCACTCTGGGAGTACCAGAGCTGAAAAGGCTTAAAATGGGTGCTCTTTTGGCCGTGGGCAGGGGTTCGGACACCCCGCCAACCTTCACCATCATGGAGTACAAGGGAGGAGCTGGGAAGCCCATTGTTCTGGCTGGAAAGGGCATCACCTTTGATTCAGGAGGTCTTAATTTAAAGTCTGGAGATGGCCACGAAATGCACATGGATATGTCTGGTGCAGCAAGTATTATTCATGCTGTGGCTCTTGCTGCGAGACTCAAATCCAAGAAGCACGTCATCGGACTCATTCCTGCTGCTGAGAACATGCCGAGCGGTGGGGCACTACGTCCACATGACATCATCACGTCTCTTTCAGGAAAGACTATCGAGGTGATTAACACTGATGCTGAAGGAAGACTGGTCCTTGCTGACGCACTCACCTACGCCAAGCGGTTTTCTCCGTCGGTGGTTCTTGATACAGCGACTCTTACGGGGGGATCTCTTTCGGCTCTTGGCATGCACGCCAGTGCACTTCTTACCCGAGATGAAGACCTTGCGGTACAACTCCTTTCACTATCTGAAACCAGTGGAGACTATCTCTGGAGACTTCCCATGTGGGACGAGTATGAAGACTCGGTACGCAGCATCTTTGCAGACGTAGCTAACAGCCAGAGTGGAGGAGCAGGGCGCTACGCGAGTGCCACTAATGGAGGTATGTTTCTGTGGCAGTTTGCCAAGGAGCTCGACTGTCCGTGGGCACACCTGGACATTGCTCCTCGTATGACGAGCACCAAGGGAGATGAGCTTGCTAAGGGAGCTGCGGGAGAGCCCGTACGTCTTCTCTATGCTTTTATTGAATCATGGAAAGCGTAATTCCTCAGAAAGTACTGCATATACGCACCGAGGCCTACGAAGGTCCTTTTGAACTTCTTCTTGATCTTATTGAGAAGCGAAAGCTTTCTATTAACGAGCTCACGCTTGCGCAGGTTACCGACGACTATATTCAATTTGTACGTGGAGAGGGAACCTTTCCTATGGAAGAGGCTGCGCAGTTCATTGGGATTGCTGCAACCCTGCTTCTCATAAAGTCTAAATCACTCATTCCGGAGCTTGAGCTGACCGGTGAAGAAGAGGAGGACGTAGATGATTTGAAGAAGCGCTTGAGCGAGTATGAAAAGGTGCGTGAAGCAGCTCGTGCACTGACGCAAGTGTTTGGAAAGAACGTCATGGTACCTGGTGGCGAGCGTGCACAGGAGCCCTTCTTCTCTCCAAGCAAAGACCTTGGTACTGAATCTCTGGCAACCGCTCTCTCCGAAGCGCTTGCTGCTCTTGAGAAGGTGAAGGAAGCACTTCCTGAAGCGCGAGTGCGTCCTTTAGTTTCTATCGAAGAGATCATGGATTCACTTCTTTCGCGCGTGCAGCGCACCCTGTCTCTTTCTTTTAAGGAATTCTCAGGAACAGCTACAGAGCGCGTGGAGGTTATCGTTTCTTTCCTTGCCCTCCTTGAGTTAGTGAAGCAGGGAGCTGTTGAAGCTCTTCAGCACGAGACGTTTTCTGATATTCGCATCACGGACACCAGCACCGGCGTACCGAAATACTAGGCATTGCTTTTTGCCCTCCTTGTGGCACAGTGTCTATAGATCCTCCTACCGTTGAGAAAGGATTACATCATGTCCGGAAGAGGAATGAACCCCAAAAGGGCTAAACACCTGAGAAATGCTATGGAAGCCGCTCGACGTGGCGGCAACTTCCCACGAGGGTTTTGGAACCCTCGATGGTCTCAGGTTCCTGGAAGTGGCAAAGAGTGGGGAGATCAACTTCGGAAGAACCCTCCGCCCTACATACCTACCAAGGGAGCGAAAAGGTGACTCGCGTAGCGGCGGGTCACTTTTCATTTCCCCGCCTTAACGGTTCCAGTACCAGCCTAGGTACGGTATTGTATGCATATGTTACTGACTCCGGAGGCCACACTTGAGGCACTGCTTTTTGCAGAGGGAGGACCTCTCTCTCACACCCAGCTACGCAACCTCATGGGACTTGATCACGAGCATCTCGCCATTGTTGTGGACGCACTCGAGCGCTCACTTGCTGGTCGCGGTATTGCGCTGGTGCGCACGACTTCAGAGATTGAGTTGCGCACTTCTCCCGATGCGGCTGACGCCGTACGCAAACTTCGTGAGAGTGAGCTGTCTCGAGATCTTGGAAAGGCTTCTCTTGAGACTCTTGCCGTTATTTTATACCGAGGCACTGCTACGCGTAGTGAAATAGATTACGTGCGCGGCGTGAACTCTAGTGCTTCACTTCGGATACTGTCTCTACGAGGTCTTATTGAGCGCATTGAAGACAAGACAGACAAGCGCCGTGCCCGCTACCAGGGAACACTTGAGGCACTTGCCCACCTTGGCATCACTCGAAGTGAAGAACTTCCACGGTATACTGAACTTTCAACACTCGTAGCCGAAGCAGATGTGCGTAGAGCCGCCCCCGAACAAGAGCTATGAAACCCGCACAGTACCCAGACCTAAAACAACTCATCACGAAACTTGAGAAGCGCCATAAGGAGCGTCAGGCAGCTCGTGCACTCATGGTGGCTTCGGTACTCCTTGGTGCTCTCGTGCTTGCAGCGCCCCTGTACTCTTCTGATAAGAAGACGGTGGCCGTTACTCCTACAGCGCCACCCATAGTAGAAGCTCCCGATGCTTTTGCTGATGTACGACTGTACGGGAAATCAGCCATCGTGTATGACCTTGTTACTGGTGAGAGCTTGTACGAACGGCATAGTCGCGCCCAGCTTCCTTTGGCTTCCTTAACCAAGCTCATCACCGCTTATGCAGGTGCCACCACGCTTACACCCACTGCTGCTATTACCATAACGGACTCAGCTTTGGCTGCTGAAGGGGACAGTGGACTTGTTGCTGGAGAAGTTTTCTCCTTCACGGATGCAGCTAAGCTTGCTCTCGTAGGCTCATCAAACGATGCTGCTGAGGCGGTGGCAGAGGCTGCTGCTGGCGCATCTGCCTCAACGCGCCGCAGCCTCATGGCGGGAGCTGCTGAGGCGCTGGGCCTTACCCAAACGTATGCGGTGAATGGTACCGGCCTTGATGTAAACACCACACTCTCTGGTGGTTATGGATCAGCGTATGATATAGCTCGTCTTGCCGGAGCTTTAGTACAGAAAGCACCTGAGATAGCTCATGCTACTACGCGTCCATCGGTTACGGTCCGGTCTTCTGCGGGTGTACTGCACACACTTCCGAACACGAACCACGATGTGACGCAGGTTCCTAACCTCCTTCTTTCCAAGACAGGCTTCACTGATTTGGCTGGAGGCAACCTGGCTGTCGTGTATGACGCTGGAATGAACCACCCCGTGGCTATTGTGGTACTTGGCTCAACCAAAGAAGGAAGGTTTGCTGATGTTTCTAAGTTGATGAAACTCACCGGCAAGCACTTTGCAGGCATGCCTGCCACTCCTTAGTTATGCTGACTGACGCTGCACGAGTACTCATCCCTTCTGTCCTCTCCTTTGTTATTGGCATTGGTATAACACCTCTTGTTGCTCACTATTTGTATACGTTTCGTGCCTGGAAGAAGAAAGGAGGAAAGGGAAAGGGCATCGGTGACGATACTGGCACTCCCTTGTTTGATGAGCTCCACCGAGAGCGAGAGGTGTCTACACCACGCATGGGTGGCATCGTCGTGTGGGGGGCCGTTATTATTACGGCGCTTGGTCTTGCGATTTTAGGTCTTATTTTTGGAGGTGTGTATGAAGAGTATGCTTTTGTGAACAGAGGTCAGACGTGGCTACCGCTCTTTGCGTTGGTTGTGGGAGCTATTGTTGGCCTATTTGATGACATCCTTGAGGTAACGAAGAGCAGTGGGGGACTGAGTCTCCGCTATCGTCTTGCGATTATTGCAACACTCGGCACCTTCATTGGTTGGTGGTTCTATGTGAAGCTTGGTGTGAGTCAGGTGGGTGTGCCGTTTCTTGGCCCTCTTGAGCTTGGGTGGCTGTTTGTGCCGTTCTTTGTACTGGTAATGCTCGCACTTTACGCTGGCGGCATTATTGATGGGCTAGATGGCTTGGCTGGTGGCGTCTTTGCTTTCATTTTTATGACGTATGCAGGTATAGCGTTTGCGCAGAATCAGATAGCACTCGCAGCCTTCGCTGCTTCAGTTGCTGGAGCACTTTTTGCCTTCCTCTGGTTCAACATTCCTCCAGCTAGATTCTATTTATCTGAAACAGGCACCATGGCATTAACGGCGGCACTTGCAGTGACGGCCTTCTCGGCGGACGTACTTGGAGAGGGAGTTGGCGTAGCGGTGCTTCCTATTATTGCCTTTCCTCTTACTATTACAGTTATCACCACCGTGCTGCAGACTATTTCTAAACGAGTGTTTAAGAAGAAGCTGTTCATCATTGCTCCAATTCACCATCACTTTGAGGCTTTGGGCTGGCCTGCGTACAAGGTGACCATGCGCTACTGGGTTATTACCGTTATTGCCGGTATCTTTGGGTTGTCTTTGGCGTTGTTGAAGTAGTTTTAACGTTCTACCAGTAGGAGTACGGTAGAATACACATACGTATGTCTTCGAAGCTCCTTGGCGATAAACTCTTTGCACTCATAGTTGCTATTTTAGTTGTTGGAGGAGCTGCTATTTTTCTTTCAGCTGCTCTTGGACTTCTTGCGAGAGAGAGTTCTTCCATAGCGCACCTGGCACTCACACAGTTGGTGCTTGGTTTGGTGCCCGGACTTATTGTGCTGGCAGCGCTTCGTCTGTGCCCACCCAAACTACTTGAGCAAAGTGTTCTGCCGTTCTTTATCTTTGCACTCATAGCTACAGCGCTCGTGTTCGTTCCAGGACTTGGCCACCACAGTAACGGAGCGAGTCGCTGGATTGATTTGGGTCCTATCACCGTGCAGCCTGCAGAGTTCCTAAAGATCGCCACGATCCTTATGCTCTCCCTGTATCTGGCAAAGATACGAACGCACATCTCTTCTATGCGTGTTGGACTTCTTGGATTTTTAGGCATTGTGGGAGCTCCTGCATTGCTACTGTTGGCGCAACCAAACACATCCACCGTGTTGGTGATTGGAGCCACGGCAACAGCTCTTTATTTCATTGCAGGGGCACGTCTTCGGGACTTTGCCATCCTTCTGGTGATAGCGATGGTGGGGCTTGGGGCCTTGGTCGCCACGCGCCCCTATCTTATGAATCGCGTGGAGACTTTCTTGCATCCTGATCAGAATGCGCTGTCTACGGGGTACCAGATACAGCAGTCTCTCATTGCTATTGGCTCAGGCGGAGTAGGGGGTAGGGGATTTGGACAGAGCGTGCAGAAGTTTAACTATCTACCTGAACCAGTAGGGGACTCCGTCTTTGCTGTATATGGAGAAGAGTTTGGGTTCATTGGTACCGTCCTCTTAGTTCTTCTCTTCACCGCGTTTGCAGCTCGAGGCTTCACCATTGCAGCAGGCGCCTCCTCGGCCTTCCATGCCTTTGCCGCCACAGGACTCACTCTTCTGATTACACTGTCTGCCTTTATGAATATTGGGGCGATGCTTGGCATTGTTCCGCTTACCGGACTTCCTCTACCGTTTGTGTCTCATGGAGGTACCGCTCTCTTGGGCGCTCTTGCCTCAGTGGGTATCATTTTGCACGTGGCAGGACACCGATCTAAGAAAAAGCTGGCAGACTAAATCTATAGTATGATTAAGGGTATTACAGTATGAAAGTGGTATTTACGGGAGCTGCAGGCGGACATTTCTATCCGCTCATTGCGATAGCAGAAGCATTAACTGATGTGGTGGCTTCGCGCAGACTGGTGACGCCACAACTCTACTACCTTTCTGATAAGGCATATGATGAGCAAGCGCTCTTTGCTCACAACCTCACGTTCATTCCCATTCCAGCAGGGAAGGTGCGACGCTACTTTTCTTTAGAAAATATTACTGATTTCTTCCGTACGGTTTCCGGTTTCTTCACTGCACTTACCGTGCTCTTCCGTATCTATCCTGATGTGGTGGTGTCTAAGGGAAGCTACGCAAGTGTGCCCGTGGTACTAGCTGCTAGTCTTTTGCGCATTCCCATCATCATTCACGAGTCTGATGCAAAGCCGGGGAGAGCTAACCTTTTGGCGGCAGGGAAGGCTACCCGTATTGCTGTCTCCTATGATAGCTCTATCAAGTACTTTCCTTTGAAGGTTCGTGGCAAAATTGCACGTACCGGTATTCCTATTCGTAAAGCAATACGCAGTCTCCCTGATCCTCTCGATGTTGTGCCTGCCTTCAAGCTCAATCCTGGCCTACCAACCATTCTTGTCCTTGGTGGTTCCTCAGGCTCACTGCGTATTAATGAAACGCTCATAGATGCACTGCCAGACCTTCTTTCTTTTGCAAACGTTATTCACCAAACAGGGAAGACACACATTAAAGAGGTTACGTCTCGCTCTCACGTAGTACTGGGCACTGGGGCTCATGCGGGCACCTATAATCCCATTGCGTTTTTGGGAGAGGACACCCTTCGCGCAAGTGCTTCTTTGTCTCATCTTGTTATTTCTCGGGCAGGAGCCACCTCTATTGCTGAGATATCTCTGTGGCAGAAACCAGCAATACTTATTCCCATCCCTGAGGCTATTAGTCATGATCAGCGCACCAATGCTCACGCGTATGCGCACCTTGGAGCAGCAACGGTACTTGAAGAAGGCAACCTAACTCCACATGTACTAGCCAGTGAGGCTCGAAGAATTATTTCATCTCAAGAGGTTTCAGCTGCAATGCGTGAGCATGCTTCAGGATTTGCTAACCCAGATGCCGGCACTTTAATCGCAGACGAGATTGTACGTATTGGTCTATCGCATGAACCAGCTTCACCAGCTCCCGTAGTATGAACAAAGTCCGCACACGTTTTGCACCAAGCCCCACCGGGTTCCTGCACGTAGGGAGTGCTCGCACAGCGTTATTTTCCTATCTCTTTGCAAAGAAGCATGGAGGTACCTTTATTTTAAGAATTGAGGACACCGATAAAGAGCGTGAGGTTAAGGGAGCTGTTGAGCACGTCATGGAGTCTCTCACGTGGCTTGGCATAAACTGGGACGAGAGTATTGATTGTGGTGGTCCCCACGCCCCATATAAGCAGTCTGAGAGATTGGGGCTGTATCAAGACTATGCCCAGAAGCTCATTGCTACCGGACATGCATACCCCGACCCGTACACCGAAGAAGAGGTTGCGGCTTTTCGTGCACAAGCAGAAGCAGAAAAGAAACCGTTCTTGTTCCGCAACCATCGCCCAGCTACCTTTGGCACCTGGGATGGTACTCAGCCTCTGCGCCTAAAGACCCCGACCATCAAGCGCTTTGTGTGGCAGGACGTTGTGCTGGGAGAGTTGTCTGCTGGGGAGGAGGCGCTTGATGATTTTATTTTAATAAAGCGCGATGGCTATCCTACCTATAACTTTGCACACGTCGTAGACGATATTGAGATGGAAATAACGCACGTGATGCGTGGGCACGAGTTTATTTCGTCTATGCCGAAGTTCCTTTCATTGTACGAGGCGCTGGCCGTTGAGCCACCAGTCTTTGCAACGATTCCTCCCATACTTGGGGAGGGCGGTGCAAAGAAACTCTCAAAACGTGACGGGGCCAAAGATGTTCTTGAATACAGAGCGGACGGCTATTTGCCTGAAGCGATGGTGAACTTCCTAGCGCTTCTTGGGTGGAACCCGGGCGGGGAACAGGAACAATTCTCTATGAAGGAACTTTGTGAACTTTTTACACTTGAACGTGTACAACGCTCAGGAGCTCAGTTTGATGAAGTGAAGCTGCTAACACTCAACAGGTTCTGGATGCGTTCTCTTTCAGACGAGGAGTACATCGCACATGTAGTAACAGACGGACTGCCAGCATCTAAAGTATCGAAGGCTCTTGAGTTACTCCGTGAGCGGGCACAAACCTTTGCAGAAGCTCGGGAGATGCTTGCCACAGAACTTGCTTTTCTTTTTGATGCTCCTCAGCTTGATGCAGCTCTCCTCACCCAGAAGGAGCCAGCAGACGCGAGTACCAACACTAAGGCGGCACTTGGAGAAGTGTTAACGCTTCTGAAGGATGCAACGGTGACTACCGCTGAAGAAGCACGGGCACTACTTATGCCACTAGCAGACAGTGCTGAGGAAAGAGGGAAGGGAGGCCGTGGAGCTGTTCTGTGGCCTCTACGGTACGCTCTAAGCGGCCAGGAGCGATCTCCTGACCCCTTCACCCTTATGGCGCTTTTGGGTGTGGAAGAGTCTATCCACAGAATAGAGCGTGCGTTTGCTATACTATAGGATATGTTTTCTTTTCAACGTGTAGGCGCTCTTTTTCTTGCACTCGCGCTCTTTAGCGCTACGCAAAATATGCTACCTGCCGTGCAAGCTGCAACAGCAGATGATATCAAGTCTCAGATATCAGAGCAGAATAGTAGGATTAAGGCTATTGAGGCTGAAATTGCTGCGTATCAGAGGCAATTAAACGTACTTGGTGGTGAACGACAGACCCTGCAGACAGCAATTAAGACTATTGATGTATCGCGTCAGCAGACAAGTTCTCAGATTAGTGCGACGCAAACGAGAATTTCTGCTAGTAACCTTAAACTTTCAGAGCTCTCATATGAGATCAAAAGCAAGGAGGATGTAATTCTCCTAGACAAGGAGGTTCTTTCTAAATCATTTCGGAACGTTCAGGCTGCAACAGAAGCATCGCTAGTTGAGCAAATTCTTTCATCAGAGTCGCTATCTGATGCTTGGGAAATGGTCGACACTACTACAGATCTCTCTCGTTCCCTTGAGGCACATGCACGCTCACTGGGAGAGGCTAAGGCTGAACTTACTATGCAGCATGCAACAGTTGCCTCCACGCGAGAGAAGCTTGCCAGCCTCAATGCTGAGTTAGCTTCGCAGAAAAAATCACTAGACGTGGTGAAGGCACAGAAGGACAGCCTTCTGGTACAAACTAAGAGCAAGGAGAGTACGTATCAAGATCTTATTGCCAAGAAGCGTGCGGAGCAAATAGCTTCTGAAGCTGCTATCTTTAAACTTTCGCAGCAACTGAAATCTGCTGACTCAACCAAAGTCCCTCCGGCTGGTAAGGGAATTCTTTCCTGGCCGCTTGATACCGTTCGTTTGACGCAGACGTTCGGAAGAACTTCAGATTCCGGACGATTGTATACGACTGGTACCCACAACGGTATTGATTTTGGTATACCTGTGGGAACACCAGTGCACTCGGCATTAATGGGAACTGTGCAGGCCACTAACTCCATCTCAGCAGCAGAGGACATGAAAATTGGTTACTGCCAGTACGGAAGCTGGGTTCTTATTAAGCACGCAAATGGTCTTTCTACACTCTACTCTCACCTGTCTGATGTGAGTGTTAGTAAGGGGCAGACGGTTACAACTGGACAGACTATTGGTTACTCAGGCATGACCGGCTATGCAACAGGTCCACACCTGCACTTTGGAGTGTATAACTCGGAGTCTGTTTCGTTCACCAACTACAAGTGTGGTAGCGGTCACACCGTCTACATTCCTGTAGCTCCAACCAACGGCTACCTAGACCCCATGCAGTATCTGTAGGTGTGGATAATGAAATCTTAATCTTAAAAAAGGCTACAATGAAACTATGAAAACGAAACTTAGAGGATTTACGCTTATCGAATTGCTCGTGGTTATTGCCATTATTGGTATTTTGTCATCCGTTGTACTCGCCTCACTTAACACGGCACGTACCAAGGGAAATGACGCAAGTGTGAAGTCGAACCTATCAAACGCCATGACTCAAGGAGAGTTGTTCTATGACGCTGCCGGAAATACATACGCTGCTGTGTGTACTGCTGGTACCGTAGGAACCCCTGCCGTAAAGAGTGTTAATGACATGGTCTTGGCTGCTGGTAAAGCTGTTGGCATATCTGCAGTAGGTATTGGTGCTGTTGGATCTGCATCTAATGCAGTATGTAACCACTCAGCAACTGCCTGGGCCGCTCAGGTTCCTCTAAAGAATCCTGCTGGATTCTTCTGCGTCGACAATGACGGTAATGGTGGCGTGTTTACCACAACAAAAATTACTACTACTTCAGACACCAGCTGTCTCTAGTAGTTCGCGCTGTCGCGCACTGCCCACAGTATTCGACAAGCAATAGATCGGTAAGGTGACCAGTGCTGTGCATAGCTCTCAAGCACAGATACCGGAACATCCACCTCCAGATCGTATAGTTTCTCAAGTGAGCGCCGTAGCCCTAAATCGCCCGACGAAAATACGTCCGGGCGATTTAGCGTAAAGATGAGAAACATCTCTGCAGTCCACCTACCAATGCCCCATACTTGCGTTAAGGATGCGACAGCTTCTTCTTTATGCATGCGGGAGAGGGAAGTGAGTGATAGACGCTTCTCAAGAATGGCTCGTGAAAGCTCTTGTATAGTCTTGATCTTTGCCCCTGAGAGACCTTGCGCACGTAGAGTCTTTTCGCGAGTCTGCAGTACCTTCTGAGGAGTTACTTCGCCCTTCAGATGTCTATGTACACGCAACCAAATGGCGTCCGCAGCCTTTATTGAAAGTTGCTGGCTCACTACTGACCTAACAAGGGCAGGGAAGCGGTCTGTTCCCTTTGCGGCCGTCCAGGTCCCCTGCTTCAGGGACTCCTTGTGTGGAAGAGCAGCAAGATAGAGAGTGCGGTCTGCTTTCTTGAAATGCAGAAGCGCCTCGTCTACGGGATGCATGTGGACTGCAGGTAAGGAAGCTTTCATGTACGTAGTATACTTTTACTATGATTAGATTCATTATCCTACTCGCAATCATAGTGCTGGCACTATCTTATTTCGGTATTTCTATCCGACACATCGTTGAGTCTCCTTCTGGCATGGATAATTTCTCCTATGTCTGGGCACTCGTACTGAACGGTTGGCATCTGGTAGTCGCCTGGGTAACAGGTTTTGCGGAAGGCGTTATCCAAAGCGTATCTTAGTTTAGTAACTAGTAAAGATCTTTATATGTCAGATGCTCCAGAAACAACCCCTATTGAGATAATCATTGGTCAGGACGCCCAGCCTGCGTTTTCAAACGCGACTCAGGTCACAGTTTCAGATGACTCAGTTATCATCCAGTTCGCGTATGTGCGACCAGGCACTACTAAGGGCCAGCTGGTTGGTGAAGTTGTTTTGACTCCTAAGCATGCTATCGACTTTAGCAACGCTCTTGATGCAACTGTTAAGAAACACTTTACAAGGCATCTTGAAAATTAGGAGAGGAAACCTACATGCACGTAAAAAGACCAAGGACCACTTCCCTGGTCTTTTCCTTAAATGGGGAAGTGGTTGGTAACGTCAGATTGCACTGATCGTAAAAGGATAGAGGCCTCACCAAAGTGGTGTCCAGGATCTGCAGACAGGCCCGTAGGGGAGAGGTATCGGCCAAATCAAGAGAACGGGGCGAGTTGGATAATGGCCCAGCATATACCTCAGTATATAATAGTGCGTAAAAGATATATTGTGCGCACATTAAGCAGAACGCTTCCCCGGGGCTGTTTATTATCTTTGCTTACCGTCCCCACTGTCTAGGCATCAAACTCCCCCACTATTGGGATGGCTGGCACTACTCACTGCGCCTGAGCTCTCGCATGCTATCAAGTACCTACGCTTAATTAATTTTGTGCAAAAAGGTACCCCTTCCCCGTTTTCGCAAAATGAGAGTGGGGGAGACATGTAATAAAGAAAGGGACCAGCACTTTCATGCCGGTCACTTCCCTGCTTCTGGAGTCCTCTTAGCGTGAAGCTATGATAACTACCTGTACCAAACTGATGAGGGTACTAGCAAACCCTGTCCAGAAGGCAAACATCTCAAGGTTTCCATCCAGGAACCCTTTCTTGGAGTGTTTTTTCTTAGTACGTGCCATATGTGGAGAATATCACATCAATCGGTATCCTGGGGTGTCTATCCACGTACGATAAAGACGTACAACGTGGCCAAGGAAATGAGCATACTCATGAGACCTGTGAGGAAAGCATAGAGGCGGAGTCGACGAACGTGCTTCGAGTTTCCCTTGGCGCGCAGGGCTTTGCCAAGAAGACGTTTCTGGCTGTAGTCGAGGCCCATAGACTAGCAAGTAACGTTCTTAATAATGTACTCGTATGCTTCGTCTACTGAGTCCACGAGATGGAACAGCTCCAGATCCTCTTCATCAATGGAGTGGAACTTCTCAAGCAGGTGGGTACGAAAGAGATTGATGTACGGCTCCCAGTACTCTTTACCATAGAGCACAAGAGGTACTTTCTTTATCTTGCGTGTCTGCACCAAAGTAACAAGCTCACTAAACTCGTCGAGAGTTCCAAAACCTCCCGGGAAGAAGATGTACACTTCTGAAGCAAATGTAAGCAAAACCTTTCGCACAAAAAAGTGTTCGAAGGAAGTCTTCTCCGTTACGTACTTATTCTGTGCCTGCTCCATAGGAAGCTCAATGTTAAGTCCTACTGACGCTGCACCAACTTCATAGGCCCCCTTGTTTGCAGCCTCCATAACCCCACCACTTCCTCCAGTGATAACGGCATAGCCGACCTTTCCTAAACGAGCAGCGAGCTCTGTGGCGTCATCATAGACGTACTGAGGTAAGGAACTACGAGCTGTTCCAAAGAAGGTTGCTGCTAGCCCGTATCTCTGGATAGTTTCAAAGCCCGTGACAAACTCAGCCATAATTTTAAACACTCTCCAACTCTCAAGGCTTTGGGGCTTACACACCAGGGGTGCAGGGTTGCTTGGGGCGGAGTGCTTCCCTTCCTCGATAGCACGAGTAAGTTTCGAAGCAAGTTCCACATTACTTGCGTTCGATGCAGTACGTGAAGGTGTTACGGGTGTAGTGTCCATGGTATGTCAAAGTCGTTAAATTCAAGTAGTTCCTTTCTAGTATACGCTAAGCGAGCTATAACCTCCGCATGACAGAGCGCTCCGGTGAGCGCATTGTGAGGTTTTGGTTCTTCGGGAATCCCGCAATACTTCAATGCTGTATCAAGACTGATACTTGAACGCTTATCTTGTTCTGGTGCTGCAATACCCTGCTGGGTCATGTGCATCCAGGTAAGGGAGTGCACGTCGATCGTTCTTTTACCAAAAGGACAACGTATGCCCGCGCGCTTACACGCCTCTTGCACGAACTCCAAATCAAACGAGGGGTTTTGTGCTGCAAGCATTCTGCTTCCTGAAACAGATTCACTCCATGTGATAAAGGACGCAATCAGTTGAGCTTCAGCTTGCTTGGAGCTTCTCTCCCCCACTTCTTCGCGTGTGAATCCATTGATAGCCAAGGCTTCGTCCTCAATCTCACTTCCCTCCCATACACGACACTCCTCGTAAAAGCGGTTCGAGGAGTTTTCGAAATCAACGGCGCCGAGAGCCACTATTGAGTTACGTGTTGGCGATAGCCCTGAGGACTCTACATCAAGAACTATCATATCTTTCTATTCTACAGCCCCGGGCACGCATTTGCAGGTGTATAACCAGCTGCAACAGCATCTGCTACAGTCTGGAACCAGACCTTGTTCTCTTCCTTTATCCTCCCTGCCCCGCTACAACTTGGCAGGTAGTACTTAGTCCCGTTCTTAGAAGCTACATATACGCCAAGCTCTTGTGGAGCCTCAGAAGACCCGGGAAGTGGAGTGGCAAGAGTGCTTGAGCCTATCTGTATCCCTGCCTGAGCACCAGAGGACCCCTGCAGAGCCAGGTCCTTCCCTGCCAGAACACCTAAGCCAAAAGAGGCACTGGTGGCCAGAACCAGCACAAGAACCGGCGCCAGGTAGCTGGGCAGACCAGCCAGTCGTTGCTTGCCCCTCATATATATGTCTGCTATAGTCATAGCACTTAAAGAATAGCATTTATGGCACATACTAAAGCTGGAGGATCCACAAAAAACGGCAGAGACTCGAACGCGAAATACCTCGGTATTAAGCTCAATGACGGCCAGGCAGCACGTCCTGGTATGGTTATCGTACGCCAGCGCGGTACCAAGATTGAGGCTGGAAAGAATGTGAAGGTTGGACACGACCACACCCTCTACGCCATGATCACCGGCAAGGTTCTCTACCGAAGCCGCCGCAAGACCAACTTTGATGGACAGATTGTTCGCAAGAAGGTTGTGGACGTACTACTTCCTGCATAAGGAACCACGCAACAAAAAAGACCCTCTCGTGAGGGTCTTTTTTGTTAGTGCGAAGCATGCTTATTCAGCTTCAACAACAACAAAGATGCTTCCGAAGGCCTCTCCCATAGCAACAGGGATAGCGAACTCGCCCAGTTCTTTAATAGGCTTCTCAAGCTTGATAGCTTCCTCAGGAAGTTCAGTTGCTTCTGCAATCTCGGCAACATCTACTCCATCGTACAAGTGACCCTTATCATTGGCCTTCTTCTTAATAACGATGCGCTCTTCTGCTAGTGCATTCAAACGGTTCTCGATAAGCTTTGCATCGAGGTGCTTCAAATCAGCCTTCTGCTGAAGACGAAGCTCTGCCATCTTAAGATTGGCTGGTGTTGCTGCTACCGCAAGCCCGCGAGGGATGAGGAAGTTAACTCCGTGTCCATCAGCACAGTCAATAACTGCTCCTGCGCGCCCCGTGTTCTTCACGTCTTTCAGTAGTACTACTTTCATATAGATGTATCCTACCTGGTTCGAAGCCAGCTTGCAACTAAGCGCTATTTGCCAGTCGTGAGGAACGTAATAGCCCTCTCTTTCTGCGGGTCTCGGCCAGCCAAGAAGTCTTCCTGAGTAAGTTCCACCTGGATATCGGGTGTAAGACCCCCATCTGAAATAGAGCGTCCGGCTGGTGTGAGCCACCTAGCAACGGTGATCTTAAGCGACCCTTCACCAAGATTCACAAGTTCCTGCACTGACCCTTTTCCAAAGGTACGTGTCCCCACCAAAGTAGCCACTCCCCCGTCCTGGAGTGCTCCTGCAAGAATCTCAGAAGCAGATGCGGATCCCTGGTCCATAAGAACCACCATCTTGAGGTCTTTGGGCACTCCTCCGGTGCCGCGACTCCGGTGTACTATATTCTCCTGCTTACCCTTATAGTCTTCAGTCACAATAGGGGTGCCGTCTGGGAGGAAATGACTGCCAATAGCAACAGCTGCATCAAGGTACCCTCCTGGGTCTCCCCGTACATCAATAATGAGTTTGTTGGAACCTGTCTTTCTGAAGTCGATGAGCGCCTTGTCAAACAAACTAGCTGAAGGTGCAGTGAACTCATAAATAGCTATCACGTACACACCTGATGCTGCGTCATAAGAGTGTTCAATGGTCGGAACGGCGATGATGTCACGAACAACTGATATTTCTAGTATCTTTCCATCGCGGAAGAAGGTGAATGCAACTGTTGTGCCCTTCTTGCCGCGAATGAGCTTCACTGCTTCGTCCGTAGACATGCCCTCAGTTCCCTTGCCATCAATAGTAACAATAACGTCACCAGAACGAATACCTGCACGCTCTGCTGGAGTGCCCTTCAAAGGTGAGATAACGGTGAGTGCCTTATCCTTGATACCAATTTCCATACCCACACCTCCAAATTCTCCTGAGATGCTTTCATTGAAAAGCTTAGATTGCTCTGGTGGCATGAAGACTGTGTATGGGTCTCCAAAGGACGCTGTGAGGCCTGCTATGGCTCCGTAAAGCTTGTTCTTGGTGTCTGGCAGAGTGGTAGAGGCATGTGTCTGTACAAACTTAGAATTGAGGATATTCCAGGCTTTCCAGAAGTCAGTAAAGTCAGCGCTCTCGTCAGGAGTAGCATCAAGTGAGGATCCTATAAAAGGAAGATGCTTTAGTGCCCCTGAGCCCCCACCAGCTCCTACGGTAAGACCGCCAACAAAACCGAGAACAAGCACAACAGCGAAGGCCACTGCAACACGACCAAGGGACATTCGTGAACCTCCTTCCTGAACTTCTCCACCGAGATACGAGGTCACTGGTGCGTCTTCTTCACGTTCAGTGTGCTCCGGTGTGTGGTTCATATTTTAGTAATTCTATCACGCAACTTCTCGTAACGTCACCTGTTGAAAGACTCATCTAAGTCTCGAGCGACGCAGTATACTGAAAACATGATGACCCGACACACACGAGGCACCACGACGTGGGTGGACTTAGAATCTCCGACGCACGAGGAGCTTTCTGTGGTCATGAAGGAGTTTGGTATTAACTCCCGCATTGAAGAAGAGATAGTCTCCCCCACCCCCTACCCTATTTCCATTGGGTTTCCAGACTATGAATACATGGTGCTACACTTCCCCACTGCTTCAAACACAGACGGTGCTCGCTCCCAAGAGGTTGATTTCATTGTAGGCACAACGTTCCTAGTTACCGTACGCTATGAGGTAGTTGAGCCACTCCACAGTCTTCATCGAGTCTTTGAGGCAGATGAACTTCTTGGGTATCCAGATAATCACAACAGCCCTGAAGCACTTGTTGAGCAAGTACTGCGCCGCCTCTATTCATCAGTAACGGCTGAGGCTGAGCAGTTGCTGCGCATACTGGAGCGTATAGAGCTCGATATCTTCTCTGGCCGTGAGCGACAAACCGTTCGCTCTATTTCTAATGTGAACCGCGTGCTTCTTCGTTTTGAAACCATGCTGTCTCGCCACAATGGACCGCTTACTGGATTTCTTGAGCGCATTTGTGGACCAACTTTTTTTGGGAAGCGTACGAGTGAGCGCTGTGCACGTATTGCAGCTGAGCGTAGTCATGCAATAGCATTGGTTACTTCCTATAGGGCTGTGGCCAGTGAGCTGCGTGTTACGAACGACTCACTTCTCTCAGCATCGCAAAACGGTGTCATGAAGACACTTACTATCATGGCGTTTGTGACATTCCCACTCACGCTTATCTCCAGTATTTTTGGTATGAATACAGAATATCTTCCGGTTGTTGGTGTACCGGGAGATTTCTGGTATGTGATTGTGGGCATGATCTTTATGGCCCTTAGTTTCTTTATTTTCTTCCGTCTTAAGCGATGGCTGTAGGGCCATGTGAAAGTATCGTACAATAGGAACATGAATTGGTTATTGTCTTTGTTTCGTCGCAACACCACTCCCACAAGCAGCACAGCACCCGTTCTCCTTACCAATACGGTTACAGGGAGTAAAGAAGTATTCTCTCCGTATAAAGCTGGCATTGCGAGTCTTTATTCCTGCGGACCAACCGTCTATTCACGTGCACAGATCGGTAACCTGCGTGCCTACATCTTTTCAGATCTTGTAGCTCGCATCCTATCTCAGGCTGGCTACCGTGTGCGGCGTGTGATTAACATCACTGATGTCGGTCATCTCGTGTCAGACGCGGACGAAGGAGAGGACAAGATGTCCGTTGCGAGTATGCGTGAAGGAAAGACCGCAGAGGAGATTGCGGATACGTATACCCGGCTGTTTATTGAAGACTTACAGGCGCTTTCTGTGGACACTGAGAGTATTAAGTTCCCGAGAGCTACCGAGTATATTCCTGAGCAGATTGCGCTCATAGAACTTCTAGAGAAACAGGGGTTCACGTATCCCACCTCAGACGGTATCTACTTTGATACGGCACGCTTCCCTGCCTATGGCGCCTTTGCCAAGGGTAGTCACGCAAACACTCGTGAGGCTGCCTTCGCCGACATTGGAAGGCGTATTACGAGTAATAAGGAGAAGCACCATCCTGCAGACTTTGCTCTTTGGCGTTTCTCTACTCACCAAGCCTCACGCCTTCAAGAGTGGAAGAGTCCTTGGGGATCAGGCTTCCCTGGCTGGCACGTGGAGTGTTCTGCAATGGCGAGAGCACTTCTCGGACAACCTATAGATATTCATACTGGTGGCATAGACCACATCCCTGTGCATCACACCAATGAGATTGCTCAATCGGTGGCAGCCTATCAGACTCCCCTAGCTCGCTACTGGATGCACCAGGCGTTCCTTACTGTGGACGGTACAAAGGTTTCCAAGTCTCTAAAGAATGAGATATATCTGTCAGACATCATGGAGCGTGGTTTTGATCCACTTGCCTTGCGCTACTTCTTCTTGCAAGCACACTATTCTTCAACGATGTCGTTCACGTGGGAAGCGCTTGCCGCCTCTAATGAAGCCTTGTCTCGTCTACGTAAACAAGCAGAGACGCTTCGAGAGTTGGCAAAAGACCATCGTGCGCCGTCTGAGGAGGGTCGTCGTCTTCTTTCACTTCTTCGAGATGATGTGGGTACACCTCAGGCTCTTGCCTACCTATGGGAGGTTGTGAAGGACGAGGATATCACTCCCTCCAAGGCTTGGGACGCTGTCTGTATTGCAGACGAAGTGTTTGGGCTTGGTTTGACCCATTCTTCTCTCAAGAAGGAGGTTTTGCCTGCGGAAGTAGTACAAATGGCTCAGGAGCGTGATTCTGCACGCCAGGAGGGCAATTTTACCCGTGCAGACGAGTTACGTATCCACATAGAGAACCGGGGATATCGTGTGGACGACGGGCCTTCTGGCACGGTGGTCACCAGAGTGGGTCGTTGATAGAATAGATGAATGGCTGATCCCGTTACCCGCATTCCTCCACAAAGTTTAGACGCAGAACGAGCGCTTCTTGGCGCTCTTCTTTTAAAGCCGGATGGTATTCATGACGTTTCTGATTTAGTTCGTCCCGATTCTTTCTACGCAGAGAAGCACCGACTTATTTATGATGCGATGCGTGACCTTACGGAACGCAGTGAACCTATTGATATGTTGTCTCTGTCTGAGCGACTACAATCTAAGAGTTTACTTGAGCGTGTAGGTGGACGTGCCTACATTGCTGAACTTGCGGGTACCGCTCCCACTCCTGGCAATCTTTCTCACTATGCTGATTTAGTTTCTCGCAAACACCTCATGCGCTCACTCATAGATGTTTCGTATGAGATTACGGAGTCTGCATACGACGAGAGCAAGGAAACGGTGGAGGTTCTTGACCAAGCTGAGAAGTCTATCTTTGCAATTGCCAATGCTTCAACGAGCCATAAGTTTGTAGCCATCAAAGATAAGCTGGATGCTACCTGGGACCGTATTGAGTCCATGTCTAAGAACCAGGACGTGGTGCGTGGTACCCCTACGGGATTTGGAGAGCTTGATAACCTTCTTTCAGGACTCCATCCTTCTGATCTTATTATTCTTGCTGCTCGTCCTTCCGTGGGAAAGACCTCGTTCGCTCTCGATATCGCACGCAACACCGCCATTCGTCACAACACCCCCGTGGGTATCTTCTCCCTTGAAATGAGTTCGGAGCAGATTATTGATCGTATGCTTTCTGCAGAGAGTTATGTGGACTCATGGGCCATTCGCACTGGAAAGATTAAGGACGAGGGAGATTTTGGAAGAATTCGTGATGCCCTTGAGAGTCTCTCCAAGGCACCTATCTATATTGACGACAAACCAGGCAACAACATCCTCTCTATGCGTGCGGTGGCAAGACGCCTGAAGCGTGAACAAGGCATTGGACTGATTATTGTGGACTACCTGCAGCTCATGGCGCCAACCAACACCAAACAGTCTGATTCTATGGTGCAGCAGGTTACCGAGATTTCTCGCTCACTGAAGGCCCTTGCTCGCGAGCTTGAGGTACCGGTACTTGCCCTTTCTCAGCTCTCTCGTGCCGTTGAGCAGCGTGGCGGCAAACCTCGTCTCTCTGACCTCCGTGACTCAGGTTCCATCGAGCAGGACGCTGACGTGGTTATGTTTATTCACCGCGAGGACCGGACCAATCACGAGAGTGACAGGAAGAACATTGCAGAAATTCTCATTGAGAAGCACCGTAACGGACCAACCGGCATGGTGCAGCTGTACTTTGATGACAAGCGCACGAGCTTCCAGTCTTTGGACAAGCAAGGGTACGGTGATTTAGCTTCTGAATTTTAATCATGACTGACCGCATTGAAGAGCTTGCTCGTGCCTTTGAACGCTTCCCGGGGATAGGTCCGCGCCAGGCCAAGCGCTTTGTGTATCACTTGCTCTCTACGGCAAGTGGAGATCGTAATCGTCTGGCTGATTTAGTAATTCACCTGGCAGACGGCGTGCACCAGTGTCGTCTGTGTTTCAGGTATGCACCCACGAAGACGTCTGATCTACTCTGCTCTTACTGTGCAGACCGCGGACGCGATGATTCCCTTCTTATGATCATTGAGAAGGATCAAGATCTTCTCGCCGTTGAGCGAGCGAACGCGTACCGTGGACGGTACTTTGTTTTAGGTGGAGTTATTTCTCTTTCTGGTAAAGGAAGTATTCGGGAACGAGAACTTATTCGTGTTGTCGAAGAGCGTGCAGAAAAGGGCCTGTCTGAGATTGTCCTGGCTCTCTCAGCTACCAGCGAAGGAGAACATACCGCAGACAGAGTTCGTGAATTGCTACAGCCCCTACGCAGTGCCCTCACCATCACCGAGCTAGGACGAGGACTGGCTACCGGAAGCGAGCTTGAGTATGCAGACGGGCCAACGCTCACCAGTGCCCTTCATAACCGCAAGGAGACCTAACAAAAAAAACCGCCACGAGGCGGTTGTTTTGTTAGCTTCGTTGCTTACGCAACCGTATCAATCTTTACCTTGATTTCAGGCTGGCGGTGTCCGCGGCGCTTGAAGTAGTTACTCTTCGCCTTGTACTTCACCACCTCAATCTTCTTTGCTCGTCCTACTGAGTAGACGGTAGCTTTTACCTTCTTACCCTCAAGGAGAGGAGTGCCAATAGCCGTCTTCTTACCATCATCGGTCAAAAGTACGTCTGAGAAAGTCAGGGTGTCTCCCTTCTTCACTTCCTGAGTAGCAATGCCACGGCCAAGCTTCTCGATAGTAACGAGAGCACCTGGTGAAACCACGTACTGCTTCCCTCCGGTCTTTATAACGGCGTATTCCATATATACTGCGTATTCTAGCGGTTTCCTTATAAAAAGCAAGCTATTCCTCGTTTCCCTCCCCTGGCCTGTCCAAAAGGGCCGTTTCTACCCCTATTTTCTCCTCGGTAATGCGGTACACGTCCTTATCTATCTTCCCCAACTCCTTATACCCTGAGTTGTAATGGGAGACGGCAATACCCAGAGCTGAGCCCAGCTTCTTGTAGTACTCCTCATAGGCTCCCACATGCTTCCCTAGCTCTCCCACGCGCTTTTGAATGTCCAGTGCCTTCTGCTCTATCTGAAGCGCCTTGAGGCCCTGCATGACCGTCTGGAGGTATGCCAGGAAGGAGGTGGGAGATACGATGATCACCTTATGCTTGCCACTGGCCCGCTGAATGAGGTTCTCATCCTCCCCTGCCCCCACCTGGTTGGTGAGGAGGTCATAGTAGATGCCCTCAGAAGGAATAAACATGAAGGCAAAGTCCATAGTTCCCTCCTCGGGACGGATGTACTTGGCCGTCTCTTGAATGCGAAGCTTGAGATCATTCACAAAGGCTTTCTCCAGAGCAACGCGCTCAGCACCTTCGGCGTGTATGTAGCGATTATAGTTGTCCAGAGAAAACTTAGAATCAATCGGCACAATCTTTTTATCGATGAAGACGGCAGCGTCTACAATCTCTCCGTTAGGGAATGCGTACTGCATCTGGAACATGCCGGGTGGTAGGACGTTCTTCAGTACTGTTTCTAGATAGTATTCACCAAGAATGCCACGCTGCTTTGGGTTCTTGAGAATGTCCTGAAGACCCTTCAGCTGCTCTGCAAACTTTCCTGTCTCACGTCCAATTTCCTTCACACTCGTGATCTCTTCGGTGATTTCCTTAATGAGGCGAGAAGACTCACCGAGTTGGCTCCGCATCGTGTCGTGCATCTGGCGAGCAGATTCAGACATACGGCTGTCGAGTGAGCGCTCAAGTTTCTCCATCTGGTTCTGAAGAAGCATCAGACTATTCGTGTCCTCAGGCTTTTTCTCCTGAAGCTTCTCTGATCTGCGAGCCATGAGCCACAGACCAATACCCTGCACGAGCACCAAAGCCAGGACGATAATACCTACATAAAACAGTGTCATGTGCCTGTAGTATACTAGACCCAATGACCATTCACGAATCCATAAAGGCTGAAATACCAGTTGCTCTGCGTGCTCGAGAAGAGGTACGTCTACGCACTCTCCGTTCCCTCGTTACCCTCATGACCAACGAGGTGGTTGCTAAGAAGCGTAGGCCAGACGAGTTTCTGACAGACGAGGAAGCACTCGCCGTACTGAAGCGAGCAGCTAATCAGCGCAAGGATTCTATTGAGCAATTCACCAAAGCTTCTCGCCCCGAGCTTGCTGAGCCAGAGCAGGAAGAGCTCACCATCATTCAGGCGTACCTCCCCACTCTTATGAGTCGTGAGGAGATAGAAGTCGTGGTTGCGCAGAAACTAGCTGAGCACGGTCCTGTTGATAAGACGAGTGCTGGAAAGTTTATGGGAGCAGTCATGAAAGAACTTGCTGGCAAGGCAGATGGTCCACTGGTAAAGGAGGTTATTGATGAGCAAACTACATAACGGTCCCTGCTTGACCCCTAAGCTGAAAGAGATAGTATCGGAAGAGAACGAATTGCGTTGTAATCGTAAGGAAGGAGTGGTACCTCAATGCGTGTCTTGCTCATACAAGACGACCCAGCCGTTATAAAGTCTGCCGAACACTGTCTTCAGTCAAACGGATTTACTTCAATCCTTGCTGACTCGTGGGATGAGGGTAAAAGCCTGGCACTACACTACGACCACGACCTCATCGTGCTCGACTCACTGATCTCTGGCCGATCTGGGTATCTGCTTATGAAGTGTCTACGTTTGCGCAGGATTACGACGCCTTTCGTGGTTCTTTCTTCACATGGAGATCGCCTAGAAGAGACTCTGAAAAGTTTTTCTCACGGTGCAGATGATTATGTCCGCACTCCCTTTGAGAGCGATGAACTGGCTGCTCGCATACTTGCCGTCGTGCGTCGCTCAAAAGGACATGCACACTCCATAATCAAGATCGGCAGGCTGTGCATCAATCTCAGTACCCGAAAGGCAAGTGTGCTCGGAAAAACCGTGAGTTTTTCGCCTTCTGAGTTTAAGTTGCTGTCGTGCATGTGCTTGCGTCCGGGCTGTATCATTGCGAAAGATACCCTTTTGGATCATCTGTACGTGAGCAAAGACGACGACGCATCTGAGAAAGTTGTCGATGTCTTTATTTACAGGATCCGAGCCAAGCTGAGACCGTTTGGTCTTGAGATGATTATGCAAACTGTGCAGGGACATGGCTACATGCTTGAGCCCATCGAGGAACCAGCTTCGTGAAAATGTTTTTCGTGACCTGTGGGGTCGACGTTCAGCGTCGACCCTTCTTCTTTGCTACACTACCCAAACATGAAGCGGTATCACGTACTCCATAAGAAGCGCGGGGAAACTCCCCTTGAAGCTCTCACTGCCTGGAAAGCACAACATCCTCTGTATCAAGATGTTCGGGCTAGCTATGCAGGACGTCTTGATCCTATGGCTTCAGGAAAGCTTTTGGTACTGCTTGGTGAGGAGTGCAAGAATCAGAAAAACTATACGGGTCTGGATAAGGAATATGAGATAGAGATTCTCCTAGATGTGGGTACTGATACAGGAGACATTCTTGGTCTCCCTTCCCTAGCAGGTGCCTCTACGCACCCATCGGTACCGCAACTGGAAGAGATTTTCATACAAGAGAGGGGTTCACATGAACGTGAGTATCCCGCGTACTCTTCAAAGACCGTTAGGGGTGTCCCCCTTTTCCTCTATGCCCTTCAAGGAAAACTCGATACCATCTCGATACCGACCCACAAGGAGACTGTTTATAAAACCAGAATACTGGATGTGACGAGACTTTCTCTAGAGGAAGTTTCAATGCGTATTGAAATAGGTTTGGAAGTGGTACCCAGAGACCCGGCTGAGTCTAAGAAAGAAGGGGCTGATTTTAGACAGGACAAGGTGCGTGCACAATGGCACACGCTTCTGTCCTCAGTTCCCTCTCGTGACTTTACGCTTATTCGTCTACAGGTAACTGCAGGAACAGGAACGTATATGAGAAGTTTTGCGGAGCGCGTGGGTGAAGCACTTGGCACGCGTGCCGTGGCATTGAGTATTCATCGAACACGAATAGGCAAATTTGTGCCTTTCGTTGGTGGTTTTTGGTTAAAAGAATACAACTAATACATAGCAAACGTCCCGCACCATTTCTGGTACGGGACTGTGGCAAAGACTACCTGGCCTCAACGTGGGTGATCTTGTCTGAATCCAGCAGATCATGAAAGCGCTTCCATGAAAAACCGAACCGGGCGACGAAGCGACGCTGGCGATTGTGCCAGAATCGCCACGTATCATCCTTGTGCTTCGGAGGAATCGAGTTGTCCATCAGGATTCGGTCCTCGGTAGAAAGCGTGGCGAGAGCCTGGAGCTCCGTAATACCAGCGTGCGGCTCGAACGTGATCGTAACCGTTTTGCCGGGCTGCGCGAGGGCGATCTGAGTCTTGATCTCAGTCTCGGTCATTTTTTCTGGTGGGTGGTCCAACTTCCTACTCCCTGTGATTGTACATTCAGCTTATATTGTAACATGGATGAGCATTTTGTCCATCCTATAGACCTGGTTCCTCGATGCGAAGACCAACATTAGAGATTGCGGACGGCGTGGTTGAAGGAATGCGCTTCACGAGACTGAAGGTGTACGCATCATATACTTCTACCTCATTCGCAGACTGTGACACTACATAGACAAATTTGCCGTTGTAAGTGAACTCCGGGTGCCATGAAGTTTCTCCTGGTACCGGAATAATGGTTTTAACAATCTCATTAATACGGGCGTCAATAACATATATCTCATCTTTATGGTCTCCGAATGCTGTGTCTGCCCACACGTACGGATATGAAGGGTCTTTACTATAACTCCGCACAAATAATCCTGGGCCACCCGTCTTGATATACTTTTCGGGTTTCCATGTTTTGCTATTAATAACGGTTATGAGCCCCTCTCCAAGGGAAGGGACATATACGTAATCGCCCCATGCCGCGCCAGGACCAGTGTGTGGAGTCTCACCGGTTGCCACCTCAGCAAGTGGCTTCATGGTTACCAGATCTAATACCCATGCTGTCTTTGAGCCTTGCGAAGCTACAATGTAATGTTTTCCATTTGGTGTAAGGAACGCATCATGCAAGGCAGGCGTGTTCTTGCCTATGTCTCCAAACTTATTTGTTACTGGAAAATCAGGCTTGTCGGTATCAATAGCCCACACGCTATTTGCATCTTTAAGCGCAACAATGATGCGATTGCCGTCCTCAACTACTGCCCCTGCACGTGATTCAATATTTCTTCCATCAACTTCTACTGTGAGAGGAATTGTTTTTATAATCTTCATAGAGGCAGCTTCCAGCAGAACGAGGTTACCAGGCGCATAGTTACCTATGGCAATGTACTTATCATTATCAGTGAGTGCTGTACCACGAGAATTCTCTCCTACAACTACTGATACCACCGGCTCTAGAGTCATTATATTAATCTTCGTAAGCCAGCCATCGCGCGAAATTATATACATGTACTTCGCATCCGAGGAAAATACAGAAGTGTGTGGCTGAAAGCCGACATCGTATATGCGACCAACCGGAGTGTGTGTCGCACCGTCAATAACCAACAGATTCTCCGCATCTTTCTCAACCACGAACATAAGTTCACGTGCTCTCCATGAACCCACCGGAACATATAATTCACGGTACGGCTTAAGTGATGCTTTTCTTTCAATCGAAGCATCAACTTTTTGTACTCCGTTGCCACTAACAAGATTGCCAATATAAAACTTCATCATCTTCTCGCGAATACCTGCACCATGATTCTTGTGATAATTGACACTTGCATCCGTACCGCAATTGAAAAGTGCTGGATGCACGCGCGATGCTTCAGTTACATTAAATACTTTTTCATCAACAGTAAGCCAGCAATCTTCCGCGTTATTATGAAGAGCGACGTCGGCTGCTGTGTAGGTTGTACCTGAAACCTCAGTAAGAATTTTTTTACCAATGTCCGCTGGCTTGAAGACCCTATCAGCTCCCGCTAACCAAGCACCCGCCAACACAAATGCAAGTAGTAATGCAGCTAGTAGAGAGCGTTTCAGCAGAACTGCGTCAAGAGGGCGTACGTGCTTTCTGCGGACAAACCACGTACCCAGGACAGCTAGAGCAACTGCTACCGTATACAGTGCCATAAATGGGAAGTACCCGATATCTGTACGGTATATGACGTGGTGAAACATTAAGAAAATCCAAGATACTGCAGCAACGGCCCCGCTTTCAAGAACAAAAGCATCGAGTGCAGCATCCCCGTTTCTCATAGTACGCACGCGTGGCAAATGACGGAATGAAAAGAAACCTTCGTTTGCTATAAGTATGACTGCAACCGTCATACTCGCGTAAAAAATACCGAGCCCAATCATGGACTCGTAGGCAAGCGTAAAAAGACCCAGCCCACCGAATCCGTAGGACAGAATAGCAACCCAGCTTATTCTCCTTGAAAGACTGAGTAGTTTAAACTCATCCCTCGACACTTTACCATCTGCCGCTGAGGAGATGAAAAGCAGATGACTAAGTACCGATACACCAATACCAAGCCCAAGAGCAATAGAAAAAACTAGAAGATAGAGCGTGTGTAGGTTAGACGCTGAGAGTAGATCCATGATCAAAATAGTAGCACTTTCTGAACTGATCTATAGATTACTTCTGGGCATTACTTACGTAAATATACCTGGCAAATGAATACGGAAATTCGCTCACCAATTCTTATGTGACTTTTGTGCTAACTTGAGCTTATTACGGTGACCTCACGGGGAATCGAACCCCGATTTGATCCGTGAGAGGGATCTGTCCTAACCGTTAGACGATGAGGCCGTGTGTGCTTTTTATACTACGAGATGCCTTTTTCTGCCAGTTCACTAGCGCCTTTTCCATTCAAGATCCTGACGCACCAGAAGGCGTGCGTCTTTCTTGTCTGCCAGAAGCGCTTCAACAATCTTCTCCATACGCATACTCTGAGAACCCTTCACGAGTACTACGTCTCCCTTTTGCACCACCTCAAGCAAGGCAGCGGCCGCTTCAGCTGAGGACGTAAACCCGAAGGCTTGTTCACTGTTCATGCCATGACGGCGAGCTGCCTCAAGAGCAACTTCTGAACGACTTCCTACCGTAACAATCATATCCGCGGAACTAGCGACCAGCTCGCCTATCCGTGCATGTTCTTCAACAGAATAACGCCCGAGCTCAAGCATATCTCCAAGTGCAACAATACGCCGTGTGGCGGGCAACAGCTCAAGCCCTGCCAAGGCTTCCTCCACAGCAGCTGGAGAGGCATTGTACGAATCATCAACAAGAATTGAGTCATGCAAGCCGTTTAGAATACGAGATCGTCCGGGTGGAGGAAGATACTCCTCCAGGTTGCGCATGATTTCTTCAGGCTCCATATGCAGTGCCTTCGCAAGTGCAAATGCCATGGCGGGCGCATACAGTTGTGGGCGACCAAGAGCACCTGTTGCACGCAATACTCGTTTTGTTCCTTTCTCCACCAAGGTTCCCTCCATGGCTCCGTGCTTAAAGTGCGGCTTTTCTATACGTAGATCGGCGTCCTCAGCAAAGCCTACCGTGATAACGTTTGCCACCAGCCGACTGGCCATAATTCGCGCATACTTATCATCTGCTGAAATAATAAGTGGGGACCCTGCAGCAAGTGCAAGCGCCGGCAGGAACTCCTCTTCACGTACAGCTGCAGGACCAGCATACGCTTCCACATGAACAGGAATGTCTGGCAGCTTGGTTACTATTACGGCATTTGGTGTTGCTATGGATAGTATTTTCTGCAAATCACCTGGACTATCTGCACCAACCTCAAGTATTAAAAGCTTCGGATAACGGCTTGGCAAAAGTATGAGTGCGAGAGCCTCTTGAAAAACTTTCAGCCACGCACTAGGGTTTTCCCAAGGATTTTTTGCGCCAATGATGGTGAGAGGAACACCAAACTCACTGTTATAACTTTTCTCACTTGCTCGTGCATAAAACCTTCCCGAAAGAGCACTGGCCACTGCATCCTTGGTAGAAGTCTTCCCAACACTCCCTGTAATCATCACAATGACAGGATCATACTTTCGTATGATGGCTCGCGCCATGAGCGCAAGCAGGGATGCAACAATAGATTTCAGGAATTTTTTCATGGCAATGGTTAGGGCTGTAGCGGTGCCCTGTCTGGCGGAACATCGTAGTAGTTAATCAGGAAGTGCGTAAGATCCATAAAAGGACTGGTTAGCGTTTCCGATGCATACTTCACATTCTGTGGCTGTCGCGTGTAGAGGAGGATGATGAAGCGCGCATCGTATGCTGGGAAATATCCAAAGAACGAGTGGAAGAAAAGGTTTTCAGAGTACTGCCCTTGTCCGTTTGCCATCTGAGCGGTTCCCGTCTTTGCCGCCACACTCATCTCAGGAATCTTGAGGCGTCCATCCGCAAGCTTCGTATCAACCACCTTCACCAGCATTCTTGTGGTTTGCTCAGTGGCTTCGGGACTGAAGACACGAGCAGGAGCGCCCCACTCCAGCTCTTTCTTTATACCAGACTCAAATCGTTTAGCGACAACCAGGTGCGGCGTCACCACAGAGCCATGGTTGGCCAGTGCCCCAAGAGCTTTCACCATTTCAACTGGTGTTTGAGCGATACCCTGCCCAAAGGAAGCTGTAGCGTACTCCACATCACGAGGACTAGACTCTATATTGTGAATGTCACCAGCAATCTCGCTTGGTAAATCAATGCCAGTCTCCTCCCCCATGCCAAGTGCCTTGAAGTATGCCCGCTGTCGCTCTTTACCAATCTTCACCGAAATAAAGGCTGAACCAACGTTCAATGACTGAGACAGGACTTCCTGCATCGGTACGACGCCGCGGGCTTTTTTATCGTAGTTACAGATCTTCTTCTTGTTAAGAACAATGCACCCGGTGTCGTTATAGGTTGTCTCTGGCTGTATAGCTCCTGCATCTAAGCCGGAGGCCATGGTTAGTGCTTTCATAATAGAACCAAACTCATAGCGACTCTCCACCAAGGGGTTACCGAAGTGAGCCGGATTACCATTCTTGAAGTCACTAGCATCGAAGGTCGGGTAGGTATCAAGCGCAATAATGTCTCCCGTGCGTGGGTCCATAATAATGCCACCTGTTTCGGCACTTCCGTACTTCTCCGTTATTGCACGGAGCACTTGTCCCAACTTGTCCTGCACCACTGGGTCTATTGAGGTGATAAGATCTGCCTCTCTGGCAGTCTTGGCGTCCACAACCACGCTGTTCAGGTTGGCAAATAGTTCAGCAAAGAAATTACCAAAAGCACCAGATGCTCCTCGATTAAGTACCTCCTCATAGTAGCGCTCCATACCGGTACGTCCCTTTAGCGTACTGTCCTCTGCGGCCCCATAGGCAACAAAACCAATGCTCTGCGCTGCACTAGCGCCAGCTGGATATGAACGCCAGCGCTCTCGCTCCACCTGAACACCACGAATTTCTTTATTCTGAATTGCCCTTCCCACAGATTCCTCCACTTTCTTCGCCACAACTTCATAAGGGTCCCCTGCCTTACTCGCTGCAGCTATAAAAGCATCGTGATCAACTGGTAAGAATTCGGATAGAGCCGCATACGTGGCCTCGGGATCTTTTATGAGGGTTGGGTTAATCGCAACCGTGAATCCTGTGGCAAGTCCCGCCGCAGACAAAAGCGTGCCGTCCTTGCGGGTAAAGAAAATGGAACCACGATCATAAAGCTCATTACTGGAAGAAATATACTGACGTTCTGCTCTCAGACTATATTCGTTGCCGTAGACGATCTGTACAAAATAGAGACGTGTAATAAGGAGCAAGGCAACAGCCAGTAGCAGTAGTGAAATGATGCGTAGCTTGCTGCGTATCGCCCTTCTCATAGCACTTAGCGGAGTGAAAGACTTGGTGCCGTTACTTTTGTTGCATAGCGAACAGCAACAGGCTTGTAGAGGTTCATGCTGCCTGGGTCAGTCGCTGAAAGTGCGCCAACCTTCTGATAGTAGGTAGCCTCTAGAGCACCAATGGTAGATTCCGTGTTGCGTACGGTGAGAGCAAGGTCTGTTTGCATGGTCGCAAAAGTGATAGTCACCACAACAAGTGCAATGTAGGTTGAGACCAACACAGCAACAGAAGCACCAAGGATGGTAAGAGCTCGATCAGGCATACAGAGAGGTTAGAGATTTAGATATAAATGAAGAGTCGCCACGCTCTACGGATTCAAAGACGCGTAGCTTCGCACTCCGCGCACGCGGATTACGAAGCAGCTCTTCGGCAGACGGCACGATGGGTTTTTTGGATACCAACGTACCCTGTCCGGCGTACGCTGCATCACGAAACATGCTTTTCACAATACGGTCTTCGATGCTGTGAAAAGTAATAACGGCAATACGTCCTTCGGGAGCAAGCGTAGCAAGTGCTGTGGAGAGTCCACTACGAAGTGCTCCAAGCTCATTGTTCACAGCAATGCGAAGCGCCTGGAAGGTCTTCGTAGCCGGGTGCAGTTTGCGGTGGCGATACCAAGCAGGAACTCCTGCCTCTATGGCTTCCACCAAAGCAAAGGTAGAGGTAATAGGAGCTTCGGTCCTTGCTGCCACGATGCTCTTAGCAATACCGCGTGAAAAGCGTTCTTCACCTAGCGAGAAGATCATGTCTGCTAGCGATGTCTCAGAAAGATGGTTCACCAAATCAGCTGCAGTGGTTTCGCTCGTTTCAGGAGAGCCGTAGGTCATGAGTAGAGGCTCGTCTGCACGGAAAGAGAACCCCTTTCCTGTGGTGAGCTGGAAACTACTCCAGCCAAGATCAAACAACACGCGATTTGGGCTTGTCGCTCCAGTCTGCGCAAGAATGCTCGCGAGATTACTAAAGTTGTCCTCCACAAGCTCAATGCGAGGAAGCTCTTCACCCTTACGCTCAGCCACAGCAGCTCGTGCTCGTTCAACAGCATCATGATCGGCATCAATACCTACAAGAGTTCCCTTAGGCCCCATGACCTTCATAAGAGCTACAAAGTGACCAGCTCCTCCAATGGTGGCGTCTACGACGGTGTCGCCCTCCTGTACCGCAAGGCGCTCTATGGCTTCTGTGAGGAGGACTGAGTCGTGACGTGTTTCCATAGGTTATAGTGCTCCGCGCTCACCAAGCTTTTCAGCAAAGTTCTCTGCCTCCTTCTCAATACTCTTGGTGTAGGTCTCCCATTCGGTCTCGTCCCAGATTTCGACACGATCTGCGACTCCAGCAAAAACGCTCTTTTCAGACAATGAAGCAAAGCTCTTCAAGTAATCCGGTACTAAAATACGACCACTTCCATCCACATCCGTTTCAGCTGCTCCAGCAAGCGTGAGGCGGGCTAGCCCACGCCCAGCAGCACTTCCAGTAGATTGCGAAGCAAGAAGCGTTGCCTGCTTCTTCCAAGCTGCCTTGGGATAAATGAATAGACAGTGATCAAGTCCTCTGGTTACCACCACCGACGTGCCAAGTTCCTTCCGAAACTTAGCCGGGAGTGAGATGCGATTCTTCGCATCAAACGTATGTCGGTATTCTCCAATAAACATGTGCAGGTGGTAGTAGATAGGGGGTAAAAAGTGATTTCCCACTTCATCCCACTACTTACATAGTATATGCCACTACCTCCCACCCCGACCCTGTTATCCCCACGTATACTTAAGAAAACAGCCGGTCTTTGAGGACCGGCCGTTCTCTTTCTCCTTTTCTTAGGATACCTTTTCTACCAAATACGTCTGCTTCCCTCCTGGAGTCTCAAAGGTGAAAACATCACCCTTTTTGCGCCCCATGATAGCTGCTCCAAGTGGAGATACGTGAGACAGCTTTCGCTCTCGCATATCAGCCTCTTCACTGCCCACAATGGTATATTCGTGACCTTCGGTACTGTCTTCTTTGCGAATGGTGACCTTAGAACCAAAACCAATTACATCCTTCTTCTTTCCGTCTGTCACAATGTGAGCTCGTTTCACCAACTCTTCGAGACGACGAATGCGCTCCTCGGTTGCAGCCTGTAATTCCCGAGCTTCCTGATACTCAGCATTCTCAGACAAATCACCCAAAGACCGAGCGTACTCAAGATTCTTTGCAATCTCAGTTCTGCGTACAGTCTTTAATACATCAAGTTCGGCGATCATCTCGTCGAACTTTTCTTGGCTCACCATGGTTTCCTGTTCGGTCATCTGAATGTTACTAGCGGGCTAATTACTAGTATTGTACGTGCAGTACTCCTGACGTCAACGTTTCCTTGGGACCCCTTATTGTATGGCTTGTGAAGGGTCTCTCACGTGGTATCTTCTGAGTGGAAGGAGAAATCAATGGCTACCAGTGAAGAGTCTGCAAACAGCAAAGAACAGCCTCTGCCGAAATCCCTTGAACAACTCCTGCGCCATCAGATTTTTATTGGTGGCGTTATGGACATTTTTAGAGAGTCACATGCGTGGACAGAACATCACCGCGTCTCTGTCTGTAATGCTCATTATTGCTCTCACGAGGGAATAACTGTTCACCCCTCTCCTGAAAGCACTGTGTGCGCATACAAGGGCGGTGCATGGATACCTTCACCACACCTGTTATTTGAGTTCCGTGCGTTTTTTGAAGTTGGGATTACGGTGAAAGGAAAAGATGGGGAGATTTTCTTCCATGCCACTTCTTTTTCAACTGCGGTTGATCGGAAGGTGCACGTTGTGCTCTACCCCCGGAATCGTCCACCAGGACCCAGTACATTGCATGTTGTTGGTTGGCAAAGGACCGGGCAGCCAATCTACAATGGTTCTTTCTCGCCCTACATCGTTACCTGATGACGGACCTCACTCACCTGAGGTCCGTTTTCTGTTACTGAAAATATTCTGGCGCTGTTTTATGAAGCTCTCTTAGAAACTGGTGCATAACGAAAATGCCTCCAACACTGTTTCCCGATGATCCACGCTCCATAACAACTACATAGGCGTACTTAGGTTTGTCGTACGGAAAGTATCCAACTGCCCAGGAGTTGTACCATTCGTTATGAAAACCAAGCTGCGCAGTACCAGTCTTGCCGGACAACTTCACAAAGGATAGATCATTGAGACCAATGGAGGTTCCCTCGGTAGCACCGAGTCGCATACCTTCACGAGCAACTCTAAGGGCGTAAGGAGAGATAGCAATAGATTGTCCCTCAGGTAACTGTCCTTTCAATACAGTAGGCTTCACGAGCTTCCCTCCATTTGCCACAGCAGCCACTGCTCGCGCAGCTTCTAGTGGCGTGATCTGCATAGCGTACTGCCCAATGGCTGTGTTGTAGGTGTCACCTAGTCTCCAGGGCTCCTTGAGTTCTTTCTCCTTCCACGCAGGGGTTGGCACAAAGCCAACTGCTTCCTGGGGTAGTTCAATACCTGTGCGTGAGGTGAATCCAAAAGCACTGTACCAGTACGCTAATCGCTCAATACCAAGACCCTTGATGTCTCCGTATCCTCCGCCAACCGCATAGAAGTAGACGTCAGAAGAAACAGCAATGGCACGGCGCGCATCCACCCATCCGTGTGCCTTCCAGTCTTTGAAGATGGATGGTCGTGAAGGGTCGTATTTGTTAGGTATGGAAATTGAACCCGTTGAGACTATTCCCTGCTCAGCAGTTACATTACCGTCTGAGATGGCACCTGCTGCCTCCATAGGCTTAATAATCGATCCGGGTGTATAGAGTCCCGACACCGCTCTATCCAAGTACACCTGACGTGTGTCTCGTTGATAGGCTGCAATGACATCTGAGGGTCCTCCTGAAGAAAGGACGTTGGGGTTGTACTCAGGATACGATACCAAGGCGTGTACTTCTCCCGTCTCAACATCCATAAGTATTCCAGACCCACCCATGAAAGGTATTCTTTCAGCCAGCTCAGAGATAGCTTTGCTCAAGGCTCTTTGGGCTCTTGCGTCTATGGCGAGCTCCACATTCTCTCCTGGTATGGGCGCCACCACCGTTCCCTGAGACTGCACGGTGCCTCGTGCATCCTCCTCAACCAGGAGCGTTCCGTTGGTTCCAGCAAGGCGGTCATTCATGGCCACCTCAACACCACTCAATCCCGTGATCTTTTTATCGTAGTAGTTTCCTGAGGAATCCTTTCTTGGGTATGAGACGTAACCTAAGAGATGTGAAAATCCCGGGTACGCATACTCGCGCTCTATGACATCTGTAGAGGTCTCCTTGTTTGAAACAAGCACTTCACCATTACGGTCTACAATTGCTCCACGAGAAGCGAAGAGCACTTCGGGACGTACCCTATTGCGCTCACTCTGGGCTGCGTATCCGGCTCCCTTCACTAACTCAAGCTGGGCTGCTTGCACGATGAGTATGATAAAAAGTGCGCCCAGCGTGAACGAAATACCCTGATAGGTAGAGCGAGGAATGGGTCGCTCAAGCTTTCCCTCAAGACGATTACTATCGAAATCAGGAAGGTTTTCTGCATCTAGCAGAATGTCTTCAGGAACAAGTTCCTTGTACCGAGTAACTTTGCGGCGTTTTCTGAATAACTTCATAGGTGATGAAAGTGCGCCTTACCATACCGTTGCAGCAAGCTCCCTACTATAAATGCTGTAATGCCCACAAGTGTTCCGTACGGCATTCCTGATACCAAAGAAGCTCCATACACTACGTCAGCGAGAACCCCAATTACAAGACCAGACAGTGGCACAAATATGCTTGCAGCAAATAGCAGTATTACGGTGAGCGGCCACGGGAACCAAAATACGCTCAGCATAGCGATTGTGGGTACCACAAAGCGCATCATAGACCGGCCGCGTTCGTTATCGTCACCCACGTCACACTAAAAGGGTTCACGTAGGGGCGGATCTGTAACCGGACCTTCGTGTCTGAGGGGTCAGTGGAAGCATCAACCACAATGCCCGAAGGTACTGCACCGGGTCCTGCAAAATAAAGAAGGTCTCCTTCCTTCACCGCAACCTCGCGCGCAACGGAAGCACGGAAACCTCCGCTTCCCACCCCCGTCACCTCAAGTGGCAGGCGCTCCTCACCCAACCATGCACTGGTCACCTTTCCGGGAGATGAATACAGCAGAGCTCGTGCGCTTGTATTGGTAGTCGCAGCAATAATTCCAAGAGGAACACCTCCTACCCCTTCCACTCGAGCACCCACCTTTACGCCAGCATTCGTCCCCGTATCAAGAATAAGAACGTCATATGGAGACACGGGAGGACGAGCAACCACGCCAGCCACAATACCCGCCATTGGCTCTGTACGAGTACCCAGGAGACGAGTAAGGTCACTCAAGCGAGCCGCAAGAACTGCGTTCTCTGCGGAAAGAGTCTCAGCACGAGCAACAAGCTCGTCTCGTTCTGCTCGTTGCTGGGCCTCTGAAGTAAATATTGTAGCGCTTGAACCAACGCCAGCAGACAGAGCTGAACCGATATTCCATACGGGAGCAAGAACGAAAGAAAAAGCATTGGGGAAAATAAAACGTACACCAAAAATGAGTACCAAGATTCCAAGCGCAATAACACCACGTCGAAACACAACCGGGTCAAAGAGTCGAACGCCACGACCAAACCCGCTAGCCCTTAGGAAGGATGATCGCTTCATGCATGAAAGTATCTACCCAAGGACGAGGGTCCTCAGTCACAATGCCGGTACCGCGCACCACAGCCGTAAGAGGGTCACTCGCAACGTGCACCGGTACGCCAAGCATCTTAGAAAGAAGCTCGGGTAGCCCCCGAAGCAAGGCACCTCCTCCAAATACGGTCACACCGCGCTGAAGTACATCCGAGAGCAGTTCTGGTGGTGTGGCTTCAATAACCTCCTTCATGGCCTCCATAAGTGCGTCCATGGACGGGGTGAGGGCATCACGTACGTGCGTGTCGTTGAGGAGCACTTCGCGAGGAAGTCCTGTCGCCAAATCTCGACCACGAATGGCGCGTTCCAACTTCTCGGGGAGTGGAAGGACCGCACCAATAGCAACCTTGGTGTCCTCAGCGGTCTTCTCGCCAATGGCTAACTGAAACTCACTGCGCACGTAATCAATAATGTTTTCATTGAAGCGATCCCCTGCCACCTGTGAACTCTTCCCTGCAACCGAACCACCAAGAGCAATCACCGCAATGTCGGTGGTGCCGCCACCAATATCAAGCACCATGGTACCAATGGCTTCCGTCACCGGAAGTTTTGCACCAATGGCACCTGCCATAGGCTCTTCAAGGATATAGACTTCGCGAGCCCCTGCATTGATAGCGGCATCGCGTACTGCCCTACTCTCTACATTCGTAACTCCGGTAGGAACACCAATCACCACCCGAGGACCGAGCATGCGGGATTTGCCTCCCTGTGCTTTGTGTATGAAATAGGCAAGCAGCTCTTCCGTGACCTCAAAGTCTGAGATAACGCCATGAGAAAGTGGGCGCACCGCACGAATATGTGGAGGAGTTTTGCCAATCATGGCCTTAGCGTCCTTCCCCACTGCTACCACCTGACCGGTTTTGTCGTTAATGGTAACTACTGAGGGCTCGTTGATTACCAGGCCACGCCCACGCACGTACACAAGAGTGTTCGCTGTTCCCAAGTCGATACCAATATCACTTGAGAAAAAAGAGTTTTTAGAAAAAGACTTAGCCATACCTAGAGAGTCATCAATGCTTCGCGAGATACAAACGTTACTTCACCTGTTGCTCTGTTCACCATCTCCACCCCTCCTCCTTGGAGCGTCTTCTTGCCAACAACAATACGCCACGGAATTCCAATAAGATCTGAGTCCGCGAATTTTTCTCCGGCTCGCAGATCACGATCGTCATACAGAGTATCTTGTCCCACAGAAACAAGGTCAGCGTAGAGAGAGTCGGCGTATGCTGTTACCTCCTCGTCGCTACCTGCAAGAGAAACTAGGTGATAGCGGAACGGTGCAATCTCATCTGGCCACACCATACCCTTCTCATCAGAAAGGAGCTCCACCATGGTTCCCATCACGCGCCCAGGTCCAATGCCGTAGCTTCCCATGAACACCTGCTGCTGCTCTCCCTCCTTGTCAGTATAGGTGAGTCCTAGAGACTCTGAGAACTTGGTACCAAGCGTGAAGATATTCCCCACCTCAACAGCCGTTACCTTCGTGAGTGACTCTTTTGTAAGACCACTTGCCTCATACACTTCAGCGTCGTTATATACCTCCTCGTTAACAGCCTTCCCCGCTCCATCGATGTAGATAGTATCTTCTCCTGCGTCGCAGATTGTCTGGAACTCGTGAGAATACTTGCTGAACGTACCTCCACTGGCAAAGGTGAAGTAGGTCTTCTCTCCTATGCCAAGCCGCGCAAAGATTCTCTTGTATGCCTCTGCGGCTTCTGCATAGAAAGCCTCGTGCTCCTTCTCGTCTTTCGAGAAAGAGTAGAGATCCTTCATAATGAATTCCCTTCCGCGCATGATGCCAGACTTGGCACGCAGCTCGTTTCTGTACTTTGTCTGAAACTGATACGCCGCGCACGGCAAATCCTTGTAAGAATTAATATGGTCCTTCATCAGCGCAGTAAGTGGTTCTTCGTGCGTAGTACCGAGACCTACCTCCGTATCATTCTTTAGCTTTGTCTTGAACCAAACATCAATAACTTTGTCGTCCCAGCGACCACTCTTCTCCCATGAGCTCGCGTCCTGCAGACCAGATAGCAAAAGTTCCTGCCCACCGATGGCATTCATCTCCTCACGAATGACCTGCATGATCTTCTGCAGTGTTCGAAAGCCAAGTGGCAGGTAGTCATAAACCCCTGCCATTTCCTTATGTACAAATCCGGCCCGAATCAGTAACTGAGCGTTCTTCGACACCTCATCTGAGGGAGCTTCCTTTCGTGTTTTGGTGAAGAGTTGGGACTGGCGCATATGTCTTCCAGTATACGACATTCCGTAGCTGGGTGCGAAATGGACAAAAAGGTAAACTATCCCACTATTTTGAACACGTCGTGAGCAGACACGATAAGCATGAGAAGGATGAGCAGCGCAAAACCAATGGTGTTCATGGCGTTTGCTACTGCCGGCTTAATGGGGCGGCGCGTAATGGATTCAATCAGAACAAAAAGCAGACGTCCGCCATCAAGGGCTGGAATAGGAAGCAGGTTAATGAGTGCCAGGTTAATAGAGATGAGTGCCGTTATAGCCATAAGCGAAGCAATTCCCTGATCACTTGCAGAACCAACGGCTCCTGCAATACCGATAGGTCCTGCTACCTGTGCCAGATCAGCTGTAAAGGTAAAGAGAGAACCAAAGAAGTGCACGAGTGCCACTGCCGTTTGCCCGGTTATGTCTGCTGTTATCAAAAGCCCTTCAACAGGTGCCTGAGCAAGAGAAACTGGAAGTACCCCAATCACAGCCAACTGAACACCAAGTGCAACCCGCCCAGGATCTTCAGCAAGTAATCCCGTAGCCGGTGTCAGGGTTAAGGTCTTCATGTCTTCGCCACGCTGAACATGCAACGTGATGACTTCAGTCGTGCCAGCACTCACCACCAGATCAGTAAAGGCGTCGGCGTTGTTTCCGGACCATGCATTTGATTCCGTAGAGGCGTCCGTGATGGAATCTCCAGGAAGAAGACCCGCCTCCTCTGCAGGAGATCCCGGAAGCACACCAGCCACAGCCACCTCCACCTGAGACGCATGTGGTATCTCCTCGGCCGTAAGGGCTCTTGGTGTGGGAAGGAGAAGTGTCGCGGTAATGAGCACATAGGCCAGAACAAGATTCATGGCTATACCCGCGACGAGCGTCAGTGCCTGAAGAATCCGAGGACGAGCAGAAAAAGCACGCGGGTTTTGTACCTGTTGGGTGCCCCCTACCTTATCCTCCAAATCTTCACCAAATATTTTTACAAAACCACCAAACGGTAGCCAATTCAGGGTATATTCCGTCTCCCCTTTCTTAAATCCCCACGCACGAGGTGGATACCCAATACCAAACTCATCCACCCGCATACCCGAAAGCTTGGCCACCACAAAGTGTCCAAACTCATGCACCACAATGAGCGCAACGAGAACAAGGATGAATATTATGATGCTCATGCTCCAATTTCAGTCTCCTTGCGCTTGGCTTGAGCTTCAAGTGTTTGAGTACCGGCATCAATCTTCTTCTGCACCTCTTCCCTCAAACGCCTCAGCTCGTCCTCTCCCATGCCTCCTTCCTTCTCAGCGTTCTCAAGATCCTTGAGTGCGTCAGTGCGGTGTCCGCGGAGTGTCACCTTAGCCGTTTCTAGTTTCTCGCGTGAAAGCTTGATGAGCATGGCACGACGCTCGCTGGTAAGCTCCGGAAACGTAACGCGCAAACCCAAGTCATCACTTGATACACCGATACCTAGATTGGCGTCGGTAATAGCTTTCTCAATACTCTTCATAAGTGACTTGTCCCAAGGTGTGATGCGAAGTGAGCGAGCGTCCTCAATACTTACGTTCGCCAACTGCGTCATGGGTGTGCGTGTGCCGTATGCTTCTGGCTTTACGATATCGAGAATAGTAGGTGTTGCTCGTCCTGTACGGATACCCGTGTACTCGCGTGCGAGCCACTCATCAGTCTCTTTAATAGATGCATCTAGTTTAGAAAAGTTGTATGCCATAGATATCTCTAGTGTACCAGAAATTAATCCTGTGTGCCCTTGGGTAAAACTAGGATCAGGTGTTCCGCAATGAGTTTCAGGGGTGCGGATCGCTCATGGAAAATAGGGAGAAATGCGTCTATATCAGCGAGCGTTTCAGCTAAGAATTCAGAGGTGTCCCCTTCTATTCTCTTCTGATAGAGCTGACGACTCAGGTCCTCTACAAGAGCTAGAAAAGATCCCCGGGCTGCCTGCTTCACCTCGTCTTTGTCTGATTTAGTTCTTTCCAAGAGTGAGGAGAGAAACTTCTCACGGCCAGCTGTGTCGAGAGACAGGAAGTGTTCACCACCACCCTCTCCGGTATCAGGACTCGAAAGGACAAGCACCCGAGAGCGAAGCGTCGGGAGTAGCTGCCCCAAAGATGGCACGATGAGAGCGAGCGTTACTCCTTCCGGCGGTTCTTCAAATACCTTGAGCAGTGCATTCTGTGCTTCATGAAAAACTCTCGTCACCGCAAGGGTAATCATCTTTGCTTCCCCAGCACTTGGCGCGGTACTCGCAAAACGTGCAACTTCTCGTGCGTCATCCACTGAAAAAAGTCCGTACTCCAAGAGAATGAAGTCAGGGTGATTGTCTCCCACTATCGAAAGCTCTGTGTGTGCGTGGGCACGTGCAGCTGCAATGCCCGATATGCGGTCTCCCTCAAGTACAAACGCGTGGTGTGCCATGTCTCTAGTGTAGTGCAAAGACGCACCTTTGCAGAGTTAGCGTTTTGAAATAATGCTCTTCTTATAGGTGCCCAGGTGCTTTAGGGCGACTCCCGTACCGCGCGCCACACAGTAGTAGGCATCGGGTGCAAGCTTTGCCTCCACACCGGTACGCCGTAGCACGAGCTCAGGGAGGTGGCGCAGCTGGCTGGAACCTCCAGTTAGAATAATGCCGTTGTCGATGATGTCGCTCGCAAGTTCAGGAGGCGTCTCCTGCAGTACTTTACGAATGGCATTCATCATGTCGCGAAGTTCCCGACTCAGTGCCTGCACCACTTCGTTGGTGCGAAGCTCCACCATGCGCGGAAGTCCGGAAACGAGGTCTCGCCCCTTCACCTCCATAACGAGCTCTTCGGTCACAGGTACCGCTGAACCAATTTGTATCTTAATCTCCTCAGCCATCTTGTCTCCAATGGCAAGACTGTACTGCTTCTTCATGTAGTCCACGATGGCGCGATCTAGTTTGTTGCCAGCAACCTTCACAGAAGTTGAGGCCACAATGCCCCCAAGAGAGATCACCGCCACATCAATGGTGCCTCCACCAATGTCTGCAACCATGCGCCCCATGGCTTCGTGGATTGGAATACCTGCACCGATGGCTGCAAGAATGGGCTCTTTCACCACGTACGCGTCTGCTGCTCCAGCCTTCACTGCAGCCTCAACCACAGCACGCTTCTCTGTTGAGGTAACGCCTGCTGGCACGGAAACTAAAATGGTTGGCTTGAAAAGATTCCACTTCCCTAGTGCTTTCTGAATAAAGTAGCGGAGCATCGCTTCGGTCACGCGGTAGTCAGCGATAACACCGTCCTTCATGGGTCGGTACGCAATAATGGAGTCAGGTGTGCGGCCAATCATAGCTTTTGCTTCCACACCAATAGCGAGCACCTTATTGTTTTCCGTAGACACTGCAACCACGGACGGTTCATTTAGTACTACCCCCTTTCCCGGGACAAAGACCAGCACATTCGTGGTGCCGAGGTCGATTCCCAGTCTTGGAGAGAAGTTAGCCATATCGTGCGTATCATACCGCGATAAGCCCCCAGGCTCAAAATAGGCAGAGGAGTGAGCCTCCTATACAATAGTTCCCATGACCGCTTCCGACCTAAATACCTTCATTGTTGAAGGAGGCAAAACACTTTCAGGAACCATTATCACGAACTCATCTAAGAACGGCGCCGTGGCACTCATTGCTGCTTCCCTCTTAAACAAAGGAGTTACCACTCTGGAGGATGTTCCCAAGATTGAAGAAGTGTATCGCTTGCTAGAAGTACTCACCTCCATTGGTGTTACCTACACCTGGAATGAGCGTGAACTTACTCTCACCCCACCTGAAACGTTTTCCCTTGAGACCCTTGATACGGTTGCAGCCATGCGCACCCGCAGCATCCTCATGTTCATCGGTCCTCTTCTGCATCGGTTCAACTCTTTTGCTCTTCCACAGTCTGGAGGATGCACTTTAGGAGAGCGCAGTGTCCGTGCGCACCTGTGGGCACTCGAGAAGTTTGGAGTTTCCATTGAAGCTCTTCATGACAGTTTTGCCATTTCTCATGACGGTCTCTCTGCTACTGAAGTGGTGCTTTATGAATCAAGTGACACAGCAACCATTAACTCGCTCTTTGCTGCGAGTGGTATTCCTGGAACAAGCGTTATTAAGTACGCGTCTGCTAACTACCAGGTACAGGAGGTCTGCGGCTACCTCCAGGCTCTGGGCGTAGATATTCAGGGGATTGGCACGACTACTCTTACCATTACAGGGCGCGAGAATATCAATACTGACATCCGCTACGCTGTTGCGGAGGACCCTGTGGACGCCATGTTCTTCATAGCAGCGGCTGCAGCCACTCACTCACCGCTCACTATTCGTCGTGTACCTATTGAGTTTCTCGAGGTAGAACTTGTGGTGCTAGAAAAGATGGGACTGAAGTTCCATACGGAAGATGTGGGGAAAGCGAAGAATGGTATTACCAAGCTAGCAGACCTTCACATTGAGGCGTCTACTCTCGTGGCGTTTCCTGAAAAGATTCACCCGCGCCCCTACCCAGGACTCAACATTGATTGTCTTCCCTTCTTTGCGGTGATTGCCACTCAAGCTGAGGGCACGACATTGATTCATGATTGGGTGTTTGAGCACCGCGCCATTTACTACATGGAGCTCGAGCGTCTTGGTGCAGACATGCTGCTCTTTGATCCACACCGCGTACAGATCACGGGTCCTCGCCATCTGCGTGGAGCGGAGCTCATGTGCCCGGCGGCACTACGCCCTGCAACTGTTCTTTTGATTGGTATGCTCGCAGCTGAAGGAACTTCAAAGCTTCGCAATATTTATATGATTAAGCGTGGTTATGAAGACTTAGTGCTTCGCCTGCAATCGGTGGGCGCAACTATTGAAGCTGTCCATGGATAGTGATGCAGGAGGTATGAAGCGACTTGGTGACTTACTTCCTGGAAAAGTTACTCCGCAGAAATCAAGAAAGACGGAGCGAGGTGAACTTATGCGCTATTTTCAGAAGCAACTTAATTATGACCGTGCTAACGACAATCTTCCTCAGCTCACGATGAGCCGCATGGGAAAGATTCTGGAAGGTATTCCGACCAAGGATCTTTACTACCTCGAGAGTGTCTGCAAAAAGTCTAAGAATTTTAGTAAAAAGTTCTGGTGGGAGATAGATCCCAAGAAACACGTGAAGGAGCACATGGAGCAGCCTTTCTAGCTCCCTGTTTGACCTTAAGCTGATTCTGCTGTATAACCAGCCTACAAGCGAGCTTCCTTCAGGGGGACGTTTGTGGTGGCGAGCCCGACCCCTCTTGCCATCTCGATTCTAGGCTCATAGACGGAACCGGTTTAATACGCTGAATACATAGGCGTAGTTCCAGAAAGGCTTGGAAACGTGCGTCACCGGAGAGGCAGACTCTTCCTCGGGAGAGAGAGCCACTTCGGTGACGCACAACCAGCGCTGGCTTCTCGCCGGCGTTTTTTATTTGCTATAGTTCGCCTATGAAGCCCATTCTCCAAACAACTATTCCTGTTGAGGATACTATTCTTCGCTCTACGTCTCTTCCCGTTCCGGAGGAGCTGTTTGGTACTCCAGAACTAGCCGCCATGCTTCGAGATATGGAAGCATCACTGGACGCCATGCCCAATGGTGTGGCTTTAGCAGCTCCACAGATTGGACTCCTGTATCGCATTTTTATTGTTCGCTATGACCGCATGGCTCCTCCTCCACAAGAAGGTGAGCCTGAACTTCCCGTGCAAGTAGGGGTGTTCATAAACCCTTCCATTGTTCGCACGTCTAAGCGCCGTGTGCTTATGGACGAAGGATGTCTTTCTGTAGACAAGTTGTTTGGTACCACTAAGCGCTTTGAGCGCTCCACGGTACAGGCCAGGGACGAACACGGAGTTTCATTCACTCGTGGAGGAGGAGGCATTCTCTCTCAAGCTTTTCAGCATGAGATAGATCATCTTGAGGGTATGCTCTTTATTGATCACGCCACTGACACCTATACTCCCACACCCCCTTCCTCCCATGAATAAATCTTTCATTTATTTTGGTACTCCCTACGTCTCTGGAGACACACTTGAACACCTCTTGTCTCAGGGGTATCGCCCGGAACTCGTTGTTACCTCTCCCGACGCTCCCAAGGGACGCGGACTCGTGCTCACGCCTTCAAGCACGAAGATAGTGGCAACAGCTCACGAACTACCTGTCTTCACTCCCGCCAAGCTGGACGAGGAGGCACTCTCACACATTGCTTCGTTTGGTGCCGAGTACGGCATTGTTGTGGCGTACGGAAAGATTCTGCCCCAGGCGCTTATTGATCTGTTTCCTCTGGGACTTATCAATGTGCATTACTCCCTACTGCCACAGTATCGTGGAGCTTCTCCTGTTGAGGCAGCACTTCGCAATGGAGATACGGTAACAGGAGTCACCTTGCAGCAACTCGTATATGAGCTTGATGCGGGACCTGTACTCGCACGAAAGGAAGTGCCCATACTGCCAAGCGACACCATGTGGGAACTGCGTCCCCGATTGATACAAGAGGGAGCCGAGTTACTTGTCTCTTCCCTCCCTTCTTTTGAGGCAGGCACTTTATCAGGTACTCCCCAGAACCATGAGGAGGCTACGCACTGTGGAAAGATAACGAAGGCCGAAGGCGAGCTAGACCTAACAGGAGACGCGCAACGTAACTGGAATACGTATCGGGCCTTTGCCGAAAGCCCTGGAACATTCTTCTTTGCTGAGAAGAACGGAAAACAAGTACGGGTTAAAATAGTGACCGCTTCTTTTGATGGATCAACGTTTACTCCTCTACGAGTTATTCCCGAAGGTAAGAACGAGATGCTCTATAGCGACTTTAGTCGTTAGGACGGAATCCTCGGAGCATTGATTTCAGCATTGCTCCTCCCTTCTTGCTCAAGCTATTTCGCTTGTTTTTGTACCTGCGAATCTTTCGAGACAAATCTCCCACAGCCTTAGGAACAGCCGTATCAAACGAGTGTTCAGTTGCTTCAGAGCGAATCACTTCGCCAGGAATCTCAAACATGAACTCTGCACGCCAGATGGGGCCATTTTGCTGAGCTGGCTGCACTTTCTCAAGCTCCACAAATAAGTGAGCCTCAGGCATGCTCTTTAAATACTTCTCCAGAGTTGCGACTCTTTTAGTAACTAGTTGGGTAACCTCTGAAGTAACTTCGTAGTTGGTTCCTTTGATGTCTATGTGCATAAGTGTTAGGTATCTAGAGCGAGTAATTTTGTACGTGCGTGGTGTCCCGAGATGATGCGCACGCTACTTAGAGGGAGGAGGTACTTCAGGGCAATGAGTTCTCGGACTTTCCTGTTTGCCTGATTCCCTTCTGCAGGTTCCTTCACGCGGAGGATGAGGGTGTCGTTCTTGCCTTCAAGCACTTCTTCCTTCTTGGCGTCGGGTACCACCGTCACACGCAGGTACATACACCTACTGAGCCCCTCCGGTGGTGAGGTAGTCTACAATGTCGTCTGACTCATACATCTCAACGCCCGTATCTTCGTCCACCAGGTACGGCACCATGCGCTTTCCGCCTCGAGCAACAAGCTCATCAGCAGCTCCTTCGTCTGCAATATTCTTGAGCGTAAATTCCATGCCCAGTGAACTACCAGCAACCAGTACCTTTGCGCAGTACGGGCAGCCATCTTTTACATACAGTATTTTCATAGAGGTTGAGTGTGAGGAGTAATACCTTAAGTATACCAAGAGAAGGCTTGTGAGGTAGTCATTGCCTCATACGCAATTATTCGCTAGAATAGCCAGGTACTGCATGTGCGTAAGCAGTTCATTCCGCGGTAGCTCAGTGGTAGAGCAAGCGACTGTTAATCGCTTGGTCGCAGGTTCGATCCCTGCCCGCGGAGCAACAAAAGAGTCTCTACCCAGGGTACGTTCCTGTAAATTAAGAATACTTAAGTGTATGCAGCAAAACTACTCGTACATAAGAACTGAGAAGCCAGGTGAAAATTTTCATCCTGACTTTAAACCACACCTTACCCCGGAACAAATGCTAGAGATGGGAGTTTTTGGGGGTCTTTATTTCAGTGATACGCCAGAAGAGTTTCCGGACAGCTGGTGGAAAAATGCGAAGCTTTCACCTGATGGCAAACGACACAAAGATCTCAATTATTATCACGTGAATGCTAGTCAGCCTCTTACTGTTTGGAGGCACAAAGGATGGATACATTCCGACGACCCCCGTGGCTGGTTTCAGTGGTATTGCAGGTATTATCTGGGACGTCGGCATGATGATGACGAACGACAAATTAGACGATGGAATGGTATGGCGCGACACGCAATGCAAATTGTTAAGAATTGCAGGCCTGGTGACAGCAATTGCAGACCAAAACAACGACAAGCACTATTGCACTGGGCGTATGACACAAGAAATCTTTAGTTTTTAATGTTTTAATCCACAATCCTTGTGGATTAACCAGCCTATATACGTATACTGAACCTATGGACTTTTCCGCCTTTTGGAACCCGGCGTGGCTCATCACCTTTCAGCAAACAGCGGATATTGAGATTTTTAGTCTCGGCAGTATCACTATCACCGTAGGGAGACTACTTTTCGCTCTAGGTATCATACTGGGCACTATTGTTGTTGTTCGTATAAATAATCGGATATTTCAGAGACTCGCTCACTCGAAGCGCACGGTACTCAGTGAATCTGGACTCTATGCCCTTTCACGCATACTGCTTTATTTCTGGTGGGCACTAGGCATTCTTTTTGCCCTCCACGCCTTCGGACTTAATTTCTCCAGCCTCGCACTGTTTGGTGGAGCCGTGGGTATTGGAGTGGGACTTGGTCTTCAGACCACGTTTAGTAACTTTGTGTCAGGGGTGGTGATACTTCTTGAGAAAACTATTAAGGTTGGCGACTACGTTGAGCTTGAATCAGGTGCTTCAGGACGAGTCTCTGAGATTAATGTGCGCTACACCCGCATGACGACTAATGATGCCGAGGACATCATTGTTCCGAACTCTGAGATTATTAATAACAAGCTGAGTAACTGGACACTACATGAGCCCCACCGGCGTATACACGTTCCCTTCTCTGTTGCCTATGGTTCAGACAAGGATGTGGTACGAGAAGCTGGTCTTGCCGCAGCAAGCACCATAGCAACCGAAATGAATGATCCTGAGAAGGCTCCGGACGTGTGGCTTGTTGGTTTTGGAGATAACGGACTGCAGTTTCAGCTTGTGGTGTGGGTGGGCAAGAAAATGGCAACGGCTCCCGCTCGCACGCAAGCTCGCTACCTCTGGGCACTTGAGGACGCCCTTCGGGAGCGTGGCCTCGTGGTTCCATTCCCACAACGCGATATTCGTATCGTATCCGGATCCGTCTCCTAACGAGCTATTTCTTGATTTTTGTAGTATCGTATACCCACTACTAGCATATATATACCTATGGGAGCAAACAGTCACGGCGTCAGCCCAAAGAAGGTGCGAAAGAGCCCACCAAAGACCAAGAAGCGCTTGGCCATTAAGCTCGCTAACCGCGGAGCTGGGCAATAGTCTCGCACAAAGAAAGAGCCCCCACAGCGTGGGGGCTCTTTCTTACTACTTATCGCTAAGCTAGGAAGTACTTCGGCGAAGTGCTCGAGCAATAGCAATGAGCACAATGGCTCCAAGGAGTGCTACGAGGAAGCTGTAGAGGTTGAATCCATCAATACCTCCCTGTCCAAGACTGGTCATAATGAAACCTCCGATAACGGCTCCAATCATGCCCACGACAATGTCCCAAACAAGTCCTCCGTTACCGCCCATGATGAGGGATGCTACCCATCCAACAAGTGCACCGAAGATAATCCAAAGAATAATTCCCATAGATAATGTTATTTAGTTTCTTGTTCTTGTAATCTTGCTGCTGCTTCTGGCGTAGATACCGCACGACCCATAAGAAACAGTTTTATGATTCCCATGGCTAGTGCCCAGTAGACAAACATGGCAAGTAGGGTTGTCCACTCGAACACGGAACCTGCCACCTGTGTACTCCCAAACACGCTCATGAAGGGAGCAGTGAAAGGATATGTCACGCTGTAGATGAAGCTACTGAATCCAGCTCCTGGATTTGCGGCAAGCATCTTCAGTACGAGCCTAAAGGCAAGCAGAACTTCTAGTAAGCCAAGGACGTACCAGGCAATCTGTGTACCCCTATAGATAGGTTTCGTGCTTGGTGCGTTATATGAATCCATAACGTGTTTATTAGTGAGTAAGCTTAGGGCGCTGGTGCTGCCCCTTCGTTGTTAGCTGGCACGTCAACATTAAGATCAATAGTGGTTGCTTCTGGAGCGTTTGAACCACGCAGCGCTGGTAGTGCATAGACGAAGAAGAGTCCAATCAGAAGTAGCACAACAATAATGCCTGCAATAATTCCTACTGATGAACCTCCTCCTGTATCGTTCGTGTTGTTAATTGTTGCCATAGTTGCTAGTTATTCGAGTAATACCTTACAAGACGAGTGAGTACTGTCTTTGTTACAAGTTAGTACTGAATACTCCACGCTGTTCCTGCAATAGGAAATGCTGAGGTGGTTGATGCATCGGAATCAATGCCATCTACCTCTAGCTTCAACTGCGTGCCTCGGTAGTTTGAGAGCGACGGTGCCATCTGCGCACGAATAGTGAATAGTCGTAACTGCCCAGGTGCGAAGTAAGAGTTCGTCGTTGCATACGCCCGTCCATTCACAAAGACAGGACCATTCGTCTGCGTCTGCGTAGTCACACCCTTGTCGTCCACGGTACTGATGCTCGCAACACTTGCTTCAGGTGCAGTTCCTCGCTCTCGAATCCACAGTCCCTTCAACAGAGCTCCTGCTGTACCAGTGTTCCTTACCTGAATGTAGGAAACAGGTATGGAGGCTCCTGGAAGAGCAACTCCACCACTTAACAGTGGTACGGATTGTACTGATAGATTGGTCGGTCCCTGTGGAGCACTCACGGTGTTTCCCACCATTAGTGTGGCAGAGCAAGTCACTGAAGATCCTCCTGACCTAAAAGTGTAATTATAGGTAGTGGTGGTGCTTGGCGTCACCTGAAAGAATCCAGACTGCGGTATGACCTTGCCTGAATCTTCCGTTCCTACTGATCCCGTCGTACTTACCCAGAGGATATAGGCCCAGCTTCCGGGAGCCACTGAGACTGTTCCCTTTTCAAAGACTTCGCCCTTCTGGCTTGTAAGCACTCCCAGTAAACAAGCTGGTGGCTCAGTCACTGCTGCCGAAGCTTGAGCAGGAAATCCTGCACTCACTACGAACGCAGCCGTGAGCACGAGGCCTGCAAGGAGGTGGTGCGGTGTTGTTGAGAAAGTTTTCATAAGTATTGCGTTAAAGAACTAGTGCTACTAAAAAGAAAAGACTTCCGCATAGCAGAGGTCTTTCCCTTCTTAGAGGTGTAGGTTTATACACCACCGACGTTCTTTCCTACTACAGAAGAATCGTTAGCGCTATCAAGGAGCAAAACCCCGCTATGCAATGAAATGCCTGGAGCGGTACGAATGGCGGTATTTGCGTCAACAGCTTCAACGACGCTCACATTTCCTGCTGTGTTTACGTAGGCAAACGTTGCAGCATGAGTAAGAGATGGTACTGCGGCTACGGCGAACGCAGCGACGATCATACCGACTTTTACGAATGAGCTAGTGGTTGTGCCTGAGGCAATGATTTGAGTCATCATAATACTATTTGGTTAGTTGTTGTTGTTTTTGACAAATGCCGACCCGCATAGGTCTTACTGTTCATGACGTATGAACTGCACTTCTCTTACAGTTCTTGAAAGCGTACTGTTACGCGCATTACAGTATTGATGAACCCATTACAATGCGATGTCCTTGATACCGGGAAAATGAGGAGTACAGTGGGTATATACGTACGTACTATTTCGTACCGTTGTAATGGAATATTACAGGCTGTAATCGATAGCCTGCTCGTACGGCTCAAAGAGTATGACCATCGATCAAACCCATGACGCTGAGCAACGGGAGGAGGAAATGGCTCCCCTCTTGGCTGAGGCATATCGAGATTATGAAAAGAGCCTTCTGGCCTATGCCTACTTTAAGGTAAGCGACCGCTCCTTAAGCGATGACTTGGTGCAAGAGACCTATATGCGCACCTGGCGGTATCTCATGCGCGGCGCTGAGATCGCTAACATGCGTGCTTTTCTGTACCACACCCTCACCTGTCTTATTACGGACGAGTACCGTCGCAAGAAGACAGGCTCACTTGATGACCTTATGGAAAAGGGCTTTGAACCTGCTACCCACTCGGCGCCAGCAAAGATGATGAACAAGATTGATGGAAAGGCTGCTCTACGTCTCATTCCCTACCTACCAGAAAAGTATCGCTCCATTCTAACGCTTCGCTATATAAAAGGGCTTTCATACGCAGAGATTTGTGCGCAGACAGGCCTCACCAGAAATACCGCTGGAGTTCAGGTACATCGTGGCGTTGCGAAACTAAAGAAGATGTATTTACACGAAGGCTAGTACGTCTTGCATTTTGTTCAGAAAGGTATAGGGTCCCAGTAGTCGGGGACAACGGCAACAGTTGCTCTTTGAAAGGTTAGTACCGTGGATCCAGTAGAGTTCTTGAAACTACTAGAGTCAGGAGGTGTCGATGTCTGCAGCTTCAATGCTAGGGCGCGCAAGCTCCTTATTCACCTCTACAACGAGGTCTGCGACGGTGATTGCACCTTGAAATTGATTAACGGGCGCGTCATTCGCTCGGCGGTGAGTGTGAAAGTGCTCATCAAATCACCCACCATGCAGTGGCTTGAAACTGCGCGTGAATACGAGAATGCCCCACCTGAGCGTTGTCGCTCTGAGAAGCTTCAGGGTTTCACCTTCAGCGAGACGGTTCGTCGAGGAGAGAAGCCACTAAATGCTGCCATTCGTTGTTTGGCAGAGGAAGGTGGAAACTTCAACATCAATCTTGCTGCTCTTAAAGACCGAACGATACATGTAGAGCCGTTGTCTGTTTCTGAGTCAAGCGTGTATCCAGAGATAACTTCGGTTACCTCCATATGTCGCTATAAGTACTATGCTTCAGACAACATGGAGTTTACAAAACTCCCTTACGCTGAGGGAAACGAGGTGCTCGTGGCAAACGATAACGGAACTCGCGTGTTTGTGTCGGCCTTTACGCTATAAGAAAAGAACGGACGCCTGCTTTGGTGTCCGTTTTTCTTATACGTTCGTGTGCTTGGGGCAACGACAGCCAAAGGGCTTGATGTGCTCATCAAAATACTCCTTACCGTAGTCATAGGTAATCTCCTCTCCGGGTTTAATGGTCTTGCGCGCCATAACAAATACTTGATCCTTATAGATCTCCGTCTCAGCATTTGGGCGACACGAGTGATTAATGTAGCCTGCCTTGTTCCACTTAGGTTTTCCATCAAGCGTAAACCCTTCACGTATTTCAAAGAGGTACTTACTCTTACTGGTCTCCTCCTCTTCTTTCGTTATGCGCCGTCCTACGTATTCAATAATACAGGCGCCCTTAGGGATAGTCTCGGTAGCATAAAGACCAAGGCCGGCAGATGATCTACCGACCCGGAGTACAAATGCTCCTGGCACATACTTCCCTTTCATTGTGGGTCATTCTACCGCACCTTCTGCAGCTACGCACCTTTTGGGGTACTCGCAACATGAGGCTGAAAACGATAGACTGTGCCCATGAAGATTCCCCCACTCCCGCTGGCACTCTCTACCCTTATCCTCCTGCTAGTGGCAGTACTTGGTTTTGGTGGCTACCAGTATTACCAACTTTCAGGGGACTATCAGAACACTCGGACTGAACTTCTGATGACTACCGCTGACTATCAAAGCCTCCAGACAAGTACTGAAGAGCTGAAGGTGGTGCTTGAAGCTGAGCAAAAGAAGAACGGCACTTTCGAATCTCAGATACGTGCAATCTCTGGCACGGTAGGAAGCCTTGATAAGCTTGCCAAGACAGATCCTGAACTCTTACAGAAATACTCTCGTGTGTTCTTTCTCAATGAGCACTACGCTCCACCAACCCTGGTCCCCATAGATGCTTTTTATCGCTATCCAGAAGATAAGGCCCTCCAAATACATGCGCAGGTAGCTCCTCACCTGACCAATCTCTTTAAGGCCGCACACAAAGACGGCATTGACCTTTATGCTGCGTCTGCCTACCGCTCATTCTCATCGCAAGGTCAGCTCAAGTCTTCGTACACCGTGCAGTATGGAAATGGTGCCAATGCTTTTTCTGCAGACCAAGGATATTCAGAACACCAACTCGGCACCACCCTTGATTTCACTACCAAGAAAAGTGGTGGATCATTCCTAGGATTTGAAGCAACTCCTGCGTATGACTGGCTCACTAAGAACGCCTATCGTTATGGCTTTGTGCTTTCCTACCCCAAAGACAATGCTTACTACGTCTACGAACCCTGGCACTGGCGCTACGTTGGCGTGCCCCTATCTTCTAGACTTCAAGCAGATAAAGAGTACTTCTATGACCTCACCCAGCGCGACATAGATACGTATCTCATCTCTATTTTTGATTAGACATACGAAAAGCGGCCCCTTTTGGGACCGCTTTTCTTTGTATGAGCGAGCGATTACTTGAGTGCAAGAGTTGCCTTGCCGAACATCTTCTGTAATTGCGCCTGGCTCGTAGGGATTCGATTGATTTCAACCGAACCAACTACGGTTACGGTGACGTTAGAACATACACCAAGGATGATTCCTGGGTTTCGCTCCACACCATGGAGAGAGACCGTATTAGATTCATCAAGGAGAATGTCCACCTTCTTGGTCCAACGTGAATGCATAGTATCTGCAATCACGCGGTAGCCAATCTGATTTTCCACCTCACTGTACCTACAATTCGGCGTGTCCTTAGAAGTGCGCTCAATACGGATAACCGTACCGAACGGCAGCTCCTGTGCAAGGTCACGTGAACGAGCAGCAACAACCTCAGGGTTTGAGAATGCGCCACTGGCAGTAATGAGAGGATCGCCATCGGTTTGACCTACTACTGCGTTGTACGCAGTCATGGTCACCAGGAGGGACGGTGCCACCTCCTTAGAGGTGGCAAGGCGTTTGGAAGGCTCTTCGCCCTCCGCCGCCATGGCCTTGGCTACCGGACCTGTGGTTATATCAGGTGTCGGAGCCGAGGCGTTTCCTGGCATGAAGATGAAGCCCATAAGGGCTACAAGTGCTAGTGCTGGCATAAATGTTAGCCGCTCCTTACGGATACGGCTTATGCCCATATAATGGCAGACTTGACAAAGCTTGTCAAGAGCTGTGGAGCAGACCACACCCTTTCCGGAGGTACTCCTGACCTCTCTGTCAAGAGGTGTTTTCCCTTGAAATATGGCCTATATTAGGTATAATATAGAGATGAAACGGCCCACACGACCGCCCTGGTTCAAGGCCCGCAACTACGGCTGGGGCTGGGTTCCTGTTACATGGCAGGGATGGCTTATTACCCTCATCTTTGTCCTTGCCTATCTCCTAGTTTCCCTACTCTATCTTTCCTGGATGGGAGAGGCTACTAAGCTCCATGCCCTTAGTCTGCGAGAGGTTTCGTTGAGCACGGTTGAGTATGTGGCTGCCATGACCCTCCTTTCGTATGCCTTGATTCGTATCTGTACGCACTATGGAGAGAAGCCAGGATGGCACTGGGGAGAACGAGACTAGCGTGTAGTACACTGCGAGAATGACATTTTGGGACGCCATCATTTTGGGTACCATAGAGGGTATCACTGAGTTCTTGCCGATCTCTTCGACAGGTCACCTCATACTCACGAGCCATCTTCTCTCAATTCCCAGCTCTGGCTTTTTAAGTAGCTTCGTCATAGCTATTCAGCTTGGCGCTATCGGAGCTGTCGTGGTGCTTTATTGGCGTTCATTTCTTGATCCTCAAATAGTAAAGCGTTTACTGGCAGGATTCATTCCTACTGCAATTATTGGCCTGTCTTTGTATCCATTCGTGAAAGGATATTTGTTGGGCAATGAGCTGGTGGTAGTGATTGCTCTTTTTTTAGGAGGTGTTGCGCTTATTATTTTCGAACTAGTCCACAAAGAGTTGCCTGATACTCCGGAAGGTATTTCAACCATTACGTTTAGACAAGCTTTCCTTATAGGTATCGCTCAATCGGTAGCGATAGTACCTGGTGTCTCTCGATCAGCCGCTACTATCGTTGGAGGGCTTATGTTGGGTATTCGCCGCACCACTATTGTTGAGTTCTCATTCCTCCTCGCTGTTCCTACCATGGGCGCCGCTGTGGCTCTCGATATACTTAAAAATTATCAATCTTTTACCCTGGAAGACGCTGGTGCTATTGGTGTGGGATTTATGGTGGCTTTTATAGTGGCCTTATTGTCCATTCGATTCCTTCTACACTTTGTTCGCACCTCCACCTTCATACCCTTCGGTGTGTACCGCATCATACTGGCGGGCCTTTTCTTCTGGCTGGTTCTCTTCTAGCTCTTAACCCCTGTTCCGCGGATGAAGAGTACTAGGGTGAGTACGAAGAACACCAGGGCAAGTCCTCCCATAACACTAAACGCGAGCCACATGGGCACATCTGAGACTCCGAGGAATCCATAGCGGAAAGCATTCACCATATAGAGAATGGGGTTAGCCAAAGACAGCATGCGAAAGAAAGGTGGGAGTTGATCAATGGAGTAGAACACGCCACCTAGATACGTAAGCGGTGTGAGCACAAACGTAGGAATGATGTTAATAGCATCAAAAGATTTGGCAAACACGCCGTTGACGAGTCCTGCAAAGGCAAAGAGTATTGCTGTTAGCACACCAGCCCCAAGGATAATCAGAATGTTGTAGAGCGCTAGCTGCGTGAAGAGCAGAGACACGACAACTACGAGAGTTCCCACGAGCGCAGCTCGAATGATGCCTCCGGACACGAATCCGGCGATAACCGTCCACGTTGGCATCGGAGAGACCAAGAGCATGTCGATAGTGCGCATGAACTTGTTCATAAAGAAGGAGAAAGCTGTGTTCATGTAAGCACTGGTGATCACGGACATCATGACGAGTCCTGGAACAATGAACTGTATGTACGAAAAGCCGTGTATGTCAGCTATCTGTGAACCAATAAAGGTACCAAAAATAGCGAAGTACAGTGACATCGTTATTACGGGAGGAAGAAGTGTCTGGGACCAAATACGCAAGGTCCGCATGAAGTCCTTACGGACCATAGTGTAGTACCCGATGATTGCTGGTGAATGCATCATATTATTTCTTGGTGAGATTCATGAAAACTTCCTCGAGACGTGAACCGTTGTTTCGAATATTAGTAATAGAGATACCAATCTTTGAAAAGACCCGTACCGCATCGTTCACCGAGTCTCCGGGATTCAAGGTGAGTTCAAGGGTATTCTCGTCCACACTCTTAATGGCAAGACTGCTCAGTAGCGCCAACTGAGCTGGAGTGACCATCTCCTTGGTATCAATCACGAGCGTAGTAAAACTGAGTGTTTTCAGCAGGTCCTTTACACTCCCCTGTTCAATAATAGTTCCGTGATTCACAATAGCTACCCGGCGGCACAGAAGTTCCACCTCTTCGAGGTAGTGCGTGGTGAGGATAATGGTTGTTCCTGAAGCATTCAGCTCCCGCAGAAAGTCATACATGCCACGACGAAGTTCAACATCTACTCCAGCTGTTGGCTCGTCTAGAAGCAGTATCTTTGGTGAGTGCACGAGTGCACGAGCAATAAGCAGTCTTCGCTTCATGCCTCCTGAGAGTGCTTGAACCTTTTGGTCTCGCTTGTCCCAAATACCCAAGTCCTTCAAGAGAACATTGGCCTTGTCTATGGCCTCTTTGCGAGGAATTCCATAATACCCGGCTTGATCAACCACGGTATTAATAACCTTCTCAAAGGGGTCGAGGTTCACCTCTTGGGGCACGAGCCCGATTGAGGCCTTTGCAAGGTCTGGATTAGCGTCGAGGGAAACACCTGCAATCTCTATCGTGCCACTATTCTTGGTGGTAAGTCCTGCAGTGATGCCGATGAGGGAAGATTTCCCGGCCCCGTTAGGTCCAAGGAGACCAAAAAACTCTCCAGACTCAACGGTGAGAGAGACTCCCTTCAGGGCCTCGACACCCGGTTTCCCTTTCTCTCCTTTGTACACCTTCTTGAGGTCGGTGATCTTAAGCGTGGAGGAGTTAGAAGTCATACGTACATGCCAGTATAGCATTTTGGTCTTGAGGCACTACAATGGGGACATGTCCTTTTTTCGCTCTCCTGCGCTCCACCGATTTCTTCGCTACGCACTGGTGGGTGGAGGCACCTTTGGGTTTGATTTGATTCTTTTATATGTGGTTACCGAGTATCTTGGGGTCCCTTATTACCTAGCTACTGCTGGGGCCTTTCTTATCGCTGTAAGTATGAACTATTTCATTAGTAGACGTTTCGTCTTCAGGGGCACAGAGCGCTCACTGCACCGTGGCTATGCCTACTTCATAACCATTGCACTCCTTGGTGCTGCACTTACCACAGCAGGTGTTGCCCTTCTCGTGACGTACGCCGGACTCTACTACATGGTGGCTCGAGTTCTGGTGGCATTTGTTGTGGGTACCATCAACTACCTTTCAAACCTCTTTTTCAACTTCCGTGTTGTGGGCATGCACTCGTAGGTGACGTGCTCAGTGGTATGGTGAAGACATGCAACCGTCCACGCTCATTACACGTTTACGAAGTGTTCTTCGTGGTGACGTAACTAATGCGCCAGCAGAGATTGAGAAGTACTCGCGAGACACCAGCATCTTTACACGTACTCCCGAGGTAGTGGTGTACCCGAAGGATGCTAGTGATGTGTCTGCACTCGTGCGTGAAGTGCAGCAGGCGAAGAAGGACGGCCTCACCGCTTCCGTTACGGCACGCGCAGCAGGCACCTGTATGTCTGGAGGTCCACTCACCACCTCTGTGGTGGCAGTCTTCACGAAGTACATGAATAAAGTGCTTGAAGTGGGTGACGGCTTTGCTGTATGCGAGCCCGGAGTGTTCTATCGTGACTTTGAAAAGGCTACACTCACCCATAACAACCAGGTACTTCCTTCCTTCCCGGCTTCTCGTGAAATTGCTGCCATGGGCGGCATTGTGAACAACAACTCAGGCGGTGAGCGAACGCTTGAGTATGGAAAGACTGCCAAGTACTTAGAGGAAGTTGAAGTTATTTTGGACGATGGTAGTCGCACCACCTTCCGCTCTCTTACTTTGAGTGAGGTTGAACAGAAGTGCACCCTCAATACCCGCGAAGGTGCTATCTATCGAGAGATGCGCGAACTGCTCCAGACTCATAAGGATGAGGTAGAGGAGGCGAGGCCAACGGTCTCAAAGAATTCAGCGGGCTATGCCCTTTGGGACGTTATAGATCCTGTAACTGGAAACATGAATCTCGCAAAACTTATCTGTGGCGCCCAGGGCACCCTGGCGCTCACCACCAAGATGAAGTTATCTCTGGTACATCAGCAGGAGCACCGTGCCATGTTGGTTATTTTCCTCTCACAACTCGAGCTGCTGCCTGAGATTGTGCGTACCGTACTTCCCTTCAATCCGGAATCCTTTGAGTCCTATGATGACCATACTTTTACGCTAGCTATCAAGTTTCTTCCTCAGATGCTTCGACAGATGGGATTCTTACCGGCACTTCGCCTTGGTCTCTCTTTCATTCCGGAAGCACTCATGGTGCTGCGTGGCGGTGTACCGAAACTGGTACTTATGGCTGAATTCTCTGAAGACACAGCTGAAGCTGCTCTCTTTGCAGCAGGACAGGCATACGCAGCACTGCGTCCTCTTGAACTTGCCATGAGCATAAAGCGCAACGAGGCGGCTGCAGAAAAATACTGGAAGGTACGTCGCGAAAGCTTTTCTCTCTTACGTAAGAATGCTCACGGGCTCTATGCCGCCCCCTTCATAGACGACTTTGTGGTGCACCCAGACACTTATCCCGAGTTTCTTCCGAAACTAGATGCACTGCTTGCCGAATACAAGAATGATTTCATTTATACGATTGCTGGGCACATTGGTAATGGAAACTTCCATATCATCCCTCTCATAGACATGAACACCAAACGCGCTCACGACGTAGTGATGGAGCTTATGCCCAAGGTCTATGACCTAGTTATTGAATATGGTGGTACCACTACAGGGGAACATAACGATGGCATTATTCGTACCCCCTATTTGCCTCAACTGTTTGGAGCATCCATGGTGACCCTCTTTGAGAAAACCAAAACCATCTTTGATCCAGAGAATATCTTCAACCCTGGCAAGAAAGTGCACGGTACCTTTGCAGATATTGAGCGAGATATGATTGGAAGGGTCTAGTCATGCTACGCTTACACGAGTAACGCTATGGATTCAAAACCCTCTCCACAGAGCCTAGTTTCTGGAATGCATGAAGACCACATGAGTCATGAATCACTCGTGCGTGAACTGCAGGATGATGCAGTGCGCGCTGAGTACGCAGCTCCCTACGATCACTACAAAACAAGATTGGTGCCTAGAGTTTTGGCTTGGATTCTTGTTAGCTCAGGTAACTTAGTTTATGGAGCTGCTCCTTCCTATGGCAAGTTCAAGGCCATTGAAGTGATTGCTCGTATTCCGTATCAGTCATGGGAGGTGGCAACCTACACCCTACTAACCGCGTTCTACGGAGACGAGCAGCGTGCCATTACTCTCTCTAAGACCAGTGCGTTCAGTAGAGCAGCTCAGGATAATGAGACCATGCACGTGGTGGTGATCACTCAGATAGCGAAGCGCCTTCGCTGCACGGATCCTATTCGCCATCTTCTCATTCCCCTGGTCTTTGCCTTCTTCTACTTCTGGACTATCTGTCTCTTGTACTTGCTCTCACGAAGAGCAGCACTTGAGTTGAATTATCTCTTTGAGAGCCATGCCTATGAGCAATATTCCCGGTTTGTACACCTGCATGAAGCGAGACTGAGGACAACTCCTGTGTCATCAGACTTTCTTAGTTTCTACGGAAGAGAGTGTCGAAGTGAGTATGAGTTGTTTACCTCCATACGTAACGATGAACTAGTGCATCGCAATCGCTCAATTAAGGAAATAGAGCTACGCCGGAAATCTTCGTAGCACTGTCCACAGTTAGTAGTGTGCGGGTTGTGTTTTGATGGTTTTTGTTGCAAAGTGTAGGTAACTCGCAGGTTAGATGAGCTTCGCGGCATCAGTGTCGCATTAAGTGTTCGAGCGGCGAGGTTATCCAAGTATCTACAGCCCACATGGCAACAAGTAAGTTATATGTCGGCGGTATTCCATACCGCACAACTGAGGAAGAAATGCGAACCGCTTTTGAAGAAGCAGGTACCGTTACCTCAGTAAGTATTATCAGCGATCGTATGACGGGCCGCTCACGCGGTTTCGGATTCGTTGAAATGGAAGACGAGACGATGGCACAGGCTGCAATCGACCGTTGGGATGGCAAAGATTTTGATGGGCGTATGCTCTCAGTATCTATGGCTCGCCCACAAGGTGACCGACCTCCTCGTGAGGAAGGATCCCGTGGTGGATTTGGTGGCGGAAACCGCGGAGGCGGCTTCGGTGGCGGAGATCGCGGTGGAAACCGTGGTGGAGGTTACGGAGGTGGTTTCGGTGGTGGAGATCGCGGAGGCTACTAGTCTCTACGAGTGTGCACAGGAAAAGCCCGGGACCTTGGTCCCGGGCTTTTGCGTATGTGTCAGCGAATTCTTCGACGAAGCTGTAGATTCGTAAAGTCGTCTCGCTGACTTGATTCAAGAAAGAACCGTATGGTGTCATTCCCGTTGAAGTAATCCCGCATAAAGCGACGAATATCTTCACGGAAGGTTACGGGTAACAGCAAAGGAGCCACCAAGAGGCAGTTTGCAACCGTCTCAAGTAGATGCATTTCGTATGAATGCCCGTTCGCCTCTACCTCAAACTCTTCGAGGGGAGGCTGAAGGCGCAGCGTGCAGACGCGACGGAAGGTGTGATCACCCAAGCGTCGCTCGTCAGTACCAGGACGGTAATGCTGAGCAAGCCCCCGACCTTTGCCTTCAAGAACAATGCATCCTTTATACGAAGCACTACATTGAGTATCATCTCGATACACATCCGGGCAAAAACGTGCCCTAAATATATAACGAGGTGTGCCTAGTAACGTTCTCCCGCTCTGTTGCTGCATACTGGACGCAAGGTCCTCAAACAGTTCCAGGGCGCGAGACGCCACAAGATATTCGCGTGTATGCACTATCATGTGAACCCCCTCTTCTGATGAGACTATGCCTTACATTTGTATAAAAGTCTAGGTGCGTAATTGATTATCGGCACGTAGAGTACCCAGTATGGAAGAAGATATAGCTTTTCTTATACGAGATAAATACAACGGGGACGCCTCTGTTGATCTAACCGCTGATCTTGCTCGCCTCAAGTCTGGAGAACCCCTCGCCTATGTAATTGGGTGGGTACCTTTCTTGAACTTGAAGATGTATCTTTCCTCACACCCTCTCATTCCTCGTCCAGAGACTGAGTGGTGGACACAAGCGTGCATACAGGAGAACAAGACCACTGCATCACTTCGTGCGCTAGATCTCTGTGCCGGTTCTGGTGCCATTGGTTTGGCGCTTCTAGATGGCCTTCCAGAGAGTCACGTTTCTTTTGCTGAACTCTCTCCAGAACACTCGCAGCAGATTGCAGATAACCTTACTGCGAATGGCCTTGATGCCTCTCGTGCAGATATTCGCACGAGTGATGTGTTTGAGGCTTTTGGTGACGAGCGCTGGAATCTGATTGTTTGTAACCCACCCTACATACCGAGTGGCAGGAAGCTCGAAGCTTCGGTGACTGACTTTGAACCTAGCGAGGCACTGTTCTCAGGACCTGATGGCATGGAACTTATTCGCCGTATTGTTTCTGAACTGCCAAAGCACTTGTTACCGGGGGGTCAGGTGTGGCTTGAGTGTGACATCTCTAATATTGCTGAAACGTCTGCACTACTAACTGCTGCTGGTTGTAGTGTGGAGATACGCAATGATCAGTATGGTAGGCCACGCGTGGTCGTGGGATACTTTTCGTAATGGATAGTGAACCAACTCAGGCATTCCAAGGAGTCTCGTCTCCTCAGGAAGTGTTCGCACCTTTCTTTGCTTCGTTTGATCTGACCACCGTTATCTCTGTGGTAGCCCTACTTCTTTTTGTGGTGTGGGCACTCTATACCGCAGTGGCCGCCTATCACCTGCTTCGCTATGGGCACCGCTCAGCGGTTGCTATTCCAGCCATCATGACGCACGTGCTGGTATCCTTTTTCTTATCACTTTTCGCCGTGAGTGGCCTCCACCTATAACCTATGGAAGAATTTCAACTAGAACCCGGGGAGCAGATAGTACGCACGGTGCGCAAGCACTGGTTTGTGTTTCTGCTCATGCTTCTTCCCTATGCCTTCTTGGCAGTAGTTCCTCTCGTATTGCCAGGAATGGTTGGGTGGGCACTTCGCTTTGCTCCTGATTTCTCGTATCTGTTATTAAACTTCACCATGGATCAACCCTTCATTCGTTTAGGTCTTGGGATTTGGTGGCTCCTTCTTTGGATTGGTGCTTTCAATGCATTCACCAGCTACTTCCTTAATGTGTGGGTGGTTACCTCTCGCAGGATTGTGCGCATTCACCAGGCTGGTTTCTTCAACCGTGTGGTTTCAAGTTTCCTGCTGCATCGAGTGCAGGACGTAACTACTACTGTTGATGGATTCTTTGCAGACGTACTTGGCTATGGCTCTGTACGTGTACAGACTGCGGGTACTGCTTCAGACAATTTCAGCATGGATGGTGTTGCTGATCCTGTTGCTATGCGGGACGTGATTATGCGTGAGATAACGCTTCTACGCCATACTGAAGGGGTATAATACAGTACATGAAGTATAAGAACGACAAAAAGGGTGGCAAACTCTTCTTTCTGGCCTTCATATTCTTAATCATTTATCTTGCCTTCTTTCGATTTGATATAGGAAAGGCGGTATCCTATACCGTAGAGCAGAACCGTGCTTTGTGGAGCACACTCTTCTAGGCGTGTGAGTTCACACAGACCTTTGCTACACTAACACCATGGCTTCTCCAGAATCTCTTTCGACTGATCCCTACAAGGGAGTACGTGACTTCTATCCTGAAGATTGGGCACTGTTGCAGGCAGTGTTTGATAGAGCGCGCACAACGCTCCGCACCTATGGATTTGAAGAGTATCAAGCTTCCCCACTTGAGCGTGCTGAACTCTACGAGCGCAAGACGAGCGAGGAGATTGTTGCAGAACAAACCTACACGTTTACTGACCGCGGAGACCGTAAGGTGACCCTGCGCCCTGAGATGACCCCTACCCTTGCTCGCATGATAGCGGGTCGTCGTCGTGAGCTCGTCTATCCGTGCCGTTGGTTCTCCATAGGTAATCGTTTTCGTTATGAACGTCCCCAGAAGGGTCGCTTGCGGGAGTTCTATCAGATAGACGTAGACATTGTTGGTAGCGAGGGCGTGGATGCTGAGCTTGAGATAGTGCAGCTTGCTCACGCACTCTTCTCATCGTTTGGGGCACAGGAGAGTGATTTTGTGATTAAGGTAAATTCTCGTGCGCTCTTGAACGCTGCGTGTACCGCAAGTGGTCTTAACGAAGAAGAGGCCACTGCGTATCTGGGACTCCTTGATCGCATGAACAAACTTTCTCCAGAAGCTTTTGAAGAAGCGAGAGCGCCTTACCGAAAGAACGGAAACGATCCCTTGGAGTGCATTCAAGCTAAGGAGGATGCTCAGGTGGTTGCGGAGTATGAGGCCCTGTCTCTTCTCATACAGAACTGGCACAAGGAGGGTATGACGAATGTGGTCTTTGATCCATCTGTGGTGCGTGGCTTTCTCTACTACACGGGACTCGTGTTTGAGGTGTTTGATACCAATCCCGAGAATCCTCGTGCGCTTATGGGTGGTGGTCGCTACGACGGACTCATGTCCCTCTTTGGTGTGGACGCACTTCCGGCCGTTGGCTTTGCACTAGGAGACGTTACCTTGCTTGATTTTTTGCGCTCACACAACCTACTTCCAGCTTCGTCTTCAGCTCCGACCGTGTGTGTTGGAGTACCGAGTCCAGAAGACAGGGTGCATGCCAAGCGCTATGCGGATGCACTGCGCTCTCGAGGTATTAGCACAGTGGTATATGCAGGGAAGAAAGGTCTTGGAGACCAGGTGAAGGAAGCAGTGCGACGCCACATACCTTTCTTCGTGGCGTATGGGGCGGCTGAAGTAGATGCACCCACCTTGACCCTGAAGACCCTCAACGAAAGTCGTGAGGACGTGCTTTCTCCTGAAGAAGTACTCATTCGTATAAAGGGATAGTTCTAGTATGCGAGAGATAACTTTTGACATAGAAACTGCAAACGCTTTCCCCACCCTTTCCAGAAACGATTTGTCTCGCATGGAGCTGGCTATTGTTGCTATTCATGACAGTGAGACTGGAGAGTTTTCATCCTACTCAAAGGAAGAGTTGGGTAAGCTTTGGCCCATTCTTGAAAATGCTGATGTACTTATTGGGTACAACTCCAATAGCTTTGATATTCCCCTCTTGAATAACTATTACCCAGGGGACCTTACGCAGATTCGCTCCCTTGATTTGCTTGTTGAAGTGCAGGAGGCACTGGGGCGCAGACTGCGGCTTCAGTCTTTGGCCGAAGGGACGCTCAAGGTTGGCAAGAGCGGAGACGGTTTGCAATCTGTTAGGTGGTGGCAAGAAGGCCTCTATGACAAGGTGCGTGAGTACTGTATTCAAGATGTAAGAATCACACGCAGGCTCTACGACTATGCACTTGAACACGGTGCACTGAAGTATAAAGATCTGAAAGATACAAAGACGATTAAAATTCCAACTGCTTCGTGGCGAGAGGATACCGACAAGAACGCTTTCACCCATACCCTTCCGCTATAAACAGCTACCGGGTGCGTGGTATTCTTTTTTTATGGATACGCTACGCTCTTCACCAGCATGGGCTCTGCCGGTTGCAATACTTATTGCAGGCATCATTGTGGCTGCAGCCACCTACGTGGTGCACGTAAAGCAGCAGGTTGCTAAGAAAAGTGGAGACCCGGCTGTGGTGCGCCCGGTTACTCCGCTGGATCACATGGTGGGTAATCCACAGGCGCGCATTAAGGTCATCGAGTACGGTGATATTGATTCAGCACCCACGAAAGACTTCACAGCGGTTATGGAGCAGCTTATGACCGAATATGGTCCAACGGGCGAAGTCGCTTGGGTGTTCCGCCACTTCCCTATTGTTGCCCTGCATAAGAACGCTGCCACTCATGCCTCTGCAGCAGAGTGTGTGGCGAGTCTTGGAGCCCCTGATGCTTTCTGGCGCTTCATTGATGCCATTGCTGTGAATGCTCCTGGCACTGATCAGTTCAATCCGAGAGACTATCCACTCCTCCTTCCAGGACTTGGTGTGTCTCAAGAGGAGTTCACCGCATGTCTTGCTGATGGCCGATTTGAAGAGCGCGTGCAGGCTGACTACACTAACGCAATTCTGGCCGGGGCTAGCGGTTCGCCATATATTGTGCTATTTGTAAAGGGGTCAGCACCTGTTCCTATAAGCGGAGCCCTGCCCTACGCAAGCATGAAGAAGATACTTGAAGGGTACCTGGCGCAACCATAGGGACCACTTTGTGCGTGACGTGTTTCTAAACATGAAATACCTTCCTCACTACACGTTCGTCTTTTCAATACTGTTGCTTTCAGGAGTAGTTTTTTCCGTGCCAAGTGTGCAGGCAGATGGCCCAGTGTTTGTTGACGTGGGCGCTACCTATCCCAAGTTTAGTACCTATCCAACTGTTCGGCAGACCGCCCTTAAGGACGGGGACGCTGCCTACCTCACGGCAATTATAGACAACGAAGCAACTATGGCAGAAGTCTACGTGGACCTCACTGCCTTCGGCGGAGATGCTCACACACTTCTTAATGACGTTTATGACTACTACGATCCGGCCATCAGCAGCAACCTTATCCGACAGTACCAGAGCGATTTCTTTACCGTTCAATCTAATTCTACTACCGCTGTTGTTCCAGTGACAATTGTTGCCGTGGACACCAATGGAAGTACCACCGAGTCCACCATTTCAATTACCCTGGATAACACGGCCCCAGTATTCACTGTTTCTTCAGTTATTGCTTCGTCCTCAGCACCTTTAATGCATCTTTCAGAACTTTTGTTAAATGGGTCAAACGAAGGTACTGGCTCAAGTCTCACACTTCTCAATATCTACGAGCAAGAAATTGGAGAGGATGGCGAGACGGTTCTCTACCAGAGTGTGTATGACAAGTTCAGTGCAGCAGCGCCTTCAATGTTCGTGCTTCCAAACGGGTCCTTTACTGAAGTTCCCGTGAAGCTCTACACTGCAACAGCGGCAGAAGATTTGCCGAGTGACGTGTACTTTATAAAGTTTCTCTTTCATCTGCGTGACCAGGCAGATAACAAGCTCACTGCTTCAACTAGCTTGATTTCAGTTGCAAACCCTCCGGTGGCTAGCGTACCTGAAGTAGCCACAACCACAGAAGAGATTGCCACCTCAACCGAAGAGGTAGCAACCACTACTGACGACGGTGTAGACGATACCGCTACCACTACACCTGAAATTACTACCACAACTTCAGGAGGTGGTTCTGGAGATGGTACACCTTCACATACGGTTTCTGAGAATGCCAGCATGGGACCTAAGCCGGCTGAACCGGTTGTTGTGGCTGAGCCTGCTCCCGTGGTGGTGATTCCAAGTGTTGTGGCTGTTGCTCCACCGCCCATTGTGACTCCTCCGAAGCGCACGGTGGCTGCCTCTCTAAACACTGCAGTAACACCAACCAAACCAAAGGTGGTGGCTCCGGTGGAGCCTGCTGTGTATGAGAGAGCACCGGTAGTCCTGTCTCCAACCACAGTTGTACAAGAAGCACCCTCTTTGCGGCCAGCGCCGGTACAGAATCAAACTGCCTCAGTATACGATTCCCTAAATCCAGACTTTGTTGCTCTTCTTGAAGCTCTAGAGGATTTCTTCGCGTCTCAACCACTTGGAACCATGCTCCTCATGCTCGCTGGTGCCCTGGTTGCTATCGCAGGTATTGCCTTCTCTAGCCTTACTCTCTTTCGTCCCCGTACCGTTACGTAAACAACTTTAGTAGATCGTCGTACTCTGAAGGCTCAGTGGGTTTTCTCCATACTCCGGACAGCATTTCAGGAACCGCTTCCTCAAGCGAAAGCAGAAAGGCTGCTCGGGCTTCAGTATCCAGGGGCACCGGGAATTCATCGATGCCATCAGTGCGCACTTGAATGATGGAAGCTCCGACAGGTGCTTCACCATTTGCCTGCAGCAAGTAGTCATAGAACGCGAGTTGCAGGACGAAATCTTGCTCGTGACCCTTCACGGAACTTGAAGTCTTGAAATCAACAATGCGCAGCTGTCCGTCTCGCTCAAGAATCGCGTCCACCTTTCCTGAAAGGTTCACAAGCACTCCGTTGAATTCCTTTTGGGTGCGATATGCAGCCTCTATGGCGTGCGCTCTTCCTAGCCCCTCGCGTCCTTCCATAAACATCTTGAGGCGAAGTGTGGCGTCTTCTACTGCCTGATCATACGCACTGGTACGAGGCATGAGTGAGCGATTAAAAGCGCTGTTGAGAGCTCTCAGTGCAGTTTCTTCTGTTCCCTCTTCTTCAAGAAAAGCTGCAATGCCTGCGTGCACGGAAGTACCAATGAGCATACGTGCCTGCTCGGGTTCCTTGAGGTGGAGAACGCGCTTGGCAAAAAAGAGGGCGGGAGAAGTTAGATAGTCCTGGAGAGCTGAAGGAGAAAGACCTTCTCCCTGAAGGTATTCCTTTGTGAGGAGGCGCACTAACTCAGGAGCATTGGCGGTTGTGTGCACGAGTGGAAGCGGATCATAGGGAACTTCAACAGGTGAAAGTCCTGAAGGAATGAAGACCGACGGCTTACGCTCCCGCCCTTCAAGGGTCTCCACTGAATACGAAAGAGTCACTTCGTCCTTGGCACGAGTGAGCGCTACATAGAACTGCTTGGCTGCGTCCTCAGCATTCTTAGCCATGTCCACCGGTGAAGGAATCTTTGCAGCCATCTTCCCTTTCTCCCATTCGTTCTCGGTGAGACCAACAATGAAGACGCGCTCAAACTCCATACCCTTGGCTTTGTGTGCCGTGATAACCGTGACCATGCCTTCCTTCTGTGTTGCAGAGGACTTCACCCAGTTGAGTCCGTGCTCGCTCGCCTGACTTAAGAGGGTGACCGCATCACTAAACATAACTGAGGTATTGCGCGCCACTATCTCTTCAAGGAATCCATACAGTTTTCGTACAAGACCCACATCATCAAGGTGCTCTGTGTGGGAGAGAAAGTAACCACGTGCACCAGACGTTTGCAAGAGTTCAGAAAAGAGTGGCAGTGTTGCGGTATGGAGAGATGCTTCTTGGAGTGAAGTAATGACATTCCCTATCTTGGGAAAGGTTTCAATGAGATTAGGGAGAAGGTCCTTGTCTCGAGTTCGAGCCAGGAACGTTGCACGTTCTGCAATGCCCTCTTCCCACCAAGGAGCAAGCAAACACTCCCTGAGGGATGCGGTATCAAGTGGGTGAGCAACGGCACGCATGAGAGCAAGTACAGAGCGAATGAGGGGACGAGAAGCAAGAGCAACGTCACCAGCTCGAAGCGTTGGAATGCCCTTTCCTGCTAGGTGTTCGGCCATACGATCTGCCGTGGCGTTACGAGCTGCGATAACTGCAATCTCGTGCGGAAGTACTCCCTCAGCCAGGGCCTGCTCCACCAAAGTAGCCACCTGATCGCGCTCCGCTAGCGGGTCAGGAGCCGCCAGAAGGCTTAGTTTAGCCGTACCCGCCCTAGTAGCCGATAACGGCTCATGATCGCCGTAGGAGGCCGGAATATGGGCCACAGCGGTGCTGTGAGCCTCACCAAGAATGCCCTCTAGAGAGCGGAAACTCTCCGTGAGGGTGATGAGGGTGGTTCTGGGGTAGCGAACTAGGAATTCACGAAAATGGGTGGCATCTGCTCCTTGGAAACGATAGATGGCCTGCTTCTCATCCCCCACCACAAAGAGGTTAGGGTGCTCATCAAAAGCGAAGCTATCAAGCAAGGCATGCTGGTACGCATTGGCGTCTTGGTGCTCGTCTGCAAGAAGGTACTGGAACTGCTCTTGAAGGGTGGCGCGCAGTGCTTCGTCTTTTTGCAAGGCATCCACGACGCCACGCAGCACATCGGAAAAGTCATAGACTCCTTCTGCTTCTTTGCGTTCTTCGTATGCCTCAAATAGCTGAATAGCTTCAAACACTTTTTCCAAGCGCTCTAGTTTCTTTGTGCCATCTGGTTTGAAATCTCCCTTCTTGCCGTGCACGCTGTCTCGGAGGTAGTAATTCTTCTCGTCGGAACGTATGCGATCTGCTTCTTCGTTTCCCCAGGTTCGGTACGCATCAAGGGTGATGCGCTCACGCGTGAGGTCTTTGTACAAACTTTCTAGGTCTCGTAGATAGAAATACGGAGACTTGGGTAGACGCAGGTGAAGTATCTTCTCGTGTTCGAGTACTTGCCGCCAGAGCAAGGTTGCCTCCACGTCTCCTGCAAGCCGTTTCCCTTCCCAAGCTGGAAAAAAGTCTGGGTATGTTTTTAGAAGATAGTCACAGAAACTATGGAAGGTGAATACCGCCACGTCTCGTGCTGTTGTCTCTCCCACCAGATGAGCCAAGCGAGTGCGCACCGTTCTAGCTGCAGACTCGGTGAACGTGAGGACGAGTATGTTCGCGGGGTTCGCTTGAGTTTCTCGCAGGATGTTTGCGATGCGGAGCGTGAGGATGTGGGTCTTGCCGGTACCTGGTCCTGCTACCACAAGAACAGGGCCCTCTACGGTATCCACCGCTAGTTTTTGGGCGGTGTTCAACATGGCATATCCCTCTTGAAATACCGCTGATTCTTTCATGTCTCTATTCTACCTGATTGAGCTGATTCTCGGGTATACTGCAAACATATGGAAGATACTGAACAGCCAGATCCTACCTTGGACGCTCATGGGAATGAGCTTGCCGACGGAGATAGTGTTTTATTGATTAAGGACCTAAAAGTGAAGGGTGCGGGGGCAACCCTTAAGAAAGGCACCAAAGCAAAGAACATTCGTCTCACTGACAACTCGGACGAGATTGAGGCGCAAGTTGAGGGAATACGTGGGTTGGTGCTGCGAGCTGAGTTTGTGAAGAAAGCTTAGAGTTCATATCTCGTTCGCAGTTCTTTGCGGATTTCTTTGTGCTTGGGTACGGTACGCTCCACCTGCGCCCAAAAACGTTCGCTGTGGTTGTGCTCAATAGTGTGACAGAGCTCGTGCACGATGATGTAGTCTGCGAGGTGCTCTGGGAGGAAGGCAATTTTGCAATTAAAGCTTAAGTTATTCTTGGCAGTGCAACTTCCCCACCTCGTTTTCTGATTGCGAATACTGATGGAGCCATAGGTTGTTTTGTAGAGGGTGTTGAAGTGTTGAAGACGTTCACGCACCAACGCTCGTGCGTTGGCTACAGCGTCTACATATGCACGAGATCCTTTACCGGGATTAGGAAGTTCAATGAGCGGAAGCCCTCCCCTGCGCTTCAGCGCGTGGGCCAGAGTGGTTTCTATCCACTCTGTTCGTTCCTGTACGAACGCTTCTAGTACTCGTGTACTTACACGAGTTGGTTTTGTTACTACGACTTTCCCACTGGGATAGACCGTTATGCGGAGCGCACGAGCACGTAGCGATTCCCTCACCTCATAATCTGGATTCATGCACTAGTTGTCTCGGTTCTTCATCCACCACTTCTTTAGGGCTGGAAGTGACTGCGTGGAAAGTATAAATCCTGCTACCGGTACAAGGGCGGAAAGAAGAAACTGGTCAACACCAATTATATAAAGAAGTCCTGCTACTGAGACGTACGTAATCAATGAGATGGCACCGATGCGTACTGTGCTTGTCTCCCAGGCCTTATCTGCCTCTACGCGCGCGTTGCGCTCCAGCATGCGCTCTATGGTGTCTCCTATGCGCTCTTCCATGACTTAATTGTACAACAGCCAATAATTGAAAAGGGCGCCCTCCTTTCAGAGGGCGCCCCGCAGCAAAAGCTGCTAGTTGTCGTCATCGACCAGTGTCAGAGGCGAGCACCAGCCGTGAAGCTGGCCGTCGACCCAGCTGAAGAACAGTTGAACACTGCCCGGCGGTTTCGGCTTCTTGGTTTTCGCCGGGCGTTGAAGAATCACTCGTTCTGGACGAGTCCGCTTCGGGAATCGCTTGTTCCACCAGGCGGCGAAGGCGGATTCGCGAATAGCCGAGTTCAGCCTGAAGCAGCCATAGCAGAGCAATGCCAGGACGACCACGACTGCGACCACCGCCAGTATCATCATCACGAACAGGAATAAGTTCCTGAGCAGTTCGGTCAGCGGCATCGAGGCCGCTAACGAACCGAACCCGAAGATCAGGAGCCCCACCCCAACGATGACGAACACGAGAATCGCCAGCTTCAGCAGTAGAAACATGATGCCGATGGGCCCCCAGAGGAGAATCATCCGCATCATTGGGCAGATATCTTTCGGGTCCTCGATGTGGTCGTCCTTTCCGAATGCCTTGGCATTGAGCCAGGACATAAGAAAATAAAGACGCACGAACCAGGCCTTGCGCGAGATAATCATGTGCTTTTCTCCGAAGCAGCTGAAAGAATAGTCCGAATATATTATGTACTTTTAAGTGCTTATTGTCAATAAGTCATCTGTTCAAGGTTACTCTATAATTAGCGGATGCGAAGTAAAAAATACTGGCTCATGAAGTCAGAGCCTGAAAGCTATTCCATAGACACTCTTAAGGCAGACAAGAAGACAGCGTGGACGGGCGTACGCAATTTCCAAGCTCGCAATTTCATGCGAGACGATATGCAGGTTGGAGATGGTGTACTTTTCTACCATTCAAGTTGCAAGGTGCCTGGTGTATACGGTCTGGCGAAGGTGGTGTCTGCCCCCTACCCTGACCCCACCCAGTTTGATACCAAGGGCCACTACTATGAACCACGAGCAACCAAGGAAAAGCCCGTTTGGTATCTGGTAGATATTGCATTCGTAAAGAAGCTCAAAGAGCCAGTTACTCTTTCCGAGATCCGCTCTAATACGAAACTTCAATCTATGACTATTCTCAAGCCGGGTTCCAGGCTGTCTATTACACCTGTATCTCCTGAAGAATTTGAAGTATTCAAGTCTTAGAGCTTATTTGACCCGAGTTCCGATAAGTGATTCACTGAGAGTTGAAGTGTAAGTTCCATGGGAGGCAGCTGTGAAAACCCTTTTGTTTGAGGACAGTGTGAGCGGTAAGCTTTCCTGGACTCTTCCTGGAATTGTTGCTGAAGCAATCAGTGAACTGCCTGACACGTGTCAGACAGAGATTATGCAGGCAATCGAACGATCCATGAAATTGAAGTTGGGTATTCTGACGGATGTCATTCTGAGTGGCGATGAGCTACTGTTCAATGCCAACCTTCTTGAGGAAAGTTTGAAGAGGCTTGTCGTTATCATGCAGAGGAACGGCGGCGACGTCTGATCAGAACAGGGCCCCGAGCAGTACGCTCGGGGCCCTCTCTAGATCCTGTCAGGGCGGGGGTATACTTGTCTAGGACGCTCTCGAAGTTGCTTGTGGTGTCGCAACTTTAAGAATGAAGAGAAATAATGAGAGCACGATCATGCTCTGCTTTCCCTAGAACCCCAAACTGGCTCACTCTAGAACTAGGGACGTTGAAGCTGATGCCGTGTCTGGACTTCTGCAGGAGTCCCGAAAGGTCTAACAATGCCCCCGAAAAGAGAGCTGCGTTCATGATCGAAGAACTTCGGCCACCCCAGGGTGGCCGATTCTCTTTATCTGGGTACTTTTACTTCTCGCTAAGGTCCACGGACCTGTCCTTCTGTCTCGGGGCTATTGCCAGCAAACTACTGGCTCCTCTTTAATAATCTCTTCTAGGTGACTGAGGACTTCTGGATAGGTACCTATCCGGTCCACGAGTCCCAAGGAGCGCGCTTCTTCTCCAAGCCACGAAGAACCGTCTGCAAGAGCTCTCACCTTTTCGATAGGTATCTTACGATTCACCGAGATTGTTTCAATAAAGTGCTCAAGCGATATGCGGTTACTCTTCTCCAGCATGCTCCGCTCTTCCGCGGTGAGAGACTTATCAGGGTCCCCCAAATCCTTGAACTTCCCTGTTGAGATACTGTTATACGTAAGACCTTCACTTGCATTCTGCTTTGCATTGTCCACATAGGACTGCGTCACACCAATACTCCCCACATCGGACTCTCTAGACGCAAAAATGGTGTCTGCTCCACTCGCTAGCCAGTACGCAGCAGAATCCCCATACGCACGAATCCATGCCACTGAGGGCTTACCAGAGGCTTTCAGGGCCCGTTCTATCTCCAAGGCGGCCTGCGGCTGCCCACCATTGGAATCAATGTCAAAGAGCACAGCACGTATATTCTTGTCCTTTGAAACTTCTTGAAGTGTCAGCATCACGTCTTCTGATACCGTCATGGCGTCGCATCCATAGGGTACGGCCGTAGTACCATCGTCTGCAACGGGTGCGTAGGTGATGATGCAGCCGTGCACCGTAATACCAAGCACATTGCATCCGTCGAGGCTAGCAGAGTCGTCTGAAAACTCCTCACCAGAGTCAGGGAGAAGCATGGCTGCTGATACTCCAACGAATACCGCTACCGTCCCGACTAAGCACCACGCTGCGTATGGCCGAAGAGTACGGAAAGCATTTACAAGCCACTTCCATGCGCTTTCAGTCCATTCAGTTTTCATACCCCAAGCTTACCACTCGCAAATATGTGGATAACTTGCTACATGTTTCGGTTTCTTTTCGGTTATACTTGCTTACATAAACAAGACTTTATGCAAACACTTACAAAAAAGCAAAAGCAAGTTCTCGACTTTGTGATCGATTACACTGCCGAATATGGTATCTCTCCGACCATAGAGGAAATTCGTGGTCACTTAGGTCTGAAGGCAGTTTCGACTGTTCACGAACACATGAATACGCTTAAACGGAAAGGTTTCCTTACTAAGGAAAGTGGTGTTGCTCGTAGCGTTACCCTGCGCATGATTGAAACAAACACTGTCAAAATTCCTATTGTTGGTCGAATTGCAGCTGGTCAGCCAATTGAAGCAATTGAGTACCTAGAAGAAAGTGTTTCTTTGTCTTCCGAAGGGCTGGGTAATCCTAAAAACTACTATGCTCTCACTGTCTCTGGAGAGAGCATGATAAATGAAGGTATTTTTGATGGGGATATAGTTGTCATTAAGAAGCAGTCTGTCGCTGAAAATGGGCAAACGGTAGTGGCTATTATTGACGACAATGAGGCAACACTAAAAAAGATTTATAGAGAGCGCGACCGCTACCGCCTCCAACCATCAAACCAGGCTCTCCTTCCCTTCTACAGGAAGGATGTTGAGATCAGAGGCGTAGTAATTCAGGTAATTAGAAATATAAAACCCAAAATGGATAACAAGAAAAAAACTGGAACAAGGCAGTCTAAAGCGATAAAAATGAGAACACTGGACCTCTTTGCCGGGGTTGGAGGAATCCGTTTGGGTTTTGAGTGCGCTGGTTTTGAGACAGTTTTTGCTAATGACTTTGACGCTCCTTGTAAGCGTACATATGACCTCAACTTCCCGACCGCCAAGTTGGTTGTTGAAGATATAAGAAAAATAGATATTGATGACTTGCCTAAGTTCGATTTCTTACTTGGCGGATTCCCGTGCCAAGCATTTTCCATTGCTGGATACAGGCAAGGATTTGAAGATGAGAAGGGGCGGGGCAACCTCTTTTTTGATGTTGCGAGAATTATTGAAGCAAGGAAGCCTGAAGGGTTCCTCCTTGAAAATGTAAAAAATTTGAAATCGCACGATAATGGAAAGACTTTCCAAATAATTCAAGATGCGCTTGCAGATCTTGGGTACCATGTAAAATATAAAGTTCTAAATAGTATGGAATACGGCAACATTCCCCAAAACCGTGAGCGTGTCTATATTGTTGGGTTTAGAAACAAGAAATATTCAGACAAATTTGAATTCCCTCAACCCGTAAAGCTTACTGTCCAGATTAAGGACATTTTAGAGAAGAACGTGCCGGAGAAATATTACTATAACGGTAAACCTCTATACGAGAAATTGGTAGGATCAGTTACCCAGGAGAATAGAGTATATCAGTGGAGAAGGCAGTATGTACGAGAAAATAAGAGTGGCGTTTGTCCCACTCTTACAGCTAATATGGGAACTGGTGGCCACAACGTTCCTATCGTGAAGGATAAGAAAGGAATTAGAAAACTTACTCCTCTTGAGTGCGCACGCATTCAAGGTTTTCCCACGGACTATGTGTTGCCTGAAATAGCAGACTCTCTTCTATACAAACAGTTCGGAAACTCAGTCAGTGTTCCTGTCATAGAAGCTGTTGCTCTTCAAATGAGAAAGGCTGTTACGCAATAAACTCTACTTTCAGTTTTTTTATTTCATCAATCCTTGCTTTAAGGAATTTCTCGTCGACAACTTCACTTCTTAAATCAAAGTGATTGGGCATATATGAAGTACTAATTCTGACAGCAAGATCTTGGTCAACCCAATTTTTTGGCTTCAGTCTAAGCTCAAGTCTTTTCTTCGACTTGTAAATCTTTGTGTTGCCGAGATCATCTGGTAGAAAGTTTGTTAGAAAGACAGATGTCTTAGTAGTTCTTGCTTCATTCACTACAAGACTATCAAACTTCTCGACGTCAATTTCTGCACCACAAAAATAGAAATCTACACCGTTAACTTGTTCACTCGGTCTCAGAATAAAAAAGTAATAAATCTTCTTAATTGGTAAGTCTTTCTTGAGCGACTCAAACTTGCCCTTAAGCAGCGATACCCAATTATTTTTTATCACTTCATACTCTTTGTCTCGAAAGAGTTGGTCAAGATCTATGCCGGCACCGGAAAAGTTTTGACCCAGTGACGCTTCACCACTATCGTTATTCTTAACTAGACCATTTACATCCACCTTGATGTTGAGCATTTTTATATCTGCTCCCCAGTGCTCTGAGGAGTTATAAATATCAATTGGGTACGAGCCAGCTCCTACTGGCTCCACGTCTAGAGACTGTGTGAACCACTGCTCGATGTGCTCCTTTGGCACCTGGATAGGAAGAGTTCTTTGCTTAAGTTTTGCTTCAGGTTGAGAAAAAAGCGATTTGATTAAGAAGTACTTTATTACATTCTTTGACTTGTCATCCAGAAAAGAAAGGAGCTGTTCCTTTGTTAGAGGTGTAACCACGCATTTATCTGAGACTTTCTTTGTTTTGTTCATTTGGGCTCATTCTACACACTTGAGTCATTTTATGCACTAGCAATAGAAAACTCAATATTGATGATCATGCTGGATTCAAAGCGGAATTCAGCATTGTACTAAAGCAAAGCAAAAAGCCCCTAGATGCTAGGCGCAGGAAAACCGCTGAAGTAAGCGTGAACGAAGCTTTTGCGAAAGCATGTGCTGATTCGCACCCACTCCCACCACTAACAAAAGACCCCTTTCGGGGCCCTTTTGCTAATAGCTCTTCAACCTCCTACTCTTATCATGCGTTCTAATCTTCTCAAGAGCCTTAGCCTCAATCTGGCGAATACGCTCACGCGTCACACCAAACTCCTTCCCCACTTCCTCTAGCGTGTGATACACACCGTCTAGAAGTCCGTGACGCATCTCTAGAATCTTTCGTTCCTTGGGAGAAAGATCATCAAGAATATCGCGAACCTGCTCACCCAAAATGCGCTCCGAAGATTCCTGTACTGGAGACGGGATCTTGTCGTCTGCAATAAAGTCTCCAAGTGTTGAACGGTCATCATCGTCCGATCCAATAGGATTCTCAAGTGAGAGAGTGTCCTGATTAATCTTCTCAATCTGGTAGATCTTCTCCACTTCAACCCCCATTTCAATAGCTACCTCCTCTGGATGTGGATCGCGTCCGAGTGCCTGCGCCAAGCGGCGAGATACCTGCTTGTACTTAGCAATGGTCTCCACCATGTGTACCGGAATACGAATGGTACGAGACTGGTCTGCTAGTGCACGGGTGATGGCCTGGCGAATCCACCACGTAGCGTAGGTAGAAAACTTGTATCCCTTCTTCCAATCAAACTTATCAACGGCTTTGAAGAGTCCAAGATTTCCTTCCTGAATGAGATCAAGAAGTGTCAGGTCCGGAGAGCGTCCCACGTACTTCTTGGCAATAGATACCACAAGACGAAGGTTAGAACGGGCAAGAATGTTGCGAGCCTCGTCATCACTAGCATCAATACGCTGAGCTAGCTCACGCTCCTCTGAAGCAGTGAGGAGTGGATACTGTCCAATCTCACGAAGGTAGATCTGAATGGAATCATACCCAGAAGACTCGCGTCCTTTAATGTTTCGTGTAGCAAGATACTCATCGGCATTGTCCTCAAGCATGCCGCCCTCAAGAATATCGATACCGCTAACGGAAAGACGCTCATACAACTCCTCAAGGAAGTTCACGTCGTCCTCAATGTGTGGAAACTCGCGAAGGATTTCACTGTACGTAATATAGCCACGCTCCTTTCCTTTCTTAATGAGGTGCTCGGCCTTCTTCTCGTTCTGCTCAGCAACCTTTGCCTTGGCACCCTTCACAGCGGCCTTCACTACCTTCTTCATGCCTGCCTTTTTTGCAGCAACCTTCTTCACTACCTTCTTTACCGTTTTCTTAACGGCTTTCTTCACCACCTTCTTAAGTGGTGCCTTCTTCGCTGCAACCTTTTTCTTGGGTGCTGCTTTCTTAACCGTTTTCTTAACGGCTTTCTTTGCAGGAGTCTTCTTTGCTACTTTTTTAGTCGTGGGCATAGAAAGGAGAATATTAGTGCACACTTGTAAGGGGAACTATGATAGTGCTGAGAGCTTTCGAGCAAGAGTGCGACATTCGTCCGTTAGGGCCCGTGCTTGCATCTCGTCACCTGCGGCTTCTGCGGTTCGCAGTTGCTTAGTAACGTCTGCAAGGCGCTCCGTAAGGATCGCTTTCTCAAGTGCCAAAAGTAGCTCGTCAGCTGCGTTCTCGTCCGGATGTTCGCCATAAGCGATACCTGCCTCAAAGACGTCTGCTTCGGGCAGTGGGTCTTCCGGAAACGATGAGCCGATAATTCGAGAATACTCGTTCTGGAGCCTATTTGCAAGCGTTGTCCCCGGGTAACTCTCGGCAATGGCTCGAACTAAGGTGGCATGCTTTTCAGCGAGACCCATGACCTTCTTAACTGGTCTCTGTACACTCACCTGCTTGGTGCTTGGAGCAGAGACCTCCTTCCCTTCTTCTGCACTTAGGGTGCGGCGTGTGCGCTCGAGCCCCTCGCGAACAGCCTCTGGAGTGGAGCCAAGGGTTCTCGCCACAATGCCCACAAAGTGCTCTCGCTCCATAGCACTTTCCATGTTTGCAATGAGTGGCAGTACGGCTCGTTCACTAGCTACAAGTAACCGCAAAGAGTCCGGATAATTCTCGGCAAGCACCTGCAAGAAGAACTCAACAATACTCGAGGCGTCTGCAATACGCTTGGTCAGCTCCTTAGGTTCTTCGAGTGCCAGGTCTGCTGGATCTTTGCCGGAAGGCATGTGCACTGCCTTCACTCGCATGCCACTTTGTAATGCGGTGATGGCGTTTTTCTGGCTTGCTGCAAGTCCAGCGCGATCACTGTCTAACGCAAGCATGAGGTTGTCTGCGTAACGCTTAATAAGGGCGAGGTGTGAGGGAGTAAGAGCGGTACCCGAGAGAGCGATGGTGTTCTTGAAACCAATCTGATGCAGCATAAGAAGGTCCATCTGTCCCTCCACCATGAGCGCAAAGCCACGGGTGCGTATAGCGTCCTTGGCCTTATCCATACCAAAGAGGATGTCTGATTTCTTGTACAGATCAGTCTCTGGACTGTTTAAGTACTTAGCCTGATCTTTAGGGTCTAGAGCTCTTCCCGTGAAGCCCACCGTTCTTCCTGCAGCATCACGAATGGGAAACATCAAACGATTGCGGAACCTGTCATAGAAGGTTCCCTTCTTCTCGTCTGCTTCCTTAATGAGTCCGGCAGCCAGCAGCTCCACTTCTATGAAGCCGTCGCTCAAGAGCTTTTCATACAAACCTCTCCATCCGTCGGGTGCAAAACCTAGTCCCCACTCCTTAATAGTTTCGTCAGACAGTCCGCGTGAACGTGCATACGCGTACGCACTTCCAGGAACATCTTTACCCGCCATCAACAGATCACTATAAAAACTTTCTGCTCTAGCGCAGGCCTCATACAACCGATCCTTCTTGTTCTTGTCCACGCCACTGGCACCCTTCTCGTACACGAGTTCCACCCCAGCCTTCTCAGCAAGTATTTTAAGAGCTCCCTTAAAGTCCACACCCTCCATCTTCTCGATGAACGTGAAAATATCTCCACCCTGTCCTGAAGAAAAGCAGTAGTAGCTACCCCGCTCTGAATTCACATAAAAGGAGGGTGTCTTTTCCTTATTAAAGGGAGAGAGACCCCGGTGATGCTTCCCTGCTCTGGTGAGCTTCACGTAGCTGCCCACCACCTCCACGATGGTGAGCTTTTCCTTTATCTGTCCTACGGTGTCTGCGGCCATTACTTTCTAGTTTACCGCTAATCCGAGGCTCGTGCTTGGTATATTGACAGATTAGCTCTATATGTTATAAATTATTAATCACTTCCAGAGGAGTTACCGTAGTGATTGAGCTCATTAAAATTGCTGTGATTCTTTCGATCGTCCGGCCCTTTGGCTTGGTGCTGGCTGGCTGGACGTTCGGAAAAAAATACAGCGTCGGGGAGATCGTGGAACGGACTATTGATTCGGCTATCACGATTGCCGTCTTTACCTCCGTTCTCATCATCGTTCACCCCGCCTTCAAATAAGGTAAATCGCAATCGCCCAAGAGACCGACCCGGTCCCATCTGGGCGGTTTTCTTATATATAAAACCTATACTGCCCGCTCGTAAGCGGGCAGTATAGGTGAGTCTCAGAAAGGACTATCACTCCAGGTTCCGTCACGTCTCTATGCAGACCAGTCGTCATTTGTATTTTGACTTATTTCCCTGGCAACGTGCACTTTGTGACCTCCTAGACTGGCGGTTCGTGGCCCCTGCAGGGAGCGCTGCGCTCACGACCGTCATACCCTACAAGACGTATGAAGTGGCGCTTTCTTACAGCAAAAGCCCGCACTTTCGTGCGGGCTTTTACATTAATCAAACGATTTTAACTACTGAACTGTTCCTTGCACAGTTTCCTCAGCAGCGGCCAAACGTTCAACTTCAACTTCGCGCTGGAGTGCAGCACGTCGCTCCTGCATCTTGTCGATAGCAGCGAACTTCTGGCTTCCTGCAAACCCTGTTCCCGCAGGAATAAGGCGTCCAAGAATAACGTTCTCCTTGAGACCACGAAGCGTATCTACGGAGCCCTTAAGAGCTGCGTTAATAAGAATCTTTGTGGTCTGCTCGAAGGACGCAGCAGAAAGGAATGAACGACGAGAGAGAGCAGACTCCTTGATACCAAGCACCATCTCGCGTGCCTTTGGTGGAATCTTTCCATCTGCCTCCATAGCCTTCACCTCCTCTTCAAGCTCCCAGTGCTCAATAACATCGCCAACAGACCACTCAGAGTCTCCTGTCTCCGTTACCTTTGCGCGTGAGAACATCTGCTTCACGATAACTTCAAGGTGCTTGCGTGATACGCTCGCTCCCTGTAGCTCGTAAATCTTAGAGGTTTCTGCAATCACGTACTCCTGTACCGCTGCGCGTCCTGCGTACTCGAACAAATCGTCGAGGTCTGCTGAACCGTCCGTTAGAAGCTGTCCGCGTACCACCTCGTCTCCCACCTTCACGAATGACTGGCGAGGATACGGTGCAGTGTACTCAGTAGCTGAACCGTCCTTCTTTCCTTGTCCAACAACTGGTGTTACCACGAGCACCTTGTCGCGACCGTTGTCGCGGATGTCAGAGATAATACCGTCGAACTTGGATACCACTGCAGGGTTCTTTGGAGAACGCTTCTCAAAGACTTCCTCAACACGAGGGAGACCTGAAGTAATGTCTCCACCAACAGACGCAGTACCTCCGGCGTGGAACGTACGCATAGTCAGCTGAGTTCCCGGCTCACCAATAGCCTGTGCGGCTACAGTTCCTACAGCCTCACCAAGGTCAACACGCTCCTGAGTCGTGAGATCAACTCCGTAACAGGTGGCGCAAATACCGTAGCGAGTTTCGCAGGACATAGGAGAGCGTACGGATACGCTGTCTATATCTGTTGCAGCAGCTACAACACGAGAATCAAGTGCGGTGAGGTAGTGGCCCTTCTTAAAGCCTGCTGCCTCAAGAGCGAGTGTGCGTCCACGAACAGCGTCAGCAAAGTCGATAGAAATTCCTGAAGCACTGATGCGGTTGATGCTCACGCCTCGCTTCGTACCACAGTCCTCCTCAGTAATGATGGAGTCCTGAGCAACGTCGAAGAGACGGCGTGTGAGGTATCCTGCGCGTGCAGTTCCAAGCGCGGTGTCAGTAAGACCCTTACGTGCACCGTGCGTACTCATGAAGTACTCAACAGGGTTGAGTCCCTCGGTCATAGAAGACACAATTGGCACCTCAATAGTCTCTCCGGCAGTGTTCTGGATAAGACCCTTCATACCTGCCATCTGCGTTAGGTTACCGAGAGTACCTCGAGCTCCAGAGCGCACCATGTCGTGCACGGATCCAGCTGGATCAAGTGCGTCCTCAACAAGTTTCTCCACGAGCGTCTTCGTGTGGTGCCAGATCTCAATCACCATACGTCGCTTCTCATCAGCTGAGAGAAGTCCGTCTCGATAGTCGTTCTCCACCCTCTGCACCTTCTCGCGAGCCTCGGTAATAACCTTATCCTTTCCTTCTGGCACAGACACGTCGTCAAGGCTCCATGAGACACCAGACTTAGTAGCATACTCAAAACCGAAACGCTTAATCTTGTTCACAATGCCTGGAAGTGCATCGATGCCGTAGCGAACGATACAGTCGTCCATGATCGCAGAGAGCACCTTCTTGCTAATAGCATCGTTCACGAATGGGTAGTCTGCTGGAAGAACCGTGTTGAACAAAAGTCGTCCAACGGTCGTCTCAAACGTTCCACCGTCAGCCGTAAGTGCTGCATACTTTTCCTTCTCAGCAACCGGAAGTACGTTAATCTTCGCGCGAAGATCAATACCCTTGTGGTCGTAAGCGAGGATGGCTGCGTTTGGAGACTGGAAGTAGGTTCCCTCTCCCTGCTCGTTAGGCATAGCCTTAGTTAGCCAGTAGGTACCAAGAACGATATCAAGTGGCTTGTGTACCATCACGATCATCTTGCCGTCTCCCGGCTTAATGATGTTCTTGTTCGCACTCATCATGTTCTTAGCCTCCCACTGTGCCTCTTCTGAAAGAGGTACGTGAATAGCCATCTGGTCTCCGTCGAAGTCCGCGTTGAACGCAGGACACACGAGTGGGTGTAGCTGGATAGCATCTCCCTCAATAAGACGAGGACGGAATGCCTGGATTCCCTGACGGTGCAGTGTAGGGGCACGGTTCAAAAGAACGTGCTTTCCTGCAATGGCCTCTTCAAGAATCTCCCACACTTCCGGTACGCCGTCTTCAATCAAGCGACCTGCTCCACGAATGTTGAAAGCTAGTTCGCGAGAAAGAAGTCCTGCAATAACGAAAGGACGGAAGAGCTCCAGTGCCATGTGCTTTGGAAGACCACACTCGTCTAACTCAAGGTCTGGACCAACAACAATCACGGAACGACCAGAGTAGTCCACGCGCTTTCCAAGAAGGTTCTGGCGGAAGTAACCCTGCTTTCCCTTGAGGTAGTCTGCAAGAGACTTCAGTGGGCGACGCTGTGCAGGGGTGAGTGCACCTCCAGCAGCTCCAGACTTTCGAATAGAGTTATCAAGGAGTGCGTCTACCGCTTCCTGCAGAATGCGCTTCTCGTTACGAAGAATCACCTCTGGAGCATGAATGTCCATGAGCTTCTTCAAACGGTTGTTGCGGTTGATCACACGGCGATACAGATCGTTCACGTCACTCGTTGCGTGTCGTCCTCCTTCAAGTGCCACCATAGGGCGAAGTGCTGGAGGAATAACAGGAATCTTCGTGAGGAACATCCACTCAGGCTTCACGTCGCTGGCAATCATGCTGGTGATAAGTGCAATACGCTTTGCGAGCTTCTCACGCTCAGCTGCTGGAGCTGATGGGTAGCGCTCCTCAAGCTTTGCCTTAAGAGCCACCATGTCCATGCTGCGGAAGATATCGTAGATAGCCTCTGCACCAATCTTTGCCTCAAAGAGTGTTGAGTAGCGAACGGAGAAACGGTGGTAGGAGATCTCGTCAAAGACGCGGCCTACTACTACGGAATCAATCTCCTGCTTCGCAACCGTCATACGCTCTTTCAACTGCTCACGAGCAGAATCAGTCTCCGCAAGCTTGTGCTTGGTCTTGTACTCAGCTTCAAGCTCGTTCAAGAGACGTTTCTTCGTCTCCTCGTTTACCTTGGTCACAATGTAACCGGCAAAGTACACCACCTTCTCAAGGTCGCTTGCAGGCATACCGAGAATAAGTGCCATACGACTAGGCATAGAGCGAAGGAACCAAATGTGCGCTACCGGAGTAACGAGCTCAATGTGGCCCATGCGCTCACGACGAACAATGGAGCGAGTAATCTCAACACCACACTTGTCACACACGATACCCTTGTAACGGATACCCTTGTACTTACCGCAGTAACACTCGTAATCACGCTCAGGTCCAAAGATCTTTTCATCAAAGAGACCATGCTTTTCAGAGCGCTGGGTGCGGTAGTTAATAGTTTCTGGCTTCGTGATTTCACCACGACTCCAAGAGAGAATTTTCTCTGGAGAAGCAAGAGAGAGACGGAGTGCACTCCACTCATTCTTGCGGGGACCAAACGATCGCTTCTGAGGATAGGTTGCCATAGAGAATGAGATTATGCGTCCGTGCCCTCAATCGGCTCAATGTCGAGCGCGAGGCCGCGGATTTGATTAGTAAGTACGGAGAACGATGCTGGTGTACCTGCATGGGACACTGGCTCGCCCTTCACGATGGCGTCAAAGGTCGCAGAGCGTCCTGTAATATCATCGGACTTGATAGTAAGCATTTCGCGAAGCGTATAGGCAGCTCCGTATCCAAGGAGTGCCCACACTTCCATTTCCCCGAATCGCTGACCACCGTTCTGTGCCTTTCCACCAAGTGGCTGCTGGGTGATGAGTGAGTACGGTCCAATGGAGCGCATGTGAATCTTGTCCTCCACCATGTGGTGCAGTTTCAAGATGTACATGTAGCCCACGGAAATTGCCTGGGCAAAAGCGTCTCCGGTACGTCCATCAAAGAGTTTCATCTTTCCTGAACGACTGTGACCTGCCTTCTCAAGCTCGTCACGAATCTCGTCTGCAGTAGCTCCAGCAAAAGGAGGTACCACGGCCTGGTAGCCAAGCGTGTGCGCTGCGAGTCCTAGGTGAAGCTCAAGAATCTGTCCCAAGTTCATACGTGAAGGAACGCCGAGCGGTGTGAGGATCACATCTACTGGGTTTCCGTTCTCGTCGTACGGCATGTCTTCCACCGGAAGCACACGAGAGATAACTCCCTTGTTACCGTGACGTCCTGCGAGCTTGTCTCCTACAGATACGTTACGCACCTGCGCTACGGTCACCACAATCTTCTTGATGATGCCGCTTTCAAGCTGATCTCCGTTCTCACGTGAGAAGACACGTACGCCGATAACACGGCCACGCTTCCCTCCTTCCATACGGAGTGAGGTGTCCTTCACATCCTTCGCCTTGTCTCCAAAGATAGAACGAAGTAGACGCTCTTCAGGAGTGAGCTGTGTCTCTCCCTTTGGCGTTACCTTACCCACGAGAATGTCTCCCGGGCGTACCTCAGCACCAATACGTACCACACCTTCCTCGTCTAGGTTCTTCAAGCGAAGTTCTCCAACGTTAGGAATGTCGTGCGTGGTGACTTCGTCTCCAAGCTTGGTATCACGTACAGCACAATCAAAGTCTTCGATGTGTACGGTAGTGAACTTAGACTCTTCCACGAGACGTTCAGACACAATAATGGCGTCTTCGTAGTTAGCACCGTTCCAACTCATGAAGGCAACGCGCACGTTCTGTCCAAGAGCCATCTGGCCCTGGTCTGAACTGGATGCGTCTGCGAGCACATCCCCCTTCTTCACCTTGTCTCCCGTAGACACGAGAGGACGCTGGTTGAAAGCTGAGTTCTGGTTGGTCTGCGTAAGGCCAGCAAGCTTGTATTCCTGCTTCTTGCCTTTAGCGTCTTCAATCACAATGCGGCGAGCGTCAGCAAAGGAAACAACACCAGACTCAAGCGCAATGATGAGTCGGCCGGTGTTGCGAGCTGCGTGCTCCTCGATTCCTGTAGACACGAGTGGTGCCTCTGGAATAAGAACCGGAGTCGCCTGCTTCTGCATGTTTGAACCCATGAGTGCACGGTTGGCGTCATCGTGATCCACGAACGGAATCATCGCCGTAGCTGCTGAGAACATCTGGTAGGTAGAAGCGTCAATGAAATCAATTTCATCACGACGTACCACCGCAGGAGCTCCGCCCTTACGAGCTTCAATAGCTTCCACACTAATGCGTCCCTTAGCGTCAACCGGAGTAGCTCCGTGAGCAATCACGTGCTCCTCTTCTTCAAGGGCGTTTAGGTACTGAATCTCTTCAGTAATCTGTCCCTTCTTCACCACTGCGTACGGAGTTTCAATCACGCCGAACTCGTTCGTGCGAGCGTGCAAGGCAAGACGCAGGATAAGTCCGATGTTAGCTCCTTCAGGCGTGTGAATAGGGCAAAGACGACCGTAGTGAGACGGGTGCACGTCACGTACCTCAAAGCCAGCGCGCTCACGAGTGAGTCCACCAGGTCCAAGTGCAGACACGGTGCGTAGTCCCTCAAGCTCAGCAAGAATGTTTTGCTGATCCATGAACTGTGAAAGCTGGTTGGCCGTGAAGAACTCGCGAATAGAAGCCTGCAGTGGACGAGGATTCACGAATGCCATAGGTAGACTGGTCTCAGACTCAATCGTACTCATGCGATCCTGAATGTTTCGCTTCATGCGGCTCATACCCACACGCATACGTGACTGGAGCAACTCTCCTACGAAACGGACACGACGGAAGCCCAGGTGATCAATGTCATCTGGTTTAGCGTTCGGGTCCTGGTTGAGGCGTGCGATCTCTCCTACGATGCGAATAACATCGTCGAGAGTTAGAGCACGGTGCTCAAGTGCCTTCTTATCGGTTGGAAGACCAAAGCGCATGTTGAGGCGGTGACGACCAACACGGGAAAGGTCGTAACGCTCAGGAGCGAAGAGGGCGTTCACGTACTGCTTTGCGTTGTCGGGAGTAGCAAGGTCACCATCGCGCATGCGGCGGTGTACCTCTACATAAGCCTCATCAATAGTAGTCGTGGTGTCGTTGGCAAGAGTGGTGGTAAGAGCATCAATCGCTTCCTGGTTGCCCTTAAACTTTGCAAGAATCTCCTCTCGAAGACCTGCTCCCAAAATAGTTAGGAGGTTCGTAACCGGGAACTTACGCTTGCGATCAATCTTCACGTAGATAGCACCGTCTGCATCAGACTCAATCTCAATCCATACTCCACGAGCAGGGATAAGCTTTGCTCCAAACAACTGCTTTCCCTTTACCTCCTCAGAGATAAAGAACGCTCCAAAGGAACGAGCAAGCTGCGGTACGATAGCGCGCTCAACACCAGACACGATAAAACTACCGTGAGGCGTCATAATCGGCATATCAGCAAGGAACACTTCCTGTGTCTTCTCACTACCAAACGTCTTGTTAAGAAGGGTGACGGATACCTTTACGGGTGCCTCGTAGGTACGCATGTTTTCACGCGCCTCCTCCTCAGTACTCTTAGGTTCTCCAATCTCAAACCCCTCAAAGCGGAGCTCAAACTTCTTTCCTGAATAATCGGGTACGGGTGAAAACTCTTTAAAGAGTTCTGTAAGCCCCTCCTTCATGAGCCAATCGAACGACCCTCGCTGGTGGCCAACCAAATCTGGGAACGGTACACGCGGAGCCTGAAAGGCGCCAAACGTCTTCTGCACGAGCTTTTTTTGCTGCATGTCGTATTGGTGCTAGGTCTCTAGGAAAACGCCAAATGGACTCGTATGCGCCACGAGCCACGTCCCTCGATTTCCCGAGACGCTGTTAAAAAATTCGCACGTATTGTATTTCTATTCCCCCTTCCCCCCGTTACTCATTCGTTGTGTGGACACTATACCCTGCCTGGGCACCTCGAGTCAATGGAGGCATGCGGTCTGGGGACAAAGAAAAAGGCCCGCTCCGGTGAGGAAGCGGGTCCTTTGTGCCCCGGGATGGGGCGATCAGACGCCACGAATGTCCATAATCTGACCGCGGCAGTCTTCGTTGTTGGCGTAGTGCGGAATCACGATGACCTCGGCCGTGCGACTGGCCTCGGCCTGAAGTTCCAGCTCTCGATCGAGAAGGTCCTGTTCGGCTTGGACTCGCGCGAGCCACGATCTGCCGGACTTGATCAGATACCCGAAGATCGAGAACCCAGCGATCACGAGGGCGAGATTTCTCTCGCCGTCATACCAGTAGGCAAGAAATCCCAGGCCGGCGAGGAACAGTAGGCCGACAAAGAACTGACCCTTCGGGGTCTTCGGAACGTTGAGGTACTCCAGAATGGCGGCGACGGCAAAACCGAACACGACCATTCCCAGGGCGAACGCAACGAACTGCAAGAATTCGAGATTGGGCATTGAAGCCTCCCAAGACATATGAAAACGCCTAAATCATAGACGCGGTCTTCCTTATATATTATACGCCTTCCGTGTGTAATGTCAACAACGCAGTAAGGGGACGGATTGCTCCGTCCCCTACTCATCGTATTGGTTCCCCCATGTCGTCCGTATCTGGACCCTTTGGGGTAGAGCGCATGAGGCCCCTGTAGCTGACCACGAACTGTCGTTCAGGATAGTCCGCCTTCACGGTTACCCATGACTTGCTCAGAAGTATCACGAGTACCTGCTCGGTAAGTGACAGCACCCATGACTCAAGCGTGTCCGCCACACGAGGCAGCAGACGTCGCAGTAACGAAGTTCGCTTCTGCTGACGCTTCAGACGGTACTGTGTGCGAAGCGCTTCCTGAACCTGTCCTGACGTGAGTCCAGACTGGCCCGAAAGAACCGTCAGTACATCTTCCTCAAAGGTAAAAAAGGACATGGCATCCTCCTGTTTCCTTCTTAACAGTACGGTCAAACTGGTGCCTGAGCAAATGGTCCTAGGGTATAGAAAAGCGGCATCCGAAGACGCCGCTTTGTGTTCCCCTTGGCTTTCACCAAGGGGAACGAAAGATCAGTACCTAGCCGAAGCTAGGTTTGTTACTGGGGAACCGGGACGTATGCGCCACCAGCGACGACGCCGGTCTGGAAGTTCCATTGCTGGACCTGCGGACCGGTAGTCGTGTAGTTGCCGGTGGTGGTCACCGAGCCGGGGCTCAGGACGGTACCGTAGATGGTGCCGCCGAGATTCGTCAGCGAGTTGGTGGTGGAACCACCGGTGCTGAACTGACCCGAACCCTGGGCCTGGAACAGCGCCTGGGTGTAGATACCCTGACCCTGACCCATGCCGAGACCGCTGGCGCTGGCGCCCGAAGACGACAGCAGCAGCGAGCCGGAGCCGTTACCGATCATATTGAAGCCAGCAGCATTGCCGTTGACGCCAGTATAAACGTTATAGCCCAGTTCGATCTGCGAGCCGGACGCATCGGCGGTGTTGCCACCGGCGGTGCGGGACTGGCCGTAGCCCAGGTCGTTCATGCTGGCGTAGTTCACGTTCGCATGTTGGACCAGGGCCGCGGAACCGTCGGAAGACGAAGCGTAGGACGAAATGGACTGGCCGGCAGAGCCGTACATGCTTCCACTGCCATCCCGCGTCATCGACGACTGAACGTAACCGCCGCCCGAAATCGAGGCGTTGGCGTTCAGCGAAGAATTCGACACGTTGTAGCCGTAGGGGTTGTTCCCCTGGTTGACATAGCTGACCGAGCCGATGGCACCGCTCGAACCAAAGGTGCTGAAGGCGCCCGTGGACGAACCCGCGCCCATGGCGTCGAAGGTGAAACCGCCGGCGCCGTTCCAGGTCGACGTGACCGTGGTGGACGGAACCGTCTGTGCTGCGGCGGGAATGGCCACTGCGGACAGGGCCAGAACAGCGAAAGCCGCCGAAGCGAGCAGATTCATCTTTTTCATCGGTATTCCATTTCTTGTCAAAGAAAAGTCGGAGCGGTTGCTCCGACCCAGAACTGTGCGTCCCCTAGGGGATCAGCACTAGATGACTATAGCATAGAAAAGCCCGGACGCAAGTGCGCGTCCGGGCTTTGTTTTTTGGAGGGTTGTACCCCTCCGGAAGACACGACTAGTTGGGAACGACGTTGTAGTCGAAGGTGGGCTGCTCACTGTAGAACAGAGACCAGTTCACCTCGATTTGACGAGCGAAGTTCGCCACGATGGAGTCCATCAAGGCGTAGTCAGTGGGCAACTGCAGCGAACTGCCGTACTCACCGGACGCGATGTGCACGTCGGAGTTGGGGCGGGTCACGGTGGTGGCTGAAGAGCCACCACCCGTTACCGTAGCCAGCGTGCTCACAACACTCCCGATGAAACGGGTGAAGTGGAAGCCCGACGTGTTCCCGACGACCGTGGACTGAAGGTAGAGCGAACTCACCACCAGTCCAGACGGCACATCAACGATGCGCAGCGTAACTCCGACAATCGCCTCAGACGAACGGGCCGTAACCCCAATGCCGTCGAGATCGACACCGCCACCAGACGTCTGCACCGAAGTGCTGTAGGTGGTCACGGCGCCGGTGATCATGTAGTTGGCGCCCGTAAGGCCTCCGTTGGGTCCGCCTCGTTGAATGAGGCCGATGTTCACCGGAGGACCCGCGGGTTGTCCCGGCTGCGGCACCTGGAATTGGTGACTCAGCTGGTACTCCTGCGCGATCAACGACATGTTGAACGGCGAACGCTCGGCAACCTGGAAGCCAGCCTGCCGCGCGAAGTTCACGAGAAGATCGGTGCACGCCTGCGTGAGAGCAGTCGAGTACCGGAGCGCTTCTGCGTCCTTGTGTTGGCCGGTTTTGTCTTCACAGCTCCCGACCATGAACACCACGTCTGGTCTGACCTTGGACGCTGCCCACTGCATCTGGGTGATGAGCGGCAGGCCCGATTCGGTCGGCGGCCCCGCATAGGGAGCGGGCGCCGAAGACGAAGTCTTCTGGACAGTCGTTGAGGCACATGCGGTGAGCACGAGGCCCGCCGCAAGAATACCGGCCACGAGAAGCGGCCTGGAAACGTTCTTCATGAATTACCCTTCAAACCAAGATGAATGTGAGTGGAACAAGTGGAAGTGTTTAGATTCCAGGACCCGAACCATTGTTGGACGACGTGTTGGTCGTGACCGTACTTCCCGACCCCAGCGTTGCTGTGGACGTGACGTTGGTCGACGTGTTCGTGACAGCACTGCCGCCGGCGAAGGCGGTGTCCCCGGTTTGCACCGTGAACGTGCCGCCATTGGTCAGGTTACCCACCGCCGTGACGTTGGTCTGACCTCCTTCGACGTTGGTGACCGGAGTCGAGTAGTCGTAGAAGGTGTTGGTCGTCGGAGCGACGGTGACGTTCGTCTGGTTGCCCATGCCGCCGTTGAAACGAACCGCAGCTTGTGCGGTCCAGTAGTTCGGGTCGACACGTGCACCACCGGCTGCCGTGGTCGGCTGCCAGCTGCTCACATCCTGCGCACTGACCGATTCAGCCGAGAAGGCGGAGACGGTCAGGGCGAGCATGCAGGCACTAAGGCCTGCAATCAGGTTCTTGGAGATTTTCATAGTCGTTAGTTCCCGTTGTGATTGAAGAGAGTTGGTCGTCAGGAGAGACAGGGAAAAGCGTAACCGTGCTGGGGTCAACCAGCACGGGCAAGTTATGTTCCTGTATCTCAGGACGTGCTCCACCTGGAGCACGAGGGTCGAACAGTAATCCTAGCCTAGACAGATCAGGAAGATCCGGCCGGACAGGAGCTTGTTCAGGACGAGGCAAGCAAGTCCGGATTTCTAGATTCCTTTCTTCCTCACCTCTCGGATTCTGTTGCGTGGATGGTGATTGTAACGTCACCAGCACGAACACAAGCCCGACTAGGCGAATGGTCATATGCTACCTCTTTTCCATTTCTAGAACCGTGTCATATCAAAGATCGGTCCTGAAATAGTAATAACACATTTGATTATATTGGTCAATACTTGATTATTTTTTGGTTTTTCCTCTGAAAGCATCTATTTTCTTATGGTCCCCAGTCTGAAGGACCTTAGGAACGCGATACTTCTTTCCCTCCCACTCAATAGTCTCTGGACGTGTATAGGTGTCGTGACTTGCGATGCGTCGCTCCTCAACAGACTCGTCTTTCCCAAGAACTCCAGGAAGTCTTCGGGTGACCGCGTCCACAATAGCCATAGCTGGAACTTCCCCGCCCGTATACACCGCCTCACCGAGCGAATACGTATGAAGCTTCCCCATCGTTTTAATAATGGCCTTAGCGCGCGCATCGATGCCTTCGTACCTTCCGCACACGAGTACGACGTCATCAAACGTAGCGAGCTTGTCTGCTTCTTTATTATCAAAAGCTTTGGCACCAGGCTCAAACCATATAACGGCATTCTTTCCCTTGCGGCGAGCAAGCGACTTCTTCACGGCCTTGACCACCGGCAGCGCCGTCATCACCATACCAGGACCTCCGCCATAGGGACGCTCGTCCACCTTCCCCCATTTGTTCGTCACAAAGTCACGAGGTGTCTGGTAGTCCACCTTTATCTTTTTAGATTCCCTTGCGCGTCCCAAAATAGACGCGGATAGATACGCGTCACAAGCTTCAGGGAAGAGCGTAATGATATGAAATCGGAGCATAACGTTGTTGGGTAAGTACCCAAACGCTTCTTAGAGGAGTCGGTCAATGACCTCTTCTACCGTACGTGGCTCCTCAAAGCGCTTTCCGCCAAGTGGCTCATTAATCTTAAGTGATACACGAGCATTGTGCTTTAGTCCTACAGCCGTGAGAAGTGGGCGGATGGCCTGGGTCGCGATGCGTCCTCCCTTACCAATCACCTTACCCATATCGTCTGGGTTTACGGTGAGCGTGAGGAGTACACCAAGCTCATCTACTGAACGCACAATAACCACGTCCTCGGGGTGATCAACGAGTGCTTTTATAACAAAATCAAGAAATTCGTAGTCGTGTTCCATAGCAGAGTGTTCGGTAAGTCGGTCGAATGGGAAATAAGCGGCAGAACCGCACAAGAAGAGCGCTACGCTGTTGCCTCTTCTGGAGCTGCTTCAGGAGCAGGCTCCTCAGCAACAGCTTCCTCTGCAGGTGCTTCTTCAGCTACCTCTGGCTGTGCTGCTGCTTCTTCTGCAGCTTTAGCGGCTGCCTCCTTCTCCTTTACTTCAGCCTCAGCCTTTGCTGCTGCTTCCTTAGCTTCTGCTTCAGCCTTTGCCTTTACGTTCTTCTCAAGGTTCTTCATAGAAACAACCTTTGCAGACTTGGTTCCCTCAAGGACACCGTTCTTAATAAGGAGGTTGTGGAGGCTAGGAGAGATCTGTGCTCCCTTAGAAACCCAATCCTTAATCTTGTCTCCATCCACGGTCATGGCCTTGGTCTTTGGGTTGTAGGTACCAACAAGGTCTACATACTTTCCAGCCTTGGGGCCAGAAGCTTTAGGGAGTACAGCCATGCGAAAAGCCGCGTCGTTTTTGCGGCCAATGCGCTGAAATCGGATCATCAACATAAGTGTGGGAAGAGTACCAGAAAGGTTACGGGTGGTCAAATAAAGTGTCTCAAAAGAGGTGGCGAGTCGAGGACCCGCCACAGGTGGTGACGCAACAACAGAGAAAATCGCATCACCTTTATAGGGTACCAGCACACGCACTATTCTGCTACAGTGAAGACAAATGACTGACACACCAACATACGAAGGACCCATCACCATTATCAAAACCGGTAAAGGTTTTTTTAGTATTGACCAAGACCAGGATGATCTCTTTATTCCAGGAGAGAACTTGGGTGGTGCCTTCCCAGGAGACACCGTGAAGGTAGTAGTTGCGGGAGAGGACACTGATCCACGTACCGGCAAGAAAAAGCGTATGGGAAAGGTGGTGGAGGTAACGCATCGCTCTCGAGAAACGTTTGTGGGCACACTCGCGCAAGGAGGACCGGATTTTGGTGAAGAATCCATTGGCCACGTCATGCTCATTCCAGACTGGAAGAAGATGTACGTGCCGTTTGTGGTGAAAGGAGATTCTCTTCCCCTTGGTCATAAGGTGCTCATTCGCTACCAGGGCTGGTCTGCAACGCAGCCGTACCCTTGGGGAACTCTTGAGGAAATCATCGGACCTGCTGGTGTACACGAGACCGAGATGCGAGCCATTGCACTCAGTGGTGGCTTCCACAGTAACTTCCCTCCTGGCGTAGTGGCAGAAGCCAAGAAACTTGAGGAAACAGGACACCAGGAACTTTCTCGAGTTGCCGAAGAAGAAATTAAGGCCGGCACACGCCGCGACTTCCGTGGCGTTACCACCTTCACCATTGACCCGGCTGATGCCAAGGACTTTGACGACGCTCTTTCGGTACGCACCCTCCCTAACGGGAATACTGAAATAGGTGTACACATTGCAGACGTCTCGCACTTTGTACGGCCAGGTACTCCCTTTGATGACGAGGGGCGTAATCGTGCAACCTCGGTATACCTCGTAGACCGCACCATCCCCATGCTTCCGGAGGTGCTTTCTAATGATTTGTGTTCCCTGAACCCAAACCAGGACCGTTTGGCAGTCTCTGCTATATTTGAGCTCGATGAGAACGCAGGTATTGTTGCTCGCTCCTTTGGCCCCACCGTCATTCACTCAGACAAGCGCTTTGCGTATGAAGAAGCACAGGAAGTACTTGATACCAACGAGGGACCGATGCTCGAGGAGCTCCTCACGCTCCGTACTCTTGCCTGGAAGATTCGTGAGCGTCGTGTGAAGAATGGTGCCATTGCCTTTGATACCCCTGAGGTGAAAATCAAGCTGGACGAGACCGGCAAGCCCATAGCAGTTCTCTTGAAAGAGCGTAAGGACACCAACCTGCTCATTGAAGACTTCATGCTTCTAGCGAACGTGGCTGTTGCCGAGTTCCTCACCGAAGAGATGAAGAAAGCAAACCTCACCGGAGCAACTATCTATCGTGTACACGATAAGCCAGATGGAGATCGTATTGAGACCCTTGGTCAGTTCCTCAAGGTTCTTGGGTATCACCTCGAGATGGGTGCTGGTGGCCAGGTAAAGGGAGAGGCTATTAATGACCTCTTGAAGCAGGTTGAAGGAAAGCCTGAGGAGTACCTCATTAAGGTTGCTACCCTTCGCTCCATGTCGAAGGCGGTGTATAGCACCAAGAATGGTGGTCACTTTGGACTTGCCTTCCCTTCCTATACACACTTCACCTCCCCTATTCGTCGCTACCCGGACCTCATTATTCACCGCCTGGTGAAGCACTACACAGTAAAGGCTCCTTTCGGAAAGGAGGCTATTGCTGAACTAGACTCTCTTGCCACACATTCTTCTGAACGCGAAGTATCAGCAACTGAGGCTGAACGTGACTCTATCAAAATGAAGCAGGTTGAGTTCTTGTCTGAGCGTATTGGTGAGGAGTTTGATGCCGTTATCTCAGGCGTATCAGATCGTGGTCTCTATGTAGAGCTGAAGGAGACTCGTGCTGAGGGCATGATTCGCATCCGGGACGTGGGTGACGACTTCTATACCTATGATGAGAAGCGTTATCGCATTGTGGGAGAGCGTACCAAGAAAGAGTATGCACTCGGAGACCCTATTAAGGTGAAGCTTCTTGCTGCACGTATTGCGGAGAAGGAGCTGGACTTCGGTATTGCTAACGCTGCGTAGCGAGTAAACACAATGTTTAAGGCGCCCACTTGTGGGCGCCTTAAGCAATAGCCTTGCTTGTTACGCGAGAGCGATGTCAATATCGTAAGTGTCCCGAACAACCTTGAGGACCGTTTCTGAACCATACTCAGAAAGTAGATTAAGAAGGAGCCCAAGGTCCGCGTGGTTCTGGAATTTCATCACGATCAAGGCGCGAGCTTGCGTATTCTTTCGAGCGCGCTCCTTCGCCTTTACTTCACTAAGATCGACAATATCAGCCATTACCTCTCTCCAAAAGATCTGACTTCAGTAGTTAATACTATACAGTGTCAATCCAGTATTGTAAAGTCTAGAAACTCTTACCATCAACCGGCATACGGTGCAGAGTTGAAATATCTATATCGTCTATGGAGCGCACATTCACGGCAACCGTGGGACTCCCGTCTTTCTTGTGACCACGCCCAAAGGCCTGTACCCCACAAATCTTGCAGAAGAGATGCTCTATCTTCTCTGTATTAAATCGATACTCCGTGAGTTCCTCTTCACCAGAGAGGAGCTTGAAGTTGGTGGCGTCCGTAAAAGCAAGGAGCATACCCTTGGCCTGACAGTGTGAGCAGTTGCATTCAAGTACCGGGGGTACTAGATCAAGTGTCACCTCGTATCTTACTTTCTTACAGTGGCAGCCTCCTTGGTGGGTGTTCATAGTGGTCACATTACTTTGCTTCAAGAATTCTTGAGATGGCCAACGCATACGCAGCCTCACGAAGCGTCACACCACGCATAAGCGCAAAGTCCGCCACGTCACGATACGCGTCCTCCATAACTTTCTGGAGTCGCTCCTCTACCTGCTCACGAGTCCACGTCTCACCAGAGCGATTCTGCAGCCACTCAAAGTAGGAAACGGTCACGCCACCTGCGTTTGCTAGAACGTCTGGTACCACCGCAACCTTCTGTGCTGCCAAGTACGCGTCAGCTTCAGGAGTAACAGGACCGTTCGCTATCTCAAGCACGATACCGGCTCGTACACTTTCCACGTTGTCCTTGTGAATCTGCTCCTCAAGAGCTGCGGGCACCAGGATATCAACAGGAGCACCAATGAGTACCTCAGCCGGAAGAATATCTCCTTCCTCAGTTGCTTCTTGCACAGAACCTTTCTCTTCCTTTATAGAAAGAATGGTTTCAATATCAAGACCCAACTTATTCGCAATCGTTCCGTGACTATCAGAGAGCGCTATTACTTTGGCGCCACCCTGTACCAAGAGACGTGCAGCTTGAGCACCTGCGTTACCCGCTCCCTGTACTGCACTGGTAAGTTTTGAGAGATCCTGATGCTGATCTGCGAGCAAGCTATGGAGCACCATAATAGCGCCATCTGCTGTTGCCGTATCGCGTCCTAGAATGCCACCTTTATCGAGTGGCTTTCCGGTAATCATGGCAGGAGAAGGCTTCCCCACAATAGTTTCGTATTCGTCGAGCATCACAGCCATCAACTCTGATGTGGTGTAGACGTCAGGAGCTGGCACATCCATGTCAGGGCCTAGGTGATCAGCAAAGGACCGTACGTACGCTCGAGCAATACTTTCAAGCTCAGAAGAAGAATGTTTCTTTGGATCCACCGCAACGCCACCCTTAGCCCCACCAAAAGGAATATCCACCACGGCACACTTGATGGCCATCATGGCGGCCAAGGCTGAAACCTCATCTTCGTCTGCATCAGGATGAAAGCGTATACCACCCTTATACGGACCACGCGCATTATTAAACTGCACCCGGTATGCCGGATACGTCGCTACTTCGCCTGAATCAAGGGTAACCTCAAGATCGGCTTTTAGTACCCGATCAGGAGTCTCTAAACGTAGGCGATCCTCACTAGAGAGACCTAGTAAATCTGCTGCCTTCTGTACGTGTTCCTTAAAGTAATGAAATGCTGCCATGGTGGGAAATTAGGAATATACACAAAGCATACGCCATGACCCCAAAAGACCAAGAGGGATTACTTGGCCACCGTTACTGCCTCATCAAACTTCACCGAGAGCAGCTTTGAGACACCGTCCCCTCCCATAGTGACTCCATAGAGAATGCTGGCACGACTCATCGTCTCTCGGTTGTGCGTAATCACAATAAGCTGAGACTTCTTGGACAAGCTTTCAATCATATCGCCATAGCGACGTGAGTTCGCTTCATCAAGCGCAGCATCGGTCTCATCTAGAATAAGGAACGGCGGCGGGTTCACCTGACTCATAGCAAAAATGAGCGCAATGGACGTGAGAGCTCGCTCACCACCTGATAGCTGCATCAAAGACTGCACACGCTTGCGCGGGAGGTTCACTGAAATTTCAATACCTGGCTTCCCTTGTTTCTTGCGAGCCTCGTCCTCAAGTAATTCTTCCTCGTCTTCTTCTCCGTACTGCATCTCCTCAAGTACCAAGCGTGCACTTCCGCCACCAAACATAAGAGCAAAGAATTCTCCAAATGATTCGTTCACCTTCACGAGCCCTTCAGAGAAGGTCTTGGTGAGTTCAGTATCAAGATCGGTGATGAGCTCGCGAAGTCCTGCTGCAGAACGTGTAAGATCTTCAATCTCACGCTCAAGGAAAGCTTCACGTTCAGAGGCGTCCTTGTACTCAGTGCGCACATCCTCTCCAGATCCTCCTGCTTCTTCTACACGGATCTTAAGGCGCTCTAGTTGGCGCTTGCGATCCTCCTGCACACGGCGTTCTTCCGTAACAGCTTCAGTTCTCCCTGCAAAGGAAAGCGCAGACGCTCCAGCGAGAGCCACCACCTCCCGACGGTCTCGTTCAAACTCTTCACTTAAACTTTCGAGCTCACCAAGACGAGCCTCCATACGTACCACATCAGCCTCAAGCTTTGCCTTGTTCTCAGCAATGGAGAGCATGTGAAGATTCTGTTCACGCCCAGTCTCTTCATGAGCAACTGAAGCCTCTCTCGCTTTGATAAGTGCACTCTTAACTTTATCCACGTGAGCTGCTAGTGCCTCTTCTTTTTTAGAGAGTTCAAGACGCTCAGATTCTAGGCGCATAACCGCCTGTTCTTCCTCGGCAAGATAGTCGTCCTTAGGAGAAGCGTAGCGTTCAAAGAACGCGGTAATAGCATTCTTGAGGCTCTTCAACGTAGCGTTGACTGATTCGAGATCGGTGAGGTCAACTGCGCGATCTGACTCTAACTTCAAGGCTTTTAGGTCCTCGCGAGGCACCTTGGCATAGGGGTCCTGCAGCACCGCAATACTTCTGCGCTTAGCAGATTCAAGTGCGCCCTCTATTCTTCCCACTTCACGAGAAAGAAGGCTTCGCTCTCCAGCAAGCCGGTCCAGTTCACGCTCCGCAATACGCACCGCCTCACTGCGCTTCATTCCTTCATTATCGAGCGTTGCTCGTTCATGAAAGGCACCCAGTTCCGCTGTTATGGTGGCAAGTTGCTGCTGGAGCTGCTTCAAACGTACCGATGCCTTCTCTTGCTCGTCTCGAAGGTATGCTTCTTCAATGGCAAAGTACTCCTGAGCAAGGGTGCGTAGTTGATTAGCCAATTCTTCTGCTCGCTCTAGTTTCTCAACCTGCTTCTGGAGGAAGCGAATGTGGGGAGCAATCTCTCGGCGCAGTAGCTCCACCTCACGAACATTCTCTTCGGTCTTGGTAAGCTTACGCTCTGCGTCCTGCTTCTTGTATTCAAAGGCACGAAGACCCAGGGCGTCCTCGAGCATATTACGGCGCTCCCTTGGATGAGAAGCAAGAATACGGTCTGCCTCACCCTGCGAAATAATATGGTGACCTGTGTCACCTACGTTTGCGCCCGAAAGAAGTTCCTGTACGTCACGCAGGCGCACACGAGAACCGTTGATGGAGTATTCACTGGTACCGTCTCGAAAAACCGCACGCTCTATGGAAACTTCCTCATACTCAAGCTTAGGGAAAATGCGCTTCGTGTTATCAAACACGATAGTCACCGAAGCTCGGTTGGAACGTGCACTAGTGTGCGATCCACTCCAGATAAGATCCTCGCTGCGCTTGCCACGCATGCTTTTCATGGACTGCTCACCTAGAGCAAAACGAAAAGCCTCAGCTACGTTTGATTTACCGGAGCCGTTGGGTCCGACGATGGCAGTAGCCCTACTTCCAAAATCAAGTACGGTTTTCTTTGCAAATGATTTGAATCCCGCGATCTCCAACCGCTTTAGCATTACTCAGTAGTATACCGTACGCCGGTTCTACAACTAAGATGCTTACCAGCCGGTGGTTGACAGTGCTGCCTGTGCTGCTGCCTGTTCAGCCTCCTGCTTGCTCTTCCCTTCTCCTCGAGCAACTTCTTCAGCTCCAAGAAAAGCTCCCACGGTAAACAGGCGATCATGATCAGGTCCTGCTTCACTCAAGGTCTTGTAGGTAGGTGTTGTGCTCTTCTTCTCCTGAGCTACCTCCTGAAATTGGCTCTTCGCGTCCTGATAGGCACGCTTTGCAATGATGTCGTCTATCTTTGGATAGAGCGTGCGTGCAAGAAATTCCTCTACAGAAGCAAATCCCTGATCAAGATAAAGTGCTCCAAGTAGTGCCTCAAAAGCGTTCGCCAAAATAATCTGACGTGCACGTCCGGTGTCGCGGCTCTCTCCCTTAGAGAGAAGTAGGAGATCATTCATACCAAGCTCTTCAGCAGTGTCCGCCAGTGAGTACGTGTTCACGAGTGCTGCGCGATAGGCAGTCAGGTCTCCCTCTGGCTTTGAAGGGAATTTATGAAAAAGAAAGTTGGTGGTCGCAAGTTCAAGGACTGCGTCCCCAAGAAACTCAAGGCGCTCATTATGAGCCCCCACGGTGCGGTGTTCATTCAAATAGGAGCGGTGCGTGAAAGCTTCCCCGAGTAGTTCTAGGTTAGTGAACGTAAGTCCTAATTGCTTAGCATAGGAGGCAAAATCTGGCATAGGGCGAATTATACCAGATAAGTTACTAATTTGAAGCCCTACCGTTTTGAGGACTTATCCAAGAGTTTCTGCACGGCCTCGGTAACGATAGGCAGCATGTCGTCATAGAAATTCAAATCAAGAATTTCCGTAAGACGGAACCATCGTGCATCGTCGAGCCCTCCCTTCTTCTCAAGGGTAATGTCCTCGTACGGAGACTCCGCAAGGAAGTACGTCACGTGCTTACGAATCTTTCCCTTCTCTGGATGCGAAGCGATATATTCGTTTTCACCAATCTTATCCTTGATAGCGACATCAAGTCCAAGTTCATCATGAATACCTTCCACGGTTCCCTCCTCAACACTCATACCTTCAGGAATCTTTCCCTTAGACAGCGTCCAGTGTCCAAACACGTCGTGCACCAGTGCCAAGTAGTACTGTGTGTGGTGCTCGGCATACACGATGGCTCCACCAAGCTGCTCCAGAGGAAGATCCTCGCGACGCACACGCTCCTTCTTGCCCACGTCGTCCTTCCCTGGCTCACCCAGTTCCTTATACACGGCACCGAGTACGCCGTTAATAAACCTTCCTGAAGAGTCTCCTCCAAATACCTTGGCTAGTTCAATAGCCTCATTAATGGCCACCTTTGCCGGTACCTGGGAACGGTCCGCAAACAACAGCTCAAATAACCCTATGCGTAGGATATTGCGATCCACCGGCGCAATGCGCTCAAGTGGCCAGTCTGGTGCTGCCTTCTCTATGACTAGATCAATGTCGTGTCTTTTCGCCAGTACTCCCGTGAGGAGTTCCTGCATAAACGGAATATCGGTATCACCACCACCAAACTCATCAACGTTGCGTGCGAGCATCGCTGTGGTTGCTTCGTCTGTAGCATGCGTAGTGTCCCACTCAAAAAGTGTTTGGAGAACTACGGAGCGGGCTAGGTGCCGATTTGCCATATATGAAAAGAGCTTCCTTTCACCATACAAGTAAAACACTTACTACGCTAGAGGTATGTAGTGTGTATAGCTTATGAAAAACAAAAAAACGCACTTGGAGTGCGTCTCTTTGTTGTATGAAGGTGGTGCTTACGCTCCTCCTCCGAAACCTGAACGGCTCTTAGCTTTTCCAAGCTGCATGCGTCCTGCAAGTCCCTTACCTCCCTTCTTCTCGACAACTTCCTCGTTTACCTGCTTAGGCTCCTTAGCGCCAATGAGGTGATCCTCATCATCATGCTTGTGCTCCTCAAGACGAGCATTACGCTTCTTTGCCTCAGCCTTCACTTCCTTCTTAGGCACGATCTGTACACCACGGTACATGCCTGTGGTCTCATCAATGCGGTGTGGGAGACGAAGTGCTCCAGACTCCTTGTCCTTCACGATAGCTCCCTCCACCAAAGCGTGGTGGCTTCGGCGGTTCTTGGTGTGGCTACTGGTGTGGCGCATTCGTACTGACATATAGAGTCCAATCTACCACTTGGTTTATAAAAAGCAAACACCCGGGTCCCTACTGGGACACGGGTGTGTGACGACTTCCTCAACCTGAGGAATGTGGCTTAAAGCGCGTGCAATCACGCACCTCTCTGGGCGTTACAGGATCGGTCCCGTAGTGACTGCATATAATGCCCTTCTGGGCAGTGCCAACAGTCTTGGGCATGTCTTTCAGTGAACTGGCGCATGCACAGGCGACACGATTCTGGACACATCGTTTGAATCCAGCATCAACTAATTTTCCGGCACGTTTACGTGCTCCCTCATGATGAAAAGAACTTGTTCCACAACCCATTACAGGCTCCCCTGTTTTCGCGTTAGCACAAGTTAACACTATACCTTTTTTAGGACTCTTGGTCAATATGCACAAACGTTGTGCGGTGAACAGAGGAGAGTCCATGTTCTCTTAGGGCCTCCATGTGCGCCTTGGTACCGTAGCCCTTATGCTTCTCAAAACCATACTCTGGGTGCTCTAGGGCGAGCTTCACCATCAGTCGATCGCGCGTAACTTTAGCGGCAAGTGCGGCAAGCATAATCACAGGCACTTTCCCGTCTCCTCCTATGATAGTTTCCTGCTGGTATTCCTTGGGGGCATGGAGGGAGCCGTCCAAGTATACGATTCCCTGTTCGGGTTCTGGCAAGAGTGCTTCAAGTCCGCGATTGAGTGCACTGCGTACCGCATACGCAATACCTTTTTCGTCAATGAGATTCTCTCCAGACAAAGACACGCGCACCAGCACGTTCCTTGCTTTCACTTCCTTAAGGAGGATTCCGTATAAATGTTCTCGCTTCTTCTCGGTGAGCTTCTTGGAGTCGTTGAGTCCCGGGAAGGCCGCGAGTACGTCATATCCCTCAGTCACTCTCGCCACCCCCACAGCCACAGGACCTGCAAGTGGACCACGTCCCGCTTCATCTATGCCCACCAAATACGTCATAGGGATACGATACCAGCCTTTGGCTGAAGTTTGGTATCCTAGGGGTAATGAGTGACCGCTTCATCCACCTCCACACCCATTCCCACTACAGCTTCCTGCAGGCACTGCCGAAGGTGCCAGGGCTCGTGAAAGAAGCCAAGAAGCACGAGATGGATGCTATTGGTCTTACGGACGCAGGAAACCTCCACGGTGCTGTAGAGCTCTATAAGGTATGTGCGAAGCAAGGACTTAAGGCCATTCTAGGTTGCGACTTCTATGTGGCCCCCCACTCTCGCCTAGAGCGCGATCCTAATGAAGGAACCAATCATCAGCGCACACGTTTAGTACTTCTTGCGGAGAACAATGCAGGGTATCAGAATCTTCTGAAGCTCATCAGTCTTTCCTTCACCGAGGGATTTCATGAGCGTCCTCGCATAGATCGCGAGCTCTTGAAAGCGCATCATGAGGGACTCATTGCCATCATCCCTTCCTTTGCTGGAACGGTGGTGCAGTCCTTGCGCGCCGGAGATCCTGAGGGTGCGAGCGCCTCACTTGCTGAGTACGTGAGTATCTTTGGTAAGGAGAATGTATTTATAGAAGTGACGCATCACCCACGCGTAGAGGGACATGAGAAGCGCATGCAGCAGCTGCGAGAGCTTGCACAAAAGGAGGGCGTACCTCTTCTGGCGCAGCATGATGTGTACTATCTACACCCAGACGATCGAGAGGCCACAGAAGTGATGCGTCGTATTGGCCACGGACAGAAGGGACAGAATGAGGAAGAGGACTTTTCCTTTGTATCTGAGGCCTCCATGCTGGAGTGGTTTAAGGACATTCCGGATGCAGTGTATCGCTCAGGGGAAATTGCAGACCGCTGCAATGTCACGCTTGAACTGGGAAGTTGGAACTTCCCAGCCGTGGAAGTTGAGCCAGGTAAGACGCATGAGCAAATGCTTCGAGAGAAAACAGATGCGGGACTGGTCACGCGAAAGATGGAGCGCACTGAAGAGGTAGACACCCGTATTGAGTACGAGCTAAGCGTTATTAACGACAAGGGCTTTGCTCCCTACTTCCTTGCGGTGTCTGATTTGCTTGAGTATGCAAAGTCCGTGGGTATTCTCTCCACGACGAGAGGTTCTGCTGCTGGTTCATTGGTGTCCTATCTTGTGGGTATCACCACCGTTGACCCCATTGCCTACAAACTCCCCTTTGAGCGTTTCCTCAACCCAGAGCGACCAAAGGCGCCGGATATTGATATGGACTTCGCTGATAATCGGCGAGACGAAATGATTGCGTACGCCAAGCGCAAGTATGGGGAAGACCATGTTGCGCAGATTGGAACCTTTGGCACCATGATGGCCCGAGCTGCGGTGCGTGACGTCTCCAGAGCTTTGGGTCATGCTTACCGCACAGGAGACCGTCTCGCCAAACTCATCCCCATGGGAAGTCAGGGATTCCCCATGACCATTAAGCACGCTCTAGAGCTTGAACCTGAACTAAAGCAACTCTATGACGAAGATGATGAGGCTCGTGAGATTCTCGATCTTGCTCAGCGCATTGAAGGGTGTGCCCGGCACACCGGTGTGCACGCAGCTGGCGTGGTGATTGCTCCCACTCCTCTTACCAACTGGACTCCCCTTCAGGTGGATCAGAAGACAGGGAAACTCATTACGCAGTACGACATGCATGCAGTTGAGGACGCGGGACTTTTGAAGTTCGACTTCCTGGGTATTAAGAACCTCGCCATTATTGCGGACGCCGTGGAGCGCGTGTCTCTGGGTCGTGGTATAGAAATTGATATTGAAAACATCCCCATGGACGATGAGGCTACCTTCCAAATGCTTGCACGAGGAGACACGGAAGGTACGTTCCAGTTAAACGGCTCGGGCATGACCCGCTATCTGAAAGAGCTGCGTCCCACCACGATTCATGACATCAACGCTATGGTGGCCTTGTATCGTCCGGGTCCGATGGAGACGATTCCTCAGTATATTGAGCGCAAGAGAAACGCACGTCTCATCACGTACCTTGATGAGCGCATGAAGAACTATCTCGACACCTCTTATGGACTCTTGGTGTATCAGGACGACGTGCTGCTCACCGCCATCACCCTTGGAGGCTACAGCTGGCTTGAGGCTGACACTCTTCGCAAGGCTATGGGAAAGAAGATTCCTGCAGAAATGGAGGCCCAGAAAGAAAAGCTTCTGAAGGGATTCATGGAGTATGGAAAACTATCTCCTGCCAAGGCTGAGCAGATTTGGAAACTGATTGAACCTTTTGCCGCCTATGGATTCAACAAGGCTCACGCTGCGTGTTATGGGAAGGTGGCGTACCAGACCTCGTACTTGAAGGCCAACTACCCTGTGGAATACATGGCAGCCCTCATGACTGCTGACGCTGGTGACACGGATTCTATTTCCATCCTGGTAGCTGAAGCGACGCGTATGGACATCCCGGTCCTTCCTCCAGACATTAATGAGAGTGGTACTGATTTCACCGTAGCTGGTACTGATCTTGATACCATTCGTTTTGGACTCACGACCATTAAGAACTTTGGAGAGAGTATCTCACAAGCCATCATTGAAGAGCGCACTAAAGGTGGACCTTTCACTACCCTGTCTGATTTTCTTTCCCGAGTGGAGAAGAAGAGTCTGAATCGTAAATCACTTGAGAGTTTGATTAAGTGTGGGGCACTTGATTCTTTTGGCAGCAGGTCCCATCTCTTATCTCACATTGAGACCCTTCTCACCTTCCATCGTGACGCGACAGCAGAAGCGTCTCAAGACTCTCTTTTCGGCAGCATGCTTGATACTACTCTCACCTTGACGCTTCCTCCTGATACTCACGAGACAACCCTTATCGATAAACTTACCTGGGAGAAGGAGCTCTTGGGTATTTATGTTTCTGGACATCCACTGGATAGCCATACCGAAAAGACTGCCAAGGCCGGTATCACGGTTGCGAGTATCCTGGCGGACCCAAAGGTTGGCATGAATGTTATTCTTCCCGTACTCCTTCTGGAGTCTCGTATCATACTCACCAAGAAGGGAGACAAGATGGCTTTTCTTAAAGTTGAAGATGCTTCCAGTAGCATTGAGGCAGTTATCTTCCCTAAGCTTTTCGTTGAGCAGGCCGAGCACCTCGTTGCCGGAAAGTGTTTGTTACTCAAGGCTGGAGTCTCAAGCAGGAACGGTGAAATATCCCTCACCATAGAGAATCTAAAGCCGCTGTGATATAACCCAAGCAGAACGATGATGTTCTGAGGGAGAAGTTTGATGACTGACATTGCAGCCAGTGCTACCAAAACCTACGTACAACCCGATGGTAAGCCGTTTGGTCAAGACCTTCTGGAATCACTCGAGAAGATGAAAGGAGCCTCACCGTCTGAAACCAGCGCCATTGCCATGATTGCGACTGGTATCAGCTCCCTGTCTGGCATCAAGGCACGGAACGGAAACCTGCACGGAGCAACTGAGCACGTGCTTGATGTTCTCAACGAGAAAATTGATGTTCTTTTGGATGACGATTGATCGGTCTCACGGCGGCTCCCCAGAGCCGCCGTTTGTGCTATTCTTCACCCTATATGGCATCCCTAGAAGAGAAACGACACACCCTAGCCCACTTACTCGCCAGTGCTGTATTAGAGCGTTACCCACACGCCCTCCCTACTATTGGACCTGCAATAGATACAGGTTTTTATTACGATTTTGATTTCTCCAAGGGAGAGGCTCCTGGAGAAGCTGAGCTAGCTTCACTTGAGGATGCTATGCGCGAAATGCTCCCTTCCTGGGAAGGTATGCAGGGAGTTGAGGTATCTGCCGCAGATGCCAAGGCTCGGTTTAGTTCAAACCCCTACAAGCTTGAACTCATAGAGGGGATAGTTTCCGCTGGAGAAACCATTACCCTCTACACGAGTGGCGGCTTCACTGACCTGTGTCGTGGTGGCCACACCGAGAATCCTTCAAAGGAGATTCGTCCGGACTCCTTCAAGCTTGAGCGTGTTGCTGGAGCGTACTGGCGAGGAGACGAGAAGAACCCCATGCTCACCCGCATTGTGGGTCTAGCCTTTGAGACTAAGACTGACCTTGATGCCTACCTTCTCCAGCAGGAGGAAGCAAAGAAGCGTGATCACCGAAAACTAGGAAAGGAACTAGACCTCTTCACCTTCTCTGAGCTTGTTGGCTCAGGACTTCCGCTTTGGACGCCGAGAGGTACCCAGATGCGCCACACCCTTGATGAGTTTGTGTGGGAACTACGTACTAAGAACGGGTATGATCGTGTAACCATTCCGCACATCACCAAGAAGGATTTGTACGAGACTTCAGGACATTGGGCAAAGTTTGCCGATGAGCTTTTCCGTATCAATACCCGTGAAGGAAAGGAGTACGCTTTGAAGCCGATGAACTGCCCTCACCACACGCAGATTTTTGCACGCAAGGCTCACTCGTACCGCGACATGCCCCAGCGCTTCGCTGAGACGACCATGGTGTATAGAGACGAGCAGTCTGGAGAGCTTGGTGGTCTCACCCGTGTGCTTTCTATCACCCAAGACGATAGTCACGTGTTCTGCCGCATGAATCAGGTTGAGGAGGAGTACTTCCGTATCTGGGACATGGTAGACACCTTCTACAGCACCTTTGGCTTTACGCTTAAGGTTCGTCTTTCTTTCCATGACCCTAAGAAGTTTGAGAACTACCTAGGCACACCTGAAGTGTGGAAGCAGGCTGAGGATGCTTTGACCGCTATCGCCAAGGAGCGCAAGGCAGATTACGTCATTGCCGAGGGAGAGGCAGCTATGTATGGCCCGAAGCTTGATTTCATGGCAACAGACTCCATGGGTCGCTCTCACCAAGTAGCTACTATTCAGCTGGATATGAACTTGCCTGAGCGCTTTGACCTTACCTGTACGAATGAGAAGGGAGAGAAGGAACGCATCGTTATGATTCACTGCGCCATCATGGGTTCACTTGAGCGCTTCAGTGCCGTTATGATTGAACACCTTGCGGGTAACTTCCCTGTCTGGCTTGCTCCTGAGCAGGTACGCATTGTGCCAGTTTCCGAGAAGCACCTAGCCTATGCACAAAAGGTGCAAGAGGGACTCCCGGGAGTACGAGCGTTTGTAGACGCTGCCAATGATTCCCTAGGAAAGAAGATTCGTGCTGCCAAGCTTGAGAAGATTCCCTATGTGCTCGTTGTGGGAGACGCTGAAGAAGAGGCGGGAACCGTTTCTATTGAAAGTCGCAAAGGAAAGGAAGAGCCGCAGTTACTCTCTGACTTTAGCGAGCGCGTTCGTTTAGAAATTGCCAATCGCACACCAGACCAGGCATAAGAAAAACCCCTCCGCTTGGAGGGGTTTTTCTTATGGGTCTCTTACCCGTTCACTACCGCAAGCGCACGAGTGAGGGCTAGCTTCACACCCGTGACTCCTGTTGAGTAGCTGCCGTCCACGGCTGTGGTAAGTGCGGTCACAATCTTCTCAAGGAAGTTTGGATGACACTCAGACGTGAGACGAGCAATGTCTGGGTGACAGACAGAGCCATCTACCTGAGCACGGTACGCGTCATCAAGTGCACAAACAGCGTGAGTAAGGAATTCCTCTGAGTTCCCTCCTGTACGAGTGATGCTGCGAATGGTGCCGAACACCGTATCGCGGTCTCCCTGAAGAAGTGCGGTGATGAAGTCACTCACGTCAGCATTCACCGGTGCAGCTTCCTGGACAACAGGTTCAGGCTTAGCTGCTACTGGGGCTGCCTCGTATGTAGGCTGCTCCTCTTCACGAATCATGAAGTTTGGACGCAGCTCATGGGCGGTTGCTGTTGGGCGAGCCTCAGCTTCGCGCGCCAGTCCCTTCACAATGTCATCGATGGTGAGCGCCGCTCCTTGAGCAAAGGATCGGAATCCTTGTGTCGCCTCATACTCAACCATAGGCTGTGGTGCTGTATACGTGCTTGCTACGGGTGCTTCCGCAACTGCAGCAGGCGCATACTCTTGGATTGGCTCAGGAACTGAACGATCACCTGCCAGTGTCTCTTTTACCTGTGACCCAAAGGCATTCACGCGCTTCAGAGCAAACGGCATGGCGTTAAAGAGGACCAAGTACGCAGCAGCAAGGCTCCACAGTATGAGCATGATCCAGTACATGGCAGTTCCCCATGGACCAAGATCGAGTCCGGTGTACGGAATCTGTGATAGGTACACGAAGGCTAGGGGCTGCTCTCCAGGACTTTTGAGTGCTGAAAGGAGTACTCGTGGATTAGAACTGCCACCTCCACCTCCGCCTCCGCCACAGTTACTGGTACAGCCACCACCTCCTCCACCATTCGTTACTACTACAGGAGCAGTACAGGTGAGCTGTGAGCCTGAAGTGGTAGTAAAGGTTCCTGTGTAGGTGTACTCACCTGCCGCAGGCGGCGTGATGTTTTGTGAGCCAGAGGTGCTCGTAGTTGTTCCTACACCTTGATCAATAAAGACCTGCGTGATGTTGGTTCCTCCCCACGTAAGTTCAAAACTTGAACCGGTGGTGATGTTGGTCGGGCTCGCGGTGAGCAGACATACAGGAGAGCTTCCTGTGATAGTAACCGTAACAGGAGCAGAACACGTAATGGTAGAGCCATTGTTACCTACGGCGGTGAGCACGTAGGTGGTGTTGGCGTTCACCGTAACATTTGTTGTGCCGCCAGCTACTGGTGTCACCGCTCCTACGCCGTTATCTATCGTCGTGGAAGTAACATTTGAGGTGGTCCACGTAAGGGCAACTGTTGAACCTCGAGCCACTGAACTAGCAGAAGCTGAGAGTGTACATACGGGAGCTGGAGTAACGGGAGGAGTTACGGTAACAGTTGCGTTACAAGTCACAGTGCCGCCGGGTCCCACAGCAGTACCGGTATAGGTAGTGGTGCTTCCTGGAGTCACACTTCGAGTTCCTCCTACAGTAGGTGTAACGAGACCAATCCCATTATCAAGCGTAAAGGACGAGGCGTTAGTAGTAGTCCAAGTCAGGACAGAAGAACCTCCTGTCGTAACTGAAGTTGGACTCGCCACCAGGGTACAAATAGGTAAAAGTACTGGTGGCTGAGGTGGTGGAGGAAGTGGTGGTGTTGGTGGAAGAACGGGAGGAAGAACCGGTGGTACTGGAGGAAGAACAGGAGGAAGAACCGGTGGTGTTACCGGTGGTTGTGTGCAGCAGGGCGGGAGCACATCTGGAGGAAGTATAGGAGGAAGAATAGGGGGAACAACAGGAGGAAGAACTGGTGGTTGTGTGCAGCAGGGCGGGAGCACATCAATTGCCTTTGCAACCAAGGGCGTGGCCGCACCTGTAGCAAGCGCTATAGAGGCACCAAGCAAGACGACAGCAAAAAGTGAAAGTACACCGATGAAGATCGGGTTCCTTGTCTGCTTTCGTGATACGACAGTGAAATGGTCCATACTAAGTAATACGAGTAACAATAAATAATGCCCTGCTGTATACACAGCGTACTAAAAAGGGAATAAAAGAAGATGAAGGTGTGACGAGAGCTCGAGAGCCCCCGTCACACTTCAAGCTAGTTGCCGCGGTACACAGCCGGATTAGGGCCGTAGACCATGTCGGCCGGGATGGTAGCCACCCCGTTCACGTAGTCATGTCGCCTGACACCAAGCGCCACCACGGTGCCGTCGGGGAGTTCGTAGCAGATAACCACCGAACCATTCATTGCCTGGTACGGGAGCGTGAGTGTATTCCACCCTTCTCCCTTGGCAACAAACGATCCAGAGATGTTCTGGACTTGAACCCGACGATTGAGCAGGCGACTGTTTGCCCGCTCATCATCCCGCCACGAACAGGTGATATCGACCTCACGGCCTTCGATCACACGCATGTAGCGGTCCGGACAGTCCTGTGGAAGACCGCGAAGCGGTTCTCCGTAACCCGGACCCTCAAGGAGAAGGCAGGTTGACGGAGCTGGCACATCGTCCATGTGGGCGATGCGGACATTACTGGCCGCTTTGGTGTAAAACACCACCTCGACACAGCTATGGCCAGTGACCACGACGTCCTCCAGCTGGAGGTTGATAGGGTTCACGCAGTCCTCAAGAAGGAAAGCGACCCCATCGATACCGTAGACCTTTTCGCCTGGATGCCGCTGCCGGTGTTCGCATTTGACGACAACACCGTTGCCGTCGACACGAACACAGGCACTCGGGATGACAAGACCGGGTTCGGTCTCGACTTCCACGAACCGACGAACGAAGGCAGGAAGTTCGGACACTTGAGTTACCCCAGTCTGTTCGTACTTCCATGCATCGAGAAAGTCGAGCGGATTTGCCCGACATCCTTCCAGAGCACGGTTGCCCGTTGGATCGATCGCGAGCGAGCGATCCAGTTTGGTTGCCAGCTCTTCCGGAGACGTGAGCGGTTGCTCACAGAACCGATGACCCAGCGGTGTTGCCGAAGCCTGTCCCCCAAACCCGAAGGTGAGGGCCAGCGCTAGGGCAACAAGCATAAGTAGCTTGTTCATTTTCTTTATATTCCCTGTTGCGCCACCCCGAAATGGGGCGACTAAGAACAATGGTCCGGTCTGCAATTGCAGCGACCTATCCGACCACGAGCGTTAGCTCGCGAGCGGGTAGCTCTCTACAAGTTCTGCGGTGACAATGAAGCGATCACTCACCTTTCCAAACGAATCACAGGTAGCAAGCGTCAGCATGGAGCCCTCTACCGTAAGAGGAATACCATCCGTTCCTGCGTTAGCACTGTACACACTTACTACTCTATAGACGTACTGGTGGCCCAAACCTTTCACTATGATGCTTTCGCCAATCTCAAGGTTCTGGATACCGTTGAAGGCCTTGTACGCTGGATTCTTCACAAGCGGTAGATAGCTTGAGTGTCCAAAGACAATCACGTTCCCTTGCTCTCCCGGCTTTGCAGACGTTGGGTAGCGAACGGCACCCTTATCAAGCTCACCATCAAGAGTAGCCACATCAGTAGTAACCGGGTTAGCAACAACTGTCTCAAGCTTAATGCTTGGGATGCTAATTGAAACCGGAAGTTCTACAACTGAGCCTGCAGCCTTCGTTGAAAGTGTTCGTGACAATGTTACGTTCTCAGTGGGCTCAGGTACACTTGGAAGCAAATCAAGCGTACTTAGTACCGCGGTAGATAGCAGAAAAACGAGCAGTGTAGCTGCTCCGAATCCAAGTTTATGTTGCCAAGCGCGTACCGAGGCACGCACAAGCTGTGCTGTTTGCTTTACAAATACCATAGCGGTCTTAATTAGATATACACCACAGGTTGGCATTTGTCAAGTGCAGACGCTTGCTCGCATCAGGGACGATAGTTGACAAAAAATAAAGGGTGTGGTACATAGTATTTATATGCAAATGACGATGTCCAGCACACCAAACCCATCCCCTGCTCGCAGGGCTACTATTAACGCACTCGCTATTATTGGCTTTGTGGTTCTTATTATTATCGGCATGGCCTTGGCCATATACGCAGCTTCGTTCGTACCTAAGGCCGTAACACGCCTCAACAGTGCAGCCGTCTACCTCTCTTCAGTGTTTGTCCCTTCTGAGACACCCGCTCTTGATGTAGTACCTGCTGGTACCGAAGTTCCCTTTGGTGAGGCTCCTGGTGCTGGCATCGCAACAACGACAGCAACCACTACTACCCCAACCACTCCCGTAACTCCTACTCAAGGAACCGAGACTACAACCGTGTACACTACGGGCGGCACTACTGCCCCAGTACTTTCAGGTCTTTCAGACCTTACGGTTACCAGTGTTATCACCGGATACCTCACTACCAACGACACAGCTTCCTTCGTGCCTTCTAAGATTGTCCCTGATGGACTACGGGGTGCAGTGAAGTTCACCGTTGCTAACGTAGGAACCAACCTTTCAGGACGCTTCACGTTCAAGGCGGTACTTCCTACTTCCTCTTCTTACACCTTCAATTCAGACTCTCAGGATTCGCTACTTCCTGGTGAGCGAATTGACTACGTACTTGGCTTTGACCGAGCACGTACTGGTGAAGGACGCGAAATCACCATCACGGTGGATGCGGACAACAGAATTGTTGAGTCGAACGAGACCAACAACACCACCGTTGTTACGGTTGAGGTTAAGTAAGTCTCTTCTTTACGTAAAAAGCCCACGACAGCGTCGTGGGCTTTTTACTTTCTACCTACTACACATCCAGGTTGGCGAGTCGTGCGTTTGATTGAATGAACGCCTTTCTACTTGGAACATCAGTTCCCATGAGGATATCAAAAATACGATCTGCCTCAGCAGCGTCGTCCACCGTCACACGCTTCAGTACACGACGAGCCGGATCCATAGTGGTCTCCCAAAGCTCAGACGGGTTCATCTCTCCAAGACCTTTGTATCGCTGGATAGAAACCTTGGGAGTCTTCTTGGCAGCTGTAGTCTCCTCCTCTTCATTCTCTTCGTCTGTTTCTGAATCAGTGGTCTCTTCAGCAGAGACTGCGTCTCCACCCAAGATGGCGAACTTCTCCTCATCCGTATACGCATAGTGCACCTCCTTCCCCTTCTTAATCTTGTAGAGTGGTGGCTGAGCAATATAGATAAATCCTCCATCAATAACAGCGCGGAAGTGTCGATAGAACAGAGTAAGCAAGAGTGTACGAATGTGGGCTCCGTCCACGTCGGCGTCAGTTGCAATGATCACTTTGTGGTAACGTAGCTTGCTCAAATCAAACACATCCCCAATAGCAGTACCCAGCGCAATCACCATGTTCTTGATCTGCTCTGAAGCGAGCATCTTATCCAAACGCGCTCGCTCAATATTCAAAATCTTTCCACGTAGCGGAAGAATCGCCTGAGTACGGCGATCGCGTCCCATCTTGGAAGAACCACCCGCGGAGTCTCCCTCCACAATAAAGAGCTCAGACTCAGAAGCATCCTTGGTCTGGCAGTCTGCAAGCTTTCCTGGAAGCGTCATGCCCTCAAGGGCTCCCTTGCGCAGTACTGAGTCCTTTGCAGCCTTTGCAGCCTTTCTCGCCTTCAAGGCTAGGAGCACCTTGTTGATGATGGCCTTAGCATCGTCTGGATTCTCCTCAAGGAAGGCAGCGAATGCAGAACCAAAAACGGTCTCCGTTGCTCCTCGAGCCTCAACACTTCCAAGTTTTCCCTTGGTCTGTCCCTCAAACTGAATCTCCGGCATTTTCACGGAAATCACCGCGGTGATGCCCTCAAGCACATCGTCTCCCGTGAAGTTTTCCTCACTCTCCTTCAAGATACCTGCGCTACGTCCGTACGTATTAATAGTGCGAGTGAGTGCTGTCTTGAAACCGGTCACATGCGTTCCGTGCTCTGGGTTGTAAATATTGTTTGCAAAGGCAAGCAAGCTTGGAGAAAGGTCGTCGGTGTACTGGAGCGCAACCTCAACACCCACGTCTCCTTCAGAAGAGTCTACGTAGAAAATGTTCTTGTGCGCCTGCGTCTGGTGCTTGTTGTAGAAACGAACCAACGAACGAAGGCCTCCTTCAAAGAAAAAGGACATGCTCGGTACATCAAGTCCAAGGTCGCGCAACCAGTACACTCCGGGAGCATCCAGGGTTTCAAGACTTCGGGCGTCTATAACGGTGATGCGAGTTCCCTTCACCAAGTACGCCTGCTGGCGCAGGTGCGAAACGATGCGAGGCCAGTCATACTTCACTTCCTGGAAGATGGTAGGGTCTGCCTCAAAGGTGATGATGGTGCCGTGCACGTCTGAGCTTCCAATCTTCTTCACCGTACCCTGCGACTTACCAATTTTGTATTCCTGCTCGTAGGCTCCACCATCGCGGTGTACCTCGGCACGAGTCCAGGTAGAGAGAGCGTTCACCACAGAAGCTCCCACACCGTGTAGACCTCCTGACACCTTGTATCCGGATTCGTCTCCACCGAACTTACCGCCAGCGTGCAGCGTGGTCATAATCATCTCAAGAGCTGAGATTTTTGTCTTTGGGTGCTTGTCTACCGGGATACCGCGACCGTTGTCTGCAACGCGGATTCTGTTATTCGGTAGAAGTGTGACTTCAATGTCGTTGGCAAAACCACCCATCGCTTCATCGCGTGAGTTATCAAAGATTTCCCAAATAAGGTGGTGGAGACCGTCAGGACCTGTGGTCCCGATGTACATACCAGGGCGCTTGCGTACGGGATCAAGACCCTCAAGGACTTGGATGCTTGATGCGTCATAACTGCCACCTTTGGTAGCAGTCTTTTTCGCCTTTTCGTCCCCTGTCTTAGCCATATTCTGTTATAGACAGTATAGCATAGGTGTCTCTACAATTCGCCCTAGTGGGACAAGCTCTACCTTGATTTAATGCTGTATTTCATTACACTGACCATATTATGTACATCCCTATAGATAGGAGCGATGAGAATCGCCTGCGTCAGCAAATTGCTCGGCGTACCGACACCGAGGCACTGCGCATCCAGCGCTACCTCTCCATGCTGGACCTCTCCCGCACTCCTGGCAGTCCCTTGGCTGAAATTGTGGAGCGTGTGAAAAGCGTCCCCACCCTCAAAGATTTTGATGTCATTGAAATCCCGGAAATTGTACCGAGTGATGTTTCTTTTGACATGTTTGACTTCGCGGACGATCATCCTGCGCGCTCTACCTCTGATACCTACTATGTGGACGAGACCAATATACTCCGCACCCACGACACGGTGTTCTGGTACTACTATTTGAATGATCCTAGCGTAAAGGAGCGCGCAGCCAAGGGCGAGACCCTCGGAGCACTCTGCTATGGCAAGGTATACCGCAAGGATGAGATAGATCGCCGCCACATGAACATCTTCCATCAAATGGGTGGGTGGTATTTGATTCCAGATTCAGAGGGGACGCTTGAACTTGATGACCTGAAGAACGTGCTTTCTGAAGTGGTGAAGACTGTTTTTGGAGACGATGTCGAATACCGCTTCAACGAGGACACCTTCCCGTACACCGACCCTTCCCTTGAGGTTGAGGTGATGATTAACGGTGAGTGGGTAGAGATTCTTGGCGGCGGCATGCCCAAGAAATCAGTACTCAAGAACTTTGGACTAGAAGGATACAACGGCTGGGCCTTTGGATTCGGTCTTGAACGCCTCGCCATCATCAGTATGAAGCTTCCAGACATTAGACTCCTCTGGTCTACTGACGAGCGTGTTCGTAAGCAGCTGGTGTTGGGACAGGAATTTGATGAGGTGAGTAAGTACCCGCCTGTACTGCGCGACATTTCATTCGTCGTGGCCAAGGAAGGTTTCGTGGTGAACACGTACTTTGATTTGGTTCGCGATATTGCCGGAGATTTGGTAGAACAGGTTGAGCTTTTAGACCAATACGAGAACGAGGAGAAGTTTGGCGCGGGCAAGATTAGCTATGCCTTCCGTATCACGTACCGCAGTATTGAAAAAACACTCACCGGCGCTGAGGTTGATGAGCTCCACAAGAAGCTTGAGGCTGCCACCACCGACACGTACCAAGCAACTGTTCGTTAGTACGTTAGGCCATATTTTGGTACTCTGGCTAGTATAGAGACCCTATGCACATAGAATACATAGCCTACCCCTTCCTCTTCATTGCTATCTACTTTGAAGTCTTTCTCCTACTCACCTTTCTGGGTGCTGAGGGTCGTACGTCGCGTGCCCGCCAGGTGTCTAAGCGTACCCCCAAGGTTGCCATCATTGTTCCCTGCTGGAACGAGGAGAGCACCATAGCAGGGACCATTCGTTCTCTCCTTGCTCTTGAGTATCCCAAGGACTGTCTTTCCATAATCCTCGTGAACGACGGCTCAACGGATGATACGCCGCTTGCCATGGAGGCATTTGCGCATGAGTCTCGCGTCCTTTTGCTGCACAAGGAGAATGGCGGCAAGCACACAGCCATTAACCTTGGCATCGAGCACGCCACTGATGCTGAAATTATTGGTTGTCTTGATGCTGATTCCTTTGTGGCTCCAGACGCTCTAAAGGAAATGATTGCTTACTTTGATGAAGCAAAAGTTGCTGCTGTTACTCCGGCCATGTCTGTATACAATCCACGCACCATTTTGGAGCGCATGCAGAACGCGGAGTACATCTTTGGTATCGGCTGGAGGCACGCCCTAGCTCTCGTGAATGGCATCTTTGTTACCCCGGGCCCTTTCTCACTCTATCGCAAGAAGATAGTGGACGAGCTGGGAGGTTTCCGTTACGCCCACCAAGCAGAAGACATGGAAATGGCACTGCGTATGCAGCGCCATGGCTGGCATATTGAGAACGCCCCCAAGGCACGGGTGTATACCAAGGTTCCTCGCACGGTATTCAAACTCATTAAACAGAGAACCCGCTGGACCACAGGATTCCTGCGCAATGTACTTTTAGATTATCGAGATCTTCTTGGGAATCCAAAGCACAAGGTACTTGGACTCATGGTGCTTCCCTTTGGATTCCTGGCAGTTTCCGGAGGTATCGTTCTTTTCTGTGTTGCCATCTATATGAGCGCTTCACAGCTCGTGAAAACCATTGCCGTCGTAAATGGTGTTCCCCTCACCTACATACTCACCCCCAACTTTTCTATGGGCTGGCTCTACGTACCCATTACCTTCCTGGTGCTCCTCGGATTAGTTGCGGCTGGCATCTCCGTTACCTTTATGTACCTAGGGAAGCGCATCTCAGGAACACCTGGAAAACTCCTTCCTGACCTCATTGTGTACTCCCTCTTCTATGGCTTTGTGGCTCCGTGGTGGCTCCTGCGCGCCGTTACTGACGTCACCTTTAACCTGAAGCGTTCCTGGAGATAGAGGGGCTCCTGCTGGAATTTTTAGCCATAGGCGTGTATCGTCATAGATATGTCACTTATTGCCCGCAACTCCCTCATAGCCCTCGCGGTTACCGTAGTCATTATTGGAACTGTTATCTACGCGGTGAACTACCTTGATGGTCGTAGAGTCGCTGAACTCTCTTCTATCCAGAATCAACTGGCCACCAACACCCTTTCGGTGGAAACTCAGTTTGCACTCCTCGAGGAGGTTCCTTGTGAGAACCTCACCGAAGGCAACACTCTCTCGGCAACCCTTTCTGATCTGGGGGCTCGCCTGGCTTTCACCGAGGAGCGCCTTGGCGCCACCAACCCTGAGGTGTTAGAGCTCAAAAAGCAGTACACGCTTCTTGAGATTCGTGACTACCTACTCATGAAGCGACTGTCTCGCGCATGTGACGCTGATTCACCTGTGGCTCTCTACTTCTACTCAAACGTTCCGGGTGCCTGTGTTGATTGTGATCGAGCTAGTTACGCTCTCTCCTACTTGCACGAGACCTACCCAAACATTCGTGTGTACTCTTTTGACTACAACCTAGACCTAGGAGCACTGAAGACACTTATTGCTGTTGAGAAAATTAAGCCGCAGTTCCCTGCTTTCATCATTGAAGGAAAGCGTAGCTACGGGTTTACCTCACTCACCGAACTTGAAGCTGAGTTCCCTGTTGGAACTCTCGTAGCTTCCTCTACCGCCTCCTCTACCCCACTTAAGAAGAAGCGTTAGAGTTTCGCCACGTTCGACCCCTTCCTTTGTTTAGGTTTCTAAATGAAGGCGTAAGTGAGTGACAATTAGGACACAGCAATCGAAGGTTTTTTCGTACATTGTTGTTCGCGTTTCCATCTATATGATCTACTTCAAGCGGTACCCGTAAAGTTACCGGGTGTTTCTTGTTCCACCCACAGGAAGAGCAAACACCCTTCTGTTCTTCAAGGAGATAGCGTTTCAAATATCTTGAAATGTTTTTTGTAACAACGGTGCGTGAGCCTGCCAACCACTCTGCAACGAAGACCTGATACTGAGCTTCTATCTGACAAGCATTCGAGCAGTAGCTCTTCTTCCACCGCGCGGTTAAAGTTTCTCCACACCCCTTACATGCTGGCTCTTGCATAGTAAAAGCATACCACCTCGTGGGTACGAGGTGGTATGCTTTTCTAGTTTCCACTGTAAGAGCCGGGAGCGAGATTCGAACTCGCGACCTGCGGATTACAAAGCCGCTGCTCTACCAACTGAGCTATCCCGGCTCTTACAAAAGAAATCACTAGGACACCGTCCTAGCTTTCGCCCATACTATCATCTTTATTCCTCTGGAGCACCGCTCTTTTTTTCCAAGGAAAACGGATTCCTTTTTGTAACTTTTGCAGTATCGCACGTACCGATACCCCTTGTCGAGGTTCTGCAGCTTCGGGTCTTGAGCGCTTCTCACGGAGCTTTCGTACAGCCCTCGTGAGCCATCGCTCAAGGAGTCTGATGACCATGAGTACGGCATGAGCAATATCGTGCAGTATCTTTTCTATCGTTGTCTGCAGCTGATGCTTCACAAACGAACTCCAGTCTATGTGACGTACGATGAAGCTCATACGGGCCACATAGGCGTCGAGACGCCGACGAGAAGCACCAAAGAGCCTCCCCTGCTTGCGCTCTACGAACGTGACTATGATGAATCCCCCAAGGAGAAAACATGATATTCCGACTATGTAGATGGGTAGTAGCATACGGATGAGGCGGCTAAGGCCGCTAGCAACTAACGCGCTGAGAAGCGAGTGAACTTCGTGATCTCCACACGCTCTCCAAACTTCTGTGAAGCCTCCTCAATGAGGGCACGAATCGTCTTAGACTCGTCCTTGATGAAAGGCTGCTCCATGAGCACCATGTCTCGGAAGTAGCTCTGCATCTTTCCGTCCAAAATCTTCTCGCGCATGTCTTCTGGCTTGTCTGCAACTTCAGCAGTGAACACTGCAAGGGCTGCAGTACGCGCCTCCTCTGAAATGTCTTCAGAAGATAGGTAGGTAGGGTTAGTTGCAGCAACCTGCATAGCAATTTCACGAGCTAGCTGTGGGAACTTATCGTTACGAGCTACGAAGTCAGTCTCGCAAGAAAGAAGCACCATAGAGCCAATCTCGGTTCCATGCAGGTAGCTGCCAACAGCGCCAGCACCAAGCTCGCGATCTGCCTTCTTCTCTGCAGCTCCTGCTGAGCGCTTGCGCAAGAGCACCTCTGCCTTCTCAATATCTCCCTCAGACTCCTCAAGAGCCTTGCGGCACTGCATCACGCTGATACCAGTGCGATCTCGTAATTGCTTTACTAGTTCTGTCGTTATTTCCATGTGAAAGACTTAAGGGTAATAGAAAGCTGAAGCTATCCGCGAATACCAGACTCAAAAGCTGTAGCAAGCTCGTCGAGAATAAGAGCGATAGAGTTACGAGAAGCGTCGTTCACCACGATAGGGTACGTTGCGTCCTTCAGGTCGCAATCTGAGCTCATGATGGCAATAACAGGAATGCCTGCCTGACGAGCCTCCTTGGTAGCGTAAGCCTCGTGCTTGGTATCAACAACAACAAGTACATCTGGACGGCGAGCCATAGTAGTGAGACCTGAGAGACGAAGGGTGAGCTTTGCAATCTCACGGTCAATACGTACACGCTCAAGCTTGGTGTAAAGCTTAGAAAGCTCTCCAGACTCCTTCTTAGCCAGAAGGTCTGCAAGACGATCGATGCGCTTCTTGATCTCGGTGAAGTTAGAGATAGAGCCTCCTAGCCATCGGCCAGCAACGTAGGGCTGAGCGAGACGAGTACCGGTAGCCTTTACCGCGTCAGTTGCCTCGCGCTTGCCGCCTACGAAGAGAACAGACTTTCCATCACGTCCAAGGGCTGCCATAGCAGTCTTTGCACGAGCAAGCTGCTCCTCTGTTTTAGTAAGGTCAAAAATCTCAATGTTTGCTTTTGAGCCAAGAACGAAGGCTTTCATCGTCGGGTGACGGCGGCTCTTCATCTGGGCAAAGTGAGCACCTACGTTAAAAAGGCGCTCAATACCTGCTCCGATTTGGGTCGGAACCTTCGTCTCTGTTGTTTCAGTCATGATTTCCCTAGAATACCACAAGCTTTCTGGGGTATCAATGGATTTGAGCCTTTTACGCCTCGTCCTCAGTTTCCTCCCCTTCGGCCAAGGAACCCTCCTGAGCGGCTGTTTGGAGAGCCTCAACGATAGGGTCTATGCCTCCAAGCATGATCTTAGGAAGATTATGCCACGATTCCTTCAAGCGATGATCCGTGACGCGGTCCTGGAGGAAGTTATACGTCCTGATTTTCTCTGATCGATCGGCAGTTCCTATCTGTCCGCTACGGATGGCAGCGTGCTTCTTTGCCTCCTCCTCTTCATGCAAGGTCTCAAGCTTTGCTGAAAGAATCTCCATGGCCTTCAGGCGGTTATTCAGCTGGCTGCGCTCGCTGGTTGAACGAACATCAATGCCGGTGGGACGGTGAATCAAGCGAACTGCACTTTCCACCTTGTTTACGTTCTGTCCTCCAGCTCCCCCACTGCGTGAGAATTCCATATCTATATCTGCCGGGTCCACCACAAACTTTGGCTTGTTGCGAATCGGGAGCGCTGCCACTGAAGCAGTTGAGGTATGAATACGTCCAGACTTTTCCGTCACCGGCACGCGCTGAACACGGTGCACCCCCGTCTCATAGCGAAGCGCTTCGTAGGCACTTTTCCCTTGTATCTCAAGGGTAAGCTCATCAATGACTTGTACGCGCCACCGCTTGGCCTCTGCATATTTCATATACATGTCGCGCAGCTCCTGGGCAAAGTGCGTGGCCTCGTCTCCACCAGCTCCAGCACGAAATTCTAGAATGATGGCCTTGGCCTCAGCCTCCACCTCTTTGTCTTTATCCAAAATCTTCTCTATCTCACCAAGAATCTCACTTTGGCGAGCCTGTATACGTGCCTCGTCTTCAAGTGCCATGTCCCGCAGACTCTCATCTCCCTCCGCCAGGGCGCGAGACTCCTCCACCTCTTTCTGAAGGCGTTCATACTCTTCTGCCAAATAGGCAGTCTGATGATTTGTTTTGAAGTCTGAGGAATATTCCATAGTGCTATCTTACCCTGTTCTTCGAGCTGTACCATAGAAAAGATGCGGCCAAGCTGACCGCATTTTTTCTAGAAACCATACTCGTTATTGCTTCTTTGCAGCAGCAACACGCTGCTTGAACTTCTCAACACGTCCAGTCTTATCGAGAGAACGATCCTCACCAGTATAGAACGGGTGTGAAGCGCTTGAGATCTCAATAACCACCTTAGGATATTCCTTCCCGTTGTAGGTACCTGTTTCTGTGGCGTTCAGTGTTGTACCCACGACAAACTGAGCTCCAGAGGCAATGTCCTCAAAGAGTACTTCTCGGTAGTCGGCTGGGTGTGTATCCTTTTTCATAGTGTTGTAAAGGTAGCATACCGCGAGAACCCGCGCAAAGGCGGGACCCGCAGAGGGCGGCTACGCTAGTAATTCCTCCTAAAACTCCTGTATCTTTGGCACCACATTCACCAGGGTCTTGGCAGAGGATTCCCCACTATCACAGGTAATGGTGTAGGTACTTAGTGAGGTTATGGCTCCTGTAGTAATGGTGGTGCTTGGCACAACACAACTTGATCCTGAGATGGTTCGTGAGACGCCAGGACCTGAGACCACACATGTGGTATCCACTCCTGAAGCTGAGACGGTGAGTGTGGAGGTGTTCCCTGCCTGTACACGCGTTGGTGAGGCAGTGATGGTTGGTGTGGAAGCACCACAAGAAGGCGAGCTAACGGTTACCAAACTAGAGCAAGACGCCGTTGCACCTCCAGCTGAGACAGACATAGCATAGGTTCCAGCTGCAGAATAGGTGCGGGAAAGAGTCTGTCCTCCACTAACAGGCGTACCGGTTTCAGAAGGAGTCCAAGAGTACGTACCAAGTCCTCCTGGAGAAGCGGTCCAGGTGCTTGAGCTTCCTGCGGTTATGGTTGTTGGTGAGGCAGTACAAGAAACAGTAGGTGGAGTGGCTGTTACCGTAATCTTGCCGTACCCACTACAGTTATCTGCCTCATTAGTTTCTGTGACGGAACCAGTCCAGTTATCGTCCATGTCTACACAGAGACGATAGTAGCGAGTTATCTTAGTGTCTGGTGGCGTATAGGAAGCAGATACTGGTTCACTGTAGCCTGCAGGGAACCCATTTGGGATACCTCGTGCGCTTGCCCCCTTATACAGACTCACAATAGTGGCGGATCCACCGATAGTGTCATAACGAAGCATCATGGCAGGAAATGGCTTGGCAGTACTTCCTGCACCATTGTTTCTGGCGGTTACCGTTAAGGTCATGGGAACACCTTCTTTGCCAGCGAGGTCTGGTGGGGTGTCTGCGGTGAGATTGCTGTTAGGAGGAAGCACTGTAACGGTTGCTGTTGCGGTTGCTGCTTGGGAAGGACTTGATCCAGAAGCTTGGCACTGATAGAGGTCGGTGTTGATGTTACATCCGTTCACTGTGTTCTGCTTACACAGGTTCATGCCAGAACCAGTGGTACAAGCCTTACCTTGTGGATTTGCTGGGCAGTTCGGCACGCTTGAATACGCCTTATTAGTATCGGTCACCGGGCAAGAGAAATCGTTCGTGTCACTGTCGTAGTAATGCCAAGTGCCCACAGTAGAACCAGTACTAGGCGCGACACACATGAGTGTGTAGGTTGTGGTTGATCCAGGAGAAACTGATCGAGTGCCTGAAGTAGCCACAGTCCCGATACTCTCGTTCAGAGAACATTCGCTCGCGTTCGTTGAGCTCCAGCTCAGTGTTGAAGAAGAGCCACTTGCGATAGATGTAGGATTTGCGGTAAGTGTCGCGGTTGGGGTCTTCGAACTTATGTTTGCTGTACACGTTGCACTCGCTGAACCTGTTGTAGTACCCGAACTGGCTTCACATACATAATCTTGGCCTGTAACGCTGTACCTCTGGGGGGAACAGCCGCTTTCAGACCCGCTTTGTATATCGTATTGCGTATAACGAGTTCCTGCCGCTGCGGCAGAACACGTCGGCTGCGTTCTATGATCAGCACCCCCGGTGACCGAGTTAACATCGTCAGTACAGGTAGGTCCTGACTGAGCACCAATTGCTCTCCATCCATACCCACCAGTAGTACCTGAGCTTTGATTTACAGTCGCTCGAGCTGTTTTCTGACCAGCCGATGCATAGGCCTTTGAAATTGTCTGCAGTGTTCCTGATAGGCTGTCGGTACCTGTCCATGAATATGAGTACGTAGCACTGCTAGGGCCTGAAGCAACACACGTATATGGCGTTACGCTTCCGTACTGCGTATGCGCATTTTGTTGACCTGAGGGATCCGTGTAGGTAGAACCATCGCAACCGGCACTTTCTTTACAGCGCTGTCCTTCAACAGAGCACGTTGCTCCGTCTGTTACACCATCTGAGCAAGTGCTGTTCGGCTCAGCATAGTTTTGTCCACCTGTACACACTTTTGTTGTAAAGCTTTGGCCCCGCTTCCACACAAGACCTGATGCTGATCCAGTTGAGTGCACCACATTCCATTGAATGGTTTCCTGTACCTGTGCAGTGTCCGGACCAGCTTCACAGTATGCCGTGAGTGGCGTCGGAGCTGCTGATACCACCGAAATGGTGACGTTATCGACAAGTACTCTCCCTGCCGCTTCGCAACTGATTGTATAGGTAGTTGTTTGTGCCGGAGCCACCATACGGCTATCGCTCCTGTTCACTGCAACTATACCGACACCATTATCAATGACGCAGCGCGTTACGTATGTCGAACTAAAGGACAGGCGAGATGAGTAGCCTCGCTCAATATTCGATGGAGACGCTGTAATACTAACCGTCGGCGTGCCGCCACCACTAGGCTCCGTTCCACCTCCACCAGGTTCCGTTCCACCATCATCATCAATACTTGAGCTGTTTGGAGGAAGCGCGTGGGTGGTGTGCGGCATCAGAAAACCAACAAATGCAAATATGCAGAGCGTAAGCAGTGCCACTTGAAACGGAACGGTGCGTGAAGAATAGAGAGTGGTCATATGCTTACTGAATGAATCGATAATTGGCTGTGGCCGGGAATAAATAGATCACCTTCCCTTCTTCTGTGCTCTGCGGATCTACTCGCAGCACGGCAACCCCTCCTTCTATGCCGTCATCGTACGAGTCAACCCCGTATACGACCCCGTTGGCAAAAGCCACGTCGAGAAGGCCCACCAAATCAGCACCGGTTGGCGTAACACCGATCGGAAGATTTGCTGCCACGCGATACACCTCGTAGAGGCTGAGCTGTTTTGTGGCTGGGTCCCGCATCGCTACATACGATCCGTCTGGAGCAACACGCACCGCAAACTCCACGCGATCGTCAAAATCAAAGGGCGTAGTAAATGCCCGATACTCATCGGTACTCGTGTCTACAATCTGTATTCCATCAGGAGTGGTGAATAACAGATACGGTACCCCATCACGTGTGAAGAACTGTGGCCCAAATCCTGTACCAAGCTCAGCATCTAAACCAGTCTCAAGGTTAATAATTCGTACTGTCCACGTGGAAAGGAGAGGACTGAATGATTGTGCTCCTTCTGTTTGCGCTGCGTACGCAACTAATTGACCGTTACGTGAGACAGCAAGAGAGGCTTTTGCACTACCGCTTCCTGTGAGGACGCTTTGCTTGGAACCGAGCAGAACAACCTCTTGCGCTCCGGTATCCGCAAGGTTCACGATACCCACCTCAACACCCTTTGCTCGCGCATAATCACTGAGTGTTCCTGGAAGATCCTTGAGGGTCACTGGCGACAGAGACATGATGCCAAAACTGCTCACGGACACAGAGGTGTAGTTTCTTTCAGCGACATGCAAGTCTCTCAATTCGAAACTAGCCCGGACTCGATCAACCATACTGAACCCGTTGATTTGTATAAATGCTCCGGCAATAGATATGAGGATCAGGGCGGCAATTCCACCCGCAAGCATCAAGGTTCTCTTTCCTTTCGTTGTGTCACTCGCTGTAGCGGGCTGCTCCGGTAGTTCCATACACAATAAATATATTTAGTAACTACCTTAGTTTAACACTGCGATTGACTGCTGCTGGAGCGACTGTTTATAGGAGTATCTTCTGACCCAGAGTCGTCTTAGCAACAAGCACAGTCTTTCGGACGCTACTTTCTAAAACTCCTGTATCTTTGGCACCACATTCACCAAGACTTTGGCAGAGGATTCCCCGCTGTCACATGAGATGGTGTAGGTACTCAGAGACGTAATGGCACCCGTGGTAATGGTGGTAGTTGGCACAGTACAGCTAGATCCCGAGAGCGTTCTAGATACGCCAGGACCAGTCACTGTACAGGTGGTATCTACTCCAGAAGCAGAGACGGTGAGCGTGGAGGTGTTCCCTGCCTGTACACGCGTTGGTGAGGCAGTGATGGT